>Ga0102589_1000027_pt1 | contig 450531 bp, 403 predicted proteins | sample AraplaMF_Col_mLB_FD_76858 | JGI IMG/M metagenome (GOLD analysis project Ga0102589, IMG submission 76858) | Arabidopsis root microbial communities from the University of North Carolina, USA - plate scrape MF_Col_mLB | ecosystem: Host-associated > Plants > Roots > Endosphere | place: USA... | reverse complement strand
CACCGAAACCGAGATCACCGTGTTGAGCACAACGTAGATGATCGAGTTGATATAACCCGAATACCACGCCGGATCGGTGAAGATCACCGCATAGTTCCTGAGCGTCGGGTTCGCCGGCCACAACGAAACCGACGTCATGATCTCCGTGTTCGTCTTGAAGCTCATGTTCACCAACCAGTAGATCGGCAAAAGCAGGAACACGATGTAAAGGGTGGGGACAAGCCACGAGAGGCCGGCTTTGCTCTTGCGGCGGCCGAGCACGAGGCTCGTTGCCGGCCGGCTTTGGGCATGCCCCGCATCGAGGGCCGCCGTCGAGGTGTTGAGGCTCATCGCATCGTCCTTTCGAAGTTCGCGGAACAGGCGTGGTTCAGGCTAAAAACTGGGGTCGAGAAGATTGGGGTCACGCCTGATCCCCCTGCGTCATGACCGTGTAAAAGATCCAGGAAAGCAGCAGTACGATCAGGAAGTAGACGATGGACATGGCGGCGGCTGGACCAAGATCGAACTGACCGACCGCCATCTTGACGAGATCAATCGACAGGAAGGTCGTCGACGAACCGGGGCCACCGCCCGTGACAACGAAAGGCTCGGTATAGATCATGAAGCTGTCCATGAAGCGCAGCAGAATGGCGATCAGCAAGACGCGCTTCATTTTCGGAAGCTGGATGTAGCGGAAGACGGCGAGGCGTGACGCACCGTCGATCTTTGCAGCCTGGTAATAAGCCTCTGGAATGGAGACGAGGCCGGCATAGCACAGCAGCACGACAAGGCTCGTCCAGTGCCAGACATCCATGATGACGATCGTCACCCAGGCATCGACCGGGTCGGCGGCATAGGCGAAGGGAAATCCGAGCTGGGTCAGTCCCCATCCGACGAGGCCGATATCGGCACGGCACAGCAACTGCCAGATCGTGCCGACGACATTCCATGGAATGAGCAGCGGCAGCGCCATGAAGATCAGGCAGATCGGTACCCCGAGCCCGTGGCGCGGCATGTTGAGCGCGATGAAAATACCCAGCGGGATCTGGATCGCCAGGATGATTGCGGAGAAGGCCAGATTGCGGACGAGCGAATCCCAAAAGCGGGCGGAATCCAGCACCTGCGTGAACCAGTCGGTCCCTGCCCAGAAGAACTGGTTGTTGCCAAACGTATCCTGCACCGAGTAGTTCACCACGGTCATCAGCGGTATCACCGCCGAAAACGCGACCAGCAACAGCACCGGCAGCACCATGAACCAGGCCTTGTTGTTCCAGGTCTTATCCATAGCTCAGGCTCCCCTTTCGACGCGCCAGCTGTCGGCATAGATGTTGATGGCTTTGGGATCGAAGGCGATGCGGGCGTCCGCCGGAACCTCGTCCTCCTCCGGCATCACCGCCGCAACGGACTGGCCGGCAAAGGTTGTGCGCACGATCTTGTGCCTGCCGATATCCTCGATCTTCTCGATACGGACGGGATGACCCTCTCGCCCAATGCGTACGAATTCCGGGCGAATGCCGAATTCCATCTTCGCGGCGGCCTTGGCGGGTGGAGCGAAGCCCAGATCGACACGCTCGCCGCCGATCACGGCAGTCGCACCATCGATCTGCATTGGCAGGACATTCATGCCGGGCGAGCCGATAAAGTATCCGACAAAGGTGTGGCGTGGTGTCTCGAAGAGTTCGGCCGGCGTGCCGATCTGTACGATCTGGCCGTCATACATCACGACGACCTTGTCGGCGAAGGTCAGCGCCTCCGTCTGATCGTGGGTAACATAGACCATGGTGAAACCGAACTGTCGATGCAGCTTCTTGAGCTGTGAACGCAACTGCCATTTCATATGCGGGTCGATGACCGTCAGCGGCTCGTCAAAGAGGATCGCGTTCACATCGTTGCGCACGAGGCCGCGGCCAAGCGAGATCTTCTGCTTCTGGTCGGCCGTCAGGCCTCTCGCCTTGCGGTTTGCCCGGTCAGCGAGTCCTGTCATCTCGAGAATCTCCTCGACCCGGCGCTTTACAGCGGCCTCGGCAACGCCACGGTTGCGCAGCGGGAAGGCGAGATTGTCGTAGACGGTCATGGTGTCGTAGATGACCGGAAACTGAAAGACCTGCGCGATGTTTCGGGCTTCTGGCGGAAGGTCTGTCACATCCTCGCCATCGAACAGGATGCGGCCTTCGGAAGGCTGCAAGAGACCAGAGATGATGTTGAGCAACGTGGTCTTGCCGCAGCCGGAGGGACCGAGCAGCGCATAGGCGCCGCCGTCGCTCCACTCGTGATGGACCTCGCGCAGCGCGTAGTCATTCGGTGCTGAGGGGCGGATGCCATAGGCATGGCGTATGTGATCGAGCGTGATGCGTGCCATGATTTCCTCCTATGCCGCCATCGCGACCGGTGCGCCGAGGGCCCTGCCGTCCATGCCGAAGGCCATCAGATGGCGCGTATCGACATGGACGGTGATCAGCGCTTCGGGCTCGATGTCGTGGATGCCGGGCGACAGCATTACCCAGCGGCTACCCTCGAATTCGATGTGGACGAAGCTTTCCGAACCCGCGATTTCCGAGATGGCCGTGCGAGCTTGAAGCGGCGCAGAACCTGGCGCCTGGCTGGTAAGGGAGAGGTGGTGCGGATGGAACGCGATGGTACAGGGACCATCTGCCAACTGGGACAGGTGCTGCGGCACTGTCAGCAAGGACCGGTCGCCGGCGGTGAACTGACCATTCCGCTTGACGACATCCATGGCGTTCAGCGGCGGGTCGGCAAAGGTGCGGGCCGTCAGGAGATCGTTCGGCCGGCGATAGACATCGATGGTGCGGCCGAACTGCGTGATGCGGCCTTCCGACAGCGTCGCGGTGTTCCCGCCGAGTAGCAGCGCCTCGGAGGGTTCCGTCGTTGCATAGACGAAGATCGCACCGGACGCGGCGAAGATCTTCGGTAGCTCCAGCCGCAGCTCCTCGCGCAGCTTGTAGTCGAGATTTGCAAGCGGCTCGTCGAGCAGAACGAGGCTGGCATTCTTGACGATGGCGCGCGCCAGCGCCGTGCGCTGCTGCTGGCCGCCCGACAGGTTAAGCGGCGTGCGGTCGAGATAGGGCGTGAGCTTGAGCAGTTCGGCCGCCTTGCGCACCTCGCGGTCGATCGTCGCCTTGTCGGCACCCTTGATGCGCATGGGCGTGGCGATGTTCTCATAGACGGTCAAGGCGGGATAGTTGATGAACTGCTGGTAGACCATGGCGACACCACGATCCTGCACGCGCACGCCCGTCACATCCTTGCCGTCGAACCACACGGAACCGGCCGTCGGCTTGTCGAGCCCGGCCATCAGCCGCATCAGAGACGTCTTGCCCGACAAGGTCGGGCCCAGCAGCACGTTCAAAGAGCCTCGCTCCAAGGCAAGCGACGTCGCATGGACATGCGTATCCCGGCCCACGGTCTTTTCCACATGGCGCAATTCAAGCACGGTTCTGTCCTCTTCAATGCGTTTGGGCGATGCGCTCAGCTTGCGCAGGCAAGCGCCTGGTCACCGCTGCCGGCCGACCAGAGATCCGCCACCATGTCGATGGCCGTGAGATAGGTCTTGTATTTCTGGCTGAGCACGGCCGCGCGTGCGCTATCCGGTTCGAGCCGCTGTTCGACATGGACCATGTTCGAGATCGCGGTTGCCACATCCGGATAGACGCCGGTCGCCACGGCAGCGCAGATCGCACCGCCCTTGGCGCCGAATTCACTGCCATTGGCGATCTCCACCGGCAGGCCGAGGCCGTCGGCAAACATCTGCGCCCAGACACGACTGCGCGTGGGACCACCAGCCAGCCTGATGACCTCGGGGTCGGCCGCATCCGGTCCCGTCAGAAGGTAATTCATGTCGTAGCGATGGGCGAAGACCACGCCCTCATAGACCGCGCGCACGATATCAGGAAGCTGCACACCGGCACGGAGCCCGAGGAAGCCGCCCGGCGCACCGCGAGGGCCGTCATAGAGGAACGGGAAGAACAGGATGCCATTGGTTCGGTCAATGGCGCCGGCTACGAGTTCGTTGCACACATCATAGATGCTACGCCCTTCTAACACAGCGCGCTGCGCTTCCGCCGAAAGCATGGTCTTGCATAGCCACTCGAGATTGCTGGCCGACGTCGGCGTCGCCGTAGTCGCCAGCACCTGTCCGTCGACCGGATAGGGCGTCTGTATGGTTGGGAGCGGGTTAAGTGAGGGCTTGCGATGAACCGTCGAATGGATGCTGAACGTGCCGGCGACCGCTGCGAGCTGCCGGGAGCTGACGGCACCGGACGCCAGCGCACAACCAACGACATCATACACGCCGCGCACGACAGGCGTTCCTTCGCGGAGTCCGGTCAGGGCTGCAACGGTTGCCGGAATATGGCCTACCACCTCGACGGAAGGCCGAACCGGCGGCAGCTTTTCGATCCACCCCTGCATGCCGGCAGCCTCGAAGGCCTCTCGGGAAATATCGGATTTCGTGACGTTGATGATGCCGGCACAGCCCCCGTCCGTGGGGTCCGTCGAGATGTCACCGCAAAGCCGCATGCGCAGGAAATCCTTGCAGGGCAGCATGTATCTGGCACGCCGCATCACCTCCGGCGCATTCTCCTGGAACCAGGCCATGATGGGAAAAGTCTGCCCCGGCCAGACCTGCTGCTCGATATGCCGTGAGACTTCGGCGGCAAGTCCGGATCGCTTCCAACGCTCGATAAGCGGTATGGAGCGCGTATCGGTGGAAACGAGCCCGTTGGAGACCGCATTGCCTTCCGCGTCCACGAAATACGCACCGCCACCATAGCCTGACGGCGTGACCGCAATGATGTCGGCGGGGTTGGTTCCGGTCTTTTCAAGCAGCACGCGGAGGCACTCGCAGGCCGCGCGCCACATGACGTCGGCGTCCCGCTCAGTCCAGCCCTCTTGGGGCAAAAGCATGATATTGGGGCGACGCTCGCAGGCGAGCTCGTTTCCCTTGACGTCGAACAACACGACCTTGGTCATGGTGCCACCGGCGTCGATGCCGATCAGGCGTTCCCGCATGGTTCCTCCTCCTCGCCGACGCGCCGTCTCCACCCGGCACATGGACCATTCGGTCTCATCGGCTTTGTTCCTCGTGAGCTAGGCTATTGGACAGACCTGAATTGTCAATCGAATTCGTAAGGAAATTTTTTACAGAAATAAATAACTGATATTATGTGATATTTTTTATACTCCGGCTTGCAACCGAAACATGATGCCTTTCAAAGGTAATAAAATGCCATTATAGCAACCCCATCTTCTGAGGATGACGGTCAAGAGGGGCTTTCGTGCGAAACAGAACAGAAGCAATCGCGGCACTGAGGGCTGCCACAGCCGCACAACCGGTCCTTATCGTCGGCGGCGGCATCAACGGGATCGGGCTCTTCCGCGACCTGTCCCTGCAAGGCGTGCCCGCCATATTGGTGGACAAGAGCGACTTCGCCTCCGGCACCAGCGCGGCGCCCTCGCGGCTCATCCATGGCGGGCTTCGTTATCTCGAGACGGGCGAGTTCGCGCTGGTGCGCGAATCGGTCATCGAGCGCAATCACCTGGTGCGCAACGCCCACCACCTCGTCAAACCCCTGCCCGTTTGGGTTCCGGCCTTCAGCTGGTTCGGCGGGCTGTTTTCCGCGGGCCTGCGTTTCCTCAAGCTGAAGAAAACGCCGGGCGCCAAGGGAATTGCGGTGGTGAAGCTGGGTCTGGTGTTTTTCGAACGCTTCGGGCGCGCCACGAGCGCGATGCCCGGCCATCGTATCGTTTCGCGCGGCGAACTACGGACCCGGATGCCCGGCCTTTCGCAGCGCATTAAGGCCGTGGCCGAGTATTATGACGCACGGTTGACCCACCCGGAACGCCTCGCGCTGGAGCTCATCAAGGACGCCGAACGGGATTGCCCCGCATCCATCGCCGTCCCCTATATGGCGCTGGCGGGTTCAGATGGCGATCAGATCATGCTGCACGACGAGGTTAGCGCGGAGGTGATTGCACTGCGGCCACGTCTCGTCATCAACTGCGCCGGCCCCTGGGCAGACGAGGCAAATCGCAAACTCGGCATCGAAGGGCGGCTGATCGGCGGCACGCGCGGTTCGCATATTGTCGTGCACCGGCCTGACATCGCCCGCCAGCTGGGCGACGGTATGCTCTACTTCGAGACCCGGGACTTCCGCGCCTGTCTCGTCTATGCGCTCGACGCGGAGCACATCCTGCTCGGCACCACCGATATTCGTGCAAGCGACCCCGACACGGTGCGTTGCTCAGGCGAGGAAATCGACTATCTCTTCGATGTGCTGGAACAGGTTATGCCCGGCGCGGCCGCACGGCGGGAAGAAATCGTCTTCACCTATGCCGGGGTTCGTCCGCTTCCCTATAGCGGCGAAGGAACGACCGGCGCGATCAGCCGCGACCACTTCCTTCGGGATTTCGAGCCGGAGGGCAATCGGCGCTTCCCCGTCTCGACGCTGGTCGGCGGCAAGTGGACCACCTATCGCGCCTGTGCGGAACAGATCGCCGATATGGTTCTGACACGCCTTGGCTTGAGCCGCCGGCGCAGCACGCTGGATGTGTCGATCGGCGGAAGCGCTGGGCTCGACAACGACGCCCAAAAGCGCCTGACCTTCATCCGCGGGCTCATGGCCCGCCACGACCTCGACGAGGGCGCTTGCACAGTACTCGTCGAGCGGTACGGCAGCCAGGCCGACGATGTCGCGCGTCACGTCGCGGCCGATGGTGGTGAGACGGTAGACGAGGGCTCGCTCTACCGCGCAGGCGAAATCCGCTGGATCGTGGCCGAGGAGCGCGTCACCCGGCTCTCCGATATTGTGCTGCGCAGAACCCTCATGCCCTTTGAAAACGCCATCACTCGGGCAACTCTTGATGCCGTCGCGCGCATTACCGCAGATGCGCTCGGTTGGGACACGCAGCGCCGCGAGGCGGAAATTGCCGCGACGGTAGCGACGCTCGACGAACGGTATCGCGTGGAACTGCCGCCCGCGCCCGCCGCCCTCCGTTCCAACGCATCCTAGGGGATACCCGCATGACACCCGCCATCAGACCCCTCCTCGCCGGCAACTGGAAAATGAACGGGACGGGCAGTGCACTCGCGACCCTCGACGCAATCGCCGCGGGGGTCGCGGGCATGCCTGACGTCTTCGACACTTTGCTGTGCCCTCCGGCAACGCTTGTCCACCGCGCCGCTTTCGCAACAAAGACGAGCCGGATCCAAATCGGCGGACAGGATTGCCATACTGCACAAGCGGGCGCGCATACCGGCGATGTCTCCGCTGATATGCTTGCCGATTGCGGCGTGCGCTTCGTCATCGTCGGCCATTCCGAGCGGCGGGCGGATCATGCTGAAACGGATGATCTTGTTTGCCGCAAGGCGCTGGCGGCCATTGCCTCTGGCCTGACCGCCATCGTCTGCATCGGCGAAACGGGCGCAGAGAAGGCGCAGGGTAAGACGCTTGCAGTTGTCGAGCGGCAACTTCTGAAATCCGTGCCGGATAGCGCGACAGCACAAAACGTCGTTATCGCCTATGAACCGGTCTGGGCGATCGGCACCGGTCTCACGCCTACCGTCGAGGATGTCGCGTCGGTGCATCGCTTCATGCGCGACCATCTGGTCGCGCGGTTCGGCGCCGAGGGTGCCGGGATGCGCCTGCTCTATGGAGGGTCCGTAAAGGGCGCCAATGCGCACCAGCTGATGGGGATCGATCATGTGGATGGCGCGCTTGTCGGCGGCGCAAGCCTGAGGGCGGAGGATTTCCTGGCGATTGCCCGTGCTTTCCCCGCTCTGGCAGGGGCCTGACATGGTCACCATTCTCGACCGCACCAATCTCGATCCGAACGCACCGCGCGTGCGCCATCCGGAAAAGGCCCACAAGCCGGATACGGAAGTGCTGCGCAAGCCGGAATGGATCCGCGTCAAGGCGCCGGTTTCCAAGGGCTACCAGGAGACGCGCGAGCTGGTGCGCTCCCACAAGCTGGTGACGGTGTGCGAGGAGGCCGGCTGCCCGAATATCGGCGAGTGCTGGGACAAGAAGCACGCCACCTTCATGATCATGGGCGAGATCTGTACCCGAGCCTGCGCTTTCTGCAATGTCGCGACCGGCAAGCCGAACGCGCTCGACATGGCGGAGCCGGAAAACGTCGCCAAGGCCGTCAGGCAGATGGGCCTTTCCCACGTCGTCATCACCTCGGTCGACCGTGACGACCTGGACGACGGCGGCGCCGAGCACTTCGAGAAGGTGATCTGGGCCATTCGCGCGGCGTCGCCGCTGACGACGATCGAAATCCTCACACCCGATTTCCTGAAAAAGCCGGGCGCGCTGGAGCGTGTCGTCGCTGCCAAGCCTGACGTTTTCAACCACAATATGGAGACCGTGCCGGGCAATTACCTGACGGTGCGTCCGGGCGCGCGCTACTTCCACTCCGTGCGGCTTCTGCAGCGCGTGAAGGAGCTCGATCCGACCATGTTCACCAAGTCGGGCATCATGGTGGGTCTCGGCGAGGAGCGCAACGAAGTGCTCCAGCTGATGGACGACCTGCGCACCGCCGATGTCGACTTCCTGACCATCGGCCAGTATCTCCAGCCGACCCGCAAGCACCACAAGGTGGACCGCTTCGTGACGCCCGATGAATTCAAGTCCTACGAGACGGTGGCCTATTCCAAGGGCTTCCTGATGGTGTCGTCGAGCCCGCTCACCCGCTCTTCGCACCACGCCGGCGACGATTTCGCCCGCCTGCGCGCCGCGCGCGAGAAGAAGCTGCTCGGTTGACGATATGAAGAAGCCCGTCCTGCATAGACGGCCATTTTCATTCTGCAGGTTGCGCCATGGCCATGCGCGGCGCGGTATCGGGCAAAGCAAGATCGACCGCCCTGCCACTCCTTGGCGTTTCCTGTCCGCGCCGCGCCATGCGGTGCATGAGCGGCGACAGGGCCTCGTGGGTTTCGCGGTAGAATTCGAACACGTCGCCATAGGCATCGTTACGGCGCATGTCGGGTTCCACGACATGGCTTTCTTTCACCATGTGCCCCGACGCCTCGGGCAGCGAGCCATAGAAACCGGCGCCGACCGCCGCATTGATCGCGGAGCCGAAGGCCGTCGCATCCAATACTTTGGGAACGGCAATCGGAATGCCGCAGACATCGGCATGCATCTGCGTGAGGAACGGCGTTCGGGTAGCACCGCCGCAGATCACCATCGTTTCGATGGAAACCGCATGCGCCCGCAGCGTCCGCAGAATGTTTTCCGTGCCGTAAGCGACGGACTCGATCAGCGCGCGCAGCATGTGAGCGGGTGTGTGCTTCAGCGTCAGCCCCCAGAGCGCGCCCTGAAGTTCGTAATCGATATAGGGATTGCGGTTGCCCTGCCAGAAATCGAGCGCCACGAGGCCGTCGGCGCCGATCGGCATGCTCTCCGCCTGGCGAAGCATGTCGCCGTAAGTGTCCCCGCCCGCCTGGCCAAGCCGGCCGATATGATCATGCCACCATCGCACGATGGATCCCGAGGAGACCTGCCCGCCTTCCATGACGAACAGGCCGGGCACCACGCAATCGGGATGCGGCCCAAAGATGCCCGGCACCTCCACATCCCGGTCCGTCATCGGCAGGACGAGATGCGACGAACCGGTGATGAAGGCCGTGCGACCGGGGCGGCAGACGTCGAGGCCCACCATTGCGACATAGGCATCCGTACCGCCGCACACGACGAGCGTTCCCGGCAAAAGACCCAACTGGTCAGCGGCCTCGGAGGTCAGCGGCCCTATCGGTTCGCCGAGCGGAAGGATTTCATCCGGGAAGCGTGCCGTGATGTCGCCAAGACCGATCCGGGCGAAGAAATCCTCCGGCCAGCCACCGCGTCGACCGTCGTAGAACCAACGGTTGGTGATGTGGTTGAGACCGAGTGTCAGCCGTCCCGTGAGGCGTAGTGCAAGATAGTCCGTCATCTCGACGAACCAGCGGGAGCGCTCATAGATCGCAGGCGTCGATTCCTTGATCCAGAGGATCTTCGGCAGCATCCATTCGGAACTGACGCCAAGGCGCGACCGGCGAAGCGCAGCGTCGTTGGTGTGCGTCATGCGGCGGGCCTGTTGGGCGGCGCGGCTGTCCATCCACAGGATCGCCGGCATGGTCGGCTGTAGATTGCCGTCGAGCGCGACAAGCGTGCTGGAGGTACCGTCGGCGGAGATGGCCTTGATGGCGGCTGCGGGTATATGCGCTTCGCGCACCGCCTGACGAACCGCCAGGCACGCGGCACGCCACCAGTCGGCCGGTGTCTGCTCGGCCCAGCCCGGACGTGGAAATGTGGTCTCGTAGTCGTGCGTGGCCATCGAAACGACGTCGCCGTCCTGATCCACCACGATCGCCCGCGCGCCGCCCGTGCCGCCGTCGAGCCCGACGAAATAGGCCTTGCCATTCATGGTCATGATGCCTCCGCATGTTGGGACTGACGGCCGTTCACGGCCCGCATGGCGACGGTAACGCCGATCAGCAGCAGAATGCCTTTGATGATCTGGCGCTGGTAATCGGCCCAGCCGAGCAGCGCGCTGCCGCTGACGAGAACGGCGAGGATAAGGATGGCGGTGGTCGTGCCGAGCACGTTGGGTTTGCCGATCCTGAGCATCATGCCACCGAGCAGCACCGCGGTCAGGCCATCGATAAAATAGGATGATCCGATCATCGGCTGGCCTGAGGAAAGGCTCGCCGCTAGCAGCACGCCGGTCAGCGCCGACATGACCCCTGAAAAGACGAAAAGCAGCATCAGCAGGTTGCGGACAGAAACCCCTGCCTGATCGACGGCGGCCTCACTCTGCGCCGTCGCGAAGATATAGTGGCCGAAGGTCAGCTTCTCCTGAGCATACCAGGACAGCGCGTAGAGACCGGCAACGGCGATCGCGATGACCGGCACGGGACCGATATTGGTGAAGATGAGATCGCCAAGCGGACCTGGATCGGCGATGCGGATGGACGTGCCCTTGCCGAGCGCTGCTGCAATGGAGGCGCAGATGCCACCCGTTGCGATGGTGACGATCAGCGGTTGAAGACGCATGACCGCGACGAGCAGGCCGTTGAACAGGCCCGCGACCGCACCGACGGAAACCCCGACAAGCCCGGCCACCAGCCAGCCGTGGCCGCCGGCGAGCAGGTAGGCCGTGGTCATGTTTCCAAGGGCGGCGACATGCATGAAGCTGACATCGATCTTGCCGGCCGCGATGACCCAGGTCAGTCCCAGGATCATGATCGCCGTCATCGCCGAGGAACGCAGGATCGTCGCGATATTGGAGCTGTCGACGAGTTGCGGTCTGAGGAAGGCAAAGACGGCGACCATGAACACGAGCGTTGCAAGAAGCCAGTAGCGGCTGACGAGACCGTTTTTCGGTTTCTGCGTATCAAGACGGGCAACGGACGGGTGGGCGATAGCGTCGGTCATGAACGCTTCTCCTTTTTGGCGGATGCGGGCTGGAGAAAGCTGCCGATATCGCTCAGGAACTCGCGAAGACGGGCATCGAAGAACACCACGCCGGCCAGCAGGATCGCGCTGACGACGCCGTCGCTGTAGTAGAATGGGATGCCTAGCAGCGAGAATCCATCGAGCAGCATGGTAATGAGGAACGTGCCGGCAAGCGTCGCCATAACGGATGTTCGTCCCATAAGCGCCGTACCGAGAAAGACGCCGGCATAGGCGGGCATCAGCAGATTGGCGCCTTCATTGGTATCGGCAGTCCCGGATTCCGCGAGAATGAGGAGCACCGCCAAGACGCAGGTGATGCCGCAGGCGACGAAGGCCAGCATGGTGTAGAGCCTCGTCGGCACCCCTGAATAATAGGCCGCAACAGGGTTCTCGCCCGTGGCATAGAACGACGCGCCATAACGCGTGCGGTGCATGAAGAACCAGGCAGCGGCATAGAGGCCGAGCAGGAAGACGAAGGACAGGCTGTAACCGAAGACGCGCGCATCGTTCAGATCGAGAATGCCCGACGACATGAAGTTCTGGAAGATCGTGCGGCCATTGGAATAGACGAAGGCGAGGCCTGCGGCGATCGACCCCGTAGCGATGGTCGTCACGATGTCGGGAAAACGGAAATAGCTGATGACGACGCCGTTGAACGCACCGATGGCCGCACCGACGACGATGCCGGCCAGAATGGCGATCCAAAGTGGTTGGCCGAGCGCTATAAGATAACCGATGGTCATGGCGGCGAAACAGGCAGTTCCGGCAAAGGAAAGATCGAATTTCCGGACAATGACGACGAATGTCAGGCCGAGTGCCGCCAGTCCGTTCGCCGCCATATGGCGCGTGACCGCAGACATATTCTGCGTTGAGAGGAAGCGTGGCTCGGCAAGCGTGAAGGCCGTCGCGACGAGAACGACGAGAAGCAGGAAGGCAAGAAATCGTCCGCTTCCCGCTGGAAGCGTGAAGGTTCTAGTCACGATGCAATTCTCCCATGATGCCGGCCATGAGCAACTGGTTGCGGGCCTGGAGACCATCGGGCGGCGCGATCTGGCGGCCCTTGTAGAGAGCAAAGGTACGGTCGGCGACGCCGTGGGCCTCGTCACAATCGCTCGACAGGACGATGACGCCGGCCGTGCGGCTCAGCTCCCGCATCAGCCCGTAAAGCTTTGCACGCGCGCCGATATCGACACCGACCGTCGGCTCCACGAAGATGTACACGTCGGCCTCGGCGAAGAGGCCCTTGGCGACGACGATCTTCTGCTGGTTGCCGCCGCTGAAGCCGCTGACGGGCATAGAAAGGTTCGGCGGACTAAGCGAGAGGCGTGTCGCGAACTCGCCGCTGGCAGTGCGATTGCCGGCTCGTTTGAGGATGCCGGCGGCACCTGAGGCGCGATTAAGATTGGCGAGCGTGATGTTGAAGATCGATGTTTCCGTGAGCGCCAGCCCCTCGACGCGTCGATCCCCCGGCACGAGGAAAATTCCCGCCTTCAGGGCTTCGCGCGGCGAGCGCGGCGCGATGGTGTGCCCTTTAAGGACGACGCTGCCGCCTTCGACGGGGGTCGCGCCGAACAAGGCCTTGGCCAGTTCGTCAGCGCCGGAACCGACAAGGCCGAAAATGCCGAGGATTTCTCCGCGCCTGAGCTCGAAGCCGATGTTGGAAAAAGCGCCGGCCGCTGTCAGGCCACGCACCTCCAGGAGCGTCTCTCCAATGGCATCAGGTTCGGCCTTGGGTGGGAAAACGTGGTCGAGCGCCTCGCCCAGCATTAACTCGGCGAGTGAAAGGTTCTTCGCCTTCACATCGGCGACGGGCATGCTCGCCACCATGCGCCCGCCGCGAAACACGGAGAGCCGGTCGGCGATCTCCATCACCTCTTCCAGGCGGTGGGTGATATAAAGAACGGAAATGCCGACCTGACGCAGCGTGTCAATCAGGCGGAACAGCACTGTTTTCTCGACTTCCGTCAGCGTGGAGGTGGGCTCGTCGAGAATGAGAACACGGATATGATCGCCGGCGAGGGCCTGCAGAATGGCGACGATCTCGCGTTCGACCGCAGACATCTCCGCCACTGTCTTCGAAAGATCGATATCGACGGGAAACCGTTTCAAAAGCGCATTTGCGCGATGCGAGAGATCGGCGCGCTCGATGCGTGAGAAGAGGCCGGGGCGAGCCGCCTCGCGCCCGAGAAAAATGTTCTCGTAGCCTGTGAAATCGGCAACGAGTTCGGGATGCTGTTGGACGGTGGCGATGCCGTGCCGGATCGCCTCCTTCGGATCGCGGCAGTCGATCGTCTCCCCGCCCACCTCGATGGAGCCCTCATCCTTGCGGTACACGCCGGAGAGAATCTTAATGAAGGTCGATTTTCCCGCGCCGTTGACGCCGAGCAGGGCGTGAACCTCTCCGGTCTCGAGCACGAAATCAACGTCGCTGAGCGCATTCACGGGACCGAAACGCTTTGAAATCGCCCGTGCGCGCAAGGCTGGAGCCGTCATGTCCCACTCCTTCGCTTTGTCTTGGTCGGATGGGCGGCCCGCAGTAGCGGACCGCCCGACGCTCAGGTCAGACGGCGCGGACCCAGCCGAGCTGGTCGGCGCGGCCCGGAACGTCGAAGTCGTCGGGAATGCCATCCTTCAGCATGGCCTCTTCGACGGCATAAGTCGGCGTGACGACCAGGCGTGGCGTCTTCTGTCCGGCCAGATGCTGGTGGGCGTAGAACACCGACAGATAGGCCATCTCGTAGAAGCTCTGCGCCATGGAGAGCTTCAGCTGCGAGGGGCCGGCAATGTAGTTGAAGGCCTGCGAGCCGCCGTCGATGCCGGTGATGATGAGATCGGGCTTGTTGGCGGCGCGTGCCGCAAGCGTACCTTCGACCGCGGCCCCATCCCAGGCGCACCAGATTGCGTCGATATCGGGATTGGCTGTCAGAATGTTGTCGACCGCCTGGCGCGGCGTGACGTTACCGGCGAGTGCGAAGGCCCAGTCGGCGACGATCTTGATGTCGGGATAGCGGCGCAGCGTCCACTCCATCCCGAGCGTGCGCTGATCCCAGCTTTCGTTCTGCGGCAGCAGGACGCGGGCGATATTGCCCTTGCCGTTCAGCTTGCGCGCAATGAAATCGCACGAATAGGCACCCATCCCGAAATTGTTGGACATCGACGTCGTGTTGACGGCGACGCCGGGAACGGCACTGTCGGCGCAGAACACCGGAATGCCGGCCGCGATGGCCCGCTGCACGGCCGGTGCGATGGCGACCGCATCGGCCGGCGTGATGAACAGCGCCTCCGGCTTGCTCGATATCAGCGAGTCGATCTGGTCCGTCTGGGTTTTGGCGTCGAAGCCGGCATCGGTTGTGGTAAGCGTGCCGCCAAGCTCCTGCACCGCGGCGGTGAAGCCGTCCTGAAGGTGACGCCCGGAATCATAAGTCGTCCAGCCGAGCGCCGCGGCGAACTTGCGGTCGGCGGCCTCGGCGCGGGCACCCGATGTCGCGAGATATTGTGCCGCAAAGAGCGCGGCACTACCCCCGAGCAAAGCACGTCGTGAGATATCAAAATTGAACTTGTCCATGTCCTTGGTCTCCTCCCAGATAGACATTGTCATCCTCCCGACCCGGGCCCTGCTGGGCTCGGGAACAATTCGCGCATGACCCGACCTCCTCGGGGCGCGACGCGATATTTCAGGCCGCGTTTCCCAGCGCGACCGAAGCCCGGCGAACCTCCGGCATCACTGAAAGCCAGGTGTCGTATGCGTCCGCATAGGCCGGTGCGAGGTTCTGCACCGGGGAAATCACGCGCTTGATGCGCGGTGAGGTCAGAACGCCCTCCGGGCTTTTCCCACTTTCGGCGATCAGCGCGAGCCGCGCCGCGCCGAAGGCCGCCCCCAATTCGCTCGCCTCGGGCACGCGCAGGTCCACACCGAGGGACGTTGCGATCATCGACAGCCAAAGCTCGGAACGAGACCCGCCGCCGATCGCCAGCAGGCTGCCGATGGTGGATCCGGCAGCACGGAACGCGTCGGCGCACTCACGGAGCGCAAAAGCGACGCCTTGCAGAACGGCGCGCGTGAGGACCTCGTCGTCGCAGGAATGCTGCAGGCCAAACAGCGCACCGCGTATTTCCACATCCGCCCGCGGCGACCAGCACCCGTCCAGAAAGGGCACGAAGAGAACCGGACTGGGCGCGCCCAGCGATGTGCCGAGTTCAGCGACAAGCTCGGAAGCCGGCCGCTTCACGACCTTGGATAGCCAGTTGATGCAGGACGTCGCCGACAGGATCACCGACATCTGGTGCCAGACACCGGGCATGGAATGGCAGAGCGTTTCGATCGCGTGGTCGTTGCTCGGGCGCACCTCGCCGGTGGCCAGGAACAGCACGCCCGATGTGCCGAGGGAGACGGTTCCCTCCCCGTCGCGGAAGACGCCTGTGCCGCAGGCGCCGCAGGCATTGTCGCCACCGCCGCCGGCGATGACGGGACGGGACGATATTCCCCAGCGTTCGGCAAGCTCGGTGCGTAGATGCCCCGTAGGATCAATACCTTCGTAAAGCTTTGGCATCTGCCTGCGATCAAGATCGGTTGCCGCCAGAAGGGTGTCGGACCAGTCGCGCGCCGCAAGGTCGAGCCACATCGTGCCGCTGGAATCCGCCATGTCGGATGCCTTTTCGCCGGAGAGCTTCAGCCGCAGGTAGTCCTTTGGCAATAGCACCGTGCGGACGCGGCGGAAGGCGTCCGGCTCATGGTCGCGCAGCCAGGCAAGCTTGGGCGCGGTGACGCCGGGCGTCGGCCTGCGGCCCGCGATACGACGGATATCTGGCGCCCGCGCTTCCAAATCCGCGCATTCCTTTTCGGTGCGCGTGTCGTTCCACAAAATGGCCGGGCGGATGGGCGTATCGCTCTCGTCAAGAACCGTGGCGCCATACATCTGTCCGGAAAGGCCTATGCCTTTGACGGCACTCATCGCCTTCGGTTGGCTCATAGAGAGTGCGTCGAGGCTTTCGCAAACGGCATCCCACCATTGTTCGGGATGCTGCTCCGACCAGCCCCTGTGGGGCCGCGACACATCTATTGGGCGCGACGACGATTCTGCAACAAGGCTCTGGTTCTCATCCATCAGCATGGACTTCACGCCCGACGTTCCCAGATCGATACCGAGATACATGGCTCCTCCTCCCATCGGGCCTTTCGGGCACCCGCTTTCCCATTTATTCCTCCGCGCGTCTCTGCCGGCCGCGGCGGGCTCCTCAACCCGCCAGCGACTGCCGCTTTCCCTCCAGAAAGCGGTCGAGTGCCGCGATATCTTCCGAACGCATCTTCAAACCGAGCTTGCTGCGGCGGAAGACGATGTCCTCGGCGCTCTGCGCCCACTCCTCCCGCACGAGATAGTTCACTTCCGCTTCCGTCAGGCCGGCGCCGAAGGTCCTGCCGAGATCGGAGAGGCTCTTCGCATGGCCCAGCACGAGGGGAACCCGGCTTCCGTAGTAGGTGAAAAGCCGCTTCAGTTGCTCATCGGGCATGAAAGAGTATCGGGCGCGTAGCGCGGCAAGCTGTTCCTCGAAGGCATCGATCGCGAAATCTCCGCCCGGCAAAGCGGTCCTGCCTGTCCAGCCGGCACGAGCCGCAACGGCCTTCGCCTTCTCCCGTGCCAGCAGCGGCTCAAGCCTGGCCATCACCGCCTCGGCCAGCCGGCGATAGGTCGTGATCTTGCCGCCGAAGATCGAGATCAGGCCGATACCGGCCTCCTCGTCCACATCGATCACATAGTCTCGCGTCGCTTTCTGGGCAGCACTCGCGCCATCGTCGTAAAGTGGACGCACGCCGGAATAGCTCCAGACGATGTCAGCTGTCGTCAGCGGCCTGTCGAAACAGCGGCTGACCGCATTGCAGAGATAGGCCTTCTCCTGCTCCGTTGCCGAGAACTGATCGATATCGCCATCGAAATCGCGGTCTGTCGTTCCGACCAGCGTGTAGTCGCCCTCATATGGAATGGTGAAGAAGATGCGGCCGTCGCTGTTCTGGAAGATGAAACAGCGGTCGTGCGCATAGAGTTTCGGTACGACGATATGCGATCCCTGTACAAGCCTGACCTTGCCGCGTGCCGGCCGACCCGCGGTGCGCGAGACGATGTCGTTTGCCCAGGGACCGGCAGCGTTGATCACCGTGCGCGCGCGGATCGTGCGCTGGTATCCGCCGCGTGACACCGTCACGGACCACCCGTCCCTATCGCGTTTACCCGCCGTCATGGCTGTGTGCGTTTCGATCACCGCGCCCAGTTCGCTTGCGGCCTTCGCATTCATGACGACGAGACGGTTGTCCTCGACCCAGCAGTCGGAATATTCGAAGCCCGTCTTCAGCGACGCCGTCAGCCCCTCACCGAGCGCCTGCCCGGCCAGCTGAACGGTCGTCGTCCCGGGGAGGCGCACACGCCCGCCGATATGGTCATAAATGAAGAGACCGAGGCGGAGCTGCCATTTCGCCCGCATGCCGGGCATGTAGGGCAGCACGAAGCGCAACGGACGAACGAAATGCGGTGCGATCGCCCAAAGCCGCTCGCGCTCCTGCAAGGCCTCACGCACCAGTTTGAACTCGTAATGCTCCAGATAGCGCAACCCGCCGTGCAGCAGCTTCGTGGACGCGCACGACGTCGCACCGCCGAGATCGCCTTTTTCGCAGAGATAGACATCAAGCCCGCGTCCCGCAGCGTCGCGGGCAATACCGCATCCATTGATGCCGCCGCCGATGATCGCGATATCGTAGATCTCAGGCATGGGCGCGCTCGCGGATCTCGGCGGGCCGCGCAGCCAGTAAACGGGACGCGATCTGGACGAACCCCTCGCCGCCACGCTCGGAGGCGACGAATGCCGGCAGCGCAGTTTCGCCGCTGGCGAAATCGGTCACGTTTGCCACGCCGCAGGAGTTCGGAAAGAACGAGAACATTGGGCCGTCATTCGGGCTGTCGCCGGTGAAGATGAACCGTGCCTTATCGGCGTCGAGATCCATGCCGAGCACATCGGCGGCGAAACGCCGCGTCATCGACAGCTTGTCATAGCTGCCGAACCATCCGTTGACGTGGATGGAAGACAGCTTCGCGACGGCGCCTGCTTCCTTGAAAAGTGCCAGCACGCGCTCCACCTCGCCCTGCGGCAGCGGCTCGACATCCTCGCAGACATCGATGGCAAGGTCGGCCTCGCGGTAGAGTTGGTCGGACGCGATGCCTGTGCCGGGCACTTCTTGCAGGATGCGGTCCCGCAAAGCATCGAGCTTCCGGCGATTTTCGCGACGTTCCTGCTCGGTGGCGAAGAAGGCCTGGCGCATCTTTCGCGCTTCGCGGTCGTAGGAAAAATAGAAGGCGCCGTTTTCTCCGACAACGCCCGCGACGGGCCAGAAGCGGGCGATCATGTCGCACCACCCGGCAGGACGGCCCGTGATGGGCACCACGGCGAAGCCTGCACGCGCCAGCGCCTGCAGGGCGGCGTAGGGTTCGGCGCGAAGCTGGCCTTCCGAGGTTAGGGTATCGTCGATATCGGTCAGGACGACCTGCACCTGTGACAGCACGCGATCGGAAAGTTCGTCGAGCGGGCGCATCAGCACTCCTCCTCTATGAACTGCTCGAGCACGCCCATATCGGCCGCAAGGTCGAGCATGGAATAGCGATTGCGCATCTCCTTCGAATAGCGCACCGCGTCGCGATAGAGGTCGCGGTCGATGCCTATCTCCTGCGGGGTCGCGCCGCCGCTGGCCGCACGGAGATGCGCGGCAAGGTTTGCCGAGGGGATAGCCATCTGCTGGAGCGTTCGACGCAATTGCGGCCAGAGCGCCTCGAGTTGCGCATTGAACCGTTCCGCGGCGGCCGCATCGAGAACCTTGGCGCGCGACGCCGCGAGGCAATGATCGACTGCGGCCGCGGGATAGCGCGCTCTAATCTCCGCTTCGTCAAAACGGGTCGGCATGATCCGGGGTGCCTTGTCGCTCGCCAGGATGATCTCCTGAAGCCGGGCCATCGTCACGGATGACACGCCGACCTGCTGGCCGTGCACCGTTCCGGGATGGCGGTCGCCAGCGAAGCTGTCGATCCAGTGGGAAATCTGGTGTTCGCCCATCGAGCCTGGATGGCTCATGCCCGTCACGCTGATTCCGATCCCGCCAAGGGTCAGGATGCGGTGCAGATAGCCTATGGCGTCATGCTCACGACGGCCCAGTCCAGCGGACCTCGCGAGCATCTCCCTCTCATCCGCTTCCTGTAAGACGTAGGGGGACGTGGCGTAGGCCGTCCTGAGCATGACATGGGAAAAATACCAGTCGACCTGCGCGGTCGAGCGGCAAAGGCTGTCGCCGAAACCGGCGGCGATGAGATACTGCGGCGCATTCGCGCTGACCTCGATATCGAGGAAGACGCCCTTTGCGGCATGCGCATTCAGTGTCGTCTTCAACCCGTTGTCGAGCGTGATGGATGCCGTCGTCGACGTGTAACCGTTCATGGACGGCGCCGTGCCGAAAACGCAGTAATCCTTGCCATCCAGAAACGTCGTGTATTTGCACAGGTCGTTGATGGTACCCGATCCGACAGCAATGACGGCGTCAGCATTTCGGGTTTTCTCCCGAAGGTCGCGGATTGCGGCTTCGTCGGCATGCGGGTTGTCCAGCACTACAGTCGTCGCCCGTCCTCCGAGGCTTCGGGCAACGGCATATCCGAGCGCATCATAGGTGTCGGCATCTGCCACAACTGCATAGGTCGAGGCGGGCATCACGCTTGCGACATAGTCGGCCTCGCCACCCCGCACGCTTTCCTCGATGAAGATGGCCTTGAAGGGAACCTCGGCGGCGACACCGGTATCCGGGTCAACCCACCGTCCGGCACTCACGTCGCGAATAAGCGTGTTCCAGTCTTGCCACCCGACCGGTCGTCGGGCGGCGGGTGCCGCATGCAACATCATGTCCTCCCAGACTTGTTGATGGCATTTTTCATTTGCGGATGCAAAATGTCAATAACATTTTTCACGATTGGTTGAATTTTGCCATTCGCGTTGCGGCCCAACACGGGCGGAAACTGGACTTGCAGCCTAAAAGCTGCCAAATGAAAGGAAGGGAGACCCACGACGCAGATGCAATCCGAACACCCTCAAGACCGTATTGGCCGAAAAAAAGCGCCACCCATGCAATTCGGCGCCGATCTGCCCTTGTGGGTGGCCTGGCTTTATTACGAGGAGGGCCTGAAGCAGGACGAGATCGCCACGCAGCTCGGCATATCTCGCTCCTCGGTGTTCAACCTGCTTCAGAAGGCGCGCGACGAGGGCATCGTCACGATCACCATCGATCCGACCCGTCTAGAGCGCGCCGACCTGTCGGTCGAGCTGAAGGAGAAAGGGCAGCTCGCTGAGTGTTATGTCCTGCCCTCATCATCGGGTGGGGCCGCGCTTTCCGAACAGATCGGGCGGCTCGGGGCACGGATTTTCGAGCAGAAACTGGAGAAGGACGACGTCGTCGGCGTCGCATGGGGGCGCACGGTCATGGCGCTGTCGAAGGCGCTTTCACCGACCAGCATGCCTGGCGTCACAGTGGCCCAGGTTACCGGCAGCTCGATTGCGACTTACGATTTCTCCCCGGAATTGTGCACGTCCAACATCGCCGCGCGCCTGAATGCGCGCTGTGTCAACCTGCACGCGCCGGGTGTCGTGTCCAACGCAAAAATGAAGTCGCTCCTCATGCAGGAGCCCATCGTCGGACAGCATTTCGACCTTCTGCGGCACTGCACGAAATCGCTCTTCGGCGTTACCCACATCACGGGCCCCACCCTGCTGGAAGATACCGGCGTCATGACGGAAGAACTGCTTCGGCAGTATCAGGACAAGGGTGCCGTCGGCTTCGCCTCAGGCTACTTTTTCGACATCGACGGCGCGATCATCCGCACAGGTTTCGATGACCGCCATCTCGTCATGCCTCTCGACGATTTCCTGAATGTGCCGGAACGCCTTTGTATCGGCGGCGGCCCGGAAAAGGTGGATGCGATCCATGGGATGCTGAAGGCTCGCATCGCCACCATCCTTATAACCGATCAGGAAACGGCAAAAGCCGTTTGCGCGAACCTTAGCGTCGTCTAGACCAGAGCGGTCTTGCCTCCCGCGCAGTTTGAGTACCGCATTGCCAGATGCAGTATCCGCGCCGCTTGCAACGACGTATCTGCGATATCCCGCCGCCCGCAATAACATGATTGCAAAACTCAGCTTATTATGGCTATCAGAGTCACCAACGGCAATTCAGGAGTGCCGGTGTCCTGCGAAAAGAAATGCTGGACCGTGACGGAAGGCGCTTGGCGGGCATATGGGCAGTCAGGGACGGGATACGCGCAACGAAGCCTATGTGGCCTATCGCACCGAACTGGTGCGGTATGCCACGCCGATTCTCGGTTCCCGGGAAGATGCCGAGGATATCGTGCAGGAGGCTTTCGTGCGCTTCGTGCCGGAAGCGGCGGATGAGCCCTCGCGGCTCAAGTCCTACCTCTACCGTATCGTGCGCAACCTCGCCTTCGATACGAGGCGTCGGCGCCGGCTTGAGGCGCGCGGACATCCCGACGATACGCCTTGGTGGGGCCTGCCGCAAAACCACGACACGCCGGAGGAACAAGTTCTCTTGTGCGATCGGGTTCGTCAGGTCGAAGCCGTCATGGAGATGATGCCGACGCAAAAGCGCATAGCGCTCGAAATGCATCGTTTTGGCGGCTACCGCCTCGAGGAGATTGCGCGCCATCTTGGTGTTTCGACATCAAGCGCCCATCGGCTGATCCAGTCCGGGCTGGCCGAGCTGCTGAAAAAGATACTCTAGGAAAGAGAAATCGTATCCGTTCCTGAGAAAATCTCCGGAGCTATTCGTCTTATAGGTGACGAGTACATTCGCGAGGGCGGCTTCTGCGGGTACAGGCGAGACGAAGGCGATGACCGGCATGCGCGATACAGGAACGGACATACCCCAGGCCATTGCCGAAGAGGCGGCCGGATGGATGATTGCCTTGCAGGAAGAGCCGGGCGACCGCCTCTGCCGGGACAGGTTCGAGCACTGGCTCGACCAGTCCGCGCAACACCGACAGGCCTGGGCCCGTCTGCAGATCGCCTGGCAGGCCCTCGGCGCCGCCAGTCCTGTCCTCAAGGAAAGCTGGCAGGGCGCCGCACGCGTCCCTGCGCTTCAAAAACCCCAGCCCCCACGCCGCGCAGGCTTGGCACGTCGCGCTGGTATGTTCGGGGCGGCGGCGGCCGCCTTGCTCTGTCTCGCGTTCATCGTCGGGCCGGCCATCATGCTTCGCATGGAAGCCGACTACAGGACGCAGACCGCAGAAAGCCGGACCATTACACTGGAAGACGGCAGCCTCGTTCACCTCTCCGGTGCGAGCGCCATTGCGACGGATTTCGCAAACGGGCGCCGTGCCGTTCGCCTCCTTGCGGGGGAGGCCTTTTTCGAGGTCACACCGGATAAAAACCGTCCCTTCACCGTCGACGCCAACGGCGTCGAGGTCACGGTTCTCGGCACGAAATTCGATGTCCAGGCCGATGGCGATCTGACAGTCGTCGCGTTGGCGGAGGGTTCCGTCAAGGCATCTGTCGGCCGGGATGCGCCGGAGGAATTCCTCTCGCCCGGCGACCAATTGACGGCCAACAGCGCCACCGGCGAAGTGTCGCGCGCGACGATCCCGGTTTCCGATATCGCCACGTGGCGCGACGGGAAGATATTCGTGGTGGACGCCACGATCGGCGCCGTCGTGGAGCAGATCCGCCGCTACCACCCTGCCTGGATCTCACTGCCCGACAGCACCTTGGCCAGCCGGCGGGTGACAGGCTTCTACGACCTTCGCAATCCCGATCAGGCGCTACAGGCGCTCGTCACGCCCTATGGCGGCAAAGTGCGACGCGTCTCGCCGATAGCACGGCTCATCAGCCGCTTCTGATAAAAAAATATGACTGAAATAATCAAGGTTTAGCGTAAAGCACGAAAAAAGCTGGGAAAAAATCCGCAGCTGTCCGTCTTTTCGTTGAGTGCCGCATGAAGCGCGCTGCAACGAAGAGACGAAGACATGCATACCACATACCCGGTGACGCCGCTTGCGAAAGGCAACGGAACCGTCCGCTCCCACACGGTATTTCTCGCGACGACGGCGCTCGCTTTGATGTGTGCGTGCGCACCAGCACTGGGACAAAACGCGCAGACGACCGAAAGCGCGTCCGAGGACAACGCAACGGGCACGCCACGCATTGCCTTCAACATTCCGGCCCAAACACTGGCCAAGGCCGTGGGTGCCTTTGGCCGGCAATCCGGCCTCCAGGTCACCCTTTCTTCCACGCAGGCGGGAGACATCCGAACGAACGCCGTTGTCGGCCGTTTCACACCGTCGGAGGCCCTTTCGCGCATGCTTGCCGGCACCGGCATACAGGGTCGTGTCAGCGGCGGTTCAGCCATTCTGAGCGGCGGCGGCCAGGCGTCCGATCTCGGCGCGACCGATGGCTCGACGGTGCTGGAAACCATCAATGTGGGAAAAGGTCCGCGGAGCGCCTCCAGCGGCGCCGGTTTCCAGGGCACACCCGACTGGGTCTACGAGACGCCGGCAAGTATCAGCGTCGTATCGCGCGAGGCCATCGAAAAGAAGCAGCCGCGCAACGCCTATGACCTGTTTTCCGGCGTCTCCGGCGTTTCGGTCGCCGGTGCAGCACAGAACCCAGGTGTTGCCATCAATGTGCGGGGCTTGCAGGACCAGACCCGCGTCACGACGACGATCGATGGCGCGCGCCAGAACTTCCAGCAGGCGGGACACGGCTACACATCGAATGTCTATGTCGATCCCGCGCTGATCAGGACCGTGAAGATCGACAAGAATGCCGGCGCCGGTGTCGGCAGCGGCGGTTCGCACGGCGGTGTCGTCGGCTTCCGAACACTGACAGCCGACGATGTGCTTCTCGAAGGCCACAATGCCGGCGGCTGGATCGACGCGACCAGGGGCACCAACGCCTACGAGTTCTACGGCTCGGCAGCGCTCGCAGCCCGCACCGACGACGGCATCGACATCGTGGCGGCGCTCAGCCGCAAGAACCTCGACACCTACCAGATCGGCAAGAATGGAACGCTGGAGGGCAATCCCGGCGGCGACGAGCCCGTCTTCACCGGCTCGGACACCACATCCGGCCTCATCAAGGCCGGCCTCGACCTGGAAAACGACCAGCGCATCGAGTTGGGCTTCGTCGGCTACGATGCACGCTTCACGACCAGCACCGCGCTCGCCACGAACGAAAACACCAACCATGTGCGCAATCTGACGGGTACGCTGACCTATACCTACAATCCGGACGATCCGCTCTTCGACCTGAAGGGCCAATTGTGGTGGAATCGCACGGAAAACCATCAATGGCGCTCGGGCCGCAACGATTATGGTGAGTTTGACGTCAACTACGGATTGAACACCTATGGTCTCAGCCTGGAGAACACCAGCCAGGTCGCGCTTCCCACCGGCGAGCTTTCCTTCCATTACGGTACGGAAATCTTCATCGACCGCGCAGACACGGGCGTCCTCAACAGGGACCCGGGCGATGCAGACAACGCCTGGTGGTTCAGCGGCCCCAACCCGACGGGCGAGCGCTGGCTCTCGAGCACGTTCGCCACGGCGAAATACGAGCATGAGAATTGGTTCGAAGCATCCTTGGGTGGACGCTACGACTATTACAAGATCAAGGGCTCATCGCAGATTGACGGCGGTACGGAGACGTACATCGTCGACCCCGGTGTCTGCCGCGTGTACTGGCCGCCAGATCGAAACAACGGCGAATGCCGAACTTGGGTGACGCGCCCGGTTTACGGCGTGCGAAACGTCGTCCACGATATCGCGCTCGACCATTCCGCAGGACGCTTCTCACCGGAAGCACTGGTCGCCGTAAAGCCATGGAACGGCGTCCAGATCTTCGGAAAGTATGCCGAAGGCTTCCGGCCCGGAACGCTCGGCGAAATGCTGTTGGGCGGCTCGCATATCGGAAACCTGATGGATTATGCGCCGAACGCTAACCTCAAGCCGGAAACCTCGCAAACGTGGGAGGCGGGCGTCAACATCACCGCCGACGACCTGCTGGCCGGCGGAGACAGCCTGCGGCTCAAGGCGGCCTACTTCGACAAGACAATCGCAAACTACATTGCGCTTGGAACCGTGAGCGGAAACCCCGCAGCCGGCGGTCAGGTCAGCAGCTACTACGCCTATACGAACCTTATCGGCGATTCACGCCTGCGCGGTGTCGAGATCGAGGGCAACTATGACGCCGGCCCCTACTATGCCGGCGGCTCGTTTACCTACACCAAAGGTGACTTTCCCAAGACATACAGCGACAACCCCTGGGGCAATGCGACGTCGACGGGCAATGGATCGATCCTCTATGTATCCGTTGCCCCGAAGTATCGCTTCACCGCCGATGTCGGCGTTCGGTTCTTCGATGACAGGTTGAATGTCGGTGCGCGCGCCAACCGTGTTGTTCCCTCCGAACAGATCGGCATGTTCGCAAGCGTCTACAAAGCAAAACCCTTCACGACCTTCGACATCTATGGCTCCTGGGATTTCAACGAGAACGCCTCTCTGCGCTTCGCCGTCAACAACCTGACGGATGTCGCCTATGTCGATCCTATGAACTCATCCGATTTTCCAGCACCCGGCCGCACCGCGACCCTGTCGCTCAAGGTCCGGTTCTGATCCCGCAATCGCGCCGGTTCAAAGATGACCCGGCGTGAGACCAGCTGCATCCATGGTCCGGACGCAGCTAACCCTAGAAAGGAAAACAAATGGCAACGATCGATTTCAATGACGCCAACAGCGACGGCCTTGGCATTGACTTCCTCGGTTATCTCGAGGCGTGGGACGCGAGCTTCAACTCCGGCTACTACGGCTTCTTCTCCACCAATCCGGTCGATTTTTCGGGTAACCAGTTCGCCGTCGCCGACAGCAACAGCACGACGGTCGGCGGCGTGGGCGGCGCCGACACTGTCGTGATCGATTCCGGCAGCGCCGGCGATCTCTACTACGATATGACGTCGCACGTTCTCGCGGGCGCTGTCGACGGTGCGACCTTCGGCCAGGGGCTCAGCTACAATTCCGGCACGGACACGTTCTCGCAGTCCTTGTGGGACATCGACATCAACGGCCTCGGGCTGACCGGCACAGGTGCCGCAAATCCGGTACACAATTTCGTCTACGGCATCATGCAGGGCAATCCGGCAAACCTGATCAGCGTGCTGAACAGCCAGAACAACACGTTCAATGGCAGCGCGGGCGATGACGTGCTCTACAGCTTCAACGGCAATGACACGCTGACCGGCAATGGCGGATACGATACCTTCATTTTCGGTGGTACCGATGGCAACGACGTGATCACCGACTTCAATGCCGCGGAAGACATCATCGATATCTCCGCATGGGCGGCCGGAAGCGCACTTTCGGTGACCTATGCCTATGATGCCGCCAGCGGCCTCTACGACGCCACCATCACGGATGGCGTGAACGGCAGCATTTCCGTCCAGGACATTGCGAACAATTCGCTGGTCAGCGGCGTGAACCTGTTCGTCTGAGAAGTTTGCTGTAGTGTTGGTAGCCCCACAGCAGGCCCCGTCGCAGTCTCTGACTGCGGCGGTCGCCTCACCTCTCAGACGAGCATCCCTTGGGATAGCGCTCATCAGCGGAGTGGTCAACGTTCTGGCGCTGGCCTCGCCGCTCTTCATGCTTCAGGTCTATGACCGCGTCCTCGCAAGCGGCAGCGTGCCCACCCTCGTTGGGCTCGTCATCCTGGCGGCAGGGCTTTACCTGTTCCAGGCGGGGCTCGATATCGTCCGGGCGCGTGTGCTGCTGCGCATCGGCGAGCATGTGGACGGCGTGCTCTGCGGCCCCGTGCACGATGCCGTCGTGCGCCTGCCTCTCGTTGCACGCATGCCGGGCGACGGGCTCCAGCCTTTGCGCGACCTGGACAACGTCCGCGGCTTCCTTTCCGGACAGGGCCCAACCGCCTTTTTCGACCTGCCCTGGATGCCGCTCTATCTCGGCATCTGCTTCCTGTTTCATTTCTGGATCGGCGTGACGGCACTTGCCGGTGCGACCGTGCTCGTCGCCCTGACCATTCTCGCCAACGCGCTGTCGCGGAAGCCCGTTCGGGAGAGCATCGCCCACAACATGGCCCGCAACGGTCTCCTCGAGGCCACGCGCCGCAATGCCGAGATCGTACAGGCGCTCGGCCTCTCCGGAAGGCTTGGGGCGCGGTGGCGGCGGGCGAACGCGGACTATCTCGCCGCCAACCGCCGTGCAGGCGATATCGCGGGTGGCCTCGGCAGCCTGTCGAAAACCTTGCGCCTGATGCTGCAATCGGCGGTGCTCGGTGTTGGTGCCTGGCTGGTCATCGAACAGCAGGCAACCGGCGGCATCATGATCGCGAGTTCCATCATGGTGGGGCGGGCGCTGGCCCCGGTCGATCTGGCGATCACCAGCTGGAAACCTTTCCTCATGGCGCGGCAGAGCTGGAAGCGCCTTCAGGATCTGTTCGGGAAAATCCCGCCTGTGCCGGAGACGATGGCTTTGCCCGCGCCATGCCGGGACCTTCGTGTCGAGAACCTCACCATTCTGCCGCCCGGAGAGAAGCGGCCGACGGTGGCCGGTGTCGGTTTCCAACTTCAGGCCGGCAGCGCGCTCGGCATCATCGGCCCCTCCGGCTCCGGCAAATCGACACTTTCGCGCGCACTTGTCGGCGCATGGGCAACAGCGGGCGGCAAGGTACGCCTCGACGGCGCCAGTCTAGACCATTGGGATCGCGAAGCACTCGGGCGCCATATCGGCTACCTCCCGCAGGGCGTCGAGTTGTTCGACGGTACCATCGCGGAGAACATCGCGCGCTTCGAGGAAGATGCTGACGCCGAGGCCATCGTCGCGGCTGCCCGAACCGCCGGCGCCCACGACCTGATCCTGCGCTTCGAAGAGGGATACAAGACGCGCATTGGCGAAGGAGGCTCTTCCCTTTCAGCCGGACAGCGTCAACGCATCGGGCTGGCGCGGGCGCTTTACGGCGATCCGTTCCTCGTCGTGCTGGATGAGCCCAATGCTAATCTCGATGCCGAAGGCGAGGCCGCGGTCGTGCGTGCCATTGCCTCGGTGCGCGAACGCAACGGCATCGTCGTCGTGGTGGCGCACCGTCCGAGCGCCATCAGCGTGGTCGATCAGGTCTTGATGATGGAGGGTGGACGCCAGAAGGCGTTCGGCCCGCGCGACGCCATCCTCGGACAGGTCCTGAAGCCTGCTCAGGCAAGCAGAAACGGCTTTGCCGCGACCGGCCATGGGATCATGCCGCTGCGCGTCGTCGCAAACCCCACGAAATCCGAAAACCACAGCGACCCTGACAAGACAGATGGCGACACCTGACGTGACAACCGTGACCCGCTCCATCCGCCTTCACCTTGCAGCGGGCCTTGCGCTGGTGGGATTGCTTGCCGGCGGCGTCGGCGGATGGGCGGCGGCGACGCAGCTCGCCGGCGCTGTGGTGGCATCCGGCCATTTCGTCGTCGACTCCTACCCCAAGAAGGTGCAGCACGCCAAAGGCGGCATCGTCGGGGAAATCCGCGTGCAGGAAGGCAAAACGGTAAAGGCCGGCGAGGTCGTCCTGCGGTTCGATGCCACGCAGACCCGCGCCAATCTTGCTATCGTCACGAAGCGGTTGAACGAGCTTCACGCCCGCCTCGCACGCCTTGAAGCCGAGCGCGACGACAGGACGGCCATCGACTTTCCGCCGGGGCTGAGCATGGACAGCACCGATCCCGACATCATCTCGGCGGTCAGGAGCGAAACCCGCCTTTTCGAATTCCGGCGCGAAGCGCGCAACGCGCGCAAGGCCCAGCTCGCAGAACGCATCGCCCAATATGAGCACGAGATCGAAGGATTGAAGGCGCAGGAATCGGCCTATGCCGGCGGGCTTACGGTGCTGCGCACGGAAATCGCCTCGCAGGAATCACTTCACGACAAGGGCGTCGTCTCGGTCCAGCGCCTCAACAGCCTGAAGACCCAGGCGGCGACCTATGACGGCGAGCGCGGTGAGAAGATCGCCTACCAGGCACAGACGCAGGGCAAGATTACCGAGACGCGGCTCCAGATTCTTTCCATCGACCAGGACATGAAGACGGAAGTCGGCCGGGAACTGCGCGAAATCCAGGGACAGATCGGCGAATTTGTCGAGCGCAAGGTGGCCGCCGAAGACGAGCTGAAGCGCATCGATATCCTGGCGCCGCAAACGGGCATCGTGCACCAGCTCGCGGTGCATACGGTCGGCGGCGTGGTCAACCCGGCCGAAACGATCATGCTGGTCATCCCCGAGGGAGATGATCTCGCACTCGAAGTCCGCATCGCGCCGCGCGACATCGACCAGATCCAGCCCGGGCAGCGCGCAGTCCTCCGGCTCTCGGCGTTCAACCAGCGCACGACGCCGGAACTGTCCGGTCGCGTCTCGCGCATCGCCGCCGACCTCACGGTCGAAGAAAGGACCGGCCTCTCGTTCTATGTCGTCCGCATCGCTGTGCCGCATGAAGAGATGCGGAAACTCGGTGGTCTCACGCTACTTCCCGGCATGCCGGCCGAGGCGATGATCCAGACCGGTGAGCGCACCGCCCTCTCCTATCTCGTCAAGCCGCTTGCCGACCAGCTCAACCGCGCCTTCCGGGAAGAGTGAACGGCCCTTGGCAACGAAATGCGCCCGGCAACGACGTGTGCTGGCCCGTCGCATGCCGCAGCGTAAAATTTCAGCGAATGAATGGCGATCCTGCGCCGTCTTCCCCATGGCAGACAATAACAGAACCACTTCAGGCATATCATGACGTTTCCGACAATAAAGCTTCCCGCCCGCCCCCTTGCCATCAAGCGCGGGACGATCTCCACCCCGTTCGTCTATTACTTCTCCATCCCCGTCCTGCTGGCGATCGCCGTCTTCATGATGGTGTCGGAGGCGCCGGGAATTCTGCGCGACTACACGATCAGCCAGAATCCGGTTTTCGTCGACGGCACGATCGACGGCAGCTGCAAGACGCGGAAAGCCGTCTTCACGACCTGCGAGGTCGACCTGTCCTACGAACAGGGCGGCCAGCGCTACGACAAGTATGTCGAGATCATGTTCGTCGACATCCATAGCGGGGATTATGAAACGGGCCTTGTCGTTTCGGGCGATCATCCTGAACTCGCGACGATCACGCTCGGTCTGGACATGCTCTGGAACCGGATCATCACGCTGTCGGTCTTCACCGTGCTGCTCGGCGGCGGCGGTCTTGTGATGATCTTCCTGCTGCTGCGTTTCTGGCGGGTCAGCGGCCAGCTCAGCAAGCCGGCCCCGCTCACGGTGGTCCCGGTCGAGATCACCGGCATGGATACGAAGCGCAATCGCCTGAACGTAACCTATGCCGACCGCGTCAGCGAGCGGAAAACCAAACGCGTCGCCTTCACCCGCTTCGAGCGCGGACAGGAGCCGATCATCGTCGGCGATGCCGGCAGCAACCTGGTCGCGCTTGCCGTCTGGCACGGCAACACCTCGCTCCCCGTCCTGCTGGATGACCGCCTGGAGCGGATCGAGATGACGGAGCAGGAACGCGCGGCCGCACTCGCGCCGCTTCACGAACTGGCGCAGTCGACCGACCACGCGTCGGCCACCAGCCACGTCGTGCCGGAAAAGCAGGGCATGTCGCTGGCACGCAGGGCCGGCGGTTTCGCGCTCGTCCTTCTGCTGCTCATCGGCGCCATTCTCGGCTATTGGCTCTGGTATGTGACCAGCGCGCCGTCACAGTACAATTCACCTGGAATGGACATCAACAACATGATGCCCGAGGCGCTCAACAGGTGGGGTTGCGACCAGCTGAAAAGCCGCTTCGGCGACGGCAACGCACCGTTCGGCTGCACGGCCCCCGACCACATCAGCTGGAAGTGAGGACGGGCATTCACACGCACGCCGACGCATTGATCGTTCATACTCGGTCGATGTCATCGATAAACAAGGCGCAGCTGCATAGGCTGCGCTTTTTTCTTGCCGACGGGACGACGCAGCAAAACGCACCCTTCGTTTCAAACGATCGGGCGAGAACTTTATCTATAATGCGTGTTGGGAAAAGGATGCTGCGTCCAGGCGCGAAAGGCCATAGCAGTCACGGACCTCAGATCGACCGAGGTCGGATACGGACGCCGGATCAACTCCGGCGTCCGTAAAATCAATTAGATAACGCGAACGTTCTCAGCCTTGGACTTACCGGTCTTGCGGTCCTGTCCCATGTCGTAGCTGACGCGCTGTCCGTCGCTCAATGTGCCGCCCTGAACTGCGGAGATATGGACGAAAACGTCGGTTCCGCCGTTTTCGGGTGTGATGAAGCCAAACCCTTTGTCGGTGTTAAAGAATTTGACTGTGCCGTTCGCCATGATTTATCTCCAGAATTCAGCGATGGACGATGGGGCGCAAACCTACAGGTGCATGGCCGCAGCCGCAATACCCTCATTTGCTTTGAAGCAAGCAAATAGTCGTTTTCTCTCATTTTGCCGGCAATCGCTTATCTGCACTATACGCCGCAACGCCAGAACCTGGGGGATTTCAGTCAAATTCCGTACGTTCGGCCAGCGAGGCCCCGCTTTCCCCTTGGCAAAGCGCCGGAAAACGATCAAACAGGCGGGTCTCTTCGTCTCGATACAGCCTTTACGGTGACGTATCGCAGAAGCCTTCCCGGATCGTCAGAATGCGCATCTCTCCGATTTTCGCCGACACGACACCGATTCCCGCCACCGCGGGCAGGATATCGTCATGAGCGTGGGGCTGATCGACTCGCGGCCGCTTGCCGGAATCGCGCTCGCCTCGGCCGGCTACGCCTGCTTCGCGCTGCAGGACGCGCTGGTGAAGTGGCTGGTTGCGACCTACGAAGTGCCGCAGATCCTCTTCATGCGCAGCGTCGTGATCGTGCTGGTCTCCGGTGTGCTGATACGCCTCTACCGTCATCCTTCGATCTTGAAGAGCCCCTATCGCGGAACCGTCGTGCTGCGCGCCGCGTTGATGCTAATCGCATGGCTGCTTTATTATAATGCCGCGCGCTATCTCGGGCTGGCGGAACTGACGACGCTCTATTTCTCCGCGCCGATCATCACCGTCTTTCTGTCTATTCTCGTCCTGAAGGAAGCCGTCGGGGCGGGCCGATGGATAGCCTGCGTGGTCGGTTTCGCCGGCGTGGTGATTGCAGCAAATCCGTCGCACTCCCCCAACCTCATCCCCGCGGTCATGTGCCTCGTCGCCGGCTTCTGCTGGGCGTGGAGCACGATCCTCATCCGCCTGGTCAGCCGCAGCGAAAGCACGCTGACGCAGATGTTTGCGACCAGCCTGCTGTTCGGCCTCGCCTGCGCGCTGTCGTTTCCCTGGATCTGGCGCACACCGGATGCGGAAGGATGGGCGCTGATGCTGGCGCTCGGCCTTATCGCGACGATCGGGCAATACCTGCTTTACGAGGGGTTCCGCTATGCGCCGGCATCGGCGCTTGCGCCGGTGGAATATACCGGGCTCATCTGGGCCTTCATCTATGGCTACGCGATTTGGGCGGAAATCCCGGCCCTGAACGTCTTCATCGGCGCGATCTTCATCGTGACGGCAAGCCTTGTGCTGGTCTATTGGGAGCGGCGCAGCGACCTGATCGCGAAAAAGCGGCTTATGTCATGACACGCCGCGCGCTCGGCGCGCGGGAAACATTACAGGCATGTCATGTGTCGGCGGTCGGGCCTGAAACACGCGGCGGGGCCAGTCCATTGAATCCAAAAGACATTTTTCGCCAAGACCGACGCAGCGCTCCGCGAAATCGGCAATATTTTGGCAAATCCGCCCTTCGAAACTTTATTTAATTGTAACATGACCCCGCGAGCCGGGCGGACCTATAAATGATGCCAGGCTGGATGCCGCCGGCGGTTGGAAACCGCGACGCGACGGCACCGGACAGCCTGCCGGGGAGAGTTCTCCCCTTTTCGAGGACACGCACCATGCGCTCGACATTCAAGACCATCGCTCTTGCCGCCACTGTTCTTTCGCTCGCCGCCGGCGGCGCCTTTGCTGCCAGCCGGCCAGCAAATCCAAATCCGGCTTTGCAAGACCACTCCCGCTATGATCGCGATTACGGGGATCACGACTCCGCTGACGATTTCATGATGCCTGCACAGCCCACCCCCGTGCGCATGACGCCCGCCATGACCTACAAGCCGCGCCTGCACCAGGTTCTTGCCGGTGTCCGCTCGGCGGAAAAGAGCATCCGCAGGGAAGAAGCCATGCACAAGCTTTCGGCCGGCGCCGCAGGGCGTCTCCAGGCCGAGGCCCGTGGCATTCGCCAGCGGGCGATCGCAGTCGCCGACGCCAATCATGGCTCGCTTCCGAAGGCGAACTACCAGCGCCTGGAAGCCGCCGTCCACAAGCTCGACCGGGATATCGTCCGCTTGAGCTGAGACCTCCGGTCGGCGGGTCACGCTCGATCCGCTGAGAAATAGCGCCGCCTCCGCCCTTGGCGGCGGCCGGCGTCGCGTCAAGGCAGCACCTTGGTGCCTTCCGCGCCGCCCCCCTCACCTTGAAGCAATAACAAGACCGGCCGGCAAGCAGCGCGGCCGGAGTGCGGCTGCTCGTCCAGACAGCGGGCAGCGCAACACCGAGCAGAACAAAGGAAACGACCATGATCAGGATACTTCAAAGACATCGCGCCGCAGCGCTTCTCGGTGTCGCATTGCTGGCGGTGCCGATCGCGACCTCCGGCCTTGTCGGCGCTCGAAACGCGGAGGCGGCGGCACCTGCGAGCATCAACTCCCCCCTTGCGGATGGATCGTTCGCCTCCATCGTTTCGACCGACAAGCCGGCTGTCGTCACCATCACGACGGTCCTGAAGGCCGAGAACGCTTCGGCCAACGGCGCCATGCCGTTCGGCGGGGAATCCCCGTTCGACCAGCAGTTCCGTGACTTCTTCGGCGAACGCCAGATGCCGCAACCGCGCAGCGAAAAAGCCCAGGCCCTCGGCTCCGGTTTCGTGCTGACCAGTGACGGCTATATCGTCACCAACAACCACGTCATCGACAAGGCGAGCACGATAAAGGTGACGCTGGACGACGGGACGGAGCTTCCCGCCAAGCTGATCGGCGCCGATCCGAAGTCGGACCTCGCCGTGGTGAAAATCGAAAGCGACAAGCCGCTGGCGACGATCGGCTGGGGCCAGTCCGATAAATTGCGGGCGGGTGACCCGATCCTCGCCATCGGCAATCCGTTCGGCATCGGCACGACGGTCACGGCGGGTATCGTCTCGGCGCGCGGCCGCGACCTTCACAGCGGACCATACGACGACTTCATCCAGATCGATGCGCCGATCAACCACGGCAATTCCGGCGGCCCGCTGGTCGGGCTCGATGGCAAGGTGGTCGGCATCAACACCGCGATCTATTCGCCGAACGGCGGCAGCGTGGGCGTCGGCTTCGCCATTCCGTCCGACCAGGCGCAGACCGTCGTCGCCAAGCTGATGAAGGACGGCTCCATCGAGCACGGCTTCATCGGCGTGCAGATCCAGCCCGTGACATCGGACATTGCTGACGCCATCGGGCTTTCCAAGCCGGCCGGCGCGCTGGTGGCCCGGGTCGACGACGGCACCCCTGCGGCGGCGGCCGGCATACATTCCGGCGACGTCATCACCGCGCTTGGCGGCAAGCCCGTCGCGTCTCCGCGCGAGCTCTCCCGCATGGTGGCGGACCTGACGCCCGGCGAGAAGGAGGGCCTTACGGTCTGGCGCGACGGCGCCGCCAAGGACCTTTCTGTCGTCATCGGCAACAATGACGATGGCGGACAGGTCGTGGCCGACGCGGGCGGCAAATCGGGCAAGGCAGAACAGCGCGTGCCGACCATCGGCGTGCAGCTCGGCGACCTGACGGCGGACATGCGCGAATCCCTCGGCCTGCCGAAGGACGAGAAGGGCGCCATCGTGGAGGGCGTCAATCCGGACAAGCCGGCCGCTGACGCGGGCCTCCAGCCCGGCGATGTCATCCTTTCGGTGAACCAGAAGCCGGTCGGTTCGGCCAGCGAAGCCAAGACCGCCGTCGCCGACGCCGGCAAGGCGGGCCGCAAGACCGTGCTGCTTCTCGTGCAGCGCCAGGACGAGCAGACCTTCGTCACCGTCCCCTTCGCCGCAGGCTGATGGCCTGACCCGCCGCCCGGTCGAAGCCGGGCGGCGGCCCTTGTTTACTTTCAGTCCGTCAGCTCAACGCCTTCTTCAACGGCCGTATGTTGCGGATGACCAACAGGTCCAGGAAGAGGACCGTCACAAGGACCGCTCCCGTGAGCGGAAACAGCAGCGACACCGCCAGCATGACGACGGCACCGGTCTTCCAGAGCGGGCCCGGTTCGCTGATATTCGGTGCGAAGAGACGGACGGCACCCTTGGGACGACGCTTCCACCACATCACGACACCGCTCACCGACAGGAACACGATCGACAGGCAGAAAAGCGTGTTGAGCACGAGGTTCCACAGGCCCATGTCGCCCTCGTGAAACGCGATGCCGACGGCCATCGCCTTGCCGGGCAGGCCGTAATCCGCAAAGCCGACATCGGCGAGAATCTTGCCGGTATATTGATCGACATGGACCGTGCGATCGGACAGCGGGTCTGAACTGTCATTGCTCATCGTATCGCGGGCAATGGTCCAGACGCCGGTTTCACCATTCGGGAAAGCGAGCTGGAAGCGCTGGTCGAAGCCAAGCTTGCGGGCGAGCGCTACGACCGCATCGATCGTCACGGGCTCGCCTTCGGGCGTCCCCACAACGCCGGCATCCGAGCCCGAGGCGGGCATCGGCGTCTGCTCCAGCGTCCACGGTACCTGCTTGATGCCGCCATGGTTCATGCTGGCATGGGTGATGTCGGACAGCGGAACATTATCCCACTTCTGCGCCGGAAAGGTGCTCCAGGCCTGTGTCATGCGCTCGCCCCACACGCCCGCCCAGGTGAGGCCGGAAAGCAGGAAAAGCACAAGAATGAGAGACACATAGAAGCCGATGCTGAGATGCAGCGACTTCCACAATTGCCGTCCCTTCGCCGACAGATCGGGCACGAGCGCCGCGCGCAATCCCTTTCCGTCGCGCGGCCACCAGAGATAGAGGCCTGTGATGACAAGCACGATGCCGAAGCCTGCGGCAATCTCGATCAGTCTGTCGCCGACGGTGCCGATAAGCAGCGTGCCGTGGATGTCGTTGGCGAGATCATAGAGGGCATCGCGCCGGCTCCACTGACCGACAACATCCGCCGTGTAGGGATTGACGGCGACCATCGAGGCAGCGCCGTCGTGATCGATACGGAAGACCGAGACCCCATCCGCCGTGCGCGGCGCGATATATTGAACGACTTGCCCGGGCACGGCGATGAAGGCCGCACTCGCCTGCTTCGACACGGCGGCGACCGATTGGCCCGGCGTGACCCTGAACGCGTTTTCGCCGTCGCGGCCGACCAGGACGCCGGCCCACAGCATGATGAGCCCGGTGACCGCAAGCATGATGAGGAACGGCGCGACATAGAGACCGGCATAAAAATGCCAGCGCCAGGCGGTGAGGTAGAACCGGCGTGAAAAGCCGGCGGTTTCATTCGGAGGCGATGATAGCCCCGATAAGGTGGACATGGAGAGAACCTCTCGAAATTCTCGTATCGACAGAGAAATTTGTTTTTGAGAGGCCGTTCGGGGCAATCCAGCGGGATCGCTGGCAGAACAGGGACGCTTACCCTTGCTTGACGCGATTCCTTCGATGCCATCGAACAGCCCGGCGTCCGCTTCTGATTGAAGAAGCGGCGAAGCTGAACGGGCCGGCCGCCTGTAGCGTGGCTTCCGTCCAGCGATCAGGCGATCGCGGGTGGTCCGCGTGGGCTTGCGTTTGGCGGGAAAACCTTACGGTAGGCGCCCTCGATCGCAACGGGCAGATCGAATGAAGCGGCAAATGCGATGCGGACGCCGATGATGTCGGCGGGTTCCGATACCAGGATATCGCCCGCGATCCGGCATGCCTCGCAGCGCGGCGCTTGGCCATGGTCCTTGCCCCCGTCGTCATGCCCGGTGAGGCATAGGTCCGGCAGCGTCCCGTCTGGAAGCGTGTAAAGCGCGATTTCGGCGGGGGTGTAGGCCTGGGCGGCCAGGACCGGCGTGCGGTGGCCAAAGGCGATAGCCATCAGCGCGATGGTGCAGAGAATGCACACCGCCCATTCAAGGCTCCTGCTCAGATCCCGCCGCGCCATATCATCCCCTCGGCATAGCAAGACAGGCGATAGCAGCAACATGGCTCCGCCGCAACACCGAGGTCGCGGCGGAGCCATATGTTAGAACCGCATATTGAAACCCATTCTTCCGGTCAGCGCGTGGCTGTCGCCGAAGTTTCTGAGGCTGGTGTCCACAAGGGCTTCGCCATAAAGGGCATATCGGTCGTTGCCCCAGCTGTAGGTACCCCCGAGACCGATACCACCCCACAGCGCTTCCGGTTCGCTGGAGAGGCTGACGCCTGAGAGCGTCGTGCGGGCTTCGGACTGGAAATTATAGTAGAGGTTGGCGATGCCGTAGGCGTGAAGACGGCTTGTCTGGTTGGCGTCGTCCTTCCATCTGTCCTCATAGTCGGCGGAGATGCCCAATCGACCCTTGAGGTCGTGCGAGCGCGCGAGCGCGACGTCACTGCCGAAGACATCCCTGAAATCATCGTAGTCGATCGACGAGTAGGTGAGCTGCGCCTGCGGGGTGAGCGACCAGTTTCCGCCGAGCGCCACCTGTTTCCCGGCTTCCAGGCCGAGCGCATAACCGAAACCATCATTGCCGGCGACCAGACTGCGACCCGCGGCGGCGGAGAACAATTCGCTGTCGTACCAGGTGGCGTTCGCCTGCGCATCGACATAGAAACCGGTATCGCCGTACCAGGTCAGCGAGCCACCCAGCCCATAGCCCGTGCTGTCGATCGAGCCGGAACCGTAAACCGAAGAGACATCGGCGGAAATCGTGCCGTAGCGCATCGAGATGCCGCCGATGAGGCTGCCGGCGTCGCCGGAATAAAGCGTGCCGTCGGCCCCGGCCTGCAACTGCCAGATACCGGAATCATAGTCGGCGCCCGTCGTCGAATGTTTCGGATCGGTTCCGCTGCGACGCGCCATGATCCGTCCCCATGTGCCGCTTTCGGCGCCGACGGAACGATGGGATATATCGGCGTCGGCTGCGTTGTCCGACCACGATCGGTTGCCGAGCCGCTGTTGCAGCGTGTCGAGCGCATTGAAATTCTGCAGGACGCCAGCATAAACCTCGTAGAGCGGCGCGCCAGCCTGGTAGAGCGGCGTGGCGGGGCCGCTGGGATTCAGCAGAGCCGAGCGCAGATACCAGTCGCCATCGGCCGGTGTGCTGACACCCCCCTGATAGAGACGATAAGCGTAAGCGCCTGCGACAATCGCCGGCGCGCCTTCGAACGTATAACTGCCGAGAAGCGTGAAACTGCCGGCGGAAACGCCTCCGGCCTCGATGATCCTGATACCTTCGGTGGTCTGCGCACCGGCGCCGCCGAGGTTGATCACCCGGACATTGGTGCTGCCCGATGTGTTTCCGGTAACAACCAGCTTATCCGTCGACGAAGCGTCGTCACCCAGCACGCTTTCGATCTCCAGGGTACCGCCGCTGCCGGTATAGTCGCCCGCAATGGTCAGCGTGCCGATGGAATTGCCGGGCGCGATCGTACCGCCGGCAAAGTTGGTTGTGCCGCCCACCTGGCCGATGCCCTGAAGACGCCCACCTATGACCTCCATCGTGCCGCCCAGCGATCCGTTGACCGAGAGGATGCCGTTTTGGACCTGCGAAACACCTGTGAGAGCCGAACTGTCGGCGGTCAGCCGCGTCATTCCGGAGCCGATCTGGTGAACGCCGCCGGTTCCCGTAATCGTTCCACCGAAGATCACGTCGTCGGAGCGGTTGAAGGCCAGGACGCCACTGTTGCTCACGTCTCCCAGAATGGAACCTGACGTGCCGCCGTCACCCAGTCGCAGTGTACCGAGGCTGATGGTCGTATCGCCCAGATACGTGTTCTCACCCGTCAATGTCAGTGTGCCCAGGCCATCCTTGGTCAGAGCGCCAATGCCTGTCAATTCCGGCGAGATGCCGATATCGTGCCCGCTCGTGTCGATAATACCGCCCCCGGCATCGATCATGACCTTATCGGCGCCGGCGCCGTAGATGAAAGAGATCATGTTCTCTGTAGCGCGCAGGACGCCCCCATCGAGAGTGATATCGGCTGTTCCGGCATCGCCGCGCAGGAAGTTTGTCTCCAGAACACCCCGTGCACCCGGCACACCGTTCACCTTCAACGTACCGCTTGCCGACGCCCAACTGCCAAGCCAGACACCGGATTTTACCGAAACAAGCCCTCCGTCTTCGATTATCATCGAGCCGGATCCGTAGTTTCCGACTGTCAGGCTTGAGTCCGTTATATCCCAGCGCGAACCGCTCCCCGTAACGGTAACGTCACCTACTACGCCGGCGCCGGCGCCCACGTACCCCTGTTCGCTCGTGACAGCGGCGCCGTCTGCTATTCGCAACGTACCGTTGCCGTAGCTGCCGACGATAAGCTGTCCAGCGTTGACCCATGTCGAGCCTGCGCCGCTGACCTCCACGTCGCCTTGGGAACCCTCTCCGATCGTACCGATTCCGTTGGAGACACGACCGCCGTCGTTAATGCGCAAAACGCCGTTAGCGATGGTCAGACGTCCTGTGTTCTCCCAGGATGATCCGGTCCCGGAAACCAAGGCCTCGCCAAAGTAATCGAGACCAAGCGAAGCATCGTCGTCGACGACAAGCTTGCCACCCACAAGGATATTGAGCGTTCCGTTCCCACCGTCGCCGACAGCGAAATAGTCGGAACTGGTCCAGGTAGACGCATTGCCGCTACCGTCCGTCCCGGAAACGGTTGCTGTGCCTCCGACAACCCCGCTGCGGTTCGTGACCGCACCGCCATCTTGGATTGTGAGCGTGCCGCCCAACGTGCGCGTTTCCGTGGCCGTCAACGAGGCCCCGGCTCCATCTACCGTAACGGTGCCACCGGATTGTATCTCGACATTATTGGCTTGGGCGGCAGATCCTGAAATGGTGGCGTTGCCTGATGCGATCTGGGCATCGCTGGAGGGATCCGGTTGGACGTTGCCACTCCAGTTCGCGTCGTTGGACCAATCCCCGTTTCCGCCGGTCCAGGTCTGCGCGGAGGCCGGGAAGGCCGCTCCTGTGATCAAACAGCCAAGAAGGATGGCGCGCGACAGGCGCGGCTTGGCCGAACCCGACCCCGATCCATCATGAAGGCCCGCAACGCCAGGCCGCCAAAGCACCGGGATCGACGGGGAGGGACAGAGCCCATCACCGAGCAATGCCGATGAAAAGACACTCGGAGTTTTCACGCAAAATTGGAGTATGCGCATCGTCCCCTCCGAGACCGAAAACTAAATGAATGAAATAAATCCCACGAAATCAGAACATTATATCGTTAATTGTCGGTAAATTCCCCGTCAGCCTGTCGACCGACGTGCTTTGAGAACCGGCGCTGACGCGACCCTAATGGTGCGCGCCACCCTTTTCGCGATAGCCGGCCAGCATGAAAAGAACGAGAACGGCCAACGCGCCGATCAGGCCGGCGGAGGTCGATAGAAGCACGGAATGCGTCGCCGTGAACGCCGCCTTTCCGGCTGAAACCAAAGCCTCTGCCTGTTCGGGGGAAAGTTGCTGGGCAACCAGATAGGTATCGCCGATCGATTCGACCGCCTGCGCAGCCTGTTCGGGCGACAGTCCGGCGGGAACCACGACCGTGTGGCCGAAGACCGCGGACATGAAGACACCGAACACCGTGATGCCGATTCCCGTGCCGAGTTCATAGCCGGTCGCTTCGAGCGAGCCCGCGGCCCCGCCCCTTTCGGCCTCGACCGCGCCCATGATCGCAATGGAGGAGGCGGTCAGCCCGATGCTCAGCATCAGGCCCAGTACGGCGAGCATCAATGGCACCATGATACCCGGATGATGAAAGTCGCTCAGGGCGAGATAGGCGAGCGCAAGCGAGGAGGCGAACATGGACGCGCTTGCCACGATGCGAAGGCCGAGAAGATTGGAGAGATAGCCCGCGACCGGGCCGCCGACTGCGGCGGCCGCCATGATCGGTATCATGAAGATGCCGGCTTGCAGGGGGGACTTGTCGAGCACGTATTGCAGTTCCTGCGCGAGCGTCAGTTCGACACCGGCCAGCGCGCCCGTCGCGACGACCGCCATGATCATGCCGGCCACGATCGCCGGACGGGAGAAAAGGGAGAGATCCAGCATCGGTTCGCTGGAATTCAGCTGCTTGCGGGCAAACAGGCCGAGCATCGCCATGCCGAACAGCAACACCACCAGGACGACCGGCAGCGTGTGCTTGCCGCCGAAGCCGGCCTTGATGGCATAGACGAGCGAAATCATGCCGGCGATGAGCAGGAGCGCCTGCCCGATCGCCCACTTTCCGGGGCTGGTCACTTCGGCGCGCGGCAGGAGCAGATAGCAGGCCGGTGCGACGATCAGCATCACCGGCACATTGATGAGGAAGACCGAGCCCCACCAGAAATGCTCCAGCAGCGCGCCGCCGATCAAGGGGCCGATGGCGGCGCCGGCCGCCCCCACCGTGCCCCAAAGGCCAAGCGCCATCGCGCGTTCGGCGTCATCCTCGAAGGTGCGGCGGATGATGCCGAGCACGCAGGGCATGATCATCGATCCGCCGAGCGCGAGCAGCATGCGGGCGCCGATCAGAAGCGGCGCGTTCGGCGCGAATGCCGCGAGCGCCGAGGCGATGCCGAACAGGGTGAGGCCGACGAGAAGGATACGCCGGTTGCCGACGCGGTCGGCCAGCGTGCCCATCGGCACCAGCAGGCCGGCCATCAGCAGAGGATAGATGTCGATGATCCAGAGAACCTGCGTGCTGGAGGCACCGAGCGCCTGCGTCAATGTCGGAACGGCGACATGCAGGATGGTCATGTCGAGCACGACGGGCAGGAAGGCAAGCATGACGGCGACAAGGACCAGCCAGCGTCCGGCATGGGGAGGAGCAGAGGACATCATTCACCCGTTATGTAGTGCGTCCAAGCGTATAAAGGGATGAATGCCGATTTCAATTTGAATGTCGGCCGTCGGACAACCGGCCCGCCCTACAGCAGCCCACGCGCTGCAAGGTTGCGCATGAGATGGGATGCGCCGAAGGTCCAGGGCGGGCAGTCCGTCGAGAGCCTCACCGTGTTGACGAGCGCGCCGAGCCGGTCGTTTGAAATCGTCACGACATCGCCGATCTTGTGCGTGAACCCCTCGCCCGGCGCATCGCGATCCTCGACGGGTGCGAATAGCGTGCCGAGGAACAGCACGAAGCCGTCGGGATATTGATGATGCGCCCCACAGGTCTGGGCGACGAGATCCAGCGGATCCCGGCTGATCTCCCGCATGGAGCTTTTGCCGCGCAGCACGAAACCATCCTTGCCTTCGACGCGCAGGTCCAGCTCGGCATTGCGCACGTCGTCGATGGTGTAGGTGTCATCGAACAGGCGGATAAACGGTCCTATGGCGCAGGATGCGTTGTTGTCCTTCGCCTTGCCCAACAGCAATGCCGAGCGCCCCTCGACGTCGCGCAAGTTGACGTCGTTGCCGAGCGTGGCGCCCTTCACACGGTCCCGGCTATCGACGGCAAGCACGATTTCCGGTTCGGGGTTGTTCCACTTCGAAATGGGATGCAGGCCGACGGCCGATCCGGTGCCGACAGAGGACATGGCCTGCGCCTTCGTGAAGACTTCCGCATCGGGCCCGATGCCGACCTCCAGATATTGCGACCACAGGCCTTCCTCGATCAGGGCTGCCTTGACCCTCTGAGCGTCGTCCGATCCGGCCTTCAGGTCGCGCAGGCTGGCGCCGATGATCTGCGACACCTTCTCGCGAATGCTGGCCGCCCGCGCGGGATTGCCGGCCGCACGTTCCTCGATGACGCGTTCGATCATCGAGCGGGCGAAGGTAACGCCGCAAGCCTTCACCGCATGAAAATCGACGGGGGCGAGCAGGTGGAGCCGGGATGGATCGGGCTCACTGAGGGAGAGCAGGTTTTCCAGTGGCCCAATGTCCCGGCCCGGCGCATTGCGCACGACATCTGCGGGCGTTTCGTGCTCCAGCAGGTCGCGCATCGTGGCGCAATCCCTCGCCGTGATGTCGAAGACGCGGCCGTTGCGGACCGTCACAAGGGATGGCCCTGCAACTTCGGGGAGCCAGGCCCGGCCGACGAAGCATCCGGTGGCGAAGGTCGACGGGATATGGGTCACGGTGGCAGATGCTCCCTGTATGCTGATGTCACGGCTTTATCTTTGCCGAATTCCGCGCAGGTGCAAAGGGTTGAACGCCTCCGCTCCGTGTGAAATCACCGAGATGCTTTACGGCCTGAATGTATAGGCCGCAATCGACGCCGGCTTCATCTCGCTGGAAAAGCCCGGCAGCGCGGGCGGCATGTAGGCTGCGTTCTCGATGCGGCAGGGATCGAGGAAATGCTCGTGCAAGTGCTCGACATATTCGATCACCCGGCCCTGTTTCGTGCCGGATACGGCGATGTAATCGATCATCGAGAGATGCTGGACATATTCGCAAAGGCCGACGCCGCCGGCATGCGGCCAGACCGGCAGGTCATATTTCGCGGCAATCAGCAGCACGGCGAGCACCTCGTTCAGCCCACCCATGCGGCAGGCGTCGATCTGCACGATGTCGATCGCGCCGCCGGCGATCAACTGCTTGAAGATGATGCGGTTCTGGCACATTTCTCCGGTCGCCACCTTTACCGGGTGAACCGCGTCGCGGATGGCCTTGTGGCCGGCAATATCGTCCGGGCTCGTCGGCTCCTCGATGAAGAACGGCTTGTAGGGTTGCAGTTCCTTCACCCAGTCGATCGCCTGTCCCACCTCCCAGATCTGGTTGGCGTCGATCATCATGGTGCGCTCGTCGCCGATCACCTCGCGGGCGATGCGCAGGCGCCGCTTGTCATCTTCGAGATCGCGGCCGACCTTCATCTTGATATGGGTAAAACCCTGGTCGACGGCCTCCTGGCAGAGGCGGCGCAGTTTTTCGTCATCGTAACCGAGCCAGCCGGCCGAGGTCGTGTAGCAGGCATAGCCTTCCTTCTCGAGCGTTGCGATGCGCTCGGCCTTACCCGCCTCCGCCTTCTTCAGGATGGCCAGCGCCTCCTCGGGAGTCAGCGCGTCGGTCAGGTAGCGAAAGTCGATGATATCGAGGATTTCCTGCGCGCTCAGCTCGGCGACCAGGCGCCATACGGGCTTGCCGGCCTGTTTCGCGAGCAGGTCCCAGACGGCATTGACCACCGCACCCGTCGCCAGATGCATCGCGCCCTTGTCCGGGCCGATCCAGCGCAACTGGCTGTCACCAGTGACATGGCGCCAGAAGCGGCCGGGATTTTCCCGCACCCAGTCGAGATCGAGGTCGACGACGAGATGCTTCATGGCGTCGATCGCCGCACAGCAGATCTCGTTGCCGCGGCCGATCGTGAACGTCAGGCCATGGCCCTCCAGCCCCGCCACATCCGTGTCGAGCACGACATAGGCGGCCGAATAGTCTGGATCCGGGTTCATGGCATCCGAACCGTCGAGGCTCTTCGAGGTGGGAAAGCGCAGGTCGATCGAGCGAAGGCTGGTGATCTTGGTCATGGAAGCGGCCCTTGGAAGTGGTCTGGTGGCCCTCGGCGCGGTGCCGATGGCGGACAAGGCATCAGATGGTCCAGCCGCCGTCGATGGCGTAGGCCTGGCCCGTCGTGTAGGTGGCGCCGGCGAGATAGACGGCGAGATCGGCGATCTCCTCCGGCGTACCGATACGGCCGATCGGCTGGCGGGCGATGAAGGCCGCGCGTGCGGCCTCGAAGTCGCCCTGCGCGCGCAGGCGATCCTGCAAAGACGGGCTCTCCACCGTACCGGGGCAGATGCAGTTGCAGCGAATGCCCTCCCCGACATAATCGGCCGCGACTGATTTGGTGAGGCCGACGACGGCCGCCTTGGTGATGGTGTAGGCGGCGCGGTTCGGCACGCCCTTCACGCTGGAGGCGACCGACGCCATGTTGATGATCGTCCCGTCCTTCCTTTCCAGCATCGCCGGCAGCACGGCACGGATGGTTCGCACCATGGCGCGGACATTGAGGTCGAAGGCGAAGTCGAGGTCCTTGTCGGACATCTCCAGGATCGTGCCGGCATGCACGAATCCCGCGCAGTTGAAGAGCACATCGAACGGACCGGTGTCTGAGACGATGCGGGTGACGGCTTCCGCATCGAGCACATCCAGCACGTAGGTCTCGATATCGGCCTCGGCGGCGAGGCTTTTCAGGGCGTCGGCGTTGATATCGGTCGCGACGACCTTCGCGCCGACGCGCGCGAAGGCGAGTGCGCTCGCCCGGCCGATACCCTGGCCCGCCGCGGTCAGGAGGACCCGCTTGTTTTCAAGGGAAAGGCTCATATTTGCTCCTTGCATAAGGCGTCAGGCACCCGGATGGCGCAGGACGGCATTATTATAATCTGCGGCGATGGCCTGATTTAAATACAAATCATTTATTCATTTATAGTCAAGCAGTATATGTCACCGGCGCATTGCCGGCGTTGCGCCATGCGTATATGAATTTCCGTATTCACAGGAGGTGGCGGTTGGCCGACGACGAGAATGATCGATACAGGGCGCCGGCCCTGGACAAGGGCCTCGACATCCTCGAACTGCTCGCCGCTGTCGACGGTGGATTGACGCAGGCCGAGATCGCCAAGCGGCTGGATCGCAGCCCGAACGAGTTCTACCGCATGCTCGATCGCCTCGTGAAGCGCGGCTATGTCACGCGCATAGACGGCGATCGTTTCTCGCTGACCCTCAAGCTCTTCGGCCTTGCCCAGCTCCACGCGCCCGTTCGCCGTCTGGTTTCCTTCGCCGTTCAGTTGATGCGGGAACTTGCGGAGACATCGCGACAGGCCAACCAGCTCGTCGTTTTCGATCGGGGCAATCCCATCGTCATCGCGCAGCAGGAAGCGCCGGGATATTGGGGCATCTCCATCCGTGTCGGCTCGCGCATCAGCCTGTTCGATACGGGCTCGGGTCATGCCCTGCTTGCCTTCCGCTCGCCGGAAGAGCGCAGGCGCATGATCGCCGAACATGTCGGCGGCGGCGGAGACGATGCACGCGTAACGCCGGAATTTCTGGCGCGCCTCGACCTCATTCGCGCCCGCGGCCACGAGATGATGCCCAGTGCCCAGACGGCAGGCGTCATCAACCTGTCCGCCCCGGTACTGGGCGCCGACGGCACGGCGATCGCCGCGCTGACCGTGCCCTACATCACGCTCATCAATACCCCGGCCGCGCCCGACATCTCCACCACGATCCAGCTCCTGATGGATGCCACGAAAACGCTTTCGGACATGGCGGGCGCCGGCTTCTCGTCTGATAGCTGAGCGACCGACCTTCACGCATTCGGTGCGGAGGGCTCAGCCGAGGCATGCTCCGATCCCAGCCATTCGATGAACAGCCGCGCGCTTTCCTTGACCGGCCTTCGCGCCGGTATGACGACGAAGTAGGCCGCGCGGGTGCGGATCGACGCGTCGGTCAGGCGCACCAGGCGGCCCTGCTGGATAAGGTCGGACACAAGGCGGCTCCAGCCGAGCGCAATACCCTGCCCGTTCATCGCGGCATAGATGACTTCGGTATAGAAGCTGCACCAGAGCCCCCGCCCCTTCTTCGGCGCCTTCACGGAAAACGCCGCCAACCATTCGTCCCATCCCGTCCAGGTCGGATCATCGGCATCGCTCGATATCAGCGGGTGATCCACGAGATCCGCCGGCGTCGCGACCGGGCCTTTCGCCTGTCTGTAATCGGGGCTGCATATGGGGAAGACCTCGTCTTCGAACAGGAACACCGCCTGTCCATCCGGCCATGTTCCCATGCCGTAGCGCAGCGAAAGGTCGATATCGCCGCCTTCGGTTCCGATCCTTGCATCCTGGGTTATGATGCGCAGCTTGATTTCGGGATGCGCCCGCGAAAAGGCGGCAATGCGCGGCATCAGCCAGAAATGGGCGAAGGATATGGTCGCCGATATCGCCAACTCGTCGTCCGGTCCTTCTGCGCGCAGGTCCGCCACCGTATCGGCGATCAGGCTGAACGCATCCCCTGCCGCGGTGAACAGCATGCGCCCCTTCTCCGTAAGCTCGATCCTGCGATGCAGCCGGTGAAACAGCGGAAAACCGAAATCCTCCTCCAGAAGATGGATCTGGCGGCTGACGGCGGCCTGCGTCACGCCCAGTTCCGCGGCGGCGCGGGTGAAGCTGGCATGCCGCGCAGCGGCCTCAAAGGCCGTCAGCGCGGTCAAGGGCGGGAGCTTCCTGCGCAGATTTGCCAAAGCGGATGGCCTTTCCAGAACGATGGTCTACGCATTACATTTAGTAATGCCACTGTCGCACATTTATGCCGTTGAGCAACCCATAAACGTGGGCGATCCTGCCGTGGGAACTCCAGCCTCGACATAAGGTGGCATTATGCTTCAGACGTTCGCAACCCCGATCTCCGCCCTGCTCGACGAAAGAGCCGAAGGGCATTCCCTGCCAGCCGGACTTTACACCCGGCAGGACGTCTTCGAGGCCGATCTCGAGGTCTTCTTCCGCAATCACTGGATCTGCATCGGGCTGGATTGCGATGTGCCGGAACCGGGCGACGCGACGGTGGTCGATATCGGCAAAACCAGCCTCATCCTGCTGCGCGACGACGACAACGAGATCCGCGTGCTGCACAATGTCTGTCGCCATCGCGGGTCTCGCCTGCTGGATACCGGCAAGTCCATCGTTTCCAAGCTCGTCTGTCCCTATCACACCTGGACCTATGAACTGACCGGCGAACTCAGCTACGCCCCGCATATGGGCAAGGGCTTCGACAAGGAATGCCGCAGCCTCAAGCAGGTCGCCTTCAAGTCGATCGGAGGCCTCGTCTATGCCTGTCTTTCGGACGATCCGCCGGAGGACATTGCGCGTCTGGAAGAGGTGATGAGGGACCGTCTTGCGCCCTACGACATCCGTAATGCCAAGGTCGCCCACGAAACCGATGTAATCGAGAAAGGCAACTGGAAGCTGACGATCGAAAACAACCGGGAATGTTACCACTGTTCCGCCAACCATCCGGAACTGTGCGTTTCCTTCGTCGATCTCGATTTCGGCTTCGATCCGGACGCGCTCAGCCCCGAGGACAAGGCGCAGGCGGAGGAGCATTTTGCCTTGTATGAGGCGCGAACCGGCCAGTGGGAGGCCGACGGCTTTCCCTCCGCCGCCGTGGAGCAACTGGTCGATTGCGCGACCAATTTCCGCACGCAACGTCTGATCATCTCCGGCGCCGGTGAATCCCAGACACCCGATGCGACCGCTGCATCCGCCAAGCTGCTCGGCACGATGACCCGCAAGGACCTCGGCGATGTCCACCTATGGGGCCACAACAGCTGGAACCACTTCATGGGCGATCACGCCGTGGTGTCGATCGTCATACCGCTCACGGCCGATACGACGCTGGTGCGCACGAAGTGGCTCGTCCACAAGGATGCGGTCGAAGGCGTCGACTACGATCTCGACAAGCTGACCAATGTCTGGATCGCGACGACGGACCAGGACGCCGAGCTCGTTGCCCGCTCGCAGGCCGGCGTGGAGGATCCCGCCTATATACCCGGCCCGTATTCGCCCTTCTCCGAGACGAACCTCGACAAGTTCGCGACGTGGTATATCGACCGGATGCGCGCCCATGGATACTAGGAGCGATATTCTGCCGGCCGAACGTGCGCATCACGCTCCGCTCTGGAAGCGGGAAACGGACGAGGACCTCGTCTGCATCGATATCCATCAGGAAACGCATGATGTGAAGACCTTCACCTTCGCGTCGCCGGAGGGAAAACGCTTCGCCTTCGAGGCGGGACAGTACTTCCTGTTCGACCTCAATGTGGCGGGTGAAACGGACAGCCGCTGCTACAGCATCTCTTCCTCGCCGAAGCGAAGCCATGCCTTCTCCATTACGGTGAAGCGTGTTGCCGGCGGCAGGATATCCAACTGGCTGCACGACAACCTCGCGGTTCATGCGAAGGTCAAGGCGAACGGTCCGCTTGGCCACTTCATCCGGCCCCATGCGCGCAAGTATCTTTTCCTTTCCGGCGGTTCCGGCATCACGCCCGTCATGTCGATGCTGCGCGACATCGCCGATACCTGCGAGCCGGCCGATGTGGTCTTCCTGCATGCCGCGCGCAGCCCGAAAGACCTGATCTTCCGCGAAGAGCTGACATGGCTGGCAGAGCGCGTGAAAGGGCTGCGGCTCCATTTCCTGCCGGAAACGATTACGGGCGAGGTACACTGGTCGGGCCTGACAGGGCGTATATCGTCCGACTACATGAAGCTTGCCGTGCCTGACCTTGCCGAACGCACCGTGCTGTGCTGCGGCCCTGCGCCCTTCATGGCGGCGGCGCGCACGATCACGGCGGAGCTTGGGGTTCCCTCGGCAAATTATCTTGAAGAGAGCTTCGACGCGGCCGTCATCGATGACATCGACCTTCCGGTCGTCGCCGAAGCGGCGACGCGCACCTTCCAGGTTTCCTTCGCCAAGCAGGCGCGCGAAATTGCCGTGTCAGGCGAACAGACCATACTGTCCTGCGCCAAGAAGGCGGGCGTGAAACTGCCCTCGTCCTGTTCCAACGGCGTGTGCGGCACCTGTAAATCCAAGCTGATTTCCGGCAGCGTCGACATGAACCACAATGGCGGTATTCGCCAGCGCGAGATCGACGCAGGCCTTTTCCTGCCCTGCTGCTCGAAACCGCTCAGCGATCTCGTCATCGACAGGTAGGAAATCAACGCTTCGTTCGGTCGGGGAGCAGTGCCCAGAAGGCGAAGAGCGGTTTGCCTCCGGAGCGCATGGCATGGCGAATGCCGGGCGGATTGTAGAAAGTCCCGCCGACGCCCGGCGAAAACCAGCCGGACTCACCGTGCAGGAATTCGCCTTCCGACATCACGAGATAGGTCTCTTCCGGCGCATGATCGTGGTCGGGATAGCGCACCTGCGGCGCCAACAGGCTTACGCCCAGCCAGATATCCGGCCGATCTTCAAGGCCGCCGGGGCCGACGATCATCGTATTGGCATGCCCCATCGCGAAATTGTCGCTCGCCGTTTCATCGAAGTGCGGACGGGTTTTCCACTCCAGAAGCGGTTCCAGCGCCCTGAACCGCTCCAGCAACAGGCCCAGAGATGGCCGGTCGCTTCCCACCGAAAGGACACTCGTCAGATGCCCCTCGCAGACCGGCAGCCGCCGGCCGATGTCCTGCCGTTCCGGATGCGGCACCTTCAGCGCCGCCACGATCCGCGTGATCGACGCGCGCGCCCGCGCATCCGTCACACAGTCATCGAAGGCGCCGAAGATGGCATCGAGGAAGCCTTGCAGGACATCGCTGCGTGGCATGATCAGAGGTCCTTCGCCAGGCGCAGGGCGTCATAGATGGCGGCATGGGTGTTGCGCGCGGCAACCGCATCTCCAATCCGGAAGAGCTGGTACGCGCCGTCAGGATTGCGCCGCAAGGTCTGCGGCGCCCCTGCGACGAGGTCGTCATAGGAAACCTCGCCGAGATTGCTCGAACCGGGCTTCAGCTCGAAATAGAGGTCATCCAGCGGAATTGTGCCATGGTTGACGACGATCTGGTCCACCGTACGCTGGCGGGAGACGCCGCCGTAGTCGCTTCCGACATGGGCGATGATCTGATTGCCGCTCTTCTCGGCCGCTTCCAGCCGGTATGTGACGGTAAAGGTCGTATCGAGCTTTTGCAGCGAGCGCATGTAGGGCACGAGGTTCATGGCCATGACCTCGGGCGCAAAGGACCGGTCCGGCGTCATGATCTCGACCTTGCCACCGGCCTTTGCGATGAACTCAGCGGCCTGCAAACCGGCGTGATCGCCCGCATCATCGTAGACGAGCACGTTGGTGCCGGGCTTCACATCGCCGGAGATGATATCCCAGGAGGAAACGACCAATTCGTTGCCGCTGGTGAGCACATCCGTATGCGGCAGTCCGCCCGTTGCGATGATCACGACATCCGGCGTCTCAGACGTGATCGTCTCGGCATCCGCCCAGGTGTTGAAATGGAAGGTCACGCCCAGTTTCTCACACTGGCTCATGCGCCAGTCGATGATGCCGATCATTTCGCGGCGACGCTGGCTCTGCGCCGTCAGCCGGATCTGGCCGCCGGCATTGTTCGCCGCTTCGAAGACGACGACCTCGTGACCGCGCTCGGCCGAGACACGCGCCGCCTCCAGCCCGGCCGGGCCGGCGCCGACGACGACGACCTTCCTGCGCACCTCCGCCTTCGGAATGACATGCGGCATCGTCTCTTCGCGCCCGGTCGCAGCATTGTGGATGCAGAAGGCCAGGCCGCCCTGATAGATGCGATCGAGACAGTAGTTCGCCCCGACGCAGGGCCGGATGTCGTCCTCGCGTTTTTCGATGATCTTGCGCAGGATGTGCGGGTCGGTCATGTGCGCGCGCGTCATGCCGATCATGTCGACCTTGCCCGTCGCGATGGCGTGGCGCGCAGTGGCCACGTCCTGGATCTTGGCCGCGTGGAAGGTCGGGAACTTCGTGGCTGCGCGCACGTCGCCGGCAAAATCGAGATGCGGCGCACTCGCCATGCCCTGGATCGGGATGACATCCGTCAAGCCGGGATCGGTGTCGATATGGCCGCGGATGACGTTGAGGTAGTCGATCAGTCCGCTTTCCTTGAGGCGACGGGAGATTTCGAGGCCCTCGGCCTTTCCCGTCCCGCCGGGAAGACATTCGTCGGCGGTGTAGCGCACGCCGAGAATGAAATCGTCGCCGACGCGCTCGCGCATCGCCTTGAACACATCGAGACAGAAACGCAGGCGGTTGTCGAGCGAGCCGCCATAGGGGCCGTCCAGCTCATTGGTCAGCGGCGAATTGAACTGGTCGATCAGGTGGCCGTAGGCCTCCAGCTCCACCCCGTCCATGCCGCCGGCCTTCATGCGCTCGGCCGCATCGGCGAAGTCCTTGATGATCCTTTCGATATCCCAGTCTTCCAGCTTCTTCGGAAACGCACGGTGCGCAGCCTCGCGGTGATGCGACGGCGCCACGACCGGCAGCCAGTCGCCCTTGTCCCAGCGCGTGCGGCGGCCGAGATGCGTGAGCTGGATCATGATGGCCGCGCCTTCCTCATGCACGGCGTCGGTCATCTCGCGGATCCACGGGACGATCTCGTCCTTGTAGGCCAGCAGGTTGTTGAAGACCGGCGGGCTGTCCTTGGAGACGGCGGCGGAGCCGGCCGTCATTGTCATCGCGACGCCGCCCTTGGCGCGCTCCACCGTATAGGCGCGGTAGCGACCTTTCGGCATGCCATCCTCGGGATAGGCCGGTTCGTGCGATGTGACGATGATGCGGTTGCGGAGGGTCAGATGCTTCAGCTGATACGGCTGAAGCAGAGGATCGTTCGACATGCGCCGGGCTCCGGTCTAGGGGGATTATGATGGAAGCTAAACAGAAATGTACATAAGCGTCAACATTATCAGACAGGCCAGTTTGGCTAATTGACATATGTGTACATTTTCCTTGCCTCTGTGGGACGGATTTGCTAGGAGGATTTCATGGAACAGGCGACCACTGACAGCGGCTGGCGTGGCTCCCAGGAGGGATGGCTAGAGGCCGCCTATGAGGCGCTGCTCGAGTCCGGCGTCGACTCGGTCAAGATCCTGCCGCTGGCCAAAAGGCTCAACCTCTCCCGCACCAGCTTCTACTGGTTCTTCAAGGACCGCGAAGAGTTGCTCGATGCGCTGATCGCGCGCTGGAGGGACAAGAACACCGGCAATCTCGTGAAACAGTCAGAGGCTTATGCGGAGACACTCGCCGAGGCGATGCTCAATGTCTTCGATTGCTGGCTGAACAAGGACCTGTTCGATTCCCAATTCGAATTTGCCGTTCGCAGCTGGGCTTTGCAGTCTCCCGATATCCTCGCGGAAGTGCATGCGGCCGACCAGACGAGAATGGAAGCGCTCCGCCGGATGTTCGTGCGGTTCGGCCATGAGGAAGGCCCTGCCGACGTTCGCGCGCGCACCACCTATCTCGTCCAGATCGGCTATATCTCCATGCAGTCGCGCGAGGATATCGCGCTGCGCATGAAGCGCATCCCCGAATATATCGCGATCTATACCGGTGAGGTTCCGCAACAGCGGGAACTCGATCGCTTCTTCGCGCGGCATGGGTACAAACCGGAGTGAAAGCAGGGTGGAACAGGGCAAGGACCTGAGGATCGGCATTATCGGCGGGGCCGGCTGGCTGGGCGGCGCGATGGCCGCCGCGATGCTGGAGTCCGGCATCGTTGCTCCGGAAAACCTTGCCCTCTCCTACCGCAGCACGCGCCCGGACCGTTTCCCCTGCGCCTTCTGGACGCAAGACAACCAGGCGCTGGCCAATCGCTCCGATATCGTCATCCTCTCCGTTCGCCCGTCCGACTGGCAGGACCTCAGCGTGACGGCGGACGGCAAGCTCGTGATCTCCGTCATGGCGGGCATCCGTCTTGCAGCACTTGGCGACCGCCACCGCACTCACAGAGCCGTCCGGTCCCTGCCGAACGCCGCAGCGGAAGTCCGCAAATCCTATACGCCATGGCTGGCGGCCGACGGGATTGACGACGCCGACCGCGCGATCATCAGGGCAATCTTCGATGCCTGTGGCCTACAGGACGAGGTGCGCAGCGAAGCGGAGATCGACTACCTCACCGGTCTCACGGGCTCCGGTCCGGCGTTTCCGGCGCTCCTCGCCGACGCCATGATGGCCGATGCCGTTTCCAGGGGCCTCGACCGGCACGTCGCGCGCCGTGCGGTCAACATGCTTCTGATCGGTGCCGGCCGGATGCTGGAGCAACGAGACGACTGTCCGGCCGAAACGGTCAGGACCTTTCTCGACTATCGCGGCACCACCGCAGCGGCCATCGAGGCGATGACACGCGCGGGCTTTCGCGCCGCCGTCGCAGAGGGCTTGACCGCGGCCCAAGAGAAATCGCTGCGCCTGGGAGACGCCTCCTAGCAACGCAGGATAGGGGCCAAAGCGGCGGCCCGCAGAGAAGATGCCGCAAACATAGGGAACCACAATGAAGAGACTGCTTGCATCGACCTGTCTGACACTCGGCCTTTTCGCCGGCGCGTCCATCGCCAATGCTGCGGAATGCGGTGATGTCACCATCGCCAGCATGAACTGGCAGAGCGCCGAAGTGATTTCCAACCTCGACAAGATCATTCTCAACGCGGGCTATGGCTGCAATGCCGAGATCACGATCGGCGACACCGTGCCGACGATCACGTCGATGGCCGAGAAAGGCCAGCCGGACATTGCACCGGAAGCCTGGATCGACCTTCTGCCCGACGTCGTCAAGAAGGGCACGGATGAAGGCCGCATCGTGCAGGTCGGTTCACCGTTGCCGGATGGCGGCGTGCAGGGCTGGTGGATCCCGCAATATGTCGCGGAAGCTCACCCCGACATCAAGACGATCCCGGATCTGCTCAAGCATCCCGATCTGTTCCCGGACAGCGAAGACAAGAGCAAGGGCGCCATCCTCAACGGTCCGCAGGGCTGGGGCGGCACGGTTGTGACCTCGCAGCTGTTCAAGGCCTTCGACGGCGAGAAGCTCGGCTGGAAGCTTGTCGACACGGGCTCGGCGGCGGGTCTCGATGGCTCGATGGCCAAGGCCTACGAGCGCAAGGAAAACTTCGTTGCCTACTACTGGGCTCCGACCGCGCTTCTCGGCAAATACCAGATGGTACGCCTCGCCGAGGGCGTCGACAACGACGCGGCCGAGTGGAAGCGTTGCAACACCGTCGAGGCCTGCCCGGATCCGAAGCCGAACGGCTGGCCGGTGGACACGATCGTCACGCTGGTTGCCAAGCCCTTCTCCGAGCGCGTCGGCCCCGAGGTCATGGACTATCTCAACAAGCGCTCGTGGAGCAACGACACCATCAACAAGCTGATGGCCTGGATGACCGACAATCAGGCGAGCGGCGAGGACGGCGCCAAGCACTTCCTCTCCGAAAACAAGGATACCTGGAAAGCCTGGGTCACGCCGGAAGCCGCCGAGAAGATCGAAGCGTCGCTCTGACGGCGCCCTCCCCGAAATCCGTGCGATGCGCCCCTGCGCATCGCACCTTTCCCGAAGCCAACGGGATGGCATTCGCCGAGGCGGCAACCTCGCCGCCAGACCTGCCTGCCAAGTGAGTCGGCGATTTCGTCGCTCCGGCCTGAAGAATCGTTGCCGCTACGCCGGCAAAAGAACACTCCGGGTGATGCATAACCGGCCGGATGAGGGCTGAACCTCACTTCGCTCGGTTGCAGCGGCGGCCAAATTGCCTGCCGGCCATGGTGCCAAATCCTGCCCCACAGCGTTTTCTGCGCAACATTGGCGCTGGCCTTGCCGGTGAATTGTGGCGCGTCATGCCTCGCGCCAGCCAAACCTGCAATTAACGCTTTGTTAACCATTTCACCGCTACACAAAGCTACCGAAAATTAACCAAGATGACTGACGTGTTAACTCAACCCCGGCCGATCCGCCTCAAGGGGCGGTCCTTTCTTGCGCTTGCGCTGACCCCGGAACTGCCCGTTGCGGACTGGCTGGTGCGGCTCGACGATCTGGCGGCCCGTTCGGCCGGCTTCTTCCTTCGCCGTCCGGTCGTGCTGGATATCGATGGCCTCGATATCGACCGTCAGGAGCTGCGCGAACTCGTCGAGCAGCTGTCGTCCCGCAATGTCCGGGTGATGGGCATCGAGGGCGCGCGCACCTCGCAACTCGGCCCCGACATGCCGCCGGCGATGACCGACGGCCGCCCGGCTGCCGATTTCGAAGCCCCGGCCGAATCGCAGAAGACGGAGAAGGAGACGGTCGATCCGGTTGAGATCCCAGCACCCTCCGCTCCCCTGCAGCAGCCGGTCACAGCAGCGCCGTCCCTGATCGTCTCCCGCACGGTGCGGTCCGGCCAGTCGATCTTCTTTCCCGAGGGCGACGTGACCATCGTCGGGTCGGTCGGATCCGGCGCCGAAGTCGTCGCGGGCGGCTCCATCCACGTCTACGGCGCGCTGCGCGGCCGGGCGATGGCGGGCTCGACCGGCAATGCCGAGGCACGCATCTTCTGCCGCAAGCTGGAAGCAGAACTCATTGCAATCGACGGCTTCTACAAGACTGCCGAAGACATGGAACCCGAACTGCGCGGCAAGGCCGGGCAGATCTGGCTCGAAGGCGAAACCATCAAGGCCGCGATACTCGGCTGAACACGAATTCCTATGGACTGGAGAGGTATATGGGCAAGGTCATCGTTGTCACATCGGGTAAGGGCGGCGTCGGCAAGACGACGTCGTCGGCCGCACTGGGCGCCGCGCTGGCGCAGAACGGCGAAAAGGTCGTCGTCGTCGATTTCGACGTCGGCCTGCGCAATCTCGATCTCGTCATGGGGGCGGAACGACGCGTCGTCTACGATCTCGTCAACGTCATCCAGGGCGAAGCAAAGCTCACGCAGGCGCTCATCCGCGACAAGCGCGTCGAGACGCTCTATCTGCTCCCGGCCTCGCAGACCCGCGACAAGGACAATCTCACGCCCGAGGGTGTCGAGAAGGTCATCGCGGCGCTGAAGAGCGCGTTCGACTGGGTGATCTGCGACAGCCCGGCCGGCATCGAGCGCGGTGCGACGCTCGCTATGCGCCATGCGGATGTCGCCATCGTCGTGACCAATCCGGAAGTCTCTTCGGTCCGCGATTCCGACCGCATCATCGGCCTTCTCGATTCCAAGACGCTGAAGGCGGAGAACGGCGAGCGCATCGAAAAGCACCTGCTGTTGACCCGCTATGACGCCAACCGCGCGGAACGCGGCGACATGCTGAAGGTCGACGACGTGCTGGAGATCCTCTCCATCCCGCTGCTCGGCATCATCCCGGAAAGCATGGACGTGCTGCGCGCATCGAATGTCGGCGCTCCCGTGACGCTGGCCGACGGCCGCTGCGCGCCCGCGCTCGCCTATTTCGAAGCGACGCGCCGTCTCAAGGGCGAGGACCTGCCGGTCACGATTCCTGGCGAGAAGCGCAGCTTCCTCGGCAAGATTTTCGGAAGGAAGGCGGCATGAAACTTTTCGGCTTCTTCTCCCGCGGCCAGTCGGCGCCGGCAGCCCGTGAGCGGCTGCAGGTTCTGCTCGCCCACGAACGCGCCGCCACCGGCGACGTCGACCTCGTCAACAAGCTGCGCGATGAAATCCTGAAGGCGATTTCCAAGCACATGCAGGTGGATGACGAGAAGGTCAGCATTAAGATGGAGCGCGGCGCGCAGGTCTCCACGCTCGCCGTGGATATCGAAATCCCCTTCGACGCTGGCAAGAAAGCCGCCTGACGGTTCCCACCGGTCACGCCGCCGCGCCCTTCCGGGCGGGCGGCATCGTTCAACGCTCAGCAAGGACACCGAGCCGAAAGCAGCCCGCCTCGGGCGCATCAACACATACCAGCATAGCAAGGAGGCTGTCATGACCCGCTTAGCCCTTCTGGAAAGACTGAAAGCAGTCCAGCAGACGCCGAAGTTCGAGCGCCGCGACATCACCACCATCGCCGCCATCCTCAACACGAAAGCACTCGCCCGCCATGTCGAGGTCTGCGAGACCGACGCGGGGATCACCAGACCGTCCGACGACGCACCAAGCGGGCCGGCATAGGCTTAAGGCATCCTTCCGCCGATAACAGTTTCCCTGCAGTTTTCTAATTGCGCCATTTTGTCACCGCAATGAACCATTGCTTAACCCCGGGCATGCCGGACGAAGATTGCAACTGACGCGTTTCCAGCGCTTGGTTCGCGTTCGAGCAGTCTTATATCGACGCGCATCCAATCGCAAAAGTAGCGCCATCCCGATATGGTCGAACCTGCTTCACCAACTATAAAGTTGACTCTTATAATCATGTATAATATCGCCGCGATCATCCGTTGACCGGATTATTGAGCAGGAGATTTTATGTACATTATGAGAGGGTTAGCCGGGCCGCTTATCGCGGTGGCCACGGGGTTTTCGTACGCCTATGCTTCTGACTATCGTGGCTTTGCCGAGTTTGAAGGGCGATTGGGAAGCGCGGAATCCACCGGTGGTCTCGGTATGATGCTGCCCTTCCAGCTCGACGCAGGGCAGACATTCTTCCTTGACCTCAATGGATCATTGGTATCCGGGGGTGTGGAAGAGGGCTCACTTGGCACCGGTTACCGATTTGCGACACCAAGCGGCTGGACGCTCGGGGTCTATGGCTATTACGATTATCTCAACTCGCGCCTCGGCAACGATTTCCACCAAATCTCCTTTGGCGCGGAAGCAATCGGCGCATTGCTGGAAACGCGCGCAAACATCTATCTGCCGCTCGGCAACGGCTATTCGGTCAATGGCGCAGGTGCGGTCGTCATCGACGACGGGAACGTTCGCTTCCGCGATGGGCGTGAACAGGCACGCCCCGGCGCCGATTTTGAGGCCGGCATCAAGGTGCCCGGCCTCACCGACAACACACAACTGAAATTCTTTGCCGGTAGTTACTGGTATGGTGGCAAGAATGTCAGCGATATGTTCGGGGCTAAACTGCGGGCGGAAATCGCCTTCACGGACATTGCCGGATTGCCGTCTGGCTCCACTGTTTCCTTCGGCGCGACCGGCACCTACGACAGTCAGGACAAACTCGGCGGCTCGGTCATGGCACGGTTACGCATTCCGTTTGGCGGGTCCGGCGGTACGGCCGGAGACCCCTTCGACCCGACCACGCAGGCCGTCCGGCGGAACTCGACCATCAGAACCCATATCGGCGCAACAGGCGACATCGAAGATGCGGTTCTTGAGCTAAACGGCCAGACGGCTGGCAGGCTGATCAACGTCTCGACGCGGACCGGCGACACCGCCGCTATCAATGCTCTGCTGGCGTCGGCAGGAGATGGCGCGGTTGTCTTCACCGATGGCGATATCGGCCTCGATGGTTCGCTGATGCTCTCGAACGGCCAGGCACTTCTGGGCGGAGGTGGTACGCTCTCCGTTCGCGGCGCCACCAGCGGAGGCCTTGGCATTCTTGCTAATACCGGTGCTCATACAACGCTAACGGGCTATGATCCGGCGAGAGACGTCGTGACCATGGCATCCAACAGCATGGTTGCGTCGGTGAATATCATAGGCGGCCTCGCGGGGATCGGCAGCGCCGACACGATCGGGCTGACGATCCATAATGTCGACATCTCGAACACTGCCCATGACGGAATCCGGCTGGCAAGCGTCAACGGCGCCCTTATCGAGAACGCCCGCATCCACGATCTCTATATCTGCAACAACAACACGCTCTGCGAGTTTGCCGTCGGCAACCCGAACCGCGCACCCTATGCGGCGATCAGCGCGCATGGCACCTCGAACCTCACCGTTCGCGATACGGCGATCGACAACGTGACCTATGGCATCTTTGCCGGCAGCATTATCGACGACAACGACTGGCCGCCAGTGGTGACGGACCTTGCCAGCAACATCACGTTCGACAACGTATCCATTTCCCGATCGCGACGTGAAGGCATCCTGCTCGTCGCAGCGGACAAGGTCAACATGAACACCGTGTCGATCGACAACACCCAGCAGGACCGTGACATGGATCTCGTCGTTCTCCAAGGGACGTCGAACGTTTCGATCACCGACATGTCCCTGAAGGGCGGTATCAACGGCCTGATGCTGGTGACTGCGTCCACCCTACCGGAGGACGCCATCACAACGAAGGTGAAGGTCAGCGGCCTGACGACCGACGACACGACAAATGCCGGCATCTTCTTCAATCCCGTCTCGGGTATCTCCCTTGAAGATGTCACGATCAACAATGCCGGCACCTACGGCATGTTCATCTACGGAAGCGACTATGCTTTCCTCGGCGGACCGGTGGCCGATATCGACTTCAAGAACGTGGTTATCGACAAGGCGGCGAATGCAGGCCTCTACTTCATGGGACCGGCACAGGACCTAAAGGGCAATATCACCGTTCGCAATCCGCCACGCGATTGCAAGTCGGATCCGCATTGGAGCGGCAGCGGCGTCAATGGCTCCATTACTCAGTCTCCGGGATTTGTCTTCAGCGTCAACGGCCAGGAGATCGGCAATACGACACTTGCAGCACGGTGCGGCTGAAACAATACATGCGGCGGGGGCGCGTTGCGCCCCTCGTTGCGTCTTAACGCGCGAACTTCCGTGCGCCTGCGACGCAAAGCACCACGGCGAGTGTCGTTACAATCATTAGCGGGCTGACCTTTTCGTGAAGCAGCACGGCAGCGATCAGAAGACCGAAAAAGGGTTGCAGCAGCTGCAACTGGCCGACGGCCGCGATACCGCCCTTCGCCAGGCCTCGGTACCAGAAGAAGAAGCCGACCAGCATGCTGAACACGGAGACGTAAAACAGACCGGCCCAGGCACGTGGCGCAATGCCGCCCCAGGCATCCGGAAGCCACAGAAGCGCGATGACCGTCATCGGCGGCAGCGACAGGACGAGCGCCCAGCAGATGACCTGCCAGCCGCCAATGGCGCGCGAAAGCTTTGCCCCCTCCGCATAGCCGAGACCGCAGAGGATGATCGCCGCGACCATCAGCAAATCGCCGACAAGGGAGACTTCCACGCCGGCGGTCAGTGCAAAGCCCACGACGGTCGCGCTGCCGATGCAGGAGAACAGCCAGAACAGCGGCTTGGGCCGCTCACCACCGCGCAGCACGCCGAAGATCGCGGTCGCCAGCGGCAGGAGCCCGATGAAAACCGCCGAATGCGCGGCCGTTACATATTGCAGGGCAATCGCCGTCAGTAGCGGAAAGCCGACGACGACGCCGAGTGCGACGACGGCGAGCGAGAGGAGATTGTCCCGCGGCGGCCGGGCCTGGCGCAAGGCGAGAAGAAAGATCGCCGCCAGCGTCCCGGCGATCACCGCCCGCGCGGAAGTCAAAAACAGCGGCGAAAAATCTCCCACTGCCAGACGCGTCGCCGGGAGCGAACCACTGAAGATGACAACGCCCGTCAGCCCGCTGCCCCAGCCTTCCATCGAAGTTTTCATAGCACTTTGCCTTTCCTGTCCTGTTAAGCGCGGGGACACTGGAAATGACAGGAACAGTGCAGTACAATTCTGAAAAACTGTACTGGTTCAGTAACCCATACAAAGGCCTGACATGACGACGACAGCAACAGGCACACGGACCTCCGATGTCATGAACGCCGTTCGCGGGCGGATCGCCGGTCGCATGCTTGGCCCCGGGGACCGCCTCCCCTCGATCCGCAATTTTGCGGCCACGATGGGCGTATCCCCTTCCACAGTCGTGGAGGCCTATGACCGGCTTGCGGCGGAAGGACTGATCCGTGCCCAGCAGGGATCGGGTTTCTACGTATCCGGCACCGCCCTTCCGCCGCTGAAGCTCGCCGAGTCCGAAAACCCCAAAGCGCGGGCCGTCGATCCGTTCTGGGTATCGCGGCAGTCGCTCGATGCTGATGACACCACGCTCAAGCCCGGCTGCGGCTGGTTGCCGGCCGACTGGATGCCCAACGATGCCCTGCGGCGGGCGATCCGAAGCCTTGCGCGCAGCGACGACGCGCTCCTGGCCTACTACGGCAGCACACGCGGCTCCCCCGCCCTTCGACGCCTTCTGCTCGGCCGTCTCGCGGAGAACGGCATTCCGGCCGGACCCGACAATTTGGTTCTGACCAGCACCGGGACGCAGGCGCTTGATCTCATCTGCCGTTTCCTCCTGCGGCCCGGCGACACGGTGCTGGTGGACGATCCCTGCTATTTCAATTTCCAGGCGATGCTGAAGGCGCATCAGGTCAAGGTTGTCGGTGTTGCCCGCACGCATAACGGGCCCGACATCGCCGCCTTCGAGGCGATACTCTCGGCTCACCGCCCCCGGCTCTACGTCACCAATTCGACGATCCACAATCCGACCGGCTCGACCCTATCCCCACAGGTCGCCCACCGGATCCTGAATGCCGCCGCGGCCAATGACACCATCATCGTCGAAGACGATATCTTTGCGGATTTCGAGCCGGAGCCATCCACCCGGCTTGCGGCGCTCGACGGGCTGGAGCGGGTCATTCGGATCGGCAGTTTCTCGAAAACCCTTTCGGCGGCGGTGCGTTGCGGTTACATCGCGGCCCGCCCGGATTGGGTCGAGGGCCTGATCGACCTGCAAATCGCGACGAATTTCGGCGGCCCGAGCCCGCTCGCCAGCGAGATCATCACCCACATGCTGGCGGGCGGCGGATACCGCAAGCATATGGAGGATGTGCGCCGCAAGCTGGTGCGAGTCCGGCGCGAGACGGCCGACCGCCTGTCCCGCCTCGGCATCGAGCCCTGGTTGATGCCACGCGGCGGGATTTATCTCTGGTGCCGGCTGCCGGAAGGGCTGGATTCCGGCGAGGTCGCGCAGGCGGCACTTGCACAGGGCGTGGTCCTGGCGCCGGGCAACGTGTTCAGCGTATCGCAGAGTGCCGGCAACTTCATGCGCTTCAACGTGGCCCTCATGCTCGAGCCGCGTATTTATACCGTGCTTGCGGATGTCATGACGCGGCCGGTCTCGTCCGCTTCGCCAGCATAGACCGCGACAGCACCACGACGAGGCCGATCAGGATGGTCGCCGCGATGAACAGGAAGGCTGCCGCGGCAATAGCCGGGCTGATATTCTCACGAATGCTGGAGAACATCTGCCGCGCCAGCGTGCGCTGGTTGGGGCCGGCGACGAAGAGCGTCAGCACCACCTCGTCGAGCGAGGTCGCGAAGGCGAGTACGGCGCCGGATAGCACGCCTGGCATTGCCAGGGGCAGTGTCACGCGCCGGAAGACGGTGACGGGCGGCGCTCCGAGGCTTTGCGCGGCAAGCTCCACCCGTTCGTCGATGCCGGCAAGCGCGCCCGTCACGCTCACCACCACGAAGGGGACCGCCACGACCGTATGCGCGATGATCACGCCGGCATAGCTGTTGATGAGGCCGAAGCGCGCGAGAAGCACCTGCATGCCGACGCCCAGCACCACCGCCGGCACGACCATGGGCAGCAGGAAGAGCGTGCGCATGGAGCCGCGGAAAAAGAAAAGACGGTTGCGCAGGCCGAGCGAGGCTGCGGTACCCAGCACGGTTGCGAGCATCGTCGTGCCCGCGCCGATGATCAGGCTGTTGATGATCGCCCGGCGCCAGGCGTCCGCGAAGAACAGTTCTTCGAACCAGCGCAGGGACCACGATGGTATCGGATAGGTCAGGATGACGCTCGATGTGAAGGCGAGCGGCAGGATGGCGACGAGTGGTGCTACGAGAAACAGGATCGTCAGCAGGGCGAAGGTGAATTTGGCAATCTTCATCGGCATGGTCAGCGCCTCCCCGGCTCGTCCGAGGAAAGCCGCGCATAGACGCTGTAGAGCAACAGCGTCGCCACCAGCAGCACCATGCCGAGTGCGCCGGCCATGCCCCAGTTTGCCGAACCCGTCGCGTAGAACGCGATGATCGAGGAAATCATCTGGTCGCCCGGCCCGCCGATCAGCGCCGGCGTGATGTAATAGCCGATGGCCGAGATGAAGACGAGCAGCCCCCCCGACGCGACGCCGCGCAGGCTGAGCGGCAGCAGAACGCGCAGGAAGGCGCGCATCGGCGGCGCACCGAGCGAAGCAGCCGCCGGCATGAGGTTCTTCGGGATGGTGATGAGCACCGAATAGATCGGCAGTACCATGAAGGGCAGCAGCACATGCGTCATGGCGATGATGACGCCGGTGCGGTTGAAGATGAGCGCCAGCGGCGCGTCGATGAGGCCGATGGCGCGCAGGAAATCGTTGATCAGCCCCTGCTCCTGCAAGAGGATGAACCATGCGGCCGTGCGCACCAGAAGCGATGTCCAGAGCGGCAGCAGGACGGCGGCCAGCATCAGGTCACGCTTCCAGCCGCTCAGCGACGCGGCGATGATCGCATAGGGAAAACCGATACAGGCACAGAAGAACGTGACAAGCGCCGCAATCCAGAACGTGCGCACCAGGATCACACGGTTGACGGACTGGTCGGCCGGCAGATGTTCGATAGCGCCCGCCGCGTTGCGCCCGAGATCGACGGCCGCGAGCAGGTTGCGGTCGGTGAGTGGGGACAGTGCATCGGCAATCGCGATCCAGAATTCCGGCTTTTCCCACCGTTTGTCGATGGAAACCAGATCGGGCGGCGGATTTGCGGTGTCGGAAAGCGCACTCGTCGTCTTCGACATCAAGGTGCGAAAGCCGGAGCGGGCGCTGTTGAGGCGGCGCACCATGTCGCCGAGCGCCTGATCGTCGTCGACAGCCCTGAGATCGTCCATCAGCGCCGTCTGCATCGGCATGCTCGGCGGAGACTGGCGATCCCATTCACCCACCACGTCTGCGGTGCGCGGCAAGAGGCGCAGGACCGCGGGGTCGGACACGGCCTGCGACATCATGCTGAACAGCGGCCAGACGAAGAAGCCGATGAGGAAGAGAAAAAGCGGCGCAAGCAGCAACAGGGAGCGCCCCATGCGGGGCGACGGTCCGCTCATGGCGCGATGACCCGACAATCGCCCGCCGAAAAGGCAGCGAAGACCTTGGTGCCCGGCGCGAATTCCCGCGAGCGACGTCCAAGCTTGGCGATCAGCGGATGCGCGTCGTTCTGCAGCTGAACGCGCAGGTGATCCCCCTGGTAGACGCTGTCCGTGACCTCCGTTTCCAACACGTTGCGGGCCTCACCACGGGCTTCGGCAAGATCGATGCGCTCCGGGCGGATGGAAAGGTAGACCGGCTGGCCAGCCGCCACGCCGTCCGAAACGGCCGAGACGATGTGCGCGCCATTCGGCAGTCGCACCGTCGCCTCCCGCCCCTCTATCGCTTCCACGACGCCCTCGACGAGGTTGGTCTCGCCGATGAATTCGGCCACGAAGCGGGTCGCCGGCTCGTCGTAGACCTCACGCGGCGTGCCGATCTGCTCGATCTTTCCCTTGTTGAAGACGGCGACGCGGTCCGACATGGTCAGCGCCTCGGACTGGTCATGCGTCACGAAGACGATGGTCAACCCGAGCCGGCGATGAAGATCACGGATATCGAGCTGCATCTGCTCGCGCAGCTGCTTGTCGAGCGCGCCGAGCGGTTCGTCCATCAACACGACGCGCGGTTCGAAGACCAGCGCGCGGGCAAGCGCCACGCGCTGCTGCTGGCCACCGGAAAGCTGCGAGGGACGGCGGTCGGCCAGCGCGGACAGTTGCACCATATCGAGCGCCTGCTTGACGCGCGCGGCGGTCTCGGCCTTGTCGATGCCCCGCATTTGCAGCGGAAACGCGATGTTCTCGCCGACGGTCATGTGGGGGAAGAGCGCATAGCTCTGGAAAACGACGCCCATATCGCGCTTGTGGGTCGGCACATCGTTGATGGCCGCGCCATCGAGAAGGATCTTGCCGGACGTCGCCTGTTCGAAACCGGCAAGCATCATGAGCAGCGTCGTCTTGCCGGAACCGGACGGACCCAGAAGACTGACGAACTCACCCTTCGCAATGCTGAGGTCAAGGTTTTCGACCACACAGAGCGGGCCGTAGAATTTGGTGATGCGATCGAATTTGATGAATTCGGCCAAGGAATGCTCCATCGCTAGCGGCGAAGGATGCGGCATGAAGGGATTGCGACGCATCCGGCCAGTCAGGAAGGGCGCCCGTGAGGACGCCCTTCGCCGCGGATATCCTTACTGGGCCAGCCAGGCATTGAACCGCTGCGTCAGCGATTCCGCGTTGTCGATCCAGAAATCGACATTGAGTGCGATGGCTTCCGGCAGGTTCGCCGGATCCGTCGGCAGGTCCTTGGCGAGCTCCGCCGGCACCATGGCCGCAGCCTCCTTGTTGGGCAGGCCGTAGGCAACGGATTCCGGCAGCTTGGCCTGGTTTTCCGGCTGGCTCGCAAAGGCGATGAAGTCCTGTGCGACATCCTTGTTCTCGGCATCCTTGAGAACGACCCAGCTGTCGACGGCATAGATGCTGCCGGGGAACACGACCTTGAAGTTCTTGCCTTCGGTGCGGTTGATGCCGGTGATGCGGCCGTTATAGGCCGAAGTCATCGCGACTTCGCCGGAAGCGAGGAACTGGATCGGCTGCGCACCGGATTCCCACCAGACGATATTCGGCTTCAGTTCATCGAGCTTCTTGAAGGCACGCTCGACACCCTCTTCGGTAGACAGCACGTCATAGAGCTCGTCCTTGGAGACGCCATCGGCCAAAAGAGCGAATTCCAGCGTGTATTTCGGGCCCTTGCGCAGCGAACGCTTGCCCGGGAACTTTTCGACATTCCAGAAATCCGCCCAGGACTTCGGCCCCTCGGCAAGCTTGTCGCCGTCATAGGCGATGGCCGTTGACCAGACGATGGCCCCGACGCCGCAATCGTTGACGGCGCTGTCGAGGAACTTGTCCTTGCCGCCCATCTTGTCCCAGTCGATCTTCTCGTAAAGGCCGTCGGCACAGCCGAGTGCAAGTTCTTCGGCCTCCACCTGCACGGCATCCCAGTTCGGCGCGCCGGCCTTGACCTTCGACTGGATGACGCCGATGCCGCCGTCCCATGCTTCGTCGAGCACCGGCTTGCCGATCTTTTCGGAGAACGGCTTGAAATAGATGTTGCGCTGCGCGTCCTGATAGTTGCCGCCCCAGGAAACGACGGTAAGGTCCCGCGCAGCGGCCGGAAGAACCAGGCTTGCCGAGAGGGCGACCGCAGCGGCCGCCAGGATTCCGGATTTAACGATCGTCTTCATAGCATTCCCCTTTTCTGTTTTATTGACGAGCCGGTGCGGCTCTGTCGCGACCTTCGGCCCTGCTCCGCGCTCGCCTTAGACGTTGCGCGACCTCGCAGCCTTTACAGCCGGCCTGTCCTTTCCCCGGGACATGTCGGCCGATTGATGCATTCCGATCATCGCCGGTCAACGGAAATCCGCTGCGGCTTGATCATCGTCAGACGTGCTGTCCTCCATTGATGTGGATTTCCGCGCCGTTGATGTAGGAGGACTGCTCGGTGCACAGGAAATAGATAGTCTCCGCGACTTCGCGCGGTTCTCCCAGCCGTCCCATGGGCACTTCCGCAGCCACCAGCGCATCGGTGCCGGGTGACAGGATGGAGGTTTCGATCTCGCCGGGCGCGATCGCATTCGCCCGCACGCCGCGCTTGCCGAATTCATGCGCCATCTCGCGGGTCAGCGAGGCAAGCCCGGCCTTGGAAGCGGCATAGGCGACACCGGCGAAGGGATGCACGCGCGAACCGGCAATCGAGGTGACGTTGACGATGGAACCCTTCGCCGCTTCCAGCTCCGGCATGAGCGCGCGTGCGATCAGCGCCGTCGAGACAAGATTGACGTTGAGGACCTGCGTCCACACTTCGGCGTCCGTGCCCATCACGCCGAGGCGGCTCTTGTCCGGCCCCTTCGGCGAAATGCCGGCATTGTTGACGAGCGCATGCAGCCTGCCGTTGGGCAGCCGCTCGCGCACCGTCGCGGCAAGACGATCGATCTGGCTGAGGTCGGCAAGGTCGGCCTGGATGTGACTTTCACGCGCGGACGGCCAGGCGCATTCCTCCGAAAAGGGCTGGCGCGAGACGGTGAAAATCCGCCAGCCTTTCGACTGGAAGAGCTTGACCGTTGCGTGCCCGATGCCGCGGCTTGCGCCCGTCAGCAACATGTAGCGGCGTTCTTCGGTCATCCGGCAGTCTCCGTTGATGCTTGATACATCGTAATTGGCCGTTAGCGAAATGCAAGAGCCTTTCGGCGGGCCTTATGCCGAAGGCTGTGCATCGGGCGATCCACCGCCGATACGGTCGAGAATCGGCTTCCCGCCCAGGAGAATATCGTCCACGATGGCCATCGACGCGGCAGTCGGATCGTGCCGCTTCAAGGCCTCCACGACGGGGTAATGGTGGTCGATCATCGCCCGCCCGCCGGCCAGATAGGCGTCCGAAATATGCGGGCCCATCTGAAGCCAGAGGCGCCGCAAGATCGTCGTCAGCACGGGAAGCCCGGCGATCTGGGGCAGCATGAAGTGGAACGCCTGGTTGAGCTGCGTACCCTTCAAGCGGTCGCCGTGTTTGATAGCGGCTTCATTTTCCAGAAGAATTTGTTCCATAGCCTGAATATCGGCGCTTGTGGCGACCTGCGCGGCTGTTTCCGCGGCAAGCCCTTCGAGACGCACGCGGATGGCGCGGATTTCGCGGTAGCGGTTTTCACTGAGCCCGGCGATGCGGATATCGCGCGGCGAGCGGAACGTGATCGCCTCATCATTGGCCAAGCGCAGGATCGCATCGCGGATCGGCGTGACACTGGTGCCGAACTGTTCGGCGAGATCGCGGATCTTGAGCCGGTCGCCCGGCTGGAACCGCCCCTGCATCAGCGCGTCGCACAGTGCGCCATAGACGACGCTGTTCAGGTTCTCATGTTCCAGTGTGGTGAATTCCGCCATGGACCGACCGATAAAATTGCGCGATAAGATACTTGATGCATCTTTTTTGACGTGTTTCAAGTATGGGTCGCCGCAGGTGTCGTTCCTGCCTCGAAACTTTCGCAAATCCAGCATGCATTCTCTCTCCGGCAAAACGACACGCCGGCAGAACGCGCCAACGGAGCCAGCATGACCGAGCCATCGCTCGCCAGTCCCGGAACAGATTCGATGCGCGCGACGCTGACCGTAACGGCCCTGTCGTATGCGGCGGCCGCGGTCGCCGCGGTGTATGGGCTTGACGGCGAGGTGAAGCGCCTTTCGAGCGAGCGGGACGAGACGTTTCTCTTCAGGCGAACGGACGGCACGGCGTTCATCCTCAAGATCGCCAACGCAGCGGAGGACCCCACGGCGCTGGAATTCCAGGATGGCGCGCTGCTGCACCTCGAAAGGGCCGCCCCCTACGTACCGGTTCCAAGACTGATCCGCACCCAGGCGGGCGAGCAGAGCCACACGCTCGCGAGCCCCGACGGGCCGCGCATCATGCGCCTGCTTTCCTTCCTGCCCGGCGAACTGCAATATCGCACGCCCGCAACGCCGGCGCAGAGCCGCAATGTCGGCCGTGCGCTCGCCGAACTCGGCCGTGGGCTTGAGGATTATCAGGGCCGCCCGCCGGAGGGAAAGCTGATGTGGGACATTTCCCACACGCTCGATCTTGTCGCCGTCGTCGGACACGTCGCCCCCGAGCGTCGCGCCCGGGCCGAAGCCGTTCTGGCGGAATTCGAGCGCGCGCTGCCGGCCATCAAAACCCTCAGGCGGCGCCAGATCATCCACAACGATTTCAACCCGCACAATATCCTGCTCGATCCGGCCGAGCCAGACGTGGTGGCCGGCATCATCGATTTCGGCGACATGGTGCATGCGCCGCTCATCAACGATCTCGCCGTCGGCCTTTCCTATCATCTGGCGACGGACAACTGGGCGGCGCGTGTAAGCGGCTTCCTTGAAGGCTTTCTCTCGGCGCGACCGCTGGAGAAGGCGGAGATCGAGCTTCTGCCGCTTCTCCTGCGCTGCCGGCTGGCCATGTCCATCATCATCGCCGAATGGCGCTCGGCGCTTTTCCCGGAAAACCGGGACTACATCATGCGCAACCACGCCACCGCCCTCAGGGGCCTGCAGAACATCTCCGATCTCAACCCGGCCGGGCTCGCATGGCTCGTGCCCAATCTTTCCGAGGCCTGATCATGTCGATGGTGAATGCATTTTCGCGCGAGGACTTCGAGCGGCTCGACGAAGCGGACCGGGCACTGATCGCCCGGCGGGAAAAAGTGCTCGGCCCTGCCTATCGCCTTTTCTATGAAAAGCCGCTGCATCTCGTGCGCGGCGAAGGTGTTTTTCTCTATGACACGTCCGGCGATCGCTATCTCGATGCCTATAACAACGTCGCCTCGGTCGGCCACTGCCATCCGCGCGTGGTGGAAGCGATCACCCACCAGACGGCCGTGCTCAACACCCACACGCGCTACCTCCATGAAGGGATCATCGACTATGCAGAAACGCTGACGGCGACGTTCCCCGACGCGCTCAGCCAGGCCATGTTCACCTGCACGGGCAGCGAGGCCAACGATCTCGCGGTGCGTATCGCACGCTTCGTCACGGGCGGAACAGGCATCATCGCGACAGAACTCGCCTATCACGGCCTGACGAGCGCGGTTGCGGAATTCTCGCCGTCACTCGGTGAATCCGTCACGCTCGGGCCGCATGTGCGCACCGTTCCCGCGCCGGACAGCTATCGCCAAACGCCAGAAGACACGATGGAGAAATTCGGTCGCGACGTTCGCGCGGCGATCGCCGACCTGAAGCGGCACGGCATCAAGCCGGCCATGCTGATCACCGATACGATCTTTTCGAGTGACGGCATTTTCGAGGGACCGAAGGGCTTCCTCAAGCCCGCGGTGGACGCCATCCATGAAGCGGGCGGCCTCTTCGTCGCGGACGAGGTGCAGCCCGGCTTCGGACGCACGGGCGAAGCCATGTGGGGTTTCGAGCGCCACGGAGTGGCACCCGACATGGTGACGATCGGCAAGCCGATGGGCAATGGCTATCCCATGGCCGGCATCGTGCTTCGACCTGATATCATCGCCGAATTCGGTCCCCGCGCCCGCTATTTCAACACCTTCGGCGGCAACCCCATCGCTGCCGCCGCCGGCAGGGCCGTGCTGGACGTCATCCGCGAAGAAGGCCTCCAGCAGAATGCGCTGGATGTCGGCCGCTATCTGATGGACGGGCTCAAGAGCCTGTCGGACCGCTACCATGCCATCGGCGACGTTCGCGGCTGCGGCCTCTTCATCGGCGTCGAGATCGTCGCGGACCCGGCGGCAAAGACCGCCGATGCTGCGCTTACGACGCGCATTGTCAACGGACTTCGCGAGCGCCGCGTGCTGATCAGCGCCTCCGGCCCGCGCGCCAACGTGCTGAAGATCCGTCCACCGCTCGTCTTTTCGCGCGAGAACGCGGATATGCTGCTCGACGCCCTCCGCGGTGTGTTGCAGGCACTGTGATCGACGGGACGGCGGGTGGCAAAGCCGGCCCGCCGTCAGGTCCACGCGTAACGAACGATGTGGAAGAAGACGGGCGCGGCAAAGACCAGGCTGTCGGCGCGGTCGAGCATGCCGCCATGGCCTTCGATCATGTGCCCCCAGTCCTTCACGCCGCGATCGCGCTTGATGGCGGAGGCGACGAGGCCGCCGAAGAAGCCCATGATGCAGGCGAGCGCCGCCAAGACCCCGGCTTCGAGCGGCGAGAACGGCGTCAGCCAATAGAGCCCCGCCCCCATCAGCGAAGCGCTGGCGATACCGCCGATCAGGCCTTCCCAGGTCTTGGATGGAGAGATGGCAGGCGCCACCTTGTGCCGGCCGAACAGCTTGCCGAAGATATATTGCAGCACGTCGCTGCCTTGAACGGTGGCGATCAGGAAGGCGATGAGAAGCAGGCCGCGTCCCTCATTGCCGGGAATGGGCAGCGTCACCAGCGCAGGGACATGGCTCAGGCAGTAGACCGAAAGCATGATGCCCCATTGCTGCTCGCTGACCCGCTCGAGAAAGCGGGACGTGTCCCCGCGCAGCGCCGTAATCGCCGGCATCGCTAGGAAGCAGTAGACGGGAATGAAGATCGAATAGAGCCCATACCAGTCGATCCAGATCAGGTAGTACTGCACCGGAATGACGATCAGGAACATGCCGAGCAGCGTCCAGCGATCGGCGCGGCGGGTATTGGTCAGCGTCACATATTCCCGCAGCGCCGCGAAGGAAACGAAGGCGAAAAGCAGGATCACGCCGCCCTTGCCGAACAGGAAGGCCAGGGAAATGCCCGCCACCATGATCCACCACGCCTTGATACGGGCGTTCAGGTTGTCGAGCGTGGAAGGCAAAGGCTTGGGACTGCGCCAGGAAAGGATGGCCGCGACAAGGCTCGCCACCGTCAGCACCGCGACAAGCCCGAGGAAAAGACAAGTGGTATCGTCGGTCATTGCGGGGTTCCATCCTTACGCGGCGCAAGCGCGAGAAGCGCCGCTCGGGCGCGATCAAGAAAGACTTTGCGGTCTTCGCCGGCTTCCAGCTTGAGCGGCGCGCCGAACACGACGCGGCAGAGCAGCGGAACGGGCAGGAATGCTCCCTTCGGCAGGACACGGGACATGTTCTCGATCCAGCACGGCACGAGTTCCACCTGCGGACGTGCGGCGGCCAGATTGTAGAGGCCGGAGCGGAAGCGCAGCAGCGGTTCCTCCGTCATGTTGCGGGTGCCCTCGGGAAAAAAGATCAGGCTCTCGCCGGCATCGAGGGCCGCGAGCATCACCGCAAGCGGATCGGCCCGGCGCTCGACCCAGTTGCGCTCCACCAGCACGGTGCGCAGCAGCCTGCTGGCAATGAAGCGCCGGACGCGACCGGCGTTCCAGTAATCCGCGCCGGCGACCGCCGCCGTGCGGCCGCGCTCGGCCGGATGCAGGCAGGTGGAAACCAGAATGAAATCACCGTGGCTGGCATGATTGGCGAAATAGATGCGCAGCGGCCCGTTCGGCGACGTGCCCGCCCAGATCGGGCGCACGCCGGTCACGGCACGGGCGAACACGGCGAGCACAGCGGCGGACGCTCTCTGGAGAAGGCTCGCCCCGCTCATGCGCCGCCGCCCTCAAGGCCGTCGAGCAGCAGGATGGCAAAAAGCGCAAGGGCTACGGCCAGAAGAATACGCTGCATCCAGACGAGCCGGCGGCATCCCGCAAGTCTGACAGCAAGCGGTGCGGGCTGGCCGTCGCGCTTTCGAAGGCCCATGCGTTCCAGCACATCGTCGATGGCCGAAAGTCCGGCCTCTTCTGCGTCATGGGAGGAGGCCAGCCTGAACAGCGCAGCATCGAACAGGAGGTGAGCCGAAAGCGCGAGCGGCGCGAGGCAGAAGGCAAGCAGCAGCCACCAACCGAGCGGCGCGGTGAAACCATGGGCGCCGGCGGTCGGCGGTGCGATGGCGAGGATCAGCACCGCAAGAGCGCCGCCCGCGAGCGCGTTGCGCCTGAGGCTCAGCGCCGCTTTCGTGATGGGCATCCTCCAGTCCGTCATCGCGCTGCCTCGTCGATCACAGCGTATGTCTCGACCGGCAGATGAACCGGCCGGCCGGCGGCCCTGATCTGCGCCACCGCACTTGCCGCACTTGCCGCATAACCCGCGCGAACCAGAACGCAGGCCGCAACCACGGCACTGCGCTGGAAACCCAGCGCGCAGCAGATGAGAACGGGGCCGTGGCGGCGAGCGTCCTCAACGGCAAGCGCTGCTTCGCGGATGCGCCCGACCGTCAAGGACAAGAGATCGAGGCAGGGAAAGGCGCGCCAGGCAAGACCCGGCACGACAAGGCGCGGGAATTCCGCCGTCAAATCGATGACCGTCGCGATCGTCGAGAGCGTACTGCGTTTGGGAAAACGCCCGAGCAGCACGCCATCGCCGATGTCCACCGTCTCGGGAAGCCGGCGCGTCCACCAGAGCATGTTGAGCCACGCGCCCAACCGGTAAGGCATAAGCAGCCATCGGCTCGCCAGGCTGATACGGCCGTCAGCCGCCTTCTGGAAAACCGCCTCGCCTGCGCCCGCATAGCCGAGCGCCACGATGGCGAGGGCCAGCGCCGGCCAGAGCAACAGCAGACCGGCGCCCGAACTGCGTGTCGTGAGGATTGCCAGAATGAGCAGGACCGCTGCTGCGCCCGCGTAGAAGGCGGCGAGCCGCCGCGCCTTTGCCTCCGCCGTCCACCGGAAGCCGGAAAGCGGCGACTTGTCGCCCGACGGGAAAAGCCAGAGCGCAAAGAGGCCGAGAAGCGCGCCGGCCGGAATATCGAGCACATGGTGCTGCCATGTCGTCAGCACTGATATCCCGATCAGGGCGCTCCAGAGATGCCAGATCATTCTGGCCGCGCCGGAAGACCGGAAACGCCAGTGATCCCAGATAATCACCAGAAGCGCGATATGCAGCGACGGCGCCTGGTTGAAAGGCTTGTCGAAACCACCGAGCACATCGAACATGAAGCCCGGCAGGCCCTCGGTCTGCGGCCGAACGAAAATGGCCTGAAGCGGAAAGGCGACGAAACAGGCGACGGCGATGACCTGCGCCGTCAGATAACGCCGCGCCAGCCGGCCGACCGCCTCCGGCGTGTCGTTCACGAACAGCGAGATGGCATAGAAGGCATTGATCGACCAATAGGGCACGATCGTCCAGGCGAGGAAAGGGATGTGACGTTCCCAGCCGAAGGCGACGTTCGGCACATCGGATCGCAGCGAGGCCAGCCAGTTCGCCGTGCCGTAGGTCAGGTAGAAGAACGGCGCCAGGAAAAGCAGCCACAGCGCCGCGGCGCGCAACACGGCGCGGCGCTCACTGCCCGGCATGGATGCGACCCCCTCCCCCATGACGGCCTCAGACGCGTTCGGCCAGCGAAACGGTGAAGATGCCCCACTTGTCGATGCGCTGCTCGATCTTGCGGAAGCCCGCCGCCGCGACGAGCTGGTCCATCTCCTGCTGTGTGCGGCGGCGCATGATCCAGGCTTCGCCGCCGCGATGCGAGGTCAGCGCCCGGGCGATCATTTCGAGCTGGGGATGCCAGGGCTGGCCGGTATAGACGAGCAGCGATCCCGGCTCCAGCGCACGGCTGAGGCCGGCAAGCGAGGCTTCGATCATGGCATTGTCCGGGAAGAGTTCGTATAGGCCGGAAACGATGGCAAGCGTCGGTCGGGGCTCGATCGCGGCTAGGCCCTGCATATCGAAGGCATCCGCGCGGTGGAATGCCGCCCTGTCCCCAAGGCCCCGCGCCGTAATCAGCGCCGTACCCTTCTCTACATTGATGGGCGAATAATCCTGCAGGCGGATGCTCTCCGGCTTCACCTCGGATGCAGCAACGGCGTCGAGCACATAGCGCCCATGGCCGGCGGCGATGTCGAGAACGCGCAACGGCTTTCCTTCGGCATCGAGACGCTTGAGCGCCTTGCCGATCAATTCCTCCAGATGCACCTTTCTCTGACGAATACCGCGCCAGCCGATGGCATCGAGGAACTGCCGGTCGATGAAACGTCCGCCCGGACCGAGCCCGCGCGCCTCGTCCTCATAGACGTAATCAAGCGTGGAGCCGGAATCGAAGCCGGTGCGGCTGCCGGTCGCAAGCCCCTTGGAGAACAGGCCGCCCAGGCGGATCGAGGCGCGTGTGAGCGCCCAATAGAGGCCGCGCAGCGAAAGCAGCGGCAGGGGCGTCGCCAGCCGGTCGGCCTCGTCACGGGTGTAGCCGGAAAGATGGGCACCCCGCACATCGGCCACGACGGGCGGTTCGGCAAAGCGGGCGAGCAGGAAGGTGCGCACCTTCTCCAGCGCCTTGGCCCGATCCCGCTCGCCCAACGTGTCATGATAGAAACCGGGCAGGACGTGGCGTTGCTTGATCGTCGCACCAAGGTTTTCGAAGAAGCGATGCTGCGGCGCGTGGCGCACGACGAAGTCGCTGCCCGAGATCAGGATTTGCGTCGGCACCGTAATGGCGCGGGCATCCGCCACCACGCGGTCGGCAGCCTCATAAAGCTCCAGCAGGATGTTGGACGCGATAGGGCGCGTGATCAGCGGATCGGCCTCGAAGGAGGCGATGCGCTCGCGGTCATGCGTCAGGAAGCGTGCCTTGACGTAGGAATTGACGAAGAACCGGCCCTTCAGCTTCTGCCAGAGTGCAATGCCCTCTTTCGCGAAGGGAACGTAGAGCTTGACGTCGAAGGCGGGAGCGGCAAGCACGAGCGCGCGGATATCCGGCGCATAGTCATGCACCCAGGTTGCGGCCAGCACCGCCCCGACGCTCTGGGCGACGACTGCGATATCGCTGATCGCAAAACCGCCGGTCTCCATAATATGCCGGACGAAGCAATCAAGGTCGCGCACGGAGTGGGCAAACGACGGCGAATAACCGCGTTCGCCGGGCGAGCGGCCATGTCCACGGGCATCCCAGGCGTAGAAGGCGAAATCATCGAGGCCGAGTTCGTTGACGATATGCGCGACCCGCCCGCCGTGCTCGTGTCCGCGGTGCAGAAGCACGATCGCGCCTTTCGGCGTGCCGGAGCGGGCCGGCCAATAACGGTAGAAAAGCTCAACCCCGTCGTGGCTGGCGAAAGTCGATTCGATCATGCCTGTCCTCGTTTCGCGTATGAACACACATCCTATACGGATGAGACCGCCTGTTTGCAGTTGATTTCATACTGCCGCACCTGCATTTGTTGAATCGAGAGAAGCGGATTCAAGCCCTTATGTCGATCTATAAACTGAAATCGTCCTTCCAGAACCTGCTGCGGCCGCTGGTCGGGCGACTTGCGGAGCACGGCGTCACCGCCAATCAGGTCACGCTTTTCGCGGCGCTCGTCTCGGTCGGGATCGGCGCGCTTCTCCTTGCCAATCCCCAGCCCGCGCTTTTCGCGCTGGTGCCGATCTGGATGTTGCTGCGCATGGCGCTGAACGCGGTGGATGGCATGCTGGCGCGCGAGCACGGCCAGAAAAGTGCGCTTGGCGGCTATCTCAACGAGATCACGGACGTCGTTTCCGACACAGCGCTTTACCTGCCCTTCGCGCTCATCGCGCCCTTCTCGCTGCCCTGGCTGACCGCCATCGTATTCCTGGCGACGCTCACGGAATTCACAGGCGTTCTGGGCGTCGCGCACGGCAAGGGCCGCAGCTACGAGGGGCCGATGGGCAAGAGCGACAGGGCGTTGCTCTTCGGCGCGCTCGGCGCGCTGGTGGCCGGCTTCGGCACTTTGCCGGACTGGACATGGCATATCCAGCCCATGGCCTGCGTCCTGCTCGTCTGGACCGTCGTCAACCGCGTGCGGGCCGGACTGGCCCCATCCTAGCGCTTCGCGCCGAACCGGCCGGGCGTCGGCCGGCCCGTGACCTGTTCCCAGTGCTCATCGGCGCGCCGCTCGAAGGTCGCGGCATCGCGCGCATCGCTCTGGTAGAACGCGCCGCGGGGAACATCCGGCGCATAGACCTGCTCGCTCCAGCCGCGCCCGTCATCATGCGGGAAGGCGTAACCGACATGGCCGAGGGATGCCGCGCCCTTGTAATGCGTATCGCGCAGATGCATCGGCACCGCTGACGGCGCCTCGTTCACCACATGCGCAAGGGCAAGCGAGATACCGCGGCAGGCAGAGTTCGATTTCGGCGCCCGCGCGACATGAAGGGCGGCATGGGCCAGCACGATCTGCGCCTCCGGGTACCCGATCTTCTCCACGGCATGCAGGGCCGCGACCGCGGTCTGCAGCGCGGTGTTGTCGGCAAGCCCGACATCCTCCGAGGCATGGATCATGATCCGGCGGGCAATATAGCGCGGATCTTCGCCGCCATGGATCAGCCGCGCCAGCCAGTAGAGCGTCGCGTCGGGGTCGGAGCCGCGCATCGATTTGACGAAGGCCGAGACCACGTCGTAATGGGCGTCGCCCGATCGATCGTGATTGACCGGCGCGGCCGCATAGGCTTCCTCCACCATCGCTTCGGTGATGATGACGGGTTGGCCGTGTACATGGCCGACAGCGAGGCTTTCGAGCACCGTCAGCGCGCGGCGCGCATCGCCCCCGGACCGGCCGGCAATGCGGCGCAGCTGTTCGGGCGCGAGTTTGACGGCGATGCCGCTTGCGGCGAGATGTTGCAAGCCGCGCCGCACGACCTCCTCCATCTCTTCGATCGTCAGCGGCTCCAGCTTGAGAATGGTGGAGCGGGAAATGAGAGCGGGCGTCAGCGTATGGTAAGGGTTGCCCGTCGTCGCGCCGATGAAGTCAGCGACGCCCTCCTCGCAAAGTGCGAGCAGATGGTCCTGCTGCGTGGCGCTGAAGCGATGCACCTCGTCCGCGAAAAGCAGGGTCGGGCGCATGCGCGCCTCGTCGGCGATCTTACGGATATCGGCGACATTGTTGTGCGCGGCATGCAGCGGGCGGAAGTTCTTGCCGAGCATGTTGCCGATGGCGCGCGCGATGGATGTCTTGCCGAGGCCCGGCGGTCCGTAGAGGATAATGCTGCCGAGCCGTCCCGCTGCAATGCGCCGGCGCAGCATGGTGCCCTCGCCGATCACCTTCTGCTGACCGATGACGTCATCCAGCGTCGCCGGCCGCAGTTCGGCGGCCAGCGGCATGGAGCCCGTGCGCGGCGCCGCGTCGAAAAGATCGGACATGGGACCTCCCGTCGAAAACCAGTGCAGGCGGCGGGCGTGACGGGAAAACCCGCCTGCCGCGGCCGATGACTGTCGTCTATCGGCCGCGGCAGGCGGGGTCAAAGGCAATATTCGGCTTTCCGGCCAGCGAGCGACGTGGCTCCCGCGCCCGGCGTCAGCCTACGGCGTGGTAGCGACCGTCCTGGTAGAGCAGCGAACGGCCTGTTCCCAGGCGGATGGCCAGCACCGTGCCGATGACGATGACATGGCTGTGACGCTCGATGGCTTCTTCGACGACGCAATCGATCGCCGCGACGGCATCGACCAGCAACGGCGCGCCGCTGACGGCGGTCGTCCACTCGGCGCCGCGATAGCGCGCCGGCCCGCGCAGGCCGCCACGACCGGCGAACTGGTTGGCGATCTCCTCATGGGCCGCGCCGACGATATTGATGCCGAAATGGCCGTAACGCTCGACCACGGGCCATGTGGAGGACGAACGGTTGAGGGAGACGAGCATGCGGGCGGGTTCGACGGAAAGGGCGGTCGCCGAGGTGACGGTCGCTCCGGTCCGCGTCTCCCCCTCGCCCGCCGTGATGATGCTCACGCCGCCGCCGAGTGTGCGCAGGGCCGCCTTCAGGCTGTCCGCATCCGCAGGCTGGTTGAGCAATGCCGTGTTTTCGGCGTTGAAAAGAATGTTTTCGACATGCGCGTTCATCGTTCCCGCTCCGGCAGAGACTTCGAATGGTGAAAGGGATAGCAAACCCGGTAGGACATCAGCAGGCACGTCTTTCTTAATTTGAGTATTTTTATAGAAAATATGCACTCGGGCGCCGCTACTGTGCGCATCCCGGACGCCGGCAAATCCGCCGCGTGGAGGATGGCATCGTTCGAAAATTTTCGCTGTCATAGTACTTAGGGAAACGCCCGACACCCCGGAGGACAGGCATGACTTTGCAGAACCGTGTCACACCTTTCGGCGAGATCGTCGCCATCGCGCAACGAGGCCTCTTCACGGGCAATCGCGGCATCATCCACGACCCGGCGACACGCACCTTGTCGAAACGGCGCTGGACGAGCAAGGCCTGGATCATCTGCGCCTGTGATTTCAAGGGCGTCCGCCGCGAGGTGATGGCCGGGCACAGCTGGACCGAACTGTTCTTTCTCGACGAGGCGGTTGCGCTCGCCGCCGGGCATCGGCCCTGTTTCTTTTGTCGCCGGCCGCAAGCCGAAGAGTTCCGTGCCTGTTTTCCGGCAGAACAGCCCTCCGCCCCGGAGATCGACGCCCGGCTCCATGCCGAACGCCTGGAAAACGGGCAAAAGCGCCGGCACCCCATGGACGGCCCGCCGTCCGCTCTGCCGGACGGTGCTGTCGTCGCAGTCGGCGTAGACGCCTATACGATGCGCAACGGCCGCGCCCATCGCTGGACCGTTGACGGCTATGCGCCTGCACAAGACCTCGATCATGCCGACAGCGTGCTGACACCGCCCTCGACGATCACGGCGCTACGCGCCGGTTACAGCCCCGTCTTCCACCCGTCCATCGACGCCGGGCTCCCGTAGGAGCGTCATCCGGCCTGAACGCCATGGGCGCTAGCGGGCTGATGATCGGCAAGCGCCGACGCCGCCGCATAGGCCTGCGTCACGATCTGCGGCACGAGGTCGATATCCGGCAGACTGCCAAGACCGAGCGGGCCCATGGCGAACAGCCCCTCGAAACGGTCCTTGCCATTGACCACGCGGCCGCTGCAATCGACGAACACGCCGAGATCGAGTTCGTCCCGCTGCGCGAGGCCGCTGGAAAACAGCGCCCGGAACAGCGGTGAATCCAGATCCGCCGACCGAATGCGACAATCGATCGTCTGCTCGGCAGCGAGAACCTGCAGGCCGCCCGCTGTCGACAGGAGCACGCCGTTCGTTGCGATACGCTCGACCTTGCCCTTGCGGACGGTGATCGCGCCGCTGGCGATCGCCTCACGCAGGCGCGCATACTGGGCGGGCGGCAGGCGGTTGCGATGGCTGTCGTAGATCGGCTTGACGTGCCGCTTGAAGCGCCGGCGCTCTTCCGGCGTCAGTCCCCGCCAGAGATCACCTGCCCGTTGCCGGAAGTCGTTCATGATCCCCTGCCAGCCCGACCCGTCCGTGGCCGCCCGGTTGGCCGCTTCGCGCAGCGAGCGGAACGCTCCACGCAACGTGTTGGGCAACGGCCGGTCCGACACGACCGTGCCGACGGCGGCGGCGGTATGCGGCTGCGGCAGGAAACCGGAAGCGGAAATGAGCGTCACATGCGCCGCCCCGCCGGATGCCAGCAGGCGAAGCGCGCGATCGACCGCATGGACCCCGCCGCCGATGACGATCGCCTCTGCGGCCGCGCCCTGCGCGCCCACATCCTCACGACCGTCACGCAGGCCGTAACCCGTGGCGAGGAACACCGCGTCGAAACGCGCCCGCTCCCCACCGGAGAAGACGTTCAGGCCACCCTGCGGGTGCCGCTCGACGGCGGTCACGCTGTCAGCGCTGATCTGCATGATGACGTCGGTGCGCCCGCGCAGAGCCTCGGCGAAGCGCTGGTAGACATAGGCGCTGAAGATTTCGCCGGGCACGAAGGCATGGTCGACCGCGCCGGCCGCAGCGTCCGTCTGGACACCTTCGTTCCAGCGGCCGTCCGCTTCCAGCCAGGCACGGAAATCGTCGCGCAGGACCGGGTCGATGGAGAGATCCCGCACCCGGCTGTTGAGCAGCGGCGAGGCCGCATGGGCCAGACCTTCGCCCCCGTCGATCCTTGGATAGGGGTCGTGCAGGACGAGGTGGAACGGCCTGTCGAACGTCTTCAGCAAGGCAATCGCGGTCATCATGCCGGTAAAGCCGCGACCGACCACGGCGATGCGGGCAAGGGCTCCGGTCTCTTTCGATTGCGGTGCGAAATGGCTGGGAACAAGCGTCATCTTTCGGCTCCTCTCCTGTGTTGCATCAGGCGGTATTCCAGGACTCGCTCCGTGCGGAACAAGCGGTGACTCTGCATTTCCCCACTAAAACAATAGAATTTAGATGAGATTGCAAGACCCTTTTTTGGAAGATCCCGGAATCCTCAGAAGCGCAGGCTGATCCCGGCGCGGCGCAGCAACCAGTAGAAAAGCCCGGTTGCGGCGATCCCCAGCGCCATGGCCCAGCCGAAACCCGAATCGCCGTGGCTGAACGGCAGACCGGCCGTGTTCATGCCGAAGACGCCCACAACAAGCGTGCCGGGCAGAAGAAGCGCGCTCATGATCGCCATGGCGCGCAGGCTGCGGTTGGACTCGTCGGCAAGCTCGGCCGCCATTTCCTCCTGAAGCAGGCGGGCGCGATCGTTGAGGGTGACGATTTCGCGATCGAGCCGTTCGAGCCGCAGGGAAAGCCGGCGCAGTACGGCATGGGCCGTTTCCGACAGCGTCCAGCCTTCCCGGTCTTCCTCGTCGAAAAGCGCCACCATCCCCGCGACGGGCCGGTGCAGGGACACGGCGAGGCGACGAACCTCCTTCAGGCTGCGCCGTTCGTCGCTCAGCCGTTCGGTGACGATCCGATCCTCGATGGTGTCGAGCAGGCCAGACGCCTCCTTGAGCCGAAGATTGGTGTTCTTGCAGAAGGCGGCGACAATGCCTTCGAACAGCTCGTAGGCCGTGGCGGGCGCGAATCCCTCCGAAAACGAGCGGCGCACTTTGTCCACAGCGGCGAGCGGATGGCGCCGCGCCGTCACGAGAAGCCGGTCGGTCAGCGCGAAATGCAGCCGTCCGACCATGGTCGTCACGCGTCCCATGTCCTGTTCCAGGTCGACCACGACGCCGTGGGTTGTGCCCGCCTCGTGGCCCAGCACCAGGCTTTCGTCGTGCCCGTCGAGGACGGCACGGGCAGCGATGGGAAGGGCACAGCGCCCGGTCAGCCAACCCTGCATGCGTTGATCGACGAGATCGACATGCAGCCAGACCCACCCGCTGTCGTCGGCCAATGCCGCATCGAGATCCTGCGGTGCGATCGGCCGCGCACGCCCGCCGGGTTCTCCCCGCCAGGCGCCGACGAGCCCGGGCGCATGCCCGCCTTCATTCTCACTCAAAAGCGTCACAGGTCCCGGCCGCGTCAGTAGACCTCGGGAACGTACATCTCGTCCGGTGGCTCACGGCGAATGTAGTCGTCATGCCGCACGCGTTCCGGCAGTTCGACGGCGGCCTTCGGCACGTCCTCGTAGGGCACTTGCGCAAGAAGGTGGGCGATGCAGTTCAGGCGCGCCTTCTTCTTGTCCACGGCCTCGACGATCCACCACGGCGCCTCGGGAATGTGCGTGCGCTCCAGCATCTCTTCCTTGGCCTTGGTGTAGTCCTCCCAGTGGACGCGGCTTTCCAGGTCCATCGGTGACAGCTTCCACTGCTTCAGCGGATCGTGGATACGCATGCGGAAGCGGAATTCCTGCTCGTCGTCGGTAATCGAGAACCAGTATTTGATCAGGATGATGCCCGAGCGCACGAGCATGCGCTCGAATTCCGGTACCGAGCGGAAGAACTCCTCCAGTTCGTCGGGCGTGCAGAAGCCCATGACGCGCTCGACGCCGGCGCGGTTGTACCAGGAGCGGTCGAACAGCACCATTTCGCCGGCCGTCGGCAGATGCGGCACATAGCGCTGGAAGTACCATTGATTGCGTTCACGCTCGGTCGGTGCCGGCAGCGCGACGACGCGGCAGACACGCGGGTTGAGCCGCTGCGTGACGCGCTTGATGGCGCCGCCCTTGCCGGCGGAATCGCGCCCTTCGAACAGCACGACCACCTTGAGCTTCTTGTGCTGGACCCAGTCCTGAAGCTTGACCAGTTCGTGCTGGAGGCGGAACAGCTCGCGGAAATAGATGCGGCGCTCCAGCGTCGGCGCGGGCGCCTCGGACATGCCCTCCGAGATGAGGTCGTCCAGTCGATCATCCTCGATCTGCATTTCGAGCTCCTCGTCGAAGCTGTCGGCAATTTCCGCCTTGATGCGGTTCAGATGATTGTCGTTGAACATGACCGGTATCCGCCAATGGACGCTGCGCCCGGAGGCGGCCGCCGCCGGGGTCAGTGAGGCGCATGCCGGCCGCAAGCCAGCATCGGCGCTGCCTAGAGATAGGAAGGCTTCATGAAGCTTTTGTGACGGCAGCCACCTGCGTCTCAGTCGATCCGGTAGTTCGCCGTCGTGACCGTTTCCGGAACCGGATGCGCCAGGACCGCAGCGATCCGCTCGGCCACGAAGAGCGCGTGTTCTGTCACCTGGGGCAGGCCCATCAGTTCGCCGAACGTCCCGCGGGCAAGCGGCCCCGCGACATAGAGATCGCGCATGCTCGCGCCGTCCTTGTCGATGACACGGCTGTCGGCATCGACCGCTATGCCGAGACCGACATTGTCGACCTGCAGAATACCGGCCTCCGCGAGCCCGGTGAGACAAGGCTGGCTTGACAGGATGCTACCATGGCCTGGCCCCGTCGCCAGCACCAGCGCATCGTAGCGCCCTTCGAAAGGTTGACCTCCGCGGCGCGGGCGCAACGTCACCGCGATCGTATCGTCCGGCTCGCGCGAGACCGCGGCAAGCGACGCCGCATGAAAGTCGAGGCCGCCCGTTGAAAGACGCCGCTCGATGGCCGCCTCGACCTGCGGCGCGATGCGGAAGCGGTGGACATCCCAATAGGGCCGCAGGAAGCGCACGAGCCGCCTCCGCTCGGAAACCGGCAGGGCGCGCCAGATGTCACCACCCTGCGCCCGCAGCCGGTCGAAGACCGCGTGCCATGTCACGCCATGCGCCTCTGCGACCGCGATCGTACGACGAACCCGCCTCAGCAGGGCGCCCGCCGTGCGGCTCGGCGGATCGGCGAACTCGCCGAAGGGCTCCTGCGGCAACAGATTATGACCGCGCGAGCGCAACCCGCGCCGGGAAACGGCGGTTATCCTGCCGGAATGACCGGCCGCATCGAGCGCGGCGATAATGTCGGCCGCGGTCAATCCCGTTCCGACGATCAGCACGCGATCGTGGGGCCGGATCGCTGCGAGCGCCGATGGCCGGGTCGCATCCGCGACGTAACGGGGATGCCCGGCAAGCGCCCGCTCGATGCCGGCGGGCGCCTGCGGACCCGGATGGCTCGTCGCGAGGACGAGGTGGTCGGCCACGAGGCCTGCACCATCCTCTGTCTCGATCCGCCACGCCTTGCTCGCCGGCGCGACCCCGACGACGCGCGCCCTGTGATGTTCGACAACGCCGGCCGCCAGCAACGGCTGGAGCTGGGCTACGACGTAACGTCCAAAGGCCGAGCGGCGCGCGAAGACATGACCATCAGGCGTCGTGGCGTCCGCATCGTCATCCAGCACGCCCGTCTCGACCAGCCAGTCCTGGAAATGTGACCCCTCGCTCGGGATAAGCGACATGCGCGACGCGGGGACGTTGATTCGGTGGACGGGTTCGGCCGTATCATAGGCCAGCCCGCCGCCAAGATTTGCACGCGGCTCATAGACCACGATGCGGACCGCCTCTGCACGCACAAGACCAGCGAGATGATAGGCCAACGCCGCGCCGGTGAAGCCGCCGCCGATGATGGCAACAACCGGCCGGGACAGCTCTTTGTGCGGAAAAGGCACCGTCATGATCACCCCGCGATCTTCACGGCCGGGACAACCTCGGCCTCGCGTCGTTTGAAAGCCTCGATATCCCGGTAGCCCTCCGCCGGGTGGGACTTCGGCAGATACGGCCCCTCGCCGAACAGTTTCTCCCGCAGCGTTCCCGGCTTGTAGGCCGTGGGATAGGCGCCGCGCTTTTGCAATTCCGGCACGATATGGCCGACGACATCCTCGAAACTGTCGGGCGTTACGGCATAGGCGATGTTGAAGCCATCGACATCCGTATCCGCCACCCACTCCTGCAGGATATCGGCGATGCGCTCCGGCGAGCCGACAAAGACCGGGCCCATGCCCCCGATGCCGCCGAATTGCGCCAGCTCGTCGATGGTCCATGACTTGTCGCCGCCGGCAATGTGCTCGACGAAGGAATGGATCGCGTTCGTCTCGATCCTCTCGACAACATCGGTCGGCGCATATTGCCCGAAATCTATGCCGCTCCAGCCGGACATGAAGGTCAGCGAGCCGTCATAGGAAACATAGCTGCGGTAATCCTCGAACTTCTTCTGCGCCTTTTCTTCCGTCTCGTCCGTGATGATGGTGACAAGCGTATAAATGTAAACCTTCTTCGGATCGCGCCCTGCGGCGGCGATCCGCTGGCGAATATCGGCGACATAGGCCTTGAGCACGGCCTTGGTCGGCGCGGCCACGAAGATGCACTCGGCATGGCCGGCGGCGAATGCCTTGCCGGGACCGGACGCGCCGGCCTGGTATAGCACGGGCGTGCGCTGCGGCGAAGGCTCCGTCAAGCCGTAGCCCGGCACCTCGAAATACTTGCCCTTGTGACCGATCTCGTGGACCTTTTCGGGATGGGTAAAGATGCGATTTTCGCTGTCACGCACGACGGCGCCCTCTTCCCAGGACCCTTCCAGCAGCTTGTAGAGCACTTCGAGATATTCGGCGGCGACCTCGTAGCGGTTGTCATGCCGGCGAAGACCGCCCTGCCCGACATTCTTCGCCCCGCTCTCCAGATAGGAGGTGACGATGTTCCAGCCCACGCGGCCCTTGGTGTGATGATCTGCCGTCGCCAGCCGCCGGGCGAAGGTATAGGGATGCTCGAAGGACGTTGACGCGGTTATGCCGATACCCAGATGCTGCGTGGCGAGCGCGATGGGCGCTGCCAGTTGCAGGGGATCGTTCACCGGTATCTGCGCGGCCTGATGGATGGCGTGGTAATTGGAGCCCTTGTAGACGTCGTAGTAGCCGACGACATCGGCGATAAAGATGCCATCGAAGACGCCGCGCTCCAGGGTGCGGGCAAGGTCCTGCCAATAGTCCAGGTCCTTGTATTTCGCGGACTTGTCGCGGGGATGCGCCCACAGGCCCGGTGACTGATGGCCCACGCAGTTCATGTCGAAGGCATTGAAACGAATGTGGCGTGCCATGTGTGTCTCCAGAGGTGAGGAATGCCGAGCGGCTTCCGGTTCTGGCGGAGAATAATGCTCCCGCGCATTAAATACAGAAATTCCATCTTTTATATAGATTAATTTTGGAAATCGCATTTCAGCCGAACCGTCCAAGCCGGGCAAGCCGCCAGGACTTGCGGCACCAGCGCATAAAAAAGGCCGCAATCCCAAAGGATTGCGGCCAGTCGACCACCCCCACCACGAGGTTGATCTCAAAGCGCTCCGTTTTTCGGCGGAATGACATCGTTGAGATGATAGTTGCCCACGACGTGGTATTTCCAGCGAACCGGATCATGCAGCGTATGGGTGCGGGCATTGCGCCAATGGCGTTCGAGGTTCAGGCCGCGCTTCGTCGCGGATGTGCCGGCAAGCTCGAAAAGCACGTTCGTCGCATCGATGACCAGTTCGGTCGTCAGGACCTTCGCAGCGGCCACCGCGAGCGTCGCGGCGACGGCATTGTCCGCATTGAGGCTCACCTGCGCCTGATCGATCTTCCGCCCCGCCCGCTCCACCGTGGCCTCGGCCGCCTCTATGCGGATGGCCAGGTCGCCGACGCGGGCGATCGTCAGTGGATCGTCCGCGGCCCGCTCGACGCCCGAATCCATCCAGGGACGTGCCTTGTCGCGGACATAACCGATGAGTTCCTTGAACGCGGCGCGGGCAATGCCAAGATCGACGCCGGCATGGATGATCTGTCCGACGGAGCCGATTGTGCCCGGTCGTTCGAAGCCCTTCTGATGCGGCACGACGGCATCGGCGGGAACGTAGACGTCGCGCAGGATCGTCGTGCCGCTTCCCGTCGTGCGCTGGCCAAAGCCATCCCAGTCGTCAACGATCTCGATGCCATCGGTGTCACGCGGCACGAAGGACATGGTCAGCCGGTCCTGATCGTCAAGCGCGAAGACGGTGACCCAATGGGCGAACAGCACACCCGTCGAGTAGAACTTGCGCCCATTGATGCGAAACCCCGGCCCGTCAGGCGTGATGCGCGTGTTGTAGTCACCGACCGTCTTCGTTCCGACCTCCGAAAGGGCATTGCCGAAACGGTCGCCGGCAAGGGCGCGGCCGAAATAGAAGCGCTTCTGCACCTCGCTCCCGTCATGGCGCAGGGCCTCCAGGATATAGAAATGGTTCTGCGGGATCTGCCCGATCGAGCTGTCGGCCTCCGAAAGGATCGCCGTCACCTCCGCAAGCACCGCGTTCGAAACATCGATGCCACCGTATTCGGCGGGAACCGTGATGGCGAGCAGGCCCGAGTCGGAAAGCCTGTCCAGTTCCTCATGCGGCAAGGCGCGTTCGAAGTCGCGCCGGCTCGCACCGCCGGCGAATTCTGTGGCAAGCGCGCGGGCAACGGAAAGGGCCTCCTCCTCGCTTGCGATGCGGTTGGCAACCTTCGGGGGCTGGACGAGCGTGGTGACGCTGCTCATGGTTCTTCCTTTCTGATTAAGGCCGGCATCTCAAGGCCGGCATCGGCGCTCGAATGGCCACGGTCGAAAACCGCGACCCGCGTCACGCCTTGGCGGGCTTGTCCAGCAGATGAAGCAGGTCGGAATGGTGTCGCTCGGCCACATCAGGATGGGAGCGCAGCCGGCTCTTCAGGTGGTTGATGCCGACCTCGCGGAAGATGGGATTGAGCGGATCCACCGTGACGCCGCGCTCGCCGCGCTTCAGTTCCTCCGGCAGCGGAATGACGGGGATGGTTGAGTCGTAACGCGCACCGAGGAAGAAGGCGACCGAGAAGCGCTCCACGCCGGCCGGCGGCGTCACGACGTCATGCACGTCGGCGCGCACGAAACCGTTCGTCGCCAGTTCGAGCAGCTCGCCGCTGTTGATGATGAAGGTTCCGGGCACCGGCGGCGCCTCGATCCAGACCCCCTCTTCGGTGCGGATGCGCAGGCCGGGCGTCGTATCCTGCAGCAGGACCGTGACGAAGCCGCCGTCCTTGTGTGCGCCGACCCCCTGGTCGCTGCCGGCCGCCTCGCGGCCGGGATAGCGGATGATCTTCAGGAGCTGAGACGGCGTCGGCTCGTAAATGTCGGCGAAGGCATTTTCGGGCTGCCCAAGCGAAAGCGCGATCGCCTTCAGCACGTCGATACCGATGCGCGTGACTTCCGCCTGATAGCGCAGGAGAAGCGGTTTCAGTTCCGGCAGCGCCTCCGGCCATTGGTTGGGGCCGTGAAGCCGGTTCCAGGGCGTATCTGCGCCACCCTCGACAGCCGTGCCCTCGGTGTTGATGTCGAGCTGTTCGCGCCAGTCCTGCTCACCGCGCGTGCGCTCGTATCCGGCCCGATTGTAGCCGCGAAAATGCGGCGACTTGACCATCTCGATCGACAGCTTTTCGGCCTCGGGCAGCGCGAAGAAGCGCTTCGAAACGGCGATCACGTCATCGATCAGGCTCTGCGGCACGCCGTGGCCCGTGAGATAGAAGAAGCCGTGATCGTGCAGAACGCGGGTGAGCTCCCGGATGAAGCCGTCACGTTCGGCGGCATCGCCATAGAACCTTGAAAAATCGATGGTCGGCAGATGAACCGGCTTGGTGTGTATCGTCATGTCGCGCGTCCCGCGTTGTTGTGGCGTGGCCGGACAGTATGCCGCGCCCGATCTGAAACGAGACTAGCGGTCGCTTCACACAAATACAGAAATTCTATCTTTTTTATGCGGTTAAAGATGAAATGGCATTTCTTTTGACGGAACGGCAGTTCCTGCAAGGGAAGCCCCGGCGCTGGGAGGAGATACGCCGGGGCCGTACCGATCGAACGGACGGGTCAGGCCAGTGAAATGGCGCGTTCGAGATCGGCGATCAGGTCATCGGGATGTTCGAGGCCGATGGACAGGCGCACATAGCCGGGCGTCACGCCGGTTGCGAGCTGGTCGTCCTGCGACAGTTGCGAATGGGTCGTCGTCGCGGGATGGATCGCCAGCGAGCGGGCATCCCCGATATTGGCGAGGTGATAGAACAGCTGGAGATTGTCGATGAAGCGGCGGCCAGCCTCACGCCCGCCCTTCAGCTCGAAACCGACCAGCGCGCCAAAATAGCCCGGCTTGAAATACTTGTCCGCCCGGGCCTTGGCGGTGCCCTCCTGAAACTTCGGGAAGATCACGCGCTCGACCTTGGCGTGGCCCTTGAGGAATTCGGCGACCTTCACCGCATTCTCATTATGCTGGCGCAGGCGCAACGGCAGGGTCTCGAGCCCCTGGATGAACTGGAAGGCGTTCTGCGGGCTGATCGCGGCACCCAGGTCGCGCAGCAGCACGGCGCGGGCGCGCAGGATATAGGGATGGAAGCCGATGGCCGCCGCCTTCTCGGTCCAGGTCTTGCCCTGGTAGCTCGCGTCGGGCTCCGTCAGGTTCGGCTGGCGGGCCGGGTTCTCCGTCCAGGGAAAGGTGCCGCTATCGACGATCGCGCCGCCGATGGACGTGCCGTGACCGCCGATATATTTCGTGGTCGAATAGACGACGACAGCCGCGCCATGCTCCAGCGGGCGGATGACCAGCGGGGCGGCGGTATTGTCGACGATGAGCGGAACGCCGTGCCGGCGGCCGATGGCGGCGACTTCCGCGATCGGGAAGACTTCCAGCTTCGGATTCGGCAGGGATTCGGCATAGTAGGCGCGCGTGCGCTCATCCGTCGCTTTCTCGAAGGCTTCCGGATCGGCGGCATCGACAAAGCGCGTCTCGATGCCGAAGCTTTTCAGTGTCGCCGCAAACAGCGCCCAGGTGCCGCCGTAGAGGCCGGCGGCGCTGACGATATTGTCGCCGGCGCGCGCAAGGTTGAGGATGGCGAAGGCGGAGGCCGCCTGCCCCGACGAGACCGCCAAGGCCGCCGCGCCGCCTTCGAGCTCTGCAAGGCGTTGTTCGAAGGCATCTTGCGTCGGGTTGGAGACCCGCGTGTAGAGATGGCCGGGCGCCTCAAGCGCAAAGAGCTTGTCCGCACCATCGGTGCCGGGCAGCTGGAACGAGGACGTCTGGTAGACGGGCACGGCGACTGCGCCCGTCGAGGGATCGAAGCGGAAACTGCCGCCGTGCAGCGCGATGGTTTCGGGGTGTCGGCTCTTGAAGGTCGCGGTGCCCGCGGGAACGTCGACGATATCCTGCTCGGCGACCTCGGGGGATTGATGGATCGTCATGACATTTCTCCTTTGATGACGCGCTTCACGCGCGCGAGGGACGGGCCGACAGGAACGCGCCGGCGACGAAGAGGCTTGCTGCGACCCAGAAGGCCTCCGGCGCGTACCACCGGATTCCGTAAAGATGATCGTTGGTGCAGAGCGCCTGGGCGAGCGCACAGAGATCCGTCGCCCCGGCAATGCAGGTCACGGCCTGGCGGACGCTCAGGTAGTCGGCCTCGACGACCTTGCTGAAGATCAGCCACCACCAGCCGAGCGCGGCGAGGGAAAAAACACCTCCAGCCGCAGCGATGATCGGATAGGGTCGCGCGCTAGACGTCATGGGAGATCCCGAGCTTTTCCAGCAGCTCACGGCGAAGCGCGACGAGGCCGGCGTCATCGCGCCGCCGCGGATGGGGCCGATCGACACGCACCTCTGCGACGATGGACGCCGGCCGGTCCGACAGCACGATCACCCGGTCGGCGAGAAGCAGCGCTTCCTCGACATCGTGCGTGACGAGAAGCGCGGTGAAACCGGCACTCTTCCAAAGCTCGAGAAGCTCGTTCTGCATCCTCAGCCGCGTCAGCGAGTCGAGTTTGCCGAAGGGCTCGTCAAGCAACAGCAGCTTGGGATCGTTGACGAGGGCACGGGCAAGGGCCGCACGCTGGGCCATGCCGCCTGACAGCTGATGCGGATAGACATCGGCGAAGCCCTCGAGCTTCACCAGCTTCAGCACCTCGTCGATCCGGTATTCCAGCTCTCGGATGAGGCCGCGCGCCTCCAGGCCGATCGCGACATTGTCCCGCACCGTGCGCCATGGAAACAGCGTCGCATCCTGGAAGACGAGGATGCGGTCCGGATCGGGCGCGGTGATCGGCCGCCCGTCCTCCAGCACCCGGCCGGTGGTTGGCGTCTCCAGGCCGGCCGCAAGCCGCAGGAGCGTGGACTTGCCGCAACCGGACGGCCCGAGCAGGGCGACGAACTCACCGGGCTCGATGACGATGCTGACATTGTCGATAACCTGAAGATCCCTGCCGTCGAGGTCGTAGCGGTGTGTGACGCCTTCGATATCGAGGGCAATGCTGTTCGAGATAACATTCTCCGCAAGAGCAAGCGCCATCAGAGAATCCCCTTCTGCCAGCCGAGCAGCCTGTCGCGCACGACGAAGAGCAGGCGCACGAGGCCCGCGCAGATCAGCGCCATGATGATGAGGGCGGCATAGACATTGGCGTAGGCCGAATAGGCCGTGTTGAACTGGAGATACCAGCCGAGGCCGAACTTCGCGCCGAGCATTTCAGCGACGACCAGCACGGCGAAGGAGTAGTAAAGCCCCATGAAGACGCCGACGAAGACGTTCCGCAACGATGCGGGAATGGCGACCTTGAAGATGAGGAAGCGATTGCTGGCGCCGAGCGTACGAGCGACATCATAGAACGAGCGGTTGACCTGCCCGACACCGGCGGCCGTGAGGATGGCGACCGGAATGCCCGACGCGAGCGCGACGAGGAAGATGGACGCGTGGAAGGTCGTCGGAAACAGGAAGAACGTGCAGGGAATCCAGGCGCTGGCCGGAACAGGGCCGATCAGCTTGAGAAGCGGCATGCCCCAGTAGGCGAAGCGCTTCGACCAGCCGAGCGCCACGCCGCCGGCAAAGCCCACGAGGATGCCCGAAAAGAAGCCGAGACCCCAGAGCCGCCCGGTATAGGCGACGCAGATCAAAAGCCGTTCCCAATCCGTGACATAGACATGCAGCAGGCCCTGCGGCGGCGAGAAGAAGGGTTTGGGCAGCCAGCCGAGCTTGGCCGTCAGCACTTCCCACACGGCAAGCCACAGGCCGAGCACGATGAACCAGGGCCCGTAGTGCACGAGTGTGCGTCCAACGCCGCCGAGGCGGTGCACCGTCAAGGACAGCGCGACAAACAGGATCGCGCCGGCAAGCGTCACGATTGCGAACAGCTCCGTTGCGCCCCAGGTGATGACATCGGGCAAGCCGTAGGTCACGGCGGAGGCGAGCAGCCATGTTCCGGCCGCAAACAGGCCGTTTCGCCAGAGGCCGGTGACGGGCAAAGCGAGGGATCGCCGCCCTGTCCCGCCGAATGTATCCTCTATCGCAGCGCTCATGGCATCACGCGAAGATGTCGATGGTGATGCGGTTTGCGATCTCGTCGGGGTCTGTCGACGCATCGATGACGCCCGTCAGCTTGAGGTCCTCGTAACCGATCTTCACCTCCTTCAGCAGATCCTTGCCGAACCAGTGGTCGTGATAGGTAAAGGAGGAGAGGACTTCCGTCAGGTCTTCCAGCGGAAGGCCGGGTTTCAGCGTATCGAAGTACCACTTGGCGACCTCGTCCGGGTGTTTCGCCGTGTACTGGTGGATTTCCAGATTGGCGGCGGCGACGCGCTTGATGGCATCCTTGTTGGCCTCGTAATAATCGCCGTTGACGCCGAGCACGCAGCACACGCGGTCCTTGAAGGTACCTGTCTGCGTATCGGCGACGCGGCGGAAGCCGTGCTGCTTTTCATAGGAATAGGCCCAGGGGTCCATGTGCGCGACGGCATCCGCCTCGCCCTTCAGCACGCCCTCCGCCACGAGATCGAACGGAAAGACCTTCCAGGTGACATCGGTCTCGGGATTAAGGCCCGCCTTGGCCAGCGCGACGGAAAAGGCGACGCGCGACGGCGACATGACATCGAAGGTGCCGATGGTCTTTCCCTTGAGGTCCGTCAGCGTTTTGATGTCGGAGTCCGGCTTGACGAGCACGCTCTGGCAGCCGCCGTGCGAGCCGGCAAAGAGCCGTACGTCGAAACCCTGCTCGATGGGCTTCAGCCAGTCGTACAGCAATCCCGGCCCGGCTTCCGCCTTGCGGGTGGCGAGCGCCTGGATCAGTGTCTGGCCGCTGGCGCCCTGATAGAACAGCTCCACATCCAGGCCATGCTTGGCATAGATGCCCTTGGAAAGACCAAAGCCGACAGGCGAATGGCAGGCCGCCACTTCCGTCCATTCCAGCTTGATCGGGATCGGATTGCCGGCGACGGCATAGCGCGTCGAGCGCGCACCGATGATACCGGCCGTGGCCGCTGCGGCGGTTACCCCGGCTGCCTTGATCAGGCTACGACGCGACAGGCCCTTGGAAAAGATGGATTCGGATTGCTGGGTCATCAGAGGTCCCCTCGACTGTTGATGACATCAGCTTAGTTGAAACACTTATTGTTTATAGATTTTATAGATTATATGTCGCCGTGTGGCGGGAATATTGTTTTGCCGAGTGCCGCCGCTCGCGCATTCTGGTCCTCATCACGGGAGCGGAAACGACTTTGCTGCCTATCAAGGCGACAACAGCGGACGCCGACAGCCTGAATGAAACATTTTGTCGTGAGAACGCGTCAATACGGCCCATATTCGCGTGAAAACCGTGGCAGACGTCGATCGCGTTTTTACCCGCCGTGGGTCGCGATAAAAATCCACGGGCATCCGTCACAAGAGAATTTAATTCCTTACTGAAAATATAGAATTTATTATTCTCCGGGAAACGCCTGTGTTCTCAGGCGCATCCATAAGAGACGGCACCATGCACACCGCAGGAGACATTTCGTGACGAAGACAGCCAATCCCCTCGATTTCCTGTGGTTCATCCCATCATCCGGCGACGGCTCCTATCTCGGCTCCGACAAGCTGAGCCGTCCATCGGATCCGGGCTATTTCCGCGAGATCGCCGTTGCCGTCGATCGGCTGGGCTATTCGGGCGTTCTCATCCCGGTCGGCGCGGCCTGCGAGGAGTCCTTCGTGCTTGCCGCGGATCTCGCCGCGCGCACGGAACAGCTGAAGTTCCTCGTCGCCATCCGCCCCGGCACGGCAACACCGGCCTATTACGCCCGCCTCGCCTCGACACTCGACCGCGTGTCGAACGGCCGCCTGCTGCTCAACATCGTCGTGGGCGGCAGCGCGCAGGAACTGGCCGGCGACGGCATCTTCCTGCCGCATGACGAGCGCTACGACCACGCCGCCGAATTCTTCAAGGTCTTCAACGAACTGATCGAGACCGGCCGGTCCACCCTGGACGGCAAGTACATCAAGGCGATCGATGCCCAGCTCGGCCTTCCTCCGGTGCAGCAGCCGCGCCCGCCGATCTATTTCGGTGGCTCCTCGGACGCCGCGATAGACTTCGCCGGCGGTCTCGTCGACAAGCACCTCACCTGGGGCGAACCGCCCGCGCAGGTGGCGGAAAAGATCGCGCATGCCCGCAAGGCCGCCGCTGCCAAGGGCCGCGACGCCACCTTCGGCATCCGGCTGCATTTCATCGTCCGGGAAACGGACGACGAGGCCTGGGAGGCGGCCGACAGGCTGATCTCCCATCTGTCCGACGAGGCGATTGCAGCGGCACAGGAAGTGCTGACCAAAAATTCGGATTCGGTCGGCCAGGCGCGCATGGTCGCCCTGCACAACGGCCGCCGCGACAAGCTGGAAGTCTCGCCCAACCTTTGGGCCGGCATCGGGCTCGTGCGGTCCGGCGCAGGCACGGCGCTGGTCGGCTCGCCGAAGACGGTTGCCGCACGCCTGCGCGAATACCAGGACCTCGGCATCGACACGGTCATCGCCTCGGGTTATCCGCATCTCGAAGAAGCCTACCGCGTCTCCGAACTGCTCTTCCCGGAACTCGGCCTGCCCGGGCCGCGCAACCAGCTGCGCGCCTCCTTTGGGCACCATCAGGTCTTCGGCGGCGGCGGCCACGGCGGCAACGTCAAGCTCACCTCCGCTTCCTGAGTACCACGCCGTCGCCCTGCGTCACGCCGGAGCCTCCGGCGTGCGCCTTGATCGCGGGTTCTCGGGGCGGCGGCCAGCCACTAGGACCGGTTAAGCGGGAGGCCGCGCCTAAAGGCTGACGCGGTTGAAAGCCGTGAGGTGTGCGGTGACCGCAGCGAGTTCCTCGGCCCGCTTCTCCTCGCTCCAGCCAAGAGCCGCAGCCGCAACGCGTGCGATCTCGTCGAGCCCCGCCGCCGTCAGCTTGCCCTCGATCGCAAGCGTCGTGCGGCGCATGACGATATCGGCGAGATGGCCGACCATCTCGTTGCGCACGATCCAGTTGATCTCGCCCTGACCATAGCCTTCGACATGGACGAGCGGCTGGTCGCCCACCTGGCGGATATGCGCCAGCACCGCGTCGGCGGTCGTGCCGTACCGCGCAAGAAGCGCTTCTATCCGAGACGCCGGAAGGCCACTTTCTGCGGCACGCCGTCCGATCCACGCCTTGCGCGCAGCCTCGTCCGTCGGGAAATCCCGTCCGCCACCGATCGGCAGCATCTGGGTGCTGACCGTGCGGCTGCGACCGATGCGCGAGAGGATCGTGTCGGCGACTTCTTCGGCAAATCCACGAAACGTCGTCCACTTGCCACCGACCAACGAGATGACCGGGAACGGCCGTCCCTTGGCCGGCTCGGCGACCGGCGCCGAATGGTCGCGGCTGATCAGGCCCGGATTGCTGGCATCGGATGCCGGGAGCGGACGAATACCGCTATAGGCATAGACGATCTGCTCGCGGCTGAACTCGAGTTTCGGCAGGAGGGAGCGCAGGCTGGCGATGAAGTAGTCGATCTCGTCTTCCTCACAGCGCACCGTATCCGGATTGTCGGCCTTGATATCCGTCGAGCCGACGAGGGCGAGCCCGAGGAAATCGTAGACCAGGCAGATGCGCCCGTCGTCAGCCTCGAAGTAGATCATCCGGCCCTTCAGGCTTTTCACCAGGTCCGGATGCTGCAGCAGGATATGCGAGCCCTTGGTACCGCCGATCAGCTTGCCGGATATGCCGAGCGTTTCATTGACGTGATCGATCCACGGGCCGGCTGCATTCACCACGGTTCCGCCGCGAACCAGCCGTTCGACGCCGTTTGCGTCGCGAAGCGTGATCACCCCGTCCTGTTGGCCAATCAGCGTGGCGCCATTCATCGCGCGGGAGCCCACGCTGGCGTCAAGGCCATCGCGCACCAGTTCCCAGACGAGCCGCTCGGGCCGGCTGATCTTCGCATCATAATAGATGCCGCCGGCGACGATGCGCGGCGTCAGCGCCGGCATTTCCTGGAGCGCCTTGCGGCGGAAGAAGAACTGGTGCTTCGGCATCACCCGGTGGCGCGCACCGTAGAGATCATAAAGCGCCAGGCCGATCTTGATGAGCACGGCGCCACGGCTGCGCGGCGCGGTGGTGGAGCCGAGAAGCGTGCGCAACGCGGCAAAGGCCCCCTTCATCAGGGAGAAGGACGGGATGAAGGTCGGCAGCGGCTCCACGCAATGCGGCGCGTTGCGCAAAAGCAGGTTGCGCTCCAGCGTCGACTGCGCGACGAGGCCAAGCTCGCCGGTCTCCAGATACTTGATGCCGCCGTGGATGAGGCGCGAGGGTGCTGCACTGGTGCCGGCACCGAAATCCGCCTTTTCGACAATCAGGCACTTCAGCCCCTGGAGGCAGAGGTCGCGAAAGAGCCCTGCCCCGTTGATGCCCGCGCCGAGAATGATGACGTCGAATGTCTCGACCGCATCGGCTGCCATGTCCGTCATGATGGGATGTCCTGTTACTGTGCCGCGCCGCCGAGACGCCTGAGCGTCGGCCAGAGCGGCTTCATGGCCTCTGCGAGATCGAGAAACACCCGGTACTTCTCGTCATAGGCTTTCTGCCGGTCGGGGTCCGGCTGATAGGTCGTTTCGATCGACGCCAAATCGCGGGGATCGTCCGTCGGGGAGGCGAAAAGCCCCGCGCCCGCACCGGCGCAGAGCGCCGCACCCCAGGCGGCAGCCTCCTCGGTGCGCGTCGCCGTCACCGGCATACCGAGAATATCGGCGAAGAGACCGGCCATGGCTGGGTTGCGCGAGACGCCGCCCGTTAAGCGTGCCGAACGGGGTGTAAATCCGTCGCGCAACGCATCGACATGGACACGGTGGTTGAACGCGATGCCTTCCAGCACGGCGCGCACCAGATCGCCACGGTCATGCCAGGCATTGAGGCCATAGAAACCGGCGCTCGAAGCACCACCGAAGGGCGACCCGAAAAGATAGGGATGGAAGAAGACGCTCGACGGTCGGGCGCGTGCCGCCTCGAATTCCTCACCGAGAATGGCGTGGATGCTCTGACCGGCGGCTTCCGCCGCCTTCGCGTCGCTGGCGCAGAACTGATCGATGAACCAGTCGTAATTGGCGGTCGAGGCCGGCGAGATCGACATGCTGTTCCATTCGCCGGGAAGGATGCCGTTGCGGCAGAACCAACGGGCATCGACCTTCGGCTTACGCGACACCGTTTCATTGATCGAATAGGTGCCGGCAATGACGGCGACGACACCCTCGCCGTAACCACCCATGCCGAGCGCGGAGGCGGTGACGTCGTGGAGACCGGCCATGACGGGCGTGCCCTCGACGAGGCCCGTGAGGCGCGCGGTGGCCGCGGTCACGCCGCCGACGACCTCGGTAGAGCCTGCGATCGGTGGCTGCCGGCCGACGAGCCCGTCCAGTCCGAACAGGCGCAATGCGTCGTCAGTGTAGTCCTGGGTGCGAACGTCGGTGAAGGACGTGCTCGCCTCCGTCCGGTCCGTGCCGATCGTGCCGCAAAGGCAAAAGCGCAGCCAGTCCTTCGCGGCGATGAAATGTGCAATCCGCGCATAACGCTCGGGCTCGTTGTCGCGTATCCAGCGCAGGATGGCAGAGGGCGCCGAGGCGTGCGGCTTCTGGCCCGTCAGAGCCAGCGATTGGTCGCCGATCTCGGCACTGTTCCAGGCATCCGCAATCGCATCGGCGCGCGTGTCGAGCGAAACAATGGCGTTGCCGAGCGGTCGCGTATCCTTGTCCAAGAGGTAGATGCCGTCGCCATGGGCCGTGGCCGCGATGGCGACGATGTCGGAAGCCGGACGGCCGCAGGCAAAGACCGCCTCGCGGATCGCATCCGCGGTCGCCGCCCACATGCCGTCCATGTCACGCTCGATATGCTGTGGCGCGGGGATGAGCTGGGGGACGCGCCGACGGGCGGTGGACAGAACCGTGCCATCCGCATCGAAAATCACCGCCTTCGTTACGGTCAGTCCGCTGTCTATACCCAGGATGCAGGGCATCGTTGTCTCCATTCTCAAGCGAAGGAGAAACGGCGCCCGGCATCAGTCGTCCGCACCAGCGAACCCTTCAGCCGGACCGCTCCCCGTCCGCCACTATGACGTTGATCCCCTTCGAGCGCAGGCGCGACAGATGGGAGACCGGAATATCCTCGTCGACGATCACGGCGTCGAATTCCTGCAGCGTCGCGAAGTGATGCAGCGCGCGCCGCTCGAACTTGGTGTGATCAGCCAGCAGCACGCGACGCGACGCGCATTCGAACATCGCCCGCTTGGTCTCCACCGTCTCCGGCGACTGGTGATAGACGGCCTCGTCGACGATGGCCGAGAGCGACATGAACACGGTGTCGGCGCGCAGCCGGCGGATTTCGTTGGTGGTGATGTGCCCCATGAAGGCATTGCACCAATGATAGAACTGCCCCCCGAGACAGATGAGGTTGATATCCTTCACCTCCTTCAGCTCGGTGATGAGGACGAGGGAATTGGTGATGACCGTCAGCGGCACCTTGGCCGGCAGGAAACGCGTCATCTCGTGGACCGTGGTGGCATCGTCCATGAAGATCGCCTGCCCCGGCTCGACGAACTGCATCGCCGCCCTGGCGATGGCCTTCTTCTCCTTGGCCTGCTTGGTCGCCCGATAGGCGTCGGAGGACTCGATCAGGCTCGTCGGCGCTGCGGAAACGATGCCGCGCGTCTTGCGAAACAGCCCACGGCTGACGAGTTCGTCGACATCGCGATGGGCGGTCATCAGGCTGATGCCGAAACGTTCGGTCAGGTCCTCGATGCGCAGCGAGCCCTCGGCGATCACCGCCTCGGCGATCATCTGGCGTCGCGCGATCTGTCGGGCGTGCCGGCTGTCGCTCGGCAACTCCTCCGAAAGCAAATCCTTGACATCGACTTTCTTGTTCACGGGAAATCCTGCCATGCTTCGAGGTAAGAGCTGTCGTATCTCGTATCGGGCGGCAAGGAGAATACCAGGCCGACCGGGCAGTGCCCTGGTGGGATGGGAGCGCCCCGAAAGGCGCCCCCTGTCTCGATTACTCACTCAGAACGAACGGAGCGGTGTACTTGTCGACGTTGTCCTTGGTGATCAGCAGGCAATCGAAGAGCTGCTTTTCGGTTTCAACGCCGGTCGAGCCCGTCTTGATGACGTTGTCGGCCTGCTTGACGGCTGCTTCCGAGAAGACGGCAACCGGCTGAAGGACCGTGTACTGCAGTTCACCGGCCTTGATGGCGGCGACTGCGTCCGGCGAACCGTCGAAGCCGCCGACCTTGACCTGGTCGAGCTTGCCGGCTTCCTTCAGGGCAGCGATGGCGCCAAGGGCCATTTCGTCGTTACCGCTGATCACGCCGATGATGTCGGGGTTTGCCTGGAGCAGCGACTGCATCTTGGCATGGCCCTTGGTGCGGTCCCAGTCAGCGACTTCGCGGCCGACCTTCTCGAGGTCCGGGTACTGCGTCAGCACGGTTTCATAACCGTTGGAACGCGTTGCGGCGTTGTTGTCGGAGGGCGCGCCGAAGAGTTCGACATACTTGCCCGTCTCGCCGACCGATTCGACCCACTGCTGCGCACCGAGAGCGGCGCCCTGAGCGTTGTTCGAGACGAGCTGCGCCTTGGCGAGGCCTTCCTGGTTGATCTCGGCGTTGACGAGAATGACCGGAATGCCGGCAGCAACGGCCTTCTTGACCGCGCCGACCGAACCGTCGGCGTTGGCCGGGTCGAGGATGATCGCGACCGACTTGTTGGTGATCGCGGTGTCGATCAGGTTGCTTTCGGTGTTGGTGTCGCCCTTGTGCGCGCCGACATTGGCCGTGTAGCCGAGGCCTTCGGCCGTCTTCTTGGCAACTTCGCCTTCCGTGAACCAATACGGGTTGGACGGATCGTTGACGATGACCGTGATGAGGCCTTCGGCCCAGGCCGAGCTGAACAGCAGCGGCACGACGGCCGTTGCTGCGAAGAGGATACGCATACCTTTTTTGAACATAGTCTCACTCCCTTTGTTGAGTCCGTTGACGCCGGTGTCCGGCAATACTTTCCGCGGCCGGCTCCTCGATGGTCCGCCTCGTCGGGCCGCGGTCAGTTCCAGTCAGCCGTCGCGTTTCAGCGACGGCCGTATTTGACGCTGTTCAAGAGAACGGCGGTAACGATGACGGCGCCGGTGAAGACCGTCTGCCAGTAGGCGGAGACGCCGATGATCACGAGGCCATCCGACAGGAAGCCGATCACGAAGGCGCCCAGCATGGTGCCGATGACCGTGCCGCGGCCACCCGTCAGCGCCGCACCGCCGATCACCACAGCCGCGATTGCGGTCAGTTCGTAGGTGGTGCCGGCCGTCGGGCCTGCCGACGTCAGCTGCGAGGACAGGACAAGGCCCGCCACGGCGGCGCAGATGCCGGAAAGCACATAGACGCTGATCTTGACGCGCTTGACGGGCACGCCCGACAGTTCGGCCGCGCGCTCGTTGCCGCCGGATGCATAGAGCCAGCGCCCGAAGGCGGTGCGCGTCAACAGGATGTGGCAGACGACCGCGAAGACCAGGAGAACGAGGACGCCGATCGGCACGCCGGCCAGGCGGTTGAAGCCGAGCCAGTCGAAGCCGGTATTGCCAAGTTCCGGACGGCCGCCGAGATTGTTGTAGGTGAGGCCGTTGGTCATCAGGAGAGCGATGCCGCGGGCAACGTAGAGCACGCCGAGCGTGGCGACGAAGGCCGGCACGCGCAGATAGGCGATCAGCACGCCGTTGACCGCGCCGACGACCGCGCCAAGCAGGCAGGTCAGGACCACGACGACCCAGACGGACGGATAGAGGATCACCCCGATTTGCGGCAGCGTCACGCCCTGCATCAGGAAGCCCGCGACCACCCCGGCAAGCCCGAGCGTGGAACCGACCGACAGGTCGATGCCGCCATTGAGGATGACGAGCAGCATGCCGATGGCCAAAAGGCCGAAAATCGCCACATGCGACGCCATGATCAGGAAGTTGTTGATCGTGAAATAGTTCGGCGACATCAGCGAGAAGACGACCACGATGGCGATCAACGCGAAGAAGGCGCGGCCTTCGAACAGCAGTTCGACAAGGCTTTTCTTGCGCTTGCCGCCGCTCGTCGCCGCCTTCGTGTCTATTGCAGGTGTGACTGACATGCTTCAGCGCTCCTAATGGGCATGCACGGCTTCGCCAGAGGCGGCCATGATCTGTTCCTTGGTCGCATCGGGACCGAATTCTGCGGAAATGCGGCCACGCCGCATGACGATGATACGGTGCGCAATGCTGAGGCACTCGCCGACCTCGGAGGTCGTGTAGACGACGGCAAGGCCCTGCTTTGCGCGCTCGGCCAAAAGCTTGAATACTTCCGCCTTGGCGCCGATATCGATGCCGCGGCTGGGCTCGTCGAGCAGGATGACCTCCGGGTTGGTCGCCAGCATCTTGCCGATAACCACCTTCTGCTGGTTGCCGCCCGAGAGCGAACCGATCGCCGCGTCGCCGCCATCCGTCTTGATATGCACCTTGCGGATCGCGTTGCCGACAAGATCGAGCTCGCGGCCGGCGGACGTGAAGAGACCGCGGGTGAAGGAGCCGATGCTGGCGAGCGAGAGGTTGCGGCCAACGGTCATGGTCTGCACCAGACCGTCGCGCTGGCGATCTTCCGGCACGAGCACGAGGCCGTCGCGGATGCACTGGGCGATCGACTGCCCCGTCACGTCCCTGCCCTTCAGCACCACCTTGCCGGCCGTCGGCGTGAGCCGTCCCGCCGCCGTTTCCAGCAGTTCCGTCCGTCCCGCGCCCATCAGGCCATAGATGCAGACGATCTCGCCCTCGCGGACGGACAGCGACAGGCCGTCGACGACCGAGTAACCGGCGCCGCCCGGATCGGGCACGGTCAGGCCTTCGATGGAAAGCGCGACATCGCCCATCTCATAACCCGTCGGCGGCGAGCCGAGATCGAAGTTCTCGCCGACCATATGGCGGACGATCCATTCCAGATCGATCTCCTCGCGCCCGGCATAGGCCGTCATAGCGCCGTCGCGCAGAACCACCGCATGGTTGGTGATCTGCAGCGCCTCTTCGAGGTGATGCGAAATATAGACGATGGAGACGCCGCGGGCGGTCAGGTCGCGAATGACCTTGAACAGCACTTCCACCTCGGAGGCGCTGAGCGCCGAAGTCGGCTCGTCCATGATGAGGATTCGCGAATTGACGGACAGCGCGCGCGCGATCTCGACGATCTGCTGCTGGCCGAGGCGCAACTCCTCCACCGGGGTCAGAGGATCGATATCCTCTTCGAGCTCTTCCATCAGGAGGCGCGTCTGGCGCTCTTCTTCCGCGAAGTCCACGCCCGTCGCCGTCATGATTTCGCGACCCATGAAGATGTTGTCGCGGACGTTCATGTTGGGAGCAAGGCTGAGCTCCTGATGGATGATGGAGATGCCGCGGTCGCGTGCTTGGGAGGATGACGCGAAAGCGACGGATTCCCCATCGAGTATGATTTCGCCGGACGTGGGCTGCACCACACCGGACAAGATTTTCATCAGCGTCGACTTGCCGGCGCCGTTCTCGCCGAAAAGCGTCGTCACTTCGCCGCGGCGAATGTCGAAATTCACGCCCTTCAGGGCATGGATATTGCCGTACGACTTCGCCACATTGCGTGCAGCGAGGACGACGTCACCCTTCTGGCCGATGTCGGCAACTTCACTCATTGGACGTCGAACCTCACGGGCGTCACGATCCAGCTCTTCGGGTTGACCAGCTTGAAGACGCCGATGACAGTCACGGTCTTTCCTTCGATCGCCGCCGGATCGAGATTGCCGAGAACGACCTTCTTGACCTCGTTGTTGATGGCGGAACCGGCGTCCTGATACTCGATCTGGTTCTTGAACTGGCCGAATTCGATCTTGCCCGTCGCATCGCGCAGGTCCGTGCCGTTGAGTGCCGGCCCGGTCTGGACGCGCACGGTCAGCTCAGCCGGCAGACCCTCGACCGCAACGACATTGTAGTTGGCCTTGCGCTCGCCGAGCACACCCGTGAACTTCACGGGAAAGACCGGCCCGACGGACGTGGCGACGCCATACTTTTCGCCGGCGGCCTTCCTGTCGGCCGCAATGGCCTGCGACAGCTCGACAGCGTCGACGGCACGCCCTTCCACATCCTGCTTGATGATCGGGAACTGCTCGGCACCGAAGGCGACCGGCGAGAACTTCTGCACCTGAACATCGGCATCCGAGCCGATCGTCACAACCTTCGTGTCGAAGGCCATGGCGCCGACGAGCACGATGGCGGCTGCAATGCCAAACCAGCGATAGGACCGCGCCGGCTGCGGCGATTTCGAGAGCGTGGCTTCAGTCATGTCCGTTGACCCTGAAATAGAACGAGGAGATTTCCAGCGAGGACGACGACGACAGAAGCGGCGCGCCGCTTACGCAGCGTCCGTTTAAGGGGATCTGAAGACCAGAAGATGTCACGACGTCCTCCCATGAACGCGCTGGCCAGATCTCCTCACCCGCCTCGCGCTGCATTGCACAAACCTTCGCATCTGCGGTATGTGCACGTTATATGTCCCAACACATATGTTAACTTAACACGGGCTGTCAATCGGACTTTTTGCGGTAATCCATATTGGCGCGCCGTGCCGCACCCACAGGAAACATTGGTATTTGCGGTTCCGGTAGAGCATAAGGGATTGCGGAGAGTTGCCTTCAGAATAATCTACCAAATAGCTGATTACAATGAATTTATCAACAATATTAAATCAACGCACCTCGGGATTGGGCGACTTTGGAGCAAGCGCCCAACACCCTGCTTGCCGCGGTCGCGCTCTAAAAATCGCGTCCAATCGGCATTCAGCGAAACGTCCGCCTACTTTGAAAAAAACTCCATTGTCCGAAATTTTTTCCGCGACACGCGATAACTTTGTGTTATCTTCTGCGTCGAGGTACGGAATATCAGCGTTATTTTCCCTTGCGGGGCGGCATCACCGACGGATCAAGGAAACCACGCGCTTCCGGAAAGACGTGTCGGGAGGACTGAATGCCCTGTTTTGGATCAGGCAACGCGGCGGACGCCGTTGCACGGGTGCGCCATGACTGAGGCGCATGACCTGATCATCGGCATCGACGCCGGCACATCGGTCATGAAGGCGGTGGCCTTCAGCCTGAACGGCCGCCAGATTGCCAGCGCATCGGTGCGCAACACCTACAAGACCGGCGACGACGGCTCCGTCACGCAGTCCCTCGACCAGACCTGGCACGACTGCACGCGCGCGCTTCGCGGCCTGGCGGACAAGGTCCCGCGTCTTGCTGATCGCACCGCCGCCATCGCGGTTACCGCCCAGGGCGACGGCACCTGGCTCGTCGGCGCGGGTAATCGGCCGGCTGGCGACGCGTGGCTATGGCTGGACGCCCGTGCCGCCTCCACCGTCGAGCGCCTTGCCGCGACAGATGCGGACCGCGCCCGATTCGAGGCGACGGGAACCGGGCTCAACACCTGCCAGCAGGGCACGCAGCTTGCCCATATGGACCGTTATTATCCGGAGCTTCTTGCCGGTGCGGAAACGGCCATGCACTGCAAGGACTGGCTCTATCTCAACCTGACGGGCGTGCGTGCGACGGATCCTTCCGAAGTCAGCTTCACCTTCGGCAATTTCCGCACACGCCAGTACGATACGGATGTGCTGGCCGCGCTGGGTCTTACGCACCGGCGCAACTTGCTGCCCGAGGTCATCGACGGCACACAGACGTCGCACAAGCTGACCGCAGAGGCGGCAGCGGCATCCGGTCTCAGAGCCGGAACGCCTGTTAGTCTTGGCTATGTCGATATGTGCATGACGGCGCTGGGTGCAGGCGTGCGCAGCGAGGGCCGCAACGCGGCCTGCTCCGCGATCGGCTCGACCGGCGTTCACCTGTTGGCCACGGCTGTGGAAGACGTCGTGCTGAACGCCGAACGCACCGGCTATGTGATCGCGCTGCCGATTCCCGGCATCGTCACCCAGGTCCAGACCAATATGGGAGCCACCATCAATCTCGACTGGCTGCTGCAACTGGGCGCCGAGATGCTGGGCGAATTCGGTGTCAGCGTCGGGCTGGACGAAATGATCGCCCGCGTCGACCAATGGTTTGCGGCAAGCAAGCCGGGCAACATTCTCTATCACCCCTATATTTCGGAGGCCGGGGAACGCGGGCCCTTTGTCAATGCCCGCGCGCGCGCTAACTTCACGGGCCTTTCCAGCCGCCACCGCTATCCCGATCTCGTTCGCGCCGTGGTCGAGGGTCTCGGCATGGCGACACGCGATTGTTATGCCGCCATGGGCGCCCTGCCCTCCGAACTGCGCGTGAGCGGCGGAGCAGCCCGGTCAGCCTCCCTTCGACGCACGCTCGGCGCCGCCCTTGGAGCGCCGGTGCGCGTCAGCACGCGCGAAGAAGCCGGAGCCGCAGGCGCCTCGATGATGGCAGCCGTCGCCATCGGCGCCTACCGTACCATGGACGACTGCATCGCCGACTGGGTGACGCCCGAGCTCGGCGCGGCCGAACAGCCCGACATGGAAGCGTCCGAACGCATGACACGCCTCTTTACCGCCTACGCGGATGTGCGCCGGGGCATCGCGCCCGCCTGGGACATCCTTGCCGCGCGCTGAGGAAAACGATGATCGTGCCGCTGCGGCGGCGCCAGAGGAGACTGATATGAACGAGCCACAGCTTATTGACCTCTTCGTCATCGGCGGGGGCATCAACGGCGCGGGCATCGCACGCGACGCTGCCGGACGCGGTTTGTCCGTCGTGCTGAGCGAAAAGGACGACCTTGCCGAAGGCACCTCCTCACGCTCCGGAAAACTGGTCCATGGCGGCCTTCGCTACCTGGAATATTACGAGTTCCGTCTGGTCCGCGAGGCCTTGATCGAGCGTGAGGTGCTTCTCAACGCCGCTCCGCACATCATCTGGCCGATGCGTTTCGTTCTGCCCCATAGTCCCGAGGATCGGCCGGCCTGGCTCGTGCGCCTCGGCCTCTTCCTCTACGACCATCTCGGCGGCCGCAAGAAACTGCCCGGCACCCGCACGCTGGACCTCAAGCGCGATCCCGAGGGCACGCCGATCCTCGACCAGTACACGCGCGGCTTCGAATATTCCGATTGCTGGGTGGACGATGCCCGCCTCGTAACGCTGAACGCCATCGGCGCCGCCGAGAAAGGCGCCGTCGTCCTGACCCGCTCGCCCACCGTATCGGCGCGCCGCGAGAATGGCGCCTGGACCGTCACGACCCAGAACAGCGTGACGGGCGAGACCCGCACGTTCCGCGCCAAGTGCCTCGTCAACTGTGCCGGCCCCTGGGTGACCGACATCATCAACCGCGTTGCCGGCTCGAATTCCGCGCGCAATGTCCGCCTCGTGAAGGGCAGCCACATCATCGTTCCGAAGTTCTGGGCGGGCGCGAACGCCTATCTGGTCCAGAACCACGACAAGCGTGTCATCTTCATCAATCCCTACGAGGGCGACAAGGCGCTGATCGGCACCACCGACATCGCCTATGAGGGCCGCGCCGAGGACGTTGCCGCCGACGAGGCCGAGATCGATTACCTGCTGAAGGCCGTGAACCGCTACTTCAAGGAGAAGCTTCGCCGTCAGGACGTGCTGCATTCCTTCTCCGGCGTGCGCCCGCTCTTCGACGACGGCAAGGGCAACCCCTCCGCCGTTACCCGCGACTATGTGTTCGATCTCGACGAAACCGGCGGCGCACCGCTGCTCAACGTCTTCGGCGGCAAGATCACGACGTTCCGCGAACTTGCCGAGCGCGGCATGCACCGCCTGAAACATATCTTCCCGAACATGGGCGCCGACTGGACCGAGAAGGCGCCCCTGCCCGGCGGCGACATGCCGAATGCCGACTACGAGACTTTCGCCAACAGCCTGCGGGACATCTATCCCTGGATGCCGCGCAAGCTCGTCCAGCACTATGGGCGCCTTTATGGTACACGCACGAAGGCCGTCGTCGGCAATGCCGCCGGCATCGAAGACCTCGGCCGGCATTTCGGCGGGCAGCTCTACGAGGCGGAAGCCCGCTATCTCGTCGAGAACGAATGGGCGCTGACGGCGCAGGACATTCTCTATCGCCGCACCAAGCACTATCTCCACCTGACGGAAGCCGAACGGGCCGCCTTCGCGGACTGGTTCAGCACCAGCCGCCTTGCAGCGGCGTGAGGAAGACCATGCCCCTGACGCTCTCGCTCAACACCAATCCGCTCGTCAACCGTTTCGCCGACCCTGACGACCTCATCGATACGGTCGCGCGGGATCTCCGGCTCCGCGATCTTCAACTGACCCATGAGTTCATCAATCCAAGCTGGAACGCCGATACGATCCGCCGCCTGACGCGCCAGATGGACCGCGCGCTCCAGCGCACGGGCGTGCGTGTCACGTCCGGCATGACCGGCCCCTATGGCCGACTCAATCATTTCGGCCACCCCGACGCGGAAGTGCGGCGCTATTACATCGACTGGTTCAAGACCTTCGCCGACATAATCGGCGATCTCGGCGGCCAGTCCGTCGGCACCCAGTTCGCGATCTTCACCTACAGGGACTATGATGATCCGGTCCGTCGCGAAGACCTGATCAAGATCGCCATCGACTGTTGGGCAGAGGTCGCCGACCACGCCCGGGACGCCGGCCTCTCCTACGTGTTCTGGGAACCGATGAGCGTCGGGCGCGAATTCGGCGAGACGATCAACGCCTGCCTCGCCTTGCAGGATCGCCTGACGGCGGCGAACATGGCCGTTCCCATGTGGATGATGGCCGATATCGACCATGGGGACGTGACGTCCGACAACCCTGACGACTACGACCCCTATGCCTGGGCACGCGCCGTTCCGACGGTATCGCCGATCATCCACATCAAGCAGAGCCTGATGGACAAGGGCGGCCATCGGCCGTTTACCGCCGCATTCAACGCCAAGGGCCGTATCCAGCCGGAACCGTTGCTGAAGGCATTTGCCGAAGGCGGTGCCGTCGACAACGAGATTTGCCTCGAACTCTCCTTCAAGGAACGCGAACCGAACGACCGCGAGGTCATCCCGCAGATTGCCGAAAGCATTGCCTTCTGGGCGCCCCATATCGATACCGGTGCATCCGATCTGAAAGCAGGCTGAATAACCCGGCCCCGCAGGATGACAGCAGGACAGGACATCATCGATGACCGACAACGAAGATTCCCTCGCCGTCCGTGCCGCTTGGCTGCACTATGTCGGGGGCTTCACCCAGTCCGCCGTGGCCAAGCGGCTCGGCATTCCCTCGGGCAAGGCGCACCGGCTGATCTCCCGTGCGGTGGCCGAGGGCGTGGTGAAGGTCAGCATCGACGGGGATATCGCCGAATGCGTCAACCTGGAGGTCGCGCTTTCGGAGCGCTACGGTCTGGATTACTGTGAGGTCGCCCCCGATGTCGACGATGATGCGCTTGCGCTGACGGCGCTCGGCCATGCCGGCGCGGATTTCCTCCGCCGGGAAATCGAGGGCGGCACAGCTGCCGTCATCGGCCTTGGTCATGGCCGCACGCTGTCGGCGGCCGTCCATCACCTGCCGCGCATCAGTGCAGGCAATACGCGTTTCGTCTCGCTACTGGGCGGGCTCACCCGCGATTACGCGACAAACCCCTATGACGTCATGCATCAGCTTGCGGCAAAGACCGGCAGGCAGGCCTATGTGATGCCCGTACCCTTCTTCGCCAATACCGAGGACGACCGCGAGGTGCTGCTTGCCCAGCGCGGCGTCAGCGATGTGTTCCATCTCGCCCGCAGCGCCGATCTGAAGATCGTCGGCATCGGCACTGTGGACAGCCAGGCCCACCTCGTCACCTCCGGCATGCTGCACGCCGACGAACTGAAGGAAATCGCAGCGCTTGGCGGCATCGGCGAACTGCTCGGCCACTTCTTCGACAACAAGGGTCGTATCCTGGAAACATCCGTGACGGCACGAACGCTTGCGGCCTCCTTCACCGAGCCCGGCCGGGATCGCATCGTCGCCATTGCCGGCGGCCCGGCCAAGACCGAAGCCATCCGGGCCGTGCTGCACAGCTACAAGCTCCACGGCCTGATCACCGACGAGCGAACCGCCCGTCTTCTGCTAGAAAGCTCCGCATGAGGCACACAATGACGAGGGAGAAAACACCATGAGCGACGGCCGGAACTTCTGGGTCGGCACAAGCTGGAAGATGAACAAGACGCTGGCCGAGGCAAAGGTTTTCGCCGAGGGCCTGAAGGCTGCCGACAAGGATCGCCATGCCCGCATCCAGCGCTTCATCATCCCGCCCTTCACCGCGGTGCGCGAGGTCAAGGCGCTACTTGCCGAGACCTCCGTCAAGGTCGGAGCACAGAACATGCACTGGGCCGACGAGGGTGCCTGGACCGGCGAGATTTCTCCGGTCATGCTGAAGGACTGCAATCTCGACCTCGTCGAACTCGGCCACTCCGAACGCCGCGAGCATTTCGGGGAGACGGACGAGGCTGTCGGCCTGAAGACGGAGGCCGCCGTGCGTCATGGCCTCGTGCCGCTCATCTGCATCGGTGAAACGCTCGCGGACCGGGAAAGCGGCAATGCCGACGCCGTGTTGGCGCAGCAGGTTCGAGGCGCCCTCGGAAAACTCCAGGGCGCACAGAAAGAAGCGGAAATCCTGCTCGCCTATGAGCCCGTCTGGGCAATCGGCGAAAAGGGCATTCCGGCAACCGCAGACTATGCCGATGCGCGGCATGCAGAAATCGCCAAGGTCGCGGAGGATATCCTCGGCCGCCGGATCCCGTGCCTCTACGGCGGCTCGGTCAATCCGCAGAACTGCGAAGAACTGATCGCCTGCCCCAATATCGACGGGCTTTTCATCGGCCGCTCAGCCTGGAAGGTTGAAGGCTATCTCGACATCCTGGCGCGTTGCGCCGCCACCATCTGAAAAGGAGTTGCATCATGAAACTTGCTATTGCCGGTGACAGCGCGGGCGAAGGCCTCGCAAAGGTTCTCGCCGATTACCTCAAGGACCGCCACGAAGTGCACGAAGTCTCGCGTACCGATGCCGGCCCGGATGCGTTCTACGCCACCCTCTCCGACCGCGTCGCCTCCGCCGTCATCGCCGGCGAGTATGACCGCGCGATCCTCGTTTGCGGCACTGGCATCGGTGTGTGCATCGCGGCCAACAAGGTGCCCGGCATCCGCGCTGCGCTGACCCACGATACCTATTCGGCCGAGCGCGCAGCGCTCTCCAACAATGCGCAGATCATCACGATGGGCGCACGCGTCATCGGTTCGGAAGTCGCAAAGACCATCGCGGACGCCTTCCTGGCCCAGACCTTCGACGAAAACGGCCGCTCGGCCGGCAACGTCAACGCCATCAACGAGGTCGACGCCAAGTACAACACCGCCGGCAAGTGAGCCGGCCTTGAAGGGCGGAGACGGCCGTCTCGCCCTTCTTTTCAAGCCTGGTCGATATCGATCAGCGCGATACCCAGTTCGGCACGGCGCCTGCGGCGCAATTTCGCCGGCGTTTCGCGCACCACCACCTCCAATGTCGGCCGCACATGGCCTTCCAGGAAATGGCCGCCCCTCGTGCTCCCATCGGACAGGCCGAGCACGACGTGAAGATGCAGGCTCGCCTTGCCCTCGTCATCGACGGCAATGTCACCCATCAGGCTGAGCACCTCCGACTGCACCTCGACAGGTATCCGCTTGTAGTTCTTCGTCTCGAACTCGAAGAAGGCGATGGTCGCCGACCGGAAAGCGCCGATGGCGGTGACGGACGCCGCCGTGATCCGTTCCTGCTGCGCGAAAGCGGTGAGACATGCGAAAGCCTCATCGCCTTCTTCGAGGATCAGGATGAAGGTGCGTTCACCTGCGTCGTCTGCCAGCAATTTGTGCTTCATCGTTCTCTCCCTTGTTCCGAAGGGAAAGGCGTGGAACCGGTTTGGGTTCCGTCCTCTACGACGCCGACGCCGTCTTCTCGCCGGTTGAGGACGCGATGGTCGCCAGTGCCGAGCGGATCGCGGAGGGGGAGGATGCCTTGGCGAGCGCGCAGGTTTCGGTCGACAGCGAGCCGACGCGGATCGACTGCCCGCCCCGCGCATTGGCCAGCGCAAACATGGATTCGTCGGTGAGATCGTCACCGATCGCGATCGGCAGGCGCCCGGCAAACACGGGCTCTTCCAGGTAGGACGCAACCGCCTCCCCCTTGTCGGCGCGCGACGGCCGGATTTCGAATACCATCTTGCCGGGTTGCAGCACCCAGTCCGGTCCCGCCTCCTCGGCGAAGGCACGCATGATCTGCTCGAGCGCCTTGTCATAGGCGGGCGCCAGCCGGTAATGGGCCGCGACGGCAGCACCCTTGTCCTCGATCAGCACGCCCTCCATCCACGCCGTCTGCTGCAGCAGGCGCAGCTTGATCGCCGCGAAAGCCGGGGTCTCGACGACGGCATTCACCTTGCCATCCGCGCTGCGGAACTGCGCGCCGTGCAGCCCGGCAATGGGGAAGCGATGCGGTGCGAAGAGGCCATCGGCGTAAGGAAGGCTCCGGCCTGTGACGAGCGCCAGAGCGCCGCCGAGACGGGCCGAAACGGCACCGAGATCCGAAGCGAGCGACAGCGGGACCTGAATGGCATCGGGCGTCGCCGCAAGGTCGAGCAGCGTGCCATCGATATCGAGGAAGAGTGCCCAGCGCTCCGGTTCGTCGACGAGGCGGCGAACGAGACGGCGGGTGGCCGCGTCCGACGGACGTAATTTCTCCAGTTCAGTCATGGCATTGCAAGTAGATCTTAAATCCGGCCCGGCAAGGGGGCGTGCCGGAACAAGTTTCATCGCCCCGCATTTGGGTTCTGCGTTTCGTCACGGGGGCTGGGAGCTGGCATGACCAAGAAGAAAAAACCGCAGGAGAGCAACGGGAGTGCGGCGCCCGTCGCCCACGGCGCGGAGGATCTGCCGGCGGTAACGGTGGCAAGTTACAACCTGGAGGTCCGTGACAAGGACGGCTTCATCGGCGACCGCGCCAACAAGTCGGCCTTCCGCGACATGCTCGATGATTGGCGCAAGCGAGCGCGGGACGGCGGATCGGACCCCCTCGGAGACATCGCCACGGGTGACCTCTCGAAAAAAGACGTCGACGCCCTTCTCGACCAGCTCGAAACGGAAAAGGCTGCGCTTGTGCTTTCAGCCATCGACGATTTTTCACGGGAGCTCGCCGGGGTCCTGACCCGCTACATGAAGGAAGACCCGTGGAAGGGCGTAAAGAAGATCGTGGTCGGCGGCGGGTTCAAGGACAGCCTGTCGGGCCTTATGGCGATCACGCGAACCGGCTTGCTGCTGAAGGCGGCCGGAATGAAAGTGGACGTTCTGCCGATCGAGCATCACCCTGACAAGGCCGGCCTCATCGGCGCGGTCCATCTTATTCCTGCCTGGATGCTTCGGGGCCACGACGCCATCATTGCCGTCGATATCGGCGGAACCAACATCCGCGCCGGCATCGTGAAGCTCAATGTCGATGAGAAGCCGGACTTCTCAAAGGCGAAGGTGTGGAAATCGGACCTGTGGCGTCACGCCGAGGACGAACCGCGACGCACCGCGACCATCGCCTATCTGGTCAGCATGATCGAGGACCTGATCGCCAAGGCGAAGAAGGCGAAGATCGCACTGGCGCCCGTGATCGGCATCGGATGTCCCGGGATCATCGCAGCGGACGGTTCGATTGCCCGCGGCGGCCAGAACCTCCCAGGCGGCAACTGGGAAAGCACTCATTTCAACCTGCCGGAAGCGCTTCGCAAAGCGATCCCGCAGATCGCGGACCACCCGACCTTCGTCATCATGCACAACGACGCGGTCGTTCAGGGCCTGTCGGAAGTGCCCCGCATGGCCGATGTCGACCATTGGGGCGCAGTCACCATCGGAACCGGCCTCGGCAACGCAAGCTTCGTTCGAAAACAGGACTAGGCCGGCACGAGGCCCGTCGCGTCAATGATGCCTCTCCTTGCGGGTTTCAGCGGCTTTCTTGGCGCTTGCCGAACGCTCCGACGCAGGGCGATCAGCCGACGCGGCGCCACCCTTCCGGCCGCCTTTCTTGGCGGAGGCATTCGTATCGGCCTTGCCTCGGCCCGAGCCGGATTTGTTGCCGCCGCCGCTATCCTTGTTGACGGTGGCCCAGGCGCGGCGCTCGGCTTCATCGTTCGAAACACCGCGCTCCTTGTAGCCTTCCTCGATATGCTCGGCCTTGCGCTTCTGCTTGTCGGTATAGGCGGACTTGTCTCCCTGGGGCATGTCGGGTCTCCTCGCTGTTGCATGGATGATGCCCAAACGAGAGGACCCGCGCGATGTTCCATGCAGCCCCGAACGTCCGCCGGAGCCGGACGTCAGCTCTTTGCTTCCTGCAGGATGTTTCCGCCGTCCACCACCAACACGGCGCCGTTGATGTAGCTGGCCTTCGGCGAGGCAAGGAAGGTGACGGCTGCGGCAACCTCGTCGGGCCGGCCGGCACGGCCGCAGGGTGTCGCCTTCGCCGCACGGCGTTCTTCGTCGGTGGAAGCGCCGGTATCGATCCAGCCCGGCGCGACGGCATTGATCGTGACGCCACGCGGACCGGCCTCCAGCGCAAGCGCATGCGTCATGCCCACCATCCCGGCCTTCGCGGCGGAGTAGGCCGTTTCTCCGCGATTGGCGACATAGGGCCCGGTCACCGACGCCACGTTGACGATGCGGCCATAGCCATCCGCCAGCATGTCCGGCAGGTAGATGCGCGTCGCGAGGAAGGCGGTCTTCAGTGTGACGGAGATGCCGCGATCCCAGTCGGCCTCCTCGAGATCGACGAATTCGCGCTGCAATGCCGGCTGCGCGAGACTTCCCATGCCGGCATTGTTGACGAGGATGGCGGCAGGGCCGGTCACACAGCGCAGGGTCTCGACCGCAGCCTTCGCGGTCAGATCACAGATATGACCCGTTGCCGAAAAGCCGGCAGCCTGGAGTTCCTGCGCCCGCTGGAGGATGCGTTCGCTGGTGGCGACGAGATGAACGGCGAGGCCCTCTTCGGCCAGGCTTCTGGCGCAGGCGAAGCCGATGCCGTCCTCGGCGCCCGCCCCCGTGATGATCGCGGTCTTGCGCTGCATATGCTCCTCCTCAGTAGCCGGCGGTCACGCCGAAATCGATCGAAAGCGCCGCACCGGTGATCGGGGCAGCACTCTCTTCGCACAGGAAGGCCACCATGCGCGCAATCTCCTCGGGCCGGATGAAGCGGGCGGCCGCCTGCTGCGGATAGTTCGAGAGGAGCTTTGCCTTGTAGCCCTCCGGGTCGCCGCCGCCATAGCGCTCGGCCTGGAAATCGATCATCGGCGTGGCGACATCGCCGGGGCAAACGGCATTGACCCGGATCTGCCGCGGCGCAAGCTCCAGTGCCAGCGCCTTGGTCAGCAGCACGAGCCCACCCTTGGACGCGCAATAGATCGATGCGCCGTTATTGCCGACGAGACCGGCATCCGAAGCGATGTTGACGATGGCAGCGCCGGCGGCGAGATGTGGAATGGCCGCCTGGATCAGGAAGAACGCCCCCTTGAGGTTGACGTCGAGAACGATATCCCAGTCGTCTTCCGTCATCGTGACGGCATCGCCCTCGCGCCAGACGCCGGCCGCGTTGACCAGCACGTCGAGGCGGCCATGCCAGCCGATGACGGCTTCGACGGCGGCCGCGCAGGCGCAAACCTTGCGGATATCGAGTGGCACGCTGCGCACCTCGGCACCCTGTGCCGTCAGCGATGCCACCGCCGAGGTCAGGCGCTCGCAGGCGAGATCAGCAATGGCAACCGCATAACCGGCCGCGGCGAGACGAGTGGCGATTGCTGTTCCCATGCCGCCGGCGCCGCCGGCCACGAGCGCTACTTTCCGATTGATCTCTTCGGTCATATCCACCTCTGATGTGAAAGGTCTGGCCGCTACTTGCGCGTCAGGCTGAAGGAGAAATGGCTGCCACGATGATAATCGATGGCGTAGTTCACCGGTTCGCCCGCAGCGTTGAAGCAGGTTTCCGTGATGAGCAGGGCGGGGCCGAAATCGCGCAGGCCATGTCGGTCGATCACGTCCTGGGGTAGCATGACGGCCGAAACGCTGGCCGCCGACATGCGCGGGCGATTTCCGTACCGTTCCATGAGGTCGAGCAACGACCCGCTCCATTCGATGTCATAGAGCGGACCTGGAACAAGAGCGCGCGGCAGGTAGTCGACGCAGTAGAGAATGGGCGTGTCGTCATGCAGGCGGATACGCTCGATGCGGATGACCCTGTCCGTCGGCGCCAGCCGCAGGCTTTCCGCAACGCGCTTGTCGGGCGCCTCCTCGGCGATCGACAACACGCGGTTGACCGGCCGGTAGCCGTATTGGCGCGCCATGTCGGTCACGCTCTCGAAAGCCGTAATCGGCCGGTCGACCTGCACGGCCGACAGCGCGGAGACGAAACGGCCGCGGCCGTGCTCGACAAAGATCACGTCGTCCTGCTCGAGCAGTTTCAGCGCCTCGCGCAGCGCGGGACGGGAAATCTTGAAGCGTTGGGTCAATTGGGCTTCGGTCGGCAGCTTGTCACCCGGCTTCAGCCCCTCCCCACGAATGAGGTCGGCGATCCGGTCGCGGAGCTGAACGGCAAGCGTGCGCGAATCGCGCAGAGGTTCCTCCACCGTAAGCCTCGTCTGATCGTTGGTCCTGTCCTTTCTTGTCTGACAAATCCTGGCGGGTCAAGGCCGAGGGTGATCGGGCGCCAACAAGCGAAATTCCATACAACGGCGCAGCAGGCCGCCGGGCCCGTCTTGACAGACGATATTCACGATGTCAGTTGTCTTACAACTTTTGCATTCTTCAGAAAGAGCCGTCATGCTGAACTTCGACGAACAGAGATTCCTCCGCATCCAGGCTGGCGCAGTCGCATTGCGGCAGCGCCTGGAGACCGTTATCGCCGGTTGCCTCGACGCCGGTGCCGAAAACATCTTCTTCCTCGGCACGGGCGGCGCGGCGATCCTGATGCAGCCGGCAGCCCAGCTTTTGCAACGGCGCTCGCGCTTTCCCGCCTTCATCGACATGCCGGCCGAACTCGTCATCACCGGCTCAGCACACCTGACGAGCAGGTCCATCGTCGTCATGCCGTCGCTTTCCGGCACGACGAAGGAAAGCGTGGCGCTGCTGGAGAAGCTGAAGGTGATCGGCGCCACCGTTCTCACCCTTGTCGGCAATGCGGATACGCCGCTCGGGCAAGGCGGCGACCACGTCTTCGTCAACGCAGCGGCTGACGATACCTCGTCGGAGTCCTTCTACCTGCAATCCCTCTTCATAGCGCTGGCGATCCTGCACCATCGCGGCGAGATCGCGAACCACGATGATATCGTCGCCGGGTTGGATCGCATGCCTGAACTGCTGTTGGAGGTGAAGCGCGCCTACGAACCACAGGCGGAAGCCTTTGCAAAGGTTCTTGCCGGATCGGACTATCATATCATCACCGGCGCGGGGAACGTCTGGCCGGAAGCGTTCTACTACGGCATGTGCATCCTGGAAGAGATGCAGTGGATACGCACCCGCCCCGTCCACGCCTCCGACTTCTTCCACGGCACGCTGGAACTGGTGGAACAGGATGTCAGCGTCATCCTCTTCAAGGGCGAAGACGAATTGCGGCCGCTGGCAGAGCGCGTCGCATCCTTCGTACCGCAATATACCGACAGGCTGACCGTGCTCGACACCGCCGCCTTTGCGCTACCCGGCCTTTCGGCTGAGGTCCGGGCGCTTGTTTCACCCGTGGTGCTGGCAACCGTTCTGGAACGTATCAGCGCCCATCTGGAGGTCATGCGCAATCATCCGCTGACGACCCGGCGTTACTACAAGCGGGTCGCCTATTGAAACCACGGCTTGACGATAGCCTGAAAACCGGAAATGCGGGAGCCGGTGTCCATAATTTCAGAGCCTTGCCCTGATATGCTCATGACGCGCCTTAAGTTCGCCGCCGTCGGCGATAACTGCATAGACCGCTTCGGCCCGCCGCTCTCGCAATCGCTCGTGGGCGGGAACGCGGTGAATGTCGCCGTGCAGCTTGCGCGGCTTGGACATACGGCGCTCTACTTCGGCGCGGTCGGCGAGGACACAGACGGCCGGCGGACGAGGGCGACGCTGGCCGCAAACGGGGTGGACGTCACATATCTGCGCAAACGCCCCGGCATAACGGCCTATACCGATATCCAGATCACGCCCTCGGGCGAGCGCATCTTCGTCCACGAGGATTTCGGCGCTTGCGCCGGCTACAGGCCCGACGATACGGAAACCGCGGTTCTCAAGACCATGGACCATGTCCATATCGGCTGGCTGGACGATGGCGGCGCCCTGCGGCGAACCCTTGCAGCGGCGGGCGTCAGCGTCTCACAGGATATTTCCGTCAATGCGAATCCGGCCGATCTGGGCATCGCGGGCCTTTCCGTCGTCTTTGCCTCAGCGGGCGACGACTATGGCAAGGCAGAGACTATGCTGCGTAAGCTGCTTGACGACGGTGCACCCCTTGCCGTGGTCACTCGTGGCAGCGACGGCTCGATTGCCGGCGACGGGCATGAACGCGTCGAGATCGGCAGCTTGACCGTACCAGTCGTGGATACGACAGGTGCAGGCGACAGCTTCATCGCGGGCTTCCTGGCCGCCCGTATCGGCAAACGGCCGCTTTCGGATTGCCTTATCGCCGGGCGTGACCATGCGGCACTGACCTGCACCCATGTCGGTGGCTTCCCGCAGGAACTGCAGCCGTTCTGATGCAAGCCCCCTTCAACGAGCGTTGAAGCGGCCGAAACGCTCTTCGATGCGGGATTGCGCAAATTCCAGGCCGATGGACAGGATCCAGTAGATCATCGACGCGGTGATCAGCATCTCGATATGGCGGAACTCCGTCTGGCCCATCGTGCGGGCGAGATACATGATCTCCCAGACGCCGACGACCGAGACGAGCGAGGAATCCTTCAGCATGGCGATGAACTGGTTGCCGGTGGGCGGGATGATGACACGCATCGCCTGCGGCAGGATGACCAGCATCATGGTCTGGGCAGGGCTCAGACCGAGCGCCGTCGCGCCCTCCGTCTGGCCGCGATTGATGCTCTGGATGCCCGCTCGAAAGATTTCCGTCATATAGGCGCCGTAGCAGAGCGAGAGCGCGAGAATGCCCGCCGGCACGGCGCCGATCACATAACCGACCTGCGGCAGACCGAGATAGATGATGTAAATCTGCATGAGCAGGGGCAGACCGCGGAAAAGCGAGGTGTAGAATGTCGCAAGCCCGTAGATCACGCCATTGCTTGACAGCTTGGCAATCGCGCCGGCGAGCGCGATGATCGTCGCGATGACGATCGAAATGGCCGAGATATAGAGCGTGGTGACGACGCCCTGCGAAATGAGGAAGCCGATCTTCTTGGCGATGAAGGCAAAGGACAGATCGAAGGAATAGAAGAACAGCATCAGCAACGCGAAGAGCTCGAGCCAGACGGCCACGATCTGCTGGCGCCGTGAAAGCTGGCGCAACGCCTTCCAGTTCGCAGCGAGGATCAGCGCGATCAGGAGCGCCGAGACAAGCCGGCCGATACCCGGATTGGCTTTGACCCACTCCGCCGACGACGGCAGCAGATGGCCCATCCACGCCGGACTCACCCCAAGGGCATAGAGGGCCGCTACCACGAAGACGAGGATCAGCAGGCTCCCGACCCTGCGAGCGGTTTCGGGATAGGAGAGTATCAGCCGGCCGATCATGTTTCGTCCTTTCCCGTGTCAGACGTTCAGGCTGCGCGCTCGCGCCACCAGTCCTGTGCCTGAAGCTTCCAGTAAGTGAGTTGCGCCACTGCAAGCCCCGCAAGGCCGCCAGCCCATACGAGGCCGAAAGGCTCGTAGAGCCGGTAGCGATCGCTGGCGCCGAGAATGCCTTCGGCGATCACCTTGCCGCCGATCGCCGTGGTGTTCAGCCCGTGCCCGCCGAATGCGGTGCAATACCAGACGCCCGCGCTCATGCGGCCGATCTGGGGCATCAGGTGGCGGGCGTAGGACATGAGGCCCGACCAGGCGAGTTCCGTTTTAAGGCCGGCGAGCTGCGGATAGGTGCCGACCATCTCCGCACGCAGTTCCTTGACGAGACCGGCCGTCGAGGCGGCATGCGTGGTGATACGTCCACCCCAGAGAAGCCGGCGGCCATCGTCGATGACGCGGTAATAGTCCCCTGCCCTGCGGTTGTCGCCGATGGCGTCGCGCGTGGCGATGGCCGACGCGATCAGCTCCGGCGCCTCTTCGCTGACCATGACATAGGTCGCGATCGGCAGGAAGGCGCGCTTCAGCCTGCCGTTGAGGCCGCCCGTATAGCCACCCGTCGTAAACACGACGTCCCGCGCCCGCACCTCGCCGCCTGCGGTTTTCACACGCTTTTCGGGTCCGGAAAGCGCCGTCGCCGTTGCGGGAGATTGTTCGAAGATCAACCCACCGAGACGCTCGATCTCGCGTGCGATCCCGCGCAGGTAGTTCAGGGGATGGATGTGAAAGGCGTTCGGATTGCGCAGCGCCTGAAAATAGCGCTCCGACTTCAGGACCGACCGAACGGCGTCGCGGTCCATATATTCGAGTTCATAGTTGTAGTCGCGTCGGGTCTGCTCGGCATAGGCCTTGAGACTTGCCGCATCGTCGTAACGCAGCACGCTCATGAGACCGGGCACAGGTTTGGCATCGTCGATGCCGAGCGCCCTGATATTGTCGCGAACGAAATCCACACCCTCGATGGAAAGCATGTGGAGCTTGCGTGCCGTCTCCTTGCCTGCGATCCGGGCGATATCGTCGCCATCCGTCGCATAGCCGGCGCTGACAAAGCCGCCATTGCGTCCCGATGCGCCGAAGCCGACGCTTTCGGCCTCCAGCACCGCGACGCGCTTGCCGGCCCGTGCGAGTTGCAGGGCGGTCGACAGACCGGCCAGGCCCCCACCGATGATGACCGCGTCGCATTCGACCGTGCCCGAAAGGGCCCCGCGCGTCGCGCCGTCCGCCATTGTTCTCTTGTAATAGGTGTCCGGATAGGCCATCGGCATGCTCCCCCTGAAATGAATGGCGCGGACGTAGACCGCCCGCGCCGGCCTTGCCTCAGTCGGCGCTGTAATCCTTGCCGTACCACTTGGTGGTCAGCTGGCCCAGCGTCCCGTCCTTCTTCATTTCCTCGATGATCCCGCCGACCTTCGCGGTCCATTCCGGATCGACCTTCTCCGCGATGACGACGAGCGGCTCGCGGAAGGCATATTCCCCTTCGAGGATTTTGACCGGATAGCCGTTCTTGATGGCGTTCATCGCCGTCTGTTCCGGCGCGATGACGGCATCGAGGCGAACGCCCGCGCCAAGGCGCAGATCGTCGAAGGGCAGCATGGAATCCGCGAAGGTGCGGATCTCGCCCGGCTCCAGCTTGTACTCCACGGGCGGAAGGCCGGGCGCATCGATCTCGAGGCGGCGGTTGATGAAATCTTCGGACGTCGTCGCGGTCTCCACGCCGATGACCTTACCGTTCAGGTCGTTGACGGACTTTGCCTCGCTGTCCTTGTGCACGACATAGACATAGGGGCTGTAATAATAGATCCCGACGAAGTCGATGACCTGCGCGCGTGCCTTGGTGGGCGTGACCGAGCCGACGCCGAGGTCGTACCGACCCTGCCAGCGGCCACCCGTCAATGTCTGCCAGTCCGGCGTATCGAAGCTCACCTCGACGCCGAGGCGCTTGGCGATCTCGCGCGATACATCGATGTCGAAGCCGACCATCTCGTTGTTGTCGTCGAGGTAACTCTGGGGTGGCCAGCCGCTGTTGGTGGCGACAACCATCGCCTTCTTTTCCATGACGCGGTCGAGCGTTTCTCCGGCCTGTGCCGATACCGCAGCCGCCAGGAACGCGGCGCCGACGGCAAATCGCATGAAGAGCGTTTTCATATGGTCCTCCTTAGGTAGGTCAGCCTTGATCCCCATTATTATGTAAGATGTCTGACAACGAAATCTGTCAGCGCATAGCTTTCGGTGTCAAGCGTGAAGCGACCAGAACCTCATGAAACAATAAGATCACGTCATAGGTTTTGGTGATGGCTGATGACCGAGGTCTTGGTGGCTGAATTGGGGCGCCCGGCTGCCTTCAAACACGCTCCGGCGAGCGAAATGGTCCTTCTCGAACGCGTTCCCGCCTTGAAGCCCGCAAGATAATTTCTCACGCAGGTTTATTTAATCAACCGTACCCGATTCGCCATATCAGACCTTCCTTGTCGATGGTCAAAACCGTAGTTGGGGTTACTCGCGTTATCGCGAGCTTCCCCGCGTCACCGGGAGCCAAACCGTGGCGCTTGCTGCCCCGCTTCGTGCGGGGCTTTTTTTCACCGCAGATCCTCCGCGAAAAGACGCGCCGCCGCCTTACCGAGCGTGAAATGCGTGCGCATGGTGCGGCCATCCCTCTTTTCGATATGCAGCAATCCTTTGCGTTGTGCCAGGCCGTTGACCGCGCGCAGCACCAGCGCATGCTCGATGTCGAGCAGCCGCGAAAAGGTGCGGCTGTCGCGGGCAATATCGGCGTGGGCGGCGACAAGAAGTCCGGCCTCGAGCGCGGTCAGGCCACGATCTCTTTCCTGCAACTGCCCGACCGCCGCAAGGAAGTCGTCCGCATCGGGTGCGGCGGCGCTCACGCCGCCCGCTTGCGGAACGTCACCATGATAGACTTGGAGGTCGGCGTGTCGCTCTCCTCGCCGGCGCTGGCGAGCGGCACGAGCACGTTCAGTTCAGGATAATACCCGGCGATGCTGCCGCGCGGGATATCGTAGGGCACGAAGCGGAAATCGGCGGCGATACGCTCGACGCCATCGTCATGATCACCGACAACGTCCACACGCTCGCCGGCTTCGGCCCCCATGGCCTTCAGGTCTTCAGGATGGATGAAGATCACCTGGCGTTCGCCATAGACGCCGCGATAGCGATCGTCGAGGCCATAGACCGTGGTGTTGTACTGGTCGTGCGAGCGGAATGTCTGCAGCGCGTAGCGTCCGCCGCCGCGCTTGGCGCGTTGGTGCACCGTCTCCGACGGCAGCGGGCCGGTGAAGAAGGTCGCCTTGCCGGCCGGCGTGCTCCACTCGCGGTGGGCCGCCGTGTTGCGCAGGTGAAAGCCGCGCGGCTTGCGCAGGCGCTTGTTGTAGTCTTCGAACCCCGGAATGGTCGCCTCGATATGGTCGCGGATCCGGTCGTAGTCGTCGGCGAGCGCCCGCCAGTCGACAACGCCGTCGCCGACGGTCGCCGCCGCGATGCCGGCGATGATCGCGACTTCGGACAGCAGATGCGGCGAGGCCGGGCGATTGATGCCCGCCGAACCGTGCACCATGCTCATGGAGTCCTCGACGCTGATCAGCTGCGATTGGCCGGCTGAATTGAGGTCCATTTCCGTGCGGCCCAGGCAGGGCAGGATATAGGACACTTCGCCCGGCATCAGGTGCGAGTGATTGGGCTTGGTGGCGATGTTGACCGTGAGCTTGAGGCCACTCAGAGCTTTCTCGACGAGGGCGCTGTCGGGTGTCGCGCGCGCGAAATTGCCGCCAAGGCCGATAAAGGCCTGCGCCGACCCGTCCAGCATGGCGCCAATGGCGGACAGCACATTGTGCCCGTCCTTGCGCGGCACCGTGAAACCGAAATGTGTCTCCAGCGCATCGAGGAAAGCCTTCGGCGGCTTCTCGTTGATGCCGACGGTGCGGTCGCCCTGAACGTTGGAATGGCCGCGCACCGGGCAGAGGCCGGCCCCTGGCCGGCCGATATTGCCGCGCAGGAACATGAAATTGGCGATCTCGCGGATCGTCGCAACGGAATGGATATGTTGCGTGACACCCATTGCCCAGGTGCAGATCACCCGGTCGGCCTTCATATAGACCTCGGCTGCCCGTTCGATCTCGGCGCGCGTGAGGCCCGATTGATCCTCGATCGCGTCCCAGCCCGTCGCATCGACCGCGGCGCGGTAGGCGGCAAAATCGGCGCAGTGCTCGGCAAGGAAAGCGTGGTCGAGAACGGAGGGAAGACCGGCGGCAACCGCCGCATCCTGGGCCGCCAGCACGACCTTTGCCATGCCGCGCACGGCGGCCATGTCGCCTCCGAGCTGCGGCTGGAAATAGTGGCTGGCGATGTCCGTCGCCCCGCCGCGCAGCATCTCGATCTTGTCCTGCGGGTCGGAGAAGCGCTCGAGCCCACGTTCGCGGATGGGATTGAAGACGACGATGCGCGCGCCGCGCATGGCCGCACGACGCAGGTCGCCCAACATGCGGGGATGGTTGGTGCCGGGGTTCTGGCCGATCACGAAAATCGCATCCGCCGCTTCGAAATCCTCCAGCAGGACCGTGCCCTTGCCGACGCCGATCGCCTGCTTGAGGCCGACGCCGCTCGCCTCATGGCACATGTTCGAGCAGTCGGGGAAATTGTTGGTCCCGTAGACGCGCACGAAAAGCTGATAGAGATAGGCCGCCTCGTTGCTGGCGCGGCCGGATGTGTAGAACTCGGCGCGATCCGGGCTATCGAGCCCCTTGAGAATGCCGCCGATCTCCGCAAAGGCCTCGTCCCAGGCCACCGGAAGATATTTGTCGCTTGCCGCATCATAGCGCATCGGATGCGTCAGCCGCCCGTTTCGCTCCAGCTCGTAATCGCTGAGCTTGCGTAGGTCGGAAACGGTGTTGGCGGCGAAAAAGGCCGGCGTCGCGCGCTTCTCGGTCGATTCCCACGCGACGGCCTTCACGCCATTCTCGCAGAACTCAAACGAGGAGCCATGGGCGGGATCGCCCCAGGCGCAGCCCGGGCAATCGAAGCCGTCCGGCTGATTGGCCTTCAGCAGGGTGCGTGCCCCGGAGATCGGCATGCCGCTCTCCAGAAGACGTTTTCCGCAGCTCTTCAGCGCTCCCCAGCCGCCGGCCGCGGAGGATTTCTTACCGATAAAGGGTGTATCCATGGCCGCGATATTTGCGATCCGTCAGGAATGATCAAGGGGACGGTTCGTATGGCTTGATAGGCAACGCCTATCAAACGGAATGGGAGCGCTGCCCGCGGCCGAACATGGCCAGCGTCGGCCCGTCGGCCTTCCAAACAAAAACGCCGCGGAGGTTGTCCGCGGCGTTTTCGATGCGACGATCGTTCGATCAGGCGAGATCGAAACGGTCGGCGTTCATGACCTTGTTCCAGGCAGCGACGAAGTCGCGCACGAACTTCTCGCGGGCGTCGGACGAGCCGTAGACTTCGGCAAGTGCACGCAGCTGGGCATGCGAACCGAAGATCAGGTCGACGCGGGTACCAGTCCACTTGACCTCGTTCGTCTTGCGGTCGCGGCCTTCGTAGACGCCGTTCTGGCCCGCGACCGGGGCCCAGACCGTGCCCATGTCGAGCAGGTTCACGAAGAAGTCGTTCGTCAAGGTTTCCGGGCGGTGCGTGAAGACGCCATGCTCCGGCGCACCGGTCTTCAGCACGCGCAGGCCGCCGAGCAGCACCGTCAGTTCCGGTGCGGTCAGCGTCAGGAGCTGAGCCCGATCGATGAGGGCTTCTTCTGCCTTGAGGAACTGCTTGCGGTTGGCGTTCACATAGTTGCGGAAGCCATCGGCACGCGGCTCGAGCGCAGCGAAGGAGGCCGCATCCGTCTGTTCGGCAGACGCATCCATACGGCCGGGCGTGAAAGGCACGGTCACGTCGTGGCCGCCATCCTTCGCCGCCTTCTCAACACCCGCGCCGCCGGCGAGCACGATAAGGTCGGCAAGCGAGATCTTCTTGCCGCCGGTCTGGGCTGCATTGAAGTCCGACTGGATGCCTTCGAGAACGCCGAGCACGCGGGCAAGCTGTTCCGGCTGATTGGCTTCCCAATCCTTCTGCGGAGCCAGGCGGATGCGTGCGCCATTGGCGCCGCCGCGCTTGTCGGAACCGCGGAAGGTCGAGGCCGAAGCCCAGGCGGTGGACACCAGTTCCTGCACCGAAAGACCGGAGGCCAGAACCTTCGCCTTGAGATCCGCGATATCCTTCTCGTCGACCAGCGGATGGTCGACGGCGGGGATGACATCCTGCCAGATCAGGTCTTCAGCCGGCACTTCCGGACCGAGGTAACGGGCCTTGGGGCCCATATCGCGGTGGGTGAGCTTGAACCAGGCCCGCGCAAAGGCATCGGCGAACTGGTCCGGGTTCTCCAGGAAGCGGCGGGAGATCTTCTCGTATTCCGGGTCGAAGCGCAGCGCGAGGTCGGAGGTGAGCATGCGCGGCAGGTGTTTCTTGTTCGGATCGAACGCGTCCGGGATCGTGGGACCGGCGCCCTTGGCGACCCACTGATGTGCGCCGGCCGGGCTCTTCTCCAGTTCCCACTCGTAGCCGAACAGGTTCCAGAAGAAGTTGTTGCTCCACTTGGTCGGCGTCGAGGTCCAGGTGACTTCCAGACCGCTGCCGATCGCATCCTTGCCGACGCCGGAATTGAACGTGCTCTTCCAGCCGAGACCCTGCGCTTCCAGCTCGCCGCCCTCGGGATCGATGCCGACGAAAGAGGGATCGCCTGCGCCGTGGGTCTTGCCGAAGGTATGGCCGCCGGCGATGAGGGCGACAGTCTCTTCGTCGTTCATGGCCATGCGGGCGAAGGTGGCCCGGATATCGCGCGCCGATGCGAGCGGGTCCGGGTTGCCGTTCGGTCCTTCCGGGTTGACGTAGATCAGGCCCATCTGGACGGCGCCGAGGGGTTCTGCCAGTTCGCGCTCGCCGCTATAGCGTTCGTCGCCGAGCCAGGTGCCTTCCGGGCCCCAATACAGCTCTTCGGGCTCCCAGACGTCGGCGCGGCCGCCGGCGAAACCAAAGGTCTTGAAGCCCATGGATTCGAGCGCAACGTTGCCGGTCAGGATGAGAAGATCGGCCCAGGAGATCTTGTTGCCGTACTTCTGCTTGATCGGCCAGAGAAGGCGGCGGGCCTTGTCGAGGTTGACGTTATCAGGCCATGAATTGAGCGGCGCAAAGCGCTGCTGGCCCATGCCCGCACCGCCGCGGCCGTCGGTGATGCGGTAGGTGCCGGCAGAGTGCCAGGCCATGCGGATGAAGAGGCCGCCGTAATGACCGAAGTCCGCCGGCCACCACTCCTGCGAATCCGTCATCAGCGCATGGAGGTCCTGCTTCAGCGCGTCCAGGTCGAGCTTCTTGAATTCCTCGGCATAATTGAAGGCCTCGCCCATCGGGTCCGACAGGTTGGAATGCGTGTGCAGCACCTGGACATCCAGCTGGTCCGGCCACCAGTCGCGGTTGGAGCGACCCTTCGTGACGGAATGCGCGACGGGACACTTGCCCGCGGTGTCGGTTTTCTGGTCCATGATGGTCTCCTGTTCGTCAAATGCCCAGTGATCGGCGGAAAGCACAAAACGACCTTAGCCGCCTTGCATGACGGCAAACAGATCGCCGCGCCCTCGTTGCCTCCTTCATAGCCGACTGCTACGATAAATTTAAGTTGGATTTACTGATTATCCCGATAAGATATTCTTATGGCGAACTTGACCCTGAAACAGCTGCGATATTTCGAGGCGTTGACCCGGCATGGCCGGTTTCGCCTGGCCGCCGATGCCTGCGCGATTTCCCAGCCCGCGCTGTCCATGCAGATCAGGGAACTGGAGGACCAACTCGGCAACGAGCTTTTCGAGCGCACCGCGCGCGATGCGAAGCTGACGGCCTTCGGCGAGATCTTCGCCCACCGGGTCCGCGACATCCTGCGCGCCGTCGATGAACTGGGCGAGCTCGCCCGTGCCGCGCGCAACCCGTTCCTCGCACGCCTGCGCATTGGCATCATCCCGACGGTCGCGCCCTACCTGCTGCCTGTCGTCATCAACGAACTCAACCGCACCTTCGAGGGCATCCAGATCGATGTGCGCGAGACCCAGACGGCACGCCTCATACAGGAGCTGGCACAGGGCGAATTGGACATGGCCATCGTGGCCCTTCCGGTTTCGGAGCCCTCGTTGACGGAGTTCAAGCTCTTCGACGAGGATTTCGTGCTCGTCCGGCGGCACGAGGACGCGGGAAAACCCGTGCCCGAACGCGATGCACTGCGCGAAATGCGGCTGCTGCTCCTGGAGGAAGGCCATTGCTTCCGTGAGCAGGCGCTCTCCTTCTGCCGGATCGGCTCCGCCCGCCCGCGTGAGATCATGGAAGGCAGCTCCCTTTCCACGCTGGTCCAGATGGTGGGGGCAGGCATCGGCATCACCCTGATCCCCGAAATGGCCGTTCCGGTCGAAACGCGGTCGGCGCAGGTTTCCATCGCGCGCTTCCCCGCCCCTTCGCCATCGCGCACCATCGGCATGATCTGGCGCAACGCGACACCGCTCGTCCGCCAGCTCCGGCAGATTGCCGATGTCATCCACGCCTGCACCGCGCCCATGCGCGAACGAGCAGAAGGCAGCACCGGCCGGCCTTAGGCGAACGGGCAAATGCGGCGGTTTTCCAGGGAAATCCAAAGGCCCCACAAGAATACCTGAAGGCAAAAAGACAGGCTCAGGCAAGCTCATCCGCGTATGGAAAAGCCTGCCTAGTTGTGGAATCGCGCGTTCTTTTCGCTATTATTTTCAGGGATTTGCTCATGACGTCGGTCGTTTCATCGCTCACCATCAACCAGATCCGGCAGCTGAAGCCGGAGGTGATCCGGGAGTGGACGACGGAAGACGTGGCCTCGCTTTCGACTGGCCAGCTGGGCGCGCTTTCCTCCGCGCAAGTCGCCGCGCTGGAAGCGGAAGACATCGGTGTGCTGGGCGCGCGCATCAGCGCGATTTCGCGCGGCGCCATTCTCGGCCTGTCGCTGGAACATATCGGCGTCCTTGAGAAATTCGCGATCGAAAGCCTGACCACCGGTCAGGTCGGCGCGCTGTCGACAGCCCAGCTCGGTGCCTTGACGAGCGACCAGGCCGAGGCCCTGACGCCCGGCCAGATCAATATGCTGAGCGCCGCGCAGCTCGCCGCGCTCGGGCCCGAGGAAGTCGCGACCTTCTCCGAGGAGGACATGGCGGCGATCAGCTACAAGTCGGTTCAGGGGCTCAGCCCCGCGGCAATCGCCGCACTCTCCACCGACCAGATCGCATCGCTTGCGCCGCTTTCGCTGGCCGGGCTCACGTCCGCGCAGACCGCGGCGCTCACTGCGGAGCAGATCGAGGCGCTTTCCATCGAGCAGGTCGCCCTTCTGAAGCCCGCCCAGATCGCAGCACTCGGGCCGGATGCCATCCAGGCATTCTCCGCCGAACAGATCGCAGCGCTCAACACCGGGGCGATCGGCGGCCTGACGACCGCACAGATCAAGCTTCTGGACACCGACCGGATCGAGGCCTTCACGCCGGCGCAGGTCCGGGCGCTCACCGCCCAGCAGCTCGCCGCCATCGGCCCGGACGGCATCGTCACCTTCTCTCCCGCCGACATGGCGGCGATCTCGGCCAAGTCGATCGCCGGCTTGAGCCCGGACATGATCGCCGCGCTGGACGGCGAGCAGATCGCGGCCCTCGACCCGAAAACCATTGCAGGCATGACGGCCGCCCAGGCCGCGGCACTCACGCCCGATCAGATCGGCGAGTTCACGCCCGCGCAGGCCCGCGCCCTGACCGCAACCCACCTCGGCGCCTTCCCGGCCGAAAGCCTTGCAGCACTGTCGAGCGAAAGCATCGCCGCCCTGTCGAACCAGGCGATCAAGGCTATCAGCACGACCGCAATCGCAGGGCTCGACGGCGAAGTCGCGACGCTGGTGGAGTCGCTGAGCGCAAGCCAGATCAGCGCGCTCGACGCAAAACAGATCACGGCCCTCGGCGCGCAAGGCCTGCGCTGGTTCACGCCCGCCCAGATAACCGCGATAAGCCCGGCAGGCGTCAAGGGACTGACGGGGGATCAGATCGCCGAGCTCGATAGCGATCAGGCCGCGGCCTTTACGCCCGGCCAGATCAAGCTCTTCGCGGCGAACCAGATCGGCGCGTTCGACAGCTTCTCCATCGCCGCCTTCTCGCTGGAGGATATCGCGGCCATCGCCGGCAACGCCATCGGCGGTCTCAGCACAGATGCCATCGAAGGCCTGACGCCGGCGCAGATCGCGGCCCTCAGCCCGAAGGCCATCGCCGGCCTGACCGCACAGCAGATCGCGGCCCTTTCACCCGAACAGGCAGCGGCTCTTACGCCCGCCCAGGTGAAGGCGATGACGCCGACCCAGGTTGGCGCACTTTCGCCCGAAGCCGTTGCCGCCTTCTCTCCCGCCAAGATCGCGGCCATCCCGACCAATGCCATCGGAAGCCTGAGCACGGAGACGCTCGCAGCTCTCGACAGCGCCCAGATCGCGGCCATGACGGGCGCGCAGATCGGTGCGCTGAAGCCTGCCCAGGTCGCCGCGCTCGATGTCGAGGTCCTTTCGCCGGCCCAAATCCGCTTCATGACCGCGCAGCAGCTCGCGGCGCTCAGCGCCGAAGCGCTGTCGACCTTCTCTGCCGAAGACATGGCCGCCATCAGCAACAAGGCGATCACCGGCATCAGCAGCGCCGCGATCGCCGGTCTGCCGGCCGGCCACATCGCCGCGCTCAGCACGGCAACCCTCGCCAGCCTGACCACGGCGCAGATGCGCGGCGTCACGAGCGAACAGCTGCTGGCGCTCTCAACCGGACAGATCGCCGGCCTCAATGCAGGTCAGATCTCCGCGATTTCGTCCAGTGCGCTGCTCGAACTTTCGCCTGCCCAGTTCGGCGCCATAAACGGCAAGGCGGTGGCTGGTCTGTCCACGTCAGCGCTCGCGGCCCTGTCGACGGACCAGATCGCCTCGCTCAGCTCGGGTGTCATCGCCGGGTTGACCACGCAACAGATCGCGGCCCTCAGCCCGGGGCAGCTCGAGGCGCTCACGCCGACCCAGGTCCGTGCGCTCAGTGCCAAACAGCTGACCGCACTCGGTTCGGCCGGCATCGCAACCTTCTCGACCGACGACATCGCGGCGATCAACGCGAAGGCGATACCCGGACTGTCCAGCTCTGCCTTCGCCGAACTGACATCCAGCCAACTCGCCGCCCTCACCACCGCACAGATCGCCGCCCTGCTTCCCGCGCAGATCAGCGCCGCCAGCGAAGGCTTCTTTGCCGGGCTGACACCCGCGCAGGTCGCCGTCCTCGGCACGGGGATCATCGCCAGCCTCAAGCCCGAGCAGATCGAGGCCATGACGACCGCGCAGGTCGAGGCGCTCACGCCGACCCAGGTCCGCGTCCTGAACTCCGCCCAACTCGCCGCGCTCGGGCCCGAGGAACTCGCAACGTTCTCGACCGCCGATATCGCGGCGATCAGCAACAAGGCCATCTCAGGCGTGACGGCCGGCGCGCTGGCCGGGCTCACCACCGAGCAGACGGTGGCTCTCAGCCGCTCGGCGCTTTCAGGCCTCACCGCCGAGCAGGTCGAAGCCCTGTCGACGGCCCAGATCGGCGCGCTCACAACGACGCAGATCGGCGGGCTCACCTCCGCACAGATCGCAGCACTCGAACTCCAGGATCTCCAGGCTTTGACGCCCGCGCAGATAACGGCAATCGGCGGCAGCGCCCTCAAGGGGCTCGGCACGGATCTCCTGGCGGGCCTGTCTTCGGCCCAGCTCGCAGCGCTCACCACCAGCGCCGTCGCGAGCCTCACCAGCGTCCAGGTGGAGGCTCTGACGTCCCAGCAGATCGGCCTGCTGTCCGCTAGCCAGGTCAAGGCGCTGACCTCCGCACAGCTGGGCGCGCTCGGCAGCAATGTATCGGCCCTCACCCCCGCCCAGATCGCCAGCCTCAGCGCCGCCGCCATTGCGGGTCTCGCGACCGACCAGATTTCCGCCTTGCAATCGGGCCAGTTGGCCGCGCTGACGCCAGCCCAGATCGGTTCGCTGTCTTCGAGCCAGGTGGCGGCACTGGGCAGCGACAACCTGGCCAACCTGACGACGGCGCAGATCGCCGCCATCAGCGCGGGCGGCATTTCCGGCCTGACGTCGGCCCAGATCAATGCGCTCGGTGCCGGGCAGATCGCAGCGCTCACCGCCAAGCAGATGGCGGGCCTGATCTCGACGCAGATCCCGGCCTTCAGCACCGCCAAGATCGCAGCGCTCACCACGGCGCAGATCGCCGGTCTCAATGCCGGCAGCATCTCCGGTTTCACGACCCAGCAGCTCGCCGTGCTGAACACCGCCCAGGCAGAGGCCCTGACGAGCGCGCAGGTGGGAACGCTGAGCTCCGAACAGATCGCGCAGTTCGGCACCGACAGCATCGCCGCCTTCTCCACGAAGGACATCTCGATGATCACGGCGGGCGCCATCGCCGGTCTCACCACCGCAACCCTTGCCTCGCTTTCGACGGCACAGATCGCCGCGCTCAGCCCCGCAGCCGTCGGCGCGCTCAGCACACGCCAGATTGATGCCCTGAGCAGCGGGCAGGTACAGGCACTGACCCGCACGCAGATTGCCGCGATGAGCTCGGCGCAGATCGCCGCGCTCGGCCCTGACGACATCGCCACCTTCTCCGTCCAGGAAATGGGCGCGATCAGCGCGGGCGCGATGGCCGGCCTTTCGACGGACGCGCTCGGCGCGCTTTCGACGGCGCAGATCGCAGGCCTCAGCACGGCCGGCATCAGCGGCATGACGACGAAGCAGATTTCCGCGCTGAGCCTGGCGCAGGCGGAGGCGCTTTCCACCACGCAGATCGGCAGCCTGTCCTCCACGCAGCTTGCCGCCTTCACGACGGACAAGATCGCCACCTTCACGACGCGCGAGATCGCCGCGATCGGCGCAACAGCCGTTGGCGGCCTTTCAAGCGACATCATAGCCTCGCTTTCGACGGCTCATATCGCGGCGCTGGGCACAGCGGCGATCAGCGGGCTGCAGCCGCGCCAGATCGCGGCCTTGACCAGCGCGCAGCTCGATGCGCTTCGGCCGGACCAGGTGCGCATCCTCGACGCGCGCCAGATCGCCTCGCTCGGGCCGGAATATATCGCGTCGCTGACGCCCGCGCAGATCGTCGCCCTTGGCACTGCTGCCATTGCGGGCCTTTCCACCGAACAGGTCGCCGCACTTTCGACGGCCCAGGCCGAAGCGTTGGCGCCGGCGCAGATCGCCGCCTTCACCTCCCGCCAGATCGCGGCGCTGAGTGCCGAACAGCTCGACACCTTCTCGCTGGCCGACATGGCAGCCATCAGTTCCACCGCCATGGCCGGCCTGTCGACCGGCATGCTGGCGTCGCTCTCGACGGGCCAGATCGCAGCCCTTGGCCCCGCCGGGCTCTCGGGAATGACCAGCGCGCAGATCGGAGCCCTCAGCCCCGCGCAGCTCGAAGCCCTGACAACGGCGCAGATCGGTGCTTTAGGCTCCCGGCAGATCGCGGCACTGACGCCGCAGAACCTCGCAGGCTTCTCGTCTGCGCAGATCGCCGCGCTCAGCGCCGGCGCGATCCCGGGCCTTACCGCGGCGCAGATCGCCGGCCTCTCCAGCGCGCAGGCCGAGGCGCTCACCAGCGCGCAGATCGCGGCGCTCGGATCTGCCCAGATCTCCGCCTTCAGCGCCGAGAACATCGGCACCTTCACGACGGCCGAGATCGCTTCTATCGGCTCATGGGCTGTCGCCGGGTTGCCGACGGCCGTTATCGCGGCCCTTCCGGCAGGCCACATCGCCGCCCTCAATGCAGCCGGCCTTACCGCCGCGCAGGTGTCTTCGCTCGGTGCCAGCCAGTTTGAAGCTTTGACAAATCTCCAGCTCGCCGCGCTTGGCTCCGCGCAGATTGCGGCCTTCGGCACGGCGGGCATTGCCGCGCTTTCGCCTGCGCAGATCGCCGCTCTCAGCACGGCCGCCGTCGCCGCCCTCAGCACCACACAGATCGGCGCGCTCTCGACCGGGCAGGCCGAGGCGCTGACGCCGACACAGGTCGGTGCGCTGACCTCACAGCAGATCGCGGCCTTCAGTGCTGACGATCTCTCGCTTTTCTCGACGGCCGATATCGCCGCGCTCGGCTCGCGGGCCGTCCTCGGCCTGTCGACCGCCACGCTGGCGATGCTGACCACAGCCCAGATCGCCGCTCTCAGCACGGCCGGCATCTCCGGCCTGTCGAGCGCGCAGATCAACGCCTTAACCGAGGAGCAGATCGAGGCCCTGACCGCCACACAGATCGGTGCGCTCTCCTCCAAGCAGGTCGCCGTCCTCGATGCGGCCGACATCGCCTTGTTCACCACGGCGGAAATCGCCGCCATCGGCTCGGCGGCCATTGCGGGCCTGGCGGCGGCCATCATCGCCGGTTTCTCGCCAGAACAGATTTCGGCGATCAGCCCCGCCGGCATCGGCGGCCTGTCCACAAGCCAGATTGCCGCGCTCGGCTCGACGCAGATCACCGGGCTCTCCACCCAGCAGATCGCGGCCCTCGGCTCCAAGCAGATCGCAGCCCTCGGCGCGGCCGATATCGCGGCACTTACCCCCGGCCAGCTTGCCGCCATCAGCCCTGCCGGTCTTGCCGGGCTCACTGGCCCGCAGGCCGCGGGCCTGAGCTTCGAACAGGCCGAAGCCCTGTCCGCCAGCCAGATTGCGGCGCTCGGTTCCGCCGCACTCGGCGGCCTGTCCAGTGCGGCCCTCGATACGCTTTCGACGGACAAGCTCGCCGCCATCGGATCGGCCGCCATCAAGGGCCTGCCGTCCTCATACCTGGCGACGCTGGAGACCGCCGAAATCGCCGCGTTGAGCACAGGCGCCATTTCCGGCCTCAGCAGCGCGCAGGTCGCCGCGCTCTCGACGCAACAGGTCGAGGCCTTGTCGGCAGCGCAGATTGCCGCCCTCAGCTCGCCCGGCACGGCCGGCCTGACGCCCGCGCATATGGAAACCATCTCCACGGAGGAACTGGCGTCGATGAGTTCGTCGGCGATAAGGGGCCTGACGACGGCCGTCATCGGCGCGCTGTCGACCGAAAGCGTGGCAGCCTTGCGCAAGGAGCAGATCGCCGCCCTCACCTACGGCCAGATGGGCGCCATGAGCACCAGCCAGGTTGCGACCCTATCGACGGAGCAGGCCGGCGCGCTGACCGCCACGCAGACGGCAGCACTTGGCCCGGCGGCCCTCGCGGCCTTCCCCATCGACAACATCGTCGCGCTGGGGACCAACGCCATCTCGGGTCTGAGCACGGCGGCGCTTGCCGGGCTGACGCCGGAGCAGGCCAATGCCTTCACCCCCGGCCAGCTCGCCGCAATGAGCCAGTCGCAGATCGACGCGCTGCCGCGCGGGCCGGGCGCCTCGCCGTCTAGCTTCCGCACCGCTGCGGAAGACACCGGCGCGCCGCAGGATACGCAGTCCCAGCCCAAGACCGCGGTTGAACCGGGCGGCCAGCAGGACGATATCGCGGCCTTCATCTCTTCCTATCTGGAAGTCTGAGCTTTACGCATACGAAAAGAGCCGGACGTCTCGTCCGGCTCTTTGTCATCTCCTCTTGGCGGTCGACGTTACGAGACCGCATGGCCGTCCAGTGTCGCCAGATGCCTGTAAAGCTCCGGCCGCCTGTCGCGGAACACGCCCCAGGATCGGCGCTGATGATCGATGGCGTCGAGATCGAATGTGGCGGCCAGCACCGTTTCCGTCTCCCGATCCGCCTCGGCGACCTTCGCGCCCGTGGCGTCAGCGATGAAGGACGAGCCGTAGAAGGTGATCTTCGTGCCGTGACGGCCTTCTTCCGTGCCGATGCGGTTCGAGGCAATGAGCGGCATGAGGTTGGCGCCGGCATGTCCCTGCATCACACGCTGCCAGTGCGCACTGGAATCCAGCATCGGATCGTGGGGCTCGGAGCCGATGGCCGTCGGGTAAAGCAGGATTTCCGCCCCTTGCAGGGCCATGGAGCGTGCGGATTCCGGGAACCACTGATCCCAGCAGATGCCGACGCCGATGCGACCGGCGCGCGTATCCCACACCTTGAAACCGGTGTCCCCCGGCGAGAAATAGAACTTCTCGGTATAGCCGGGTCCATCCGGAATGTGGCTTTTGCGGTAGTTGCCGAGGATGCTGCCATCGGCATCGATAATGGCCACGCTGTTGAAATGGGATTGGCCCGCACGCTCGAAGTAACTGATCGGCAGCACGACGCCGAGTTCGGCGGCAAGCTTGGCAAAATGCGCGATCAGCGTATTGCCCTCGAAGGGCTGCGCCAGCGAAAAGAAATCGTGGATCTGGTCCTGGCAGAAATAGGGTGCCGCAAAGAGCTCCTGGATGAGCACGAGGTCGGCGCCTTTGTCCTTCGCGTCACGGACAAGCTGCTCGGCCCGCTCGATATTGGCCTTCTCGTCCCAAATACAGGCCATCTGGGTGGCCGCGACCGTCACATTGCGCATCTGCCGATTTCCTTCACTCGACGCCATTCTGTGCGGACAGCGGCAATGCAATTTCGCAGCGCTCCGCGCGCGCATTTAGGCAGGCCCGCGTTCCTCCGGTCAATGAGTCATTTGGGGCGTGTCGTCATGGCTCGTAGATCAGCAGTGTCTCGCCGGCATTGACATAGCCGCCCTCCTCCACCCGCCGGCGCAGACGACCGGCGCGGGCTGCGAAGACCTGCGTTTCCATCTTCATTGCCTCCATCACGGCGACAAGGTCGCCTTCCGCCACCTCCGCACCGTCTGCAACCCGGAAGGCCTGGAGCGTGCCGGAGACCGGCGCAATGATCGCGTCTTCGGCCGGAGTTTCTTTGGCGGCGGATGTCGGGCCTTGTCCCGCCCCTCCCAGGCCGGCAAGCAGCATGGCCGGCAAGGCCAGCGAGACGCGCCGACCGTCGATTTCCACATGGGTGCGGATCAGCGCCGGGTCGGCGGGCGGTTCAGGCCGCGCGGCTGCCTCCGGCATGGCCGCAAAATCCGTCTCGATCCAGCGCGTGTGGACCCTGAAGCCTTCCGTGCCCATGAAATCCGCGGTCTCGATGGCCGCGCGGTGGAACGGCAGGACGGTGGCGACGCCTTCGATGCGGAACTCCCGCAAAGCGCGGCGCGCGCGGCGCAACGCCTCCTCGCGCGTGGCACCCGTCACCACCAGCTTGGCCATGAGGGAATCGAAGACGCCGGGGATGGAGGCGCCATTCGCCACGCCGCTGTCGAGCCGAACGCCCGGTCCGGACGGCGGCTCGAAGACGGTGATCGTGCCCGGCGTCGGCAGGAAGCCACGACCGGGATCCTCGGCATTGATGCGGAACTCGATGGCGTGGCCGCGCGGTACAGGCGTTTCAAGGACGGACAGGCGCTCACCGTCTGCAATGCGGAACTGTTCGACGACGAGGTCGATGCCGGTCGTTTCTTCCGTAACGGGGTGCTCGACCTGAAGGCGGGTGTTCACCTCGATAAACGAGATGGTGCCGTCCACGCCGAGCAGGAACTCCACCGTCCCGGCGCCGGTGTAACCGGCCGCAGCACAGATCGCCTTCGCCGCCGCATGGATCGTTTCGCGCTTTTGTGAGGTCAGGAAAGGGGCCGGTGCTTCCTCCACGAGCTTCTGGTTTCGCCGTTGCAGCGAGCAGTCGCGGGTGCCGAGTACCACCACATTGCCATACCTGTCGGCGATGACCTGCGCCTCGACATGGCGCGGGCGGTCGAGAAACCGCTCGAGGAAACACTCGCCCCGGCCGAAAGCGGCCGTTGCCTCGCGGACGGCCGATTCGTAGAGATCGGCGATCTCGTCCATCTTCCAGGCGACCTTGAGACCTCTGCCGCCGCCGCCATGCGCCGCCTTGATGGCGACAGGCAATCCATGCTGCTTTGCAAACGCAATGACCTCGGCAGAGGACGAAACCGGGCCATCGCTGCCGGCCACAAGGGGCGCTCCGACTTGAGCGGCGATCCGGCGCGCCTGGACCTTGTCGCCGAGCGCCTCGATGACCTCGGGGTCGGGGCCGATCCAGGTGAGGCCCGCATCCAGCACGGCGCGCGCGAACTCGGCCCGCTCGGAGAGGAAGCCATAGCCGGGATGCACGGCATCCGCCCCGGAGCGCCGGGCGATGGCGATCAGCTTTTCGATATCGAGATAGGTTTCGGCCGGCCGCACCCCATCGAGACCGTAGGCCTCGTCGGCCTGGCGCACGAAGAGCGCATCCGCGTCCGGGTCCGCGTAGACCGCGACAGATTGCAGGCCGTAGTCGCGGCAGGCCCGTACGATCCGGACGGCGATTTCCCCGCGATTGGCGATCAGGACTTTCTTCACGGCATGTCTCCTAACGGGTCGCGGCAATGTCGGCGAAAGGGCCGAGCGGACGGAAACGGATCTTCGCATTGACGGGGATCTGCCCCGCCAGATCGAGATGGTAGTCGGCGACGGCCCCGATCACCGGATAACCGCCCGTCAGCGGATGGTCGGCGAGAAACAGCACCGGCTGGCCGCTATGCGGAACCTGGATCGCACCGGTCGCCGTGCCTTCGCTCGGCAGCTCGGCGCTATCCCTGCGTTCCAGCGGCACGTCGCCGGCCAGGCGGATACCGATGCGGTTGGATTGCGGAGTGACCTGCCAGAGCTGGTTCGTCAGCGTTTCCAACCCCTGTTGGGTGAACCAGTCGGTGCGTGGCCCAAGCACGACATCGAGCGTCACGACATCATCGGCGCCGGGAAGATCGAAGGCGGCAGCCTCGTCGAGCGCGACGCTCGAAAGTCCCGCTGTATCCTGCTTCAGCGCCAGCACGGAGCCGGCCGTGACAATGGGAGGTCCAACGACGGCGAGCGTATCGGTCGCAGCACTGCCCAGCACCGGCGCCACCTCGAAACCGCCCCTGACCGCCAGGTAGGTACGCATGCCCCTGCGCGGGTGACCGATGGTCACAATATCGCCGGGCTCCAGCGCGATCGGTGCATAGGTTTGGCACTCCCGGCTCATACCCGCATGATCGCGTACGGTCACCGATACGGTTGCGCCGGCAAGCGCGATCACCGCTCGCGCATTACAGGCGAAACTGAAGCCGCCGAGCGTGAGTTCCAGTGCCGGCGTGTTCACGGGATTGCCGACCACGCGATTGACGGCGTTGAAGGCCGAACGGTCCAGCGCACCGGAGGCGGACACGCCCTGCCCCGTCTGGCCGAAGCGGCCGAGATCCTGGAAAACAGCGGGGATCGGCGCGGCCAGCACGCTGAACTGCGGCCCATCGGTGCGTCCAACCGGTACGGCGTGCGGAATCGTCCCGGGAACATCGATGGACCTGCCGGGCGCATCCATATCGCGGAACCGGACGCGGTATCCGGGCTGCAACAGAGCACCCGGTTCACGATCGATGTCCCACATTCTGACGGGTGTCTTGCCAATGATCTGCCAGCCGCCCGGGCTCTCCTGCGGATAGACGCCGCTGAAAGCGCCGGCAATCGCGACGGAACCGGCGGGAACGCGGGTGCGCGGGCTCTTGCGGCGCGGCACATGCAGCGCCGGATCGCCGCCGACCAGATAGCCGAATCCCGGCGCGAAACCGCAGAAGGCGACGGTGAACTCGCTCCCGGTGTGCCGGCGGATGACCTCCGCGACGCTGAGGCCCGTCAGTTCCGCGACATCGGCAAGGTCTTCGCCATCATAGTGCACGGGGATCTCGACCAGATGCCGGGACGGTTCGATGCGGGCCGACAGATCGTGCCGGCCGACCTGTTCGGCAAGCGCCGCCGGAGACATTACCTCGGGCCGGAAACGGATCATCAGCGTACGGGCGGCCGGCACCATCTCCTCGACGCCGTCGATGGGCTCAGCCTGCAATGCCGCGAAGAGCGCGAGCGTCTCGTCGAGATCGGCAAGTTCGACGAGGACCGTGGTCAGGCTGACGGGGAGAACGCGCATCGGAGCCTCGCGAAGGCGATGTTTCAGGACAGTCCCGGCGAGGACGACGTTCAGGCCGGTTCGGCAAAGGAACGGATGGCGATGCCCTCTGCCTCGAAACGACGCCGGATTTCACGCGCAATGGCAACGGCGCCCGGGCTGTCGCCGTGCACGCAGATCGACTGCGCCTCGATCTGGATCGTGCTGCCGTCGATGGCCTGAAGCGTTCCGCCGCGGGCAAGCTGCACCATCCGGTTTGCTATGACGGTCTCATCATGCAGAACGGAGCCGGCTTCGCGGCGCGAGACCAGTTCGCCCTTCGGCGTGTAGGCCCGGTCGGCAAAGGCCTCGGCAACGACGGAAAGGCCCGCGCGTCGGGCGAGATCGAGGATCGGGGCATTGGCGAGCCCCATCAGGATGAGCGAGGGATCGACCGCAAGAATGCCATCGATCACCGCCTGCCCCTGCCCGGCATCGTAGGCAATGCGATTGTAAAGCGCTCCGTGCGGTTTCACGTAGCGGACCGTCGTGCCCGCCGCCGCCGCGATGCCCTTCAGCGCGCCGATCTGGTAGATGACGTCGGCGGTCAGGTCTTCCGTGGTGATATCGAGATCGCGCCGTCCGAATCCGACGCGATCAGGGTAGGAAACATGGGCGCCGACCACCGCACCATTCGCTGCGGCAGCCTTCACCGTGCGATAGATGCCGGCGGGATCGCCCGCGTGGAACCCGCAGGCGATATTGGCGGAGGAGACGATGGCAAGCATCGCAGCGTCGTCACCCATCCGCCAGGCGCCGTAGCCCTCGCCGAGATCGCTGTTGAGATCCATCGCCGTCATGTTCCCTCCATGGCTATCCTTCAGATAGGGAGGACTTTACATGGAAGAACAAAAACATCAATATTGTTCAACAATTATTCCTTTAGTGAAGAGCGACGAGCATGATGGGGCGAGGAACGACGCTATGACAGAGGATGGACCGGGCCTGCCGCTTGCCGACCGTCTGGCGCGGCGTATTCGCGCACTGCTGATCGCCGGAGAGCTTTCGCCCGGCCAGCGCCTGTCCGAGGCAGCATTCAGCGAGCGCTTTGACGTGTCGCGCAATTCGCTGCGCGAGGCGTTCCGCCTGCTGACCAAGGACGGCCTTCTGCGCCACGAGGCCAACCGCGGCGTCTTTGTCGCGGTCCCGACCATGGCCTCCGTCATCGACATATACCGCGTTCGGCGCATGCTGGAATGTGCTGCCCTGCGCCAGGCCTGGCATCAGCATGCGGCCATCGGGGCGATGCGCAATGCGGTCGCCGAAGGACGTCAGCGGCGCGACGCCGGTGACTGGAGGGGCGTCGGCAGCGCGAATATGACCTTCCACGCCGCCATCATCGATCTCGCAGACAGCACGCGCATCAGCGAATTCTACGAACGCATATCAGCGGAATTGCGGCTCTGCTTCGGGCTGCTGAAAGACCCGGCGCACCTGCACGCGCCCTTCGTGGACATGAACGGCGAGATCGTGACGCTGCTTGAACAGAACAAGCGCGAAGAGGCCGCCGCGCAGCTCGATGCCTACCTCAACCTTGCTGAACGGACGATGCTGAAGACGCTGGAGCGCGCCTCCGAGCCCTCATGAAGCCGGACTAGGACGGCCGGCGGGCGGGTATCGGCACATCCACGGCCGTATCGTCCGCCCATGTGCTGATGGTGTGAACCTCGCCCTTCGTCTCGCCCTGCAGATAACTCTCGTGGCCGGGCAGCCCCATCGGGTAGAGCGCGTCGCGGCTTGCCTCGTAGGCTGCGCTCTGGTCGGTGCAGAGGCGCACGCGCATGTCCTGCGGGCCGACATCCTTGCGGTTCGCCAGGTCCTCCACGCGTGTCCCGCCGGAAAGCCGCCCCTCGAAGGCCTGGGTCATGTATTGGGCGGAGCGTTCGTTGCGCTCACGCTCCGTCGTCGCGCCCAGAATGACCACCATCACCCGCTTGCCGTTTCGCGCGGCGAGCCCGACGATATTGCGACCGGATGCGCACAGGAAGCCCGTCTTCATCCCCGTCGTGCCCGGATAGCGGGTCAGCAGCAGATTGTTGGACTTGATCTCCTTGCCGTCGATGGTGACCGACGACGCCAGGAAGAAGCGTCGGTATTCGGGAAACTGCCGGTCGACTTCCATGCCGAGGATCGCGAGGTCCCGCGCAGTCGTATAGTTGGTCTTGTCGAACAGACCGTTCGGATTGGCGAAATGGGTGCCGGTCAACCCCAGACGCGCCGCCGCGTCATTCATGCGCTTGACGAAGGCGGCCTCGTTAGGCGCCACCGTTTCGGCGACGGCGACAGCGACGTCGTTGGCAGAGGCGGTGATCATGGCGAAAAGCGCGTCCTCGAGCGTCATCGCCCGGCCGAAGGTCAGCCCGGATTCGAGGAACGCCTGCTTGGTCGCGTTGCGCGTCATGGTCACGGGCGTCGTCAGCGTCACCTCGCCCGCCTTCAGCGCTTCGAACGTCACGAAAGCCGACATCAGCTTGGTCGTCGACGCCGGATACCACGGCACCCCGGCATCCTCTTCGTACAGCACCTGATGGCTGTCGGGATCGACGACGAGAACAGGCGTGGCACTGGCGGCGCTCGCCATGAACAGGCATGCCGCCACTACCAGACATTTCCACGCTCGCCCGAGCATCGTGCTTTCCGCCATGTATCCGTCTCCAGAAATCAAGCTATTCTAATGGCATGGCATCGCCTTGAAGGGCAAGATGCCGATGCGACGCACGCTCGCGCAGCAGGCGAAGCCATCCATCGCGGCCTGCATACGTCCCGTTTTTGACGAAGACGCGGCAGTGTCTTCCGCAAGCGAGCATCTGCGCCTTGACGCGGGTCGGGGCGCGTCATAAGGGGAATGCGACGGTTCCCGGAGGACGACTCCGAAGGGATTAATAGGGAACACGGTGCGGACGACCCAATAGGGACCAAGACCGTGGCTGCCCCCGCAACTGTAAGCGGATTGTCGACCATCCCCGGGCCTTAAGGGCCATGCCACTGCGAAACATCGCGGGAAGGCAGATGAGCGACAGACATCCGTGAGCCAGGAGACCTGCCGTCGAACACGATCCAATCAACCGGGCGGGGATGCCTGGAAAGGAGCAGATATGTCTGACCTGAACCTTCGCCGTATGACGGCATCCATCCGCCTCGATTGGGCTTTCCGCGCGAGCTGACACTCACGTCGCCCGCTGCGCTTCGCAGCGCTCGCCTTCTCCCGGAATCGAGGTTTCCATGCGCCAGATCATCGCCACCATTTCGTTCGCCGTCGGCCTGACCGCCCTAGCCGGTACCGGCTTCGCCGCCACCCAATATCCGCTCACCATCAACAATTGCGGCCAGCAGGTCACCTTTACCAAAGCGCCCGAAAAGATCGTCTCGATCGGCCAGGGCATGACCGAGGTCCTGTTCTCGCTCGGCCTTGCCGACAAGATCGCCGGCACCGCCGTCTGGGTCGGCCCGGTTCTGCCCGCCTATGCCGAGGCCAACGGCAAGATCAAGCGGCTTGCCGACAACGACCCGAGCTTCGAATCCGTCGTCGGCGAGGAACCGGATCTGGTAGCCGCCGAATTCGAATGGCATGTCGGCATGCAGGGCGCGGTCGGCAAGCGCGAACAGTTCGCCGATCTCGGCATCAACACTTATGTCGCGCCGGCCGATTGCGTCGCCAAGATCAACACCGACGGCGGCGACGGCGTTCGCAAGGAGCTGTTCACGATGGACCTGATCTATCAGGAAATCGCCGAACTCTCCGAAATCTTCGACATCAAGGAGCGCGGCGACGCCCTCATCGCCGACCTGAAGAAGCGCGAGGCCGACGCCGTCGCCTCCATCGAGGGCGCCGCCGGCAAGAACCTTCCTGTCGTGTTCTGGTTCTCCAGCAAGGAGGTGAGCGGCGACGCCTTCATCGCCGGCAAGAACAGCGCACCGGCCTATATCCTCAAGACGATCGGCGCGAAGAACGTCGTCACCACCGAAGAGGAATGGCCGCTGGTGGGCTGGGAAACCATCTCCCAGGCAAATCCCGCCGTCATCGTGCTGGCAACGATGGATCGCCGCCGCTATGCAGCCGACGACCCGCAGACGAAGATCGACTTCCTTGAGAACGACCCCGTCACCAAGGAACTCGATGCGGTGAAGAACAAGCGCTTCGTCATGATGGATGCCCAGTCGATGAACCCGACGATCCGTACGATCGACGGTATCGAGACTCTGGCGGCCGGCATCAAGTCCTTCGGCCTGTCGCAGTGAGGGCTGCCGTATCCAGACAACATCGCTGGTGGGCGCTTGTAGCGCTCACCGTTGTCGCCGTCGTCCTGCTCGCGATCATGATCAGCCTCGCCGTCGCGATCGGCGAGATCGCCATTCCCCTGTCCACGACGGCCAGGGCGGTGTCGAACCGGATCTTCGGCACGTCCTTCGAACTCAACCGCATTCACCAGGGTATCGTCTGGGATTACCGGCTCAGCCGCGCGCTCGTTGCCGCAAGCGCCGGCGCGTCGCTTGCCCTGTGCGGCGTCGTGCTCCAGGCAATGCTGCGCAATCCGCTTGCCGAACCCTATGTGCTCGGCATCTCGGCGGGCGCCTCGACGGGCGCTGTCTGCGTCATGATCCTCGGCCTCGGCTACGGCGCGCTGACGCTGTCGGGCGGCGCCTTCATCGGCGCGATCGTCGCCTTCCTGCTCGTTGGTGTCCTTGCGGCCGGTGCCGGCCGGTCGAGCGAGCGCATCATTCTGTGCGGTGTCGCCGGCTCGCAGCTCTTCAATGCGCTCACTTCCTATATCGTCACCACATCCGCCAATGCCGAACAGGCGCGCGGCGTGCTGTTCTGGCTGCTCGGCTCGATGAGCGGCGTGCGCTGGTCCGACGTCTATCTCTCCGTACCGGTCGCCATTGCCGGATATCTCGCCTGCCTGTTCCACGCCCGCGCGCTGGATGCCTTCGCCTTCGGCACGGATGCCGCCGCCGCGCTCGGCATCGCCGTGCGGCGCGTCCAGGTCGTGCTGTTCGGGATCACGGCGCTGATGACCGCTGCCGTCGTCAGCATGGTCGGGTCCATCGGGTTCGTCGGGCTCGTCATCCCGCATGCCGCGCGCTTCATCGTCGGCCCTTCGCACCACCGTCTCCTGCCGGCGACAGCGCTGGGCGGGGCGATCTTCATGGTTTTCGCCGACATCGTCTCGCGCATCATCATTCCGCAGCAGATCCTGCCCATCGGCGTCGTCACCGCCCTATTCGGCGCGCCGGCCTTCGCCATCATCCTGTTTCGTGCCCGGAGAAGCGTGTGAGTATCGCCGTCGAAAACGTGGCCTATGCCGCCGGTAAGACCATCGTCGTCGACGGCGTCACGCTGGCGGTCGAGCAGGGCAAGGTGCTCGGCCTTCTGGGGCCGAACGGTTCGGGAAAATCCAGCCTGCTCAGGCTGATCTGCCGCCTGCGCAGGGTCGACAGCGGCATCATACGCCTTGCCGAGCAGGATATCGCCGCCATCCCGCGGGCAAACCTCGCGCGTCGCGTCGCCTTCGTGGAACAGCAGGCGACGACCGATACCCAGCTGACGGTGCGCGACGTCGTCCAGCTCGGGCGAACGCCGCATCGCGGCCTGCTGTCCCCCTGGGGCGTGGATGACGACCTCGCCGTCGAGGACGCGCTGGCGCGGGTGGACATGGCCCATAGGGCGGACCAGTTCTGGCATACACTTTCAGGCGGCGAGCGTCAGCGGGTGCACATCGCGCGGGCACTGGCACAGACGCCGAGCGAACTTCTGCTCGACGAGCCGACCAACCACCTCGACATCCAGCACCAGCTGGAAATCTTGTCGCTCGTCACCCGGCTCGGCGTCACGTCGATCATCGCCCTGCACGATCTCAATCTCGCGGCGATGTTCTGCGACAGTCTCGCTGTCCTTCAGAACGGCAAGGTCGTGGCCGCCGGCGCCCCGCAGGAGGTGCTGACCGAGCACCTTATCGCCCGGGTGTTCGGCGTGCGTGCGCATATCGAGCGCTCCGCCGTGCATGGTCGCTACAACATCCAGTACGCGATGGGCTGACGGATGGACGGCCGGAACTTCGATCTCAAGGAAGAAATACGGGACTATTGGTCGAACCGATCCAGGACGTTCGATCTCGCCTTCGGTCACAGGATTCCCGCCGGGCCTGAAGCCGACGCCTGGCAACGGCCGATCCGGGACCTGCTGGGGCCGGCGCCGAAACGCGTTCTCGAGCTTGCCTGCGGCACCGGCGAGGTGACGCGCCTGATCCATGACCTCGGCCACGACGTCACCGCCCTCGACTTCTCCGAGGCCATGCTGGCGGTCGCGCGCGCCAAGCATGCGGGCAAGACCAGGCTTCGCTTCCTGCTGGCGGATGCCGAAAACACCCTTGAACCCGATCAGTCCTATGACGCCATCATCTGCCGGCACCTCGTCTGGACGCTGACGCGACCGGAAGAAACCTTCCGCGAATGGTTCCGCCTCCTGCGTCCGGGAGGTCGGCTGCTCGTCTTCGACGGCGACTGGGCAACGCCGAAACCCACCGGGCGCATCGCCAGCCTGCTCATCTCGCTCATCGACCGCCTCGTCGGACCCGATACCAATTACGACGGCGCCATGAGCCAGCGCCACGCGGCGATCATGAACGCCCTGCCCTTCGGCGCAGGATTGCGGCCCGCCACGATCGAGCCCTTGCTGGCATCAGCCGGCTTCCGCGACATCGCTCTGCATTCGCACGGACCGATCGCGCGGGCGCAGCGCCGGAACGCCAATCTGCGCAACCGGCTGCGAACCTTCGTGTTTCGCCGCTTCATTCTGACCTGTCGCCGTCCCTGAAAGCACTAAGCAGAACCCTCTGGCGAAGCGGCCGCAATATCCTACATTAGGGGTAGCATCGACCGCCTCGCGTGGAGCAGAACTTGGACATAGCCGCCAGCCAGAATCCCGCCCCCGGCGCGCCGGGAATTGATGCCCGGTGGACATCCAGCGCAAAGAGTGGAGTGGGAACGGCACTGACCGCGGCCTCGCGCACCTGGTTCACCATCAGCCACGGCATTCTGAACGAGGTCTACCATCCGCGCCTCGATTACGCCTGCACACGCGATCTCGGCCTGGTGGTGACGCGCGACGACGGTTACTTCTCGGAAGAAAAACGCCACGCGGCCCATGAGGTGGCCTGGTTCGCGGATGGTGTCCCCGCTTTCCACCTCACCAACACCGCCCTCGACGGCGCCTACAGGATCGAGAAGCGCATTCTCACCGATCCCCTTCGGCCGACGGTTCTGCAGAACATCCGGTTCACCCCGCTGACCGGCGCCGCCTCGGACTATCACGTCTACGCCCTGCTCGCGCCCCACCTGGTCAATGCGGGGATGGGCAATTCCGCATGGATCGGTGACTACAAGGGTGTCACGATGCTCTTTGCCAGCGGGCGGGGACAGTTCCTGGCACTCGCCTCCTCGCTGCCCTGGCGTGAGGCGTCCGCAGGCTATGTCGGCGTATCGGACGGCTGGCGCGCCCTGTCGGCCTCCGGCAGGCTCGACGCCCGATATACCAGTGCGCCGGATGGCAATGTCGCGCTGACGGGCGAAATCGGCTTTACGCCGACGCAGGACCTCGCCCTTCTTGCACTCTCCTTCGGACCGAGTGCGGATGAAGCAGGCTACAACGCGCTTGCCAGCCTCAATGCGGGTTTCGACAGCGCAGCACGCACCTATGTCGCCGGATGGCACGACTGGCAGAAGGACCTTCTGCCTCTCGACCAGCCCGGTCACAAGGGCCCCAACCTCTACCGCACCAGCACCGCCGTGCTGGGCACGCACCGCTCATCGAGCTTTCCCGGGCCTGCCATCGCCAGTCTCTCCATCCCCTGGGGCTTCAACAAGGGCGACGACGACCTCGGCGGCTACCATCTCGTCTGGCCGCGCGATCTCGTCGAAACGGCCGGCGGTTTTCTTGCCGTCGGCCTCGTCGACGATGCGCTGGAAATCCTCGCCTATCTCCGTACCATTCAGGAGGCCGACGGCCACTGGCCGCAGAATGTCTGGCTCGACGGCACGGCATACTGGAACGGCATCCAGATGGACGAATGCGGCTTTCCGCTGCTGCTGGCCGATGCGCTGCATCGTGCGGGCGCGCTTTCGGGCGAAATGCTCCTCGCCTACCTGCCCATGGTGGAGCGGGCGACAGCCTATCTCGTGAAAAACGGCCCCGTCACCGGCGAGGACCGCTGGGAGGAGGACAGCGGATACTCCCCCTTCACGCTGGCCGTCGAAATCGCCGCCCTTCTTGCCGCCGCCGATGTCCTCGATGCGTGCGACAGGCGAGAGGCTGCGCGCTTCGCCCGCGAGACCGCGGACTGCTGGAACGACCAGGTCGAGAAATGGACCTATGCCAGCGGAACGGATACATGCGCGGCGCTCGGCGTATCCGGCTATTATGTGCGCATCGCTCCGAGCGATCTTTCCGACGCGACCTCTCCCCGGGACGGTTTCGTTCCCATTAAGAACCGCCCGCCCGACGACGCCGACCGGCGGCCCGACCTCATCGTCAGCCCGGATGCGCTGGCGCTGGTGCGCTTCGGCCTGCGCGCGCCCGACGATCCCCGCATCGTCGATACGGTCAAGGTCATCGACGCATCGCTGCGCGCCGACCTGCCGCAGGGACCGGTCTGGTATCGCTACACCGATGACGGCTATGGCGAACACCCCAATGGCGGCCCCTTCGATGGAACGGGCCAGGGTCGACCCTGGCCGCTGCTGACCGGCGAGCGCGCGCATTACGAACTCGCCGCCGGCCGCCGGCAGGCCGCGTTCGATCTTCTCGGCACCTTTGCCGCCTCCGCCGGGCCGGGCGGATTGCTGCCCGAACAGGTGTGGGACGGCGCCGAGATGCCGGAGCGGGAACTGCTGCATGGCCGCCCGTCCGGCAGCGCCATGCCGCTGGTCTGGGCGCATGCGGAATATGTCAAGCTGCTGCGCTCGCTGCGCGACGGTCATGTCTTCGACATGCCGCCGCAGGGCCCGGCGCGCTATATCAAGACCCGGACCACCGCACCGTTCCGCTCATGGCGCTTCAACAACAGGATCCGCACGCTCGACGTAGGTAAGATGCTGCGGCTCGAGCTTCTGGCTGCCGCGACCGTCCGCTGGAGTGCCGACGCATGGATGACTGTCGAGGAAAGCACCACGCGCGAAAACGCCTTCGGCGTCCATGTCGTTGACATTCCCGTGTCGCATCTGAGCGTCGGCCAGGGTGTCGAATTCACGTTTTTCTGGCTTGACGCGCAGCGCTGGGAAGGCCGCAATTTCGGCGTGATCGTCGCACCGGAATAGCGGTTCGACCATGCCAAACCATTCTTTCAACAAAGGACTTAGCAATGCAGATCGGTATGATGGGTTTGGGGCGCATGGGCGCCAACATGGTGCGACGCCTGATCAAGGACGGCCACGACTGCGTGGTCTATGATATCAATCCCGATGCCGTGGCGGCGCTCGTTGCCGAAGGCGCGACCGGCGCGACATCCCTCGAGGATCTCGTCGCGCGGCTTGCGAAACCCGCCTGCCTCTGGCTGATGTTGCCCGCCGCCATCACCGGCAAGGTGGCCAAAGAGGTTGCCGCAGAGATGCAGCCGGGTGACATCATCATCGACGGCGGCAATTCGCATTACCAGGATGCCGTGGATCTGGCCGCAGAGCTTTCCGGCCGCGGTATCAGCTTCGTCGATGTCGGCACGAGCGGTGGCGTCTGGGGGCTGGAGCGCGGCTATTGCCTGATGATCGGCGGTCCAGAGGCGGCGGTGCACCACCTCGATCCCATCTTCGCCACGCTCGCGCCCGGCGCAGACAAGGGCGCGGCGCCGTCCACCGAACATGGCACCGCCCCTTTCGGCTATCTCCATTGCGGCCCGAGCGGTGCGGGGCACTTCGTCAAGATGGTGCACAACGGCATCGAATACGGCATGATGGCCGCCTATGCCGAGGGCCTGAACATCCTCAAGGCAGCCAATGCCGGCAACAGACCGCGCACCACCGATGCGGAGACGAGCCCGCTGAAGAACCCCGAATACTACCGCTTCGACATCGATCTGGCTGCGGTAACGGAAGTGTGGCGGCACGGCAGCGTCATCGGCTCCTGGCTTCTCGACCTGACGGCAGGCGTTCTCAAGAACGACCAGACGCTTGCAGGCTATGGCGGGCGCGTCTCGGATTCCGGCGAGGGACGATGGACGCTGAAGGCGGCGATCGACACCGGCGTGCCCGCCCCCGTTCTTTCCTCGGCCCTCTTCGACCGCTTCACGTCGCAGGGTGAATCAGCCTTCGCCGACAAGCTGCTGTCGGCCATGCGCTTCGCCTTCGGCGGCCATGTCGAGAAGAAGGCGGAGTGATATCCGTTCCAGGGAGGCTTTGATGACGACCAACCGCTCGGATGCCCTTGTGCTGTTCGGCGCAACGGGAGACCTCGCGCACAAGAAGATCTTTCCCGCGCTTTACCGTATGGTGGCGCGCGGGACGCTTGCCGAGCCGATCATCGGCATCGCCTATGACGACTGGCCGCGCGAAAAGCTGGTCGAACGCGCCCGGGACGGTATCATCAAGGCCCTTGGCGCCGTCGATGAGGTCGTCTTTGCCCGATTGGCCGGCCTCATGAACTATGCCAGCGGCGACTACCGCGAGCCCGGCACCTTCGAAACGCTGAAGACTGCGCTTGGCGGCGCCCGCAGGCCCCTGTTTTACCTCGCCGTGCCGCCCAGCATGTTCGAACCGGTGGTACAGGGCCTGCAGCATTCGAACCTCGCAAAGGGCGGGCGGCTGATGGTGGAAAAGCCGTTCGGCCGCGATCTCCAGTCCGCCCGGCAGCTCAACGCCATCCTGCATACGGCCTTCGCGGAGAAATCGATCTTCCGTATCGACCACTATCTCGGCAAGGAGGCGATCCAGAACCTGCTCTATTTTCGCTTCGCCAATTCCTTCCTGGAGCCGATCTGGAACCGCGATCACGTCGAAAGCGTCGAGATCACCATGGCGGAAGATTTCGGCGTGGAAGGCCGGGGCAAGTTCTACGACGAGGTCGGATGCCTGCGGGACGTGATCCAGAACCACCTGCTCAACGTCCTGCTGCTGCTGGCGATGGAACCGCCGGCCGGCCGCACGGTCGATGACCTGATCGACGAAAAGGTGCAGGTGTTGAAGGCCGTGCGCACGCTCAGGCCCTCCGATGTGGTCCGTGGACAGTTCAAGGGATATCTCGACGAACCCGGCGTGCGGCCGGGCTCGACCGTCGAGACCTTCGCGGCAGTGCGTTTCCATGTCGATACCTGGCGCTGGAAGGACGTGCCGTTCCACATCCGCGCCGGCAAGAACCTCCCTGTCCATATGACGGAGGTCGTGGTGCGGCTGAAGCGGCCGCCCATCGATGTCTTCGACACGATCCGTCGCGAAGACGCCAACTATCTGCGGTTCCGCATCTCGCCGCAGGTCGCGGTCGCACTGGGTGCACGACGCAAGGCGGCCGGCGACGCCATGGTCGGCGAGCCTGTCGAACTCCTGGCGGTCGATGACGATACGGGCGACATGACACCCTATGAGCGCCTGATCGGCGATGCCATGAATGGCAATGCCCAACTGTTCACGCGCCAGGATGCAAGCGAGATCGCCTGGCGCATCGTCGAGCGCGTTCTCGAAAACCCGTCGCCACTCCATGGTTACGATCCCGGCACGTGGGGTCCGCCGGAAGCGTCGGACGGCTTCGGTCCGCCCGGCGGCTGGTACGCTACGCTTGCCCCTGACAGTGAGGAGGGCCGCCATGACGACACGAGAGGATGACGCCTCACCGGCCGATCTGGTCGTTCTGTCGATCGATGTCGGCGGCTCGCATGTGAAGATCATGACGAGCACGCATGTCGAGGAGCGACGGGTGGAATCCGGTCCTGCCATGTCTGCGGCACAGATGGTCGACGCGGTCCGCGATCTTGCCAGGGGCTGGTCCTATGACGTCATCTCCATCGGCTATCCCGGTCCCGTCACGGAAAACAAACCGTCGCGGGATCCCGCCCATCTCGCGAGCGGATGGGTCGGCTACGATTTTGCGGATCATTTCGGCAAGCCCGTCAAGGTCGTCAACGACGCCCTCATGCAGGCGATCGGCAGCTATGAGGGCGGGCGCATGCTCTTCCTCGGTCTCGGCACCGGGCTGGGTACCGCCATGATCCTCGACAATGTCTGTCATCCCCTGGAGGTGGGCCACCTTCCCTTCCGGAAAGGCGGGAGCTTCGAGGATTATGTCGGCGAGCCCGCCCTGGAGAAACGCGGAAAGAAGAAATGGCGCAAGGCCGTCGCCGCGGTGACGGAATGCCTGAATGCTGCCCTGCTGCCGGATTATATCGTCATCGGCGGCGGCAATGTCGCACATCTCTCCGACCTGCCTGGCAACAGCGTGCGCGGCGATAATACGCGTGCCTTCGCAGGCGGCTTCCGGATATGGAAGGATCCCCAGCTTCGCCTGTAAGGCGATGGCGCCACATGGCGCAGCGGATTGGGGTGTGGCTTTTTCTGTTTTTGTGACCGTTCATGCGGCTTTTCTTGTCAGCGTGCACCGAACGGATTATGGAAGCAATAAAGCACCGCGGACATGACTGCCATGAACCCTTCCAAGCGCCACAGCGACATTCTCCGCCTTCTCCAGCAGGACGGCACGGTAACGATTGCCGAACTCGCCAGCAAGCTTGGCGTTTCGCTCGAAACCGTGCGCCGGGACATCAAGCCGCTGACATCGAACGGCAGTGTCGTGAAGATGCACGGTGCCGTGGCATTGCCTTCCACCGTCGGCGAGGCGCCCTTCGAAAAGCGCATGCGTGAGAACAGCGAGGCGAAGAAAGCGATCGCCGCCGCCGTGGCCCTGACCATTCGCGATGGGGATTCCGTCATGCTGGATACGGGCACGACCACGAGCTATCTCGCCCGCGAGCTGCTGGGGCACCGTCGGCTCACCGTCATCACGAACTCCTCGGATATCGCCCGCACGCTCTCGACGGTCAATGACAACCGGGTCTACATGGCCGGCGGCGAACTGCGCAGCGATAACGGCGCGGCTTTCGGTGTTTCTGCGATCGATTTCGTCAGCAACTTCACCGTCAGCCACGCCGTCATCACCACGGGCGCGATCGATGCCTCGATCGGGATCATGGATTACGATCTGGAGGAGGCGGAGTTCGCGCGAACGGTGATCTCCCGCGGCAAGCGTGCGATCGTCGTTACCGACCACAGCAAATTCGGGCGGCAAGGGCTTGTCAGGGTCTGCGCGTTCAACGCGTTGACCGACCTCTTCACCGACAAGGCGCCACCGCGCGATATCGCCTCGGCGCTGAAGACCGCCGGCGTCAGCCTGACCCTGGCCGGCTAGGCGACAGGCTTCAGACGGCGTTCCCAACCGAAACGAAGCCTTTTCCAAACCGCTCCCGCACCCGTCGCGAGAAGGCGGAAACGGTGGCACGGTTGGCGGACGCCGATGTCACGAGCACGAATTCGACATCCTCCAGAACCGGAAGATGCGGCTGTGCGATCTCGCGCAGACCGGCAGGCGCGAGGCTGCGGGGTTGCACGAGCACGCCCATGCCGGCGCGGGCGGCGGCCGTCAAACCGCTCAGGCTGGGGCACGAGCAGACAATGCGCCATGCCGTACCGCTTCGCTCAAGCGCCTCCATGAGCAGCACGCGCGTCAGGCTCGGCGGCGGAAAAACGATCAGCGGCAGAACGGGTTTCGCCAGCACGGCCTCGGGATCGCTCGCCAGCCAGACCAGCGGCTCACGCAGCACGCTGTCACCCCGCTTGTCGCCGATGCGGCGCTTGGCCATGACGAGATCGAGCTCGCCGCGATCCTGCATCTCGCCAAGCGTCCTGGAAAGCGCGACCGAAAGCTGGAGATCGACGGAGGGATAGTCCGCGATGAAATCCTCCAGAAGGCCGGGCAACTGCGCGCTGACGAGGTCCTCGGAAACGCCGAGCCGGAACGTGCCGCGCGGGGTCTCCGTCTCGAATTGCGCAATCGCCTGGCGCTCGAGGGCCAGAAGCTGCCGGGCGTGCGGCAACAGCGCTTCGCCATCCGGCGTCAACCGCACCGAGTGCGTGTCACGGTGGATGAGCCGTCGCCGCAGATCGCGCTCCAGACGCTGCACATGCTGGCTGACCGTCGACTGGCCGAGTTGAAGGCGTTCTGCGGCAAGCGTGAAGCTTCTGGCCTGGGCCACCGTCAGGAAACTGCGCAGTTGCACGAGATCAAGCATATCACGATCCTCGATAACTGTTATTTCTTGCATCTTGATTCAGGATATCCAAGATCGCGCGATAGTCGAGACCTGATCGATCTGGATGCTCCCGTGAAGAACCTTCTGCCTGATACCTTCACCCTGCTGCTTCTCGCAGCCGTTGGCCTGGCCTCTGTCCTGCCGATCTCCGGCGAACCGGCCGATTGGTTCGGCATCGCGACGATGCTTGCGATCGCGGGGCTGTTCTTCCTGCACGGCGCGCGTCTCTCCACCGATGTGGTGATCGCGGGCTTCCTGCACTGGCGGCTTCAGCTGTTCATCCTGGTCACCACCTTCGTGATCTTCCCGCTGCTCGGCCTCGGGCTCGGCGTGCTTTCGCCCTGGCTCATTCCGCAGCCGCTCTATCTCGGCCTGCTGTTCCTCTGCGTTCTGCCTTCGACGGTGCAGTCGTCGATTGCATTCACCTCGATTGCGGGCGGAAACGTGCCGGCGGCGATCTGCGCCGCCTCGACCTCGAACATTCTAGGCATCTTCCTCACCCCGGTCCTGGTCGCCATGCTGTTTTCGGCCGGCGGCCATGTCGGTGTTTCCTTCGATATGGTGTGGAAGATCATGCTGCAGCTCTTCCTGCCCTTCGTGGCCGGCCAACTGCTGCAGCCGTTCATCGGCAACTGGGTGCGTGCCCGCAAGGCGCTGCTCACCCCTTTCGATCGCGGCTCCATCTTGATGGTGGTTTATCTAGCCTTTTCCGAAGCCGTGGCGCAGGGCGTCTGGCATCAGCTGGACGGAAAGGACCTGGCGCTGCTCGTTCTGATCGACGTCCTCCTGCTGGCGACGGTGCTGCTGATCACCAGCCTGGGCGGCAAGCTTTTCGGCTTCAATCGCGAGGACCGGATTACCGCGCTGTTCTGCGGCTCCAAGAAGAGCCTGGCGAGCGGCGTGCCTATGGCGGGCGTCATCTTCGCCGGCCAGTCCGTCGGCGCCATCGTCCTGCCCCTGATGCTGTTCCACCAGATCCAGCTCATGGTCTGTGCCTGGCTGGCGCGGATCTACGCCCAGAGGAAGGCCGAGGCCGTACCGGAACCCGCCCCTGCATCGTGACGGCCGTACCGGCAGCCTTGGTTTCGGCTAGTTGAAAATCAGGGACGGGTGCCGCTCCTCGACGCAGACGGAAAACCCAGACGGCCCGACTTCGCGGAAGAACCGGCGTATGATTTCGATGAACAGCCGCACGAACAGCGGCTTGGCATTGCCATAGAGGTCCAGGACGATAACGGATGGCGGCGGAAGCTCGTCGAGAATCGGCCGCCGCACGATACCCTGCCCGTCAGACGTCGCCCGGCCGATAGGCCGCATGTTGAGGATCGACATGCCGAATCCGGACGCCACCGCGGAACGGACCGTCTCGTAGGAGCGCGTGTGAAAGCGCACGTCCGGTCGTTTCGCGAGGATATCGAACAAAGTCAGCAGGTAGGTGGCCGTCTGCGGCATGTCCAGAAGCACGAACGGGCGCGTCGCGATCTCCGACAACCAGACGGCGTCCCGGGCCGCCAGCGGGTCATCGACGTGCAGGAGCGCATGCGCCGGTACCTTGCAGATCTTCGTCATCGTGCCGGTCGTGATCGAACCGATATCGTAGAGAACGGCCAGATCGATCAGCCCTTCGCCGAGCCAGGTTTGCAGCTGCACCTGGTCGCCTTCCAGAAGGTCGATTTCGACATCTGCCACGTTCTCGATGTACATGCGCAGCATTTCCGGCATGAACAGCGCCCCGAACGGCTCGAAACAACCGATGCGCAGCACCTTCGGCACGCGGTCGGCGAGGTCGCCGATCGCCCTGTCGAACTCCGTGGCAGCGGACAGCATGATGCGGGCGGCGCTGATGAAGCGCTCGCCTGCGGGCGTCACCTGCACCCCGCGCGCCGGGCGCCGCTCGAAGATGCGCGCTCCCATTTCCCCTTCGGCGAGCGTGATGGCCGCAAGAATGGATGATTGCGAGATATGCAGTGATTTCGATGCGGCCTGTACGCTGCCGAGGTTCGCCACTTCGCAGACATAGCGAAGCTGCCGGATTGTCAGGTTCATCGCACCGCGCTCTCCACAAAATGTATGAAGTTATGCGAGAGAATACATTTTGTGCGTTGGAAGGAAAGGTCCATTCTGCCTGCAACAAACCGCCTGCCGAAAAGATGCAGGGAACCAGGGGAACGACCGAATGCCTTTACAGAACCCGCTCGAAGGGGCGGCGGAGCTGTGCCGTCTGGACGCCGCCGCGCTGACGACTGCTTATCGCAACCGCACGCTTTCGCCGGTCGAGGTCGCCAAGGCCGCGATGGCGCGCGCCGAGGAGGTCAATCCGGAGCTCAACGCCTTCACCTTTATCGACCATGAGGGTGCGCTTGCGGCGGCCGGCGCTTCTGAGAAGCGCTGGGCGGAGGGTGCGCCTCTTTCGCAGGTCGATGGCGTTCCGACCACGCTGAAGGACATCGTGTGGGTTAACGGGTGGAGCGTACGCTACGGCAGTGCCACCACGCCTGCACGTCCTTACAGCGAGGACGCGCCATCCGTGGAACGGTTGCGCAAGGCGGGCGCAGTCTTCATTGCACAAACCACGACCCCGGAGTTCGGCTGGAAAGCCGTCACCGACAGCGCGCTTTTCGGCGTGACCCGCAATCCCTGGAACACGCAGAAAACCCCCGGTGGTTCATCCGGCGGCGCGGCCGTGGCCGCAGCGGTCGGCGCGGGCGTGTTCCATCTCGGAACCGATGGCGGCGGGTCGATCCGTGTTCCCGCATCCTTCACCGGGATCGTCGGTCACAAGCCGACATTCGGCCGGGTTCCGGCCCATCCGGCGAGCGCCTTCGGCACCGTCGCCCATATCGGGCCGATGACGCGAAGCGCGAGCGATGCCGCAGCCATGCTGCAGGCGATGTCCGGCCGGGACATCCGGGATTGGACGCAGGGTGCCGGCGTACTGGCAAGCCTCGACCGCCCCGCAGAAATCGATCTTGCAGGCAAACGCATCGGATACTGGTCGACGCCGGCAAGCGGCACCGTCGATCCCGACATTGCCGCGGTCGTAGACTCCGCCGTCGCGCGCCTGTCTTCCGCAGGCGCGCACGTTGAACCAATCACGCTGCCGGCGGAAGGTCTTCTCGACCTTTTCCATCATCACTGGTTCACCGGAGCCGCCGCGCGTCTCTCCGCGATCCCCGAGGCCGACCGCGCATCGATCGATCCGGGCTTTCTGGAAATCGCCCGCACTGGTGCTGCCTACAGCTCGACTGCGCTCGTGCTCGCACAGGTGCGGCGTGGCGACTACGGCGCGGCGATGGATCGCCTGCTCGCCGAATATGATTTCGTGGTGTCGCCCGGCACGGCGCTGCCGGCCTTCGATGCAGGTCTTGAGATACCCGCGGGAAGCGCCTTTGCACGCTGGACGGAATGGGCCGGCTTCAGCTTTCCCATCAACCTCAGCCAGCAGCCCGCCTGCGTCATACCCTGCGGGTTCACGCCGGACGGCCTGCCGGTCGGTTTCCAGATCATCGGAGCGCGCGGCGCAGATGCCAGCGTTCTTTCCGCCGCTGCCGGCCTGGAGGTGATCTTCTCCAGATAAGCATCGATACGCGCATGACGAACACAACCAAATATAAAAGGGGTAACCGTTATGATGAATAGACGTGCAATGCTTCAGGGCGCCCTGGGAGCCGGCGCCGCCGGTGGAATGCTTCTCGCCGACATGAACAGGTCCGCCAAGGCGCAGGATACCTCGCCGATTGCAGTGGGCTCGGCACTGCCGATGTCCGGCATCGCGGCGGCCGACGGCATCGAGTTCAAGAACGGCCTCGACCTTGCCGCCGAGGAGATCAATGCCGCCGGCGGCATTCTGGGGCGGCCTGTCGAGATCCACATCGAGGACACCAAGGAAATGGGTGCGGACCTCGTGTCCCAGTCCATGCAGCGGCTGATCGACCGCTTCAACACCCCGGTTCTCATCAATGGCTATAATCTCGGCACCAACATGATCGAGATGGACGTCGCGGCCGACAACGACGTCATCATGATGCACTACAACACGCTCATCTCGCACAATGAGAAGTTCAAGACAGACCCTGAGCGGTATTATGGTTCGTTCCAGGGCGATCCGCCGGAATTCTGGTACGGGCCGGGCTGCCTGAACTTCCTGAAGTCGCTTTCGGACGCCGGCACGTGGAAAGCGCCGAACAAGAAGATCGCCATCATTCCCTCGGCAAACGAGTATTCGATCGTCATCGCCAACGCGATCCGCGATCAGGCCAAGGATTACGGTTTCGAGGTGAGCCTGTTCGAGACCGTGCCTTTCCCGACGAACCAGTGGGGCCCGACACTGGCAAAGCTGCGCCAGGACCCGCCGGCTGCCATTATCGTCACGCACTTCCTGCCTCAGGACCTTGCCCAGTTCATGGTTCAGTTCCTCACGCAGCCGACCAACAGCCTCGTCTACATGCAGTACGGCCCCTCCCTTCCCGCCTTCCGCGAGATCGGCGGCGAGACGATCAACGGCGTCATCTATTCGACGGTCGTCGGCTGCCTGCCGGACGACTTCTCGAAACCGTTCCGCGAGTCCTATCGCGCGAAATTCGGCCCCAACTCCGCCTATATCACGGGGTCGCAGACCTATGACGGGCTGTGGATGTGGGCGATAGCCGCTGCCATCGCCGGGGGGCCGGGCGAGCCCTTCAACAAGGAGCAGGTGAGCAAGGTCGCCGCCGTCATGCGACGCAATGTCTATCGCGGCGTCAACGGAACCTACCGGGCCGATCCTGCCGGCCAGTCGGCCTATTGCTACCCGACACAGACCGCCGATCCTTCGCTGGGCATGCCGCACCAGTTCCTGCAGCACCAGGACTACAAGACCGATCCGAAGCTCATCGCACCGGCGCTCTACGCCACCGACACGTTCCTCCTGCCGCCCTGGATCAAATAGGTCCCGGCAGCGCAGCCCTGAACGGGGTATCGGCCGCCCGAGCGGCCGGTACCGATGGCGAAAGGAGCGGAATGATGGAAAGCAGCGGGACAATCTTGCTGGAATGCGAAAACGTCGTGAAGCGCTACGGCTCGCTTGCGGCGGTCGATGGCATGTCGCTCACCGTGAACCGCGGCGAGATCGTCGGCATCGGCGGCCCGAACGGTGCGGGCAAGACGACCTTCTTCGATGTGGTGACGGGCGTGACCCCCGCCACCGAGGGCCGGATGGTTTTCGACGGCCACGACATTTCAAAGCTTGGCGCCGACAGCATTTGCCAGCATGGCATCGCGCGCACATTCCAGCTCAACGCCGCCTTTGAAAGCCTGACGGTGCGCGAAAACATCGACGTCGCCGCCTATTTCGGCAGGAGCCGAAGGGCGATCCCGGGCCTGAAGCTCGGCCAGGATGTGCGCCAACAGACGCAAGAGGCATTGGCTTTCGTCGGTCTTGCCGACAAGGCGGATGCCACGGTGGGGCAGCTTCCCGTGCTCGACCGCAAGCTGCTGATGATTGCCGGCGCGATCGCGACACGGCCCAAACTGCTTTTCCTAGACGAGCCCGTCGGCGGGCTCAATTCCAGCGAGATCGATCACATCATCGGTCTGGTCGAACGGCTGAAAGCGAACGGTATGACCGTCGTTCTGATCGAACATGTCATGCGTTTCCTGCTGGCGCTCTCCAGCCGCGTCATCATCATGCATCACGGCAAGAAAATCTTCGAAGGCCCGCCGCAGGCGGTGGCGGAAGACCCCGTGGTCGTGGACTCTTATCTTGGAGAAGGCACCCGCAAGCGGCTCGCGACATATTTTGCCGAAGGCGAGGTACAGCCGTGAGCGCATCCACCCAACCGCCTGTCCTCAGTCTTTCCAACGTGGTTTCGGGCTACAAGGGACTGCAAGTCCTCAAGGGCATATCCTTCGACATTGCCGCCGGCGACTTCGTGACCGTCGTCGGCCCCAACGGCCATGGCAAGTCGACCCTGCTTAAGACCATTTCCGGCCTCGTGCCGCTGACGTCGGGCGCGATCCGCATCAACGGCGAACCGGCCCCGGGAAAGCCGCATGCCGTCGCCGGGCTGGGTGTTGCCCACGTTCCGCAGGGCGACATGCTGTTTCCGGAAATGAACGTGCTGGAAAACCTGCTGATGGGCGCTTACCTCGCGCCCTCGAAAGCCGAGATCGACCGGCGGCTGGACGAAGTCTACACGCTCCTTCCCAAGCTTTCGGATCGCCGCGACCAGGTGGCCTCGTCTCTTTCGGGAGGCGAGCGACGGATGGTCGGCATCGGTCGCGGGCTCATGATGGGCGGGCAGATCCTGCTGATCGACGAGCCGTCGCTGGGGCTCGCACCGCTGATCATCGAGCAGATCTACGGCGTCATAACGGAGCTCTCCAGAAGCGGCAGGACCATATTGCTCGTCGAGGAAAATCCGGCTCGTGTCGCCGACCTCGCCGACCATCTTCATCTGCTGGATGACGGCATCATCGTGTGGTCGGGCCCGCCGGCGGAACTCCTTGCCCGCGATGAACTCCTCGCAACCTATCTCGGAGGCTGACGATCATGCTCGACATCCTGACCGCCATCCTCATCGCCGGCCTGACGACAGGCGCGCTCTACGCACTCGCGACCGTCGGCCTCTCCCTGGTCTGGGGTTCCATGGGCATGCTCAACATGGCGCATGCCGCCATGTTGACGCTCGGCGGCTACTCGGCCTTTACGCTCTGCACCGTGCTCGGCCTTCCCGTCATCGTCGGCTTTGCCGGCGCGATTCTGGTCGGCGCCGTCGCGGGCGGACTGCTCTACGTGCTGATCGTGCGCAACCTGCTCAAAACCGACAAGGCGACATTCGAATCCAACGTGATGATCGCGACCGTCGGCATCGGCATCGCGCTCGAAAACGCCATTCTGCTGACCTATGGCGGCCAGCCTTTGAAGCAGCCGATCTCCGCAACCGGATCGTTCATCCTCGGACCGGTCAGCCTGCCCTATCAGAACATGCTCATCGTGCTGGTGGTCATCGCGCTCATGGCCGTCATCGCACTGCTTCTCGGCAGGACACGCATGGGTCGCGCGATCCGCGCGACGGCGCAGAACCGCGAGGCGGCCCAGCTGATGGGCGTGGCGGTCAACTCGGTCTATTTTCAGGTTCTCGTCCTGTCGGGCGCCATCGCCGGCATCTGCGGCGTCATGGTCAGTTCCATGACCCAGCTTTCGCCGCCGCTCGGCAACGACCCCATGCTGAAGGCCTTCATCATGTGCGTGGTCGCAGGCCTCGGCAACCTTCCGGGCGCGGTGGCGGCCGCTTTCGGCCTCGCCCTGCTGGAAGCCTTCGTCCAGTACGTCGCGGGCGCGCGCTGGGGTTTCCCAACCCTGCTCTTCGTGGTCATCGCTGTCCTGATATGGCGGCCCGCCGGCCTTTTCGGCCGTGTCCAAATCCGTCGCATGTGAGGTGGCGCCATGAACAAGACTTCAAGCTCCAAGGGCATGTCCGGCAACGCCCGGATCGACCTCTTCGTCAGCCTGCTGCTGATCGCAGCCGCGATCGCGCTCCCCTTCATGATCGACAGCCGCTACGTGCTCGGGCAGATCGTGCTGGCACTGTTCTACGCCACCATCGCCTCGCAGTGGAACCTGCTGTTCGGCTTTGCCGGCGTCTTCTCCCTTGCCCAGATGGCGATGTTCGCCTTCGGCGGCTATGCGACCGCGATGATCTGCTTCTACTTCGGCTGGAATGTCTGGGCGGCCTTGCTCCCGGGCGCCCTTTCCGCCGTCGTCTTCTCGCTGGTCGTCGGCCTCGCCTGCCTCCGCCTCACCGGCGTTTACGTGGCGCTGCTCACGCTTGCCATTGCGCAGACCATGTATCTGCTGATCGTGACGGACACCGAATGCTTCATCATGGTCGGCTCGATCTGCCGGCAGTTTACCGGCGGCGCGGTGGGCTTCGCCCGCTTCGGCGATCTTGGCACGCGCGCCCTCCTCAAGGGCCAATGGCTCGTCGGCAACTATGCCATCATCGCAACGCTCTTCGCCGTCACGATGGTCGTCACCTACATCATCGTCAAAAGCCCGATCGGCCTTGCGTTTCGCGCCCTCAAGGACAATCCCGGCTATGCGGTGGCCCGCGGCGTCAACCAGTTCCAGGCGCAGCTTCTGGTGTTCGGCATCTCGGCCTTCTTCACTGGCCTTGCCGGCGGTTTCTACGCCGCGCATTTCCAGGCCATCGGCCCGGGCATCCTGTCGATGTCGCAGCTGATGTTCATCATCGCCATCACGGTGGTCGGCGGCGTCGGAACCTTCTGGGGGCCGCTCGTGGGCACCATCGTGCTGGTGGCGGCTGACGAACTGATGCGTGAAGCCGGCGAGTTTCGCACGCTCGGGCTTGGCCTCATCATCGCGCTGTCGATCCTGCTTATGCCGAAGGGCCTCGTCGGGCGGCTCGGCGATCTCTTGTCCTGGCTGCGCCACCGCAACCGCGCCGCCGCATCTGCCATCACGTTTCAGGAAAAGCCGGCAACCACCGGGAAGTGAGGAGTTTTCATGTACGACACGATCATCATCGGCGCCGGTTCCGCCGGCTGCGTGCTTGCAAACCGGCTGAGCGCCGATCCGAACCGCAAGGTCCTGGTGCTGGAGGCCGGCCGGGCGGCCCCGCTGGCCTCGGATATTCCATCCGACTGGGTCACCATGTTCAACACGGGTGCCGACTGGGGCTATTACACCGAGCCTCAGGCGGGCTGCCGCGGTCGCCGCATCTTCTGGCCGCGCGGCAAGATGGTCGGCGGCTCCGGTGCGCTCAACGCGATGATCTATATCAGGGGGCTGCCGTCCGACTACGATGCATGGGAAGCGATGGGTTGCAGCGGCTGGGGCTGGAAGGATGTGTTCCCGGTGTTCCTCTTTTCGGAAGCCAATGCCGACATCAAGGACAGCCGCTATCACGGCAACGACGGCCTCCTGCATATCGGCAATGTACCCTATGTCGACAAATATGAGCGGATGTGGATCGAGGCCGCCGAGGCGGCGGGTTACCCCTACAATCCCGATTACAACGGCGAGAGCCAGGAAGGGGTCGGCCTCTTCCAGTTCACCATCAAGAATGGTGAGCGCTGGGGAACCGGCAAGGCCTATCTGCGGCCGGCCCTCGAACGCCCCAACCTCACCGTGGAAACCGGCGTTCTCGTCACGAAGCTCATCGTCGAGAATGGTCGCGCCAAGGGCGTCAGCTATCTCATCGACGGCGTTGCGCACACGGCCTATGCCGAAAGCGAAGTGGTGCTCTCGGCGGGTGCGATCGCGTCCTGCCAGCTGCTGATGCTGTCGGGTATCGGTCCGGCGGACGAACTCAAGGCGGTCGGCGTCGATCCCATCCATGACCTTCCCGGCGTCGGCAAGGATTTGCAAGACCACCTCAACATTCCCATCACCTTCTACACCAAGGAACCGCTCGGCATCGGTGCGTGGACCGACGAGGTGATCGCAGACAGCTTCGAGGAATGGCGCGACTACCGTACCGGCATCCGCTCATCTCCCTGGGTTGCGTCCGGCGGACATGTGTGCAGCCGACCCGGCGTCGAGCCCGACCTGCAGCTCTACGGCGCGATGAGCCCGCACCGCGATTATGCCCGCTTCCTGGGCGGCCAATCCGGTATCACCGCGCATTCCACGCTTCAGCGCCCGAACAGCCGGGGCGAGATCAGGCTCCGCTCGGCCAATCCGATCGAATACCCATCGATCGACCCCAAATATTTCGTGAGCGATCCGGATGGGCTCGACCTCGCCACCATGGTGGAAGGTGTGAAGATCAACCGCCGCATCATGGAACAGTCGCCGATCCGCGATCTCGTCGATTACGAAGTCAGCCCCAGCGCCGAGTGCAGGACGGACGCCGAAATCGCCAACTACGTCCGCGGCCACATGACGACGCTCTATCACCCGTCTTCATCCTGCCGCATGGGGACCGACGCGATGGCCGTCACCGATCCCGCGACCCTGAAGGTGCACGGTCTCGAAGGCCTGCGCGTCGCAGATGCATCGGTCATCCCGAAGATGGTTTCGGGCAACCTCAATGCGCCGACGATCATGGTCGCCGAGCGTGCCGCCCAAATGATCCTCGCCGGTTAAGGAGACGCATCCATGAACATCGCCCCATCCACAGGCAGCTGGCACGACAGGGCCGCGAAACTCTCTTTCGAAGGAAGGCTCTTCATCGACGGCGACTACCGCGAGGCGGTTTCCGGAGCGAAATTCGAGACGGTCAATCCGGCGGATGACAGCATCATCGCGGCGGTGTCGCGCGGCGACGGCGCCGATATCGACCTCGCCGTCGCTTCCGCGCGCAAGGCTTTCAAGTCGGGCGTCTGGTCGCGCATGGCGCCGCGTGCCCGCATGGCCGTCATGCTGCGGTTCGCCGACCTTGTCGAACAGCACGCGGGCGAATTCGCTGTTCTCGACACCCTCGACATGGGCAAGCCCATCCAGGAGATGCTGGCCGTCGATATCCCGCTGGCATTGACCTGCCTGCGCTTCACGGCCGAATGCATCGACAAGATCGAAGGCAGCGTCGGCGCGACGGCAAGCGACGTGCTGTCCTATGTCATCCGCCAGCCGCTCGGCGTCGTCGGCTGCATCGTTCCGTGGAATTATCCCCTGCTGATGACGGTGTGGAAAATCGCCCCCGCCCTCTCGGCCGGCAATTCCGTCGTGCTGAAGCCGGCCGAACAATCCCCGCTCTCGGCGCTGCTGCTTGCGCGGCTCTTCATGGAGGCCGGCGGGCCCGCGGGCGTGTTGAACGTCGTCAACGGCTTCGGCGCAGAGGCCGGCAAGGCGCTGGCCTTGCACGACGGCGTCGACAAGATCGCCTTTACCGGCTCGGCAGAGGTCGGCAAGCTGATGCTGATCTATGCCGGCCAATCCAACATGAAGAAGGTCGCGACGGAGTGCGGGGGCAAATCTCCGCATATCGTCCTGGCGGATGCGGAAAACCTCGAAAAGGCGGCCTGGTGGGCGGCCATGGGCATCTTCGGCAACCAGGGCGAAGTGTGTTGCGCCGGCTCGCGCATCATCGTGGAAAAGTCCGTTGTCCCCGACTTCATCGATGCACTGTCGGCGCAGGCGAAATCCGGCTACGTGCCCGGCGACCCGCTGGACGAGACCACCACGATGGGCCCGCTCGTTACCCGGGAACAGCAGCAGCGCGTGCTGAACTATATCGACATCGGTCGCCGGGGCGGCGCGGACTGCATCCTCGGCGGCGGCGTGCCCGACGGTCTGGAGCACGGCGCCTATGTCGCGCCCACCATCTTCACCGGCGTCAACAATAGCATGACGATCGCGCGCGAAGAGATATTCGGACCGGTCGCCAGCATCATTCCGGTGTCCGGTTACGAGGAGGCGGTCGCCATCGCCAATGACAGCCCGTTCGGGCTCGCCGCCGGCATCTGGACGAGCGACCTGGGCAAGGCGCATCGTTTCGCACGCGATGTCGAGGCCGGCATGGTTTACGTGAACAGCTACATGAATGGCGACATGCAATTGCCGTTCGGGGGCTGGAAGGAAAGCGGCAACGGCCGCGACAAATGCATGGATGCGATCCTCTCCTACACGCAAAGCAAGGGCGTGTGGGTCACGGTCGGCGAATGACGAGGGCAGAGATGACGAAGACCGGATGGAATTTTCATGAACTCTACCTCTGGCACGATACCGGCGCGGCCGCGCAGTTCTTTCCGGCCAGCCTGACCGTCGAACCCGGCGAGCATGCGGAAAACGCCGAAACGAAGCGGCGCTTCCGCAATCTCATGGAGGTCTCCGGGCTCACCGAGCAGCTTACGAGCGTCAAGTCGGTTCCGGTAGACGAGGATGACCTCGCGCTGTTCCATACCCGCGACTACATCCGGCGCATCAAGGCGCTCAGCGACGATCGCGGCGGCGATGCGAGTTACCTCACGCCGTTCGGGCGTGGCAGCTACGAGATCGCCTGCCTTGCGGCCGGCGGCACGTTTGCCCTCATGGACAAGGTGCTTTCCGGCGAGCTCGACAATGGCTACGCGCTGGTCCGTCCGCCGGGCCACCACGCGGAAAGCGATAAGGGCATGGGCTTCTGCCTGTTCGGCAATGTCCCGGTGGCCATCCTGAAGAACCGCAAGAAGCATGGTTTCGAGCGTGTGGCGACGGTGGATTGGGACGTCCACCACGGGAACGGCACCCAGGCCGCATTCTGGACCGATCCCGCCGTGCTGACGATCTCGCTTCACCAGGAGCGGCTCTATCCGCATGACAGCGGCGACCGCGAGGAACGCGGCGCCGGTGCGGGTCTCGGCTACAACCTCAACATTCCGCTTCCGGCCGGCAGCGGGCACGGCGCCTATATCGCGGCCTTCGAACAGGTCGTGCTTCCGGCGCTACGGGCCTACAAGCCCGACCTCATCGTCGTTCCCTCGGGTTTCGACGGTTCGGGCGCCGATCCGCTCGGCCGCATGATGCTGCACAGCGATACCTATCGCGAGATGACCCGAATGCTGATGGAAGCCGCCGCTGACCTATGCGGCGGGCGTCTCGTGATGTCGCACGAAGGCGGCTATTCCGCTGCCTATGTGCCCTATTGCGGCCTCGCCGTGCTGGAGCAGCTTTCGGGCATCAAGACCCATATCGACGATCCCTTCCTGCCCGTGTTTCGAAATTACGCGGGCCAGGAGCTCCGCCCTTGGCAACAGGAGGCGATCTCGGCCGCCGCCGAACTTCTGGCCGGCATTCGCCCATAGCCGCCTCATCGAGAAGGAGGACGCGCTCGGCCGGCACCAGACCGGCCATAACAGCGGCGTCATCCATGCAGGCGTCTCCATCCGCCGGGCAGTCTCAAGTCAGCCTGGCGCCGCGCCGATACGCCACTGGTAGGGCGGCGGCGTGCCGTTGACGGCGAAATCGCCGATGATCCGGTGTTTGTAGATGCGCGGATTGTGCGAGGCGAGCGTGCGGGCGTTGCGCCAGTGACGGTCGAGGCCGGCGGGCTTCTTGGTGGCGGAGGCGCCGAGCGCATCGAAGAGCAGCGTCGAGGCTTCGAGGATCAGATCGGAAACGACCGTCTGGGCCTGTGCCGCTTCGAGTTCGGCGATCGCATTGGCTTTCTCCTCGGCAGCCTCGTCGTCCGCGAAATGTGCGTCGAAGGCCCGCTGAAGGCTCGCTGCGGCCTGGAGCGTGATCGCCGACGCCGCATAGGCAGCGGCACGGATGCGCCCGACAACCTGCAGGACCTGCGGGTCCTCGCTGGAACGCGCCGCGGCGGCGTGTATGTAGGTCCGCCGCCGCTCGGCCACGGCCTTGGCGACATCGGCCGTAATCGCGCGGCCGATGCCGGCAAGCGTTGCGAGATGAACGAGCTGGTAGAAGGCAGCCGAGTATCGGAAACGCGCCTCGTCGACGACGATGTCCTCCGGCGTCACCACGACATCGCGGAAGGTGGTGGTGCCGCTTGCCGTCAGCACCTGGCCGAAGCCGTCCCAGTCATCGACGACATCGACGCCTTCGGCGTGACGGCGCACGGCCACGGAGATGCCCTCGCCCTCGGCGTTGGAGGCTCCGACATCGATCCAGTCGGCGAAGAGGGAACCGGTCGTGTAGTACTTCGCACCGTTCAGGACGAGCCTGCCGTCCTTCTCGGCGACATGGGTGGCGAAGCGGTCGAGTGCGGCACTCGCACCGATCTCGCTCCAGGCGTTGCCCGTGATCTCGCCGCCGCCGATACGCCCCAGCCAGAGCGCGCGGCGCGCGGCATCCCGGGTGTTCAGGATATCTTCCGTAAAGCCGAAGTGCCCGCGCAGCGCCTGCGTGATATTGGAATCCGCCGCCGAAAGCTCGATCAGCAGGTTGAAGAACTGCGGCAGGCTCGCGCCTTTGCCGCCCGCTTCCACCGGAAGCCGCACGGCACCGAAACCCGCCTCCTTCAAGTCGCGGATCGCCTCATGCGGCAGGTCGCGCCCCAGGTCCCGCGCAATCGCGTTTTCAGCGATCCGCGTAAAGATTGGCCGGAACGGCGCGGCAATGGTCTCGTAATCCTCTCCGGGGCCAGCGCCCCAGGCATTCTCGATCTGCGTCATCTATCCTGCTCGTTGCTATCGTGCCGACCATCGCCGGTCACGCTTGGAGTTGCCGCGAGGGTAGCTGCGCCAGATATGGAATAAAGAAATTCCATATCTTTTATGTACTATTCGGCAAAATGCTGTTCCGCCTTTGGCTGAAAAAAGCGCAACCGGAAAACGGACGACAACGGCTTATGCCGTTCGTTCGGGGAAATGACGATACGAACCGGGCACGCTTTGCCTGTCCAGAAGGCGCGGCAAGCTGCGTATCAAGCTGTCCCGATCCCGTCTAAGCCGGGCGGCCTTCAATAGGTGACAATATCAAACACGGCAACTGACTTGGCCTTTCGCCCTGCGGCGCGCTGGTAGCAATTTTCGTGTCTTTGCCGAAATTTGGAACATCCATTTCTTAAATACAGTAATTTTATAGATAATATGAAAATTACTTTCACTGCCCGGCAGAGTCTCGCTGTGGTGGAAGCTCTTTTTTCGAGAATGGGGACATTTCCATATGAGTACACAGACCACCTTCCGGCGGGCCGTACAGTCCGTCGCCGCCGCTGCCTTCCTCGCCACGACCATGCTATCGGGCCTGGCTCACGCCGGCCCGACGCTCGACAAGATCAACCAGCGCGGCACCATCAAGGTCGGCGTCGGCACCACACCGGGCTTCTTCACGCCCGACAGCAACGGCAAGTGGCAGGGCTTCTTCATCGATTACGGCCGCGCCCTGTCGATCGCGGTCTTCGGCACCCCCGATAAGGTGGAGTTCACGTCGTCCTCGCCGCAGCAGCGTCTTCCCGCCCTTCAGAGCGGTGAATTCGACATCCTGCTCTCGGGCGTCACGGTCACCGCCACCCGCGCCTTCAAGCTCGGCTTCCATTTCGGCCCGACGGTCTTCTATGACGGCCAGGGCATCCTGGTCCGCAAGGACCTCGGCGTAACGAAGGCCGTGGATCTCGACGGCGCGACGATCGGGGCGCAGAGCGGTACGACGGGCGAACTGAACGTGGCCGACTTCTTCCGCAAGACGGGCAAGACCTTCACGCCCGTGACCATAGAGGATACCGGACAGTTCATCGACGCACTGGAATCCGGCCGCGTCGACGCGATCACGCAGGACTCCTCCGATCTCGTCGGCAAGCGCACCCAGCTGAAGAAGCCGGATGACTATGTCCTCCTGCCGGAACGCCTTTCGAAGGAGCCGCTCGCACCGGCTATCGCCGGTGGCGACGATCGCTGGCTCGAACTTGTGAACTGGACCGTGAATGCGACCATCCAGGCCGAAGAATGGGGCATCACATCGGCAAATGTGGACGAGTTCCTCAAATCGGAAGACCCGGCAATCCAGCGCTTCCTCGGCGTCGACCCGTCCTTTGCCAACGATATCGGGCTCGATCCGAAATGGGCCTACAACATCATCAAGACGGTCGGAAACTACGGTGAGATCTTCGACCGCAACCTGAAGCCGCTCGGCTGGGAGCGCGGTTACAACAGTCTGTGGACCGACGGCGGCCTGCTCTATTCCCCGCCCTTCCGCTAAGCCGCGATGATGACGAACGACCACCCGTCTGGAATTGCGTAAAGGCGAGGACATGGAGCATTTTCGCGATTCCGGGCGAAACGCGCCGGTTGCAGGTCGACGCGTTTTCCACATCGTCCTGTCGGGCCCGCCGCGGCCCGGCCTGGCCGCGAAAATCCAGGCATGGTGGGGCGGCTGGCCATGGGGCCAGCTCGCCCTTCTGGCCGTGTGTGCAGCATTGGGCGCGCTGTTCATCGGCAATGTTCTGGAGAACATGGCGCGCATCGGCATCCTGCCGGGTTTTGCCTTTCTTTCGAGTTCCGCCAACTTTGAAATCGGCGAAAGCCCGATCGCCTTCCGCGCGGGGGATACCTATCTGCGCGCGCTCGTTGCGGGCCTTCTCAATACGCTGAAGGTTTCCCTGCTCGGCTGCCTTCTCGCGACGATCCTCGGTGTCGCGGTGGGCGTGGCGGGGCTCTCGCGCAATTTGCTGCTCTCCCGCCTCGTGCGCTGGTTCATCGAGATCACCCGCAACACGCCGCTCCTGCTGCAGCTGTTCTTCTGGATGGCGCTTGCGAAGGCGTTACCGGCGCCACGCCAGGCATCGGGCGTGTTCGATGCGGTCTTCCTCACCAACAGGGGTGTCTACATACCCTCGCTCTACTTTGTGGGCGGTCCCTTCGGCATCGTCGCAGCACTCGGAATTGCCGCGATTGCAACTCTGGTCCTCATCGTCCTCCTGCGGGCCACCGGCCGGCTGACGCGTCGTTCCGGCATGGTCGCCACCGGGCTCGCCGTTGCCGCCCCCTTCGCTTTCCTTCTTCTCACCGGTGCACGGCCGGCGGCGGAACTGCCGGCGCTGTCAGGCTTCAACATCAGAGGCGGCCTCAACCTCTCCCCGGAATTCGCCGCACTGTTGACCGGCCTCGTGGTGAAGTTCGCGGCGCTGATCGCGGAGATCGTCCGCGCAGGCATACAATCGGTCGGCAAGGGTCAGTGGGAGGCGGCGCGGGCGCTCGGGCTGCACGACGGCCATATCATTCGCCTCGTCGTGATGCCGCAGGCGCTGCGCGTGATAACGCCGCTGACGACATCGAGCTATCTGGACCTCACCAAGGATTCGAGCCTGGCCGTTGCCATCGGCTTTCCCGACCTGGTCAGTATCGTCAACACGACCGCCAACACGACCGGCCAGTCGATGGAGGCGCTGATCATTCTCATCGGCGCGTTCCTAACTATCAATCTCGCGCTTTCGGCCCTGATGAACATCCACAACAACCGTGTCGCGCTCAAGGGAAGCAGACGATGACCACACGCCTTGCCCGTGCGCTGCCTGGCCTGCGCGCCGGCCTCTTCGGAACGCGCGCCAATACACTCGTCACGCTGGCGACACTTCTTCTGCTGTGGCAGACCGTTCCACCGCTTTTGCGCTGGGCGGTGCTCGACGCCACCTTTACCGGTGACGCGAATGCGTGCACGCGGGCGGGCGCCTGCTGGGCCTTCGTGACGGCGAAGCTCCGCTTCATCCTCTTCGCCTTCTATCCGCCGGACCTGCAATGGCGGCCACTCCTGGTGATCGTGTTGCTGTGCGCGATCCTTGCGGCAAGCGCCCTTCCGCGCTTCTGGGGACGTGGGCTCATCCTTGCCTGGCCACTGACGATCGTTGCCTGCTGGCTGCTCATGCAAGGCGCCTTCACGGCAACGCCCATTCCTTCCAACCAATGGGGCGGCCTGCCGGTAACGCTGTTCGTCTGGGCCTTGTGTTTTGCCGCCGCGACGCCCATTGCCGTGCTGCTGGCGCTTGCCCGCCGCTCGAACCTCGGAGGGCTGCGCACCTTCGCCGTCCTCTATATCGAACTCATGCGCGGCACGCCGATGGTCGCCATTCTCTATGTCGCCATGCTGATCCTGCCGATGGCGCTGCCGGATGGCCTTTCCATCGACAAGATGCTGCGCGCGATCATCATGGTGACGCTGTTCTGGGCCGCCTACATTGCCGAGGTCATCCGCGCCGGGCTTCAGGCCGTGCCGAACGGCCAGGCGGAAGCAGCGACGGCGCTCGGGCTCGGATACTGGCGCATCCAGGGCCTCGTCATCCTGCCGCAGGCCTTTCGCATCGTTATCCCCGGCATCGTGAACCTCGCCATCGGCTTCCTGCTGGCGACCTCGTTGCTCGCCGTCATCGGGATATTCGACCTCCTGAACGCCGCCCGCGCCTCCGCTGCCGATCCGCAATGGCTCGGCTTCTACAACGAGGCATATATCGTCGTGGCCGTCATCTACTTCGTGATCTGCTTCGGCGCCTCGCGCTACAGTCAGTGGCTCGAGCGCCGGCTGGGAAATAACGGGGCGGCGCCCGCATAGGCGCCACCCCGCCGCCCACAAACTTGCCGAACCGTTGGCACTCAGGCCCCGGACCCCAGATAGATGTGATGCAGGTCGTCGCGCTGGGCGAGGTCTTCCGCCTTGCCTTCCAGCGCCACGCGGCCGCTTTCGAGAAAATAGGCGCGGGAGGCATGGGCAAGGGAAAGGGCCGCGTTCTGCTCGGCAAGCAGGAAGGCCACCCCCTTCTCGCGGTTGAGCCGGACGATGATCCTGAAGATCTCCTGGACGATGGTCGGCGCCAGCCCCATCGAGGGCTCGTCCAGCAGGACGAGGCGCGGCTGCGTCAAGAGTGCGCGACCGATCGCTAGCATCTGCTGCTCGCCGCCGGAGGTGAGCCCTGCCAGGGTTCGCCTCTTGTCCTTGAGGCGGGGGAACCAGGCATAGATGTCGTCCAGCTGGCGCACGAGTTCGCCCCGCGCCGGCTTGTGAAGAAACGCGCCCGACAGCAGGTTTTCCTCGACCGTCAGATGCGAGAATACCCGCCGGCCTTCGAGCACATGCACGATGCCGCGTTTCGTCAGGCGGTTTGCCGCCGTCCCCAGGATGTCCTGACCGTCAAAACGCACATGTCCTTGCCGCACCGTCGCCCTGTCGGCAGCCGCCAGCCCGGATATCGCCTTGAGCACCGTGCTCTTGCCCGCACCATTGGCGCCGAGCAGCGCGACGATCTCGCCCTGGCCGACGGTCAGCGAAACATCCGCGACCGCCAGGATGGCGCCGCCATAGACGACCTCTATGCCCGACACGTCGAGAAGACGACGATCGGCGGCGACAGGCAGTTCAGGCTGAAGGGTCATTTTTCTCTCCTTGTGGGACCGGGGCGGCTCCCGCCCCGGTCCTGATGGATCAGTTGGTGCCGACGTCGCGCGGCGTGATGCCGTGCTCCTTGGCATAGGCGGCGGACTTGGCGTCGATCAGCGGGCGCAATGCCTCGCGGTCGGCCTGAACCCAGTCGCTGACAAGGTTCCAGTTCTCGCCGGTCCACTGCTGGACACGCACGGCGCCGCCACCCTCGTGGTCGGCAGGCGTCAGCTGGAGGTTCTGGACGAGACCGAGGAAACCGGCCTTATCGAGTGCGGCATCGTCAAGCTTGAGGTGTTCCAACGCCCACTGACCTTCCTCACCCGTGATCGGCCTGTTGCCGAATTTCGCCTGCGCCTGCCGGACGATTTCGACCGATATGAGCGCATCGACGAGGCCGGAATTGTAGTAGACGCTGCCGAACGCCTTGGTGTCGCGCAGATCCGACTTGCCGGTATCGATGATGTGCTGCTTGAGGCGCTTGTGGATCTCGAAATCGGCGCCGGCCGGATAGGGTGTCAGCGCGAGATAGCCCTTTGCGGCGTCGCCGGCGGGAATGACGTCCTCTTCCGAAGATGCCCAGACATCACCGATGATGCGGTCGGCCGGGAAGCCGAAGCGCTGCGCCGTCTTGATGGCGACCGGCGTGGAAACGCCCCAGGTGCGCAGGAAAACCCAGTCCGGCTTCTGCTCGCGGACCTGGCGCCACTGCGAGGACTGCTCGCTGCCCGGATCCGGCACCGGAATCTGGATGTTCTCGAAACCGTACTTCTCGGCAAGCAGCGCCAGCGGATCGAGCGTTTCTCGGCCATAGGCGCTATCATGGTAGACGGTGGCGATCTTCTTGCCCTTGAGCTTGTCAAAGCCGCCTTCCTTCTCGGCGATGTAGTTCACGACGGCCGAGGCCTCGCTGTAGAACGTCACCATGACCGGGAAGATGTAGGGAAAGACGCGCCCGTCGGTCGCTTCGGTGCGGCCATAGGCCAGCGTCACCAGCGGAATCTTGTCCTGCGCCGCACGGTCGGACAACGCATAGGCGGCCGGTGCGCCGTTGGGGAAATAGGCAGAGACCGGCGCGCCGTTCAGGCCGCGCTTGAAGCGTTCGTAGCATTCGATGCCCTTTTCGGCCGTCCATTCCGTCTCGCATTCCTGCCAGACGATCGGCACGCCGTTGATGCCGCCCTCCACTTCATTGATGTAGCGGTAGTAGTCGATGCGACCCGCCCAGATCGACGCGCCGGAGGCCGCATAGGGACCGACGCGATAGCTGGCGATCGGGAAGAACTGCTTGTCGCTGTCCGGTCCCGACGTCGTGTCGATTGCCTGTGCGGAGCCCGCAAGCACCAGCACGGAAGCGGCTGCGACGATCGCGCCGCGCAAGAAAGTCTTGAACATACCCATCTCCTGTTGGGGGTCGAGACGTGGCACCCGCCACGCCCCGCCATGGAATCAATTGGTTTCGGTTTCCGGCGTGCGCGGCGTGATGCCGTTTTCCTTGGCGTAGGCCGCGGCGCCCTCCTTGATCAGCGGATTGAGAAGCTCGTGGTCGGCCTTGATCCAGTCGGTCTGGAGCACCCACTTCTCGCCGTCCCAGCTCTGGATGCGGGCCGCCCCGCCGCCCTCGTGATCGGTGGGCGTGATCCTGATCTGCTGAAGCAGGCCCTTGAAGCCGATTTCCTCGAGGCGCTTGTCATCGATGGTCAGGTGTTCGAAGGCCCAGCGGCCCTCCTCGCCATTGAGCGGGCGTGCGCCGAAATGCTTGTAACCGGTGCGCAGCGCTTCCACGGCGAGCGCCGCATTGACGAGGCCGATATTGTAGTTGACGGCGCCAAACAGCTTCTGGTCCCGCAGGTCGGACTTGCCCTTGTCGAGGATCTCGGCCTTCAGGCGCTTGTGGATCTCGAAATCCGTTCCGCCCGGATAGGGTGCGAGCGCCGAATAGCCGATGGCCGCGGTGCCCGCGGGAATGGCGTCGGATTCCGACCCCGCCCAGACGTCGCCGATGATATGATCGGCCGGGAAGCCGAAGCGCTGGGCCGTCTTCAGCGCAACGACCGTCGAAACGCCCCAAGTGCGCAGGAAGACCCAGTCCGGCTTCTGCTCGCGGATCTGGCGCCACTGCGGCGACTGTTCGTTGCCGGGATCAGCGACGGGGATCTGGATATTCTCGAAGCCGTACTTCTTGGCGAGCGCCTCGACGGCCGGCTGGCTGGCGCGGCCATAGGCGCTGTCATGATAGACGGTCGCGATCTTCAGGCCCTTGAGCTTGTCGAAGCCGCCGACCTTGTCGGCGATGTAATTGATGCCCGTCGACGCCTGGCTGTAGTAGCTGAACAGCAGCGGGAAGGCATAGGGGAAGACCGTGCCGTCGACCGTCTCCGTCTTCCCGCCGGCCGGATCGATCAACGGGATCTTGTCGGCTGCCGCCTTTTCGAGCAGCGCATAGGTCGCCGGCGTGCCGTGGGTGAAGAAGAAGGCGAGCGGCGACCCGTCCTTGCCGGCCTTCACACGCTTATAGACCTCGACGGTGCGGTCCGGGCTCCATTCGGTCTCGAACTCCTCGTAGTTGAGCTTCACACCCTCGACGCCGCCTTCCACCTCGTTGATGTAGCGGAAATAATCCCGCTCGCCGGCCCACCAGAGTTCGCCGGATGACGCATAGGCGCCGACGCGATAGGTCGGCAGCGGGATATACTGGCTCACCTCCTCGGCCGAAGCCGGGGTGAAGCTGGAGAAAAGCGTGCCGGCTAACAACGCGGCGACAAGCAGACGTTTCATGGTTCAACTCCTGGGTTCAAGATGGGAAAAGACGGCGGCGCGCACCCTGCGCTCGCTGCAAGCCGAGAAGCCTCGCCAATCCTTCCGGCTCCTTGATCAGGAACCAGATGATGAGGAGGCCGAAGATCGCTTTCTGGATGTTCTGGAGCAGGCCGGCATCGACATGGCCGCCGAAGACGTGCTGGAACAGCCAGTCGAGTGCCAGCGGCAGAAGGCTGACGAAGGCCGCGCCGAAATAAGCGCCGCGAATGGTGCCCAGACCGCCGATGATGATGATGAAAAGGATCTGGTAGGAGCGCGTGAGGCCGAAGCTCTGCACGCTGGCAGATCCGAGATAGGCGAAGGCCCAGAGCGCGCCGGCGATGCCGAGGATGAAGCTTGAGACCGCGAAGGCCTGCAGCTTCGCGCGAAAGACCGGGACGCCGATGACTGCGGCGGCCGTATCCATGTCACGGATCGCCATCCAGTTCCGCCCCGTCTGGCCGCGGATCAAGTTGAAGGAGAGGAGCGTCAGGAGCGCGACGATGCCGAGCGTCAGGTAGTAGCGACCGTGCGGCGTATTGGCCTCCAGCCCGAAGAAGGAGAGGCCGCGCGACAGCGCGATGGTGGCGGACGAGTTGCCATTGTAGAACCAGGGAAACTTCAGGAACAGCCACTCGAAGAAGAACTGGGCGGCGAGCGTGCTGACGATCAGGTAGAACCCCTTGATGCGCGTCGACGGAATGCCGAAGAGAAGCCCGACGGCACCCGCGATGAGACCCGCCACGACCAGCGCCAGCGGCAACGGCAGATCGGGAACACGCAGCTGGAGCGAGAAGGTCGCGTAGGCGCCGACCATCATGAACGCGCCGGCGCCAAGGGAAAGTTGGCCAGCGTAGCCGGTCAGGAGATTGAGGCCGAGGCCAGCGAGGGACAGGATCAGGAACGGCACGATGATCGCGTTGATCCAGTATTCCGAAGCGAGGAAAGGGGCGGCAAGAAGCACGGCGATTGCCGCCGCAATGCCGAGCGCCTTCAGGCCGACGGGATCGACAGGTTCGGCGGCAGCGGGCAGGTTGATCTCGGACATGGCTCAGACCCTTTCGATCTGTCGTTCGCCGAACAGGCCGGCCGGGCGGATGAAAAGGAAGACGAGCGCCAGCACATAGGCGAACCAGGGCGTGATGCCGCCGCCGAGATACGGGCCGATATAGGTTTCGGCCAGGCTCTCGCCGGCTCCCACGATCAGCCCGCCGACGATGGCGCCGGGGATCGAGGTGAAGCCGCCGATGATGAGGACGGGAAGAGCCTTCAGCACCACCAGCGACAGCGAGAACTGCACGCCCTGGCGCGCGCCCCACAGCAAGCCGGCGACGAGGCCGACCAGTCCGGCGACTGCCCAGACGATTTGCCAGATGCGGTTGATATCGATGCCGAGCGACAGCGCCGCGCGCGTATCGTCCGCCACGCCCCGCAGCTGGATGCCGATGCGCGTGCGATTGAACAGCAGCGACAGGACGACGACGATCGCAAGCGCCACACCTGCGGCGATGAGGTCGAACTGGCTGATCATGATATCGCCGAGGAAGATCGGCAGGTCGTCGATGCCGAGGTTCAGGGCCCGCACCTGCGATCCCATGATGCCCTGCGCGACGCCCTCCACGACATAGGAGAGGCCGAGTGTCGCCATGAAGAGCGTCATGGGGCTGCGGTTGGTCAGCGGACGCAGCAACAGCTTTTCGATGGCGATGGCGGTGACGATGAGCAGGGCGATCGTCACGGCAATCGCACCGAGCGCCGGCACGCCCTGATCGGTGAGCGTGACGAAGGTGAGCGCGCCAAACAACAGCAGGGAGCCCTGGGCGTAGTTGAAGACGCCCGACGCCTTGTAGATCAGCACGAAGCCGATGGCGACGAGAGAGTACATCGTGCCCGCAAGCAGGCCGCCGATCAGGGTTTCCAGGAACATGTTCATGCCGCGGCCTCCGCATGTTGGGCGCCGAGATAGGCAGCGATGACATCCGGATTGTCGCGGATGGTTTCCGGCGGGCCGTCGGCCAGCTTGCGTCCGTAATCGAGCACAACGACATGGTGGGCGAGCTTCAGGACGATGCCGATGTCGTGCTCGATGAGAACGACGGTGAGGTCCAGCTCCCTGTTGAGCCGCGCGATGACGGCCGCGATCTCCTGCTTTTCAGCGGCGTTCATCCCGGCCAGCGGCTCGTCCAGCAGAAGCAGGCGAGGCTTTGCGACGATGGCGCGGGCGATCTCCACCTTCTTCTGAACGCCATAGGGCAAAGTGCCGACGACAGTTTCGGCATGTTTCTCAAGGTCGAACAGCTTCAGCACATCCAGAGCCCGCGCGCGAAACGCCTTCTCCTGCGAGAGCGCACGCGGCAGCCGGAACGCCTCCTCGACCAGCGTCACGCGGGACTTGCGCGACAGGCCGGCAATGACATTGTCCAGCACGCTCATGCCGGAAAACAGCGCATTGTTCTGGAAACCCCGGCCGATTCCGCGCCGCGCGGCCTCGAGCGGCTGCATGCGCCGGAAGTGTTCGCCCTCAAACACGATCTCGCCGGAATCCGGTATATAGACGCCGTTCAGAATGTTCAGCAAAGAGCTCTTTCCGGCGCCGTTCGGACCGATCAGAGCGCAGATTTCACGGCGCTCGACCTGAAAGGACAGGTCCGAAATCGCCTTGACGCCCTTGAAGGAGAGCGAGACGTTTCTGACTTCCAGGGCGGGACCAGCTGAAGTGGTCATCGTATCATGCTCCTCATTGGGTCCTGACGCACACAGGCCCGCGCTCGCCCGATCGGTGACGGGGCGTCCGGTCTGTGTGCTGGGAAGGGTTGGCGGCTACGGCCGCGCGTGTAACTAGATCGGCGTCATGCAGCCTCGCCGGCGGCGGCATCCGCCTCCTCGCGCTTCACCCGCTCGATATCGCGGAAGCGATGGGCGGGGTGGCTTTCCGGAAGGTACGGGCCATCGCCGAAGAGTTTTTCGCGAAGCGTGCCGTCCCGGTAACCGGTGGCGTAGACACCGCGCTTCTGGAGCTCCGGCACGAGATAGCCGATCACATCGGCAAAGGTCTCGTGTGCGAGGGCATAGGCCAGGTTGAAACCGTCGATATCTGTCTCTTCCACCCATTCCTGCAACAGGTCGGCAACCGTCGCGGCGGACCCGACAAATAACGGCCCAAGACCGCCGATGCCGCCCCACTTCGCCAGTTCCTCGATCGTCCAGACCTTGTCGCCTTCCGCCAGATGCTCGACGGCCGAGATGATGGCGTTCGTCTTGACCTTCTTGACCGTGTCGGCGGGCTTGTAGTGCCCGAAATCGATGCCTGTCCAACCGGACATCAGGACCAGCGCACCGTCATACGAAGCATATCTCGCGTATTCTTCGTATTTCGCCCGCGCTTTCGCATCGGTTTCATCGATGATGATCGTCGCCATCGCATAGATCAGCACCTTCTTCGGATCCCGGCCCTGCGCGGCGGCGCGCTGTCGGATATCGGACACATAGGCCCGCGTCGCATCCTTGAGCGGTGTCGAAATGAAGACGCATTCCGCATGGCCGGCCGCGAACTGCTTGCCCGCGCCCGATGCGCCGGCCTGGAAAAGAACCGGCGTGCGCTGCGGCGACGGTTCGCTCAGGTGATAGCCGGGCACCTCGAAATATCTGCCCTTGTGGCCGATCTCGTGAATCTTCGTGGGGTCGGCGAAGATGCCGCGCTTCCTTGTCCCTGACAACCGCGCCCTCTTCCCAGCTGCCCTCGAGGAGCTTGTAGAGCACCTCGACATACTCGGTCGCCACATCATAGCGGTTGTCATGGGAGCGAAGCCCGCCTTGTCCGACATTCTTTGCACCGCTCTCGAGGTAGGAGGTCACGATGTTCCAGCCGACACGACCCTTCGTGTGGTGGTCTGCCGTCGAGAGGCGCCGCGCGAACGTGTAAGGGTGTTCGAAGGAGGTCGATGCGGTAATGCCGATCCCGAGATGCTTGGTCGCCTGGGCGATGGGATTGGCCAATTGCAGCGGATCATTGACGGGGATCTGCACGCCCTGGAGCAGGGCATTGTCCAAATTGCCCTTGTAGACATCATAATAGCCTACGACGTCGGCGATAAACACGGATTCGAAGAACCCGGTTTCAAGGAGCTTCGCGAGATCCGTCCAATAGTCGAGATCCTTGTATTCCCAGGAGCGGTCGCGCGGATGACGCCATAGGCCGGGGGATTGGTGCCCCACGCAATTCATCTCGAAGGCATTGAATCGTATCGTCTTGCTCATGAAGTCTCGTCCGTTTGGCTGGACGAGACATTATGATCCCAAAACGATGCCGGACAGGCATTCTATATTTTTTATAGAATTTATCTTGAAACAAATTTCCGCTGCGCTTCAGGCCCAGGGTGCCGGCCTTTCACCAAGCCGATACCCTGCGTTCAAAGCCCTTCGTCGTTGACTTAGCAGAGACCCGATCAAGCCGCGTTCGCGGACGCGTCGGATTGGCGTGCCTCGATGAAGCCGATCAGATCCTCGATGCTGATGAGCGGCAGTTGATGCTGTTCTGCGAAGGCGATCAGCTCCGGCAGGCGCGCCATGGTGCCGTCGTCGTTGGCGACCTCGCAGATCACACCCGACGGCACCTTGCCAGCGAGACGCGCGAGATCGACGGCGGCTTCCGTGTGGCCCGGTCGGCCGCGCACGCCGCGCGGATGAGCGCGCAGCGGGAATATGTGGCCCGGTCGTGCAAAATCCTGCGGCCGTGCGGCGGGATCCATCAGCGCCTTGACGGTTATCGCCCGATCAGCCGCCGAAATACCCGTCGTCGTGCCGGAAAGATAATCGACGGAGACGGTGAAGGCGGTCTGGAGATACTCCGTGTTCTGGGGGACCATCAGCGGAATGTCGAGCGCATCGAGACGCTCGCCCTCCATCGCCACGCAGATGAGGCCGCGGGCGTGTTTCATCATGAACGCGATGATCTCGGGCGTCACCGCCTCCGAGGCGACGATGATGTCACCCTCGTTTTCACGGTTTTCGTCGTCGACGACCACGATCATGCCACCACGTGCCAAGGCCGCGATTGCGTCTTCAATTTTCGACAGTGCCATTTCATTGCCTTTCAAGGGTTGCCGTAGCGGCGATTCATCCCTTGGGCGAACAGGCCTGCATCCGCGCAGACGAGCGGTTTTGCAGACATGCCCTCTTCCATCCGGACTTTAACCGTCGGCTCCGGCATCGCACCGGATCTGCTGACCCCTTCATTCGCGAAAGGCGCTCGCGGGCTCCGGGCTCTCGCCCGATACCGCCGGTGGGGAATTTCACCCCGCCCTGAGAACATCTCTAGATAAGGAATTTTGATAGGAAAATGCAAGAGCGGCGTTAGGTATCACCGATCTAATTGTCCCGCAGGCCACCCGCCGCCCGCAGAACGACCAGCCAGTCCGTGGCGCTGGATGCTCTCGAGGATGTCGGCACCACCAGTCGTCGCAGGTCGGCTTCAGGCTCCGTGGCGGCGAGTGCACCGGTCGCGGGATCGTACCATTCGACGGCGCCGGTCGCGGCCGCCAGGACCGCAGGGTCGAGATCGAGCGCGGCGACGCCCTGGACGTAGGCGGCGGCAAAGGTTCCATCGCCTGCGACGGCGAATATGGCATTGGCGGACGGTATGCCTTCGATATGACGCACGAACCGCCCGTCGTCCGGTTTCAGTTTCCACCAGTCGAAGCGCTCGAACAGGCGCGCCAGATGGCCGATGCTCTTTGCCCCTTCGCTATCGAGTGCCTGCCGCCATCCCTCCGGCGTGTCGTAGAGAGCGGGGCCGCTGAAATGCCAGACGGGGTTGTTGCCGAAAACCTGGCCGCTCGCACCCGACAGAAGCGCACCATAGGCGATCTTGCGGATTTCGGCCGCCTTGACCCCATGCTCTCCTTCATAGCGCGACTCGATCATGAAGAACGGCCGGTGCGGCCCGGCCCGATAGCGTGCCTGCACGGCGGCCGCGACATCCTCGTAGGTGTAGACCGTATCGATGGACAGCCATTTCGCATCGGGCCAATAGGCGGCCGTCGCGCTGTCGCGATTGCCGTGGACGGTCTGCATCGCGCCCGGCGCCCCCTCCTCGATGCCCAGCGCCAATGCATCGACCAGCGCACGGTCCGGTGGATCGTAGTCACCGCCCTGCACCCAGATGATGTTGGGATAGCGGGCATAGCGCTTGCCGATATAGCGCCCGTAAGCACGCAAGGTCTCCGGCCCCGCCGCCGCCATCTCCGCATACCAGCCCTGTGGCCCACCGTTCGCACCGGTATAGGCCGGTGCCAGCAGCACCAGCATGCCGGCCCGAAGCGCGGCATCAAGGACGTGCTCGGCATCGGCGAAATAGCGATCATTCGGTCGCGCGAAGTCACCCGGCGCCAGGAAAGGCGCGACGCCGGCTGCGTTATTCGGCGCGTTGCGCGCGAATTCATGCTCGATCAGCGAGACCAGGATGGTGTTGAACCCTCGCGCCTTTCGATCGGCAATGTAGAGATCGGCATCCTCGGGCGGAAGATCGGCGATCAGCGACCAGGCCGCATCGCCTGTGATGAGGAACGGCTTTCCGGCCGCATCCTCCAGATATGTGCCTAAAGCGGCGATGCGCAGGGGAAAGCGCGCCTCGGCACCGGCTGGCATGACGCGACCGGCCAGCAACATGAGGCCGATCAGTAGGGTAAAACCAATGGTCCGCATCTTCCCTGTTCCTTGTTGGATACCATGGCTCAAAGCCGCTCCCGGACACCCCGCAGCCAGTTCTTCAGCGGCCGCGGCAGAAAGGTGCGCAGGCCGGCACGCAGCCCGCGCGGTATCGACCAACCGTCGATCGAAAGGGGTGCGGCGATTGATGGCGGGTCTGCCGCGATCCCGCGCAATATCGTGGCGTAGCCGGCCGCCATGTGCTCCACCGTGAAAGCGCCTTCGACCTTGCGACGCGCAGCGACCGAGAGGCTACAAAGCTGCGCACGATCCGTGTCGAGAGTGAGAACGGTCTCGGCAGCACTGGCGGTATGGCCGACCGGGAAAAGCAGCCCGTCACGGCCATGCTCCACGATCATGTCGGTAACGCCGCGAAGCCGCGAGGCGACCGGCACGCATCCCGCCGCCATGGCCTCCACCAGCGCCATCGGCAATCCTTCGTAGCGCGATGGCATGAGGAAGATATCATGGCGCGCCAGCAGCGCGGGCACGGCTTGCGTCGCAACGGCTCCGGCATAAACGATCCGCGGCGCCCGTTCCGGCATCGCAGCCTTCAATCGTTTGAGATCGGGGCCGTCGCCGGCGATGGTCAGGGTCGATGATGCCGGCAGCCGCGCCAGGATGTCGGGCAGCCAGAACACACCTTTGGAGGCGTCCTCGATCCGTCCGAGAAAAAGAAGGCGAAGTCCCTGCCCGCTCGGTCGTGGCGACCGTCCGGTTTCGGGGAAAGCATCCAGCGCAACGGCGTTGGCGATGACGCTGGTGCGCCCGGCGGGGAAGTGATGGCGCTTCACAAGATCATCGCGGCAGCGCTGCGACACGCAGACCGTCGCATGCACATGAGGCCGGATCGCCTCGGCCGCCGCATAGGTTCCCGGCGTGATGTTGTGTACGACCATCAGGCGAATGAGATCGGCGGGAAGATAGCGCACGATATTGGTCTGTATGCGGTCGCTGAGCACATTGACCACCACGCCGTCAAACCCGCCCGCAAGGATCGCCCTCTCCAATAGGCGCGCGGCGGCCCTGTCGTCCACCTGGGACGGTACCTCCACGAGCGTGCCGAATGCCGCTTCCTGCTCCAGTCCTGAAGCAAGCCCTTGGCCCGCCGGCGCGAGGCCGAGCCAGCAAAGCTCGATCCCGTGCGGGGCGAGACCCGTACGCAGGTTTCTGAACACTGTGTAGGTGCCGCCGAGATGCGGCAGGACGAAATAGGCGATCTTCATGGCGGCCCTCTGCTTCTTTTGTAAGCCGGATGGGTCATGGGAGAAGCTGGGCGTTGGAGGCCGCGGGCGGCTCTTGGCAGGAGATGGCCTGCTTTCTACCTCTTTCGGCGCAGGTCCTGTCTCCGAATATCGGCGTTTTCCGCACTGCATCACGGCGCGATAGTGCGGCCGCTTGACTGTCCTTTCAACGCATACTCGACAGCGGCGGACGCTCCATGAAAATCGCCTTGCTTGGGCAATTCGGGTCCGGAAACTCGGGAAATGACGGCTCGCTTGAGGCGATGCTCGGCTTTCTGCGCGGAGCGCTTCCCGATGCGAACCTGTTATGCGTCTGCTCCAATCCGGCAGCGATCCGCGAACGGTTCAGACTTGACGTGATCGGCCTGCGCGCCCGCAGGGCCTCTGTCTCACGAACGCGGCGCTGGCTCGAAAGTGGGCTGGGGCGCAATTTCAGCCGGCTCGTCAGCCTTGCCTCGATCCTGCGCATAATGGGCGATGTCGATGTGATGGTGATCCCCGGGACGGGTATCCTTGATGACTTCCAGGAGTCGCCTTTCGGCTGGCCGTTCATCGTTTACTGGTGGTGCCTTGCCGCCAGGCTGCGCGGCGCCCGCATCGCCTTCGTCAGCATCGGTGCCGGCCCGATCCGCGGCGCGCTCAGTCGCTGGTTCCTCACATCGGCCGCGCGCATGGCCACCTATCGCTCTTACCGCGATGACTTTTCCCTGCGCTACGTCCGGGGCCTGGGCATCGACACCGCGCCCGACCATCGCTTTCCCGATCTTGCCTTCGGGCTGCAGGCGCCGGCGCAATCCGACGCCCTGCGTGACCGGCAGAAGCCTGCAACGATCGGCATCGGCGTCATGCGATATCGCGGATGGGAGCGTAATCATGCCGACGCGGAGGCCATCTACGCCACCTATGTCGAGAAGATCGCGGAGGTCGCACGCCGGCTCCTGGATGACGGCCACTACATACGCCTCTTCATGGGCGACACATCGGATGAAAAGGCGCTCGACGATATCCTTGCCGCCCTTCCGGAAACCGGCAGCCGCGGGCGGCTTTCGGTGGCCCGTACGTCCTCGCTGCAAGCGGTCATGGATGAGGTCTTGAAGGTCGATGTCGCCATCGTTTCGCGCTTTCACAATTTGCTCTGCGCCCTCAAGCTCAATCGCCCTGCCCTGTCGCTTGGATATGCGGAGAAGAATGACGAGCTGATGGCCGCATTCGACCGCGCCGAATTCTGCCAGCATATCGAGCGCTTCGACGTGGAGCTGGTGCTGCGACAGGTGGACATGGTTCTGGACGACCTCACCGCCGCCGGAAACGTCATCGCCCGGCACAACACGGCAATTCGTGCCGAACTCGTGCGTCAGCAGAATCTGCTTCTCGCACAAGTGCTGATCGGTCGGCACGGCAAGACCCTACCACTTGTACAGGATGCCCTACGCTGAATGGACAAGTGGGCATCGTCGCGCGTGCGCCTATCCTGCTTGCAACCATCGGAATGAACCTCGTGATCCAGACACCGCAGACCTCCAGCCATTTCCCGAAAGTGTGAGCCGCATGGTCCGACGCGCGTATATGATGGCATCGCTGGAGCAGTATTTCGCGCTCCTGATCAATTTTACCGTGCTGGTGATCATGGCCCGCATCCTGACGCCCGGCGAGATCGGCGAGGCCGTGACGGGCCTGGCTATCGCCGTCGTCGCCTTCTCCGCGCGCGAATTCGTCACGTCCGAATTCCTCATCCAGCGCGGCACGGTGGACGTCGAAACGCTGCGAACCGCGCTGACACTTCAGGTCGCAGTCAGCGTGATGATCGCCGCGGCCCTCGTCGCCCTCTCCGGCCTTATCACCCGCTTCTATGCCGCGCCGGATCTCTCCTTCTTCCTGTCGCTGGCAGCGGTGGCGGGCGTCATCGAGGCGCTCGCCCAGCCCGTTATCGCGCTCCTCCGACGCGAGATGGGCTTCGGTGTGCTCGCCTGCATCCGCACGGCGGTTTCGCTGACCGCGGCACTGTTCACGATCGTGCTAGCCGCCCTTGGCTTCGGCCCCATAGCCTTCGCATGGGGTATGCTCTCGGGATCGTTGATACTGGCAATCCTCGCCGTGACCTGCTCACCCTTTCCCGCAGCCGCGATCTTCCGCCCGGGCCTTGCGCGCTGGCGTGAAGTGCTCAGCTTCGGCCTGTTCAAGGGCGCAGCGCTCGTGGTGGAACGCCTGCACGAAACCGTGCCGCAGTTGATCCTGGGACGCATCGCCTCCATGACCTCGGTCGCGCTCTACAATCGCTCGAATACCCTCTGCGGCATCCCAGACCGGATCATCATGTCGGCCTTCTACAGCATGGCCTTTCCCGCGCTGGCAAGCCGCGTGCGTGACGGTCACGACATCGAGAAGACCTATCTCGGCGTGCTGGCCTACCTGTCCGTCCTCTACTGGCCGGGCGTGTTGCTGATTTCCCTCCTCGCCCCCTCGATCGTCGGTATCGTGCTTGGGCCACAATGGACCGAGGCCGTGCCCGTCGTTCGCTTGCTGGCGCTCGCGGCGGTCTTCTGGCTGCCGGTCATCGTGACAGGACCGCTTCTGCTCGCGCTCGGCCGCAACAGGGACGCCTTCCTGGCAAGCCTGGTCTCGCGCTGCCTTGCCGCCGGCATCCTTTGCACCGCCAGCCTCCATGGCGTGATGGCCATGGCATTGAGCCAATTCGTCTCGCTGCCGCTCCAGATGGTGGTCGCGCTCGCCTTCGTGCATCGCCACGTCCGCTTTTCCCTGTCCGGCCTTGCGGCGGCGCTGATGCCAAGCGCCATCGTCACCGGATTTTCGCTGGTGGGGCCTGTCGCGCTCCTGGCGATGCCCGGACATCAGGAGGCAGGGCTTCTCGTCTTTGCCGGTGCAATCCTTCTTGCCGGCGGTGGATGGCTGGCAGGGCTGCTTGCCACGCGCCATCCGTTTCTTATCGAACTCCAGGTTCTGCTGAATGCCGGCCGCGACCGTGCCCGCCGGCTGCGACGATTTCTCGTGGCATCAGGAGCATGAACCATGGCGAGCGTCGACGTCGTCATCCCCAACTACAATTACGGCCGCTATCTCGAGGCCTGCGTGAACAGCGTGCTTTCGCAGGACATGGCCGAGATCCGCGTCCTGATCGTCGACAATGCCTCCGCGGACGACAGCGCCGACGTCGCCAGACGCCTCGCCGCCGCGGATTCGCGGGTCGAGCTGCTTCTGCGGCCGGAGAACCTCGGCCCTCATGCCTCCTTCAACGCGGGGATCGACTGGGCGCGCGCCGATTACTTCCTCCTGCTCTTCGCGGATGATTTTCTGGTCCCGGGTGCACTGCGCCGCGCGACCGCGGTCATGGAACGGGATTGCGGCATCGCCTTCTGCTACGGCCGCGACGTGGCGATAAGGGGCGACGAACCCATCCCGGAGATCGAACCACAGCCCGCCGATCCGCCACTCAGGCTGATGACCGGCCGAGCCTTCATCGAGCGCTTCTGCCGCCTCGGCGTCTTTCAGATACCTGGACCGTCCATCGTCGTGCGCACCAGCGTCCAGAAGCGTGCAGGCCACTACCGGACCGCACTGCCGCACAGCGACGACTACGAACTCTGGCTGCGGCTTGCGCTGTATGGAACCGTGGCCGAGCTGGATTGCGTCCAGGCAGGCATCCGTTCGCATGATGCCAACCGCTCGACCGAGCTTTGGGCGCACCAGACCCTGCACATCCGCCACACGGCCGATGCCGCCGAGAGCTTCTTCTACCATGAAGGGCGATGGCTCGACGGAGCGGAGACGCTGCGCCGTCGCGCCCGGCGCGGTATCGCCGAACGCGCCTACTGGTCGGCGGTGTCACATGCGCTCAGGGGAAACGGGGAAGCGTGGAAGCTGCTGATCCTCGCCTTCCGCATGGCACCGGCGACCGCCGTGCTGCCGCCTTTGGGCTACCTGCTTCATCGACCTGACACACTGCCGCGCATGCGCTCCCTGCTCGCCAGGATCCAGCGATAGACCTCAGCGTTCCGCCACATCGCCCGTATCAAGGGCGAGGCTCACCCGCAGAATATCACCCGCCCGCACCGGATCGGTCTGGCCGACCGGCACTTCGCGGTACTTGCCATCGACTAGCCGCACGGCGGAGAAGCGGAAAGCCGTCTGGCGCGCGCCGCCTTTTCGTTCGATGGCGATGCCGGCCTCGGCCATCGCCTGCAGGCTGTAGGCCATCTTGCGGCGCAGGCGCAGGATATCGATGTTCAGGTCACGCAACTCCGCTGCGACTTCGCCCCGGCGCTGTTCTCGCAACGAGCCGAGGCGGCTTTCGATCACGGTCAGGTTCTGCCGTGCGCGGGCGAGAAAGGAGCCGAATTCCAGCACATCGCGGTTGGTGGCGGAAATTTCCCGTTGTTTGTCCCGCAGCTGCGTCTTCGAGGTAAGACCCCGCGCCACCATGCTTTGCGCGAGCTTCACGTCCTCGTCCAGCAAGGTGAGTTCGCCATTGCGCAGCTTGCCGCTCTTTTCCAGCGTATCGATCTCGTCGACATAGCCGGCGCGCTGCTGCTCCAGGCTCTTCAGCTCGGCGTCCAGCGTCGTGCGGCGCAGCTCGAACAGCGTGCGCTCGGCTTCCACGATCTGATCGACGATCCGCGGATCCGGCGTGCCGATTTCCTCGCTCGGACGATAGGTGAACGGCTGGCCGTTCAGTTCCGCCTCGAGCCGGACGCGCTTCACGTCCTGGCCGAGAAGCTGCGCGCCGAGATCGACATAGTCCTGGCGCAGGCCGGCGAGCCGCACGCCGGCATTGTCGCCCTGCGCCAGCACTTCCTTCTGCCCGCCACCGAGCGCGAAGAGCTCCAGCGCGATCATGCCGGGACGGAATTCATAGCGGCCGGGCCTCTGGACTTCGCCCACGACGAACACCGGCGCGTAGGTCTCCACGACGACCGAAACCGACAGATTGGCGATATGCTCCTTCAGTCCCGCATCGATGGCCTGGCGTACCTCTTCGACGGGCCTACCACTCACGGCGACGTTGCCAAGCAGCGGATAACCGATCGTTCCGTCAGCCCCGATGGGGAAGGATCCGCTCAGCCCGGGATCACCATAGACGGTGATGCGCAGCACGTCGCCGCTCGCCACCCTGTACTCCTGTCCCTGCGCGTTCGCCGGAGCAACCGAGCCGGCGAGGAGCAGGATGCAGGCGCATGCCTTCAGAAAAAGGGCGTGCCACCGAGAACGTTGGTCATCACGTGGCGTAGCGTGGAGATGTGCCATGGCGTCCAGACCTCACATACCGACGATCGAGGGCAAGTCGACGGGCATTTCCATGCGCTTGCGGCCGTCGGCAGCCGAAGCGGCATGATCGTTGGCAAAGGAAACGACATTGCTGCGCTCCAGTGTGGCGCGGCATGCCCCGTTGACGACGAGGCCATCAATTGTAAGGCCGGCGGTGCCGAATTTGCGGATGGCGCGGTCGGTTTCGATGCGGTCGGCGCCCTCGGGAACGACGAGGATCGTCCGGTCGGCGAGCGCGGAAACCAGCAACGCGCCGGAACCATTCGATACCGCCGTGGAGTCGATCACCACGACGTCATAGACACTTCTCAGCGTGGTCAGGAGGCGGGCAAAGCCGCCGTGCCCGAGAATATGCTCGGCGGGACCGTTCGACGTGCCCGCGCAGATCAGGTCGATCCCCGAGGGACCATCGTGACGAACGAAGTCTTCGATCTCGACCTCCTCGCGCGGACCGATCGTATCGACGGTGCGCACCGGTCGCGCACCGAACTCGGCGGCAACACCGGGTGCGGTGAGGTTGGCATCGAGCAACAGCGTGCGCAGGCCCGTTGCGGCAAGCGAACGGGCAAGACAGGAAGCGACGAGTGTCTTGCCCTCGCCGCCGCCACCCGATGTCACTGCGATCACCGGCGTTTTCCCGGGCCGGGCGGAAAGACGCAGACAGCTCTGGATGTCGGCGACGGCATGGGCGAACGGTTCGCGGGCATGGCGAACGAGATCGCCGATGCCGGCACGCTGCAACGGGGACAATTCAGGAAGACGCCCGAGGACCGGAATGCCGGCACCGCCCTCCTCCGGATCGGCGCGGCGCAGGTATCCGGCGCGCAGCTCGAGAAGAAGGGCTGCAAGCGCGCCGCCGGAGAGGCCGAAAACCAACCCGCCCAGGAGCCAGGCGGACGCGCTCGGGCTTGATGGCGATGAAGACGGCACCGCGCGCGAGATGATGCGCGCCTCGGCCATCGCGATGCCATCCTGTTCGATCGTCTGCTTGTAGCGCGTCAGATAGCTTTCGTAGATCGCGCGGTTGGCGCTGGCCTCACGATCGAGCTGGTCGGCCTGCACGAGGGCATCGTTGGCGCGCGACATCTCGGCCTGAAGCTGCTTCAGGCTCGCCTCCAGCCCGGTCTGCTGGCGTCGCGTAACCTCGATTTCCGTTCGCAGGCTGTCGACGATCTGGGCCACCTCCGCGTCGATCTGCTTCTGGATCGTCTCCAGCTGCGAGGTAAGTTCCGGAATTTGGGGATTCTTGATTGCACCGCTTTCGTTGATGGCGGAAAGCTGGCGCTTGAGGCGCGCTTCCTCGCTGCGCAACTGCTGGATCGCGGCCGAATTCAACACTTCGGGAAGAGCAAGGCCCGCTTTTCCATCCGAGATGTCGACCGCCGTCGCAAGACGCGCGAGCGAGCCAGCGAGCTGGGCCCTCAGCCGGGCTAGCTCGTTGTTCAACCCAGCGATCTGCTGGGCAAGCAGCGTCGTGCCGTTCGACTTTGCGACGCCGGATTTTTCACGGAATATGGTCGCCGCATGCTCGGAGCGCTCCAGCTCGCTGCGCAGGCTGACAAGGCGCGTACCGAGCCAGTCGCTGACCCGCCGTGTCGCCGTCGTCTGCACGTCGACCTGGTAGTTGATGTAGGCTTCGGCATAGGCATTGGCCACCGCAGCCGTGAACTCCGGCTCCGTGCCGGTAAATGCGACATAGATCGTATAGGAGCGACCGTCATTGGTGACGCGCACTCCGGACATGAGGCTGTCGAGAAGGGCGCGCCGGTCGGACGCAACACGGTTCACGCGGCCGGAGGCCGGCTGGCCGGTTGCGTTCTCCTTCGTGAGGCCGAAACCCTTGGCGGCATCGATGCCTTGCGCCTGCAGAAGCGCCAGAACCCGCTCGGCCATGGAGCGGGAACTGATGATGTCGACCTCGGTGCGCAGCACCGGACTTTCCTGCGGCAGCGGCGAAACGACCGATTCCGTCGGCAAGGCCTGGAACTTGCGCATATCGAGCGCCAGCACCGCCTCGGCGCCGTAGCGCGACGGCTGGTCGAGATAACCGACCGCCGCAAGGGCTACACCGCCGGCAAGGCAGGCGAGGATCGCCCGCCGCCGTTCGACAACAACTGTCAGGACCCGGGGAAGGACAAGCTCCTCCGGGTCGGCCGGCTTCATCGACCAGATCATGGCTTTATTCCCGTTATAGGAACCGGTTACATCCGGCTGTTCTGATAGGCATCGTCCGACATGATCTCGCCGAACTTGCAGGCAACCTCCGTGCGATTGGTCGCACCGAGCTTCTTCATGATGTTGCGGATATGAACCTTGACCGTGCTTTCACACAGATTGAGTTCGCGGGCGATCATCTTGTTGGCCTTGCCCCGCCGCAACGCTTCGGCGATGGCCGCCTGTCGCACGGTGAAGGCATCCCGGCTGCAGAATTTCTGCGGATAGCTGCCGAGCAGGCCGCGCATCGCCAATATGCTGCTGGCCGGCACGAACTGCCCGCCGGCAATGGCGAGCCCGATCGCCTCGATGCAGACATCGATATCGACCGAACTCGGGATGAAGCCGTGCACCCCGAGATCGATGACATCAAGCACATGCTCAAGCGTCTGGTTGTCCGACAGCACCACGACCGGCACCGGTTCCAGTGTCGTCAGAAGCTGCGTGATCTCATCCCTCAGGCCGGGATCCGAAACACTCTTGCTGCCGATATTGACGAGGCTGGCACGAAGGGTGCCGAGATTTGCCTTGCTCTGCTGCCAGGAGGCCAGCCCTGAAAAGGTGAAGATATTAATGCCGATACGGTGAGAATGCAGGCTGTTTGCCAGACATTCCCGATCGAGATTGCGCTTGTCGAAGATCGCGACATAGTCGCTTGCGGCATATTGCTGAGGCCGCCGATCGACCGGCACCCTGATTTCCGTCTCCTGATCGCTGCCGACCGCGTTCCTTGCCCGGAAAATATCGATCGACTGGTCGTCGAAATCCGCTCTGTCACTTCTCGCCATGGTACCCCTCACTAATTTCCTGGTCAGAATTACGAGTCCGGGCCTGCGTTCGAATGTGTTGCCGGTCCTATGCCAGGGCCATCTTGCGTATTGTGAAAGCCTCCGCGAAAAGCGAGGGCGATCTGCACTCCATCCCGCGCATGCGGGCCAAACCCCGAAAGACGTCCGCGTCGAACCAGTCCTTGGACCGCTGCGTCGCGAAATGCGCCATGAGCAGATCGATCTTGCGATCGATCACGCCGGGCTGGAGAGGCACGTAGGCGTTACGCTGCGTGATATCCCCGTCCCATTTCGGGATCTCATATTCTAAGACGAAATGGTCCCTGAATATATTCATTGTTAACTTATTTAGCTCTCGATGATCTTGATGTGCGTCATGGCGGCTGTGGGTGAAAATGACGTCCGGATCCACCCTGTCGCGCAAGGACAGCATGAATGTCTTGATCTCGCGGCTCTGGCTTGGAAAATAGCTGTCCTCGAAGCCGCAGACCTCTACCGTCGCCGAGGCCGCGCCCTCGAGGAAGGCGGCCGCGGCCAGCCGCGTTTCGGTCGCTCGCTCCGGCGTTGCACTCATCACGCACCAAAAGACCTCCAGATCCACGCCGGCAGCGATCAGGCCGAGGATCGTGCCGCCGGCTCCGATCTCGATATCGTCGGCATGCGCGCCGAGGCAGAGGACTCGTAGCCGGTGCCCGGCGGAGGCGAGAGGCAGCATTTTCATGATCGACCGACCTTGCGCAGCCGGGAAACACGCTCCCCTTCCGTCTGACGCACCCACGGCATCTCGCCGCGCTCCACCATTTCCTCCAGCATCTGCCAGTCGCGCAGCGTGTCCATCGAGCGCCAGAAGCCCTCGTGCTTGTACGCCATCAGCATGTCGTCCCGGATCAGCCGCTCGAAGGGTTCGAGAACCAGTTCCTCACCTTCGCGCATGTAGTCGAAGATCTCCTGACGCATCAGGAAATAGCCGCCGTTGATCCAGATCTCCGACCGGTCGGACGAACGGAATTCCCGCACCTGGCCCGCCTCATCGATATCGGCAAGATGGTAGGTGAGCGGCGGCCGTACCGCGAGGAAGCAGGCAATCTTGCCGCTTGCCTCGAAGCGGGCGATCATGTCGTCGAGGTCGACATCGGTCAGGCCGTCGCTGTAATTGGCCAAGAACATCCGCTCGCCGCGCACCTGCTCGCGCACGGCCCACAGGCGTTCGCCGATATTGCGCCAGATTCCGGTATCGATCAGCGCGATGCGCCAGTGTTCCTGTGCATCCCCGAGGAGTTCGACCCGTCCCTCACCGGACACGATGCAGTCCGAAAATGTCTGCGGCCGGCATGTCAGGAAAAAGTCCTTGATGACATTCGCCTTGTAGCCGAGGCACAGGGTGAAGTCGTCGTGGCCGTAGGACGCGTAATACTGCATGACATGGCGCAGGATCGGTTGCGCGCCGAGCGGGATCATCGGCTTGGGAATGGCCTCGGAATATTCGCGGATGCGTGTTCCGCGCCCGCCGCAGAAAAGAACGACCTTCATGACAGATCCTCCAGCGGATCGATGACGGAGACCTCGGGGATGGGAACGATGAACTTCGCGCCCCATTCGCCGACATGGCGCATCTGACCGACGATCTCGGCCCTCAGGTTCCAGGGCAGGATCAGGATGTAATCCGGGCGGTGGCGATCGATCGCCTCGACGGGAAGGATCGGAATATGCATGCCCGGCGTAAAGCGGCCGTGCTTGTAGGGATTGCGGTCGACGGTGAAATCGAGGAAGTCCGTGCCGATACCGCAATAGTTGAGGAGCGTGTTGCCCTTGCCGGGTGCGCCGTAGCCGCAGATGCGCACTCCCCTCTCCTTCACGCTGATCAGGAAATAGAGGAGGTTGCGCTTGGCCTGTCGTGCACGGTCGGCAAAGGACGTGTAGGCCGCAACGCCGTGCAGGCCCGCCTGCTGCTCGCGTTGCAGGAGCGCCGCGACATTCGCGCTGATCACACCGGACCGTCCGGCATGGCCGAGATAGACCCTGAGCGAGCCGCCGTGGGTCGGCAGTTCCTCGACATCGAAGACCTCCAGTCCATGCATGCGGGCGGCAACCTGCACCGTGAACAAGGAGAAATACGAGAAGTGCTCGTGGTAGATCGTATCGAACTGGTTCTGCGCGATCATCGTCGCGACATGCGGGAACTCCAGCGTGATCACGCCCTGTGGCTTGAGGATCTGCTTCATGCCGCCCAGGAAATCGTTGATATCAGGCACCTGCGCCAGCACGTTGTTGGCGACGATCAGGTCCGCCGTGTGGCCGACCGCTGCCATGTCGCCCGCAAGCCTTTTGCCGAAGAAGGCGATCTTCGTGGGTATGCTGCGGGAAATCGCCACCTCGGCCACGTTGATCGCCGGCTCGATGCCGAGAACGGGAATGCCGCGCGCCACAAAATGCTGCAGCAGATAACCGTCGTTGCTGGCAAGCTCGACGACGAAGCTGCGTGCATCGAGACCGAAGCGATCGATCATCTTCTCGCAGTAGCGCTCGGCATGCGCGACCCAGCTGGTGGAGTAGGAGGAGAAGTACGCATACTCCTCAAAGATGCTTTCGGGACTGACATACTCCTCCAGCTGCACCAGCAAGCATTCTTCGCACACACGCACATGCAGCGGGTAGTAGGCCTCCATCAGGCCGAGTTCGCTTTCCTGGCGAAAGCTTTCGCACGGCGGCGACATGCCGAGATCGACGACGGTATGTTTCAAGGTCCTGCCGCACAGGCGGCACGGCGGCCGAAGCGACAGGCTGGGAGACGGATCAAGCGAATGGCTGGCCTGAAAATTCATGACAATGCCTCCATGGAGATATCCGGTCGGGACCGACATGGGAGGCGATCGAAGCTAGCCTAACCGCGAAGGGACCGTTTCTCGACGTGGTGCCAGATTAGGCATGGCGGACGAAGCGGGCCATACTACCTTGCGAATACCGCAACTGTCCGAAAGGCGTAGCAACATGAAACGCACTTAAACGAACGTTGACCATCCTACCCGCTACGCTCGAAAGATACGCCGGAAACCGCACTTGGCAGCCTGGCTGCGATCGTCACACTCAGGAAAACGGAAGAGGAAGAACCGATGCTGTTCACCAGAACCGACCTGGAAGGCGTATGGCTGATCGAAGCGTCGCCGATCCGTGACGAGCGAGGCTCGTTCGTCAGGACCTTCTGCATCGACGAGATGGATCTCCGCGGGCTCGAACACCACTTCGTCCAGCACAGCCTTTCGCGCTCGACGGCCAAGCACACGCTGCGTGGCTTGCATTTCCAGCACGCGCCGCATGCGGAGGTAAAGGTGGTGTCCTGCCTGAACGGCGCGATCTGGGACGTCGCCGTCGACCTTCGCCCACAATCGCCGACCTATCGCCGCTGGACGGCAGCGGAACTCAGCGCCGACAACATGCGCCAGCTCTATATTCCCAAGGGATGCGCCCACGGTTTCCTGTCGCTGACGGAGGATGCGGTGGTCGGCTATCTCATATCGACGCGCTACGATCCGTCCGCCGCCGCCGGCCTGCGCTATGATGATCCCGCCCTTGCGATCGACTGGCCGGCAGCACCGGCCGTGATGTCGGAAAAGGACAGGAGCTGGCCGCTGCTTGCGGACAGCGTACATCACGCCTGAGCATTTCCGACCAGTCCGCACGCCTCCAGCCGCGTTGCCGCTGCGGCGATCGCCGAGAAAGGAAGCCCGGATCGGCGGGCAATGTCGAGCAGGGAATGTCTGCCGTCAGCGAGATTCAGCACCCAGAGGTATGCCATGGTAACGTCAGGCGTCGTCTTGTGACCGCCGGTCGTCGCGTACAGCCCGCGCTTTCCAAGCTGCGGCTCGCCCTTCGGTGACAGGTTTAGCGGTATCCTGTCGGTTTCGATGACCTCGATAATGTCCATGATCATGCGAAAGGAGGAGGCAAGATGCTCCGGGCGCACGAAGTCCAGATCGTCCGCCGATGTGTGGTATTCGGGAAAAGTGCCGAAGGCGCTGCGTTGCAGGAGGCCGACAGGCAGGTCGAAACCCGGCGAGCAGAATTGCCGCTCGTCATAACCGAAGGGACTGAAATCGATCATCGCGATCTTCCGGCCATCACACCGGATGACCTCCATCACCCGATCGATCGTCGCATCGCCGCGCCTGCTGCGCTTGTAGACAGGCCCGCCGCCGTCGCCGATGCAGGAAACCACGAGGCCATGATCGATCCGCGAAAGCCGCTCCTCGTTTGTCGCGAGCCAGCAAAGCGCCCCTATCGTGCCTGGCGCAAAGAGAAATCGGTAGCCGAACCGCCTGCGCCGCCCGGCCAGCGCCCGTGCCAGGAAGGCCAGAACCGCGAGCCCGGAGCAGTTGTCGTTGGCGAGCGAAGGATGGCAGATATGCGCACTGAGCAGCACCTCGCGATCGGTCTCGCCCGGCAGGAAGACTTCTCCATAGGTCAGCGAACCGTCAGAAAAGGTGGTGTCTATGACGACGTCGTAGTCTCCATCATTGAGCGCCAGATACTCCCGGTGCGCCATGCAGAAGCCCCAGTCGCGGCTGTAGTAGCTCGTGCGGTAAGGGATGACTTCCGGCTGGTCCGGCAGCGTGTGGACATGCGTCCGAAGCTCCGAAAGCGGCATGCGGCGGGCGACAGGCTCGCTGTAACCGACAAGGTGGAGATTGGAAGCCGCGATATCGACCACGGCCTTGCCGCTCGCATCGCGGATGGAGGCCGCACGGACATTCCATTCCTGCGGCACGGTCCAGTCGAAGACCCGGGTGCCCGAAGGCACCTCACGGACCGCAACGTCGACATGCTCCGACAGGATCGCGAGCGTGCGGCGCACGCCTTCACCCGTGATACTGCGGCAGATCGGAAAAAGGCGGGAAACCAGCGCGTGGATCTCCCCGCCGATATCGGCCGTGGCCTCTGCCGATGGAGCGAACCGCGCCGCCTCGTTCATCGCCGTCCCTCAGGCACGCATTTCGATCCTGTCCGAGAGCACCTTCGCCGGCGCGCGCCATCTCAGGTTCCGGTCGAGCGTATTGCTGGCAAGAAGCGAGCGGATATGGCCGATACGCTGGTAGCGCGGCCCCTCGAATTCCTCGAGCGTCAGGCCGGAAGCCCGATAGGCGCCGTAGAGCTGCTGCGCCCCTGACACCACGTCCCACTTCGGGCGGAAGGCCGGCAAGGTGCGTGCGATCTTGCCGAAATCGACGCGGTAGGAGCGCGGGTCGGGCCCGGCCTCGCTGGCATAGTCCAGCCGGCACCCAGGCACGGTCTGCGCCACCACATCCGCGATGTCCCTGACCTGATAATTGTGCTCCGTGCGGCCGACATTGAACGCTTCGGCAAAGACCGCATCCCTCGGCGCCTCGAGTGCCGCAAGAAATGCCCCCGAGATATCCTCGATATGCACGATCGGCCGCCACGGCGTACCGTCCGACTTGAGCAGGATAACGCCCCGTGTGACCGCCCACGCGACCAGATTGTTGAGCACGATATCGAAGCGCAGCATGGGTGACAGGCCATAAGCCGTCGCCGGCCGCAGGAAGACCGGGCAGAAGCCGGCATCGGCCAGCTCCGCGATGTCGGCCTCTGCCATCACCTTGGAGCGGCCGTAGGCCGATACCGGATTGAGCGGCGCGTCTTCGTCGACAAGGCCCTCGCCGGCTAGGCCGTAGTTGCTGCACGACGAGGCGAAGAGAAAGCGTGCGACGCCGGCCTGCCTTGCCGCACGCGCAACGCGCACGCTGCCTTTGTGGTTGATGTCATAGGTGACATCGGGATCCAGATTGCTGAGCGGGTCATTCGACAGGGCCGCGAGATGGATCACGGCGTCGAAGCCTTCGAGGTCGTAAGGCGTTATATCCCTGACATCCTTCAGCGTGGAGGGAACCTCCGTCATGGGCCCGCCAGGCGCATAGGTGCATCGCCGGTAGAGCCTGCTGTCGTAGCCATGCACCTCATGCCCTGCCGCCAGGAGGATCGGCACCATGACGGAGCCGATGTAACCCTGATGTCCCGTCACAAGCAATTTCATGTCCGTGTCTCCCCAACTTCTTTGCCAAGGGAGATGCTACGTCGGCACGATGCGGACCACGATTGACGACAATGACGGCGGCACGCACCCGAATGGCGTATCGGCAGTTCTTCCTACCGCTTTCGGGCAGGTCAGGCCGTCTGGGCCCTCGCGACCGGCCCAATGCCGTGAGGCCGTGGCGCAGTGTTGAAGCGGCGGAAAACGACGTCCGAGGGGCGGCCGACCAGATAGTTCTCGACGCCGTGATCGAGTGCCGCACGATAGACGCCGAGCGCGCCGTCGAAGGCCTCGATCGTCTGGTCTATCTCGTCGTTTCCGTGCGTATAGCTCACCACGAGCGATGGCGCGAGGACGCCGCGGCGGATGGTTTCCTGCAGCAGCAGCGTCCTGAAGGCCTGGGAAGGCGTTCCGCTACCGTCCTTGGTGACGTAGCTGAGACAGGCGGGGTGACCGGTGACACCGACGAAGCCTTCCAGACCATGCCGGGCAACCGCCTGCTCGATGCCCGCCTTGAGCCGCGTTCCCTGGCTGCGCAGATGCGGGATGACGGGTTCCTGCGCATAGACATGCATGGTCGCGATCGCGGCCGCCATGGCATGGGTTTCGGCACCATGGGTGGTGGACAACAGGAAGACGCGCGGCTTCTCTGTCTGCTCGATGCCGCCGAGCGCCATGAATTCACGCTTGCCGGCGAGCGCGGAGATTGCGAAGCCGTTGCCGAGCGCCTTGCCGAAACAGGAAAGGTCCGGCCGAAAACCGTAATATTCCTGCGCGCCGCCGCGCGCCCAGCGGAAGCCGGTGATCATCTCGTCAAGAATGAGGAGCGCGCCATTGGCATGGCAAAGTGCTTGCAAGTCCTGCAAATAGCCTTCGGCAGGATCATCGCCGCGCGAAGCCTCCAGAATGAGGGCGGCGATCCTGCCGGGGTGCCGGGCGAAGAGGTCGCGCGCGTCATCGAGATCGTTGTAGCGGAAGCCGAGCGTGAGATCCCTGACAGCTTCGGGAATGCCGGCATTCATCTCCGTCGTGCCGATGAACCAGTCGTCGGTCGAGAAGAACGGGTGGTCCCGACACCGCGCAATGAGGTCCCGGCCCGTTGCGGCCCGCGCAAGGCGCACCGCCGCAGAGGTCGCGTCCGAGCCGTCCTTGCAGAACTTCACCATGTCCGCGCCGGAAACCATCTGGAGGAAGGTCGAGGCGCATTCGACCTCAATGCTCGCAGGCCGCGTGAAATTGCAGCCGAATTCCAGCTGCCGCGCGACGGCCTCCACGACATGGCGATAGGCGTGACCGAGACCGACAGCACGGTTGCCCATGCCGTATTCGATATAGGCGTTGCCGTCGACATCCCACACATGGCAGCCGTAACCGCTGACGATGAAGCCGGGCGACAGGACGGGATACTGGTCATCGCCCTTGGCATAAGTATGCGCGCCGCCCGGGATGAGCCGATGCGCCCGCTGGCGAAGCCGATCCGAATTCTCGAAGTCGTGAATGAAGGCATCCATCGCAGTCTCCTCTGCCCCGCCAGCCCGTCCGGGCACTATCGCGCCATGCGCGGCAGGCGCATCCGCGCTCTTGGTGGATAGGGCATGGCCGATAGGCGTAGGGATCAGCCGTAGAGATCGTTGAGCTTGAAGATAACTTCCGTCCGGTTGCGAACCTTGAGCTTCTTCATGATGTTGCGGATGTGGACCTTGACCGTGCTTTCACGCAGGCCGAGCTCATAAGCGATGATCTTGTTGGCCTTGCCGAGCTTGAGCATGGCGATCACATTCTCTTCCCGGCAGGTGAAAATCTCCGCCCGCCTGCGCTCCTGCTGATCGGCTGCCGACATCAGTCTGCGCAGTTCAGGCAGGCTCTCGGTGGAGATGAAGACGCCCCCCGAAAGCGCAAGCGAGATCGCCTTCACGCACACGGAAATGCCGACCGCCGAGGGAATGAACCCTTTGACCCCGAGATCGAGCGCCGTCAGAACCTGGCGCAAATCATGATTGTCGGAGAGGATGATGACCGGCAGATTCGGGAACCGCGATACCAGCATGCGAATGTTGTTTTCGATGCGAGGCTCGGTACAATCGCGACTGCCGATATTGATCAGAACGCCGCTCGATGCCTCTGCGTATTTGGACATCCATGCTTCGATGGAGTTGAAAAGCACGATCGTCATGTCGAGGCCATGCGATACGAGGCTTTGAGAAAGACACTCGCGATCCAGCGCCCGTTCGTCGATCACGTCCAGGACACGCAGGTCCGTCAAAGCGTTTTTCGCAGTATCGGCAAGCTTGAGAGCCGGTAACCGGACAGCCCCGTTTGCTACAGGCCGATGACTTAATCCGTTGGCACCCCCAATTTCAACCATCGTGTCCACCCCCAGCGATTGGGAAAATAAATCAAGAGAATCGCTCTCTAATAAACAAGCTCCCAGCGGGATAAAACTCTCTCAGGACGGCACATCAGATAAACGTATATGGACTAAATTTTATTCCCTTCTTCGTTACCTTTTACAATTTTAAATTCATATCAAAATGGATTTCCCGCGAACAGATTCGGAAAATACGTACGTCTGCGGGTATGCAATCAGGATAACGACGCCTATACTATAACGAGCTCAATATAAGCCTGGTGAATTCTCACTTTGCGTGCATTATTATTGAGATTGCACCCATGAGTTTAGTTCGACCTTTTCCGGGAATTTCGTCTCGGGGCAACTCTGCCCCTGGAGACCCTGTTGCTGGCGTCGTTGCGATCAGCGCATCAGCCAGCGAACTCAATGCCTGTCGGACCCTGCTTACGGCCGTGCCACTGGGTGGCGGCAATGCCTTTGTCCTCGTGCAACATGAGGACCGCGCTCCCCAAACCCCGCTGGCCGAGCTCTTTTCAAGCAATATGAACAGGACGGTCGTCCACGCGGCGGAAGGCCTTGCGCTGGCGCCGGAACATCTCTTCATCGTTCCGCCCGGCGGGTACATCGTTCTGAAGAACGACACGATCCGCCTCATCAAACCGCCCGGTTCCCAAGGCATGCAAACGTCTTATGATATCCTGCTGCGTTCTCTCGCCGATGAGTACGGCGCGCGGGCTACAGCTGTCGTCCTTTCCGGCACCGGCGCTGGCGCAAACATCGGCATCCGCCTTCTTCGAGAAGCCGGCGGGCGCATCTGCGTGCGGGATCCCGCCGAAATCGACGATGAACGCGTTTCCGGAAACACGATCTATCCGGACTTTGCGGAACATCTCATGCCGCTATCGGCGATCGCGCAGGCCCTGCACCCGCAGGGCACTGAGGCAGTCAGCCTCAATATCGCCGTACAAACGGAACGGGCTCCGTTACCGGAGCAATCGGAGCTGGCCGATCTCTGCCGTCGCGCGATCTTGGATGGCTACGCCCCGGCCACGGTATTGATCAACCGCAAGCACCAATGCCTCTATTGGCTCGGTCCAGTGCAACGCTATCTGCGCGCCGTACCCGACAATCCAAACCAGGACCTTTTCGCCATCATTCCGCGCAGCGCGCACGCCGAGCTCCGCTCCGCACTGCACAGGGCGGATGAGGAAAAAATCCGCACGATGGCGGTCGGCCTACATCAAGGCATTTCTGATGCACGACTGCGCTACGATATCGCCGTGCAGCCGATTACGAGCGGTGGCGAGGATCTCTTTCTCGTCAGCTTTCTCGATACGGCCGGACCAAGTCCGGTGGCCGCCGCCCTGCCTTTTCGCGAGGAGCAGAGCGACGAACCGGTTCAGCGTGCGGCGGCGAGCGACATCGAGAACATGCTGTACAGCACTGACGTCGCCACCGTCTTCCTCGATCGCCACCTGAACATCCGCTATTTCACGCCGGCAACACGCTCGGTTTTCAATGTCACGATGGGTGATGTCGGCCAGCATTTGGCGGACATCAACGCGCGCGCGCCGGACCCGAGCCTGCTCGGCGACGCTACGGCGGTTCTGAACGACGGCGTCGCCAGGGAGCGCGAAATCCGCATGGCGAACGGCGCCTGGCATATGCGCCGCGTCGTGCCGTACAGAACCCGTGAAGGTGGTACGGAAGGTGTCGTCATCACCTTTTCAGACGTATCCGCGCAACACCGCGCCCATGAAGCGCTCACGCGGGCAAAGCGGGCGGCGGAACGCGCAAATGCGGCAAAGTCCCGCTTCCTCGCCACGGCAAGCCACGACCTGCGCCAACCGCTTCAGTCGCTCGCGCTCCTGCAAGGCCTCCTGGAGAAATCGGTGGAGGGGGAACGCTCCCAGAAGCTCGTCCGGAGCTTCCGCGATACACTCATGTCGATGTCCGGAATGCTGAACGCGCTCCTGGACATAAACAAGATCGAGGCGGGCACGGTCTATCCGCGCATCATGACATGCAGGGTCAACGACGTTCTGCAACGCCTGAACGACGAATTCAGCTATGGCGCGATGGAAAAGGGGCTCTCTCTCCGTTTTGTACCATCGAGCCTGCTGGTTCGGACCGATCCGCGGCTTCTCGAACAAATGATCCGCAATCTGATGTCGAACGCGCTCAAGTACACGCGGCGGGGCAAAATCCTGCTAGGGTGTCGCCGGCATGAGGATGCGCTCACCATTGAAATCTGGGACAGCGGCGTCGGCATTGCGGCCCATGAACTCCAGACCATTTTCGACGAGTACCATCAGGCAATCGGCGATGGAACCGACATGGAAGCGCAAACCGATCTCGGCCTCGGCCTGGGCCTTTCCATCGTCAAGCGCCTGAGCACGCTGCTCGGTCACCGCATTCAGGTTCGCTCCGTGCCGGGCAAGGGTTCGGTCTTCTCCGTCCATGTCGCGCTTGGCCGGGAAGACGTGCAGCACGCATCACCACCGATGAAGAGACGCAGCCAGCCGGGGCCGGCTCTGCATGGCACCATTCTCGTGGTTGAAGATGACAGGAAGGTCCGCAGCCTGATCGAGATCGGGCTGCGCGACGAACAGCACCTTGTCTATGCCGCAGACGATGGCGCAGCCGCAGTGGACCTCGTTGCGAAGGGAACCGTGGCTCCCACGCTGATCCTCGCCGACTACAATCTTCCAGGCGGGGCGAACGGCATGGATGTCGCCAGGAGGATTCGCTCGATCCTGGGCCGCAGCATCCCCACGATCATCCTCACCGGGGACATCACGGCAGAAGCCCTGCGCATTCTATCGTCCGAGGATTGCCTGTACATGCCCAAGCCCGTGAGCCTCGGCGATCTCCTCAAGGCGATCCAGCTCATGCTGCAGGCGAACAGGATCGAATACATCGCAGCGCCGCCGCCGGATATGCGGGTTCCCTCGCCCGATACACCGACGATCTTCGTTGTCGAGGACAACCGCGACACGAGAGAGTCCTTGCAGGAGTTCTTCGAAGCGGAGGGACATCGTGTACAGACCTTTCCCAATGGCGAGACCATTCTTGCGGCACTCGACAGCGCGGCCATGGGATGCCTCGTGATCGACATGAGGCTCCCGGGAATGAGCGGATTGGACGTTCTCCATACCCTGCGCAGGCGCGGTATGAAGCTGCCGATCGTCATGATCACCGGCGCGGGCGATGTCGCAACCGCAGTCGCGGCGATGAAGGCAGGGGCATCCGATTTCATCGAGAAGCCGGTCAGCCCCGCCGATCTGCTCGCGAGCATCACCGAGGCTCTTTCGCACAGTTCCAACACAGGCGCCGAGAACAAAAAAAAGCTGGAAGCGAAGTTCCGGCTGGCGCGCCTGACGGACCGCCAGCGGGAAATCCTCGACCGGGTGCTTGCCGGCCAGCCCAGCAAGATCATCGCCCAGGATCTGGATCTCAGCCAGCGGACGGTCGAAGCCCATCGTGCGGCGATCATGCGGCGCATGCAGGTCCACTCCCTTCCGGCGCTCGCACGGCTTGTCATGCTGGCGCAGACCGATCAGGGGTAATCCTGTCGCGCGGCGGGCTTACGGTCGCTTTCTCTCCATCGCTGATACAGGTCGCGGATGCCGGTGCGAAGCTGCGTCTCATGTGACCAGCCGAGCGCGCGGAGCCGGGACGTGTCCAGAAGCTTGCGGGGCGCGCCGTCCGGCTTGAATGCATCGAAGACGATGTGGCCGCGATAATCGACGATGTCGGCGATCAAGAACGCCAGTTCGCCGATGGAAATCTCCTCCCCCGATCCGACATTGATCGGCTTCGGGCTCTCATATGCCTTCATCAGGAAAACGCACGCGTCCGCAAGGTCGTCGACATGCAGGAATTCCCGCTTCGGCGTGCCCGTTCCCCAGACAACGACGCTGTCGCGGTGGGCCACCTTCGCATCATGCATCTTGCGGATCAGCGCGGGTATCACATGCGAGTGGTCGAGATCGAAATTATCGTTCTGGCCGTAAAGGTTGGTCGGCATGACGGAGATGAAGCGGCGGCCATATTGCTCCGCATAGGCGGCGGCGAGCTTCAGACCGGTGATCTTGGCAAGCGCGTAGGCTTCATTCGTCGGCTCCAGGCTGCCCGTCAAAAGCGCATCCTCGTGGATGGGCTGCTCGGCATGTTTGGGATAGATGCAGCTCGATCCCAGGCACATCAGCTTCTCGACACCGAGTTCCGACGCCGTCCTGATGACATTGACGAGGATGAGCACGTTTTCCGACAGGAATTCCGCGGGATAGCGCGCATTCGCCCCGATACCGCCGACGCGCGCGGATGCTATGAAGATTGCTTCCGGGCGCGCCTTGCGCATCCAGTTTTCGGTCTCGGACTGGCGCGTCAGGTCCACCTCGGCGTGCGAGACGGTCTGGATATCACACCGTTCCCGCTTGAGCCGTCGCAGAAGGGCGGAGCCGACCATTCCCGAATGACCGGCGACCCAGACCCGCTTGCCGCGCAGATCGTACGATAGCGCCGTCTTGTCATCCGTGGAGATCACTGCGGCCTTCCTCCCTCGTGATGACGCGCAGATCCGATTCCACCATTTCCGAGATGAGATCCTCGAAGGACACGGTCTGCTGCCAGCCCAGCCTGTCACGTGCCTTGCTGGCATCACCAAGCAGGATATCCACCTCAGCCGGCCGGAAGTAGCGCGGATCGATTTGTATCAGGGTGCGGCCGCTGCGGCGGTCATAACCGATCTCGTCGACGCCGACGCCATCCCATTCGATGGACTTCCCGACGACTTCGAAGGCGCGCTCGACGAATTCCCGCACGGTATGAGTGGTGCCGGTCGCAAGCACATAATCGTCGGGAACGTCCTGCTGAACGATGCGCCACATGCCCTCGACATAGTCACGCGCATGGCCCCAGTCGCGCTTGGCGTCGAGATTGCCGAGGAAGAGCTTGTCCTGCAGCCCCCATTCGATCGCGGCGACCGCCCGGGTGATCTTGCGTGTGACGAAGGTTTCCCCGCGACGCGGGCTTTCATGGTTGAAGAGAATGCCGTTCGAGGCATGGAAGCCGTAAGCCTCGCGATAGTTGACCGTCATCCAGTACGCGTAGAGCTTGGCCGCGGCATAGGGGCTGCGCGGATGGAAGGGCGTACCCTCCCGCTGCGGCGTCTCACCGAGGCCGCCGAAGAGTTCGGAGGTCGACGCCTGATAGAAGCGGCAATGATCTCCTACCTTCAACAGGCGCATGGCCTCCAGCAGACGCAGCGTGCCGAGCGCGTCGGTATTGGCGGTGTATTCCGGTGTCTCGAAGCTCACCTGCACGTGGCTCTGCGCGCCGAGATTATAGATTTCGTCCGGGCAAACCTCCTGGATGACCCGGCAGAGGTTCGTCGCGTCCGTCAGGTCGCCGAAATGCATGTGGAAACGCACATCGGGCGAACGTGGGTCGACATAGAGGTGATCGACGCGGGCCGTGTTGAAGGAGGATGAGCGCCGCTTGAGACCGTGCACCCGGTATCCTTTTTCCAGAAGGAGTTCGGTGAGATAGGAGCCGTCCTGGCCCGTCACGCCGATGATCAAGGCTTTCTTTTCAGACATGCGCCACCAGCTTTCACACGAGGAAATGCCGTGCACGATCCTCCGCACACCGTCGGCTGAGTTAGCGGCAGGATAGTTTGACCGACAAGGTGGCCGTTCGGGGGATGGACGACGGTTCGCCGACCGTCGGATGGGTGATGTCACTGCCCGATACGCCGGAAGGCGTAGACCGGGTGGGAGGACAACATGCCCGCTAGCGCCATTGGAGAACTTGTCGCCCGCGGCTCCGCTGCCAAGATCACGGCTCGCAGGAGAACATGCGGGGCGGCTCCATGAGGACGATCTTCGTAAACCGGTACTTCCATCCGGACCAGTCGGCGACGAGCCGAATGGTATCCGCGCTGGCATTCGGCCTTGCGCGGCAGGGCGGCACGGTCACCGTTCTTGCCAGCCGTACGCTGCACGACGACGCCGGTGCCACACTAGCCGGGCGCGAAACCTGTTCGGGCGTCGAGGTCGTGCGGCTGCCCACCTCGCGCTTCGGTCGCGGCAGCTTGCCCGGCCGGGCGGCCGATTACCTGTCTTTCCATCTTTCGGCCTTCACCTGGCTCTCCCGCAACATCGGGCGCGGCGATGTCGTCGTCGTGTGCACCGATCCGCCGCTGATCTCGCTTGCCTGCGCACTGCCCATCTGGCTGCGCGGCGGCCGGATGGTGAACTGGGTCATGGACCTCTTTCCGGAAACGGCAATCGAACTCGGTCTTCGGCGCACTGCACCGATCCTCGGCCGGTTTGCGGCATGGCTGCGAGACCGGTCGATCACACATTCGCGGTTGACGATCTGCCCGACGGAGCGGATGGCGGACTATCTCGTAGCGCGCGGCCTGCCGGGGAAACGGATCCGCGTGCTGCACCATTGGTCGGACGCCGCCGAAATCCAACCCGTCGCGAATGAAGACAACCCGCTGCGCGCCGCCTGGGGCTATGCGGGAAAGTTCGTCGTCGGCTATTCCGGCAATTTCGGCCGCGCCCACGAATTCGAGACGCTGATCGAAGCAGCAACGCTTTTGAAGGACCACCCGAACGTCCGCTTCCTCATGGTCGGGGGCGGCCACAAGCTGCAATCCGTCATGGAAGCCGTCCGCGCGCGCGGCCTTGCCAATGTCGAGTTCAAGCCGTTGCAACCGGCGAGGCAGCTGTCCGAAAGCCTCGGCGTGCCGGACCTCCACGTCGTCTCGCTGCTGCCCTGCCTTGAGCACTGCATCATTCCCAGCAAGTTCTACGGCATCCTGGCCGCCGGAAAACCCACTCTTTTCATCGGCGACCCCAGGGGGAGTGTCGCGGCTGTGGTGGCCGCCGAGCGGTGCGGCGTCAACATCGAGATCGGCGACGCGGAAACGCTGGCCGGAACCATATCCGATCTCGCCGCCGACCCCGAAAGGGTTGCGGCGATGGGTGCAACCGCGCGAGCCGTGCTGGAAGCCGACTATGCCTATGACCGCGCTTTGACCACCTGGAGCGCTCTTCTCGCCGAGATCGCCGAAAAGGAACCCGTTCCGGCAGGCACCATCATGCTGGAGCACCGACCATCATGACCCAGACCGTCGTCGTCAGCCAGCTCGGTGCCCGCATGCATTATGCCGTCGCCCGCATCCTGGCGAAGGAAGGGCAACTTGGCCATTTCTTCACCGATATCTGCGGCACGAAAAGCTGGCCGGCGCTGCTGCGCCTCCTGCCGCCTGCCCTGCTGCCCCGTTCGGTGCAGCGGTTGGTCGGGCGGGTCCCGAATGGCGTGCCGCCGGAGCTGATTACGGATTTCCCCCTGTTCGGCGTCCGCTCCGCCATCCGCCGCCTGCGCATCGAGGATGCGGCGGAAGAAGCGTCGCACGCCGTCTGGGCCGGCAGCCGGTTCTCGACCCTCGTCGCAACGCACGGCTTTCACAATGCCGCGGGCCTGTACGCCTATAGCGGCGACGCACTGGAGCAGATGCAGGCGGCCAAGCGGCAGGGCCTTTGGGTGGCCGTGGAGCAGATGATCGCACCGCGCGCCGTCGTGGAAAATATTCTCGCGGAGGAGATGCGTCGCTTCCCGGAATGGGCTGGCCCGGTGCAAACCAATCCCCACGCCGAGGCCTTCGCGGCGCGCGAGCGCGCCGAATGGGCGCTGGCCGACCGTATCGTTTGCCCTTCTGAATTCGTGCGCGACCATGTCGTCGCCGAGGGTGTTCCGGCAGAGCGCTGCGTGGTCGTCCCCTACGGCGTCGATGCGACAGATCACTCGAGCACCACGGTTCGCGCACCGGGGCCGTTGCGCATATTGACGATCGGCGAGGTCGGCCTGCGCAAGGGCTCGCCCTATGTGCTGCAAGCCGCCGAACGCCTTGGCGCCGCCGTGCGCATGCGCATGGCAGGCCCCGACCGATTGCCTGAACCGGTCCGCCGCCGGCTGAGCCGGTCGATCGAGCTGAGGGGAATCGTCCCGCGTGCAGCGATTGCCGATGAGTATCGCTGGGCGGACGTCTTCCTGTTGCCCTCGCTTTGCGAGGGATCGGCGACTGTCGTCTATGAAGCACTGGCCTGCGGGCTTCCCGTTATCACCACCTACAGCACCGGAAGTGTCGTGCGCGATGGCGTGGAAGGGTTGATCGTGCCGGAGCGGGATCCGCAAGCCATCGTCGATGCGGTGCGCTACCTTGCCGACAACGAGGACATGCGCGCGACCATGGCCGCGAACGCCCGGCTTCGCGCAAAGGAGTACACCGTTGAACAATACGGCGCGCGCCTTCTCGGCGTGCTGTCCTCGCTCAACGGATCCACGGCATGAAGATCGTCCATGTCATCACTTCGATCGACCCTGACAGCGGCGGGCCGCAGGCCGTGGTGATGCGGCTCGCCGCAGCGCAGGCAAGCCTCGGGCACGATGTCCGCGTGGTCAGCCAGGCGGACGACCGGACGCTCGCCAGCGTCGCGCGGCTCGGTGCGGCCATTCCCGGCTTCCAGCGAGTCGTCTGGCATATCCTGCCGCCGCCGGGCACGATCGAAGCGATCCTGTGCCTGAAGGCACGCCCCTTCCTCGCCCGCGTTCTCGCCGACAGCGCGCAGGTGCATCTGCACGGTATATGGGAACCCATCCTCGCCTGCGCGGCGGCAATAGCCACTCGCAACGGCATTCCCTATTGCGTCTGTCCTGCGGGAATGCTCGATAGCTGGAGCCTTTCCCAGAAGCCCTGGAAGAAACGTGTCGCCCTTGCCGTCGCCTTCCGGCGCATGCTCGACGGTGCCGCCTTTCTCCATGCGCTGAACCACGACGAAGTAAAGCTCATGCGGCCGCTCCATCTGAAGGCGCCGGCCGAGATCATTCCCAACGGTGTCTTCACCGAGGAATTCGAAACCTTCCCGGCCGCGGCTGACTTTCCGGCGCTGATCGGCTTGCCCGCCGGGCGGCGCTTCGTGCTCTTCCTGTCGCGGCTGCATTACAAGAAGGGGCTCGATCTCCTCGCAAGTGCCTTCCAGCTGGTGGCACGGCAATGCCCCGATGTCGATCTCGTCGTCGCCGGCCCCGATGGCGGCGCCGAGGACGACTTCCGCGACCTCGTGCGCCGCTTTGGTCTGGAACAACGGGTGTTCATGGTCGGCCCGATCTACGGCGGCACCAAACTGAAAGCCTTCGCGGCGGCCGCCTGCTTCTGCCTGCCCAGCCGCCAGGAGGGATTCAGCATCGCCATTACCGAGGCGCTCGCCTGCGGCACGCCCGTCGTCATCACCGATGCCTGCCATTTTCCGGAGGTCGCCGCCGCCGGCGCGGGCACTGTCGTCAGCCTCGATCCGATGGAGATCGCCACCGCCTTGATCGATGTGCTTTCCCACCCTCTTGCGGCGACAGCCATGGGATACAAGGGCCGCCAACTGGTGTTCGAGAATTACACTTGGCCGCAGATCGCGCGTCGGACGATCAGCCTCTACAACGCCTATAGGCCAGTGACTGCAAAGCCCGGCCTGGCGGCAGCAACACGATAGGGCAGGACTTGGGTCAGATGCCGTCTGCGCTCCGTCGGCGGCTGGCGACAGCCTTAGCCGGATTGCCGGCATAAACCGTCCAGGGCTCCAGTGACTTCACCGCCACGCCCCGCGCACCCAGCACCGCGCCCTCACCCACGTTCGTTCCCGGTCCGACGAAGGCTTCGGCTGCCACCCATGCCTTGTGACGCAGCGTAATGGGCCGCGCCACCAGCGGAAAGGAAGCCTTGTGGATGTCGTGTGTGCCCGTGCACAGATGCGCGCGTTGCGAGACGACGGCGAGCGCCTCGAGCGTCACCGGCGCCACATTGTAGCAGATGACACCCGGCCCCATCGAGGCGTTGCGTCCTATCGTGAGATTGCCCGGCCACCAGATGACCGTGCTGCCATGCACGATCGCGGTCGGGTGAACCTTCGCACCGAACAGTCGCAGCAGGAGATTTCGCCAGGGATGGAAGGGCGACGGCGTCCAGGCCGCAAGGCAGCGCCACGCAACCAGCCACGCAAGCCGCATCAAGCGGAAGCGCAGCGCAAAAGTCGGTCCACCGAGAAGCGGTGTGGCTCGGCCGCCCGCATCGAAGGCGGGATCGTCATAGCGCGATTTCATGAATGAACGAGCCTCCTTGATACGAACGGGTCAGCATGTCCGCTGCGGCCTCGTCTTGCGGGAACGGCCGCCAGCGCCAGCGACGGGACAAGAAACAGCACCATATGCACCCAGGCCATGATGACCCAGTCGGTCTGGTGTGACACAACATGCATCGCCGGCACGATCGACAGCATGTAGACGATCTGCCCTGCCGCCTGCCCTTCCTTGGCGCTCGCCCAGAGCCGCGCCAGGAGATAGGCGATGAGGAAGAACTTCAGCGCGCCGAAATACCAGAAGGACTGAAACGCATCGGCCATGCCGGTCTCCGTCGTGCCGGTCAGTGCGTTGTAGTCACGCGCCATGGCCGGCGTTCTCAGCATCAGCGACCGCTTCACCGCCTCACCGACGAGCTGGGAGGGGACATAGTTGAACACCAGCCGGTTCCAGTGGAACTTGCCGTAGTCGAATTCGAGCGTCTCGGCGGCATGGTCGATGCGCAGGATCGCGTTGCGCACTTCCAGCCCGCCCTCTTTGAGGGTTGCCCTGAAATTCGCGGTGACGTCGATCTGGCTGATGTCCTGCCAGATCGGACTGGCGTTCTCCCGCGTGATCGCGCGGTAATCGCCCATGCTGTTCATCAGGAACGTCCCCAGCAGGACACCCGCGAGTATGATCGTTCGCGGCGCAAGCCACCCGCGATGGAACCAGAAGGCGACGGCAAAGATTGCGAAAAGCTCGACGGTTTCCGCCCGTTTGCCCGTGACGACGATGCGGTCGAGATAGAAGACGAGATCGAAAACGACAATGGACAGGGCGAAGAGCGATGTCCGTCTCGCAAGGCACAGGACGCCGATTGCAAGCCCGTAGGTCATGAGACGTGCCACGAAGAGATAGATCACCGGCACGCCGCTCATCTGCACGCCGACCACCATGTCGCCCGGCAGGCGGCTCAGCTTGAAATAGAAATATGCACCGATAACCGAAAGCGCGGCGGAGATGATCAGCAGGCGTTGCTCGCTGAAATTCCCCCGCAGGAAGGCGACCGGCTTGCGGGTAGAAATCCAGCCGAGCCAGGCCGCCACCAGGCAGAGGATCGTGAACGCCACCATCCGGTCGTAGGCGCCGCGCGGCAGGAACCGGTCATCCATCAGGCCGGGAAGCTGCGGCAGAAGAAAACTCACGGCCATGACACCGACGAGGAAGGGAAGCTGGTAGATGCGGCCCGGCGCCAGCATGCCCCACAACAAGAGCAGGGCGACCGTCAGACAAAGAAGGCAGGTCAATAGCAGGGTCACGGGCGGCCTCCTTCCCGGATGCGCGGGATCGCAAAACTCAACCGCCGGAAGGGGAGCCTCGTGCCTTCTTCTCCCGGCGGCGGCCGCAACACGGCTTGCGCCGGCTGCGACAAACGATCAGACCGGCAAACCTTCTTCCCGGCGCCGCAACTCTTCGGTCTTGATGACAATCATGTATTCGTAAGCGGCGAGCAGCCGGCAATAGTGGTAGCCTTCCTTGCCATCGAGAAAACCGCCGCGCAGCACATACATGTAGAGAAAGCGCGCCGTCGGCCGGAACGGCAGACGCATGGCCACTTCCTTGAGCGCCCGTCGTCGCACCTCCGGTACGCCGCTCAGGACATCGTGCCAGGGCACGCGCTTCTCGCGCAGGCTGACCACGGTCTCGCGCGCTTCCGACGAGGAGTAGCGGTTGTGCTTGTCGTACCAGGCATTCATGCCCTTGTTGAAGCTGTAGTGGATGAAATGCGCATTGAGCTTGCCTTCCGGTCCTTCGGTCAGACAGCGGGAATGGGCGTCGCGCTCATAGCGCACGCGATCGGGCCGGACCAGCCGCGTGATCCAGGTCGGGTAGAGGCTACTGTGCTTGATCCAGCGCCCCATGAACATGTTCTTGTAGCGGATACGGAAGGCGCTTTCGGGCCGCTTCTGATCACGCGCGATCGCCAGCATCTCATCGCGCAGGTCGGGCGGCGTCACTTCGTCGGCATCGGGCGTGTAGACCCAGGGATACTTGTATTCGATCTCCTTCAGCCCGTAGGTGCGCTGGTTCGATTCCGTGTCGTGCACCCGCTGGTAGACGCGGGCGCCGGCAGCCCGCGCAATCTCCACCGTCGCATCGGTTGAATAGGAATCGAGCACGACGATATCGTCGCACCAGTCCAGCGAGGCGAGGCAGGCGGGCAGGTTCTTCTCCTCGTTCAACGTCATGATCAGAACGGAGATCGACATCGTGCTCCTCCTATATCTGCAGCTTGATGGAAGGGCTGGCCGCCCGATCGGCACGCCGATGCGTGGCGGTTTCGACGGCGAGCACGAAGGCACTGTGCGTGACCGTGACGAGGAGCAGGCCGCCCACCATCACCTGCTGCGGCACCGCAAACAGCAGGCCGAGATAACCGACGCCTCCACACAGGAAGGAGACGAGAATGATGATGTAGCTGGTCGCGGCAGGCGACAGACCGGAATCGATCATGAGATGGTGCAGGTGCCGACGGTCCGCCGACATGGGGCTGCGGTGATCGAGCAGGCGACGCACCATGAGGCTCAGCGTATCGATGACCGGAAGGATCACCAGCCACAACAGGGATGGAAACGGCAGTCCGTCCGCGCCATCCGACAGGCGCAGGATCAGATAGGCGATGATTGCGCCGAGCCCGGTACTGCCGGCATCGCCGAGATAGACGCAGGCGCGTGCGCGCCAAGGGCTGCGCAGGTTGAAGACGAGAAAGCCGCCGACCGCCGCAAGCAGGGCGGCAACCGGAAAGACAAGCCCATCCTCCCCGGTCAGGAGCACAAGCGCGAGGATCCAGACGAGAGTGGACGCGGCGGCACCGCCGGCAAGCCCATCGACGCCATCAGCCATGTTCCAGGCGTTGATCAGCCCGACGACGAAGACGACAGAGATGACGAAGAGCAAGCCGTAGGCCGCGGGACCGGCAATCGGCAGCAGGTCACCGAGCGAAATCCGCCCGAGGCCTTCGGCGGCGATCAGCGCCAGCGCAATCAGGACCTGCGCCGCGAACCGGACACGCGCCGGCAGGGTGAAGCGATCATCCAGCACCCCGAGCGTGACGACAAGCAGCGTCGCCGACCAGAAGCCCGGCCCCACGTCCATTCCGTTGGCCGTGATCAGGTTCATGCCGGCAAAAGCCATGAAGATTGCAATCCCGCCGCACAGCGGCACGGCGCCCTCATGGATCTTCCGGTGGTCCGGCAGATCGATGAGATGAAGCGGCACCGACAACCAGCGCAACAGAACGACGAATACCGTGCTCAGCACGAGAGATGCCGAGCTTTCGAGCAGCAAGAAGATCATCTGACGCCCCTGCAATCGCGCCGATGCCCTGACCATAAGCGGTCAGGTCGCATGGGCGACGATGCAAGCATAGCGTTTGATTCGCCGGTCACACCATTCGAGCAAAAGGCCAAGACGAGCGACGCGAAGGGTGAATTCAATGGCATGGCCATCCCTGCCTACGCCCTTTCCACCCCCTGTATCCTCCCTTTGGTTGAGGGCGCCGGGATGTCGGCCAATGATCAATGCGGTGGCGGAACGGGCCGGCGAGTGTAAGTCGTCACATCACAACCAAATGACGAGATGGAATGGCGGAAAAACTAATGGTTGACGCGCCTGTCTTGCGCAGGTACAAGTGCACATCGAATTTGCTTAGAGCTTTGCTTGTTGCGCGTCTGGCACCGCGTCCTGAACGAACTTCCTTTCAAAATCGCTATCATCCTCCGGCGCGCCTTGGCGCATCGGTTTCTCAATGTTGCTATGAAAGGGTTCATCATGACCACTGGCACAGTTAAATGGTTCAATTCCACCAAGGGCTTCGGCTTCATCCAGCCCGATAACGGCGACGCCGACGCGTTCGTGCACATCTCCGCTGTCGAGCGCGCCGGCATGCGCGAGCTCGTCGAAGGCCAGAAGATCGGCTTCGACTTGGAGCGTGACAACAAGTCTGGCAAAATGTCGGCCTGCAATCTCCAGGCCGCCTGATCAGGTCGCGCTTCGCCTTGACCACGGATGTACTGGCACTGCCGGAAGCGCGTTACCCAAAGCAAGGCCAGGCAAACCGCCTGGCCTTTTGTTTTCCACTCGCCAGCCGGGCGTCACAACAGGAAAATCCAATGACCGAAAAACACAGCCTCTCGCGCCAGAGGGCCGAGATCGCGTTCAATGCCATCCAGACACCTTTCTTCGCCAAGGCCGAGGCGGTTGAGGAGCTTGCCTCCATCAGCCAGCACCGCGACGCCAAGACCCAGCGGCTCCGTGAAGCACGCCTTGCGAAGAAAATGGAAGACAGCGCATCCGCCACCGCCGCTCTCGTCGCAAAGCGCGCCACGGCGCGGTGACGCCTTTCCACCCATAATAGACAGGACGAAAATTTGAAGAACGCCAGAGACAACCAGCTTTCCGACCGCCGCACGGCATCGGCCGATGCGAAGTCGGCCCTGCTGAAAGCCTATCGCGCGGCCCAGGTCACCGCGGCACCCGCCCGAGCGGAACGCCAGGCTGAACGTGCGCTCATCGCCGCCGCACGCGAGGAGCGCCGCATCGAGCGCGAACGCGTGAAAACGGAAGAGCAGGCACGGATCGCCGCCGAAGAGGCCACTTTGCAGGCCGAAGCACAAGCAGCCGCGCTTGCCGAGACGCACGCCCGCGAGACCGCCGAAAAAGCGCGTGTCGCACGCGTGATCGAAGACGAGGCGGCGCGAAAGGCAGCGCGCGACCTGCGCTACGCAAACCGCAAGGCTCGGCGCGCATAGGTCTCCTGCGCCCTGAATGGAACGCCAAGCATGCGAGAGCGTTGCGGGTCATTACTGCTGTTCCAGGGGCATACCAATGAAAATACACGCCGGCTTCGATATCGGTTACGAATGCGAGAACGACACGGCCATGCTGCTGGTTCTCAACATCCACCCCAGCCGGCGCGCCGATCTGCTGACGGAGCAGGTCCTGACCTTCGACCGTCCGATCGAGACATGGGAATATCTCGACGGGTTCGGCAATGCCTGCAGCCGCATCGTTGCGCCTTCCGGCCTTACGACGATCTCCAGCCGATTCGAGATCTACGACAGCGGCCTGCCGGATCCCGTACCGGAGAACGCCGTCCAGCATGACATCAAGGATCTGCCAGACGACGTCCTGGTCTTCCTGCTCGGCAGCCGGTACTGCGATACGGATCGGCTGTCGGATTTCGCCTGGAAGCGGTTTTCCGCCATGCCGCTCGGCTGGCCGCGTGTGCAGGCGATCGTCGACTTCGTGCACAATCACCTGTCCTTCGATTACGACAAGGCCGACCCGCTACGAACCGCATATGGCGGGTTCAACGATCGGACCGGTGTATGCCGTGATTTCGCACATCTCGCGATCACGCTTTGCCGGTGCATGAACATTCCCGCCCGCTACTGCACAGGTTATCTCGGCGATATCGGTGTCCCTAGGGATCCGCATCCCATGGATTTCAGCGCCTGGTTCGAAGTGTATCTCAGCGGTCGCTGGTACACGCTCGACGCACGCCACAACACGCCCCGCATCGGTCGCATATTGATGGCGACGGGCCGCGATGCGACAGACGTCGCGCTTTCGACGGCGTTCGGGCCCGCCCGCCTGATGCGCTTCGAGGTCGTGACGGAGGAAGCGGCAGGGTAGCTGCCGCCCTCGCAAGGACGGTTTCCCCATTGTCCTTTGCTTGAATCTGTCTTTATTGTTCACCCGCGACGTCCTGCATCCGCAGGGTGAACCGCTCAGCCAGCAAGGCAACCATGTCTGTTCAACGTACCAGCTTCTACATTCTTCTGACGCTTCTGACGGTGGCGTTCGTCTGGCTCCTCCTGCCCTATTACACCGCGATTTTCTGGGCACTCATTCTCGCCATCATCTTCTTTCCGGTTCACGCGGAACTGGAGCGGAGACTGGGCGGTCGCAGCAGCATTGCCGCCCTGCTGACGGTCCTGTTGTGCATCTGCCTCGTCATCGTGCCCGCCATGGTCATACTCGGCTCCCTCATTCAGGAGGGCACGAGCCTCTACGAGAAGATCAGCAACAAGGAAATCGACCTGAACGCCTATCTCACGGGCATTCAGAATGCATTGCCGGCAAGCGTCGACAATTGGCTGAATTCGATGCGGCTCGGCGGTTTCGCAGAGTTGCGCGAGCAGATCTCATCGGCCTTCATGCAGGCGGGCCAGTCGATTGCAGGAACCATTTTGAGCTTTGGCCAGAACGCCCTGCAATTCTTCGTCAGCTTCGGCATTTTGCTCTATCTGCTGTTTTTCCTTTTCAAAGATGGCGCCGCGCTCGGCGTGACGATCCGCAAGGCGATACCGCTGAGTGACGACTACAGCCGCAAATTCGTCGACAAGGTCGCGGATGTCGTGCGCGCCACGGTCAAAGGCAACATCATCATCGCGATCGTCCAAGGCACCATTGGCGGCGTCAGCTTCTGGGCCCTGGGTATCGAGGGCGCCCTTTTGTGGGGTGTCGTCATGACGTTCCTGTCGATGTTGCCCGCGGTCGGTGCGGCGCTGGTCTGGGTTCCGGCCGCGATCTGGCTGTTTCTCGCAGGCGCCTGGCTGAAGGGCGTGATCCTGGTTCTCATCGGCGTGTTCGTGATCGGGCTGATCGACAACCTGCTGCGTCCACCGCTTGTGGGCAAAGGAACACGGCTGCCCGACTATGTCGTGCTGATCTCGACGGTCGGTGGCATTTCACTGTTCGGCATCAACGGCTTTGTGATCGGTCCGCTGATCGCCGCCCTCTTCATCTCCGCGTGGTCACTCTTTACCGAGGAGCAGAACATCCAGAAAGCAAGGCCCACGGATATAACCGCCCCGTAGATTTTGCGCTATCCGCGTCGTCGGCCGAAAAAAGTAGCCAATTGATGGACTTGCCGCAGCAGCGACCTATGTCGCTTCGGACAGGGGCAATTCGGGCGGCGCGGCGACGCCGGCCGAAGCACGCGGGCCGATCGGCCCGCTCGTGATGCCCAGGCGTGAAGCACCGAGCGGAGAGAACGATGCCGAACGACGAAATCTATTGCGGACCGGCGCCGGATCTTCTGTCGCTGCCCTGGCGCTGGAACTTCGATCCCGTTCTGCTTGCTGCGCTGGCGCTGCTCTCGTTCGCCCTTTATCGAAATAGCCGCGACGGGGTTCATCGCAGCTATGCCGCCGCCGCGATGGCGGTACTGCTCGTCGCCTTTGTGTCGCCGCTCTGCGCGCTGGCGTCCGCGCTGTTCTCCGCCAGGGTGCTTCACCACATTCTGCTCGTCGCTGTCGCAGCGCCTCTTCTGGCCCTTGCTCTGGGCCGACTGCCGTGGCGCCCTCGCGCGCCGCACGTGGCGTTTGCCGCCCACACACTGCTGTTCTGGCTCTGGCATTCTCCGGTTGCCTATCAGTTGGCGCTCTCCTCCCATGCCGCCTACTGGCTGATGCAGCTTTCGCTGCTGGGCTCGGCGGTCTGGCTCTGGATGGTCGCACTCGACCAGCGCACTTCGGCCGGCAATGCCTGCGCGCTTTTGTTCGGCACGGTCCTGCAGATGGGCATGCTGGCTGCCCTGCTCACCTTCTCACGCAGTCCGCTCTATGACGCGCACGTGTCGACGACTGCGGCGTTCGGCCTTTCACCGCTCGAAGACCAGCAATTGGCGGGCGTTCTGATGTGGGTTCCGGCCGCCGGCCCCTATCTCGTCGCCATGCTGTGGCGCATCCGCATTCTGCTTTCGCAGAACAGCCTCGACAGGCCGGCGTCGTGATCGCGCTTGCCAAATTCGTGCATATCGCCGCCATCGCAATCTGGGCGGCCGGCATCGTCAGTCTGCCGGGACTTTATGTGCAGCGTGCCCACGCAAAGGATGAGGACGCGCTCTTGCGTTTGCAGCGGCTGGTGCGGTTCGCCTATATCGGCATCATCTCGCCGGCAGCGTTCGTGGCCGTTCTGACCGGAACGATGCTGATCTTCCTGCGCCAGACCTTCGAGCCCTGGTTCTCCGTCAAGCTCGCGCTTGTGGGCCTCCTCGCCATCCTGCATGTGCTGACGGGCCTCGTCGTCATCAGGCTTTTCCGCGATGGCGAAATCTATCCGACCTGGCGTTTCATCACAGCCACGATCCTCAGCGGCGGGGTCGTCATCGCGATCTTCTTTATCGTTCTGGCAAAGCCGGCGATGGATCTCGCGATTTTCGACGTGCTCTCCGAACCGGGCGGCCTGAAGCGTCTCTACGACGAATTCAATCCTTTGCGGAAACCATGAGGCCGACGCCGTGATCGAAGATGAGCTTGCCGCCATGCCAACCCGCCATTCCCGTCAGGACTGCTGCCAGGCCGGAAAGCAGGAGGCCCTGCGGGAGGACGTCGAGTGGGTTCATGACGCGCGTGCCCCAGTTAGCGCCCATCACGGCGATGAGGGTCATGGCGGAAATGGCGTGGGCCCAACTGGCCGCGCGCGCGCGAATGCCGGGTACCAGCAGCAATTCGACCGTGCCGACGAGGCCGGCCGCCATGCCAAGGAAAAATGCGCCGCCGGAAGACCACAGCCCGACACGAAGCCAGAACGTATCGCCCGTCCACCAGTAGAGCATGTCGACGCCAAGCGTGGCGAAGACGAAGGCGATGGGAAAGTGCACGCTCATGGCATGCAGCGGATGCCCGCTGATGGCGACCAGCGAACTGGCATCCTTCTCCTCGACCTTCTGGATGACGGGATTGTCCTTGTCCTGCGTTTCTTCCATGCGCATTCTCCCTTCCCGCCGATAACCGTACGACAAGCAATCGGGTTCCGTACCGTCCTTGCCTTTTCGTTCCCCCTCATGCTCGCCGGCTGCACGGGCGACCTTTCCGCGCTCGATCCGGCCGGCCCCTTTGCCGGCGCCATCGCGAACCTCTGGTGGCTGATGCTGGCCGGCGCGGCGGCAATCTTCCTGCTTGTCCTCGGGCTTTTCCTGCTTGTCGTTTTCCGGCCGGGGAGCGGGAGGCGGGTATCGCCGTCCCGCTGGATCTGGATGGGAGGGATCGCCTTTCCGCTCATCACACTGATCGCGCTGATCGGCCACGGACTGATGCGTGGCGAGTATATCCTCAACCTCGGGATCGGCGGCGCGCCGTTCGAGGTGGAGGCACGCGGCAGCATGTGGCGCTGGGACTTCCGCTACGCCGAGGGTGCGCGGGCAAGCGAAGGCATCCTTCACATTCCGACGGGCAGGACGGTCGTGGTGACGGCGACCAGCGATGACGTGATCCACAGCTTCTGGGCGCCGCGGCTTGGTGGCAAGATCGACGCGATCCCGGGTCACGCCGCCACGGTGCGCATCCTCGCGGACCGTCCGGGCATCTATGGCGGCATCTGTTCGGAATATTGCGGAACCGGTCACGACGGGATGGTGTTCGAAGTGCATGCGCATGCACCCGAGGACTTCGCGGCCGTTCTGGCCGGTCTGCCCGAAGCGCAGGAGCCAGCCCGATGACGCAATCCCCCCGCAAATCGGCGCTGCGCCTCCACCGTGAGCTGACGGCCATCTGGGGCACGCCGCCGGGATGGGGCTGCCTTCAGGCGGTCAACCACACTGTCATCGGCAAGCGCTTCATGATGACGGCCCTGGTCTTCTTTGCCATCGGCGGCATCCTGGCCATGTTGATCCGCACGCAACTCGCCACGACGCAGAGCGCATTCCTCGACGCAGCCAGCTATGCGCAGGTCTTCACCATGCATGGCGTGGTGATGATGTTCCTCTTCGCCATTCCCTTCTTCGAGGGGTTGGCGATGTACCTGCTGCCGAAGATGCTGGGCAGCCGCGACCTCGCGTTCCCGCGCATGTCGGCCTACGGCTACTGGTGCTACCTTTTCGGCGGCACGTTTCTCGTCGGTGCGCTCGTTGCGGGCGTCGCGCCCGATGGCGGCTGGTTCATGTACACGCCGCTGTCGTCATCGACCTATTCGCCCGGCGTCAATGCCGATGTCTGGCTGCTCGGCATTACCTTCGTCGAAATCTCGGCGCTGTCCGCCGCAGTCGAGATCCTCGTGTCGGTGCTGAAGCTTCGCGCGCCAGGCATGTCGCTGACGCGTATGCCGATCTTCGCCTGGTACATGCTTATCGTGGCCGGCATGATGCTGATCGGCTTTCCGCCGCTCATTCTGGGGTCGATCCTGCTGGAAGCGGAGCGGGCTTTCGGCCTGCCTTTCTTCGATCCGACCCGCGGTGGCGATCCGCTGCTGTGGCAACACCTTTTCTGGCTGTTCGGCCACCCCGAAGTCTATATCATCTTCCTGCCGGCGGCCGGCGCTCTCTCGACAATCATTCCAACGCTCGCGCGTCGCCCGCTCGAAGGTTACGAGATCGTCGTGGCGGCGGTCATCGCCCTCGCATTTCTCTCCTTCGGACTTTGGGTCCACCACATGTACACGGTCGGCATTCCCCATGTCGCGCTTTCCTTCTTCTCGGCCGCCAGCGGGCTGGCGGCGGTTCCGACGGGCGTTCAGATTTTCGCCTGGCTTGCCACGCTCGCTCACGGCAAGCCGCGCATGTCGGTGCCCATGCTTCACATATTCGGCTTCATGTTCGTCTTCGTCCTGGGCGGGCTGACCGGCGTCATGCTCGCCATGGTGCCCTTCGACTGGCAGGCGCATGATACGCATTTCGTCGTCGCACACCTGCATTACGTGCTGGTCGGCGGCTTCGTCTTTCCCATGCTTGCTGCCGCCTATTACTGGTTGCCGCACATCTTCGGCCGGCAGGCCGTGCAGCATCTTTCGCACGCCGCCTTCTGGATGATCTTCATCGGTTTCAACCTGACCTTTTTCGCCATGCACCTGACGGGACTGCGCGGCATGCCGCGGCGCATCTCGACCTATCCGCCGGAGGCCGGCTGGGAAACGCTCAATTTCGTCTCCTCGATGGGCGGCTTCATCATGACGACGGGCTTTGCCCTCGTCGCACTTGACCTGCTGCTGCTCGCCGTTTTCGGAAAGCCCTTCCGCCGCAATCCGTGGCGGGCCGGCACGCTGGAATGGGCCATGCCGACACCGCCACCCGCCTATGCCTTCGCGTCGCTTCCCGAAATCTCGGCCCGCGCCGACCAGCTCGATCCGGACAGGCTCGGGCCGGTGCTGGCGTCGGGACAAGGATATCTTGGCGCGACGCGGCACGGCTGGATGGAGATTATCGGCGTCGACATGGTGACGGGAAAGCCCGAACAGGTCGTCGTCCTGCCAAAGAGAACCTACCTGCCCTTGCTGACGGCGATCGCGACCGGAAGCTTCTTTGCACTTATCCTCGTGAAGCTCTACTGGCTCGCGCCCCTCGCGCTGCTGATCGTCACGGCGCTGTTCCTGCTCTGGACCCGCGATTGCGGCCTGAAATCGGATCTGGGCGATCTCGCTGTCGGCCATGGCACCCACCTTCCGCATCACTACCAGACAGCGCAGCCTCCATCCTATTGGGCAATGGTCTTCACCCTTGCCGCTGACGCCACGCTCTTCGCGTCGTTGCTGTTCGGCTCGCTCTTTCTCTGGCTGTCGGCCCCGAACTGGCCGCCTGAAAGCGTTATCCCCATAGATGCCACGACATCGGTGATTTCGGCGGTCGCCCTCATCGTGGCCGCAGGCTTCGGGCGTGGAGCCTTCACGAGCCGAACCGTAGGAAATCTCTGCATCGTCGCGGTCGCCTATGCCGTCGCGCTCCTGGCTCTCGGCTATGTCCTCATCGAGATCCACGCCGAAGCGACACGGCACGCGGCGGTGGCAAGCATCTTTGCCGTCAAGGCCTATGCGGTCCTGCATATCTTCGTCGGCCTCATCCTGTCGCTGTTCTGTCTGTGGCGTGTCAGACGCGGATATGTCTCCGTCCGCAGGGACCTCGATTTGCGTCTTGGCCGCCAATGGCACCTGTTCACGCTCACCACGGGCGTGATCGCCCTGGCATTCCCGTTCGTCATCAACCTCCTCGCCGGAGGGGCAGGCCCATGAGCGGACGCGCGCTGTTTGGCATTCTCATTGGCTGGATCGGCTGGGCGGGCGGGTTTTTGCTTCTCTACGCCCTCCAGGCGACAGGGTGCCGGGCCGGGTGGGACGGGCATCTGCTCGGCCCGATCTCTGCGCTGCGCCTGTTGCTGATCATCACGACGGTGGCAATCGTCCTTGTGCTGATCTGGTTCACCGTGAAGGCAAATCGGCATGGCTCGACGTCTTCCTTGGAGAGGATCGGTGTCCTGGCAAACAGCGCGGCAATCCTCGCCGCGCTTTGTTTTACCGGCGTGATTTGGCTGCAGCTCTGCGCGTGAGGTGACCGAAAACGGTCAGTTGAGACGCTGCTCGGTTTCGGCATCGAAGACATGAAAGGCCGTGGCATCGGCATTGATGGTGATCTCGTCCCCGGCCTTTATGCCCGCGTCCGCCGGCATGGCCGCCACGACACGCTGATCGCCGATCCGCGCGGTGACGACGAGTTCCGGTCCGGTCAACTCGGCAACCTCGCAGCGCGCGTCGAGGAACAAGGGCTCGCGCGATTTGCCGATCGCTTCCGGGCGGATGCCGAGTGTGACGCGACGGCCCGGCGCCATGGCTTCCAGCCCCGCAACGGCTACCGTCGCCGTCGTCCCGTCGATCGTCACACCACTGTCTCCCATCGTTCCGGCAAGCAAGTTCATGGGCAGCGCGCCGACAAAGGTCGCGACATAGAGCGTCGCCGGACGATTATAGATGTTTTCAGGCGTGTCGAGTTGCTCGATGCGTCCGTTACGCATGACAGCGATGCGCGTCGCAAGCGTCATCGCCTCGATCTGGTCATGCGTCACATAGACGACCGTCGTCTTGGTCAGCTGGTGCAGGCGCTTCAGCTCGGTGCGCATTTCCAGGCGCAGCTTGGCGTCAAGGTTGGACAGCGGCTCGTCGAACAGGAAGATCTTCGGATTGCGCACCAGCGCGCGGCCGATGGCGACCCGCTGGCGCTGGCCGCCTGAAAGCTGGGCCGGCTTGCGATCCAGCAGGTTTTCGATCTGCAACAGGCGTGCCGTCTCCAGCACCGCCCTGTCCCGCTCGGCCTTTTCGACCTTGCGCATTTCCAGCCCGAAGCCGATGTTTCGATGCACGGTGAGATTGGGATAGAGCGCGTAGGACTGGAAGACCATGGCGATGTCCCGGTCCTTCGGATGCACGCCGATGATCGAGCGCTCATCGATACGCACGTCGCCGCTGGTCGGTTCGCCGAGGCCTGCGATAATGTTGAGCAGGGTGGACTTGCCGCAACCGGAAGCGCCGAGCAGAACAAGGAATTCCCCGCTTTGCAGGGCGATGTCGATGCCCTTCAGCGTCTCGACCGGACCGTATCTCTTGCGGATTGCATCGATGGTCAGGGTGCTCATGCCAGGGCTTTCTGCTGGGTCGCTTCGTAACGTCGCGGATGGGTCGAAATGGCGCGCGAGGCAACGCCTGTTCCTGCTTCAAGGCTCGCCTTCACGCCCTTGCCGTCCGCATAGGCCGCAAGAAAGGCCGCATTGAACACATCGCCGGCGCCGATCGTATCGACCACGGCGACCCGCGGCGCGTCCACATGGGTCACGGCACCATTGCCTTCGATGGCAATCGCCCCCTTAGGCCCGCACTTTACAACCACGAGACTGTCGGCCGGCATTCCCTGCTGCAGGATACGACCGGCCTCGACGGGATCGGAAACACCGGCAAGGTTCGTCGTTTCCACTTCGTTGAGCAGCGCGATCCGGCAACGTGACAGCCACGACGCGGCGGCACGCCTGTTGCCGTCGGTCCACCCCTCCAGCGGCCAACCCGTATCCAGTGCGACGAAGATGTCATGGCGATCCGCCCAATCGAACAGGCCGGTATAGTCTTCCACCAGCTTGTCGGTGAGGAAGGAGCCGCAAAGAAGGGCAATACCGCCGCGAAGACGTTCGCCGTCGAGCACCGCGAAGACATCCTCCAGGCTGAACAGCGGCAGGTGGCCACGCGTCGTGAAGAAGGTTCGCTCGCCATCCGGATGGGTGATGCCGACGGACAGCGTGGTGCTTTCGCCGTGCACGGGCCAATGTTGCGCGTGGTCGCCGAAGCTTGCGGCAAGCCATGTGCCGAACTGATCCCGGCCGATGCTCGCGGCGATCTCGAAGGGTGTGCCGAGCGCCATCCACGCCAGCGCCGTATTGCCCGCCGATCCGCCGACCCGCAGTTCGTCGTGATCGACGATAATTTCGGTTCCCGGCTGCGGCCAGGGCGCGGCCGGTCCCATGATGAGGTCGACATTGACGTTTCCGATGACGGCGAGCGGTCTCACTCATTCGCTCCGGGTAATCTTGGTCGACCGCACCGGCGTTCCCGCGTCGGGAACGCGTGCTTCAGCGAAAGCGATCATGAGGCGCTGCGCCGTCGGCAACATCGCGAAGATCGCGGCAAGGCCGTTCGATGCCGGAAAGGCGATCGTCGAGGCGCCCGCAACCGGTGGCCGGCCGGAGCAATCGAACATCACGAGTTTGGCGCCGGTACCGGCAACGGAAACCGCCATCGCGGTCACCAGATCGGCCGTCTCGTCGTCACCGCGGAAGAGGATGACGCCCATCTCGGGAGAGAGCATTTCCATCGGCCCGTGGCGCAACTGCCCACCCTCCAGCGAGAAGCTTGGTACCCGGGAGAGTTCCGCAAAGCCAAGCGCGATGGCTTCGGCCATGCCCTGCAATCGGCGGCCGGACGTCACGACCGACTGAACATCCGAAAGGGTGGCGACAGCCTCGTCGATCGGCGGCGCCAGGGGCGTCTCAAGGGCTGCGAGCGCCGTCGAAACGTCCTCGCCCAGTGCTGCGAAAATGGCCAGATGCAACGCAAAACTGATGGTGAGGCTGCGCGTCGCGGCGAAAGCCTGCTCGGTGCCCCCCGCACCCACGAGGCAGGGAGCACTGCGGCCGAGGAAGGAGCCGCTCTCAAGCGTGAAGCCGAAGGTATCGGCATTGCCGCCCGTCTCCGCAAACCAGCGCAACACTTCCGCGCTTTCGCCGGACTGCGAGGTCATGAAGACCGTCCGCCCCTCCAGGGAAAGCGGTGCGGAAAGCTGTTCCGACAGGGGCACGGCGATGGCATCGATGCCAAGGGCGCGGTAGAGCGGCTCGACGGCCCGTCCGACCGCGTGCGAACCGCCCATGCCGAGCAGCAGAAGCTTGCCCGTCCGCTTCAGGCTGGCAGCGGCCTTTCCGGCCACCTCGGCGCTGCTGCGGAAGGATGCGATGGCATCGGCATGCTGGCGTGCCATCTCGCGATCGATTGCCTGAAGCCCCTCCGGCCGGTTTGTCGTCTCGGTCATGGTCATCCTTTCACACCGCCGCTGGTGAGGCCCGAAATCAGGGCCCGTTGCATGATGAGGCCGACCAGCACCGGCGGCAGCGCGGCAAGCACGCCAGCCGTCGCGATCAGCCCGTAATCGGAAACCCTGCCGCCCGCGAGTTCGGCGATCGCCACCGTCAGGGTTCGGGCGCGCTGATCCGAAGTGAACAGCAGCGCATAAAAGAACTCGTCCCAGGCCAGCAAGAAGGCGAAGAGCGCCGAGGTCGCGACGATGGGCATGGCGAGCGGCAGGGTGATGATGCGCAGGGTCGCAAACAGGCTCGCGCCATCCATCATCGCCGCCTGCTCGATCTCGCGGGGAATACCGTCGAAGCCGGACTTCATGAGCCACGTCGTGAAGGGTGCCAGAATGGTCAGATAGACCAATGCCAGCCCGAAAACGGAGTTGAGCAGTCCGAAGGACGCGAGCGCCATATAGAGCGGCACGGCAAGCGCGACCGGCGGCAGCATGTAGGTGGCGATCACGAGCGACAGGGACCAGCTGATGGCGGGGGTGCGCGAGACCGCCCACCCGGCCGGCACCGCAAGCGCAATGGCTGCAAGCGTCGCCATGCCGGCAACGAGGACGCTGTTGACCAGCGACGCAACGAAGTTGGCGCCCGCGCTGTTGGGAATGCTCGAAAGCAATGTCGCGTAGCGCGAGAAATCCATCGCGCTCGGCCACCAATTCAGCGGTCGGGCAACGAGATCGGCTGCCGGCGAGATGCTCATCACGAAGAGCCAGAAAACCGGCGCGACGATGACGACGGCGAGAAGCAGCGCCGCGGCGTGAATGAGGATGGAAGCGAGAAGGCTGCGGCGTTCCATCATGCGGCACTCCCCGCCGTGCGGCGCACCAGCATGCCGTAGCCGACCGCAAGCACCGTCACGATGAGCGTGACGACCAGGGCAAGCGACGCCCCGGAGCCCGCCCGCTGGAAGGAAAACGCCTCCTGGTAGACGAGGATCGACAAGGTCCGCGTTGAATTGGCCGGACCGCCGCGCGTCATCACCCAGATGATGTCGAACACCTTGAACGCCTCAATGGTGCGCAGCACCAGCGCCACCATCAACGGGCCGGCGAGATAGGGCAGGATGACGAAGCGGAAACGCGCGAAGGGGCCTGCGCCATCGACGAGCGATGCGGCCGTGATATCGCGCGGCACTGCCTGGAGCGCGGCAAGCGCGATGAGTGCCACGAGCGGAAAATTCTTCCAGCAGTCCGCGACGATGAGCGCGGTCATGGCCGTGCCCGGCTCGCCCAGCCAGGAACGATAGCTGTCGAGCAATCCGATCTGCGTGAGCGCGGAATTCAGCGCGCCGTATTCGGGATTGTAGATCAGCCGCCACAAAGTTGCGTTGACCACGGTCGGCAGCGCCCAGGGCAGGATCAGCAGGGCACGCAGCACGGCACGGCCGTAGAACTGCTGGTTCAGAAGAAGGGCGGCCAGAACGCCGATCACCATTTCCGCGGTGACGGAGATGACGGCAAACCATGTCGTGGCAAAGAGCGCACGCTGGAAGTTGCTGCTCGACAACATCTTCACATAGTTGTCGAGCCCGACGAAGGCGCCGCCGGTCCCGACGAGCTTGGCGTCGGTGAAGGAAAGCCTGACGGTATCGATCATCGGCCAGCCGATGACGGCGGTCATGATGATCAGAAGGGGCAGCATGAGAAGCCACGCCCGGGTCGTCATCCAGGTGCTGGACATCACGTCTCTTCGTCGCTTGTCGGGGTAATATCGTGCGGGTGGCCGAAGCCACCCGCAAGCGCTCAAGATCAGAGCCCGCTGTTTTCCGCGGCGGACTTCAGCGCGTCTTCAGGCGTCGCCTGATCGAGCAGCGCTTCCTGAATGCCCTGCTGCAGGGCCGTGGAAAGCTCCTGGTATTTCGGCGTCGTCGGCCGCGGATACATGGCCGCAAGGCCGAGCTTGGCGGCAGCGATCAGCTCTTCCTGGCCAGCCGTCACGGCGGGATCCTCATAGGAAGAGGCCCAGATCGGCAGGCTCAGCTTCGCATAGGCGTTCTGCGTTTCCTGCGACGTCATGTGCACGATGTACTTCCAGGCTTCTTCCTGATGCTGGCTCGTGGAGGTGATGCCGAGGCCCATCGAGCCGTTGACGGCCGAAACCTCGCTCTTGCCCTCGACGCCGGGGGCGGGAACGATGCCCACCTTGCCGGCAACCTTGCTGTCCTTGCCGCTATTGGCCATGTTGTACATGTAGGTCCAGTTGAGCGCGAATGCCGCCTCACCGTTCTGGAAGACGTTGCGCACGTCCTCCTCCAGGAACTCCTTGGAGTTCGGATTGGTGAGGCCGGACTTGTAACTGTCGACCATATATTTCAGCGCATCGAGACCGCCGCCTTCAGCGAAGGCCGGCTTGCCGTCCTTCAGGAATTCGCCGCCGTAAGCGCTGACCAGCGTGGTGTAGTCGCAGATCACCGCCTCGGCCTGCGCCCAGCTCCAGGCAATGGGCGTTGCCAGCAGGCCCTTGTCCTTGATGATCTTCGCCTGATCGGACAGCTCGGCCCAGGTCTTCGGCGGCGTCTTGATGCCGGCCTTCTCCAGGATTTCCTTGTTGTAGAACAGGTATTTGGTGTCGAGGATCCACGGCATGCCGTAGGATTTTCCATCATAGTTGACGGTCGTCCAGGCGCCCGGCAGCACACCCTTCTTCATGTCGTCGGTAACGCGGCCAGTCACATCGACCAGAACGTTGTTGGCGGCATATTCGGCAGGCCAGATCACGTCGAACAGAACGACGTCGTAACCGCTGCCGGACCCCTGCGCCAGCACGGTCTTGTCGTGCAGGCCTTCATAAGGAACGAATTCGAGGTTCACCTTGATATCGGGGTTCGCCTTCGTGAAGGCATCCGTCATGGCGCGCACATCCGCCTCGCTATAGGCGGCCTGCGCCATGAACAGCGCATTGAGCGTGGTCTCGGCGAACGCGTGCGGAGCCGAAACGGCCGCGACCAGCGCTGCGTACAACAGGGTCTTCTTCATCGATTTCAACATGCCTGCCTCCAGTTTGGTTTGAATCCGGAATGTCTTGCGGACACTCGTGATCGTTGCGCCTTATGGCTTCCGCCGGATCGCTCCGGGCTTGGCTTCGCCTCGCCCTTGTTCCCCGGAACTCTTTGGTTCCTTATTAAGTCAAATGTATTGACTTAAGTCTTGTGTAATATCCAAATGGTGTCAAGAGGGAATTGTCGATGAACGAATTGCGGACGATCCGCGCCAGGAGCGGGACCAATCAGGAGGGCACGAGCGCGCATAACCGGCGCGTGCTCATCGAGGCCATCCGCGTCAATGGCCCGCTCTCGCGCGCCGCCCTCGCCCGCGCCACGCACCTGACCAAGCAGACCGTCTCCAATCTCATCGAAAGCCTGGAAGCGGACGGTCTGGTCGCATCCGAAGACGTTGTGCGCGGCGGGCGCGGCCAGCCTTCCACACCCTACAGGCTCGTTCCCGAAGGCGCCTTTGCGCTCGGCGTGCAGATCGACCGGGAACTGACACGCATCGTCGCCGTCGACTTTCTGGGGCGGGAAGTGGCGCGTGCGGTTGCGGACCTTCCGCCGGGCGAGCCCGAGGAAGGCAGCAAGGTCATCCTCCACCACATCGGAAATGTGCGGCGGGAACTTGCCGATCGTGTCCCGATGTCCACGCAGCGCCTGACCGGCCTCGGCATCGCCATGCCTGGCCCCTATGGGCTGAAGCCTTCCGGCGACGACCCCTGGATGATGGCCAAATGGCAGTCGTTTCCGCTTGTGGAAACGCTGGCCGCGGGCACCGGCCTTGCGACAACCCTGCAGAACGACGCCACTGCCTGCGCGACAGCCGAGCGCATGAACGGTGTGGCGGATGGCATCGACCATGCCGTCTGCCTCTACTTCGGCTATGGCATCGGCGCGGGCCTCATTCTCGGCGGTGAGATTTATACCGGCAGCAACCGCAATGCAGGCGAAATCGGCATGGTCCTCTTCTCGCGGGGCGGCACGGTCGCCCCCTTCGAACACCGCTCCTCGTTCGCCTCGCTGCTCCAGCATCTCGGCCTCGGCACCGCGACCACCGACGCCTATGAGGAGGTCGAGCGGCTGACGCTTGCGGACGATCCGCGCATCCGCCAATGGCTGGAAGGCGCCGGCGCCGATTTCCGTCAGGCGGTTCATATGGTCGAAACGATCTTCGACCCCGAGACCGTCATCCTCAACGGCAGCGCGCCCCCTGCCCTCTCAAGAAGGCTGTTCGAGGCGATGCATCCGCCGCTGCCGTCGATCGCCGAACGCCCCGGCCGCACCATTCCACGCGTCCAGCTCGGAATGATCGATCCCTGGGCCGTCGCACTCGGCGCCGCCGCGGACCCTATTCGCCGCGCATTCGACCCGCTCTTTTCCGCGATCCTGAAGGAAGCTCCCTGATCCGCCGGGGAACGCCTCCGCGACTTACTGGGAGCGCGACGTCCTAGTCATAAACCGGTCGATGGCGCCAGCGCGGGGCTCTATCCACCGCCAGATCAGGATCATGGCGAACATCGTGAAGAGCCAGCCGAGCATGATGTCCGAGAGGAAATGTGCACCGACGAGAACGCGGTTGAACGCAATGAAAACGAGGAAAGGTGTCAGAATCAGTGCTGCCACCCCTCTCAGCCCTGCCGGCACGAAAATCAGGAGTGAAAGCGCCGCCGCTGCAGCCGACGACTCGCCCGACGGAAAGGAACAGCTGCGGCTGCACGCCGCGGAAAACTGCCACACCGGCGTGAAGTCGGCGCTTCCACCGAATTCGTACAGATCGCGAGGGCGCACGCGGCCGATCAGGGATTTCAGAGTGTGAACGACGATGAACGGCCCCAAGGCAAAGCTCAGAAGCACGAACAGCGGCTTGTGAGGCCGGCAAAGTTTGTACTGCTTCGGCCCGAACGCCTTGAGGCCGATCAAGAGCGCCATCGCGCCGATGATGTAGATTTGGCCATCCCGGCCAAGGCGCCTCACGGCCTGAAGGAAGGGCTGCTCGGCCAGAACGAAAACCTGCCCTACTGCGAACCAGCGCGATACCGCGAGATCGACCATGGGGAAGACCATGAAGAAAAAGCTGGTGCAGATGATCGATGTTGCCAAAACGGTTAGCGCCCTGTCGGCGGCGGACGGCTGTTGGACGGAAAATGGAAGCAGGTCGCTTGATGCTGTTTTTCGCATGCCGGTCTTTCAGGAAGGCCACAGCCGCGGCCCGAAAACCCCTCCCGATTCCCGTGCTGCCGGATGTGCTGTTTCGTTGGATAGAGCGGCTGCGAGCATCTGGAAGGACGCCCCGCGCTCCGGAACGGCGGCAAATTGAGGCCCGATTATCAAGAAACGGCCAAGACGCGATCAAGGACGCGTCCAGAATCGGCTATCCGTCCGTCGAGAGACCATTTGGAATTGCACGAGCCGGTCGTCTCCCCGATAGTTGCGGCGCGGCGAAAGCCGTAGGAAAAAGACAGAGCAGCAAGGCATCAAAGTGGATAACAATCTTGTTCTGATCGTCGAGGATGAGCCGGCGATTGCAAGAATTCTCGAGGGATATCTGTTACGGGACGGCTTCCGGACCGTTCAGGCTGCCGATGGCGAAACCGCTCTGCAGCATCACACGCTCCTGAAACCGGATCTCGTGCTTCTGGATGTCCGCATCCCGAAACTAGATGGCCTTGGCGTGTTGGCCCGCCTTCGGCAGACCAGTTCAACGCCCGTTATCATGGTCACGGCGCTTGCCGACGATCTCGATCGCCTGAGCGGCCTGCATCTCGGCGCCGACGACTATGTCGTGAAGCCCTTCAACCCGCAGGAGGTTGTCGCGCGGGTAAAGGCCGTGCTGCGCCGGACCCTCGGCGAACGACAGGATTCCGTGCGCCGCTTCCGCGAAATCGAGGTCGATTTTTCCAGCTACTCCGTCGTCGTCAACCGCGATGGGCAGCGCATTCCCTTGTCCCTGACGCTCAGCGAGTTCCGGATACTCGCCCACATGATCCGTCATCCACACCAGGCCTTCGCGCGCGCGGATATCCTCGACGCCTGCCTGCCTGAAAGCGATGCGCTGGTGCGCACCGTGGACACGCATATTTCCAACCTCCGACGCAAGCTGGAAGAGCTGGGCCAGATCGGGTTCTTCCCCGCCGTCCGCGGCGTCGGCTACCGCTTCTTTGATCCCCAATGAAGATTCCCAGATTTCCGATCCTGCCGCTTGCCACGCTCACGGCGACCGTCATCACGACCATGCTCGTGCTCAGCGTCAGCATGGCCTATCTTGGGGTGACCTGGTATTCGACCTATCTTGAGGACAGCATGGCCAGTGCCCTACCGCCCGAGGCTGCGACCGCTTATAGAATGGTCAACGAGGGCCGGGTCCCCGACAGCGATGCGCTCAAGACGCTGCTTGAACATCTGGACGAGCAGGCGGCTCCAACGGATTTCAAGATCCAGCTTGCCGTCTTGATTTGCGGCTTCCTGTCGGCTCTCATCTGCGCCGTTATCGGCGTCTTTCTCGCGAGGCGCATCGCCCGGCCCCTGGAGGATCTCACCGTTGCCGCAGAAAGCCTGACATCGGGTGATTTTTCAGCCCGGGTCACCGCTTCGCCCAGCAGCACGCGCGAGGTCTCGAGCCTCGTAGAGACGTTCAACGCTCTCGCCACAAGCCTAGACAGCATGGAAGAGCGGCTGCGCTTCAACAACATGGCGGTCGCGCACGAACTGCGCACGCCGCTGACGATCCTGCAAGGCGCATTACAGGGCATGATGGACGGCGTTTTTCCTATGGATCGAAAAATCGTTTCCGATCTTCTGCTCCAGGTTGAAGGTCTGGGGAAAATCGTCGAGGATTTGCGCACCCTCTCCTTGGCCATCGGCCAGAAACTGGTGATGCAACGGCAACCGCTCGATGTGGCCGCGGTCGTGGAAACCGTTCTGGCGGCCGCAAAACCCATGCTGGATGCGAGCCGGATGACGGTCGAAGCCGGACTTCAGCCTGCGCGCATATCCGCAGATCCGTCAAGAATTCGCCAGGCCGTACTGGCTCTTCTGGAAAATACCAGCCGCTATGCGCAAAGCGGCGGCTGGCTACAGTGCGAGACGGAACGATTGGCGGACGGCAGCGTGATCATCCGCATTCTCGACCGCGGTCCCGGCTTTCCTGAAGATATGGACGCAATCGCCGTCAATCCGTTCTGGCGAGGCGATCCGTCACGCTCGCGCGCCACGGGCGGCACGGGCTTGGGGCTTTCGGTGGTTCAGGCCATTGCGACCGCTCATGGCGGGCATCTGGAGTTTACCAACCGGCAAGGCGGAGGCGCGGTGGTCACCGTCCACCTGCGGCCTGAATGAACGGTTGGAGGGACCCGGCAGAATCGCCGACCGCCATTCCCCTCAGTAGAACAACTCACCGACCCGGTTGAACTGCGCCTTAACCGCATTGCGCCGGTCGTCCCGATCGATCCGCGAGGAGGGGACGACGAAGCCATAGGTGTCATCCGGCTCGCCGCACCGTTCGCACCAGAAACCATCGATGTTCGACCGTAACATGGATTGCCGCCGGGACCGTCGATACAGGATCGGGTGCTTGGCTTGCGAAACGGCGCGGAAATATCGCACATTCCCCTCGGCGACCAATCCCTGCAACACCATCAGGACTGCCTCCTTGGGGCGAAGACCCGAGAGATCGCGCGTGGTTTCGACGATCAGTCGTTTCGCGTTTCGGGCGCCCTGCATGCTTCCCACCACGAACGTGTAGCCCTGTGACGCGCTTTCGCGAACGAGTGTGAAGCGGACGGTGCACAATGCCGCTCCGTCCCGGGACCGCACGAGCTCGATGCCGAAGGCACCTTCATGGCGCCCGCCGCAGCGGTCGGCCAGCACGAGACGGCACGAATAGGTTTCATTGCGGCCCTGGACATCGCCCATATCGACGGTGTCGCCGCTCCAGAGCCTGATCATGCTGTCCCTCGACAGAATTTTCTCGGCAATCGTGAAATGATCGATGAGCAGACCCAGCCGTTGTGAACCGCTCAGCCCGTAAACGAGGAATTTCGACAGCGGCTTCTGGAGCAGGTCATCATGCGGTAGAGGATAGTCGCGTGACGCCGAAAATGCGGCCAACCATCGCCACCACCCGAGGGTAAGCGGCGGATTGGCAGCGAAGCGCATCCAGAGCAGAACGCTGCGTTTCCAGCGCAATCTCGAAACGGCGGTCAGGATGCGCCAGGCCATGGCGGGACACTGCTTTGCCGCGCGTGTTCGAACGGGCGACATATCCTCGAACGGGAGGACGCTCAACTTCTTCTGGTGCATGATCAATGTCCGGTCGGTGATTGTCCGCGGACATCTGCGCCGGCATTGTCAAGGTTCTGCGAAGAATGGGTCTGCCTTTCATGAGCGACCGGGTGGGTTGGTGCGCGGTGCCGACGGCACGGCGTCGCCGTTCGCCCCGCCTAGCCGAACTGGCCGCTCTCGATCAGGGACTTGATCAGCATGCGCATCGCATTCGTCAGATGGCGTTCGCTTCGCGTGATCACCTGCGTTTGCGATGTGACTTTCGATGCGTAGTCGAGCGGCAGCGGCACGAGTTCGTCGTCCAGTTCCCGCTGCGGCGATGGGCGAAACGGCATCAGGAAGACACCTTCACCGAGCAGCACGAACTTGCGGACGATCGCGTAGGAATTGGCCGTCAGCGACGGCCGGAGCACCACGTTTTCGGAGCGCGCGATTAGGTCCGTGACCTGCCGGCCGCCGAATTCGGGGTGCAGCATGCCGATCGGATAGTCCACCACATCCGTCAGCCTGGGGTCACGTCCGAGACGTGTCAGCGGATGGTCCTGATGGACGACGACACAGATCGGCACATCGGACCGCGCATGGAACTTCAGATCCCGGTCATTCGGTGCAAAGTAGGTCACGCCGATATCCGCCTCATCCTCCAGAATGGCGCGGACCGTCTCGTCCGTCGGATGAATGCGGATATCAAGGTCGATACCGGGATACTGCGTCTGGAAGGCCCTCAGCGGCCCATTCACCACCCACTCCCCGAATCCCTCCCCCATCGAGAGGCGAATGAGGCCGCGCTTGATGTTGCGAAACTCGTCGAGGCGCGCCCGCAACTGGATGTCGGCAGATCGCTGCGTGCGGTAGTACTCGCACAGCGCGCTGCCGGTCTCGGTCACCTTCACCTTGCGGCCATGTTTTTCAAGGAGAGTAAGCTGGAGTTCCCCCTCCAGGACCGCGATCTGGCGGCTGATCGATGACGGATTGACCTTCAGTTCCTCCGCTGCCTGGCGGATACCGCCACAGGCATCGGTGTAGAACAGATAGCGCAGGCGGGTGGGGTCGAGCATTGTTTCTCCGGGTCGACTGTTGCGCAATCGTTGCCTTTTGCGCAACATGCAATATGCCGCTCGGCAATTGTTGGCAACAGAATTTCCTTTTATGGCTGGCGACGAATGCGATGAAGGTCACGTCGCGTCCAACACGACCATCAGCGATTGGGAGATAGCTTTGCGTATCAGAAGAATTTTGGCGGCGGCGGCACTGGCGCTCGCTACGTCGGTTTCGGCTCTCGGCGGCACGGTGGGCACAGCCCAGGCCGAAACCTTCCGCTTCGCCTCCCAGGGCGATCTGAAGTCGCTCGATCCGCATGCGCTCGCCGAGACCTTCTCGCTGGCCATGATCGGCGGCGTCTACGAGGGCCTTGTGGCCCGCGACGAAAATCTCAAGCTCGTGCCGGCGCTTGCCGAAAGCTGGGACGTTTCCGAGGATGCCCGCACCTGGACCTTCCATCTGCGCAAGGGCGTGAAGTTCCAGGGCGGTCAGGATTTCACCGCCGACGACGTCATCTTCTCCGCCGACCGCGTCCGCTCGGCAGGCTCGGATCTCAAGACCCGCGTTCCCGCCAATGCGGTGTTCAAGAAGATCGACGACTACACGGTCGAGGTCACGACGCCCGAGCCTTCTCCGCTTCTGCATGCGGTGTGGGACACGTGGTACATCGTCTCCAAGTCCTGGGCCGAGGAACATGGCGCGGCGGAAGTCGCGAGCGCATCGTCGGCACCGTCCTATATCTCTCTGAATGCAAACGGCACGGGGCCTTTCAAGCTCCAGCAGCATCAGCCCGGCGTTCGCACGACATGGGTCCCGAACCCGCAATGGTGGGGCACGCCCAAGCACAATCTCGACGAGGTGGTGCTGACGCCGATAGCATCCGGCGCGACCCGCGTTGCGGCGTTGCTTTCCGGTGAGGTCGACATGATCGACCCGGCGCCGCTGCAGGATGTCGACCGCATCAACGCAAGCGGCAATGCATCGGTTCTCCAGGGACCGGAAGTCCGCACGATCTATTTCGGCTTCGACCAGCGCCGCGATGAACTGCTGTTCTCGTCGGTGAAGGGCAAGAACCCCTTCAAGGACGCCCGCGTGCGCCGTGCCGTCTATCAGGCCATCGACATCGAGGCGATCCACAAGCGCATCATGCGCGGCGCGTCCGTGCCGACGGCGCTCGTCGTCGCCAAGGAACTGTTCCCGCTGGCCGACCAGTTCGAACGCCCCGCCTATGACCCGGATGCGGCGCGCGCACTGCTGGCCGAGGCAGGCTATGGCGACGGCTTCGACGTCACGCTGGACTGCCCGAACGACCGCTACGTCAACGACGAGCGCATCTGCCAGTCGGTCGTTCCCATGCTGGCGCGCATCGGCATCAAGGTGAACCTGAACGCCGAGCCGAAGGCGACCTATTTCGGCCGCATCTTCGCCAGCGGCGGCTACCGCACCTCGTTCTACCTGCTCGGCTGGCAGACGAACGGCTCGGGCAGCCTCGGCGTTCTCCAGGACCTCTATCGTTGCCGCGACGATGCCGGCAATGGCGGCGGCTCGAATGTCGGCGGCTACTGCAATGAAGAGGTCGATGCGCTGATCACCAAGATCGGGCATGAGCCCGACGAGGCCAAGCGCAACGAACTTATTCGCCAGGCCTACGACATCGCCCAGAACAAGGAGACGGCCTATCTGCCGCTGCACCAGCAGTCCTTGTCCTGGGGTGTCTCGAACAAGGTCAAGGTCGTGCAGCGCGCCGACAACGACTTCCGCTTCTACTGGGTCACGAAGGGCGAGTGACGCACCGTTCGCCGGCGGCCTTCCGGCCGCCGGTCGATCCGATCGGGCGCCTGGGGCAGTCTTGCCCGGCGCATAACAGGATGAATTGAATGATTGCCCTTGTCATCCGACGGCTTCTGCAATCGCTTGCCGTGATGCTGGTCGTCTCGCTGCTGGCCTTCGTGATGTTTCGTTATGCCGGCGACCCCGTCAACCAGATGGTCGGCGCGGAGACCACGGCGGCGGAACGACAGGCCGTGCGTGAAAGCCTCGGCCTCGACCAGCCGACCCTCGTGCAGTTCGCCCGCTATGTCGGCCGCGTCGTCACGCTGGATTTCGGCGTCTCGTACCAGTTCCGCCAGCCAGTGACGAAACTGCTCGCCGAGCGGCTTTCCGCCACGCTGGAACTTTCATTCGTTGCCGCGCTGATCTCGCTGTTTGCCGGCATCGTGCTCGGTGTCTACAGCGCGCTCAATCCGCGCGGCCGCATCTCGTCGCTGCTGCAGAGCGTGTCACTTGTCGGCGTGAGCCTGCCAACATTCCTGATCGGCATCCTGCTGATCTACATCTTTTCCGTCTCGCTTGGCTGGCTGCCCGCCTTCGGCCGCAACGGTCTCATCCCCGTGACCGAAAACTGGTCGACAGGCCTCCTGACGATCGAAGGCTGGAAATCGCTGCTCCTGCCGGCGATCACGCTCGGGCTGTTCCAGATGACGCTGATCATGCGCCTCGTGCGCTCCGAGATGCTGGAAGTTCTGCGCACTGATTTCATCAAGTTCGGCGTCGCCCGCGGCCTGCCGCGCGCGCGGCTCTACTTCCGTCATGCACTCAAGAATACGCTGGTGCCCGTCATCACCGTCGTCGGCCTTCAGATCGGCTCGATCATCGCGTTTTCGATCATCACGGAGACCGTGTTCCAGTGGCCGGGCATGGGGCTCCTGTTCCTGCAAGCCGTGCAGAATGTCGATATTCCGATCATCTCCACCTACCTGCTCCTGATCGCGCTGCTCTTCGTCACGGTCAATCTCATCGTCGACCTGATCTACAACTTCATCGATCCGCGCCTCAAGGACGCTGCAAGCTGATGGCAGAGGTCTCCTCCGATACTACGAAGCCCACCGAGCAGAGCCTGCGCGCGCGGATTGCCGACAACGACATCTTCATCGACTTCAGGCGCAACCGGCTTGTCATGTTCGCCACGGCGCTGCTGGTGGTCATCCTGGGCGCATCGCTTCTGGCGCCATGGATCGCACCGACGGACCCGTTCGACCCGTTATCGCTCGACATCATGAACTCGAACCTGCCGCCGGTCTGGCAAGCCGACGGGCAATGGCCTTTCGTGCTTGGAACCGACGACCAGGGTCGCGACATGCTGTCGGCCGTGCTCTACGGCCTGCGCGTCTCGATCATCATCAGCGCGCTCGGTGTGTTTCTCGCCGCAGCCATCGGCATCTGTCTCGGCGTGCTCGCCGGCTATTTCGGCGGCTTCCTCGATGCTTTCATCATGCGCGTCGCCGATATCCAGCTCACCTTCCCTGCCATCCTGATCGCGCTTCTGATCGATGGTCTGCTGCATGGCATGCTGCCGTCGCTGTCGCGTGAGAGCAGTGCGTCCTGGGTGATCATCATATCGATCGGCCTGTCCTTCTGGGTGCAATATGCGCGCACCATCCGCTCCTCGACCATGGTGGAGCGCAAGAAGGACTATGTGAACGCCGCCCGTCTCTTCGGCCTGCCGCCCGTCGCCATCATGGCGCGTCACATCCTGCCGAACGTGATGGGGCCGGTCCTCGTGATCCTGACCATCAATTTCGGGCTGGCGATCATCACCGAAGCGACGCTGTCCTATCTGGGTGTCGGCCTGCCACCAATGCAGCCTTCGCTCGGCACGCTCATCCGGATCGGCCAGGAGTTCCTGTTCTCCGGCGAATGGTGGATCGTCGCCTTCCCCGGCATCGCGCTGGCGACACTGGTCCTGACCATCAATCTCCTGGGCGATTGGCTGCGCGACGCGCTCAATCCCCGGCTGCGGTAAGGAGGAGAACCATGTCCGAGACGATTCTTTCGGTCGAAAACCTGCGTGTCGAATTCGAGACGCGCCGCGGAACGCTCGTCGCCCTCGACGACATCAGCTTCTCCATCGCGAAGGGCGAGGTTCTCGGCGTCGTCGGTGAGTCCGGTGCGGGCAAATCGATGACGGGTGCTGCGATCATGCATCTCATACCGCGCCCGGGCCGCATCGCGAGCGGCCGCATTCTGCTGGGCGACCAGCGGATCGACAACCTGGACCGAACGGGCATCGAAGCCATTCGCGGCCGGCGCATCGGCATGATCTTTCAGGACCCGCTGACCAGCCTCAATCCGCTGATGACCGTCGGCGATCACCTGACCGAGACGATCCGGGTGCATCTGCCGCTCAACCGGCGTCAGGCACGCGCCCGCGCGATCGAACTGCTCGAGGAAGTGGGCATTCCCGACCCGACGGTGCGCATCGATTCCTACCCGCACGAGTTTTCCGGCGGACAGCGGCAACGGGTGGTCATCGCGCTGGCGCTTTGCGCCGAGCCGGAACTGGTCATCGCCGACGAGCCGACGACGGCGCTCGACGTTTCGGTTCAGGCGCAGATCATCAAGCTGATCCGCAAGCTGTGCTCCACGCGCGGCACGGCCTTCATGCTCATCACGCACGACATGGGCATGATCGCGGAGACGGCCGATCGCGTGGCCGTCATGTATGCGGGCAAGGTTGCGGAGATCGGAAAGGTCAGCCAGGTCGTCGGCGCGCCGCTCCATCCCTATGCACAGGGCCTGATGGGCGCCATTCCCTCGCTCGACAACGAGGAGCCGCGGCTTCGCCAGATTCCCGGCTCCATGCCATCACTGACGGCGCTGCCGGGCGGCTGCTCGTTCCATCCGCGTTGCGAGCGCGCCATGGATATCTGCCGCCAGCGCGCACCCGCCCTTCTTGGCGCCATGGACCACAAGGTCGCCTGCCATCTTTACGAGCGCGAAGAGGTGGCTGCATGAGCAACAGCGAATTCGTCAGGGTCGAGAAGCTCAACCGGGTCTTCGACGTCTCAAAGCCGCTTCTGAACCGCATCATCGAGCGCCAACCCAAGCGCTTCGTCCATGCTGCGACCGATGTCAGCTTCTCGATTGCCAAGGGAGAGACCTTCGCGCTCGTTGGCGAGTCCGGTTCGGGAAAGTCGACGGTGGCAAAGATGGTCGTGGGGCTCCTGCCGGCCACGTCCGGCACCGTGGAAATCGATGGCGTTTCGATCACCGGCAAGCATGACCGGGCACAGATGCGCGCGCTGCGCCGCCGTATCCAGATGATCTTCCAGGATCCCTATGCCAGCCTCAATCCGCGCTGGCGCGTCGCCAGCATCATCGCCGAGCCGATGCTGGCCCTCGGCATCGCGAAATCGAAGGCCGAGGCACAGCACGAAGCGGGCGAACTTCTCAAGGTCGTCGGCCTCAATCCGCTCGACGGGCGCAAATATCCGCACGAATTCTCCGGCGGCCAGCGGCAGCGCATCGCGATCGCACGTGCGCTTGCGGCCAAAGCGGAATTCATCGTTTGCGACGAGCCGACCTCGGCGCTCGATGTGTCGGTCCAGGCGCAGATCCTCAACCTCATGCGCGACCTGCAGGAGCAGTTCGGCCTGACCTATCTTTTGATCAGCCACAACCTTGCGGTCGTGCGCCACATGTCCTCGCGCATCGGCGTCATGCACTTCGGCAAGCTGGTAGAGGTGGAGGAATCCCGGGCCCTGTTCAAGAATCCCCGCCAATCCTACACGCGCATGCTGATCGACGCGGTACCGGACATTTCTGCGGCAACCCGCAGATAACCGCGCAACCGGCGACCCGCAAAACAATCCTGCCTCTCGCCGTCTCGCCACGGCGCAAGACCTTGTCGTCCTCCAATTCAAGGAAATGACCTTCCATGTCCTCCATCGACCGCAGCAAGCTCGACGCCTACATGCCGGACCTGATCGCCCTGCGCCACGACATCCACGCCCATCCCGAGACGGCTTTCGAGGAGGCGCGCACCTCTGCGCTGGTTGCCGAGAAACTCAAGGAATGGGGCATCGAGGTTCACGAGGGCATCGGCCGGACCGGCGTGGTCGGCGTCCTCAAGGGGTCGCGCCCCGGCCAGCGGCGCATCGGCCTGCGCGCCGATATCGACGCCCTGCACATCTTCGAACGCAACGCGTTCGACTATGCCTCCACCGTCGAAGGAAAGATGCATGCCTGCGGCCATGACGGCCACACGACCATGCTTCTCGGCGCGGCCCGCTATCTCGCGCAGGACCCCGATTTCGCCGGCACCGTGCACTTCATCTTCCAGCCGGCAGAAGAAAGCGCCGGCGGCGCACCGGCGATGATGAAGGATGGCCTGTTCGACCGCTTCCCCTGCGATGCCGTCTATGGCCTGCATACGGAGCCGGGTCGCCCCGTCGGCGAAATCGCCTCGCGCATCGGACCGGCGCTTGCCGGCTCGATGTCGTTCCACGTTACCTTCAAGGGCACGGCCGGCCATGGCGGCGCCGCCCCGCATCTGGCAGACGATTGCACCATCCCCGTCGCCCATTTCATTCTGGGGCTCCAGTCGATCGTCGGCCGCAAGGTCGCGGCAATCGATGCCGCGGTCATTTCCATCGGGCACATTTCCGGCGGTTCGAAGGGCTCGCCGAATGTGATGCCGGCGGAGATGCTGGTCTCCGGCACCGCACGCTACTTCCGCGACGACGTGCAGCAGATCATCCTGCGTGGCCTGCGCGACCAGGCGGAACTCTTCGCAAAGGCCAGCAACTGCAGCGTCGACATCCAGATCAATGAAGGCACGCCGCCGCTGGTGAACCATCCCGAGGCGTTCGAGAGCGCGCTGGCCGCGGCCGAAAAGACCTTCGGCAAGGACAAGGTCGAACGTGAACGTCCGCTGTCGACAGGGGGCGAAGATTTCGCCTACTTCGCCAATACGGTGCCCGGTACCTATATGTGGATGGGCGGCGGCGTCGGGCCCGATGGTCTGGTGCACGATGTCCACACGGACCGTTTCGACTTCAACGATGCATCGATCCCCTATGGCGTGTCCTATTGGGTTAATCTCGTTCATACCGAGCTGCGTTCCGACGAGACACCGACGCAAGACGGCGAGGTCGCGTGACATGCGCGCATCTGAAGCGCCGCGCATCCGGCTCGGACTGATCGGCGACAACATCGCCCGTTCCCAATCGCCCCGCCTGCATCGGATGGCGGGCCGCATGTGCGGACTGGACGTCAGCTATGCCTCCCTCATCCCCGCCGATCTCGACATGGACTTCGACGCGGTCTTCGAGCGATGCAGGGCGGAAGGCTTTCGCGGTATCAACATCACCTATCCCTACAAGGAAACCGTGCTCGGCAAGGTGAAGGTGGACGATCCCGCGGTGCGGGCACTGGGCGCCTGCAACACGATCCTCTTTGAGCCGGATGGTACGCGCGGCTACAACACGGATAGCAGCGGCTTTGCCAGCGCCTTCCTGGCCGCTTTTGGCAACGTTTCGCCTGGTCGCGTGGCGATGGCCGGCGCGGGCGGGGTCGGCAAGGCGATCGCCTTCGCACTCGGCAGGCTTGGCGCCACGCACCTTTCTCTGGTCGATCCTGATCAGTCGAAATCCGAGGCGCTCGCGACGTCCCTGACGGCCCATTTTCCGGGCCTTGAGGTCAGCCGGCCGGAAACGCTTGCCGAGGCCGTGGACGGTGCGGACGGACTGATCAACTGCACCCCGATCGGCATGGTCGGCCATGACGGCAACGGGTTCGATGGCCTTGACCTCAGGCATGGCCGCTGGGCATTCGACGCGGTCTATACGCCCGTCGAAACGCAGTTCCTCGCGGCCGCGCGAACAGCCAAGGCCGAAATCCTCTCAGGCTACGAACTGTTCTTTCACCAGGGCGTCCAGGCATTCCGGCTGTTCACCGGTCACGAACCGGACGAAGCGGCCTTGCGTGCCGCTATGCTCGTCCCGGAACACAGCGAAGCTGGCCGCGCCTAGAGCGGATTCGCCCGCCGCCACGCGATCAATACCAGCCCGGTTTATAGCCTGTGCCGAGCATACGGTCGTAGACGTCCGTGCGCCGGTCGCGCAGGACCTGGTTGAAGTCGTTCCAGTTGCGCTTCCGGCGGGCGTCGGCAAGGTTTACCTCGGCGACCAGAACCTCTTGCCTGTCGGAACTTGCGGGACCGGCGGCGGGCCAGCCGGTGTGGCTGACGATCAGGCTCTGGCCGATGAAGGGCTGGCCGCGCTCGGTCCCGACCCGGTCGGCCGCCACGATGAAGAGGGAATTGCTGTGCGCGGCCGCCATGACGAGGATGTTGGCCATCGCCTCGCGCTTGGGGTCCTGTCCGGGGATCGGCACCCAATTGGTCGGAACGCACATGAGTTCGGCCCCCTGAAGTGCCGCCAGACGAAAGCTTTCCGGGAACCAGCAATCATAGCAGATCTGGCAGCCGATCTTGCCGACGGGGGTATCGAAAACAGGAAATCCAAGATCGCCCGGCGTGAAGTAGAGCGCTTCCTCGCCCCAGAGATGGACCTTTCGGTAACGCCCGATATACCCGGACGGCCCGACGATGACGGCGGAGTTGTAGAACACCTCCCCGTCACGTTCGGTGATGCCGGCGACGATGTGCATGTCGAGGCGGCGGGCGGCTTCGATCCATGCCGTCGTCGACGGGCCGGCCGGGATTTCCTCCGCCAGCGCGCGCAGTTCGGAGCGGCTCTCGAAGACATAACCGGTGTTGCAAAGCTCCGGCAGCACCGCAAGCCTTGCACCCTTCTCCGCCGCCTCCTCGAGAAGCGCGATGGAGCGCGCAACGTTTCCGGCAGTCTCGCCGAACACCGGTTCCATCTGGATGCTGGCGACCTTGAGGGCCGCTTCCTTCACGCGTTTGGCCATTACGCACCTGCCGGCTTGAGTTGAAGATCAGTCGCGGCCGATCGCCCAGAGAATTTGCTGTTCGAAGAGTTTCTTGTAGCCCTGCCAGGCGATGAATTCCGGCGGCAGCCAGTGCGGACCGACATCGGACGTCCAGACGACCGTACGCCCCTTGCCATAGGTGCCGGATACGAGCAGCGGCAGCGAACCGTAATCGGTGGAAACCGTGGCCAGCACCTCGGCGCCGTCCTTGACCACGACCTCGTTGAAGCCAAGCAACATCGGCCATTCCGTGCCGAGACCGGCCAGGATCGGGTGGTCGGAGGAGCCTGTTACGACAGGCAGGAAGCTTTCCGGCACCTCGACGCGGTCGTCGACCGGCAGGCAGGAGACAGGAAGTATCTCCTCAACAGCGGTCTTATGATAACGCGCGCCGCCGTTGATGCCCTGGAAGCTGTAGTATCCGCCAAACATCAGCAGCGCACCGCCTTCGCGCACATAATCGCGCAGCAGGCGCAGACGGTTCGGCGTCGGCTTCGACTTGATCCATGTATCGGGATGCAGAAGCAACGTGTTGGCGCCGATGTCGGACAGCACGATGGCGTCATATTCCTGCATGGCTTCAAGCGATTGCGGGAAATCGGCCTGGGCCTCATGCGAGGGCATGAAGCGCACGTCGAGCGGCCCGCCCTTCAACGCCGCGAGAAGTTCGTCGGCGCCCGTGTGGTAGGTCGCTGTCGGGAACTGGTCGAAGCCCTTGATATGGGTGGAGGTCGAAACCCAGGATTCACCTGCGAGCAGGACTTTGTGAGCGGACATGACTTTCCCCGAATTCGGATTGCTTGTGGCGCGAGCGCCGGTTCATGGCCCATCAAGCAAGTTACTTGAATTTTTGTCAAGAGACTTGAATGAAATGTCAGAAGGTCGGCGGTGTATTCACCCAGAAGATGCTGGCCCGCCCCTTTCCCACGTTGCGATAGTGATGCGGCAATTCCGACTTGAAGACGAAGGCGTCGCCCGGATTGAGCCGGAACACCTCATCTCCCACAATGAGCTCGATTTCACCAGCGATCACATACCCGACCTCTTCGCCAACATGTTCGATCGGCCCGGCACTTTCGCCATCCTCCTCGACATGGTGGATATTGCACTGGAGCAGATGGCCCGGCGAATAGGGAATGATGCGCTCGAGCGAGATGCCTTCGCCGCGGCGAAGCGGATCGAGGGAAATCAGCGGTCGCGTTCCTGCGCGGAAGACGATGCCCTCCTCGCCATCCGCCTCCTCGAACATCCAGCCGATATTCGTACCCAACACCTTTACCAGCTTGTGCAGCATGGGCAGCGACGGTGAGGCCTTGCCGTTCTCGATCTTGGAGAGAAGGCTCTCGGAGCAATGCGCCTCGTCTGCCAGCGCCTTGAGCGTCAGGCCGCGCGTCTGGCGGGCGAGCCGCAGGCGCGTGCCCAGACGGGCCGCATTGGTCGGCAGAGCCGTGCCGTCACCATCGTTCAAGTCGTTGCGTTTCATCAAGCCCTCACATCCCCGCCGCCCGCTCAGGCGGACGGCAAGCCGCACCGAATCCATATTCCTGAAATCGAAGCGGAATGCAATTCAAACGTATTGACATGAATTCAAGTCTCTTGAATATTGAGAATGGGCATTGCGCTGGTGCCCCTGATGCGAGCCGGGACTATGCCATGCTAATCACACCCTCGATCAACGGCACCCGGTTGCTCGGCAGGCTCGACGCCTTCGCCGCGATCGGCGCGACGGCTGACGGTGGTGTCGACCGGCAGGCATTGACGGAGGGTGACCGGCGCGCACGCGCCGCCATCACCGAAATCGCCCTCGCGCGCGGATTTGCCGTATCCCAGGATGCCGCCGCCAACCTCTTCATCCATCGGCCAGGCGGGCACGCCGGCACACTTCCCCTCCTGATCGGCAGTCACCTCGATACCCAGCCGACGGGCGGCCGCTTCGACGGCGCGCTCGGTGTTCTTGCCGCCCTCGAAGTTCTGGAAAGCCTTGAGGATGCGGATATCCAGACTGCCGCGCCGATCGAGCTGGTGGTGTGGACGAACGAGGAGGGCTGCCGCTTTGCCCCGGGCAGCATGGGTGCGCAGGCCTTTGTCGATGGCGCGCTCTCCGATACGCTGCTTGAAAGCCGATCGACCGACGGCTTGCGGCTCGCCGACGAACTTGCGGCCACGCTGAAAGCCCTGCCGCAGGCGCGCCCATGCACGCTTGGCAAGCCGATCGCCGGATATCTTGAACTGCATATCGAACAGGCGCGGAACCTGGAGCGCGCGGGAATACCGATCGGCGTGGTGACGGGCGTGCAGGCCACGCGCTGGCTTCAGGTAAGCGTTACCGGCGAGGCCGGGCATGCGGGCACGACACCGCTTTCTGCCAGACGCGACCCCATGCACGCGACCAGCATGGGCCTTGCCCGCCTCTATGAAACGATCATGCGGCACGACACGCATGCACGCTTCACGGTCGGCCGTATGACGGTGGAGCCCGGCAGCATCAACGCCATTCCCTCGACCGTCATCTTCTACGTCGACATCCGCCATCCGGGTCGCAAGGAGCTTGATGCGATCGAGGCGCAGATCACCGGCGCCCTTCACGACGCCGCGACCGGGACCGGTTGCACTGTCGCCATCGAACGGGTCTTCGACATGGAGCCCGCCCGGTTCGACGACACCCTGATCAACGCCATAGAGGATGTGGCGAAGGCGCGCGGTGTCGCCAGCACGCGCATGGTCTCCGGTGCCTTCCACGATGCACTGTTCGTCAGCCGCGTCGCGCCGACGGCGATGATCTTCGTGCCCTGTCGTGACGGCATAAGCCACAATCCACGCGAATTCGTCGAGCCCGAATTCTGCATCATGGGCGCCGACATTCTCTTCCACGCGGCCCTGCGCGCCAGCGAGATGACCGTGTCAGTGGCCGAACCAGGCATAAAAACAACAGCAATCTCCAACAACCATAAAGGAGTGGGAACATGAGCATGACATTGACACGCCGAAGCTTCGCTGCCGCCGCCATGGCGCTGGCGGCGATGATCGCTATGCCGCAGAAGACGTTCGCGCAGGACCTGACGAAACTGACCTTCATCCAGGAATGGCCCGTGCCGGACGGGTTCTGGATCCCCTGGATTCTCGGGTCAAAGAAGGGTTTCTACGCCGAAGAGGGCCTCGAAATCGAAATCGTGACGCCGCCGACCGTCGCCGACACGATGAAGTTCCTCGGCACCGGCCAGGCACAGGTCGCCTTCACCACCGTCATGGATGTCATCTTCGCCAAGGAGCAGCAGGCGCCTGTCGTCGCGATCGGCCGTTATGGGCGTAGCAACAACTGGGGCATCCTCAGCCCGGAGGGCAAGCCGCTGACGATCGCCGATCTCAAGGGCAAGACCATCGGCATCTACAACGACGCCTGGACGCTGGCGCAGCTCTCCATGATGCTCGCCGATGGCGGCATGACGATCGACGACGTCAAGACCGTCGCAGCCTCCGATGATACCGTACCGCTGCTTCTGCAGAACCGGGTCGACGCGATCACGGGCATTACCAATGCCGAGGGCACCGGCATGTTGACGACGGGCGGCCAGAAGGCGGAATTCCTGCCCGCCACCGCGCACGGCGTGCCGAACACGCCGATCTTCATGCTTGCCGCCAACGAACCGTGGCTGAAGGAAAATCCTGAAAAAGCCAAGGCCTTCCTGCGCGCCACCCGCAAGAGCATCGAATATGCGGTCGCCAATCCCGAAGAAGCCATCGCCGCTTTCGCCGAACTCTATGCGAAGGCCTATGACGGCAGGTTCATCGACCAGCAGTGGAAGGACACGATCCCGCTCTTCGGCGCGATGGACGCCAGCCTGATGGTGAACGACGAGGCCGACTGGACGGCACTTCTCGCCGCATTGAAGAAATTTGATGTGGTGAAGAAGATCGAGGCCCCCTCGGCCTACTACACCAACGAGTACATCGCCCAGTAAGCGACGGGAGACCGCCATGACCGCCACCGCCTCTTCGCGCCGCGTCGTTCCCGCCTGGACCTATCGGCCCGGCCCTGATGTCTCGGACCTGCCGCCGCCCGGACTGGTTGCGGCACAACGGATCGCAAAGGGCGCGGCGGCGGCAGGTCTCGCCGCCGCCTCCGCCGGCATCAGCGAGCAGGATGTCGAGCTTGCCGTGAGCGACTATCTCACCGCCCAGGGCATCGCCCATGTCTGGACGATCACCAATGTCGGTCTGGGCGAGAACACGCTTGTCTGCTTCCCGACCAACCCGCCGACGACGCTCAAGGCCGCCGAGCGGGATGTGCTCATGGTCGATGTCCACCCCGTCACCGCCGATGGCTCCTGGGGCGACTGCACGCGCTGTACCGTGATCGGCGACTGGCCGGAGGCGCGTAAGGCGCTGTCGGACCTCGAGGCGATCCATTACGAAACGCTGGAGAAATGCCGGCCCGGCATGCCGGCGAACGAACTTTTCGGCATGAGCCACGAACGGCTTGTCTCGGAAGGATATGTGCTGCTCGACCAGCTCGGCAATATCGGCCACTCGCTCACCGCCGGGGCGGCCTATCTCCACCAGTTCATCGATGCCGGCAATGCGACGCCGATGTGGGGCGCGTGGGCGATCGAGCCCTTTGCGGCCCGAGACGGCATCGCCGTAAAGGTGGAGGACCTCGTGTGGTTCGGCCGCGAACGCTGCATCACGCTCTAGGGAATCGGGAACTTGAACAACATGGAACAGGCTCCAAAACTCGCATTGAAGGGCTTATCGCGCACCTTCGGCGACTTGACCGCGCTTTCCTCGACCGAGCTTGCGGTCAAGCCCGGAGAGTTCATATCCGTTGTCGGCCCGTCCGGCTGCGGCAAAAGCACGATGTTCAACATCATCGCAGGTGTTCTCCAGCCCAGCACCGGAAAGGTGCTGATTGACGGCAAGGACGTGACGAACCAGTCCGGCCATGTCGGCTACATGTTGCAGAAGGACCTGCTGCTGCCGTGGCGGACCGTCCTGGACAACATCGTGCTCGGCGCAGTGCTGAAGGGCGGCGCCTCGCGCGCCGAGCGTGATGAGGGCGTGGCCCTCGCCCGTCGTTACGGCCTCGGCGACTTCATCAACCATTATCCGGCCGCCCTTTCCGGCGGCATGCGCCAGCGCGTGGCGCTGATGCGGACGCTCGCCATGCATCACGACGTGATGCTGCTGGACGAACCCTTTGGTGCGCTCGACAGCCAGACGCGTCTGTCCATGCAGCAATGGCTGCTCAGCGTGTGGGAAAAAGAAAAACGGACCATCGTCTTCGTCACCCATGACATCGACGAAGCGATCTTCCTGGCTGACCGCGTCGTGGTGATGACGCCCAGGCCGGGCCGCATCCATGAGATCATCGATGTGCCGATCGAACGGCCGCGGCCCGTCTCCAGTCTGACGCGCCCGGAATTCGTTGCGCTCAAGCAGCGCATCCTCGGCACCATCTACAACAATGCATCGCCTGCGAACGAGGAGGCCGCACCCCATGCATGATCCGACGGAAAACAGAAGCGTGCTTCTCAAGATCTTCTATCCGGTCGTCGCACTCGTGCTCGTCGTCGTCGCCTGGGCTTTCCTCGTCTGGTTCTATGAGGTTCCACGCTACGTGATGCCGTCGCCGTCGGACGTTGCGACCCACATTTCCGAGGATTGGCAGACACTGGTCAAAGGTTTCGGCGTGACCTTCCTGGAATTCCTGCTCGGCTTCACGCTCGGCGCCGGGACCGGTTTCGTTTTCGCGGTGCTGATGGACATGTCGCGGACGGTGCGTGGCATCCTCTATCCCATCCTGATCCTCAGCCAGGCCATCCCGATCATCGCGATTTCAGCAGCGCTGACGATCTGGCTGGGCTTCGGGCTCGCGCCGAAACTTGTCATCGTTGCGCTGGTCGTCTTCTTTCCCGTCGTCGTCAACGTGCTCGATGGCCTTGCCTCCGTCGACAAGGACGTGCTCAATCTGGTGCGCTCGATGGGCGCATCGAAGTTCAGCACATTCCGCCACGTCAAACTGCCCGCGACCTACTCGCCGTTGTTCTCCGCCCTCAAACTCTCTGCCACCTTCAGCGTTACCGGCGCGGTCATCGCGGAATGGACGGCCTCGACCAGCGGCGGCATCGGCGCCTATCTGCTGCAGGCGAATTCCCGCCTGAATACGGCGGGCACCTTTTCGGCGATCACATTCCTTGCCGCGCTCGGTATCGTGAGCTTCCTGCTGGTGGTCGCGGTGGAATATCTACTGACGCCCTGGAAAAGCGGCCACAAGGCCCGCCGGTGGTCGCGATCGTACTGGCAGGAGTAAATGCACCGATGCGGCGTGCGCGATCCCGCATCGACCCTGTCACATCTGCCCGCCTGCCCCGCCGGCCCTGATCATGCTGAAATAGTCGTCGCCCCCGACCTGGCCGCCCTTCAGGGCGATCTGCAGGCCGTCTGCGACGCCGCCATGCGCAATGCAGAGCGGCGAACCCGGCGTCTGCGGAAGTGGCATTTTCAGCGTCAAGGCGCTGATACCCATTTCGCCGAGCGCGTGACTCGACGTGTCGCCGCCGGCGACGACGGCGCGCGAAAGGCCGGCGCGCGTGATCAGTTCGGACTGGATGCGGCCCAGTGCCCGGCCGAGCCGGTGTCGCGCGCCCGTGGAGGAATCGAGCTCGCCGCCGCGATCGGCGGATGGTCCGAGCGCGGTGTAGAGCACGACGCTTCGGCCACTTCCCAGCACCTTGAGGCCGGCATTGACCGCTTCCGTGATGGTGCTCGCATTTTCTTGCGCCGACAGCGCGACCGGATCGACCGTCACGCCTTCGAAGCCGTTTGCCAGCGCATGCCGGATCTGACGTTCCGTCGTCGGGGACACGCTGCCCGACACGACGGCGATGCGATCCACCGGACCGGCAGCGGCAAAGACCGGCGCCGGACCGATCAATCCACTGTCCCGCCACGCGGGTATGAGCGCATATTCGACGCCCGAGGAGCCGCAGACGAAACGGCTCTTCGCGCGCAAATGGTTCCAGAGCAGAGTACCGGCCGCCCTCTGCGTCCGGTCGTCGAGCACGTCGAGCAACAGGATGTCTGCTTCAGCCGGGTCAGCGTGGCCGAGCAAAGCGACATTATCCACCAGTGCGGAAGACAACGAGGTCTGCCGTGCGAGATGCAGCAGCACGTTCGCCTCATCCATCGGCGTGACGGGATGGCGCGACATGACCGGATGCCTGTCGATACGATAATTGCGGCCCTGATAGGCCGCGAAGAGCTCGCCGAAAGCTGTGTAGCGACGGATCTGCGGCGCACCGACGATGAGAGGAACTGTAGCCTCGCCGAAAACCTTCCGGCCGATTTCCATGGCGCGACCGATGCTGCCGACATGCGGCGCGGAATCGAAGGTCGAGCAGACCTTATAATGGCAAAGTTCCGCGTCCAGCGACTTCAGCCAGGCGAAGGCCTCGGCCAGGTTCACATCCATCCATTCGGGCGTTTCGCTGCGGCTGGTGCCGGCAAGGCCAAAAGCACGCGCACCGGAAAAGCGCGAGAGCAGGTCCGCGTTCGGCACCTTCAGGAAAAGCACGGTCTCGACGCCATTCGAGGCAAGCGCCTCCATGACATCGGTGGAGCCGGTGAAATCGTCGCCGTAGTAACTGATGAGGGGTCGCGTCATGCTCAGGCCGCCTTGCCGTCGGCAAATTTCTCGATGGATTGCGCAAGTTCCGGATGCTCTTTGGCATAGGCGTCGAGCGGTATACCTTCCACCGCCGCCTCCCAGGCCTGCTTCACAGCCCTAACCCCGGCGCCAGGTCCGCCCGGGTGGCTGACGATGCCGCCTCCGCAGAGATAGAGCAGGTCGGTCGAGCCGCCGGTGGCGGCAATCGTGTCGGGCGCCTGACCGCCCCACTGCCCCGAGCCGATGACCGGAAGCGCCACGTCGCTGTCCGAGAAGAGCGGCGTTGTAACGGCCTTGTAGGATCGCACGAAACTCTCATCGGGCTCCCAATACTTCACGCGGATGCCGTTGATCTGGAACTGGTCGACGCCGAGCAGACGCCAGAACTGCTGCCAGACCGAAAATTCGAAACCGAGGCCCGCATGGCGCGTGAGGATATCCCAGCCATTGCGGTGAGCGTGCAGGACGAGCCCGGAACGCTTGCGCAGAAACGCCATGCCGCCAAAGCCGATCGAGTTGATGTTGACGACGGCGCAATTGCCGCCCGCCGCCAGAACCAGATCGTGATTGCGCATCATCTCGTCGGGATCGGCATGGCTGATACCGAAGGCGTACATCACCTTCTTGCCGGTCTTCTGCTCATGATCGAGGATCTTCGGCATGATCGCCGCCACGCGATCGCCCAGCGACGAATAGGCAGGGCTCATCAATTTCTCGTCGTCCTTAATGAAATCGACGCCGGCGTCGATCAATTCTCCGACCATCTGCGCCGTCTCATGCGGTCGAAGGCCGAGCGCCGGCTTGACGATGGTGCCGATGATCGGCCGGTCCTTTACCCCCGTCAGCGCAAAACTGCCGGGAACGCCGAACTGCGGGCCGGGATGGGCTGCGGCGAATTCCGGCGGCAGCTTCATGTCGACGATGCGGATGCCGGTCATGCCCTTGATCGAAAAGACACCGCCGATGGCAATCGTCATTAGTGCGGCAAGATCGGTGCCGATAGCATCCAGCGGGAAATCGATATCGACGTCGGCTCGGTTGAACCGCGTCGCGCCGCCCGCTTCCTCGGGAAACGAAGGACGATCGGCCGATGGCAGGGCGCGGATGTCAACGACGCGCGCCGCCACGCGGGCCTTCAGCTCTTCCGTCTCGCCCGGCAAGGCCACGAAGGTGCCGGTCGACTGGTCGCTGGCGATCTTCGCCGCCATCTTCTCCACCGAACCTGCTGTCTCTATCCGATAGGTCAGACGGATCATGTTTTCTCCTCAGCGGTTCGGCGCAATCAGCTTGTCCGGCGCGAAAAACTGGTATAATGAGTATTCATGTTATTGCAAGCCGTTTGCGGCGAAAGCTGTTGCGACGATTGAACTTGATGCATATTCAAGCCTGTCGAAATCAGGTGACTCATGACCGTCGTTTCCGAACCGATCATCCGCAAGAAACTCTCCGATGAAGTCTTCGCGCGGCTGAAAACCATGATCGAGACCGGCGAATTGCAGGCCGGCGACGACATGCCCTCCGAACGTGAACTCATGGAGCGCTACGGTGTCGGCCGCCCAGCGATCCGCGAAGCAATGCAGGCGCTCGCCGGCAAGGGACTGGTCGAGATTTCGCAGGGCGAGCGTGCCAAGGTACTGCGCATCACGGCCGAGTCCATCATCCGGCAGGTCGACCTGCCGGCCAAGCTGATGCTCTCGGGCTCTTCCGACTCGCTGGAACACTTGAAGAATGCCCGCATCTTCTTCGAACGGGGCATGATCCGCGAGGCCGCCGTCAAGGCGACGCCGGAGCATATCGCAGAGCTGCGCATCCTTCTCGACAGGCAGAAGGCAAATCTTGGCGATGCGGATGCCTTCATCGAGGCCGACATGGATTTTCACCAGTGCATCGCGCGCATTTCCGGCAATCCGATCTTCGCCGCCGTCAGCGGCGCGATGCTGGGTTGGCTGAAGTCCTATCACACCGAAATGCTGATCTGGACAGGCCGCGAGAATGTCACCCTCGCCGAGCACGAGGAGATCATCCGCGCCATCGAGAAGGGCAATGCGGACCAGGCCGAAAAGGTGATGATCAAGCATCTCGAACGTTCCCGCGCCCTCTATACGCTCAAGGGACAGAAATCGCCTCAGAGCACGGCTTCCACGCAGCCATAGGGCGGCAGGACGACCCTTTCGGTTGCCGATAGCCCATCGCCACCAATCAATGAAACCTGGCGCGGCGGAGACGACAGCACCACGGTCTGCGGTTCCGGCGTGATGTTGGTGAGCAGGATCACCCTATCCGACGCAAGACCCAGAACGGCATCCGGCCGTGACGTTTCGACAGACCGCACATTGTGTCCCGCCAGCGCGCCAAGGCGTGCGAGGACGTGGGCAAGCGGCCGCAGTTCGCCAGGCGCCATCGCCTCGCCCGCCCCCGCCACCAGCCCGAAGGGGCCCACGAGTGTGGAAAGTGTGAGCACTTCGAGCCCGGTCGTGGCGACCGTTGCGGCGTAAGCCAGCGTCCACGCAGCACCGAACTGACCATTGTGGCGCGGATCGACATTGGCCATCGGAATGCGCCAGCCGGCAGGGTTCTCCTTGGTCGCGCTACCATAGGGGTTCTGGCGCATGGCGATCGTCGAAGGCCCGATGCGATAGGGCTTCTCGCCATAGAGTGCACGGACCGAGTCGACGACATAGCGTAAGGCCTCGAACGTCTGCATGACCGAGAGATCATGGGCCGCGTGCACGATGGGGTTCGTGCAATGGCTCACATAATCGACGCGGTCGCCCGGCACGCGCTTGCGGTTGAGCTCCGTGAAATAGCTCATCATGCCGCCGCCGAGCCGGACATTCGGGAAGGCAGCCCGTGCGGCCGCGTAAACATCCTCCAGCGGCGGGCATTCCGGCCATGCGCTTCCCGGCGGCGTCGACTGACGGTCCACCGACGGGCAGACGAACAGGCTGTCGAGCGTCAATCCCGCTTCGCGAACCAGCGACGCGAGTTCGGACATTTCCTCGTCCAACGCACGCTGGCAGGCGACGGCGGCCTCCAGGGTGACCTTCAGTCCCGATTTTTCCGCAATGTCGGCATAGCCCTTCAATGCGGGCAAGCCGTGCCCCGCACCGGGATCGAAATGCGCGATCAGATGACGCGCATGAACGGTGTCGAGCACCTCGAGCGCCGACCGTTCCTCCGCAAGGCATTCCGGACGCAGCCCGACACCGATTTCGGGGAAGAGGCGGTCCGTCCGCGCGAGCGTCAACGTGACGGCATCGGAATTGTCCCTAGCGACGCCGGCATCGCCGACCGACTGAATTTCAATGAGAACCTTCTGACTAAAAGGCTCGTTCCGCGCGATGCGGTAAGGCCAGGGCAGCGCCAGCGGGCGCACATAGGTCTTGTAGGAGCCGTCCGTCCAGTTGCGCTGGTCTTCCATCTCGAAGACATCGCCGACGAACTCCGTCACCGCCGAGACGCCAGGCGCGACCTGGTGGGTGATCGCCGCGATATCCATGAAGGGCTGCCAGGGCTCTATCCGCTCCGGCCAACGCGCGTGCTCGACGCTGCCATCGCCATGACGCACCGAAACGGGTTGTCCCGCCACACCGACGACGGGATGCAACACCACAAATCCCGCACGCGCCGTCTCGAAGTCAGCGTCGCTGACGCAATCGGCGGAGAAGGCAACGGTTTCGGCCGTACCGGATATGGCGATGGCGCAATCGAGATTGGCACCGTCGGAAGCACTGAAGCGAGCCTTGTAGGTCACCGAGAAACCTGCGTCCGTCGCCCGCACCTCAAGATCGTTGATTGCGGCGCTGCAGGTACCCCAATCCTTGTCGCGCACGAGGAAGGCCACGGCCCGCAGCACCTCATGGCCACGGAACCGCAGGGTCCGCAGATTGCCGTCCTGCAAGACGACGCTCAGATCGCCGGCCACGAGCGTGCGGCTTTCCGGCTCGCGTTCGTTCGTGCCGTAAAGCCTGAGCAGGTCGCCGCTCATGCCAGCAAATCCGCGATCGTGACGGTCTCCCCACTTTCGGCACTGAGATAGGCGGCCTCGACGAGGGCGAACGTCTTCAGGTTGTCGCGCCCGGACGTATCCGGCTCGCCTCCCTCGGCCAACCGTTCGGCCCAGTGTTTCTGGATGAGCGCGACACTTTCCTGAATGTTGTGCCAGGGCCGCGACGCCCAGGGCAGCAGGTTCGGCGCGACCACGCTTTGTACCGTGCCTTCTGGACCATGGACCTTCAGCTTGTAATCCTTGCCCAGCCGCAGCGTGCCCCTGGTGCCGTCGATCTCGACGAAGGTTTCCGGGAACGGCTCTTCCGGCAGTTTCGTCGCATAGCTGACATCGACGATCGAGGTGATGCCATTGTCATGGTCGAGCAGCATGGTCGCGACATCCTCGCCGGCGATGTCAGGATTGACGCGGCGCGTGCGGGCGGTCATGCGGCTGGCATCCCCGAACAGGAAGCGCGCGATGTCCAGCGAATGGATGCCGAGGTCCTCGATGATGAAGCGCTTGCCCTTGGCGAGATAAGGCTGGCCGGAGAAGACATCGAAGCCGGAGCGGAACGAGACGCGCCCCCAGAAGGGCTCGCCGATGGCACCACTCTCCAGCACCGCCTTCACGGCAAGGATCGGCGTCTGCCAGCGGAAATTCTCGTGGATCATCAACGGAATACCGGCGGCATCCGCAGCGCCGACCATGGCCTTGGCATCGGCCAGCGTCGGCGCGAACGGCTTCTGGCAGATCGCCGGCACCCCGTGGCTGGCGGCAAGCTCGACCAGCGCGCGGTGGCTGCCGACGGTCGTTGCGATATCGACGAAATCGAAGCCGCCATCGGCAAACAGCGCCTCCGCCGATTGGTAGCGCCTTTCGACGCCGAACTGGTCGCCGACGACGCGCAGGCGCTCGGGATCACGGTCGCAGATCGCGACGATCTCGACACCGGCGAGATCCTGCCAGCCATGCATCTGGTTCACGGCAAAGAAGCCGCAACCGATCAGCGCACCCTTGGTCTTCGTCATTTTCAGCCTGCCTTTGCCATCTGCATCAGGGTGACGCGCTGCTGGAGGCGGCGCTGCGCCTGGTCGACCACAACGGCTACGATGATCACGAGACCCTTGATCACCATCTGCCAGAACGAACTGACGCCCATCATCACCAGACCATCCGAGAGAATCCCGATCACGAAGGCGCCGATGATCGTGCCGCCGATCGTGCCGCGCCCGCCCGACATGGATGTACCACCCAGAACCGCCGCCGCAATGGCATTCAATTCGAGATTGGTGCCGGTCGCCGGGTGGGAGGCCATCAGTTCCGAGGAAATGATAAGGCCGACGATGGCCGCGCAGAAGCCGGAGAACATGTAGACGAACATCTTCACGCGGTTGACGCGGATGCCGGACATGCGCGACGCGCGCTCATTGCCGCCGACGGCGAAGATATGCCGGCCGAGCGGCACGAAGCGTGCGAAATAGGCTGCTCCCAGCGCCACGACGATGAGGATCCAGACGGAAACCGGAAGCCCGAGGATGGAGCCCGAGCCGAGATAGGCGAAGCCCTGGTTGCCGAGGTCTTCGCGTCCCGTCAGATTGGGCAGCGTCTGACCATCGGAGTAAAGCAGCGCCATGCCGCGTGCCACATAGAGCGTGCCAAGTGTCGCGATGAAGGGCGCGACGTTGAGGCGGGTGATAAGCAGGCCGTTGATCGCCCCGATCGCGATACCGACGATGGCCACGATGATCGCCACCTCGACGACGTTGAAATAGACGGTATAGCCGAGCGGCAGCGCCACGCCATACATGATAAGGCCGCCGGCGATCATGCCGCAGAGGCCGACGATGGAGCCCACCGACAGGTCGATGCCGCCGGTGATGATGACGAAGGTCATCCCGATGGCGAGGAAGGCGTTCTGCGTCGCATGCTTCGACATCAGGATCATGTTCGCGGTCGACAGGAAATTGGGCGCGAAGATCGAGAAGAAGATGATGACCGCAAAGAGCGCGATGAAGGTGCGAAGCTTCATGAGCGTGAGCAGAGCGGCGCCGGTGGAGAGGTGGTTGCCGGTGGCGGCAGTTTGCGTTGCTGTCGTCATCACGCATGCATCCTTTTGGTTTTATGTCCCTCTGCGGAGGCCGAAATCACCATGTCCTCGGTGGCATCCTTCCGGTCGACCACCATCACCAGCCGGCCATTGCTCATGACGGCGATACGGTCGGAGAGCGCCATGACCTCTTCGAGGTCTGAGGTTGAGAACAAGATCGCAAGCCCCTCGCCCGCCAGCCGCCGCATGGTGCGGAAAACATCCGCCTTGGCGCCGACATCGATGCCGCGGCTCGGTTCGTCCATCAAAAGCACCTTCGGCCCGGTCATCAACGCCTTGCCGATGACGACCTTCTGCTGGTTGCCGCCCGACATGGAGGTGACGTCGAGATCCGGGTTCTTCGCCTTGATCGAGAGGTTGCGGATCGCATTGGCGATCGCCTCCTTCTCGCGCTTGAGGTCGATATGGAAGCCGGCTTTCAGGAACTGGCTCAGACTGGCCATGGAGAGGTTGTCGGCAATCGACATGGACTGCACGAGGCCTTCGCGCTGTCGATCTTCCGGGATCAGCGACAGGCCCTCACGGATGCGCCGCGTCGTGTCACGGCCCTTGAGCTCCTCGCCCTCGACGAAGATTTTGCCCGTGTAGTGTTCGTGGCGGCCCATGATGCACTCGAAGAGTTCGGAGCGCCCCGCACCCATCAGGCCGTAAATGCCGAGGATTTCGCCCTTGCGCACACCGATCGAGACATGATCGACGGCATAGCCGCCCTGCGCACGGGGCAGGCAGATATCCTCGGAACGGAAGACCTCTTCGCCGGGTTCGTGATCCACCTGCTTGGCGAAATCCTTGGCATCCGAGCCGATCATGGAGCGCACGATCCAGCGCGTGTCGATGTCCTTGACCATCGCATGGCCGGTAATCTGTCCGTCCTTGAGGACGGTGATGTAGTCGCCGATGCGCATCAGCTCTTCCAGCCGGTGCGAGATATAGACGATGGCGACGTCACGCGCCTTGAGATCGGCGATGACGCGGAAGAGCACGTCGACTTCCGCAGCGCTCAACGCGGAGGTCGGCTCGTCCATGATGAGGATGCGTGTGTCGAGGGAGACGGCGCGGGCGATCTCGACAAGCTGCTGCTGGCCGATCGGCAGGTCTTCCGCCAGCGTGTCGGCGGAGATGCCGGCTTCGAGGCGATTGAGGAATTCGTTGGCCTTCTCGACCTGCGCCTTGTGATCGATACCGCGCAGGCCGCGTGTGATCTCGCGCGTCGCAAAGATGTTTTCGGCGACCGAGAGATTTCCGAAGAGGTTCAATTCCTGGAAGACGATACCGATGCCGTGGCGGACCGCGTCCGCAGGACTGTCGAGATGAATGCGCTCGCCATCCATCCAGATTTCGCCGAGCGTCGGGCGTTCGACTCCAGCGATGATGCGCATCATGGTGGACTTGCCGGCGCCATTCTCGCCCACAAGCACGTTGACCGCGCCGCGGCGCAGCTTCAGGTCCGCCTTCTTGAGCGCCACGATGCCGGAATAGGCCTTGGTGATGTCCTTCAGTTCGAGAATGACGTCGCCGTCATCGGTGGCGCTCATGTCAGCCTCCGACCGTGATGGTGACGGGCACGAAAAGCGGCAGCTGTCCCTTGGCCGGCAGCGGATAGGCGCCGAGCGCCTTGATCGTCTTGCCCGTCAGGTTTTCCCGCGGCAATTTTTCAAGCAACAGGCCGTTCACATGGGTGTTGAACGACTTGCCGTACTGCGCCCATTCGATCTGGTTCTTGAACTCGTTGAAGTTCACGAATTTCAGGCTGTCGCGGATCGCCGTGCCGCGGATGGCCGGACCGATCGCAACGCGCACGTCCGCCTTCCGGTCGCCGTCGACGTCGACATCGACATAGCCGGCGCGGGATTTGGTTTCCTCTGCGACGATCACGCCGTCGATCGTGGCGGCAAAGGTCCAGGGCGCGTTGCCCTGCTTTTCCTTATGGCCATATTTTTCAGCTGCCGCGTCGAGATTTTCGGCCGCGAGTGCCGAGACCTCCTGGAAAGTGCCGGCGCGCTCCTGAAGAAACGGAACCACCTTGGCGTCCCAGATATCGGCGACCATCTTGTCCGGGTTGAAGGCGCCGGCCGCCGCCTGTTTCTGCTCGTCTTCCGTCTTGACGAGCTTGCAGCCCGAAAGCGCGAGCATCCCGGCAAGCACGAGTGTCCAGGCAGCCTGATACCTTGGCATTCCGATTCTCCGTCATGAAAGAAGGAACGCGAGGCGGGACCGCACCCCGCCTCGCGCCATCGTGCGACGATTACTCTGTCAGCGCGAAGGTCTCGAGCTTGTCAGCGTTGTCGGCCGTGATGAGCACGCAGTCCATGAGCTGCTTTTCTTCGGCTGGGCCCTTGCCGGTCTTGATGTAGGTGTCCGCCTGGGTAACGGCGAGCTGGGCCTGCGCGTAGGCCGGCTGCATGACGGTCGCCTTGATGCCACCCGCCTTGATGGAATCGCGCACGTCGTTGGACCCGTCGAAACCGACGACGATGACGTCCTTGCGGCCGGCAGCCTGGAGTGCTGCGATCGCACCCATGGCCATGGTGTCGTTGCCGGCGATCACGCCCTGGATATCGGGGTTCGCCTGAAGGATGGTCTCCATCTTGGAGTAGCCTTCCGTCTGGCTCCAGTTGGCCGACTGCTGGGCGACCATCTTCATATCAGGGTATTCGTCGATGACGTCGTGGTAGCCCTTGGAGCGGATGCCGGCATTGAGATCGGCTTCGCGGCCGAGCAGCTCGACATAGTTGCCCTTCTCGCCCATCAGCTTCACGAACTCCTCGGCGCCGAGCTGCGCGCCCTGATAGTTGTTCGAAACGATCTGCGAGACGGCGACGCCCGTGGCGTTGATTTCGCGGTCGATCAGGAAGGACGGGATGCCGGCATCCTTGGCCTTCTGCACGGCGGCGATCGAGGCTTCCGAACCGGCATTGTCAAGGATGATCGCCTTGGCGCCGCGGCCGATGGCCGTATCGATCAGCTGCGACTGCTTGTTGGCGTCGTCGTCATGCACAAGAACCAGCGTGTCGTAGCCGAGTTCCTTCGCCTTGGCTTCCGCGCCGACGGCTTCCGCCTTGAAGAACGGATTGTCATGGCTTGGCGTGATGATGGCAATGAGGTCTGCGGCGAAGGACGGCATGGCGACGCTTGCGGCCATGACAGCAGCAAAGCCGACGGTAATCAGTCTGCGGGTAATATTCATAGGTCTCCTCCCGGTTAAGCACCGGCCTCCTGCGACCATCCCTCCATGAAAATGGCCGCACCGGTGCAATCTTTACCCGGCACACATGGCGCCGGATGCGGCGGGCCAGGCCCGCCGAAAATCAGGTGATGCGCTGGATGCTGGCTGCGATTTCCGCGGGCTCGAACACACGCTTCCAGTCATCCTTCATCAGCACGGGCTTGCCGAATTCGATGGCCTTGTTGCAGGCATCGGAGAATACGCCCGGCGTCTCTTCGAAGATGACGGCGCCGAGCACATTCATGTGGCCGAGCAGGAAGTCGCGGGCGGCCTCCTTGGCAACGCCGCGACGCACGCATTCATCCATCGCCTCGCGCATGACAACGAGCAGCGAGGCGCAAACGGTTTCCGAAAGGCCCGGCTCCAGCAGCGCCATCTGCTCGACGGTGACGCGGTGCGAGCGCATGACCGGCGCCCAGATGACCTTCGCGATCTCCTCGCCGAGCGCGTAGGCCTCCTCGGGACCCTGCATCAGCGCGGAAACGATGTGCTGCTTGGCGGCGATACCGCCGAAGAAGTCCCGCTTGGCCGCCGGATCCGTCTCGTCGTTGAAGATCGGCGGATGGCAGGGATGCGTGACGAAATAGGTGAGGTCCGCGCGCTCCGGCAGATGACCGGCAAAAGGCGCGGCAGCATCGAGCGCCACGACCATCGTACCCGGCTTCAGCTTGTCGGCAATGCCGGCGGCAACCTTGCCGATCGCCGTATCGGGAACGGCGAGAATGACGACGTCCGCGCCATCGAGGCCTTCATCGGTGGCGACGCAGGTCAGGCCCAGATCGTCAGACAGGCGCTTCTTGCCTGCGTCACTCACCTCGATATGCCGCACATCGAACCGCGAGCCCTTAAGGTTCTTGGCGAGCCGATAGCCCATTTTGCCGCCAGCGCCGAACAACGCGATCGATGTCATCGAAATCTCCAAATGCGAACGGCTGGCCTGCAATCGGCCCAACCGAATTTCCTCCACCGGCAACCCGGCCTGGAGCTATATCTCGCAACTGGTATAACAAGTCAATAACTATCTCATCGAATATGTGATGCGATGAGACATCGTTGAAGAGCCGGCAACCTCGTTCGGTTACCGGCTCTTCAATTGCATGATGCCGCTTTACGGCTTCCTCAGGCTCTCGACGCCAGGAAATGGTCGATGCCGGCCTGGGCGCACTGGGTGTCCTGCGCGGGAGTGCCCGAGCTGAGGCCGATGGCGCCCACGACATCGCCATCGACTATCACCGGCAATCCGCCCGCGACCACCATCAGACGACCGCCGATTGCCGAATTGATGCCATAGGCCGGGCTACCCGGCTGACTTGCCGAACCGTAACTCTCGGTCGTGCGCTTTGCGCCGGCGGCCGTATAGGCCTTGTCCTGTGCGATGATCGTGCTTGTGATCTTCCCGCCATCCATACGCTCGAACGCGATCAACTGACCCGATTCATCGGTGATGGCGATGCACATCGGCACCCCGATCTCCTCTGCTTTGGCGCGCGCGCCTGCAATCAGGATGCGGGCATCTTCGATGCTCAAACGGCGGATAGTCAACATGATGGAGGTCCTTCCCTCGCGAAGTCCAGGTTTCAGTGATCAGCGATTCAATAACACAATCGGCGGCACGCCGATCCCAGCAGATACACTGGTTTGGGCATCCGGCCGATGCAAATTCCTGATGCAGACCTTCCCGTCATCACGCATGCGAAGCCTCCAGAGCGGCGGCGAGAAGAGGTTGGGAGAGCGGCGGCGTCGCCGCATGCCCCCTGTCGAGCATGGGCTTGATGCGCCGCAGTTTCTTTTCGGTATGGTTGCCGGCGATATCGGCCAGCCGGTGGTCGAGATAGGGATTGAGGAACCGCTCGCGCACTTCATCAACGTAGCGCAGGGCGTCGTTTCGCATTCCCTCCAAAGCGAAAACAGGCACAACCTCGTCACGCCAGACGGCTTCCAGGTCGCGACGGACGTGATGATCGGCCATGATCTCGCGCACCGTCTCGCCTGCCGGTCGATTACCCGCGAGCCAACGTTCGGCCAGGTAGCTGTGGCCAAGGTTGAGGATATGCAACTTGAGATGTTCGTAACGGTCGAGATTGTCGGTGACGACCAGAGAAGGGTGTCGGCAGGGCAGAACCAGACCTTCCTGCGCCTCGATGGCCCAGAGCGCATAGGGTTCCGCAACCGCCCCGACCGGCTCCAGCGGCTCGGATACGATGCGGTCGACCAGGCTATTGGCAAAGTGGCACCGCGCCTCGACGTAACCGAGAAAGTCGGATGACAGTTTCCAATTCCTGGCGATCGTCAGGACGATCGCTTTCAGCTTGTCGCCGTTGCGCTGTACGAGTTCGCACGGAAAAATCGAAACGGGCCGGCCCGGGCGCGCGCGCCAGCGCGCATACAGCAACACCAGGAGTTTTGCGGGAAAACTCACCGGCACCCTGTCCGGCTCGGACAGGAGCACGACATCGTCGCTTTCGTCCAGATCGTAGCCCCGGTCCCCGGTATTGCTGAGGATGACGTCCGCGGCGATCCCGGCGCTGACGATCGCCGGCCAGTCCGTACCCGCGAACAAGGCCCGCGATATGGCCCTGCCTTGCCGCATCTCGTCGATCGTCTTCCCGTCCTTCAAGCCGCGTATCCGCACAGGATAGGCCCCACCATCGGCGAGAGCCTGGATCCGGCGGGCACTGGCTGGATTGCCGGTCGTCTGGACGACCGTGATGGGGCCAAGCGCCTCATCACGGTCCATCGCCTCGGATATGAACAGATCGGCATGGGCAAGAAGGAAACGGCTCGTTCCGAACTGGAGTATCGGGGTCGGGGCAACAGCCATCATCTCGTTCCTTGTGAAGAGGCGGGCCGGTTGCCCGGAACCGCCGATCCAGATCTAGAGAGCCAGTTCGCGGCGCAGGGTTTCCAGACGCTCCATGGCGATGACGCCGTCAGCGATGGTGGGCGCCGGGGTGGCTGCTCCACCAAGCGCCGGCACGACATCGGCCAGGAGTGAATGGTATCCCTTCGGATCTTCGTTGGCGGCCGCCGTAAAATTCGGCTTCCATGTCAGCGTGTCGCAATCTTCCGACAGGGTCGCACCGAGATCGTCGATCTTGAAGGGCGGATTGCGGTGCCACTTGATCTCGATCACGTCGTCCACCTCGATACGCTGATGATCGCCCATCAGTTCGATGCGTTCGACCGGCGTGCCGCGCGACTGGATCGTGCCCATGGCGATGTTGCCGATCGCACCGCATTCGAATTCGAAGCCGACATGGAAGAGCACCCGGCCGGGCGTCTTTTCAACCTTGCGGGCAGAGATCGAACGGACCGGCGAGACGAGGAAGGACACCAGGTCCATATAGTGCACGCAGTGGTGCAGGAAGAATCCCGTGTAGTCGACATTACCGGCGAAATAGCCCGGCGCCGTCATGTAATAGCCGGTCAAACCGAGCACATCGCCGAACCGGCCGGATTTGACGATGTTGGCCGCCATCCGGTTGCCGATCGAGTAGCGCTTCATGAAGCCGAGCAGCAGCGGCTTCTTCGCTTTTTCGGAGGCTGCAAGGAGTTCGCGCGCACCGGCCGCCGAGCCGGACGGCGGCTTTTCCATGAAGACCGGCAGGCCGCGCTCCAGAGCCGCCTTGCCGAAGGCAAGGTGCTGGTCCGGCCCGACCGCCATACCGACGGCATCGATCCCCGGTGTCTTCAGGAGATCGTCGACATCGGTCACAAGGTTCCTGACGCCGAACTGGCGACCGGCATTCCTGAGGCGCTCGGCATCGATGTCACATAGCGCGATGATCTCCACGTCGTGACGCACGAGCTGCGGCAGCAGCATCTGGGTGGCGTGGATGCCGCAACCGATCCAACCGATTTTTATAGTCATCGACGATATTCCGTAAGCAGGAGGTGGGATTTGATGAAGGCACTGGACGCAGCGAGGCGATCGCTCTCGTCCTCATGCGGCGCGCGCCATTGGGCGAAAGGCACGCCGAAACGGTCATCGGTACGGCGGAAGGGTTCAAGTGAGATCGGCCCCTTGTAGCCGACGTCATGAAGCGCGCGGCACACCTCCACCCAGTCGGTCTGTCCCGTACCGGGAAAGCCCCTGTGGTTCTCGTTGGCCTGGAAATGCACCAGACGGTCGCCGCCAAGCCGGATGGCTTCGCCGAGCGAGCTTTCCTCCATATGCATGTGGAAGGTATCGAGCATCAGCTTCACGGCCGGATGATCGACGGCGTCGAGCAGTTCCATTGCTTGCTGCGTGGTGCAGAGCACGTCGCTTTCGAAGCGGTTCAGCGGCTCGACCGCCAGAAGGACGCCGGCCTTGGCCGCATAATCGCCCGCCTCTTTCAAGCCTCTGACACAACGATCCTTTCGAGCGAGGCGTTCGGCCTCGTCGACCGGCTGCGGAGGGCGGCCCGCAAATACGAGGGGGTTCCCGGTGAGTGGCCCGCCGACGATTGTCGCGCCAAGGCCGGCGGCGCAATCGACCGTGTGTTTCAGATAGTCGATCCCGGCGCGATGAGCGTCGGTTTCGGCCGAGGACAGGTTGCGCTGCAGGTTGACGCGGGCGGCGAGAACGACGCCGAGGCCGGCATCGTCGAGCGCTTTTTTGGCCTCGGCGATATCAAGTTCACCGACTTCGGGAACAAGAAGTTCGACGAAATCATAGCCATGGTCGCGCATCTTCGCAAAGAGCGGGAAGTGCTCCGCGGTGAACGGCCTGGCATACTGCATGGAAATCAACCCGACGGGGTTCATCTGTTTTTCCTTTTCAGTGCATACAAATTCAATTGCTGGCGGACTTTCGCGATCACCCCTTCACCGCCCCCTGGGTCAGGCCGCCGATCAGACGGCGCTGGACGAGCAGGAACAGGATCGTTGCCGGCATCGCACCGACCACGGCGCCTGCTGCCAGCAGGCCCCATTCGATCTGGTATTCCCCGATCAGTGTCTGGATCGCGACGGTCACCGGCCGGACGTTTCGGCCGCCGAGCGTCAAGGCGTAGAGATATTCGTTCCACGCTGTGATGAAGATGTAGATGCCGGTCGAAATGATGCCCGGCATGGTCAACGGCAGAACCACCTTGCGAAGGGCGGTCAGACGGGAGCATCCATCCGTCATTGCCGCCTCGTCGAGGCTTTTGGGGATCGCGGCGATGTAGCTCGTCAGCATCCACACAGCGAAGGGAATGGCGACGGTCGCATTGGCCAGGATCAGCCCGAAATGCGTATCGAGAATGCCGACGCTGCGCATGAGAACGAAGAGCGGCAGGATCAGCAGCACGATCGGGAACATGTTGATCAGCAGAAACTGCATCATCAACAGCTTGCGGCCGGTGAAGCGAAACCTGGAGAAGGCATAGGCAGCCGTCACGGAAACGAGCAACCCGACAACGACCGTTCCGCCGGCGATGATGAGGCTGTCGAGCATGTTCTTCAGGAACGACGTCTGCTCGATGAGCCTGACATAGTTGTCCATGCTCCAGCCCATGGGCGAAAGCGAGACCCCGGTGGCCGACAGCGTCGCCGTCGGCGTGAGCGATGTCAGGATCATCCAGACGAATGGAGCCATGGCGAAGAGAACGATCAGGAGCACCGGAAGGTCGGTAGTGATGATCCGGCGAAATGTGCTTTGCTGCGTCATCGTTCGACCTCACGCATGGTGCGGGCGAGGTAAAGGACCACGAATGCCCCCAGAAGAATGGTGAAAGTGACGGCTATAGACGTGCCGTAGCCGAAATCGAGATTCTGGCGCGCCTTGATGAAAGCGTAGAGCGGTAGCGTGTGCGTCGCATAGCCCGGTCCGCCACCGGTCATAACGAAGATGACGTCCATCGAATTGGCCACCCATATCACCCGGAGAAGACCGGCCGTCGCCAGGACCGGCGCGATGCCCGGCAATGTTATGTGGATGAATTGCCTCCAGGCGGACGCCCCATCGATCGATGCGGCCTCGTACTGGCTTTTCGGAATGCCCTGCAGGCCCGCCAGGATCATGACGGCGAAGAAGGGAAAGCCCTGCCACGTCAGCGTCGCGATAATGGCATAGATCGCGACATCGGGATCGGCGAGCCACGGCACGGCGGTTTGAACGATCGAGAGGTAGACCAGGATATCGTTCAGGACGCCCGTGTTCGGATCATAGATCCAGCGCCACATCAGCGCGATGACGACGCTGGGAAGCGCCCACGGGATAATGATCAGCGCACGCGCCAGCCCGCGCCATGGAAATTCCCTGTTGAGAAGCAGGGCAGCGAGAAGGCCAAGCCCCATTTGCAAGGGAACCGTGAGGCCGATCCAAAGCAGCGTGTTCCATAGCGCGGTCCAGAAGACCGGATCGTTGAAAAGTTTCACATAGTTGCCAAAACCGACGAATTTGCTGGCGTTCGGCTTGAACAGGATGAGGTCGTAGAAGCTCGTCCAGACCGCCTGCACCATGGGCATGAAGACGATGACAAGGGTGACGACGACGGCCGGCGCAAGCAGAAGATAGGGAAGAAGCCGCTCCGACCGCCACGCGAAGACCCAATGACGCTGTAGGGGGGAAGTATTCGACAAAGACATGACTGCTCCTGCCTCCATTTCAAGGCCGGGAAAAGCGCCCCGACACGGATGCCGGGGCAATGCGGTAGCGTGGGTTACTCGGCAAACAGCGTCTGAAGTTGTTCCATCATCTGCGCCGCGGTGATCTGCCCGGTGAGCGCCTGCTGCATGTGCGTCTGCCATGCCGTGTTGACGAACTCCGAAACGGCGGAAGTCTGGGGCAGAACCTTTGCAAACGGCAGAGACTCGATCGTTGCATCGACAAATCGCCGTTCATGCAGCTTCCAGTCGGCGGAGCCGCTCTTGGTGACGGTCATCTGGCCTGTCGCGCTGTTGAATGCGACATTGTTCTCGCCTTCAGCCAGGAAGGATATCCACTTCCATGCGGCATCCTTCACTTCGGAATTCGAGAAGATCGCGAGCGACTCGTCACCATAGGACGTCCAGCGTCCTTTTCCGCATGCCGGCACCGGAACGGCGGAAACCTTGTCGCCCAACGCCGCCACCAGGTCCTTCGAAGAGCCGATATGGTGAATGGTCATCGCCGTTTTGCCGGATTTGAAGGCGGCGATGATTTCCTGGAAACCATCATTCGGGGCGGACGGCGGAATGACCTTGTCCTTCTGGAACAGGTCGATCAGCCACTGGTTTGCCGCGACCGCTTCGGGATTGACCAATCCGCCCGGCTTCAGCTCGGCGCCCTGCGACATCACGAATGCGCCCCACTGGTCCCAACCACCCTTACCGCCACGCAGGCCGAAGCCGTAGGTCTCGGGCGCCTTTGTCAGCTTGATGGCCGCGTCGCGGAACTCCTCGCAGGTCTTGGGCGGTTGCAAGCCGGCGGCCTCGAACAGGTCCGTCCGGTAGTAGAGATAAAGAACCACATACTGGATCGGCAGGTAATATTGCGCGCCGTCGGGCCCCTTGTTCAGATCAAGCAGGTTGTCGAGCAGGTCGGCTTTGCCTTGCCAGGCATCGATCCGCTCTCCGAGCGGCTCGAGCGCGCCCATCTCGACAAGACGAGGCTGGGCGAAAAGCTTGACCATCGCCGCATCGGGCGCGTTACCGCCGACCAACGATGTGTAGAGGTTGTCGTAATAGCTGTTCCACGGCACGTTTTCGGCTTCGATGGTGATGCCCGGATTGGCAGCCTCGAACTTTTTGACAAGATCGCCCATGGGATTGGCCGGATTGTCGAAGTGATACCAGAAGCGAACGGTTTCCGCCTGGGCCTGAGTAAACGCGGCGGATGCCGCCAAAACCGCGCCGAGCGCCAATGTCTTCAAAAATTTCATGTGTTCCTCCTCCGAGTTGATAGTTCAAGAGCGGCCCGTTAGCCGCCTTGCTGCACGCCCTGCCGCCGCCAGAGCCTCCCGTGCGGCAGACAGTTCGTATGTGTTTTGCAGGAAGCCATGCATGACGCCGGGCACGATGCTCAGTTCGTCGTCTCGACCGAGCGCCTTGAGGCGATCGCTCAGCATCAAGGTGTCCGACAGCAACGGATCGACTGCCGCCGCCATCAGATGCAGTGGTGGCAAGGCAGCCAATTCGGCATCGCCGGCAACCAGCGGGCATGCCAAAGGGTCCACCTCAATTTCCTGCCCGCCGGCATAGAAAGACCAGTAGCGCTGCATCTTCGCCCGGGTCAGGCCGGGCCCCTCGCTGAAGCGGATGTAGGACGGCGTCTCGAACGAGCGGGCGTAATTGCCATAGAAAAGGAGCGCGCCGTCAAAAAGACCACGTCCTGCGGCCTGCTCGTGCAGCATCGCCGCAAGCGCGAGGTTCGCACCGGCGGAATCGCCGGATACCAGCAGGGGACCGCGCGAAACGCCAACGCTCTCCGTCGCATCGAAAATGCTGCGAAGCACCGAAATGACGTCCTTCAGGCCGGCCGGAAAGGGATATTCGGGGGCAAGCCGGTAATCGGGCAATACGACAGGCAGGCCGCTTTCGATCGCCAATACGCGGGCGCAGCGCTCATGTGTTTCCGGCGAACAGAAAGCGAAACCGCCGCCGTGTACAAAGAGTATGGCGCCCACGCCTGCATCCGGCGGCACAAGAACCCTCACACGACACCGCGCAGCACCGAGTTCGGCATCTTCGTCGAGCCATATCTCCGACGTCCGGTGCATGGGCGGCAAGTCGACGTTGCAGCGCGCGTTGGCAAGCAGGGATTGGGCCCGCCCTTCGGCCGGCGGCAATGTCGTCGGATCCGGCAAAGGCCCGAGCTCCGCCAAAGTCCTTTCGACCAAGGCAACGGTTTCAGGCGACAGCATGCCGGTCAGGCCCGGACCGTCGCTCACTGCACCGCCTCCGGGAACACCTCCGGACCGAGGTCGACAATGGTTGCAATATGATGCTGCATGGAGACCGTTGCGCGGCGCCGGTCTCCGCTCTCGATCGCCTCGATGATGCTGCGGTGGCGAAGCGCGGTCGCTTCCAGATCGCGGGACATCGGACTGCGGGAGATTTTGAAACGATGGTTGTGAACCAGGCAACGATGCAGGATCGGATCGAGCGCCGGCAGATTGGCATCCTCGAAAATACGGCGATGGAAATCGCGGTCGAACGAAGCAAGCTCCAGCTCATCGGCAGCGGCGGCCGCCTTCAGCATCTTGTTCAGCAACTCACCGAGATCCTTGATCAACGTGCGGCTCGGCGAGCGCATCACCCGCACCATGCCGTTGCCCTCGATCTGCTGGCGCAGCCGAAACATCTCGATCGCCTCGTCCTCCGTGCACTCGGACACCTGCGTTCCACGACGGCCCTTCCGCAGGACAAGTCCCTCTTCCTGCAGCTGCAGCAACGCCTCGCGGACCGTCCCCTGGCTGCATTGGAAGTGGGCGGCAAGCTCCAGCTCGGTCAAACCGGTGCCAGGCTCGAGCACGCCCAACATGATGTCGCGCTTCAGCGCATCGAACGCCGCGCCCGACTTTAGTGATTTGGTGTTCGTCTGCCGTGGTGGAAAATACGCCATCATGACCTGCCTGAGCTGTTGCGTATTCTTGAACTTATCATTATCGATATTGACATCGATAATGATCGTCAAGCACGAAAGTTGCGCTTAGGAGGAAATCGTGGCTGGAATTGCACTGAAGGAAATCCAGAAGTCATACGGCAATCTGAAAGTCATTCATGATATCGACATCGACATACAGAGCGGCGAGTTTCTGGTGCTCATCGGTCCGTCCGGCTGCGGTAAATCCACCCTGTTGCGCATGATTGCCGGCCTGGAGGAGATCACGGGCGGAGAACTCAATATCGAAGGCAGGGTGGTCAACCTGCTGCCGCCCGCCGAGCGCAATATCGCAATGGTCTTCCAGGACTATGCCCTTTATCCGCATATGAGCGTACGGGAGAACATGTCCTTCGGCCTCAAGATGCGGGGAAACAAGGACGAGGACATCAACGGACGCGTCCAGCACGCCGCGGAAATCCTGAAGATCACCGATTACCTCGAACGGCGGCCGGCCCAGCTGTCGGGCGGGCAGCGCCAGCGCGTTGCCATGGGGCGTGCAATCGTTCGCGAGCCGGCTGCATTCCTCTTCGATGAACCGCTTTCAAACCTCGATGCCGCGCTGCGGGTCGAGATGCGCCTGGAAATCGCCAAGCTGCACAACCGGATGAAGGCGACCACCATCTATGTCACGCATGATCAGGTGGAAGCGATGACGCTCGCAGACCGCATCGTCGTCATGAACAGCGGGGTTGTCGAGCAGATCGGCAAGCCGCTGGAACTCTACCACAACCCGGCCAGCCTCTTCGTCGCGCGCTTCATCGGCAGCCCGACCATGAACACCATTCCTGCAAACCTCGCGGCGGGCGCGATCGAGGTTCTTGGCCGGACGGTCAAATTCGACGGAGCCGCGGGCGCTTCCAATGCGGGCAGATCGGTTGTTGTGGGCCTGCGGCCCGAAGATCTCGTGCAATGTTCGCCCGACGAGGCATGGTTCAGCGGGGAACTGGTTGTTGCCGAACGCTTGGGAAGCCAGACATACGGCTACATTGAAATCGGGCATTCGAAGATGCTGAGCGTCGAATTTCCCCGCAACAGCACGCTTCAGGTGGGTGAAACCCTCCATTTCCGCGGCAATCCGGACAGCGTCCATCTCTTTGATGCGAAAACCGAGAAACGGTTGCCGGCAACCCACTAGAGGTTAGTGGTTCTGAAACGGTTGCGCACTTGCGTCTCCGGAAGCTTGCCTATCGGCAGTGATGGCAGGCGGCCCTCGGCGGGCCGCCTGCTTTGACGCACTCTACTTTCGGTGATGAACGGCCTGGAGGCCGTAGACCGGGGTGGGAATGTTCTCCAGTCGCGCCTTCAGTTGCAGGGCGAGGTACTGCGAATAGTGGCGCGACTGGTGCAGGTTTCCGCCATGGAACCAGAGGGCTTCCTGCTGTGTCGGCTTCCACATATTGCGCTGCTCGCCTTCCCACGGACCGGGATCCTTGGGCGTATCCGAGCCAAGCCCCCACACCTTGCCGACCTTGTCGGCCGTCTCCTGGTCGATGAGATCGGCGACCCAGCCGTTCATCGAGCCGTAGCCCGTCGCATAGACGATGACATCGGCCGGGATCTCCTTGCCGCCCGAGAGCTTCACGGAATTCTCCGTGATTTCCTCGACCTGGCCCGCCGCCAGCTTCACCTTGCCGTCGATGATCAGCTGCGAGGCGCCGATATCGATGTAGTAGCCGGAGCCGCGGCGCAGATACTTCATGAAGAGACCCGAACCATCCGCGCCCCAATCCAGCTGGAAGCCCGCCTTTTCCAGCGCCGCGTAGAAGTCGGCGTCGCGCTCGCGCATCTTGTCATAGAGCGGGATCTGGAACTCGTGCATGATCCGGTAGGGCAATGACGCGAAGATGAGATCGGCCTTCGCCGTCGTCACCCCATTCGCCAGGGCCTGCTCGGAATAGAGCGAACCGAGGCCGATATCCATCAGCGTGTCGGATTTGACGATATGGGTCGTCGACCGCTGGATCATCGTGGCATCGACACCGGCCTCGTAAAGGGCGGCGCAGATGTCGTGCGCAGAGTTGTTCGAGCCGATCACCACCACTTTCTTGCCCTTGTAGCCGTCCGGTCCGGGATGCTGCGAGGAATGGTGCTGCTCGCCGCGGAACCGCTCACGGCCCTTGAAGTCAGGGATGTTCGCCTTTCCGGACATGCCGGTGGCAAAGACCAGCTGCTTCGGCCGCAGCACCACCTCTTCGCCATCGCGGTCGACGACGATGGTCCACTCTTTCGTTGCCTCGTCCCACGTCGCTGACTTGGCGGTGGAGCGCGTCCAGTAGTTCAGCTCCATCACCTTCGTATAGAATTCCAGCCAGTCGCCTATCTTGTCCTTCGGCGCGAAGACGGGCCAGTTCTTCGGGAAGTCGATATAGGGCAGATGGTCATACCAGACGGGATCGTGCAGGCAGAGCGACTTGTAGCGCTTGCGCCAGCTGTCGCCGGGCCGGTCGTTCTTCTCCAGGATAATGGTGGGCACGCCGAGCTGGCGCAGCCGCGCGCCGAGCGCGATGCCGCCCTGCCCGCCACCAATGATCACGACATAGGGCTGCTTTTCGTAACCGAGCGTGCGCTCCTCTTCCTCACGCTCCTCCTTCCAGGTCCTGGCACCGAGGTCCTGGCCATGCTTGGCGCCGAGCGGGCGGGTAAAACCCGATTTTTCCTCGTGGCCCTTCAGCTCCGAAAGTGCCGTCAACAACGTCCAGATCAGACCGTTCTTGAAGCGCACGAGGCCATAGCCGCGCCCGGTGGCCGTCTCGAAGGTAATCCAGCTTTCGAGCACGCCGTCGGCTTCCGTCGCTTCCTCGCCGGCAGCGACGCGCCAGCTGGACGGTTTGGCCGTCGACAGCTGCGCTTGCAGCATGTCGCGCACCTGATCGCGTCCCTCCACCGTCTTGATGTTCCAGGTAAAGGCGACGAGATCGCGCCAGTAGCATTCCTCGGCGAAGAGATTGACGGCCTCATTGATACGGCCGGCGGCAAGGGCGGCGCCGAGCGTATCGAGAAGCGTCTGGACGCGGGTCGTGGGGGTTTTCTCGAGCATAGTTTCTCCTCCTGCTCAGTGGGAAAACGGGACGGCTCCTCAACCGTCCCGCAGAACGGACCGACCTATTGCGACAGGTCGATCAGGATCTTCAGATGCCGGCCGGCAGGGTCGAGCAACTGGTCGAACCCTTCGGTGACAGCCTCGCCGAGCGAGACATACTTCGTGACGATGCGGCTTGCCGGGATCTGGCCGCTGGCAATCAGCCGGGCGACGCGTGGCCAATAATGGGTCGGATAGGCCCAGGAACCGCGGATATCGATGTCCTTGAACGTGACGTCGAACCAGTTCAACGGATTCTCACCCGGATGAAGCCCGGTCTGCACCACGACGCCCTGTTTGCGTACCGCATCGGCGCAGTTCTTCAGCGCATGCTCGTTGCCGACGCATTCGATGGCGACGTCGCAACCCACGCCGCCTTCGGTCTCGGCGCGGATGACGTCTCCCACCTTCTCCGTCTTCGGATTGATGGTGCGGACCTCGCCCAGCGCCTCACGGGCCAGCGCCAGCCGCGTATCGTTGAGGTCGGAAAGAAATATCTGCGAGGCCCCGGCCGCCCGCGCCGCCATGGCGACGAGAATGCCGATCGGCCCTGCACCGGTCACAAGAACGCTGTTGCCGGCGGTCACACCGGCGCGGTCGCAGGCGTAGACGGCAACCGCGGTAGGCTCGATGAGGGCGGCCTCCTGATCGCTCAATTCATCGGGAATGGGTTGGACGTTGTAGTCGTTCAGAAGCGCGGCTTGCGCCATGCCGCCGGAATGCCAGGAAAGGCCGACGAGCGCGAGGTCACCGCTCAGGTGGAAGAGACCGCGGTCGGCGTAGTAGTCGCCACGGCGCGGCATGATGAGCGGCTGGACCGAAACCCGGTCGCCCGGCTTCACGTGGCTGACACCCTCGCCGACCGCCTTGACGACGCCGCCGAATTCATGACCGAGAACCTGCGGACCGTGCGCGCCGGTAAAGGGATGCGGCTCCTTGGGAACGAAGATCGGACCATAGGCATATTCATGCAGATCCGTGCCGCAAATCCCGCAAAAGCGGTTTTCGACCAGCACCTCGCCTGGCCCGGGCGATGGCGGAGCATCGACCGTATCGATACGAAGATCCTTGGCAGCGTGAAAGCGTAGAGCTTTCATGGGTATTCCCTCCTAATGTTGTTCTTGCACAGGAGGGACAGCAAGCGTCGTGCCAGAAAATCGGCATGCCTATTTGTTTAGCATTATCAGGACCTTGCAAGGATGCATCCTACACGCTTCCGACAAATGCAACAGATCGCCTGCAACAGGTGTTGCAGGTGCTGCATCAGTTGAGCCGCTTCAGGCGGCGATGGATCGTGGACCTGTTGACGCCGAGTTTGCGGGCGAGCGCCGAGACATTGTCACCGCACTCGCTCAGGGCGCGGCGTAAGGAACCATCATCGTCCGCGGCGGCGGGCGCAGACGCGGTGAAGATGTGATCGGGCAGGCAATCCAGCGTGATGTGACCGCCGTCCGAAAGGGCCGCCGCAACCCGCAGCGCATTGGCAAGCTCCCGCAGGTTGCCCGGCCAGGCATGCGCCAGAAGCGCCGGGCGCGCATCCTTGTCGAGGCGATAGGCCTCGCCATTTTCTTTCTCGATGCGCCCGAGGAGTTGGCCGATCAGCCAGTCGAGATCGGTTCGGTCGCGCAACGGCGGCAGGCTGAGCGTCGCGGCGTTGAGCCGATAATAGAGGTCCTGCCGGAAGCGGCCCTCCTTCACAAGTTCGGCGAGATCACGATGGGAGGCGGAGACCACGCGCAGACGCACCGGCCGCGCCTTGAGCGCGCCGACAGGCTGAACCTCGTTTTCGGCGAGCACCCGCAGGAGCCGGCTTTGCAGGGCAAGCGGCATGTCGCCGATCTCGTCGAGGAACAGCGTTCCGCCGCTCGCTTCTTCGATGAGGCCACGCTTGCCCTTCGGATTGGCACCGGTGAAGGCGCCGGGAGCATAGCCGAAGAGTTCGGATTCGATGAGATGCTCCGGGATCGCCGCGCAGTTGACCGCAACAAAACTACCCGGATTTGCGCAGCTGTCATGGATCGCGCGCGCCAGAAACTCCTTTCCGCTGCCCGTCTCGCCCTGAATGAGGATCGGGATGTCGCGGGCGGAAAGTTTTGCCGCACGCGCCTGCACGCGCTCCATGGCGACATCCCCGCCGCTCAGATCGCGCAGTGCCCGCGGCAGGCGCGGTTCTGGAGCGACGGGCGTTCGCAGATTGACGGCGGGCGCGATGGCGCTGGCAAACAGCACAAGTCCGTTGCGCGCCTGGATCAACCGCTCACCGTTGGGCCGGCCGCGCATGAACCGGGGCAAATCGTCGACATCGATATCGAAAACCTGCGAAATCGGCTGCCCCAGGAAATCCCGCGTGGAGAGGCCACGCAGGTTCATGGACCGCGCGAGCGCACCGAAGCCCCCGTGGGTCATACCCGTGATGCGGCCGCTGCCATCGAGCGCGATGGCCGCATCCGGGTCGACATCCAGAAATTCAGGCGAGCGTGCAAGCCGCAGCACCCAGTCGTTGCGGGTGCGGGTCATCAGGTTGGCAAGCTCTATGCGCCGCGCCGTGGAGGCTACGAGATGCAGCGCAAGCTGCTGACTAGCCTTGGCCGTCGGCGAGCGGAGCTGGGAGATGTCGAGGACGGCGGTCAGGTCGCCCAGCGTGTCGAAAACGGGTGCGGCGGTACAGGTGAGGCCGATATGGCTGGTATCGAAATGGTCGTCCTGATGGATGATCACCGGCTCTCCGGAGACGAGGCAGGCGCCGACCGCGCAGGTGCCCGCCCGGCTCTCCGACCATTCAGACCCGAGATAGAGACCCGCCCGGCGCAGCTGGTTGTCAAAGGTCGGATCACCCATGAAGTCGACGGTCACACCGCGTGCGTCCGACAGGAGCAGCACATAGTTCTGCTCGGCGATCTGGTTGAACAGGGTTTCGAGGCCGGACCGGCCGATGCGGATCAGCTCCTCCGCCTGCTCGCGATGTTCGCGCAGCTTCAGTTCGGGAACGATATAGGCTTCCTGCGCGACCGTCGGGTCGAGCTTGTAATCGTTGAGGCAGCGCAGCCAGGACTGGACGACGGGCGCATCCCGCGGGCTGACCGCGCCCATGCCGACGCGCTCGATCTCCCGTATGTGCGACAATGTCGACACCATCCGCTTTTCCTCCTGTGCCCATCGTGGCACAGGATCGGTTTGACGGCAATTCGAAGAATGCACGGATGTGGCCGCTGCGCCGTAATCCGGTCAGTTGATCACGGCATGACGGCGCTGGGCTTCCCGGGCGAGGATTTCCCGCGCCGCGTGATCGGCGATGGGAACGTTGAGATCCGCCGATATCTCGCCGGCCGCGATGAGCGCATGATACCGGGCACAGCACACCCGTAGAAACGAGGTGAAATTGCCGAGGTCGTGATCGGCATCCATCGCCTCGTGCCACAGCCTCGTGATCAGCTGCGCGACGGTCATGCCGTCGCGCAGTCCGATTTCGGTCAGCGTATCCCAGAAATGGTTCTCGATGCGGATCGAGGTGGCAACGCCATCTATTCTCAGGCTGTGCGTTCGACTTTGCCATTGGCTGGCATCGGCCTTGATGAAGAGTTCGCACATTGCAAAGGCCTCCTTCCCTTGAATGCCGGCGCAGTCCGGATATGTCGCGATCCGATGGAGCCACGCTGTTCGCATCACTCCACAGGTAACGAGCTCTACAGGATCGCCAGAAACTGCTTGAGCCATGCCGGATGCGCGGGCCATGCCGGTGCCGTCACCAGATTGCCATCCGTAACGGCTTCTGTCACCGCGATATCGGCGAATGTTCCACCCGACGCCGTCACCTCATAGGCGCAGGCCGGATAAGCCGAGCAGGTACGCCCCTTGAGAACGCCGGCGGCTGCCAGCAGTTGCGCACCGTGGCAGATCGCGGCGACCGGTTTGCCCGCGTCGAAGAAGTGCTTCACCTTGGCGAGCACATCCGGGTTCATGCGCAGATATTCCGGCGCCCGGCCGCCGGGAACGACCAGCGCATCGTAGCCGGCGGGATCGGCGGCGGAGAAATCGGCGTTCAAAGCGAAATTGTGCCCCGGCTTTTCCGAATAGGTCTGATCGCCTTCAAAGTCATGGATCGCGGTCTTTACCGTGTCGCCAGCCTTCTTGCCGGGGCAGACGGCATCGACACTATGGCCGCAGGCCAGAAGCGTCTGGAACGGGACCATGGTTTCATAGTCTTCCGTAAAGTCGCCGGTGATCATGAGAATCTTCGCCATCCTACATCCTCCCTTGCCTTGATGGTTACCGCGGCAGGATAGGTCGTATGACGTCGAAGCGGGTGTTATTCCGATACTACCGGCGCCTCCTGGGCCAATCTATGAGCATTGGAGCGGCGAATTGCGTCAGATCTGCTTTCCGCAAAGCACGCAAATCAAATATGTGAGCCTTGGTGATCTTGCCGTGAGGCGCAGCGACGATATCTGGAGGTCTAATCCAACCTGACCCAAGGATCCCCTCATGCAATGGCTGCAGAGCATCGGTATCAATCTCGACGTGCTGCCTCATCTCGGCGCCCTGCTGACCGCCTATGTCCTGGCACTGCCTATCGGTTGGGACCGGGAGCGTCATGAGCGCAGTGCGGGATTGCGGACCTTCCCGCTTGTGGCGATCGCAAGCTGCGGATTCGTGCAGGCGGCGGAACCGCTCATCAACGGCAACGCCGAGGCGACGGCGCGCATCGTCGAAGGGCTGATCACCGGCATGGGGTTCATCGGCGGCGGCGCCATCCTCGTGGTGAAGAACAGCGTGCGCGGCACCGCGACGGCCGCAAGCCTCTGGGCGACGGGCGCCATCGGCACCTCCGTCGGGCTCGGATCCTACGACACGGCAATCGTCCTGTCCGTCGTGACGCTGCTGACGCTTCGCGCCATGTCCACGTTCAAGGAAGAGCCGGAGGACTTCACCCGCGAATCCGAATGATTCCTCGTGCGAAACGAGCAAAACGGAATGCTGGCGCGCCGGTTTGAGGAACCGATGGGTCCATTCGGCATTATCTCCGCAAGCATGCGACTGCGGAGGTTTCCATGGACAACAAGGACAGGCTGATCCTGGCGCTGGCGGCTTTGCTGCGGGCGGAGCGCGAGACCCGCGGTGCGCTTATGGACGCGATCGAAGAAGACTCCATTTCCCGCGAAACCCTGCTCGCCATCCTGTCCGATCCCATCCCGATCGTGACGCAGGAAGACATCGCTTTCGCCGAGCGTTTTGCGCTGTCCAAGCATCTGCCTCTCGAAAGGAAGGAATGATGGCGCCGCGTGCCTTCTGGAAGGGCTATCTCAAGCTTTCGCTGGTGACGTGCCCTGTGGCCATGTCGCCGGCGATTTCCCAGGAAGACAAGGTTCGCTTTCGAACCTTGAACGGCAAGACCGGGAATCCGGTGGTCAGCCGCTACGTCGATGCCGTCACCGGCAAGGAAGTCAGTGAGGACGACGAGGTGAAAGGCTACCCGCGCGGCGAAGACGACTACGTCATGCTGGAGGATGACGAGATCGAGGCGGTCGCGCTGGAAAGCACGCGCACGATCGATATCGAGACCTTCGTGCCGCGCGAGACGATCGAGTGGATCTGGTACGACTCGCCGCATTTCCTCGTACCGAACGACACGGTCGGCGAAGAGGCGTTCTCCGTCATCCGCGAAGCCATGGCATCGACAGGCACCGTCGGCATCTCCCGGCTCGTCCTCTATCGCCGCGAGCGGGCAGTGATGCTCGAGCCGCGGGGCAAGGGCATCGTGCTGTGGACCCTGCGTTACGGCGACGAGGTGCGCAATGAGGCAGAGTATTTTTCCGATCTCAAGCAGGCGAAACCGGACACGAAGGCGCTCGCCCTCGTCAAGACGCTGATCAAGGAGCGCACCAAGGCCTGGGATCCGAAAATGGTCGACGATCCCGTGCAGGCGAAACTGCTCGATATCATCGCCGCCAAGAAGAAGGGGCGCAAGCGTCCGGCCGCGCGCAAGGCTCAACCGAAAACGTCCGGCAACGTCATCAACATCATGGACGCCCTGCGCAAGAGCATCAAGGCCGAGGGCAAAGGCAAGTAGGATCAGGCCTTCTGCTTTGAAGCCTTCAACGGCCGGGCGGCCTCGGTGAAATCCGCCCATGGACCAGCCTTCAGCGACTGGAGGCGGGTGGGTGTGTTGTCGACCGTGAAATAGGCCGGGCCGATATCGGGGCTGAGTTCCTCCCAGGCCAGCGGCATGGACACGGCGGCACCGGGCCGGGCTCGGGTCGAGTATGGCGCGACCGCCGTCATGCCGCGCTGGTTGCGCAGGTAGTCGATCAGAATTTTTCCGCGGCGCTTCGACTTGGTGATGGTCGAGACATATTTGTCGGGGCTGTCCTTTGCCATGGCATCGGCGATGCCCTTGCAGAATGCCTTGACGGCCGGCCAGCGCGCAGACGGCTTTAGCGGTGCGCAGACATGCAGACCCTTGCCGCCGGAGGTTTTGACGAAGGCATTCAGCCCGGCCGCTTCGAGGCGCTTTCGCGTCTCCTCTGCGGCGTCTATGACCGCCTGCCATTCGACGCCGTCACCGGGATCGAGATCCATGATGATGCGGTCGGGTCGCTCCCAGTCGGCGAGCGTCGAGCCCCAAGGGTGGATTTCAAGCACGGCAGCCTGAACGAGGCCCATCAGGCCGTCGAGATCGTTGATCGCGACATAGGGCTCGTCGTCCTTTTCCGCAGGGTCCTGCACCTGGAGAATGTTCGCATTGATACCCTTCCAGACATGTTTCTGGAAGAAGGTCTGCCCATCGATGCCGCTCGGCGCGCGCAGGAGCGCCAGCGGGCGGCCGACGATATGCGGCGCGATATAGCGCCAGACCTCGGTATAATAATCCGCGAGCCCCTCCTTGGTGACGCCTTCTGCCGGCCAGTAGACCCGGTCCGGATGCGTGAGGCGCACGGTCCGGCGCTGCGGCTTTGGCGCTTTCTCAGCCTTGGCTTTCGTCGACTTGGGCATCTCGGCAACGACCTCCTGTGCGGGCTTGTCTTCCCTCAGACCGCGGAAGGATGCGTGCCGAAGGTGGCCATCGGCCGTCCAGGCCCGGAATTCCACCTCCGCCACCAGCTCGGGCCGCACATAGCGGGCCTGGCGCGCCTCCTCCGCCGTCAGCTTTCGTCCGAACGGGCTTTCCTCCGTCCTGAGGCGCGAGAGACGCTTGAAGATATCCTCCGCGACGAGTGCGGAAAACCCCGTGCCGACACGACCGACCGGCTCCAGCTTACCATTCTTGTAGACGCCGAGCACCAAAGACCCGATCGCCTTGCGGGAGACGGTGGACGGCACGTAGCCACCGATGACGAACTCCTGTCGGGCCGAGCATTTCGATTTGATCCAGCCCTTGCTGCGGCCGGCCCGATAGGGCGCATCGCGCAGCTTCGATACCACGCCCTCCAGACTGAGGCGGCACGCGTGGCGTAGAACGAGCGCGCCATTCTCGTCGAAATGGCCGCTGTAGCGCAAAGGTCCTTCTGTTCCCATGACGAGCTTTTCGAGCAGGCTTTTGCGTTGCTCAAGCGGCAGACGGGTCAGGTCGTACCCGTCGAGATAGAGGAGATCGAAAAGATAGAAGGAGAAACGATCGTCACGGCCCGCGCTGAGATCGGCTTGCAAAGCGGAAAAATCGGATGCGCCGGCGCCGGTCTCAACGACAAGTTCACCGTCCAGGATGGCCGTACCGACAGGCAGGTCGCGCAGGGCATCCGGTACGGCCTTGCCGAACTTCTTCGTCCAGTCGAGGCCGCTGCGGGTGAGCAGCTTGACCCGGCCCGCCTCGATGCGGGCCTGAAGGCGATATCCGTCGAACTTGATCTCGTGCAGCCATCGCTCGCCGGCCGGCGGCGCGCTGGCAAGCGTTGCCAGCGTCGGCGGCAAGAAATCCGGCAGCGCCGCCTTGCGCGCGCCCTTGATATCGGATGGGTCCGGCGCCGGCTCGGCCGTTTCCTCGGGCTTCGCAGTCTTTTTTTGCGTTTTCGCCCTGGATGGCTTCCGGAGACGCCCGGTCTTCGACGACCAGCCGGGCTCCTCTCCGGCGACATCCGCTATCCCGCGTCCCGTTTTCACCGATTCAGGCCGCTCCTCGAGCAGGTCGTCCTGACCTTCAGGCATGGCGAACTCGTCATCGCCCTTGATCAGCAACCAGTTTTCGCGCTTCTCGGCGGGTTTGCCGTGCATGCGGACGAGATGCCAGCGCCCGTGCAGCTTTTCACCGTCGAGCGTGAATTCGAGATGTCCCTTTGCATAGGCTTTTCGCACATCGCCGATCGGCTCCCATGTGCCACGATCCCAGACGATGACGGTGCCGCCGCCATATTCACCCTTGGGAATGGTCCCTTCAAAGTCGCCGTAGTCGAGAGGATGGTCCTCCACATGCACGGCAAGTCGTTTTTCGCTCGGAACCAGGCTCGGACCCTTTGTCACGGCCCAGCTCTTCAGCACGCCGTCCATTTCGAGGCGAAAATCATAGTGCAGCCGTGTGGCATCGTGCTTCTGGATGACAAAGCTGTTGCCGCCCGTCCGCGCCTTTCTGCCGCGCGGCTCCGACGTGGTCTTGAAATCCCGCTTCTGCCGATAGACATCCAGCGTCGCCATGCTCATCCTGCCTTCCGACGGCCCGCCGCCGATTTGCGCGCGGCCGCAGGCTTCTTCGTTTTGCGTTTTGCCGGTTTCTCACTCTTGCCTGCACTCTGGCGAAGCGCCTCCATCAGGTCGATGACCTTGCCTTCAGCCTTCGGCTTGACAGGCTTGATCTTCCGTCCCTCGATCTTCGCCTTCACCACCTCCGCCAGCGCGGCGTCGTAGCGGTCATCGAAGCCCTTCGGATCGAACCGGCCCTTTTTCGTGTTGATGATGTGTTCGGCAAGCTCCAGCATTTCGCCCTTGAGCTTGACGTCGGGTACATCCGAGAATGCCGCCTCGGCCGAACGCACTTCGTAGTCGTAGTTGAGCGTGGTTGCGACAAGGCCCTGACCCTCCGGGCGGATCAGCACCGTGCGCATCCGCCGGAAGAGAACGGTTTCCGCAAGGGCGGCCACGTTCGACTTCTTCATTCCCTCACGGATCAGCGCAAAGGCCTGATCGCCGTGGCGGTCGGAGGGCGTGAGATAGTAGGGCTTGTCGAAATACAGATCGTCGATGTCATCGCAGGCGATGAACGCCTCGATCTCCAACGTCTTGTCGCTCTCCGGGAGGGCGGCCGCGATTTCCTCCGGGTCGAGCGCGATATAATCGCCATCGCCGACCTCGTAGCCCTTCACCTGATCCTCGCGTTCGACGGTTTTGCCCGTCTCGCTGTCGATGAATTCCCGATGAAGCCGATGACCGGTCTTGCGATTGAGCATGTGAAAGGCGATGCGATCGCTGGTCGACGCGGCGGTGTAAAGCGCCACCGGACAGACCAGCTCGCCCACTTTCAGGAAACCTTTCCAGTTCGCTCTCGGCGCCACGCCCATCCTCCAGCTTCAACATCGGCAATGCCGAAGCAAACAGAATGTTCCGACTTCCGCCCGGAACCAAAGCCGCAAATCGGAATTCCGTCTCGCACTTGTGAGGAACAGCGGAGGACGGGGTGCCCTTCATCGCGACAGCAGCGTGGTCCATTCCCAAGACGGTTGCTCAACGATTTCCGGCGACGGGCACCGGCCTGGAACGATATGCCGCCGTCTTTAAAGGCGTCGAAATCAACTCGACCTTCTATCGCCACCATCGGGCCAAGACGTTCGAACGATGGGCCGCCTCGGTGCCGGAGCACTTCCGTTTTGCTGTGAAAATACCGCGCGAGATTACCCACGACGCAAGGCTGCACGACATAGGCGGGCTTTTCGACACATTTCTGGACGAGATCCAGGGCCTGAACGAAAAGCTCGGTCCGCTCCTGTGCCAGCTGCCGCCAAGCCTCGCGTTCGACGCGAAGACCGCCAATGAAGCCTTTGCTGCCATGCGCCGCAACCACGCGGGTATAATCGTGCTAGAACCACGCCACAAAAGCTGGGCGTCGGAGCCGGCAGAAAAGCTCCTGCAACGCCATGCCATCGAGCGCGTTCTCGCCGATCCGGCGCCCGTCTGGCCGGAAACCGGTTTCGATGATCCTCCGAAATATGTGCGATTGCACGGCACGCCGAAAATCTACTATTCCAGCTACAGCGAGGCGGACATCAGGCGCTTCGGCAAACGCCTCGACGAAGACAGCTGGTGCGTCTTCGACAACACGGCGTCCGGCGCCGCCATCGAAAACGCGCTGACGATGCGGGATCTTTTGAATTGACGGTCTTGGACGAACATTTCTTCGCACGCGACGTGCTCGCGGTCGCCACCGACCTGCTTGGGGCGGACCTGCAAATCGATGGGGTCGGCGGGATCATTGTCGAGACGGAAGCCTACCACCGGGATGATGAGGCGTCGCACAGTTTCAGGGGGCCGACGGCTTCGAATGCAGCGATGTTCGGCGCGCCGGCGCGCGCCTATGTCTATCGCTCCTACGGGCTGCACTGGTGTCTGAATTTTGTTTGCGAGGAGGGTAGCGCCGTGCTCATCCGCGCCCTGGAGCCGGTGCATGGCATCGAGACAATGAGAGCACGCCGGGCTGTGAGCGAAATACGAAAGCTGTGCGCTGGTCCCGGAAACCTGTGCAAGGCACTCGGCGTCAGCAGCGACATGAATGGGCTTTCCGTTCTGGCCCCGCCGTTTTCCCTGGAACTGCCGGCCGCCGTTCCCGCAATTTCGAGCGGTGTTCGTATCGGCATCAGCAAGGCCGCCGAGCGGCCGTGGCGCTTCGCGGTGACGGGATCACCTTATCTCAGCAAACCTATCCGATCGGAACGGACCGTTACGGGCTGACGATTGCGCCCGCCGGGTTGGCAATGGTGTAACGCTTGAGCGCTCGCCAACCCTTCCTTATGTTTTCTTTATCCCCGCCACCGGACTTCCCAATCGAAGCCTGAGCCGCAAGGCGCCTATCCTGCTCCTGCATCAACAGGAGACACAGACATGTCCGATCTCTTTTTTATCGCGCTTGGCGGAGGCACCCTTCTCGTGCTTGCGCTCTATGCCCGCGCGCTCGGCCGGCTTTGAGGAAGGCGACGATGATTGAACCTCTCTTCGGCTTTCTTGTCGCCGTCGGCCTCGGCGCCTACCTTGTCGTGACGCTGCTGCGTCCCGAGCGTTTCTGATCGGGAGCAGATCCATGACAACAGTCGGATGGCTGCAGATCAGCCTCCTCTTCCTTGCCGTCCTCTTCGTGATCAAGCCGCTAGGGCTCTACATGGCGCGGGTCTTCAGCGGCGAGCGGACCGTTCTATCGCCGGTGCTCGGGCCCATTGAGGGGGGCTTCTATCGCATGAGCGGTGTCGACCCGAACAGGGAGCAAGGATGGCTCGGCTATACCCTTGCCATGCTCGCCTTTTCGCTCGTTGGCTTTCTCGCACTTTACGCCATGCTTCGGCTCCAGGCCCATCTGCCGCTGAACCCGCAGGGCTTCCCAGCCGTTCCAGCCGATCTCGCCTTCAACACCGCCGTTTCCTTCGTCACGAACACCAACTGGCAGAACTATGCCGGAGAGACGACGCTCAGCCATTTCAGCCAGATGGCCGGGCTCACAGTCCAGAACTTCCTGTCGGCGGCGACAGGCATGGCGCTCGCGGTTGCCCTCACCCGGGCGCTCGCCCGCTCCAAGGTCACGACGCTCGGCAATTTCTGGGTCGATATGGTCAGGGCCACGCTTTACGTGTTGCTGCCGCTGTCCATCGTGGTCGCACTCGCCTTTGTCGCCATGGGCCTGCCGCAGACACTCGATGCCTCGGTGACGGCCAGGACGCTGGAGGGCGCAAACCAGGTCATCTCGCTCGGGCCGGTGGCCTCACAGGAAGCGATCAAGCAACTCGGCACCAATGGCGGCGGCTTCTTCAACGTCAACGCGGCGCATCCCTTCGAGAACCCCACCGCCTGGTCGAATTACCTGAATATCTTCGCCATGCTGTCGATCTCGGCGGCCCTCGTCTACAGTTTCGGCCAGATGGTCGGCAATCGCCGGCAGGGCTGGGCCCTGATCTCGGCCATGGCGATCCTCCTGATTTCCGGCGTCGCCGTCACCTACTGGGCAGAGGCGCAGGGCAACCCCATCCTGACTGCGCTCGGCGCCGACCCGGCTCTCGGGAACATGGAAGGCAAGGAAGTCCGCTTCGGTCAGGCCATGACCGCGCTCTATGCGGCGGTGACCACCGGCCTTTCGGACGGTGGCGTCAACGGCATGCACGGCTCCTTCACGGGCCTCGGCGGCCTGGTGCCGATGTTCCTCATGCAGCTTGGAGAGGTACTGCCCGGCGGTGTCGGCTCGGGCCTCTACGGGATGCTGGTCTTCGCGCTGCTTTCCGTTTTCGTGGCCGGCCTGATGGTGGGGCGCACGCCGGAATTCCTCGGCAAGAAGATCGAAGGGCGCGAGATGACGTTCGCCATGCTGGCCGTCCTGATCCTGCCACTGGTGATCCTCGGCTTCACCGCCATCTCGGCGATGCTGCCTTTCGCGGTGGCCAGGATCGGAACAGCCGGGCCGCACGGGCTGTCGGAAATCCTTTATGCCTATACCTCGACGGCGGGCAACAACGGCTCGGCCTTCGGCGGGCTCACCGGAAACACGCCCTGGTACAACACCACGCTTGGGATCGCGATGCTGCTTGGTCGCTTCGCCTATGTCGTGCCCGTCATGGCAATTGCCGGATCGCTCGCCGCCAAGGTGAAGGCCCCGGCCTCGGCCGGCACCTTCCCGACAGACGGCCCGCTCTTCGTCGGGCTCCTCATCGGCATCATCCTCATTCTCGGTGGCCTGCAATTCTTCCCTGCACTGGCGCTCGGCCCCATTGTCGAACACCTCGCCATGCTCGCCGGCCAGACCTTCTGAAGGAACTCCCATGTCCCAAGCCAACAAGCCGAAAGACCACAGGGCGCCCGGTCTCCTCGATCCGTCGATCCTGTTTCCGGCGATGCGTGACGCCGTCGTCAAGCTCGATCCCCGCAAGCTTCTGCGCAATCCGGTTATCTTCGTGACGGAAGTCGTCGCTTCGGTCGTGACGATCCTTTTCATTCGAGATCTCGCCGCCAATCCTGCCGAGGCCGGCTTTTCCGGCCAGATCGCTGCGTGGCTCTGGTTCACCGTGCTGTTTGCCACTTTCGCCGAAGCCGTGGCGGAAGGTCGCGGCCGGGCCCAGGCCGACAGCTTGAAAAAGACGAAGTCCGATCTCGTCGCCCGCAAGGTCGTCGCAAACGGGACGACGGAAACGATCCCGGCATCCAGCCTCAAGGTCGGCGATGTCGTGCTGGTTGCCGCCGGCGAGCTCATTCCCGGCGACGGAGAGGTGATCGAGGGCGTCGCCTCGGTCAACGAGAGCGCCATTACCGGCGAATCCGCGCCCGTCATCCGCGAATCCGGCGGCGATCGCTCCGCCGTCACCGGCGGCACGCAGGTGCTGTCCGATGAGATCAGGGTGAAGATCACCGTTCAGCCCGGCTCCTCCTTCGTCGATCGCATGATCGCGCTGATCGAAGGGGCCCAGCGCCAGAAGACGCCGAACGAGATCGCATTGTCGATCCTGCTTTCCGGCCTCACGCTGATCTTCCTCTTCGTCTGCGTCGCGATCTGGGGGTTGGCGGGCTATTCCGGAACCGTGCTCTCCGTGACCGTGCTCGCCGCGCTTCTCGTCACCCTGATCCCGACCACCATCGGTGGCCTGCTCTCTGCCATCGGGATTGCCGGCATGGACCGCCTTGTACGCTTCAACGTCATCGCCACGTCCGGCCGCGCCGTCGAGGCCGCCGGCGACGTCGATACGCTTCTTCTCGACAAGACGGGCACCATCACCTTTGGCAACCGCATGGCGAGCGACTTCCTGCCGGCCCCCGGCGTGACCGCTGGCGAACTGGCGGAGGCCGCCCTCCTCGCCTCGCTTTCCGACGAGACGCCGGAGGGCCGCTCGGTCGTGGCGCTCGCCACCGGCGAGTTCGGGGTCGCCATGCCGAATTCGGGCTTCGATGCCGTCATCGGCTTCACCGCGGAGACGCGGCTTTCGGGCGTCGACATGGGCACGCGCCGCCTGCGCAAAGGGGCCGTCGACGCCGTTCTGCGCTTCGCCGGCCTCACGGAACGGGATGCACCGGCCGATTTCCACAGCGCCGTGGAGAAGATCGCCCGCACCGGCGGCACCCCCCTCGCCGTCGCGGACGGCGAGCGCCTGCTCGGCACCATCCATCTGAAGGACGTGGTGAAGCCGGGGATCAAGGACCGTTTCGCCGCGCTTCGCGCCATGGGCATCCGCACCGTCATGGTCACCGGCGACAATCCGGTGACGGCTGCGGCCATCGCCTCGGAGGCGGGCGTCGACGATTTCCTCGCCCAGGCCACACCGGAGGACAAGCTTGCCTATATCCGCCGCGAACAGCAGGGCGGCCGTCTCATCGCCATGTGCGGCGACGGAACGAACGACGCGCCGGCGCTTGCCCAGGCGGATGTCGGGGTTGCGATGCAAACCGGCACCCAGGCCGCCCGCGAAGCCGCCAACATGGTGGATCTCGACTCGAGCCCGACCAAGCTCATCGAAATCGTCGAGATCGGCAAACAACTCCTGATGACACGCGGCTCGCTGACGACCTTCTCCATCGCAAATGATGTTGCCAAATACTTCGCCATTATTCCGGCGCTGTTCGTCGCGACCTATCCGACCCTTGATACCCTCAACGTGATGGGGCTCGCCTCGCCCCAATCGGCCATCCTGTCGGCCGTCATCTTCAATGCACTGATCATCGTCGCGCTGATACCGCTGGCGCTGAAAGGGGTGGCCTATCGTCCCTCGGGTGCGGCGGCACTCCTGCGCCGAAACCTGCTGGTCTATGGCGTCGGCGGCCTCATCCTGCCCTTCGCCGGCATCAAGCTCATCGATGCCGCCATCAGCGCTCTACATCTGGTGTAACCATGCTCAATCATCTCAGACCCGCCCTTAGCCTGGTCGTTGCCCTGACCGTCCTCACCGGCCTTATCTATCCGCTTACTATCAACGCGATCGCCCAGGCGGTGATGCCGGAAAAGGCCAATGGCAGCCTGATCGATCGTGGCGGCACGGTGGTCGGTTCAACGCTCATCGGGCAGAACTTCACGGCCGACCGCTACTTCTGGCCGCGCCCGTCTGCCACGGGCCCGGATCCGTACAACGCCGCCGCCTCGTCCGGCTCCAATCTCGGCACCACCTCGGCCAAGCTCCGGGATCGCGTCGCAGCCGATATCGCACGTTTGAACGCCGCAGGCATGCCCTCTCCGATACCGGCTGACGCAGTCACGACGTCAGGCTCCGGCCTCGACCCGCATATCTCGCCGGCCTTTGCCGAAGCGCAGGTCGCGCGCGTCGCCAAGGCACGGGGGCTGGAGCCGGCAAGCGTTGCCTCGCTCGTCAAGCAGCAGATCGAAGAGCCGACCTTCGGTATTATCGGCGAAGCGAGGGTGAATGTGCTAGAGCTCAACCTGGCGCTCGATGCGTTGAAGATGTGAGAGCCTGATGGCGGATGACGACCGCAGGGACGCGCGACGTCCCGACCCGGATGCCCTGCTTGCCCTGGCGGAGAAAGACCGTCGGGGCAAGCTCACCGTTTTCCTCGGCGCAGCCCCCGGGGTCGGCAAGACCTATGCCATGCTGTCTCGGGCAAAGCGCCTGAAGGCCGACGGCGTCGATGTCGTCGTCGGGCTTGTCGAAACCCACGGACGGAGTGAAACGGCAGCACTGCTCGACGGGCTTGAGGTCCTGCCCCGGCGCCGGATTGCCTATCGCGGGCGGATGCTCGACGAGTTCTATCTCGACGCGGCCCTGGCAAGACGGCCGCGGATCGTCATCGTCGATGAGCTCGCTCATTCCAACCCCGACGACAGTCGCCATCCGAAGCGGTACCAGGATATCGAGGAACTCATCACGGCCGGTATCGATGTCTGGACGGCCTTGAACATCCAGCATCTCGAAAGCCTGGCGGATGTCGTCGCGCAGATCACCGGCGTGACTGTCCGCGAGCGCGTGCCCGACATCGTGCTGAAGCGGGCCGACGAGGTGCTGCTCGTCGATCTTGCACCGTCCGAACTGATCGAGCGGCTACGGGACGGCAAGGTATATCTGCCGGAAAGCGCGAACCGTGCGGTCGACCGCTTCTTCCGCCTCGGCAACCTGACGGCGCTGCGGGAACTGGCTCTTCGCCGCACCGCCGACCGTGTCGATGACCAGATGGTCGACTATCTAAAGCAGAACGCGATCGACGGCCCCTGGGCCACGGCCGAGCGGCTGCTGGTCTGCGTGGGTTCCGACCCGCTGTCGGAAAAGGTCGTGCGGGTGGCAAGTCGCCTCGCCTCCGGGCTCAACGCGCCCTGGCTCGTCGTATCGATCGAGCGGGCCGACCGGGAGGCAGACACGCCGGAGCACGTACAGCGGATCGAGACGCTCTTCCGGCTGGCCGAGCAACTCGGCGCGGAGACGCGCCGCGTGATCGGCAACGACTTCGTCGACGAGATCCTGAAGCTTGCGCGGCGGGAACATGTCACGCAGATCGTGATCGGAGCACCGAAACGCGGCGGCTGGCGGAAGCATGTCAAACAGGCGCTCCCAGAGGCGCTGGCGAACGATGCGGCCGGCCTCGGCATTCACATCGTGACGCCGGACGGCCCTTCGGGCGAGCGCATGCGGCGTCCGCTCGCGCTCCCCAGGATGCAGGCGTGGCGACAATCGGCACTGAGCGCCGCAGGTTTCGTCGCGCTGACCGTTCTGCTGGGCAAGACGATCGATATCTTCGTCGATCTGCCCAATATCTCGTTGCTCTTCCTGCTCTCGGTGCTCGGCGCTTCCGTCACCGGAGGCTACGTCGCCGCATTCCTGGCGGCGGTTCTTTCTGCCCTCGCCTACAACTTCTTCTTCATAGACCCGCAGCGCACCTTCACCATTGCCGCGCCGCATGAAGTCTTTGCGCTTTTCGTGTTTCTGATCGTGGCGATGATCGCGGGTGGTTTCGCCTCCCGCATCCGGCAACAGGCAGAGGTGGCAGGCCTGCGGGCAACGGAGCTTCAATCGCTTCACGATTTCTCGCGCAAGCTCGCAACGACGGAAAAGAGCGAGGACGCGATCTGGCTGGCCGTTTCGCAACTCCAGTCGCGTTTGCGGCGCAACGTCGTTTTCCTGCTTGCCCGCAAGGGCGACCTCGGTGTCGCGGCGGCCTGGCCGCCGGATACGGACCTTGACGTTACCGACCTCACCGCCGCGCGCTGGACCCACGACAAGCGCGAGCCGGCGGGCCGCGGCACCGGGACGCTTCCCAACAGCCGTTTCGAGTTCCGCCCGTTGCTTGGCCCTCACGGCATCGTCGGTGTCTGTGGCGTCGAGCATGCCGACGAGCCGCTCGACCTGAATGCGGAGCGCATGCTGAGCGCCGTTCTCGACCAGACGGCTATCGCTCTCGATCGTGCTCGGCTGGCGGATGAGACGATCGTCCAGGCGGCGCGTCTGGAGGGGGAACGCTATCGTGACGCGCTGCTGTCATCCATCTCGCATGACCTGAGGACGCCCCTCGCCACCATCACCGGCGCCGTCACCGCGCTTCGCGAGCTCGGCGAACGGATGAGCGCGGAGAGCCGCAGCGACCTCCTGCAATCGATCGAGGAGGAAAGCGGCCGGATGAGCCGTTTCGTCGCCAACCTGCTCGACATGACGCGGATCGAGGCGGGCACGTTGAAACCGAAACGGGACTGGATCGACGTCACCGACGTGGTGCAGTCCGCCGTCGAGCGCACGCGCAAGCACGCACCGGGACAGATCATCGAAACCAGCATCGCGACCGATCTGCCGTTGATACGCGGCGACAGCGTGCTCATCTCGCAGGTGCTCTTCAATCTGCTCGACAATGCCATCAAGTATGGTGCTGGGGAGCCGGTGAATGTCTATGCGCGGCGTGAGGGCAAGGATGTGATCATCTCCGTCACCGATCTTGGCAAGGGCATTCCGCCAGAAGACCTGGACCGCATCTTCGAAAAATTTTATCGCCGTGGAAACCCGGACGGGCGCGCGCCCGGCACAGGGCTCGGGCTATCCATCGCGCGCGGCTTCATCGAGGCGGTGGGCGGAAAGATCCATGCCGAAAGCCCGGCTCTCCGGAAGCGGGGCACGCGCATCGTGATGCGGTTTCCTGGAAGCGCAGAAGCAAGGGGCAATGCCTGATGAACCAGTGCCGTATCCTTGTCGTGGATGACGAACCGCAGATCCAGCGCTTCCTGAAGCCCTCGCTGACCGCCGCGGGCTATGAGGTGATCGAGGCCCTAAACGGCGGCGAGGCGCTCAAGTTCGTTGCCACCCAGGCGCCCGATCTCGTGATCCTCGATCTCGGCCTGCCGGACATGGACGGCAAGGCGGTGATCGCGAGCCTCCGGGCATGGTCGGACATCCCGATCGTCATCCTCTCGGCCCGCGACCGCGAAAGCGAGAAGATCGCAGCACTCGATCTTGGCGCTGACGACTACGTCGAAAAACCGTTTGGCATCGGGGAGCTGACCGCGCGCATCCGCACCGCGCTGCGCCATCGTGGCCGGCGGGACGCCATTCCCAGCGTCATGGCCGTGGATGACCTGACGATCGATCCGATCAAGCGGCTCGTCTCGCGCGAAGGCGAGACCGTGCACCTGACGCCCAAGGAGTATGACCTGCTGCTTCTGCTTGCTCGCCACGCCGGCCGCGTGGTCACCCATCGAACCCTGCTGACGAGTGTGTGGGGTCCTGCCCATGGCGAGGACCTTCATTATCTGCGGGTCTTCATCGGCCAGCTTCGCCAGAAGATCGAACGGGATCCGACCCAGCCGCGGATCGTGCGCACCGAACCTGGCGTCGGGTACCGGATGGCTGAGCCGGATTAGTTCACGAACCATCCGCCAGACAGCGGTCTAAGCATCGGGCTAAGCCAGAACCGACGACAGGAATTCGCGTGTCCGCGCCTCGCGCGGAGCGCCGAAGATCTCGTCCGGCGCGCCCTGTTCGCAGATGCGTCCCTTGTCGAAGAAGCAGACACGATCGGAGACTTCGCGGGCGAAGCGCATTTCGTGCGTCACCAACAGCATTGTCAGGTCATGTTCGTGCGCGAGGCCGCGAATGACGGAGAGCACCTCGCCCACCAGCTGCGGATCCAGTGCGGATGTCGGCTCATCGAAAAGCAGGACCCTCGGGCGCATCGCGAGTGCGCGGGCGATCGCGACGCGCTGCTGCTGCCCACCGGACAGCTGCGAGGGGTAGAAATCCTTCTTGTCCGCCAGCCCCACCATGTCCAGCAATTGCAGCGCACGGCATTCCGCTTCCGCGCGCGCAATGCCGAGAACGCGCAGCGGCGCTTCCACCACGTTGCGCAGCACCGTCATGTGCGGAAACAGGTTGAAGCTCTGGAACACCATGCCGACATGGGTGCGGATCTGGCGAAGATGGCGTTCGGACGCCTTGAAGGGACCTTTGCCGTTCGGCTCGTGATAGGACATGCCCGACAATGTCAGGTTGCCGTCCTGAAAGGGCTCGAGCGTCATCAGGATGCGCAGGACGGTCGACTTGCCCGAACCGGACGGACCGATCAGCGTGACCTTTTCTCCCTTCCTGACATTGAAATTGAAGTCGTCCAGCACCGTCAACGGGCCGAAGCGCTTGGCGACGTTCGAGAATTCGATGATGGGCGCAGTATTGTCTTCGGTCATCGCAAGGGGATTCCTGCTTTTGGCAGCGCTTTCTGCAGCCGGTGGAGACCGGCCGAGCAGATCAGCGTCAGGAGGAGGAAGATCAGGCCGACGAGCGTCAGCGGAACGAGATATTCGAAGGTGCGTTCGCCGATCATGTTGGCGAGCCCCATCATTTCCATGACGGTGACGACGGACAGGACCGGCGTTTCCTTGATCATCGCGACGAGATAGTTACCCATCGCCGGCACGATCCGCGGAATGGCCTGCGGAATGATGATATCGCGATAGGCCTGCATGCGGGTGAGGTTGAGCGCCGTTGCCGCCTCCCACTGGCCGCGCGCCACGGCCTCGATGCCGCCGCGATAGACCTCCGATGTGTAGGCCGCATATTGCAGGCCGAGTGCCAGCGCACCCGTGAGAAATGCCGGCAGCACGATGCCGAACTCCGGTAATACATAGTAGAGGAAGAAGAGCTGGACCAGGAGTGGCGTGTCGCGCAGGAACTCCACGATGACAGCCGTCGTCCAGGAGATCGCGACCAGCCGGCTGCGGCGCAGCAGGGTGAAGGCCAAACCGAGCACCAACGCGATGGCAAAACCCGCAGCGGCCGCCTTCAAGGTGACGGTCAGGCCAATCAGGATAATGGGCAGGATCGAGGTCGTGTAGGTGAGCCACGTCGTCGTATCCCATTCGTATCCGTACATCATCAGATCATATCCTCACGAACGGGGCATCTGCGGGAACGCCTGGCCGCGTCGCACGAGGCGCTCGACCACGCGGATCGCCACCATGAGGACGAGGGACATGGCGAAGTAGCAGAAAAGCGTGATCGAGTAGATGCTCGTGCTATCAAGCGTGATGTTGCGGATCGACTGGGCCGCAAAGGTCAGATCGGCAATCGAAATCAGCGATACGAGCGATGAAAGCTTGAGTGTCTCGATGGCCAGGTTCCCGAAGGCCGGCATCATCTCGACGATCGCCTGCGGCAACGAGACCCGAAAGAGCGTCTGCAAGCGGCTGAAATTCAAGGCGCGCGCAGCTTCGAGCTGCTGCGTCGAAACGGAGGACAGCGCCCCGCGCACGATCTCCGCGCCGTATCCACCCGCATGGGCCGCCAGCACCAGGATCCCGGTCGTGATCGGATCGAAGCTCAGTCCGACAAGCGGCAGCGCGTAATAAAACCAGAAGAGCTGAACGAGCAGCGATGTCCCGCGAAACACCTCCGTGTAACACAGCGCGATGGTGGAGAGGATTGGTCCTCCTTCCACGCGCATGATGCCGAACACGAAGGCGAGCACCGCGCCGACGGCAATCGACGCGAGCGTGATCGTCATCGTGACGAATGCCCCTTGCCAGAGCATCGGCAGGTAGGCTGTCCAGTCCATGCAGAAGTCTCCCGGTCCTAAGGAGTGGCGCCCGATCGACGACGATCGAGCGCCTTCGCCGTTACTTACCGGCGCAGAGGTCTTCGACCTTCTTGCCTGCAGCCGCTTCGATACTCTGCTCGGACAGGCCGTACTTGGCGAGGATCATCTTGTACTCGTCCGTCTTGCGGAACTCGACAAGCGCGGCATTGAAGGCGTCACGCAGTTCCTTGTCTTCGGGACGGAACGCGAAGCCACCATAGTTGCGAACCGGCGCGCCGTCGACGACCGGATCTTCGAACGGTGCGACCTGCTCGACCTGGGCCTGATCCTTTGCGAGCGCGGCGACGGTCAGTTCGGTTGCCGCATAGGCATCGGTCCGGCTTTGAACCGTCGGGATGGCGTCCGCATTGGCCGGGATGAAGACGATCTGCTCGTCCTTCACGCCGACGGCGCGCAGGAAGTCGACATTGTTGGCGCCCGAGACGACGGCGACCGTCAGCGACGGGTCCTTGGCGATGTCGGCATAGGTCTTCAGGCCCTTCGGATTGCCCTTCTTGACCAGCAGGCCCTCGCCATAGGACGAGTTCGGCTCGGTGAAGGCGACTTGCTTGCAGCGCTCTGGCGAGATGTTTTGCTCGGCGGCGGCGAAATCGAAGCGCTTCGCCTTGAGGCCGGGGATCAGCGTGCCGAACGGTGTGACGGTCCAGTTGATCTCTTCGACCCCCATGGATTTCAGAACGGCTGTGGCGACATCCGGTCCGATACCCGCCGACGTGCCGTCGGGCTGCATGTAGGAATAGGGAACTTCATTGGCTGTTGCGGCGCGGATGTATCCCTGTTCCTTCACTTCCTCGAGCGTCAGCGCATTGGCCGACGTAACGCCGAATATGAGGGCAAGGGCGGAAAGGCCTGCGCGTGTTTTGATAGGCATGTGCATTCTCCTCTGGTTGGGGTTATGCGGTCCGTTTTCGGATCTCGCTGTCGTTTACGGGTTAGGTTTCCTCCGTGACGGTGGCGATCACGGAAAGGCAGTCGCCGGCCTTGATCAGGCCGGGTACGTGGCGCGCCGCGAGCACGCCATCCATGGCGGCGCGATACGCGATGGGCGCAATGCCGGTTTTGCCGACAGGATAGACATGGGCGATCACGTCGCCCGTGCTGACCGCATCGCCGAGATCGACGGCAAAGGCGATCAACCCCTCGTCTTCGGCAAAGGTGAAGCAGTCGCTCGAGGGCATGTCCAACCAACGCGTCGGCCCCCTGTCGGGTTCACCCGAGAGGATGCCGGCATGTCGCAAGAGGTTGAGGCTCCCCTTGCGCGCAATCTCTATCGAGCGCGCCGTGGCGGTACCGGCACCGCCAAGCTCCGTCGTGACGAACACTTTGCCCATGTCCTCGACGGTGGTGTCCAGCATCCCGACCGCATCGATTTCCAGCATCTTCATGGAAAATGGCGCCGCAAAGGCGGCGACGGCCGCAAAACAGCGGGCTTCCTGATCCTTGTCCGCAAGTTCGTGCGCGGCGGCATAGGGAAGAAAATCCAGCGTCCTGCCGCCTGAATGAAAGTCGAGCACGATGTCGGCCAGCGGGATGAGATAGCGCGTCACGTAGTCGGCGATCTTCTCCGTCACCGTTCCATCCGGCCGGCCCGGGAAGCTGCGGTTGAGGTTGCCGCGATCGATGGGCGACGTGCGCGTGCCGGCCCGAAAGGCGGGGTAGTTCAGTGCGGGAACGATGATGATGCGCCCGTTCACCTCGGACGGGTTGAGCGCCTGCGCCAGTTCGAACAGTGCGGCCGGCCCCTCATACTCGTCACCGTGGTTGGCGCCGGTCAGAAGGGCCGTCGGCCCCTCGCCGTTGGAGATAACGCAGATCGGGATCATCACCGAGCCCCAGGCGCTGTCGTCGCGGCTGTAGGGCAGGCGCAGGTGCCCATGCTGCACGCCCTTCGCGTCGAAATCGACGGAAGACGTGATCGGCGAGGGACGCAGCGCGACATTATTCAGCATACCATCAGCCCTTCACGAACAGCTGGCGCGGCACATTGGACAGGCATTCGACGCCCGTTTCGGTAATCGCGATACTCTCGGTGATCTCGAGCCCCATATCCTCCAGCCACAGGCCGGTCATGAAATGGAACGTCATGCCGGGCTTCAGCTCCGTCCGGTCGCCGGGGCGAAGGCTCATGGTGCGCTCGCCCCAATCCGGCGGATAGGAAAGCCCGATCGGGTAACCGGTGCGGTTGTCCTTGATGATCCCGTATTTCTTCAGCACGCCGAAGAAGGCATTGGCGATGTCTTCGCAGGTATTGCCGGGCTTTGCGGCGGAAAGGCCTGCTTCCATGCCCTCGAGCGTCGCCTTCTCGGCGTCGAGAAAGGCCTGCGTGGGCTTGCCCAGGAAGACGGTGCGCGACAGCGGGCAATGGTAGCGCTTGTAGGCACCGGCTATCTCGAAGAAGGTGCCTTCACCCAACCGCATCGGCTTGTCGTCCCAGGTGAGATGCGGCGCGGAGGCGTCGGCGCCCGATGGCAGAAGCGGCACGATCGCCGGATAATCGCCACCGAATTCCGGCGTGCCGCGAATGCCCGCGTCATAAATCTCGGCGACGAGATCGCATTTGCGCATGCCGGGTTCGACGACGTCCACGATACGCTTGTGCATCAGCTCGACGATCTTGCCGGCCTTGCGCATGTAGTCGAGCTCGGTCGGGCTCTTGACGGCCCGCTGCCAGTTCACCAGACCGGCTGCGTCCTTGAAACGGGCGTTCGGCAGATGCTTCTGCAGCGAGGCGAAGGCCGCGGCCGAGAAATAGTAATTGTCCATCTCGACGCCGACGGTGAGGCCCGACCATTTGCGCTCGTCGATGATCTGCGACAGCAGGTCCATCGGGTGGCGCTCGGTCGACTGCACGTAATGGTCGGGATAGCCGATGATATTGTCGTGATGGAGATAGGCGGTGCGCTTGGCGCCGTTGGCATCCTGCTTGCGGCCATACCAGATCGGCTCGCCGCTCGGCGGCACAAGAACGCATTGGTGCACGTAAAAGGACCAACCGTCGTAGCCGGTCAGCCAATGCATGTTGGACGGGTCCGTGACGATGAGGAGATCGATCCCGGCCGCCTCCATGGCATGGCGGGTCTTGGACAGGCGCGCGGCATATTCCTCGCGCGTAAAGTTCAGCGTCACGCTCACGCGTCACCTCCCATTTCTCTTTCGTTTTCGATTGTCTGCCCGCTACCGACACCCGCTGCACGGCTGACGGCGAGATTGGCGATCGCGGTGTCCTGCACGCCGGTGCCGGTCAGGTCGGCGAAGGTAATGTCAGCGGCGCTCGTCCGGCCCTTTGCCGAGCCGGCGATCACGGCGCCGAGTTCGGCGAACGGATCATCGGCACCGACCAGGCCCGCCTTGATGGCGTGGTGCAGCTCCCCGAGTATGCGGGTCTGCGACAGACGGTCGGCAACATAGGTGGCGCGGGCGAAAACGGCGGGATCGATCTCGTTCTTGTGCTCGGAATCCGATCCCATCGCGGTGAGATGCTGACCCGCTTCCAGCCATTCAGCCATCAGGATCGGCTTTTCCGCCGGCGTGGTGGTGACGACGATATGGCTGCCGCGCATCGCGTCGCGCGGATCGGCGACGGCGGTAACGTCGATGCCATACTGGCGTGCGCATTCGGCGGCCAGCGTCTCCGCCCTGGCATGGTCACGGGCCCAGATTCGCGCCGACCTTATCGGACGAACAAGAATCAGCGCTGCGAGCTGCATCCGCGCCTGCATGCCGGCGCCGAAGATGGTGGCGACGGAGGCGTCCTCACGCGCCAGATGCCGGGCAGCGACGGCACCGGCCGCTGCCGTGCGCACATCCGTCAGATAGCCATTGTCGAGCAGAAGGCCTTCCACGAGACCGGTCTTCGCGCTGAACAGGATCATGAGACCGTTGAGGCTGGGCAGGCCGAGCTTCGGATTGTCGAAGAAACCGGGGCTGACCTTGATGGCGAAACCGTCGAAGCCCGGCACATAGGCCGTCTTGACGTCCACCTCGCCGCGAAACTCAGGAATATCGAGCCGCAGGATCGGCGGCATGGCGACCGCTTCGGTGGCGAGCGCCAGAAAGGCCTGTTCGACGCAATCGACGGCCGATGCATCCAGCTGAACCGCGGCGCGCAGGTCTTTTTCCGTCAGGATGAGAATGTGGCTCATGCGGCATCTCCCTCGATGATATGCCGATGAACGTCTGGGGCGATATTGCTTCCGGAGAGAATGGCGACCGTGGGGCCGGACAGCTTTACCTTGCCGGCGAGAATGGCGCCGACACCGACCGCGCCGGCTCCCTCCACGACCTCGTTCTCCTCGCGCGCGATATGGCGAATGCCCTCGGCAATCTCGTCCTCGGTCAGCAGCACGATATCGTCCAGCAATGCGCGGCAGATCGGGAAGGTCACATGGTTCGAAAGGCCGATGCCGCCACCGAGCGAATCCGCCAGCGTCTGCTCCTCGCGCACCGCAACCGGCCGGCCGGCAGTGAGGGAGGCATGCATCGCCGCACCGCGCTCCATCGAGATACCGATGATCCGAGCCTGCGGCCTCAACGCCTTGACTGCGACTGCAATGCCAGCCGCCAGGCCTCCACCGGAGAGCGGAATGAGAACGGTGAAGAGGTCGGGGAGGTCTTCGACGATTTCGAGGCCAATCGTGCCCTGCCCGGCGACGATATCGACATGGTCGAAAGGCGGGATCGGCGTCACGCCATGATCCGCGACGAGGCGGTCGACCTCCTCCTGTGCGTCGTCCTGCGAGACGCCGACGATGCGGATGTCAGCGCCGAGCGCCCTGATGGCCTCGACCTTGTTGGCCGGAACCAGCGAAGACATGCAGATCGTCGCGGGAATGCCGAGCATCTGCGCAGCATAGGCGACCGCCCGGCCGTGATTGCCCGTGGAGGCTGTCACAAGGCCGCGTTCGCGCGCCGTCTGATCGAGCGCAACGATGGCATTGGTCGCACCGCGCAGCTTGAAAGCGCCGATCGGCTGGCGCGTTTCGAGTTTCAGGTGAACGGGCTGGCCGGCCAGCCGGGACAGGGATGCAGAGCGAACGAGCGGCGTGCGCGTCACACGATCCCGGATGCGCGCGGCCGCACGCTCGATGTCGGCGAGGCATACCGGCAGCGTCTGGTCTTCGATCGATCGGGCCTGGATTTCGCTCTTCATGATTGTCATGTTGAGAGCGAAATAAAATCATGTCAATTATTATATTGTAATGATTCAATGATTGTCTTTGAGCACCGTCAGCCGATGGCGCCCACGTCGTAGACCGGCGGCAACTGCTCGAATGCATGCCGCACCGTCGTCAGCGCCTTTCTCAGGTTCGCATGGCTCATGCGCCCGCCGAGGCAGATGCGGATGCCGCCACCATGGCCGGGACCGGCAATGAAGGGTTCCGACGGCGTGACCGCGACATTCTGGTTGGCGAGCGAGCGCACAAGGCCGTCCTCGGTCCATTGCTGAGGCAGCTTCAGCCAGGCACACAGGGAAAGCGGATGGCTTGACGCGAAATGATCACCCAGGATCTCCGCGGCGATGCTTTGGCGCACCCTCGCCTCCTCCCGCTGCAGCGAAAGCAGGTGCCGCGCCGTGCCGTTCTCGACCCAGCGCGCGGCGATCTCGGCGGTCAGGTAAGTGCCGCTCCAGCTCGACACACGCAGGATGGACGCCGCGCGGATGGAATAGGCGGGCGGCACGACGAGATAGCCGACACGCAGGCCGGTCAGCACTGTCTTGGTAAAGCTCGTGACGAAAAAACCGAGTTCCGGCAGCAGTTCGGTGATCGAGGGCAGATCCTCATCGATCATCGGCCTATAGACCTCGTCCTCGACGACGAACACCCCATGACGCTGCGCGATCTCTGCGATGGCGCGCCTCCGCTCGGCGTCGGCAACATGGCCTGTCGGGTTGTTGAGTGTCGGGATAAGGACCAGTGCCCGAACACCACCCGCGGCACAGGCCGCCTCCAGAGCCTCGGGCAGAATGCCTTCCCTGTCGGTGGGCAGGCCTTTCAGGCTGAAGCCGAGGATGTTGGACAGGCCGATGATGCCGTGGTCGGTAAGATTCTCGCACAGGACGACGTCTCCGGAGCGAATGACGCAGCTGAGCGCAAGGAAGATGCTATGGGCGGCACCGTTCGTCACCAGGATGCGCTCTGCGCCGGCGCTGACCCCCAATGGCTGCAACCAAAGCCGCGCGATTTCGCGATGGCGCTCCAGCCCCGCTATCGGACGGCAGGGGCGCATGAAGCTTGCGATATCGCTATCGGCAAGCTCACGGAAGATCTCGCGCGAAGCGGCGTCATGCGCGTCGAGATAGACGGCACGGATGATCGAAAGGTCGAGCACCTCGTTGTGGCTCTGGTCGAGCATCATGCGACCGGCGCGATCCGTCACCCGCGCCTTGACGAAGGTCCCCCGGCCGATCTCACCGCTCAGATAACCGAGCCGCTCCGCCTCCTTGTAGGAGAGGCTGACGGTCTGCACCGACAGGCCGAGTTCGCGTGCCAGATCACGATGGGTCGGCATGCGGTCCATCGGCTTGAGAAGGCCGGATTCGATGTCGGCGATGATACGTTCCGTGAGGGCGGCATGCTTCGTCTCACCCTTCTGCTTTGCCAGGACCGGGCGCCACGCCACAGCCTTTGTGGCGGGAACCGGATCGACGGCAAGGGGATTGGCGTGGCGACGCATAAATTGTCTCGCTTCAAAAGCAACTATTTCATGACATTATGCACTTTTGAAACAAAAGATGAAGCGCCGTGCGCCGCATTGGCATGACTCGCTTTCGAACTTTCCCTGGAGGAGCCCTCAGCTCGCCTTGCCGGCACGCAATTCATCAACGCGGAGAATACTCGATCTCCCGTCTTGGCCGTTGACGTTCAAGGCTCCCCTTCCAGCATCTCCTGGATATCTTGTCCCGCATCACCGGCGATGGAATCGGCTTTGGCAGCCGCATCGAGGAAGTCTTTCTGCGACGCAACCGTATAATTGCAGCCGACAAACATCGTCTTAGGTTTTCCCGCGTCTGCCGGCATGCCGAGCATCATGGCCAAGGCGTCATCGGTTGGCGCAAAGGCGCCGATCATCGGCCCACTCTCGGGATCGACGAAACGATAATACTGCTCGGTCAGCTTGATCGGCGCGCGTTTCATGTCCTGCGTCCGGATCGTCGCGAGGGCAGCATCATAATCCCGTTCCGTCACGACCCATTCCTGTAGGAACGAGATTCGTGTCGCTGATACGCCAAACACGGTGATCGGCGTCTTGAGGTCGAAGGTCTCGAGCCCCATCATTCCATCATGGCCGTCATCATCGACCGGCGAAAGCCATTCCGGAATGGCGCCGCCCATGAAGAGCGCCATTCCGGCTTCGCCGAGGGTTTCGCGAGGCGCGCGACACTCCGCGAGCGCAGCGAGGATTTCGGGCGTAAGCTCGAATGCATCCTGCTCCGCCGGCAGGTCTTCGGCATGGGTCATTCCGCTGCCTGCCGGCTGGCACAGGAACGCAACAGCGATGAACACGCTCAGATAGGATTTGATCACGGCCATTCCGTCTGCACCTTTCGGATTGAGGTCAAGACAGGCTTTACGACCCGGAATACTTCACGGTCACGCCACGCTGGCGAAAGTAAGCCTGCATGAGCTTTCTGCCGGAGCGGTTGTTCTGCACGAGCCTGGCGGGGTCGAATACGGCCTCTTTCACCCCTTCCCGCGCCAACGCGGCCTTCAGGGTCGCGATGTGCACATCGATGTCTGCATTATCCGCTTGAAGCGATCCATAAATGCGCTCCACTGCCTCTGCCACGGTCGGTTCGCTCATGTCGGTACTCCTGTCGTTGTCCGGCGGAGGACCGCCACATTCCCCGCATTAGCAGCCCTGGCTATCCCGATCTACTGGCCTGCATGGACTTCAACAAGGGATTCCGGGAACGAAGCGTCGGCAGATATGCTGATGGTGCGATCGTCAGAACGTCGGTTCCAACCGTGCCTGCCGATGCCGTGTTCGAAAAATTGCGTGTATGTCGGGAATTGACGCCGGCAAACGTCTTTACCACAGTCGCGTCGAACTGCGCCCACCCAAACGCGATGCAAGACATTCTGCCCGGCCGAAACCGTCACGGAGAAACAGCATGCGCAAGAATGGATATCGTTGGGTTGTCGTGGCTGCCGGCGGTCTGCTCGGCTGCGTCGCCATAGGCTCCATGTTCACCCTGCCAGTCTTCATCCGCCCGATCGTGACGGAGACCGGCTGGTCCGTCACCGGGATATCCACCGCCATGACGATTGCCTTCCTCGCAATGGCGCTGGGCAGCATCGTTTTCGGCTCGCTGTCCGACCGGATCGGTGTGCGACCGGTCGTGCTGGCAGGATCTGCGGCGCTCGCCGGCAGCCTGGCATGGGCGAGCCGCGCGGCCTCGCTTTATGAATTCCAGCTGATTTTCGGCCTGCTGGTCGGCCTGTCGATCGCAGCGATCCTGCCGCCGCTGATGGCCTCGGTCATGGGCTGGTTCGATACGCAACGCAGTCTGGCGGTTTCACTGGTCTCGGCGGGAATGGGCATGGCACCCATGACGGTGTCACCCCTCGCGGCCTGGCTGGTCTCGACCTACGACTGGCGCTCTTCAATGCTTGCGATCGCGGTCCTCGCGGCAGCCACCATGTTACCGATCTCGCTTTTCCTCCGCCAACCTCCGGAGACCGGCGAGGAAGGCAATGCGCCCCTTGCGGAAAGCGACGCCGGCACCCCAATGTCCGTTGGAACGGCGCTCAGATCGCAACCCTTCATCATCCTGATGCTGGTCAACTTCTTCTGTTGCGCCACCCATTCCGGTCCGATCTTCCATACCGTCGGCTATGCCGTCAGCTGTGGCATTCCCCTGATTGCGGCCGTGACGATCTACAGCGTCGAGGGCTTCGCCGGGTTGGGCGGTCGTGTTGCCTTCGGATTGCTGGCCGACCGCTTCGGCGCCAAGAACATCCTTGTTCTGGGTCTTCTTGCGCAGGCGATCGTGGCATTCTTCTTTTTCTTCGTCCGCCAGCTGGAGGGATTCTATGCCGTCGCGGCGATGTTCGGCTTCATCTATTCCGGCGTCATGCCGCTCTATGCCGTTCTGGCGCGTGAAAACTTTCCGCAGAGAATGATGGGCACGATCATCGGCGGCACCGGCATGGCAGGCGGGCTCGGCATGGCGCTCGGCCCCTGGGCCGGCGGCCTGATCTACGACACCTTCGCCACGTATACCTGGCTCTACCTCGGCGCCTGCGGCATGGGTCTCGGAGCCTTCCTCATCGCCATGACCTTCAAACCGTTCCCGAAGACCGAAGCCCAGATGGTAACGGGTTAGCGGCGTAAGCGAGGCTGCGCGCGAACCGGCATCCGCGGACGCCCGACGAGGCGCGCCGGATACCGGACATGCGCAGCGGCAGCCTCCTCCACCGCTCAGTAGCGGTTGATGGCCGTGGGTTTGCCTTCCGCACCGAGTTGCCTGTCGCGTTCAGCAGCAGCCTGCCGCGCGCCGTTGACGATCAAAGACACGTCGTTGGGACCGATGATGAAGCGATAGCCGAGGCGCGCAAGATCGGCGAAATCGCGACCCGCCCCGACGATCGTGCCGAGCGGTTTACCGGCTTTCGCCGCGCCGTCCTCGATCGTTTTCAGCAGAGCCTGGGGCTCGGGTTCCAGCATGCGCTCCATCTTGCCGATCGATGCGGCGAGGTCGTTCGGCCCGACGAAAAGCATGTCGATGCCCGGCACCGCAGCGATTGCCGCAAGGTTTTCGACCGCCTGGTGATGCTCGATCTGCACCATCAGCAGCAATTCGTCATGTGCATTGGTCGCATAATCGGGCCGCGCGCCGTAGCACGACGCCCTGACGATCGGAGCGGCATAGCCGCGGCGTCCACGGGCCGGATAGGTGCAGAATTCAGCGATGGAACGCGCATAGTCGGCCGTGTTGACCTGCGGCACGATCAGGGACCGGATGCCCCGGTCGAGTACGCGTTTCAGCGTCGTCTCCGAGCCATCCGGAACGCGCATGACCACCTCGCCGCCGGCGGCTTCGACCGCGCGCGCGACATGCACCGCCTCCTCGATTCCGCCGATGCCGTGTTCACCGTCGATGACGATGACCGGCCAGCCGTTCATCACCATGGCCTCTGCATTGTCTGGGCTTCCCATCTCCGACCAGGCGGCGGTAACGGTTTCGCCAGCGAGGATACGCTGCTTGATCGGGTTCACGATGCGGCCTCCACATCAAGGTCGATGACCTTGCCTGGGTTGAGGATGTTCTTCGGATCCAGCGCCTTCTTGATGGTCGCCATCAGGGCGAGTTCCTCGGCGCTGCGCGAATAGGGCAGATAGGGCTTCTTGACCGTGCCGATGCCGTGCTCTGCCGAGACAGTGCCCCCGAAGGCGCGCACCGTCTCATAGACGATCCGGTTGATATCGGCTGCAGGCTGCGTCGCGGCACCTTCGACGAGCGCGACGATGTGAAGGTTGCCGTCCCCGATATGGCCGTAATAAACCGACAGGCAGCCTGGAACTTCAACTTCCAGGCGCGACCGGCACGCCTTGGCGAAATCGTCCATGGCGTCGACCGGCAGACCGATGTCAAAGGCGCAATGCGCGCCGAGCACGGTCTGGAATTCACCTGCAGCATCGCGGGTGCGCCAGAAGGCCAGCGTGTCCGCCTTGCTCTGGGAAATCGCCGCATCGGCGATAAGCCCTGCCTCGAACTGGCTCTCCAACCAGCTCTGGAACCGTCCGCCGTCCACCTGCTCGTCAAGGCCCTGCGCTTCGACAAGCACATAGAACGCATGGTCGCCCTCGACCGGGCGGCGGATACCGGGCACTCGCACCGTCGCGGCATGCCAGTAGTCCGGCCACATAACCTCGAAGGCCGACAGGAGCGGGCCAAGCCCGCGGCGCGCGCCGTTCAGGAGCTTGACCACGCTGCCGTAATCATCGACGCCGCAAAGCGCCGCCATCGTGCAGCCGGGTTGCGGATGAAGACGCAAGACCGTTCGCGTGATGACGCCGAGCGTGCCTTCCGACCCGATGAACAGCTGCTTCAAATCGAAGCCGGCATTGTTCTTGATCATCTTGTTGAGGCTGGTCATCAGCGTGCCGTCGGCCAGAGCCACCTCGATGCCCAGCACCATTTCGCGCGCCATACCGTACCGGATGACGCGGTTGCCGCCGGCGTTCGTTCCGAGATTGCCACCGATGGCGCAGCTGCCCCGCGCGCCGAGATCGAGCGGAATGAAGAAGCCGGCCTCATCCGCGGCCTTCTGGATCACCTCGAGCGGCGTGCCCGCCCTGACCGTCATGGTGGCGGCTGCGGCATCAATCTCCTCGATGCCCTGGAAGCGCTCAAGGGAAAGGGCAACCGCTCCTTCGATCGGATGTGCGCCGCCGGCAAGCCCGGTCAGGCCGCCCTGCGGCACCACCGGGACATCATGCGCGGCGCATATGCGCAGCACATCGGCAACGCCTTGCGGGGTGTCGGGACGTGCGACCGCGAGGGGGCGGACAGGCGGCAGAAAGCTCGTATCCGCCGTGTTGCGGGCGGGAATGTCCGCTCCGGTTAGAAGCGCATTTCGGTCCAGAATGGCGGAAAGCGCCTGAATGCATTCACCGGCGCGGGCTTGGGCGATCATATCGTGATGGGTCCTGAAACTGTTGACTGCGTCCGACGGCGCGGCGGACCGCGCCGTCGGTTGGGAGGATCGAGCTTATTGGCCGCGCATGGCGGCAAGCTGGTCCTGAACGAGTGTGAACGGTTCTTCGCCGATGGACGCCTTATTGGCGTCGTAGACGGGCTTGATCGCTTCGCGCAGGCGCTCCATCTCGGCGTCACTCAGCGTTTCCACGACTTCGACACCGTGGCCGCGCAAGGCTTCGAGAGCCTCAAGGGCGGCAGCGCGGCTGCGTTCCAGCTGAGCGGTACGCGCTTCCTTCGCGCAGGTCTGCAGCAGTTCCTGTTCCTGCGGCGTGTAGCTGTCCCACACCTTCTTGGAGAACATGACCGGCGTCGGCGAATAGGCATGACGCGTCAATGTCAGATACTTCTGCACCTCGTAGAACTTCGAAGCCTCGATCAGCGGCAGCGGATTTTCCTGGCCATCGACGGCGCCGGTTTCCAGTGCGGTGAACACCTCTCCGAACGCCATCGGTACCGGATTGGCGCCGAGCCGGCGGAAGGTATCGAGGAAAATGTTGTTCTGCATCACGCGGAAGTTGAGGCCGCGGAAATCGTCGAGCTTTTCGATCGGATGCTTTGAATTGGTGGTGTTGCGGAAACCGTTCTCCCAGAACGACAGAAGCACGAGCCCATGGTCGGGCATGCGTTTCGCCAGGTAGTCGTAGAAGGGGCCGGTGAGAACCGCGTCCGCCTCTTCGTTCGAAGCAAAGAGGAATGGTAGGCCGAACACGTTCATGGCTGGCTCGATCCCGGCCAGCGCGTCTGCTCCCGCGACAACCATTTCGAGCGAGCCGGAGCGCACGGACTGCGTTGCATCCAGATCATCGCCCAGCGCGCCGGAATAGAAGCCGCGCAGCTTCATCTTGCCGCCGGAACCCGCTTCCAGGCACGCCGACATCGCATCGACGCCGGCCGCGACCGGGTGGTCTTTCGGCGCACCGTTGGAGACTTTTATATTGCGGCTATTGAATTCAGCCGATGCCGCGCCGGCGAACATGGTGGCAGCCATCAGCGCGGCAGCAAAGATTTTCAGTTTCATTTTCACTTTCCTCCAAAGTGGGGCGGGTCAAACGATTTTGCCCCGCCGAGAAGCATCACCGCAGGAAATTCAGCGGTGCGAGAACGAGCTGCGGGAACATCACCAGCAGGAACAGCACGAAGACCTGGGTCAGGATGAAGGGCAGCGATCCCTTGATCACGATGTGCAACGGAACGCGGGCGACGCCACTTGCCACGCTCATAACGATGCCTACGGGCGGCGTGATCAGGCCAATCGCGCAGTTGATGACGAACAGCACGCCGAAGTAGACGGGATCGATCCCAGCTGCGGTAACGACGGGCAGAAGCACCGGCGCCAGGATCAGGATGGTCGGACCCATGTCGAGCGCCATGCCAATAACGAGGATGATCAGCATGATCACCGCCAGCAGCAGTTTCGGATTGTCGGCGAGCGGCTCGACGAGATCCATCACGACGCCCGACAGATCGGCAATGGCGATGAACCAGGCCGTCGTGAGCGCGGCTGCCGCCAGCATCATGACCACGGCTGTCGTTACGGCTGCGTTGCGAAGCGCCTCATACATCGCCGACACGGTCAGTTCGCGATGGACGAAGATGCCGACGAAGATCGCGTAAACGGCGGCAACCACGGCAGCTTCCGTCGGGGTGACGATCCCAAAGCGGATACCCCCCAGGATGATCACAGGCATGCCGAGCGACCAGCCGGCTGCGCCCAACGTCTTCAGGCGAACATCCCAGCCCTGCCGCGGCATGACCTCGACATTGTCGGTGCGAGAGACGATCGCCCAGGCGATGGCAAGGCCGACGCCCATCATCAGGCCGGGCACGATACCGGCCAGGAAGAGCTGGGTAATCGACACGTTCGTCGCCACGCCGAAGATGATATAGGCGATAGACGGCGGCATGATCGGCGCGATCGTGCCCCCGGCAGCCATGAGGCCGACGGATCGACCCTGTTCATAGCCGGCCGCACGCATCATCGGCAGGAGCATGGCGATCAGCGCGGCCGTATCGGCGGCTGCCGAGCCGGAGAGGCTTGCCATGATGACGGCGGCGAGGATCGCCACGAAACCGAGGCCGCCGCGGCGGTGGCCAAGGAACGAGCTCGCGAAGGCGATGATACGCTTCGACATGCCGCCGGCATTCATCAGCTCGCCCGCCAGCAAAAAGAACGGAATGGCCAGCAGCGGGAAGTTGTTGGCACCCACAACGATGCGCTGCGCGATGATCTGCGTGTCGAAGAGATCGAGATAGAGGCCCATCGTCAACGCACACAGGATAAGCGCGAATGCGACGGGGACGCCGACGGCGAGAGCGCCACCGAGCGTGGCAATGAAGATCACAAGGGTCATAGCGCGCGCTCCACCAGTTCTTCGGTCGTCTGCGGGACGGCGTAGGGATCGTAGGTGCCGCGCACCGCGCCGATCATGCGGTGGATGGCGATGATGCCGATACCGATGGCCGACGGAATGACGATGCCGAACACGAAGATCATCGAAAGCCCGGTGACCGGCGAGCGGTCGGTGGCGGTGACGCCGGATTGCTGCCACGCTCCGTCAAGGAGCAGCCAGCAGACGAAGACGATCAACCCGTTCGCGATGAACAGAAGCACCCGCCGCGCAGCCGGGCCGGACGCGCTGACAAGCAGATCGAAGCCCATATGCGCGTGGTTGCGCATGGCAACGACGCCACCGATAAAGATCAGCCAGACGAAAAAGAAGCGCGACAGCTCCTCGGAGACATCCAGACCTGAACTGAAGACGTAACGCAGCACGACATTGGCGAACACCATGACTGTCATGCCGGCAAGCAGCAGCACGAGAAGAACCTCGAGCAGCTTGAAAAACACATTGATCGAACGGTCGATCATTTCCTTCCTCCCGAAACGGTAACCACCTCTCCCGTGGTGTATGCAGCGCGGAAAAGCAGCCATGCGGCGGCTTCCGCAACGTCCGCAGCCTCGCCGAGACGATGAAGCGGTATGGTCGCAGCACGCGCATCCATCTCCGCGCGGTCAGCAAAGACATCCTTCTGGATGTCGGTGTCGATGATCCCAGGCGCGAGCGCATTGACGCGAATGGCCGGCGCGAGCTCGCGGGCCATCGCGAAGGTCAGCGACTGGAGGGCGCCTTTGCTCGCGGCATAGACCGCGTTGCCGGCCGCCCCGCCGTTTCCAGCCGCGATGGATGACAGGTTGACGATCGCAGCCTCGGGATGGTCAGCCCGGGCGCGCAGGAAGGCTTGCGTAACGATGAAGGCACTGCGCACATTGATGCCGAAAACCCGATCCACCTCTTCCGGGTCGATGTCGACGAGGGACATGCGCCGACCGATGATGCCGGCATTGTTGACGAGATGGGTCGGAGCCCAATCGTCACCGATCCGGCCCATCGCTTCCTGAACGGCCTCGGCATCCGAAACGTCCACCCGTTCGACACGGACTTTTTCGCCGAGTTCGTTGCGAGCGGTCTCAAGGCGCTGCGCGTCAACATCCCAGAGGATCGCGCGGGCGCCGCCGGCGACGACGGCGTCAGCAATGGCACGGCCGATCCCGGCCGCACCGCCTGTGATGAGGACGACGGCGGTCATCGTCCGTAACTTTCATCCAGCTGCTGATGGAAGCCGAGGTCGACGATCTCGCAGAACTCGGCGTAGCTGTGCTTGGCCGGACCACCTTCCGGCGTACCGGTGGCGCGCAATTCCGTCAGGGCGTCGTGCATGGCACGCGTGGCGCTGAGCAGTGCGGTAAGCGCGTAGAAGACGACGCTGAACCCCATTTCCTGAAGGTCGGCCAGTTTCAGCGCGGTGGTTTCGTTGCCATCGACGATGGAAACGACCTTCGGTCCTTCGATTGCCCTGGCAACGGCCTCGACATCGGCGATCTTCTTGATGCCGTCGACGAAGACGAGATCCACGCCCGCGTCCTGATAAAGCTTTGCCCGGTAGAGAGCCTCCTCGATGCCTTCCGCCTGCAGCGCGTCCGTCCGGCCGATGATGACGAGATCGTCGGTGGCGCGCGCCGATATCGCCGCCTTCAGCCTCAGCGCCGATTCCTCACGGCCCATCAGTTTCACGCCGGCCATCTGCCCGCAGCGCTTCGGTGCGACCTGATCTTCGAGATGGATGGCGGCAACGCCTGCCTGGATGTATTCGCGCACCGTGCGATGAATGTTCGACGGACCGCCATAGCCGGTATCGGCATCGGCGATGACCGGAATGGAGACGGCGCGCGTCATGTTGCGGGCGTGCTCCGTCATCTCGGTCTGCGTCAAAAGACCGATATCGGGCGTGCCCAGTCGCGTCGCCGTTGCGCCGAAGCCGGTCATGTAGACCGCTTCGAAGCCGGCGCGCTGCACGAGCCGGGCGCTCAGGCTGTCGGGTGCGCCGGGCGCAGCAATGATCCGCCCGCCGTCGAGAAGACGGCGCAGGTTTTGTGCTTCATTCATGATTTCAGGGTCTCCTGCTACCCGCATCCTCGGGCAGCGCATCGCGAGCGACACGCAGTGTTCGCCAGACATGTTCATCCATGACGGCGGCGAGAGCGTCGATATCCTTGGCGGCGATCAGTTCCGCTATCTGCTTGTGTTCCGCGTAGCTTTGATCGCCGGGCTGGCCATAAGCCACGCTGAGAGAGCTTCGGATGGCGCCGAGCTGGCCTTCGGCGACCGTGTAGGCATCACTGATCAGCCGATTGCCACAGAGATCGAAAAAGGCCCGGTGAAACGCGGCGTCGGCGCGGGCATAGGCGAACTGGTCGCTGGCTTCGAGCGCGGCGGTCATCGCCGTGACAGCGGACTGGATCGCGTCCGTGAGGTCACCATGGTTGCGCGTAATGGACAGTCGCAACGCCTGCATCTCAAGCATCAGCCGGTATTCACAGAGAATTTCCACATCGGCAAGCGTCGGCGAGAACACGAAGGTTCCACGCTTCGGGCGCACGATGACGAGTCCGGACTGTTGAAGCTGCAACAGAGCATCGCGGATTGGCGTCCGGCTGACCCCGAACGTCTCGGCAAGCTTGTCCTCGGAGATATTCTCGCCAAGCCCGAAATGCCCGTCGATGATGGCTTCCCGCAGTCGCTCCACCACCATCTGCGCGATGGATTGCGGCTGCTTGATACGGAATTGGCGAGTGGCTACCAACCGCGACCTCCTCCTGTCCGGTTCATGTTATGTGTTACATACAACAGAAAATGCGCGCACGTAAACAGGCAAATTCATTTGCGCGATGCGATGCAGTTTAAGAGCCGCGACGAGCTTGAATTCGACGTCTTGGCGGAACGACAGGAAAAATCAGGCTCAAGCGGCCACGATCCAGGGATCGACGGCAATGTGTTGCCACAAAAAGACCCGGAGCTGCGCATCAGCACCGGGCCGACAAGCGTTTCAGCTATCTGGACGCGTCAGGCAGCCTTGCCGCCTGTCTTTCCGTCCTGGAGACCGTAGGTCGCGAAGCCCTGGAGCACGCCGACGATCTCTTCGTCGGGCAGGATCATCGGGCCGCCGATGAGAAGCGTATGATAGTACTGCTTTGACAGCGTTTCGAGTTCGACCGCCGCCCACATGGCCTTTTCCAGCGTCGCGCCGGTGGCAATCATGCCGTGGTTCGCCATCAGGCACGCCGAACGCCCTTCCATGGCCCGAAGCACACTGTCCGAAAGCGCCTTCGTGCCGTAGCGGGCGTAGTCGGCGATCCGGACATCAGGGCCGCCGAACGCCGCGATCATGTAGTGGCAGGCAGGGATGGGCTTGCCCGCCATCGCAAGGATCGTCGCGTAGGTGGAATGCGTGTGCACGACGGCACCGACATCCGGCCGCGCCTTCATGATATCGAGATGAAACGGCCATTCGACGGACGGCTTTTTCGGGCCGTCATAATCCCCGTTCCCGGCGACCGGGAGCGACGCGATCATGTCCGGTTGCATCGTCTCGTAAGGGATGCCGGAAGGCGTGATCAGCATGCGGTCGCCCAAGCGCACGCTGATATTGCCGGACGTGCCCTGATTGAGCCCGGAGGCGTTCATGCCGCGGCAATGGTCGATGATCGACTGGCGAATGGAGAGTTCTGTCATGGGAGGCCTCAGCAGGGATTGACCGGCGGCTGGCCGGCGATATAGCGGCGCACCTCGTCGGCCGCCATCTCGGCAGCATATGTCACGGTGCGCACGGACGCGCCAGCAATATGCGGCGTGAGCGTGACATTGGGCAATTGTAGCAGCGGCCAATCGGCCGGTACCGGCTCGACCGCGAAGGTCTCCAGCATGGCACTGCCCAGATGGCCGCTCGTCAGGGCATCATAGAGCGCGTCATAATCGCACAGCGGCCCGCGCGCCGTGTTCACGAACAACGCGCCGGGCTTCATTTTTGCAAAGGCGTCAGCGTTCATCAGGTTGCGTGTCTCTTCCGAAACACGAGGATGCAGCGTGACGACGTCCGAGCGGGACAGCAACGTGTCCAGCGAAACATGCTCGACGCCGGCGTTCCGATCGTCGGCGGAAAGCTGGACATAGGGGTCGCAGACCAGGACCTTCGTTCCGAAGGCCCGCAGCAGCCGCACGACCTTCGTGCCGATATTGCCGTAACCAACCACGCCCACGGTCATCTCGGAGAGTTCGCGCCCGGTCACGTCTGCACGGTAGAGTTCGCCGCGCCATTCCCCCTTTCGCAGCGATTCGTGCCCACTGCGGATGAGCCGCGTCTCCGCGAGGATCGCGCCGATGGTGAATTCGGCCACCGCGCTGGAGTTGCGGCCGGGTGTATTGACCACGGTAACACCGGCCGCACGCGCCGCCATCATGTCGATGTTCACAGGACCGCCGCGGGAGACGGCCACGAATTTCAGGCCCGGCATGCGCTCGAACATCGCACGCGAAAGAGGCGCCAGCTGCGTGATGAAAATTTCCGCGTCGCCGATGAAGTCCACGATCTCGTCGGCCGAGCCGAGATACTCCTTGAGCCCGTCCATGCCCGCGACCTCATAACCGTGCTCCATCGGCACGTCCGGCCAGGGCAGCTCGAGCAGCCGGATGTCGTGGCCGTCACCGCAGGCTTCCACGAGCTTCTCCTGAAAGACCTGCGGAAGCATGAAACGGTCGCCCGCGATGGCTATCTTCTTCGTCATTGAACCTTGTCCTGTTGTTTGGTCATCGTCTCCCAGACGGGCCGAAGCACCTCCCGCGACTGGCGATAGGCGGGGAATACGGCGTCGAAATGCCGGGAGAGCTTTTCATCGGCGGGTTCGGCCGGCCGTTGGCAGGGCGTCACCCATTCCTGAATGCATTCTGCCATCGATCCGTAAAGGCCAAGGGAGACTGCGGCGATCATCGCGGCACCCGCCGCGCCCGCCTCCTCCCGCTCACTGGTCTGGATGCTGGCGCCCAGCGCACCGCCGAGGATTCGCCGGAGCGCGGCGCTGCGTGCGGCACCGCCGGTCAGCCGCACGCGTTGCGGCAACGGTCCCATGGCGAGATAGCAGTCGCGCGCGGCAAGCGCCAGACCGTCGAACACGGCGCGCACCATGTCCGGAAAACCGCTCGACATGGTAAGCCCGATAAAGGATGCTCGCGCCGATGCATCGACGAACGGCCCTCTCTCCCCGGCTTCCGATATGTAGGGATGAAAGATCGGCGGACGATCATTCGCCTCGGCGAGCCACACCTCCATCTGCGCCAGAAGTTCCGCCTTCGTCTTCTCGACCCCCATGCTTTTGAGCAACCCGCCCGCCACCGACAATATCCAGTCGATATTGAGCGTCGCGGCCATGTTGGATTGCATCTGCGCATAGACGCCGGGAATCGGCATGCACATCGTGTAGCCGGTCAGGTCGTCATTGAGCCGCACGTCGTCGGGGCTCGTCGCAAGCCGCATATGCATGCCGGTCGAGCCGATGATCGAGCATCCCGTGTCGCTTCCGGGATCGTAAAGGCCGGCGCCAAGCGACGTGCAGACCACGTCGACATAGCCCAGCACGATGGGCGTGCCGGCGACGAGGCCGGTCAACGCCGCCGCGCTTTCAGACAGGCCATGATGCGTGACCGCACCATCGACGATGTCAGGCAGAAGGTATTTTTGCCCGCGCAGGCCCAGAACGTCGATCACGGTCTCGGAATAGGCCCGCGTGCGGAAGTCTCCAAAGGTGAAGCAGGCTTCCGAAGGATCCGTCGCGCGTATTCCCGTCAGCTTGAAGTAGAGCCAGTCCTTGCAATGAAAGCCGGTCGCCGCCCCTTCAAGCATTCCCGGCGCCTCGTCCAGCATCCAGCGGAGCTGCGATCCCTGCTGGCAGGCGGCAAGCCCGGAGCCGGTATGGCTGAAACGTTCGGCATCCCCGCCCTCGCCGCGAAGCCGCAAGACGGTGTCTCCCGCCCGCGCATCGAGCCAGAGCCACCCCTTGCCGACGGGATTGCCAGCCTTGTCGATGAGCCAGGTCCCGTCGCCCTGCCCGGTGACGGCGATCGCAACGACGCGCGCGCCGAGATTCTCGATCTTCCCGGAGAGCTCGGAAAGCGTGCGGGCGGTGTCCGCCCAAGTCCGCGCCATGTCCTGGACCGCGCCCGTCCGCCCTACCGTCTCATAGCTGTTGGGGATCGCTGCCGCCGCGATCTGCCGGCCCTTCAGATCGAAGGCGACCGACTTGATGACGGACGTTCCCGCATCTATGCCGATCAGGATATCGCGCATGTCAGGCGAGCTCCGGGCCATGGCTGACGGCGACGCCGGTCTCGCCGTCGAAGACGTGCAGGCTGTGCGGATCGAGCTTCAATGCGATCGTGTCGCCCAGGCCGAGACGCACGCGATCGTGCTCGACGAGCACCATGGTGCCGCCTGCGAAATCCGCAGCGATATGCGTCTGGTCGCCGAGCCACTGGCTGACGGATACCTTCGCAGGCACCCCGCCTTCCGCGCGTCGCACTGCATAGGGCCTGATACCGAGAGACACCTTCTTTCGGTTCCCCAGTTCAGAAAGAACGGCCGGCGAGAAATCGGACACCGCATATTCGAGCCGCACACCCTCGTTGAGGCCGAAGACCGCCGTGTCGGCACCGACCGTCACGGTGGCATCGAACACGTTCATCGGCGGCTCACCGACGAAGGTGCCGGTGAAGAGGTTCGCCGGCCGCTCCTTGATCATCTGCGGCGTATCGAACTGCTGGAGCACCCCGCCCTCCATGACGGCGATCCGGTCGGCCAGCGCATTTGCCTCGGTCTGGTCGTGCGTTACGAGGATGGCCGTCAGCCCCTTCTCCTTGATGTAGTGCTTGATGCGGCCGCGCAGGACGGCGCGCAGCTGGGGTTCGAGCTGCCCCATCGGCTCGTCGAGCAGGTGCAGGTCGGCATCGCGGATCAGCGCGCGGCCGAGCGACGCACGCTGCTGCTGGCCGCCGGAGATCGAACTCGGGTAACGGCCGAGGATATCCTCGATCTCAAGAAGCTTTGCGATATAGGCGACCTTTTCGTCGACCACGTTCTGCGGCAGCCGGGAGGCCTTGAGCGCAAAGGCGATGTTCTCGCGCACCGTAAGCGGCGGATAGAGCGAGTATCCCTCGAAGGCCATCGCCACGTTGCGCTTGACGGGCGCGAAGGTATGGACCTCGCGGCCCGCAAGCGAGATCTGACCGCGCGAAACCGCCTCGAAACCGGCGATCATGCGCAATGTCGAGGTTTTTCCGCAGCCGGACGAGCCGAGCAGCGCGATGATCTCGCCTTTTTCGATAGTCATCGAAAGCTTCTTCACGGCGTGCACGCCGTAATCGACCGGCCCATAGAACTTGTCGACGCCCTTGATCTGAAGTCCCGCGCCGCTCATGCCGCTTCTCCTTGCGTCCCCGTATGGCTGCCGTGCCGGGCGATCAGTGCGCCCGTCTCCTTGTCGAAGAGGAAGGCATTCGCGCCATCGACCGCGATGTGTGCGGACCCGGACGCCGGTCCCGGCGTTCCCGCCGGCCGCGACACCAGGATTTCCCGGCTGCGCACCGTCAGGGCGAGCGTCACGGTCTTCTCGTTGAGCGGCGTTTCCGCTTCGACGGTAACGGGAATGGCGCCCGGCGTTCCTGCCGGCACGAAACGCAGCGTTTCGGGACGAAGTCCGAGCACGCAGGCCTTGCCGGCAGCGTTCGCGGGAATGCCGGGCAACGCGATCCGCACGTCCGAAAGCAGCACCGACACGCCGTCCGCCTCTGCATTGGGCGTAACGTCCAGCAGATTGATGGTCGGATCGCCGAAGAGGCGGGCGATATCGATATCCGCCGGTGCGTTGTAGATGTCCTCCGGCGTGCCGATCTGGCGGATGCGGCCGTCCGATATCACGGCGATGCGGTCGCCGAGCGCCATCGCCTCCTTGTAATCCTGGGTGACATAGACGACCGTCGCTCCCTGCGCAGCCAGAACACGCGGCAGCTCCAGCCGCATTTCGAAGCGCAGCTTTGCGTCGACGTTCCTGAGCGGATCGTCGAGCAGCAGAAGCGGGGGCGAGCCGGCAAGTGCTCGCGCGAGCGCCGTGCGCTGCTTCTGGCCGTTCGAAAGCGCCTTCGGCTGGTGCGTCAGCACATGGTCGATCTTGAGGAGCTTTGCCACGCGGTGCACACCGGCCTTGATGGCATCCGCAGAGGAGCGTTTTGCCTCAAGCGGCGTCGCGATGTTTTCGAAGGCGTCCATATGCGGGAAAAGCGCGAAATTCTGGAAGGCCATGCCGATGCCGCGATGCTCGGCATCGACATCGGTCATGTCCGCGCCGCCGATGAGGATGCGGCCCTCTTCGGGGTCGATGACGCCGGCGACGAGCCGCAGGAGGACCGTCTTGCCAGCACCCGAAGGGCCGAACAGCACGAGCGTCTCGCCGTCCTTCACGTCGAGCGACAGGTTGTCGAGCACGGTGTGGTTCTTGTAGCGCTTGACGATGTTTTCGAGTTGAAGCGTGGTCATCGTCTCACCCCTTCACCGCACCGAGCGACAGGCCTTCGACGAGGTAGCGCTGGGCATAGAGTGCGAGTGCGAGCGTCGGCGTGACGGACAGCACGATCGCGGCGGCGATCTGTCCGTACTGGATGCCCGAGGAGGTGACGAAAGCGAGCGCGCCGACCGTTACCGGCTGCTTGTCGGCAGACGCCAGCACCAGCGCGAAGACGAAGTTGTTCCAGGCGAAGATGAAGGCGAGCAGGCCTGCGGCCGCAATGCCGGGGCCGGCAAGCGGCAGCGCGATCCGGCGGAATGTCGCAAACCAGGAATGACCGGCGATGCGATAGGCGTATTCCACATCGGCCGAGATGTCCTCGAAATAGCCGCGCACGATCCATAGGATCAGCGGCAGGCAGATCAGCTGGTAGACCCATATGAGGCCGATATAGGTGTTCGCGAGGCCGAGCCACTGGAAATACTGCGTCAGCGGCAGCAAAACGAGGAGCGGCGGGGCAAAGCGAAATGACAGGAGCGTGAAGGCGATGTCTTCCGAACCCTTGAACTTGTGCCGGGCAAAAGCGTAGGCAGCGGGAACGCCGAGCACCAGCGCCAGGGCGACCGAGGTCACCGACAGGAAGACGGAGTTGCCGAGGTTCTTCATGAAGGCGATGTCGAGCGTACCGGCGGCCGATGTCAGCTTGCCGGTTATCAGCGCCGTGTAGTTCGACAGCGTCGGCTCGAAGATGACCTGCGGGGGAATGCGCAGGATCGTCTCGTTCGTCTGGAACGACATGAGGAAGATCCAGACGATCGGGAACATGAAGAAGATGACGACGAGCGTGAGCGCGAGGAGGCGCAGCGTCTTTTCGAGTGTGGACGTCGTTTCCATGATCAGGCCCTCATGCCTCACCGCGCGCGCGTTCGCGCAGGCGCAGCCAGTTCTTGATGAAGATGTTGGACAGGATGTAGGTGATGGCCCACAGGATGATGAGCAGCGCGGCCGATCGCCCGACATTCGTCGACTGGAAGAAGTTCAGATACGCCTCGACCTGGAACACCGTCAGCGTATTGCCCGGCCCGCCCTGCGTCATCGCATAGATGATGTCGAACTGCTGGATGCTGTCGAGCAGGCGGAACAACGTCGCCGTCAGGATATAGGGTGTCAGCATCGGCAGGGTTATGCGGAAGAAGACGAAGAGCCGCGGCACGCCGTCGAGCGCGGCAGCCTCGAAGGGCTGGGTCGGCAGCGAGCGCAGCCCGGCAAGCAGCAGGATCATGATGAAGGGCGTATAGACCCAGATATCGACGAGCACGACCGTCAGCAATGCCGTGGATGGCGAGGACGCCCAGCGGAAATCGTGCAGGCCGACGAGGCTCGCCAGGTAGCTCAGGACGCCGAAACCCGGATTGGTCATCAGCTTCCACATCAGCGCGGCCAGGGCCGGCGCGATCATCAGCGGCAGGAGAAGCATGATCGAGATGAAGTTGTTGACGGTCGACCGGCGCTGCAGAAGAAGTGCGATGCCGAGGCCAAGCAGCAATTCGAGCACCACCGTGAAGCCGGCATAGAGCAACGAGACCTTGAGCGTGTTCCAGAAAGCGGGATCGCTGAAGAAGTTGAGATAGTTCTCACCCCAGTTGAACTGGCGCGCCCAGGGCTGCGACAGCCGGTAGCGCTGGAACGAATAGACGACCGCCGTGAAGAACGGGATGAGGATACCGATGCAGACGAGCAATGCAGGAAGGCTGAGCACATAGGGCAGTGCCTTCTTGCTGATCCGGAAGCCGGGGCGCCTGGATTCGGGTGTTGCCGGGGAAGCCATGACAGGTCTCGTTCGATGGTCCGGCGCGGCGTCACGGTTCGCCGGGGCCAAGCCCCGCGTCCATCCTGCGCCGACCGGTTCTCATGTTCTGGTAATGGAGCCCGGCGTGTTGCCGGGCCCCTGCGAGCGATGTGCGGTCTCAGCCGAGGCCGGCTTCCTTGAGCTGCCGGTTGATGCTCTCGGCCAGCTGATCGAGCCCCTCGTCCACCGGAACCTGCTTGGCGACCATGCGCTGCAGCGTGGCGGCCCATTCCGTCGTCACGTCGAAGAACAGCGGCTGTGGGGTGAACTTGATCGAGGCGCCCGCGGCCGAAGCGTCGAACATTTCCACATAGCCCGGATACTTCTTGTTCAGCTTCTCGCGGAACGCGTCGTCCTTCCAGATCGAGTGGCGAACCGGATCGACGAAGTCCATCTCCACCGCGCCGAAGAGCGCATGTTCCGGACCCGACGCCCATTGCAGGAAATACCAGGTGGCGTCCTTGTCCTTCGAGAAGTTGGACATGGCGAGCGACCAGATCCAGATGTTCGGCGTGGACTGGGTGGCTTCCGGATTGGCGACGAAGGCGGCATAGCCGAGTTCGCCGGCCATCTTGTTGTCGCCGCCGTTCATGAAGTATCCGAGGCAATCGGCGTCATAGATCATGGCGGAGGCGCCGGCGCCGAGATCCGTGCCGACCTGATACCATGTATAGGTCGACCAGTCCTTCGGGCCGCTCTCCTGGATGAGCTGCACGAATTTCTCATGATAGGCCTTGGAGCCGGCCGTGTTCATGGCAGCCGAAAGCTTGCCGTCGGCATCGACGTTGAGGTCCTTCTCGTTGAAGTTCGCATAGCCGGACAGGAAACCCGGATGGATCGTCGCCCAGGAACGGGATCCGCGAAGACCGATGCCGTAAATGCCGGGCACGTCCTTCTGCAGCTTGGCGGCAACCGCGATCATGTCGTCGAGGTTCTTTGGAATCTGCACGCCGGCCTTGTCGAACATCGCGCGGTTATACGTGATGTTGTTCTGCTCGAAGGCCCACGGAATGCACCACTGCTTGGCGTCTTCCGATCCCAGCGCGCCGCCGGGCTGACCATTCCAGGCGCAGGAATTCTTCACGCCCTCGACGAAGTCGCCCCAATTGTAGTTCGGATTGGTCTTCGTCGGGTCGTTGATCCATTCCTTGAGGTCGGTGATCCATCCCGCCGGGCCGTAGGTCCAGGTCATGTAGGCGCCGGTCATGAACGCGTCATATTCCGACGAACCCGAAGACAGCGCCGCCGTCACCTTGTCGAAATACACATCTTCGGGGAAGACATCGTAGGTGACCTCGATGCCGGTCAGGTCCTTGAACGCCTCGAGATTGGCGATCATCGCGTCGGCATAGGGGTGTTTGTTGAGCAGCAGCTTCAGCGACTTGCCGGAATGCGCCTTCCAATCGAAATCGGCCGCGAGCGCCCGGGTTGCCATCATGTTGTAGAGCGTGCCGGCAGCCGCCGTGGTCATGCCGGCGGCCGCGATGCCCTTCAAAAGGTCGCGGCGGCCGATCTGTCCGCGCATGAATGCGCCGATAATATCTTTCTCTTTATCATACATTCTTGTTCTCCTCCGTTGCGGGTACTTCTTGCTTGGACAAGCATGTCACCGGCTACCCAGACCGGTATTCCTCCCACCGGGGCGGACCAGCGCCCTGCCCCGGACCAATTTTCAGAACGCCCTCACCTGTCGTGTCCAACCAGCGCGGACGCGGTCGCCTCGTCGGTGATGAGGCCGCTGAGCAGCCCACTCGCCAGAACCGCCCTCATCGCCGGCAGTTTGATCCTGCCGCCAGAGAACGCCACCATCCGCCGGTCTCGAAGTTGGTCGCGCCCGAGCGTGAAGGTGCGGTCGGACAGCGCCGTCTCGACGGTCCTGCCCTTGGCATCGAAGAAATGGCCGAGGATCTCGCCGACGCCTCCCGCGCGCTTGATCTCCTCGAGTTCCCCTTTCTCGATCATGCCGGTCGCCACCAGCGAGGCCTCGCGCTCGACGGTACCGACACCGACCATCAGAAGATCGGCGCTTGCGGCCAGATCGAAGACATCACGCACGCCGCGCTGGCTGAACAGGATATCGCGATCCTCCACCGAGTTGGCGAAGAACGGCACCGGCATCACATAGGCCTCCGCACCCGTGCGCTCGGCCAGCCGATGAATGACGTCATGCGGGTTGGCCGAGAACTTGCGGGTAAGGCCGCCCAACAGCGAGACGAAGCGCACGCCGCCCGTTGTGGTGCGCGGCAGGTACTCGACACAGGCAGCCAGTGTCCTGCCGTGTCCCATGCCGATCAGCATATCGCCGCCGCGCTCGATCTCACGCTTGAGAAACTGCGCGCCTGCAATGCCGAGCGCCTTCAGCGGCAAAGCGTCCTGATCGAAATCGGGAACGACTTCGCAATAGTCCAGGCGATAGCGCTCGATCAGCGCCTGCTCCAGCTCCACGCACTCGGACACCTCGCCATCGATATAGACTTTGACCAGCCCATCCTGGTTGGCCTTCGTGATCAGCCGGTGCGCCTTCAGCGATGTGAGGCCGAGCCGCTTGGCGACTTCCGACTGCGTCAGGCCGCCCGCATAGTGCAGCCACGCCGCGCGCGCCGCCATGCTCGCCTCGTCATCCCGAAGGGATCCGCCACCGCCCGCTGCCATGCCTCCACCCTGGTCTGATAATTTTTGCTTTTCTTGAAATTATTTTCAGGCGAAAATTTTCACGACGCGTGGACAGTGTCAAGCAGATTGCATTCCGCGAATGCGAAGCGTGAGAAGCGAAATCGCACGATAATTGGGCAGAAGCCGTCGCTATACGCATGAACAATTCGTGGATTCAGCGACTTGCCGCACCGCGAACATCGTGTGCACTGCAAGGTATTTTCCGGGCACCATTGAACAGCGCGGACCTATCACGCAGCGATGAACAAGCCTCGCGAATTATGGCCATGTCGAAACCGTTGTTGTAGGCAGGGTGCACCACGGCAATGCAATCATCGGAACGGCGGATGAGCTCAGATGTCGTCGTAATACAGGAGGTCAGGCATGTTCAAACACGCACCGCGGAGAGCCATTGCACTCACGGTCATGCTCATGGCGGGCAGCGCCGGGGCATCGGACGCCGATCTCACGATCGAGGTCGGTGGCGCTTTGTTCGAACACGGCGGCGTGGTGACCATTTATCCGATCCCTGTGCCGCCGGAGGAGCTGTCCGTGCAGGATGGCAAAGCCGCCGGCCGGGTTACGGTCACATCGCGCTATGCCGAAGTGCAGCTGAAATATCCCAAGGACGGCGAGTACGTCTTCCGGTTCCGGAGCCCGGAAGGGGCCGCCGATGACCGGAAGCTCGGCACGCAGGCGCTCTCCGTCATCGGCACCGATATGGAAGACCGCGGCCCGCAGATGACCGTCGGCTTCAAGGATGCCTACTCGTCCGGCGGACAGGTCATCCGCGTGCTGCCCCGCGCAGAATATGCCGGGGAAAGCGACGCGGCACGGACAAATGCCCGTTGGGGGAAAGTAGAAGGCAAGGACGCATTGCCACCGGCGGACGAACGCGGTGCCCGCTCCCTGGCGGCAGTCCTCCGCTACGGCGTCTCCGATTTCACATTCCATTGCGCCGGTGACACGAGCGTGCAGGTCTGCACGATCCCGCAGAACCAGTGGCCGACGCTCGACATGCGCTGGTGGCGCGATATCGCGGAAGCCCGGCTCGAACGGCTGGATTACCACGCGCTGCGGCGCTGCTACGACAGTTCGTGGTTGGGCGGCGGCACCTGTGAGCCAGATCCGAAATCCGACGAGCCGGCCTATTTCCGGAAGTGAACTCGCCCGGTCGAACGGCTCTCCGGCAAGCCCGCGGTGTGGGGGCACGGTCGGCTCTCAAACGTGCCGCTCTTGGTCGACCTTTTGATTTTTGCTCTATATCTGCTGTCCCGGAATACAGGTCCGATCACGTCGTCAGGCGTGCGGGCCGTCAGCAGTGGATGCCAGCATCATGTTCAAGCCGTTCGTCATCAACCCGCCCGTCTTCTTCGGATCGCTCGCGATCATCGGATTGTTCCTGGCTGTCGGCATTGTGTTTCCATCGCAGGCTGAGGACATATTCAGAAGCCTTCAGGCACAGATCCTGTCAGGCTTCGGCTGGCTGTACCTTCTGGCCGTCGGGGTCATTCTTGCCTCCATGCTGCTCTTGTGTTTCAGCCGGTATGGCGACCTGAAGCTCGGCCCCGACGATTCCACACCTGATTTCAGCTTCCTGTCGTGGATCGCCATGCTGTTTGCTGCCGGCATGGGCATCGGTCTGATGTTCTACGGCGTGGGCGAGCCGATGACCCACTATCTCGCGCCGCCGACCGCCGAACCTCGGTCGATCGCCGCGGTCCGTGAGGCGATGTCCGTCACCTTCCTGCATTGGGGCATTCATGCATGGGCGGTCTATGCGGTGGTCGGCTTGTCCCTCGCCTATTTCGGCTATCGCTATAACCTGCCGCTCACCATTCGATCCGGCCTCTATCCGCTATTGAAGGAGCGCATCAACGGCCCGATCGGCCATGCGGTCGACATCTTCGCCATTGTCGGGACCATCTTCGGGCTCGCCACGTCCATGGGTGCCGGCGTGACGCAGATCAATTCCGGCCTCAACTTCGTGCTGGGCGTGCCCATCGCGCCTGCCGTGCAACTGCTCATCATCACATTTGTCACCGGCCTCGCCACGGTGTCGGTCCTGACCGGGCTCGACAAGGGCGTCCGTATCCTCTCGGAGCTCAACCTGCTGGTGGCGATCCTCCTGATGATGTTCGTTCTCGTGGTGGGTCCGACGACCGAACTGCTGCGCGACTTCGTGCAGAATCTCGGCCTGTATCTCGATGGCCTCGTGCTTCGCACGTTCAACATATACGCTTACAACCCAACGCCGTGGATCGACGCCTGGACGCTCTTCTACTGGGCCTGGTGGATCTCCTGGTCGCCCTTCGTGGGCATGTTCATCGCCCGCATTTCGCGCGGGCGGACCGTACGTGGCTTCATCACGGCCGTGCTCTTCATACCGGCCGGCTTCACCTTCATCTGGATGACGGTGTTCGGCAACACCGCCATTTCCATCGATAATGGCGTCGCCGCCGGCGCGCTTGGAAAGGCGATCGTCGCCGATCTTTCGGTCGGGCTCTTCGAGTTCTTCACCTACCTGCCCTTCACGGCCGTGACCTCGACACTCGCCATTCTCCTGGTGGCAATCTTCTTCGTCACATCGGCAGATTCGGGATCGCTTGTCGTCGATGCCATCGCGGCCGGCGGGGAAACCGAAACGACGACGCTGCAGCGCGTGTTCTGGTGTGCCTTCTCCGGCATCGTCGCCGCCGTGCTGCTGCTTGCGGGAGGATTGTCGGCCCTTCAATCGGTCACGATCGCGAGCGCGTTGCCCTTCGTGATCGTCATGCTGGCGCTGCTGTGGTCTCTCCTGGCGGGCATGCGCGCCGACATGGCACAACAATGGGGGGGCCGATCCGCGGGCAGTGGCATGCCCGCCTATCCGGCTGCAGGGGTCTCCTGGCAGCGGCGCCTGGGGCACATGCTGCGTGCGCCGCGCGAAGGCGAGGTCAGGGCCTTCATCACGACCCAGGTCCGTGCGGCACTGGAACAGGTTGCCAAGGAGCTCTCGGCTCGTGGCCGCCCGACACATGTCGAAGAGGGCGAAAACGGCGCCATCGCCCTGCGGTGCCAATCCGAAGGCGTGCGCGACTTCGTTTACGGCGTCGCCGTCGCCAGCCATCCCCTTGCCGTCCTCTCGCCAATGGCCGCCGGCAAACCGGAAATGCGCTTCGAAGCACGCACCTATTTTTCGAGCGGCAGCCGTGGCTACGACGTCATGGGCATGGAACGAGACCAGATCATCGCCGATGTCCTGGGCCAGTTCGAGCGCTATCTCAGCCTCGTCCAGCTACCCGACGCGCAACTTGTCCACGGCGCGCCTGAACACGCGGGGACCTGACGCTGGACGCCCACCCTCGAACGCGCGTGACGTCGCTTCGCATTTAGCGATGACGCCTCATGGAACATCGAACGATTCAATGAGTTTGGCCACCATGCTGCGGGCCGTCGCCCGCGCTTCACAGGAGGTCTCTAAAATGGGTCGTGGTATTCTTCTCTGGCTTCTGGGTATTCCCCTGCCGCTCGTCATTCTGCTTGTCCTGTTTCTGCGATAGGAGGCGGACATGGCGCTTTACAGTTCGGATGTTTCCGACGTCGGTGTCGAATCCGGCCGGCCGGCCCTCGCATGGGGTCCGGTGATCGGGGGCGCGGTCGCAGCCGCAGCCGCCACGATTATTCTGCTTCTCCTCGGCTCCGGCGTGGGCCTGACAATGGTGTCTCCATGGTTAGGTGACAGCGCCTCCCTCGCCACGGTGGGCGTCACCGCGGCGATCTGGTTCGTCGTCGTCCAGTGGCTCTCTTCCGCACTCGGCGGCTATCTCACGGGACGCCTGCGGACCAAGTGGGCCAATGTTCACACGGACGAGGTCTTCTTCCGTGACACGGCCCACGGCTTTCTGAGCTGGGCGCTTGCAACGGTTGTCGTCGTCGGCATGGCTGGCTCGGCTTTCACCGGGCTCGCCGGCGCAGGTGTCCAGGCGGCATCCTCCGCCGCTGCGACCGCGACGGTCGCGGGCACGGCAGCCGCGGCAAACAGCGATGCTGCCACGCCTGATGCGGCAACGGGCTATTTCACGGATATCCTGCTGCGTCCGCAGGACGTCGCCAGCCGCGCCCAGACGGATGACGCGTCGGCGGCAGCCGAGATCTCGCGCATTCTGATGCGTGGCGCCGTCAATGACGGCGTGCCGGAAGCCGACCGGGCCTATATCTCGTCCATCGTCGCTTCGCGCGCCGGCATTTCGCCGGAAGAAGCCCGCGCACGCGTCGATCAGGTCCTGACCCAGATCGAGGATGCAAAGAACGCTGCCCTTAAGGCGGCCGACGATGCACGCAAGTCCGCGGCCACGGCTGCCATGCTTGGTGCGCTGTCCTTGCTGGTCGGTGCCTTCATCGCCTCTGCCGCCGCCGCCCTCGGCGGACGCCAGCGCGACGATGACGAAGCAGCGGTGATCGTTGAACGGTGAGAACCGGAGAAGCCGCCCGATGGGCGGCTTCTCGCCTTCTGCGGGTCAGTCGCCGTCGTCGCCGGCGGCACGGTCGATTTTATTTCCAGCCTGAGGAACATCGCTTCAGTTCCATGGTTCAAACCTCGTCTCTCAAACTAGAACGGATACTCTCATGGCCACGGAAAAAACTTTGAACGACCTTTTCCTTGATACCCTCAAGGATATCTACTTCGCTGAAAAGCAGATCCTCAAGGCCCTGCCGAAGATGGCGCGTGCGGCCCAGTCGGAAGAAGGCAAGGCCGGTTTCCTGCAGCATCGCGACGAGACACAGGGCCAGATCGAGCGCCTTGAACAGGTATTCGAGCTGCTCGGCAAATCGGCGCGCGGCAAGACCTGCGAAGCGATCCAGGGCATCATCGCGGAAGGCGAGGAGATCATGGAAGAATACAAGGGCACGGCTGCCCTCGACGCTGGTCTGATCTCCTCCGCGCAGGCGGTCGAGCATTACGAGATCGCGCGCTACGGCACCCTCAAGGCCTGGGCGAAACAGCTCGGCTTGAAGGATGCCATCCCGCTGCTCGACGCCAATCTCCAGGAAGAGATCGCCACCGACCAGAAGCTGACCGCGCTCGGAGAATCCTCGGCGAACGCCAAAGGCTCCATGAAGAAAGCCAGCTAGACCGTCAGCACCAACGATCAGGCCGCCCTCAAGGGCGGCCTCTTTGCTTCCGGGCCCTCGTGCCCATCGACTTGTTGAGAGGGAGCCAGATCCATGGCCAAGAAAACAACTGCCCCATCGCAGCGCCGCGCGGCCGATACCGCCACCATCCACGATGTGAAGCTGCAACGGGGGGAAGGCGGCGAACTTCACCAGACTGCCGATGACAGCGACGCGCCGATCCTGACCACCGCCCAGGGCGGACCTGTCCCCGACGACCAGAACTCCCTGCGCGTCGGCCCGCGCGGTCCGCTCGTCATTGACGATTTCCATTTCCGCGAGAAGCTTTTCCACTTCGACCACGAGCGCATTCCCGAGCGCGTCGTTCATGCCCGCGGCTATGGGGCGCACGGCTTCTTCGAAACCTACGCATCGCTTGCCGCCTATACCAAGGCCGATCTATTCCAGCGGCCCGGCGAGCGGACGCCAGCCTTTGTCCGGTTCTCGACAGTTGCCGGCAACAAGGGCTCGACAGACCTTGCACGCGATGTTCGCGGCTTCGCCGTCAAGCTCTATACCCAGGAAGGCAACTGGGACCTCGTCGGCAACAACATTCCGGTTTTCTTCATCCAGGATGCGATCAAGTTCCCTGACCTGATCCACGCCGCCAAGCAGGAGCCCGATCGGGCCTTCCCGCAAGCGCAGACGGCGCATGACACGTTCTGGGATTTCATCAGCCTGACCCCGGAGAGCATGAACATGGTCATGTGGATCATGTCGGACCGGACCATTCCGCGCTCGTTCCGCTTCATGGAAGGCTTCGGTGTCCACACCTTCCGCTTCGTCAACGCCAAGGACGAATCGACCTTCGTGAAGTTTCATTGGAAGCCGAAGCTGGGGCTGCAATCGGTCGCCTGGAACGAAGCGGTCAAAATCAATGGTGCCGATCCCGATTTTCACCGTCGCGACCTCTGGCAGGCGATCCAGTCGGGCAATTTCCCGGAATGGGAATTGCAGGTTCAGCTGTTCGACCAGGATTTCGCCGACAGCTTCGACTTCGACGTGCTCGACCCGACGAAGATCATTCCCGAGGAAATCCTCAAGCCGCAGCCTGTCGGGCGGCTGGTGCTCGATCGCATGCCGGATAACTTCTTCGCCGAGACCGAACAGGTCGCCTTCATGACGCAGAACGTGCCGCCGGGCATCGATTTCAGCAACGATCCGCTGCTGCAAGGTCGGAACTTCTCCTATCTCGACACCCAGCTGAAGCGCCTGGGAAGCCCGAACTTCACACACCTGCCGATCAATGCGCCCAAGTGTCCGTTCGCGCATTTCCAGCAGGACGGCCACATGGCGATGCGAAATCCGGTTGGCCGGGCGAACTACCAGCCGAATTCGTTCAACGAGGGACCGCGCGAATCCCCCATGCGCGGCCATCGCCCCTACCCCGTCGAGGAGCAAGGCATCAAGGCGCGGTTGCGTCCCGAGAGCTTTGCCGACCACTACAGCCAAGCCCGGCAGTTCTATCTCAGCCAGACTCCGCCCGAGCAACGCCATATCGCAGCCGCGCTCACCTTCGAGCTGAGCAAAGTCGAAACGCCCGTCATCCGCGAGCGTATGGTCTCGCATCTCCTCAATATCGATGAGACGCTGGCAGCGACAGTCGCTCAGAAACTCGGCTTCCAGACGATGCCCAAGCCCGCCGACGCGGCGGTGCCGACGCGCCAGGATCTGGAGCCGTCGCCGGCACTCAGCATCGTCGAAAAGGGCCCCAAGCGCTTCGAAGGCCGCAAGCTCGGCATCCTCGTCACCGACGGCGTGGACGCCAAAATGCTGAAGGGCATGATGGCGGCGGTGGAAAAGGAAAAAGCCGTCTGGGAACTGATCGCTCCGAAGGTCGGTGGCGTGACGGCGTCGGACGGATCATGGGTCGAGGCACATCACATGATAGACGGCGGACCGTCCGTCCTGTTCGATGCCGTAGCACTCCTGACGTCCGCAGAGGCCATCGACGACCTTGTGATGGAAGCGACCGCTCGTGACTTCGTCGCGGACGCTTTCCAGCACTGCAAGTTCATCGGCTATGACGCATCGGCAGCCAAATTGCTGGAAAAAGCGGGGATCGGCGATACTCTCGACGAAGGCGTCATCATGCTTCCGGGCGAGGGCGGGCTGGCAGGCTTCGTTTCCGAACTCGGCAAGCTGCGGGTCTGGGGACGCGAACCCTCGGTCAAGCTCGGCAAGGCCTCACCGCCAATCAAGTAGATCGACATCCGGCGCGGCAGCAATGCCGCGCCTCTTCTCTGTTCTTACGCCAGGCGAAATCAGGCGTGTTGAGGGGCGCAGAAAATACGGTCGGAATGCCCCGGCACGGTCCATGGCCTACTGGCCCCTCCCAGGCTTTCGCCGACCGCCAACCCGGCCTGGATGGCATCCTCGTGAAAACCCGATCCGAAATACGAGCCGCAGAACCAGGTGTTGCCTTCGCCTTGGAGTGACCAGAGCTGCTTCTGCGCAGCAAGGGTCGCGGCGTTGAAAAGGGGATGCTGATAAAGTCCCCGCCAGATGACCTTGTCATCGGACGGCGCATGGAGCGGGCTGAGCGTCACGAAGAATGGACGCTCATCGGCGATACCCTGTAGCCTGTTCATCCAGTACGTCACGCAGGGCTTGCGGGGCGCGGTACCATCGCGCCCGGACTTCGCCAGATAATTCCAGCTCGCCCAGACGCGGCGCCGGCTCGGCATGAGGCTTTCGTCCCGGTGCAGGACGGTTTCGTTATCGCCGTACGCAAAGACACCCAGCAGGTCGGACTCCCGTTGCGAGCGATCGGCCAGCATGGCAAGCGCCTGGTCGGCGTGAGCGCCGATCACGACATGATCGAACCATTCGGGCTCGGCATCCGGCACGGAAATCTCCACGGCACCGTTCACCCGGCGGATCGACTTCACCGGCGCATTGATGCGGATGCGATCGCGGAACGGAGCGATCAGCCGTTCGACATAGGCACGGCTGCCGCCATCGACGGTGCGCCAGACCGGCCGACGCGCGAATTTCAGAAGACCATGGTTTTCGCAGAAACGCACGAAGGAAAGAGCCGGATAATTGCCGATCTCCAGCGCCGGCGTCGACCAGATCGCGGCCGCCATCGGATAGAGATGATCCTCACGGAAGGCGCGGCCGAAGCCCGCACTGTCGAGATAATCGTTAAGGCTCGCAGAGGGATCGAGATTTCTCACACCGCTTGGCGCCTGCCGATAAAAGCGCACGAGATCGCGCAGCATCGACCAGAAACGCGGGCTTGCCAGATTGCTGCGCTGCGCAAAAAGGCCGGCAAGGTTTGTCCCCGCATATTCGAGCTGCCCCCCATCCATGGAAACGGCGAAGGACATGTCCGACGCCCGGGTGGGCACGTCGAGATACGCAAACAGCGCCGTGAGGTTGGGATACGTCGCCTCGTTATAGACGATGAAGCCGGTGTCGATGGGAGCGCCGCCCGCCTCTACAGTATGCGAATGGCCGCCCACACGATTATCAGCCTCGAAAACCGTTACCTCATGGCGCTGCGACAGAAGCCATGCAGCGGAAAGACCGGCAATGCCCGTGCCCACCACCGCAATTTTAAGGGGACGGTCCGATTGAGGAAAATGGCGCATGACAATCCTTCTGCGGCTGCCGAACTCGTGAGAAACTAGTAGAGCTCTTTACGAGCACGGTCTTCTGACGGATCACTGCCAGAAACCTATTTCGTCCGGTGTGATCCACTCCGGAAAACGCCGCGTAGAAGGACGCATGAATGAAGTTTCGAGCCCCGTTGAGATTGATCACAAACCCATTGTGCCGACAGGCCGGCGGCTTGCCGTGGTGAGTTCAAGGGATACACAACAGACGCCGTCGCCCGACGTGCTCGTCGAAATGATGATGCAGGTCGCCCAAGGCCGGGACCGCCAGGCCTTCGCGCTGCTCTTCCGTTATTTCGGCCCGAGGCTGAAGACGTTCTTCCTGCGCTGGACGATCTCTTCCAGTGTGGCGGAGGATTTGGTGCAGGAAACGATGCTGACGGTCTGGCGCAAGGCTACCTATTTCAATGCGGAGCGGGCGGGCGTCGCGACCTGGATTTTTACCGTCGCGCGCAACATTCGCATCGATCATCTGCGCCGGCAGCGTGATCCATCGGCGCTGCCGCCAGACCCCGAAGACGGACCCGAGACGATCGAGGACGAATTGCTCGGAGCCGAGCGCGACGCGCAGGTGCGCCGGGCGTTGACGGCTCTCTCACCGGAGCAGCAGACGATCATCCGGCTTTCCTACTTCAGCGAGAAATCGCAGACCGAAATCGCCGATGAGCTGGGTATCCCCCTCGGCACCGTGAAATCTAGAACACGCCTGGCAATGAATCGCCTGCGCGCGCTGCTGGAAGACAAATCATGACCACCACACATCACGTAACCGACGAAACTCTGATGCGCTTTGCCGCCGGCACGCTTGCCGCGGGACCAGCCATCGTGGTCGAGGCGCATCTGGCGAGCTGCCCGGCCTGTCGCGCCCGCATCGGCACGTTCGAGGCGCTCGGCGGCGCCGTCCTGGAAGATATGGCCCCCACCCCGCTTTCGGCGAAAGCATTGAACGACACGCTCGCCATGCTCGATGACGAGGAGGACGCAGCGGCGATCGCACAGCCGCCGCTCGCACCCATGGAAATCGATGGCATCCGCCTGCCGGACGCTTTGCGCGGCTGTGATATCGGGCGCTGGCGCTGGATCGGTCCCGGAATGAAGATGAGCCGCGTCGGCGTTCCGCAGGATCCCGACGCCAATCTCATCCTGCTGAAAGTCGGCCCAGGTCGCGCCCTTCCCGATCATGGCCATGTCGGCACGGAGTTCACCTACATCGTCTCCGGCTCGTTCTCCGACAAGTTCGGAACGTTTCGTCCCGGCGACCTCGCCGAGATGGACGACGACGTCGAGCACCAACCCGTGGTCGACCCTGATGGCGAATGCATCTGCCTTGCCGCCATGGAGGGCAAGATGCGCTTCAAGAATGTCATCGGCCGCATGTTGCAGCCGATTTTCGGGATCTGAATCATGACGGCGGCGGTGCTTTTACTTCTCCTGGCTGCCGCCGCCGCGCTGGTGATGACCGCTGTGTGGTTTGCCGTCGTCAAGGGGGCGACATCCGGCTGGGTGGATGCGGTCTGGTCGTTCCTTGTCGGCGCTGCCGGCGTTACGGCAGCACTCGTGCCCGTTGATGGCTGGGAAGGCGACTGGCAGCGCCGGCTCCTCATCGCCGCGGCCGCTGGGCTCTGGTCCTGTCGGCTGGGCATCCATATCCTGCGGCGCACCTTGCAAGGCGGCGAGGATCCGCGTTATGCCCGACTGCGCGAGGAATGGGGGAAAAGCTGGCGCTTTCGCCTGTTTCTCTTCCTGCAGATCCAGGCCGCAGCAGCCCTTCTCCTAGCCGCGACCATCTTTATTGCGGCGAGAAACCCGGCAGAGGGGCTGCAATGGAGCGATATCGCCGGCATCGCCATCCTCGCCATGGCCGTGATCGGTGAGGGTATCGCCGACGCGCAGCTTTCACGGTTCCGGGGCGAGGCCACCAACGAGGCGAAGGTCTGTGACGAGGGGCTGTGGAGCCTTTCCCGTCACCCCAACTACTTCTTCCAGTGGCTCGGCTGGTGCGGATATGCGGTCATCGCCATCGGCCCGGCTGGCGCGTGGGGCTGGGGCTGGATCGCACTCACCGGTCCGGCCTTCATGTACTGGCTGCTCGTGCATGTCTCGGGAATTCCGCCGCTCGAAGCTCACATGATGCGCTCGCGGGGCGCTGCCTTCACCGCCTATGCCGATCGCGTCAATGCGTTCTGGCCCGGGCTGCCAAACAGGGAGAAGACGTCATGAACCTTGCCGTTACCGCGATCACTGCCGCCGAGCGTTTGCCCGTTCCCGACCCTGCCCTTCGCTTCGGCATCAGCCGGCTGGTCGGCCGCACGCGACGCCTGCTGGCTGGGACCGGCGGCCCGACCGATCACGACTTTGCCCGTTCGATGACCGATTGGCCGATAGCCGTTCACACCGATGAAGCGAATTCCCAGCATTACGAACTGCCGGCGGCGTTCTTCGCGCTGACGCTCGGTCCACGCCGAAAATACTCCTCCTGCCTCTATTCCTCACCCAGCACCACGCTAGCGCAGGCGGAAATTGCGGCGCTTGAAGAAACATGCGGCCATGCGGACCTTGCCGACGGGCAGGACGTTCTGGAACTGGGATGCGGCTGGGGCTCGCTTTCCCTCTTCATGGCCGAGCGCTACCCAGCCGCCCGCATCGTCTGCGTTTCGAACTCGGCTTCGCAACGCACCCACATCGAGGCGCAGGCTGCCGCGCGCGGTCTCGACAACCTCTCGGTGGTCACCGCCGACATGAATGTGTTTTCTCCCGAAGGCACTTTCGACCGGATCGTTTCGGTCGAGATGTTCGAGCACATGTCCAACTGGAAATCTCTTCTGGACCGGGCGCGCGGCTGGATCCGCGACGATGGCCGGCTTTTCCTGCATGTCTTCTCGCACCGCAAGACCGCCTACCGTTTCGACCATTCCGACAAGGCGGACTGGATCGCTCAGTATTTCTTCACCGGCGGTGTCATGCCGAGCCACGGTCTCGTGCGGGAATTCAGCGACAGCTTCATCGTCGAAAAGGACTGGCGCTGGAACGGCAAGCACTACGAGCGCACTGCCCTGGACTGGCTCGATAATTTCGACAGGAACCGAGACGAGATCCGAACCATTTTCAATGCGACCTATGGGCCTGATGCCGCGCTTTGGATGCGGCGCTGGCGACTATTCTTCCTCGCCACGGCGGGGCTCTTCGGCCACGCCAATGGCGAGGAATGGGGCGTCAGCCACTATCGCCTCCGCCCCGCCGGCGCAGGACTGTGATCTCTCTTCTTGCAAAGGCAGCCGAGATGGTTCGGGCCTATGCCCGCCATCCCGACCCTCGCGTCGCTGCGGCGAACGTGATCGCGTTGCTGGTCGCCTCGAACCAGCCCTTCTATCCGCTTTATCTTTTCTGGCTGGTCAGCGACGACATCACCGCGGCGTGGTTCACATTCCTCTCCACGCCCTTCTTCCTCGCCGTGCCCGCCGTTTCACGCCGGAACGGCGCGGCCGGCCGGGCGCTCCTTCCGTTGGCGGGCATAGGCAATACGGTGCTTTCGGCCTGGCTTTTCGGCACGGCCTCAGCGGTCGAGATCTTTCTCATCCCCTGCGGGGTCATCGCATTGTTGCTGTTTCGCCCTCGTGAGCGTCTGGCTGCGTTGGCGATCACCGCAATTGCTTTCGGCGTGTTTCTCTTGCTGCATGATGGCTACGGACCGCCGCTTTCCGCCTACGATACGGCTGAGTATGCCGCGCTGGCCCGCCTCAATCTCATAAGCGCCAGCACGCTGACAGCCTTTGTCGCATTGCTGTTCTCCGGCATGCTGGCCGAGGCGGAACGATCACCCAATGCGGCTGGCGACGAGAAAACCGGCTGACGCGCCAACGGCGGTCACGAAAGCACCCCAGGGAATATCGGCAAGGGTCACGGCAAGCGGCCAATCCTTCAGCGTCGCCTGGTTGGTCAGGTCGTAGGTCGCATAGGCCACAAGCCCGAGCACCGCGCCATTCAGCGCAGCCTTGGCGAGGCCGCCACCATCAAGTGCGGGCATCACGGCAAAGAAGACGATGCCGGCGACATAAATCAGATAAAAGACGATGGCCGGCGCCAGATGAAACTGCGGTGCGAGCTTATCGCCCATCAGCGGCCTGTATAGCATGTCCGCCATGGTCGACAGCCAGATGGCATCGACGATCAGGAATGCGATGCCGGTCGCCAGGTAAGCCGTTGCGATCGTTTTCATGGCGGGTCTCCTGCGGTTTGCTCGTCACTGTCTACGCCATCCCGACTTCGGCGGATCACCGAAAGTGAACCGATCGACGCGCACTTGCGTATTTCAAGCAAAGGCAAGGAGGATGGATCCATGAGAATAGCCGTTCTGACTGCATGCGCCGCCTTGATGTCGACCACCGCTGTGTCCTACGCGCAGCAATCTGCCGATCCCAGCGGCGTATGGCTGCGCGACGATGGCAATGCGCGCGTGCGCATCGCGCCCTGCGGCAGCAACATCTGTGCCACCAATCTGTGGATTGGCGATACCAGCAAGGGTGAAGAGACAGGAGACCGGCTGGTCATGTCGCTCAAGCCGAAATCGGCAGACACACTCGCCGGCACCGCCTATGATGCCAAACGCGACCGAACATATGCGATCACGGTGCAGGTCTCAGGCAAATCGCTTGTCACCCGCGGCTGCATCCTGGGCGGTGTGTTGTGCAAGAATGTCCACTGGCAATCGGCGCCGTAAAGGCTCGGCCAAGAGGAAAAAGATGAGGCAAGACCGCATTACGAGCATGGCCGAGAACGGACCGGCGCCAACGGCGGCGGGCACGCTTTATCCCGGTAAGGTCATGCACCAGCGGCTCAACCCCTTCGGACACCGTTTCAGCTACAGCGTCTTCTCCCTGCTGGTGGATATCGACCGTCTCGATGCGCTGTCCCAGAGCACCCGCCTCCTCGCCGTGAACAAACCGGGCATTCTTTCTTTCCGCGAAAGCGATCACGTCGAGGACAAGGGTGAGACGCTGCGCATGTTCGCAGACCGCCTGCTGGCGCGTGCCGGGCTCGACAAGCCGGCGGCGCGCGTGTTGCTGCTCGCCTATCCGCGCATGTTCGGGTATGTCTTCAACCCTCTCTCGACCTACTTCGCCTATGATGCGGACGAGCGGCTGGTCGCGATCATCTACGCCGTGCGCAACACCTTCGGCGAGCGGCACAGCTATGTCGCGCCGGTGCTCGAGGATGAGAAAAGCCCTGCCGGCATCCGCCAGTCCCGAACCAAGATCTTCCACGTCTCGCCCTTCATGGACATGGGACTGCGCTACCACTTCCGCGTCCTGCCGCCCGGAAAAGCGGTGCGCATACGCATCCATGAGACCGCGGGCAAGGAGCCGGTCCTGGCCGCCACGTTCCATGCGCAGGCCGCGCCGCTGACCGACGCCAACCTCGCGCGATACCTCCTGCGCTTTCCCTTCATGACACTGAAGGTAATGGCCGGCATTCACTGGGAGGCGCTCAAGCTCTGGCTCAAAGGTGCACGTTTTCGCACCAGCCCGCCTCCCCCCGAGACGGCGAGCTATCGGGATGCCGCATGATGGCATTACGCCGTGCCAAGCGCATATTGAACTGGTGGACTACGCCTTCATTCGACGCTCATCCCGGAGGCCGTGGAGGTTCAGGTGGGCGATAATCTCGTCCAGCCGATAAGGCTTGGGGATGAAAGTCTCGCCGGGCTCCAGGTCCGCATCCGTGGGACGCCGTCCGCCGGATGCCACGATGACGCCCACACGGTTATCGTGGTGCCGAACGAAGCGCACGAGATCGAACCCGTTGAGCCCCCCCGGCATATCCACGTCCGTTATCAGAAAATCGATAGGATGCGTGCCGAAGGCTGCCACGGCCTCAAGCACGCTTGACGCCTCGATGACGTCATGCCCCTCATCCAGAAGGGCATCGGCCAGGGCCATGCGGATCAGCGGTTCGTCTTCCACGACGAGCACGGTTAGATGGGGCATGCTGAGACCTCCGTACTTCGGTTACGCGTTCAACGCGGTCTCCCCACAATCAGTCGGCCCCTGCAAAAGAGTTTTCTCCAACAAACTTAATAAAATGAGAATAAAAATTTAAGCGATGCTTAACCCCGTCGGGCTTTCATGAACCGCCTTCGAGTTTGCTTGGCCGGCGAAAAGGCGCGTCTAGGTCCGAAACCGCACGGATCGATACGATGGGACAGCGCTATTTCACGTCGATACAGTGCTTTAGCAGCTTTGTTGCATGTTCGATTTCATCTTCGTTCGATGCAGCAAAGCCGACGAGGAGCGCTTTGCGCGGTGATGTTCGATCCGCATAGTAGTAGGATAATTGCTCGACCCCGAGATTGTGCTGACGGCACCGGATCAGAACTGCATTCTCGTCAATGGATTGATCCTTGAAGTAGCACAGGTTGTAGAAGCCTGATGCGAATTCCGGCGGCTCGAAAATGTCGGAGAAGTCCGACCTCAGGATTTGCAGCAGACGGGTCTGGCGCTTGGCATAGATCCGCCGCATGCGATGAAGATGCCGCGTATAGTGACCATCCTCGATAAGACGGCCGACGATCTGTTCGGTGAACTGCGGCAAAGCCCTGTAGCGGACCTGGATCAGCCGACGGCATCGCTCCGCCAATGCTCGCGGCATGATCATGTAACCGACGCGCAGCGATTGCAGCAGCGTCATGCTGAAGGCGCCGACATAGATAACCTGCCCGGCCTGGTCCAGGGCCTTGAGCGGCGGGATGGGTCCGCCGCGGTATCGGAATTCGCTTCCCAGGTCGTCCTCGATGATCAAGGTGTCACGGTCAGCGGCCCAATGCAGCATCTCCAGTTTGCGCTTCAAGGGCATGGCGACCGTCATCGGCTGCTGCTTGGCCGCGGTGACGAAGGCGAGCTTGATCTCCCGATGTGCGACCGTCTCGGGATTTGGGCCTGATACGTCGACATGCATTGGCACGATATTGCAGCCAGCGGACTGGAAAATCGACCGGATGGCCGCCATTCCCGGCTCCTCGAACGCAACCGTATCTCCAGGGTTCAACAGCAGTTCGGCAAGAAGCGTCACGGCGTGGTGCCCACCCAGCGTGGTCACCACTTCCTCCGGTTCACAGCGGATACCGCGGCTTACCGCGATATGGCGGGCAATCTGCTCTTCGAGCAGAGAGGGTTGAAAGATTTCCCGATAGTTGACGATGCGGAAATCCCCCTCCGCATAAACTTCCCTCGTCAGCCGCGACCAGATGTCCACCGGAAACAGCCGGTGATCGGGGCTTGCCATATGGAGATGCTGGGAGCCGTCGTTCAGCGTCAGTGAGGTGCGCCATGTCAGCGCCTGTCCGCGCCGCGACAGCATTTTTTCGAAGCGTCCGGTGGCAGCGTCGTCTGGCTGCCTCCCCACACCCGCTCCGGCCTCCTGCCGCCTCGGAACGGTTTCCACATAGGTGCCGCTGCCCCGCGCGGAGTGGAGATACCCTTCCGCGGCAAGTTGGTCGAGTGCCGTGACCACGGTGAAGCGGGAGACACCGAGGCTTTCCGACAGGACGCGTGATGATGGAATGCGTGTGCCCCCGGCAATTGCGCCCGAAAGGATCATTTCCCGCAGCCCGTCATAAAGCTGGAGATAGAGAGGTCGAGCGCCCTGGCCATCAAGCATGAGCCCGTCCAGACTAAAACCGTCGATTGTTCGGCCCATGCCAGCACTCCACGCAGACGTGCCGGCCCGAAAGTGGACTGGTCATTCTTGCGATTTCTGGACATATACACGGTAATCTTGCCGTTTAGTATTCGCCCCGAAAACGATCGGCCGCGCGGCACGCGCACCGCTGTATCAGGGGAAAAATCGATGGATGAACTAACCTATCTTTCCAAGCTCGTCGCAAAGGGCCGGATGTCGCGGCGCGATTTTCTCGGCCGCAGCGCAGTGCTCGGCCTGGGCCTCGCCGCAGCGGGATCCTTGCTGTCCACGGCCGCACGAGCGGAAGGCCCGGTGCGCGGCGGCACGATCAAGATCGGCATGCAGGGCGGCGCCTCGACGGACAGCCTCGACCCCGGCCTGGCGACAAACCAGGTCAGCGCCATGGTGAACCATCTGTGGGGCGAAACGCTCGTTTGGCTGGCGCCGGACGGCTCGCCCGTCCCGGTGCTCGCTGAAGAATGGACGGCCTCCGCCGATGCCAGGACCTGGACCTTCAAGATCCGGAAGAACGTGCAGTTCCACGATGGCAAGACGCTGACGCCAGATGACGTCGTGGCAACGATCGAACGGCATTCGGACGAGAGCGCGAAGTCCGGCGCCCTCGGCGTTCTCAAGGGTATCCAGACCATCAAGGCGGACGGCGATGCCGTCGTCATCACGCTCAGCGAAGCCAATGCCGATATGCCCTTCCTGATGAACGACTATCATCTGGTCATTCAGCCAAATGGCGGAAAGGACAATCCGGAGGCCGCGATCGGGACCGGACCTTACAGACTGGCCAGCAGCGAGCCGGGCGTCCGCTACAACGCGACACGTTTCGAAAACTACTGGGGGCGCGAAACGGCTGGCTTTGCCGAGCAGGTCGAGATCATCGTCATCAACGATGCGACGGCCCGCATCGCCGCGATGCAAAGCGGCCAGGTTCACATGATCAACCGCATCGAGCCGAAAACGGTCGCCCTGCTCAAGAACATGAAGAAGGTGATGATCAAGAACGTCTCCGGGCGTGGCTTCTATCCCTTCAACATGTTCTGCGACACGGCCCCGTTCGACAACAAGGACCTGCGCCTCGCCCTGAAATACGCCATGGATCGCGAGACGATGATCGATCGTATCCTGATGGGTTACGGAAGCGTCGGCAACGATACGCCGATCAACAAGGCCTATCCGCTCTTCGAGGAGATCGAACAGCGGACCTTCGATCCCGAAAAAGCAGCCTTCCATTTCAAGAAGTCCGGTCATAGCGGTGGGATCGTGCTGCGCACGTCGGAAGTCGCATTTCCCGGCGCCGTCGATGCCGCGGTTCTCTATCAGGAGAGCGCGAAGAAGGCCGGAATCACGATCGATGTGAAGCGCGAACCCGGTGACGGATACTGGTCGAATGTCTGGAATGTCCAGCCCTTCTGCACCTCCTATTGGGGTGGCCGCCCGACTCAGGACCAGATGTATTCCACCGGATACATTTCCTCGGCGGACTGGAACGACACGCGCTTCAAGAACGAGGCTTTCGACAAGCTCGTCGTCGCCGCCCGCGCGGAACTCGATGAGGCGAAGCGGCGCGCCATGTATCGCGACCTCTCGGAAATGATGCGTGACGAAGGCGGTCTCATTTCGCCGATGTTCAACGATTTCATCGACGGCGTCAGCGAGAACATTCTCGGTTGGGAGGACAATCCGGCCGGTGAACTCATGAACGCCGATGCACCGTTGCGTTGCTGGCTGAGCGCCTGACGAACCGCATGTGGCGCACCGCTTCGGGCGGTGCGTCCTTCACTATCAGGGATACATGATGCCGCTTCGCAACAAACTCCTGCTCATCATTCTCGACGGACAGCCGTGGCGCAACGCGCGCCGGCTCATGGGCAACCTGGAAGGCTGGGTCCAGGCCGGCGAGGCGCGCGTCTGGCGCATGCGTTCGGTTCTGCCCTCCACCTCCGCGTCCTGCTACGCCTCGATCCATACGGGGGTCCCGCCGCAGGTGCATGGCGTGCTCTCCAACGAGACGCTGTTTCGCGTGGTACAACCGGACATCTTCTCGGAGGTGACGAAGGCCGGCGGCAAGACAGGCGCCGTCACGCACTCCTTCTGGTCCACCTTCTTTCGCCGCGCGCCCTTCGACATGGTTGAGGACATCGAGTACGACGACGCGGAAGGTCCGATCCATCATGGTCGGTTTCACACCATGGCGGGCTACAACCATCAGAACCAGATGACGCCGAGCGACCTCGACCTGTTCGCGACGCTGACAATGCTGACCGAACGCCACCAGATCGATTACGGCATCCTGCACACCTGTACGCTCGACAGCATGGGGCATCGCTACGGGCACGACTGCTCGCAGATGGACCATGCCTGTTTCGCCATCGACGCGCAGCTTGCCGCCTTCCTGCCGCGCTGGCGCAAGAACGGTTACGAGGTCATCGTGACGGCCGATCACGGCCAGACCGACCGCGGCCATCATGGTGGACATGACCCGGAAATGCAGGATTTCGCTTTCTACTGGTTCGGCGGCGGCGACGGCCCACCCGAGGATACGCTGCTCAACCAGTTGCAGGTCGCACCGACGATCCTGTCACGCCTCGGCGTCGCCGTGCCCACTAGCATGACGCACGCCACCTTCCTCGAATAGAATATCTCCAACCTGGATCGAGCGGAATCTGGTCTGGCCATCGCTAGCGTCGGGGCGACCGCCGGCGGCCGTGAAGCAATGGGAGACGGGCGCGGTTTGGCTCTTCAATCCGCCGATAAGCGCTGCTTCACGCGATGGATGTGGGCGGCGCCGACACCGCAGCAGCCGCCGATCATCGTCGCACCGCTTTCTACCCAGTCACAGGCGAAGCTTGAATAGCGATCATCCGAAAGATCGTCACGAATGGCGTGGAGCGTTTCGTTCGCCGCCCCCTCGTCCTCCGTCGTGAACGCGTTGGCGTAAACGCCGAGCGGAACGGTCCTGCCGGATTCCGCGAGGACACTGCTTGCCACGGCGATGGCGTTTCGCATCACTTCTGGACGGCTGCAATTGAACAAGAGCGCGGCGGCATTCGAACCGGCTATCCAGCGCGCTGCCTTTTCAACACTTTCACCTGAGCGCAAGACGGGCGTCCGCGCCTCGGCCCCGGGGTCGTCCTGCAGCGTGAAAGAAATCCAGAACGGCTTTCCAGTCAGAGCGACGGCCTGCTGGACCGCTTCGGCCTCTGCAATCAAGCTGAGGGTTTCTCCCAGGAACACGTCGACCGAAGCATCCAGCCCCTCTACGAGGACGGAGAGGTAGTCGTGCACACGGTTTGGTTGGAACAGTTGCGGTTCATAGGAGCCGAAGATCGGCGGCAGCGAGCCGGCGACAAGGACCCGGCCGTCACCGGCGGCATCCGCCGCCTCACGCGCCAACTGTCCCGCAAGAGCGATCAGGCGCCTGCCGTCCTCGCGAAAACGGGTCTCGCCGATATGAAATGGCACCAGCGCATAACTGTTGGTCGTAATCACATCGGCGCCCGCTGCGATGAACTCCTCATGCACGCGCCGAACGATATCAGGGCTTTCCATGAGGGCCAGCGCCGACCATTCGGGTTGCCGGAGCGTCGCGCCGAGACGCACCAGTTCACGGCTCATGCCGCCGTCGAGGATCGTGGTTGATGTCATGTTTTTCTCCCAGGTCCGGTATGTGCAATGCGGGTCGGCGCGACCTCAATGCAGTTGGCCGCAGCGAACATATCCATGAGCGCCGACGGTAACAGCCGTTTTAGTAAGCCGGGATGGATATGGCAAATCGCGACGATGGAGACGGAAGCAAGCTGCTGTTGGCCTTGATGTTACGGCTTTTTCCAAAGAGCGGGACATCCGCGCCGCCGCGAGACGCACAAACATCACCGTTTCCAGACGTTTAGCAGGACCTGAATGAACTTTTCAGCCGCCGGCGAAAGCGGCGCGCTGCGGCGGCGGACGATGCCGATGGTTCTCGTGACGACGGGGTCAATGATCGGACGCGTCACCAGATAGGGGTGTTCCTCCTGGGGCGTGGCAAGCCGCGGGAGGACGGATATGCCGAGCCCGGCTTCGACCAGACCGAGCGATGTGTTCAGATGCGTCACCTCGTAGAACCAGTTGAGGCGCAGATTGTGTTTTGCAAGCGCGCCATCCAGAAGCGCCCTGTTGCCGCTGGAGCGGTCGACCACCACCAGGGGATAGCCGTCGAGCTGGCGCCAATGGATCTGATCGAATTCGGCAAGAGGATGGTCCTTGCGCATCGCCAGCACGAACGGGTCGTCGATGAGCGGCTCGAACGACAGGTCCGGATCCGAATTCCCCATCAGATTGATGCCGAACTCGACCTCTCCGCGCGCGACGGCCTGCAGACCTTCATTGGCGGTGAGATCGCGGATGCGAAGCCTTATGTGTGGGTAATCATTGCCGAATGTCTTGATGACCGTTGGCAAAAAATAAAACGCGGCGGTGGGTACACACGCCATCGTGATGAGCCCGCGGCGCTGGGAGCCGCCCTCCTTGAGAGCGAAAAGCGACCCGTCGAACTCCTCGAGCATGCGGCGCACAAGCGGCAGCAGTTCCTGTCCGGTCGCCGTCGGCGCAACGTGCCGGGTGGTGCGATCGAGCAGCGGCGCGCCAATGGATTGTTCCAGTTTTTGGATGCGCCGCGTCAATGCGGGCTGCGAAATATGAAGGGCCTCGGCAGCGCGGTGAAAGCTTTCGAGATCGACGACCGCCTGAAAAGCACGCAGATCAAAAATCTCACAATTTATGCTCATGGCGCATCAATCCCTTCAAACATTGCATTTCACAGCTATCCCACATTTCGCATATTGCAACAAGACACCCGATTAATCCGGGTTACGCAATATTGAGGTGAGGAAATGAACGATCTGATACGCATTCCATGCGTCCTGATGCGCGGAGGCACGTCGCGCGGTCCGTTCTTTCTTGCTTCCGATCTGCCTGCCGACAGAGAACAGCGCGATGCCGTCCTGCTGTCCATCATGGGCTCCGGTCACCCTCTTCAGATCGACGGGATCGGCGGCGGAAATCCTGTAACATCGAAGGTCGCCATCATCGGTCCCGCCAGCGTGGATGGGGCGGATGTCGATTATCTCTTCGCTCAGGTGCGAACCGACAGGCAGATGGTCGACTATTCGCCGAACTGCGGCAACATGCTTGCAGCCGTCGGGCCCTTCGCAATCGAGGCCGGGCTTGTCCAGGCCACCGGAACGAGCACGCTCGTGCGCATTCACAACGTCAACACCAAGAAGATCATCGAGGCCAAGGTACCGACCCGCAACGGCGAGGTGATCTATCTCGGCGACGCGTCAATCGACGGCGTTCCGGGGCTGGCGGCACCGATCGCCCTCACCTTTCTTGACGCAGCCGGCGCGAAGACGGGCAAACTGTTTCCCACGGGAAATCCTTCGGATATCATCCAGGGCATACCCGTGACGTCGATCGATTGCGCCATTCCAATGGTTCTGATGCGCGCGGAAGATGTTGGTGTCACCGGTTACGAAGATGCCGCCTCCCTGTCGGCCAACAGTGAATTGATCGCAAAGCTGGCGTCCATCCGTACGGAGGCCGGGCGCTTGATGGGCATGGGCGACGTATCGGATATGGTGATCCCGAAACCGGTCATCCTTTCGGCGCCGCGAAAAGGCGGCACGCTGTCCGTCCGCTATTTCATGCCGAATGACTGCCATCCTGCTCTCGCGACCACCGGCGCTGTCGGTATCGCAACGGCAGTGGCCAGCATGGGTACCGTCGCTTCGTCGATTGCCGGCGCTACGGAACTGCCGGCCCTGATTCGTATCGAACACCCCGGCGGACGCATCGACGTCCAACTGGAGGTACGAAACGGGGCCACTGTCGCGGGCCTGGTGAGGACCGCAAGACGACTTTTCGAAGGTTATGCCTTCGCAAAGCCCAAAGAGCGTGTGGATCACGCTGCTTAACGCGCTCTGGTGAGGACCGGAGCATTAACGGAGGAAATTCATGCGCAAACTACTTCTGGCGACTGCCGCTGTGCTCGCCCTGACCACTGCCGCCCACGCCGATTCCGTTCGTATGAGCGTCGGCTCCTATAACCTGAACAACCTGCCCTTCCCGGTTGCCGAAAGCCTCGGCTTCTACAAGGAAGAAGGTCTCGACGTGACGATCGAGAACTTCGCCCAGGGCGGTTCCAAGGTGCTTCAGGCGCTGGTTGCCGGCTCGACCGACGTCGCCGTCGGTTTTTACGACCACACGATCCAGATGCAGGCGCAGGGCAAGCACGTCATCGGCTTCATCCAGCTCGCACGCAATTCCGGCCTCGTGCTCGCCGGCAAGAACGACACGGATTTCGACCCGGCCAAGCCGGAAACGATCAAGGGCAAGAATGTCGGCATCACCGCGCCGGGTTCGTCGTCCGACTTCTTCATCCGCTACTATCTCAAGCAGCACGGCCTGACCGACGATGACATCTCGATCATCGGCGTCGGTTCGGGTGCTGCCGCGGTCGCCGCACTCCAGCAGGGCAAGATCGACCTTCTGGTCAACTACGACCCGGCCGCGACGATCGTCGTCGAGCGCGGTCTCGGCAAGATCCTGATCGACGCCCGCAGCGACGAAGGCGCAAAAGCCGTCTACGGCGGCATCTATCCGACGTCCGTGCTCTATGCGAACCAGGACTATATCGAGGCCAACCCGCAGGTCATTCAGAAGGTCACCAATGCGACGCTCAAGGCGCTGCACTGGATGAAGGATCATTCGGCCGAGGAAATCGTCGCCAAGTTGCCGGAGGACTTCGTGTCCGGCGACAAACAGACGTATATCAAGGCCGTCGAGAACGCCAAGGCGATCTTCTCCGAGGACGGCAAGTTCGTTCCGGCCGATCTGGAAACCCCGCTGGCCGTGCTGAAGAGCTTCAACGAAAGCGTCGGCAACGCCACCATCGATCTGGGCGCGACCTACACGAACAAGTTCGTCGAGGCTGCAGGCCAGCCCGCCAAGAACTAAGGAAAACCATCATGTCTATTGCTGCAGCTAAAATCGAGGCTGTGCCGCAGCCCGGTCTGCCCCCGATGGTCACGATCGAAGATGTCACGATGGCGTTCGGGTCGTTCGTCGCAGTCGAGAACGTCAACCTCACCGTTGGAAACGGCGAGTTCCTATCGATCGTCGGGCCGACCGGGTGCGGCAAGTCCACCATCCTCAACGCCATCGCGGGCCTCCTGAAGCCCGCGAAAGGCCAGGTTTCCATCGACGGCGCACAGGTCAAGAGCGTTCAGAACAACATCGGCTATCTCTTCCAGCAGGATGCCCTCCTGCCCTGGAAGACGGCGTTCCAGAACGTCGAGCTTGGCCTGATGTTTCGCGGCGTGCCCGTCGAAGAGCGCCGCGTCAAGGTCATGGCGTGGCTGGAGAAGGTCGGCCTGAAGGGCTTCGAAGGCCGCTTCCCGCACCAGCTTTCGGGCGGCCAGCGCAAACGTGTCCAGATGGCGCAGGCGCTGATCACCGAACCCAAGGTCATTCTCATGGACGAGCCCTTCTCCGCGCTCGACATCCACACGCGCCACCTGATGCAGAACGAACTGCTGCGCCTGTGGCAGGAAGACCGCCGCGCCGTCGTCATGATTACCCATGACCTCGAGGAGGCCATCGCGCTCGGCGACCGCGTCGTCGTGCTGGCGGCAGGTCCGCGCAGCCGCGTCATCGAAAGCTTCGGCGTGGATCTCGAACGTCCGAGAAACGTCTCCGAAATCAAGCTCGACCCGAAGTTCATGACCCTTTACCGCGACATCTGGGCGTCGCTCAGGGGCGAAGTGGAGAAGTCCTATGCAAGCCGTTAACGTACGTCTCATCCAGATCACGCTTCTGGCCGTGATCCTTGGTGGCTGGCAGCTCGGTGTGACGACCGGCGTCATCGACCGCTTCTTCTTCCCGGCTCCGCTCGACATCGTCCAGCAGGTCGTCACCTGGGTCATCGATCCCGGCTTCTACAAGCATGTCGGCATCACGCTCAGCGAAACCGTGCTCGGCTACCTGATCGGTACCGGCCTCGGCGTCGCCGCAGGTGTCTGGCTTGGCCTGAGCCCCTTCACGGCCCGCATCCTCGATCCGTTCATCAAGGCCATCAACGCCATTCCGCGCGTCGTGCTCGCACCGATCTTCGTGCTCTGGCTCGGCCTCGGCCTGTGGTCGAAGGTCGCGCTGGCCGTGACGCTCGTGTTCTTCGTGACGTTCTTCAACGCCATGCAGGGCGTGCGCGAAGTCAACCCGGTCGTCCTGTCCAACACGCGCATTCTCGGCGCACGCCGCTCCGATCTACTCCGCCATGTCTACTTCCCGGCGGCAGCCAGCTGGATCCTGTCGTCGCTACGCACCTCCGTGGGCTTCGCGGTCGTCGGCGCGATCATCGGCGAGTATCTCGGCGCTTCCGCCGGCCTCGGCTACCTGATCGCCCGTGCGGAAGGCAACTTCGATGCGGTTGGCGTCTTCGCCGGGATCATCATCCTTGCGGTGTTCGTCCTGATCATCGACCTGCTTCTCGACGTCGCCGAAAAGCGCCTGATCACCTGGCGCCCCAAGGCCGGCGAAGAACGCCCGGCCTGAGCGAAATACCGGAACATCCAGTCCATGGGCGGCCTTGTGCCGCCCATTTTCTTTTGGAGAGACGCGCGCAAAGCCTGTCAGCTCTGCGCCAAAAGCGCCTTGCCTCGGCTGCGGAAGAGCCAGACGGCGCCGACATTGACCAGAAGAATCCGCACCAACTGGCTGGAGGTGACGAGCGCCACATTGGCATGCAGCGCGAGCGCGACAAGCGACATCTCGGTGGTGCCGCCCGGCGCCAGTGAAAGGAAGAGGACGCTGCGATCGAGACCGGCGAGCGGCGCGATGAGCATGGCCGCGCCCAGGCATATGGTGACCAGGATCGGCAGGAGGCAAAGGCCATGGCGCAGCGAGTGCCACAGCAGCGACCAGTTCGTGCCGATGAAGTTGGAGCCGAGGGACGACCCCAGGATAAGCTGGGCAAGCACGATGCTGCCGGGCGGCGGTGCGGCGGTGGAGGCCCCGCCGAGATGGATGGCAGCGCTTAGAAGCAACGGCCCGATGACGGGCGCGTTCGGAATACCGAACCATCTTGCAATCCACCACCCGACCGCGCCGGCGCCGACAAGCCAGAGCCAGTCTGCAACAACAAGATCGGATGCGCCGTGCTGGAAAATCCGGCTCGACTGCGAATCGACGTGAAATAGCGCCGCAAAGGCGAGCGGCACCACCATGACCAGAAGGAAGATACGCGTGCCGTGTATCAGCGCAATCCGCCGCTCATCACCGCCTGCAAGCCCGCCCTGCAAGGCCATCTCCTGCAAACCGGCCGGCATCCCTGCGAAATAGGCTGTGATGGGATCGAAACCCGCGACGCGGCGCAGGTACTGATAGCCGGCAAATCCGCATAGAATGGTGGTCGACGTGATCGCCCCGACGAGCATCAGCAAGGTGCCGATCTCCGTGAAGGCAGACGGCTGAAAAGCCGATCCAAGCATGACCCCGAGAATGGCCGCGAAGGGCGGACGGATCGCCCGCGTCCGGGCAAGAGGCGCACCCGACAAAGCGGCAATCATTGTCACGGTCATTCCACCCAACATCCAAGGTAAAGGCAGATGGAGCCGATAAAAGAGCCAGCCGCCGGCTGCCGCAAGGGCAAGCGTCAACGCGATACGCCATGACAGCACGGAGCGAAGGAAGCTGGTCACCATGTCAATCATCTTCCTGCACCCACCTTTCCCTATGGTCAGACGTCATGCGGTACCGTCACCTCACCGAGCGCGAGCAGCCGCGTTTCCCACGTCCGCCAGCCTATGGTGGTTCAGCGGCAGGACGTCCATGCGGAAACACGGCCCTGCGGAGGTCCTGCCACGGAAGAGAAGAAGCCGTATGGCGCGTTGCGACAATGCAAAGTCCTCCTATGCGGGCATGCGCGTGTTATGCCCGATGGAAAAATGCTGAGACAAAGCCCCTCAAAGCAGGCGGATCAGCTCAACGCGTCGCGGATATGGCGACGATAGCCTGGCCTTTCGGCGAGCCGTTCAGCGTAGGCCACCAGGTTGGTGAACCCCTCGCCTGCCTCGGGCAGCCGGAACCAACGGTAGACGGAGGGTGCCGCAACGATATCGGCGAGCGACAAGGCGTCGCCGGCAAGGAAGCGCGAACCCGCCAGCAACTCGTCCATGGCCGTGACCGCCGCGAGCACAGCCGGCAGGTCTCCATCACCGGACCGCCCGGCCGAACGGGCCTTGCGCAGTCGCGTCAGCGGCGGCGTCAAGGAAAGCGAGGCCCAGTCCATCCACCGGTCCACCATGCTGCGTTGTGCATGATCCTGGGGCCACAGTTCCGTCGGCCCGTGTCGGCCTGCCAGATAACGGAGTACCGCGTTGGATTCCCAGACGACCGCCTCGTCGTCGCGCAGTACCGGCACCTTTCCGAACGGATTCATCGCCCGGAATTCCGGCGTGTCCGTGGCGCCGAAGCCGCGCCCCGTGAGGATGAGATCGTAGTCCAGGCCGAGTTCGTCCAGCAGCCAGAACACCTTGGCGCTGTTGGAAGAGTTCGGGCGCCCGTAAACCGTCAGCATTATGCGTCTCCCTTACCGGAAAGGCGGGCCATGAGCGGCCCGATGGGTGTGTTGGCGTCGAGCGCGAGGAAGGCGCGATAGACGTCTCCCGCATCCTTATCGCCGAGGCTCGCTGCGGCGCAATCGACGAACTTGTCGCAAAGCTCGTCATCCGACATCGGATTGGCCGGGCCGCGGCCGAAGTTGGTGGATGCGCCGTCCTCGAAGACACGGCCGTCCTTCATCACCACGCGCACGTCGCCACGATAGGCATCGGCATCCTGATGCGCGCGGGCGGTTATGCGCGGCAGCAGCGATGCGACGTCCGATGTCAGGAAATACCCATCCTCGAAATCACCGAGGCGAATCCGGCCTGCCGTCAGCGCCTTGGCGGTCAGGAACTGGACACTGAACTTCGCATCCAGTCCCGAGCGTGGCTCGGGCCGGTTGGTATGCGCAAGGCGACGTTCGTGCGTGCGGGTCTCGATCGTCTCAATGGCGTCGGCCGCGAGGAGGCCTTCCCGCGCGACGATGCACAAAGCGGCGTCGATGGCCGAATGGGCGCTTCCGCAGCAAGGATGCTGTTTGATCGCAATGCCGGGCTGCAACACTTCCAGCTGGCCGTCCCAACCCTCCAGGATGGCGTCGGCGTCATAGGTGCCCGGGCCGTTGAACAGGTTGAAGAATCCGTAATTGTGCTCGAAGGCCTCGAGATTCGCGGTCATCCCGCGACGTGTGACAAGGGCGGCGATGATGCCGTTGTGTGCGGCCTGGCCGACATGCAGCGGCTTCACAGGCGTGCCGAAATTCGATTTCAGGCCTGAGGCCATCGAAACCGCGACGGCAAGAGCGGTTGCCATCTGCTCCTCATCGAAGTCGAACATGCGGCTGGCGGCGGCGGCGGCACCGAAGACCCCGAGCGTCGCGGTCGGGTGCCAGCCCTTCTCGTAATGGTGCGGAAGCAGACCCCGCGCCAGACGGGTTTCGACCTCGACAGCGGTGATCCAGGCTTCGAGCGCCTTGCCGGCGGGCAGGTCGAGCGCCTCGGCCAATCCCAATACGACGGGCACGATGGGAGCCGAGGGATGCCCGCCCATCGTGGTCGAGCAATCGTCAAAATCAAGCGCATGCGCCGCCGTGCCGTTGACGAGCGCGGCATGCAGCATGGAAGCGCGACGCCCGTCTCTGCCCCACAGCGTTACCTGGCCCGGTGCCGCATCGCATTCAAGCACCGCCTCCAGCGCATCGAGATAGGGCGCGTCGGCACCGGCCAGCGCGACGCCGACTGTATCGGCAAAGGCGCGGCGCCCGATGTGAACGGCTTCTTCTGGGACAGTTTCAAGGCGGATCGAAAGCGCCCGGCGGGAAAGTTCGCGTGCAAAACTCATGTCTCTGGTTCCTTCGGATATCTTCAGAGCGTGGCGGCTTCGATGGCGGCCGTCAGGTCCGCCATACGCGGCAGATCGTCCAGGCGCATCAACTGGCCAAAGATTTCAGCTGCGCCGTCATCGGAAAGGCTGCGACGGGCGCAGTCGATGAATTTCACCTCCAGCATGTCCTGCGGAAGCGGGGCTTCCGGGCCGCGCCCGAGCGGAGCGGCCACCGTCTGGCGCAGTACCGTGCCATCCTCCAGCGTCACCACGACCTCCGCGCCATAATCGTTGGCGTCGTCGTCATGAGGCTCCATGCGGATCAGGCCCATGACACGCGTAACAGCGGGATCATGAAGCGCTGCGTCCTCGAAATGGTCCAGCAGCACCGCGCCGTTCACCAGACCGCGCGCCACCGCATAGGGCAGCGAAAACTTGGCATTGAGGGCGCTTGTCGCAGGATTTCGCACATGCGGCAGAAGGCGGCGGGGATGCATCCGCACCAACACGTCCGTCACCGCTGCGGTGTTACCGAGCGGGCCGTCATGAAGCTGGATCGCCGCGTCGATCGCGCCGTGAACGCTATAGACGCAGGGGTACTTCTTGATCGAGATGCCGGGCGCGAGCAGGTCGAGCGGCTGCGCCCATCCGGCAAGCATCCGGTCGATATTATAGTTGCCGGCGCCATTGAACACTTCCAGGAATCCTTGCGGGTGCTCCAGCGCAACCGGCGAGCCGGTCACGCCCTTGGAGGCCATCAGCGCGGCGAACAATCCATTTCGCGCGGCGATACCGGCATGCAACGGCTTGGTCGATGTGCCGAAATTGGCCTTCAGACCGGAGGCGAGAGAGGCGGAGATCGAGATCGCATTGGCGATCTCGTCCTGCGAAAGCCCCATCAGCACGGACGCGGCGACAGCGGCCCCGAAGATGCCGAGCGTCGCGGTCGGGTGCCAGCCCTTCTCGTAATGCTGGAAATTGACGCCCCGTGCAAAGCGCGTCGCCGCCTCGACACCAATAATATAGGCATCGACGAACGCCTTGCCGCTCGCGCCCCTCATCTCGGCAAGCGCCAGCAAGCCCGGCACGATGATGACGGTCGGGTGGCCCGACAGGGACTTCGACGTGTCATCATAGTCCAGCGCATGACCGGCCGTGCCATTGACGAAGGCGGCATCGAGCATGCCGAGCCTCTCGTGGCGACCAAGGACGAGGCACGCGCCCGCCCCGTAGAGCTCCGGCATGCGGGCAGCGTCCGTTGTCTCGGTTGGCGCGCCCAGCAAGGTGCAGCCGATCATGTCGGCGATGGCATTGCGCGCCCACTTCACAGCGTCCGGGTCGAAGCCGTTCGGGTCAAGCGCGACGACACGCGCGGCAAGTTCGCGGGAGAGAGACATCGGCAATCACCTTTCGTTGGCCGCGCGCGAGGCGGCACGGTGCTGGGTGGTGGAAACAGGCTGCATCAGGCTTGTGAGACTGCGTAGCGAGGGCTGGTCGGGCAGCGCGATGAGGGACATGTAGAGGCGTTCCGACATGTCGGGCGAAAGGACACGTCCGGCGCAATCGTCAAACTTCGCGCGGAACTGGGCCTCGGTCATCGGATTGGACGGGCCCCGACCCATGGCAACGCTTGCGCTGGCCGTCAGGCTGCGGCCATCGGCAAGACGCAGCGTGACGTGGCCGAGCGACAGGTCGCCTTCCTCATGGGCAACAAGCCGAACGCGTGCAGCAAGCGCCGATGTCGCACCGTCGGAAAGCAGCGGCTCCTCGAAATCCGCGAAGCCGACAGTACCGGCGATCAGAGCCCGCGCCGTCAGATATTGGGTCGAGAACTTGGCATCCAGGCCGTCACGCGGCTTTGGCCGGTCGATGTTTCGCAGACGGCGCGCATGCAGCGCAACTTCGACCTCCGCGATATCACCGACGGCGACGGTGGCACGCAGCTCGCAGGCCGCGTCGATAGCGCAGTGGATGAAGGCGCAGCAGGGATACTGCTTGATCGCAATACCCGGTGACAGAAGCGCGAAGTCCCTGCCCCAGCCATCCAGAGCGGGCGCGATATCGGTCGTGACGCCACCATTGAAGGCCGCCATGAAACCAAATTTGTGTTCCAGCACGGCTGGTCCCGCGGTGAAGCCTTTCTCGGCCAAAAGCGCCGCTTGCAGGCCGTTGCGGTTGGCCTGGCCGGCATGCAACGGCTTCGTCATCGTTCCCGAGTTCGCCCGAAGACCCGCCGCGCAGGACGCCGCGATCCCGATGGCGGTCGCCATGCGTTCGGGTGTGAGCCTCAGTAGCCGCCCGGCCGCGACCGCCGCGCCGATCACCCCGAAAGTAACGGTCGGATGCCAGCCACGATCGGCATGGGCAGGGTTGGACAAACGTGCGATGCGGATTTCAGCCTCGACGCCTGCAACATAGGCCGTCAGAAGATCGGTGCCATCGCAGTCAAGCTGGTCGCCCAGCGCCAGAAGCGCCGGAACGATCGAGACGGACGGATGGCCGTCCATTTCGAGATTGCAGTCGTCGAAATCGAGTGCATGCGCGGCAATGCCGTTGATCTGCGCGGCATCGAGCGGATGTAGTCGCCCTTGCCGACCGAGAAGCGCGGACGGGCCGGCAGCGGCGGGCAGAACGGCGCCGGCAAGATGCACGACGTCCTCGTCGGCACCGGCGATCCCGCAGGCGACAGTATCGGCGAAAGCGCGGCAAGCCCAGTCGCGGGCCGCGACGCTGAGGTCAGCAAAGCTCAGGCCTGCGGCGCGCGCCGCAAGCTCAGGCGTCAAAGACGTCACGGAAATCTCCTGTCTTTCAGTGTGGCCCGCCGTCGGGGCGAGCCGTAAGCGTCAGTGTTTGAGGATCTGGTCGAGGAAGGTGCGTGTGCGCTCCTCGCGCGGATTGCCGAAGAATTCCTCGGGCGGCGCGCTTTCGACCATCCGGCCGTCGGCCATGAAGACGACATTGTCCGCAACGGTACGGGCAAAGCCCATCTCGTGCGTCACGACGATCATGGTCATGCCGCTTTGCGCAAGCTCGATCATCGTATCGAGTACTTCCTTGATCATCTCGGGATCGAGCGCCGAGGTCGGCTCGTCGAACAGCATGATCTCAGGCTCCATGCAAAGGGAGCGGGCGATGGCCACGCGCTGCTGCTGTCCGCCGGACAGCTGCAATGGATACTTCCGCGCCTGCTCGGGAATGCGGACCTTGCGCAAGAAATGCATGGCAAGGTCTTCAGCGTCGGCCTTCTTCATCTGGCGGGTGAGCATCGGCCCGAGGGTCAGGTTCTCAAGAACCGTGAGATGCGGGAACAGATTGAAGTTCTGAAACACCATGCCGATGTTGCGGCGGATGGCGTCGATGTTCTTCACATTGTCCGTCATCTCCAGGCCTTTGACGAAAATCCGGCCTTCCTGGTGTACTTCCAGGCGGTTGATGCAGCGAATGAGCGTGGACTTGCCGGAACCGGACGGTCCGCAGACCACGACGCGTTCGCCCTTGCGGACATCGAGGTCGACGGCGCACAGCACCTGGAACTGGCCATACCATTTGGAAACGTTGTGCAGGCTGATGATCGGGGCGTCTGCCGCCTGCATGGACGTGGACTGGGACATGAATATCTCCGATTTCGACTGTCAGACGCGGCCGCTGGCGATCCACTTCTCCACCTTGCGCGCATAGAGCGAGAGCGCATAGCCGAAGAAGAGATAGACAGCCGCGACGAACAGGTAGGCCTCGACGTAGAACTTGCGCCAAAGCGGATCCTGCATGACAGCCGTGGTTGCGGTGAGAATATCGAACAGGCCGATGATGATCACGAAGGACGTGTTCTTCATGGCGGCAATGATGTGGTTCGTGATGGCCGGCAGGCAGATGCGCAGCGCCTGAGGCAGGATGATGCGCGTGGTCGTCTGCCAATAAGTCAGGCTGAGCGACGCCGCGGCCTCGTACTGACCACGCGGAATGGCCTGGAGACCGCCACGGATCACTTCCGCCTGGTAGCAGGCGAAGAAGATCGCAATGCCGATCGTGATGCGCAACAGCTTGTCCACCTGGACGCCTGCCGGCAGGAACAGCGGAAAGACGTTTACGGCCACGAACAGGATGGTGATGAGCGGAACACCGCGCAGCGCTTCGATAAAGACGACCGAAACGCCCCTGGCGACGGGGAGCGGCGCACGTCGGCCGAGTGCAAGCAGCACGGCAACCGGCATGCCAAACAACACGGTGCCCGTAAACAGCAGCATGGTGAGCGGCAGGCCACCCCATTCCGATGTCGGTACATAGCGGAGACCGAGGACACCGCCGAACATCAGCACGCCGATGGACACGGCTGCCACACACCATAGCGGAACGAGAAGACGCAAGTTCCAGTTGCGCGGCATCAGCGAGAAAACGACCGTTCCGAGATAGATGGCCATCATCAGGACCAGCCGCCAATGCTCATCATAGGGATAGAGCCCGAACAGCATCGGCCGGTGCTTTTCGACGATGACCGCCCAGCAGGCACCCGTGGCGGCACGGCATACCTCGGGATCGGATGTAAACCAGACCGCGTTGATCACACCCCAATCCAGAACGAACCAGAAGAAGCGCAGCAGCACGGCGGCCGTAATAACGGTCAGGAGGGTCTGCCAGACGGAGCTGAACAGATTCCGTTTCAGCCAGTCGCCGGCGGACATGCGGGCAAGTGGATCATAGACGGCGGTTGCGAGCGGAGTTTGCGAGGAAGCTGCCTTCATCCTACCGCTCCTTGATCGCCACGAGGCGGTTGTAGGTGTTCATGAGAAGCGACGTCACGACGCTGATGATGAGATAGACCGTCATCATCACGGCGATGGCCTCGACCGCCTGGCCGGTCTGGTTCATCACCGTGTTGCCGATGTTCACGAGGTCGGGATAGCCGACGACGACGGCAATGGAGCTGTTCTTGATGAGGCTGACATACTGGCTCGTCAGCGGCGGCACGATCACGCGCAGCGCCTGCGGCAGAACGACGTAGCGCATGATGAAGCGCGGACGAAGCGCGATGGATCGCGCGGCTTCGACCTGCCCCCTGGGCGTTGCCTCGATGCCGGCGCGGACGATCTCGGCGATGAAGCCGGAAGCGTAAAGCGAGATCCCCGTCATCAGCGCCACGAATTCGGGGCTGATCGTGTAACCGCCGACGAAACTGAAGCCTTTGCGCTCGGGGAAGCTGATCAGGTGCGGAGCACCGAAGGCAAGCCACACGATGAGCGGCAGGCCGATAATGACGGCAACGCTCGGCCACAGCATATCGACGTGCTTGCCGGTCGCCTCGCGATGGCGTCGCGCCCATCGATCGCCGACAGCGGCCAGCACGATACCGGCAACGAGGGCAAGCAACATCCATCCATGCGCGGGGTCGGCGACCGGGGTCGCAAAGGTCAGGCCCCTGTTGCTGAGGAAACCCAATCCCCATAGATCGAGGGCCTGACGCGGCGCAGGCAGGTTGCGGGTGACCGCCGCCCAAAAGATCACCTGAAGGATGACCGGGACGTTGCGAACGATTTCGACATAGCCCGTTGCGATGCGCTGCAGCAGCCAGTTATTCGAGACACGGGCAATTCCAACCGAAAAGCCGATGATGGTGGCAAGAACGATGCCCGCTGCCGAGACGCTGAGCGTGTTCAGAAGGCCGACCAGCAAAGCGCGGGCATAGGTGTCACGCGCGGAATAGTTGATCAGCGCCTCGCCGATCTCGAACTGAGAGACTTCCTTCAAAAAGCCGAAACCCGTCGCGATGTTCTGGCGCTGTAGGTTTTCGACCACGTTATGATAGAGGAACAGCCCGATGAAGATGACGGCAGCCGCAAGCGCGATCTGGTAGGCTGCGGCGCGGAAGCCCTCACTGTAGAGCAAGTCTTTCGGCCTGCGGGCGGAGGGCCGCCCGCCGCGCGCCGGAGTGGCATCGATCATATGATATCTCCAGTGGATCTGCGTGCGTGGAGTCCGCGCCCCTCGGGGCGCGGCTCGACCGGCTTATTGCATCGGCAAACCGTAGAGCAGGCCGCCCTCGGTCCACAGCACGTTCTGCTCGCGATCCAGCGCCACCGGGCTATCCGGGCCAAAGTGGCGCATGTAGATGTCCTTGTAGTTGCCCACCTGCTTGACGATGTCGTAGGCCCACGTATTGCTAACGCCGAGCTTGGTGCCGTTGTCGCCGATGACGCCAAGCAGCGTCTGGACATCAGGGTCCGTCGAGGACTTCATTTCGTCGACATTGGCCTGCCCAACGCCCATTTCCTCGGCATTGAACGTCGCGTAGACGACCCACTTGATCAGGTCGTACCACTGGTCATCGCCCTGGCGCACCGCCATGGCGAGCGGCTCCTTGGAGTAGATGCCTGGCAGGAGAACGTGGTCGTCAGGATTTTCCGTGTCGACCGCGCGCACGCCCGGAAGCGCTGCCTTGTCCTTGGTCAGAGCATCGCAGCGGCCGGTCACATAGGCATCGACCAGTTGCTTGTTGTTTTCGATGACGACGGGCGTGTACTTCATGCCGCGCGCGGCGAAGATCTGGGCCACGTTGCGCTCCGTGGTCGAGCCCGGCGCCATGCAGATTGCGGCACCGTCGAGGTCTTCGACCTTGGCGATGCCGTCATCCTTGCGCACCAGGAAACCGGTTCCCGTGTAGAAGATCGGCGGAGAGAAATTGAGGCCCAGCGCCGTATCGCGGCCGAGCGTGGCCGTCACGTTGCGCGCCAAGACGTCGACTTCACCCGACTGGATGGCGGGGAAACGTTGCTGCGAGGACAGGGCAACGAAACGCACCTTGTTCGCATCGCCGAAAATCGCGGCTGCGACCGCATGGCAGAAGTCCACTTCGAAGCCGCTCCACTTGCCCTGGCTGTCGGGCGCGGCAAAGCCGTGGCGCGCCGGGTGGACGCCGCACAGGACCTCTCCACGCGCCTTGACGGCGGCAAGCGTATCGCCCGAATTCGCCTGCGCGGCCGGGACGCCAAGAGCGCCAGCCACGACACCCGCCAAGACGGAGCGTATAACAGCCTTCAACATTGTCATGTCTTCTCCTCATCGTTCCCCAGGGCAGCGGGCTTTAGGCCTCGCCATGCGATTGACGCCCAATGGCTTACTGTATACATATGTATCCAATGGTATGCAATAGACATCGATTACCCTCGGGGAAAATGCTTATGAAGATCGACGATCTGGGTCTGGACACCCGCCTGGCGCATTGCGGACGCTCGCCCGCAGACCATTCCGGCACCGTCAACACACCGGTCTACCGCGCGTCCACAATCCTGTTTCCCAACCTTGCGGCCCTCGATGCGAAAGAGAGCGCGCGACTGCGTTACGGTCGCCGCGGAACCCCCACCACGCACGCTCTTGAAGACGCGATCTGCGCCCTGGAGGGAGCGGACAAGGCACTCGTTACGCCCTCCGGTGTCAGTGCGATCAGCATCATACTGATGAGCTACGCCGAGCCGGGCGCGCATTTCCTGGTGACCGACAGTGCCTACGGCCCCACGCGAAAGTTCTGTGAGTTCACGCTGAAGAAGTTCGGCATCGAAACCACCTATTACGACCCGACCATCGGTGCAGATATCGAAACCCTTATTCGCCCCGAAACAAAGCTGATCTGGATGGAATCGCCCGGCTCCCAGACCTTCGAGGTCCAGGACGTGTCTGCCGTCACCGAAGTCGCGCGGCGCCGCGGCATCGTAACCGTCATCGACAACACATGGAGCGGCGGCTACTTCTGTCAGCCGATCTCGCAGGGCGTCGACATATCCGTGCAGGCCGGAACGAAATATATTTCGGGACATTCGGACCTCATGCTCGGCACGATTGCGTGCCGGGAGTCGGAATATGACCGTCTGCGCGAGGCCTATCTGCGCTTCGGTCTCTGCGTCGGACCGGACGATGCCTTTCTCGCCCTGCGCGGCCTGCGCACGATCGGCGTACGCATGGCCCAACACCACGTCAACGGACTGGAAGTTGCGCGCTGGCTGGGCGAGCAGGACGAGGTGCTACGCGTGATGCATCCGGCCCTGCCTGAAGATCCCGGCCACATGCTGTGGCAACGTCATTTCACCGGGGCCTCGGGCCTGTTCGGCTTCGTCATACGCACTGTCGATCGGACGGCACTGGCCCGCATGTTCGACGGGTTCACCCTCTTCGGCATGGGATCGAGCTGGGGTGGCTTCGAAAGCCTGATGGTGCCAAGCAACCCCTCCGTTTACCGCACCGCCACGACCTGGGAGCCCGGCGGACAAACGATCCGCATCCATGTCGGGCTGGAAAACCCGGCCGACCTCATTCGCGAGATACGCCAAGGGCTTGATCGTCTGCGGTGACAGCCGCTTGCATCTGCGGCTAATGTTCGACGACATTTGTAGTGCGGCGGAAAAAACGTCTGTATAGGGGCAAGGAGGTCACCCGCCATCGGCGGAAGGCCACACTTGAAAGGCATGGATATTCGCATGAAGCAAGTGTTGGAGCCCAACGCAGCGCGCCGCAACCCGCTTGACCATATTCTCGATCTTATCGAGAGCGGCGAACTGCGTCCGGGAAGCCGGCTGACCGAAACCGATCTGGCACAGCGCCTCGGCATCAGCCGGACTCCGGTGCGCGAGGCACTTCACCGTTTGCACACGATGGGACTGGCCGAGCACGGCCCGCAACGCGGGTTGATCATCGCACACCCAAGCGTCGATCACATTCGCCAGCTTTTTGCCGTTCGTGAGGGGCTTGAGGGCATGGCAACCCGTCTGGCCGCAGAGCACGCATCCCGCGCGGAAGTCAATCTGCTGCGGGAAATGGTCATGCAGGACCGCGATCTTACCGATCCCCAGAAGCTTCTTGCCCGCAACAAGCTGCTGCACAGGCAGATCGTGCAGGCCTCGCACAACAAGTTCATGGTGGAGGCGCTCAGCAATCTGCGTGTCCACCTGAGCCTCCTGCCCGGCTCGACATACACGAGGGCCGACCGCGTACAGTCCGCGCAGGCCGAGCACGAGGAAATCGTGGACGCAATCGCACAAGGTGATGGCGATCGCGCCGAACGAGCCGCACGCCTGCACATTTCCGAGGGTTTTCAGATACGTCTGAAAATGCTGGCGGAGGGAAGCGACGATTGAGGTTCCAACGGCCACGTGGTTTGGCAAACTGCCGGCCGCACCAGGCATTTGGTGCTTTCAGCCGCTTTGGAACACGAAAGCGATCAACGCATGTCGTAAGCTAAAGCACGTACCTCAGCATCATTTCCAGCCCGAGAAGCGCGAGCGCGATCAGGAAGCAGCGCTTGAACGTTGTGGGGGTAACGCGCCGTCTGACAGACTGCCCCGCCCACATGCCGAACAGTGCCGGGACAACGGCGGCCGATGAGAGCAGGAGCGTATGCGTCTCAAAGACGCCGCGTGATCCCAACGCAGCGGCGAGCGCGATGGTGGATACCGTAAAGGAAAGGCCGAGCGCCTGAACGAGGTCATCCCTTCGCAGTCCAAGGGCTTGCACATAGGGCACGGCAGGAATGACGAACACACCCGTCGCGCCGGCGATAAGGCCCGTCACGCCTCCGACAAGAGGCGAGAGCCAACGTTCGTCCTGCGGGCGGACCTGAAAGGGACGCGCGAAGAGGGTGTAGACGGCATAGGCCGCAAGCGCGAACCCGAGCATGAAGGTGCTGAGGCCCGTTTCCCCGTTTTTCAGAATTGAGGAGCCGGCGAATGTCCCCAGCATCACGCCTGCCATCATGGTCCAAAGACGTCGTACAATGACCATGACGCTCGGCCCTGCCAGCAGCTGCCAGACATTTGTCACGAAAGACGGGACGATGAGCAGGGCGGCGGCCGCGAGCGGCGAGAACAAACCACCGAGCACGCCCATTGCCACGGTCGGAAGGCCCATGCCGGTGACGCCCTTGACGATTCCGGCGACAAAGAACGTGGCGGCAACGGCGATCAGCAGAGAGTTTGACAGGTCGATCATTTCTTTTCGATACCCGAATAGGAAACCCCGGCAATGCGCCTTTGCCGTATCCAGCCTTCGGCTGGACCGAAGCCTGGCTCGGTTGTAACATCAAGACATGCGCTTTGATTTCACCGATCTTCGGCTGTTCCTCGCCGTCGCCGATGCCGGCAGCATTACGCACGGGGCATCTGCCGTCGGGCTTTCGCTTGCTGCTGCGAGTGATCGCCTGCGCGAAATGGAGATCACGGGGCAAGTCAAGCTCATGGAACGGGGCCGCCGAGGCGTGGCTCTGACGGAGGCGGGCGAGGCACTGTCCCATCACGCCCGCGAAATCCTCAATCGGGCCTCCGTCATGCGCGGGGACATGGCACGCCACGCAAAGGGTATACGAGCGACGATCCGCCTGCATGCCAACACGGCCGCCATCGCGGAAGTCCTCCCGGCACGCCTCATTCCCTGGGTCGCGATGCATCAGCAGGTCGATATCGATCTGCAGGAGCGCCAAAGTCACGAAATCGCCCGAAGCGTTGCAGCAGGTTTCGCCGACATCGGCGTGTTGTCCGATGCCGCTGCCACGGATGGGCTGCGGCTCAGGCCCTTCACCGTGAGCAGGCTTGTCATGGTGTCGGCGCAGTCGCATTGGCTTGCGCAGGAGAAGGACGTTCCGTTCTACAAGGTGGCCGACGAGTATTTCATGGGATTGGAAAACGGCGCGTTGCAGGATCACATCGACCTTCAGGCCGACAGGCTTGCGGTGAAGCTCCGATACCGGATCCGGCTGCGCACATTCGAGTCCATATGTTCCGCGGCTGCCGCCGGTATCGGCGTGGCGGTCGTTCCCGAGACGATCGCCCGACGATGCAGGCGCTCGGATGCGCTTGCCATCACGCCGCTCGTAGACAGCTGGGCGAAGCGGTATCTTTCGGTCTGCATACCCGCAAACCTCGACATCACGCCGATGACCCAGGACCTTTTCGAGCATCTGGCAAAGGCGTGACAGATGAGAGGCTTGGCTTCACCGAGCCTCCTCTTCCACATCCCATGGACGGGGTCTGCCGGGTGTCAGCCTCGTTCGGGAAAGAGTGTCTTCAGGCCCTCGGGCGACGGCGTGGCGATGCCGCGCTCGGTGATGAGGCCGGTGATGAGGCGGGCGGGCGTGACGTCGAAGGCGGGGTTGGCGGCGGGGCTGCCTTCCGGCGAGATGCGCACGCTGGCAATCGAGCCGTCGGCGGCGCGGCCCTGCACGAAACTCACCTCGTCGGCGGTGCGCTCCTCGATCGGGATTTCCTTGACGCCGTCATGCACCGTCCAGTCGATGGTGGGTGACGGCAGCGCGACATAGAAGGGCACGTCGTTGTCGCGTGCTGCGAGCGCTTTCAGATAGGTGCCGATCTTGTTGCAGACGTCGCCGTTCGCCGTGGTGCGGTCGGTGCCGACGATCACCATGTCGATATCGCCATGCTGCATCAGATGGCCGCCGGCATTGTCGACGATCAGCGTGTGCGGAACGCCGTGTCCATTCATTTCCCAGGCGGTGAGATAGGCGCCCTGGTTGCGCGGGCGGGTCTCATCAACATAGACGTGGACGGGGATGCCCGCCTCGACGGCCATGTAGATCGGCGCGGTCGCCGTGCCGTAGTCGACCGTTGCGAGCCAGCCGGCATTGCAATGGGTAAGGATGCGCACGGGCTCGCCCGGCTTCTTGTTGGCCGCGATCTTGCGGATGACATCGAGGCCGTTGGCGCCAATGGCGCGGTTGAGCTCGATATCCTCTTCGGCAATCTCGGCGGCGCGCACATAGGCGGCACCGGCGCGCTGGTCTTCCGGCAGCGGGGCGAGATGATCACGCATCGCATTGAGCGCCCAGCGAAGGTTGATGGCAGTCGGGCGGGTCTCGTTCAATTCTTCCCAGACAGCATCGAGATGCGCATCGGACGGATCCTGCGCCATGGCGATGGCGACGCCATAGGCCGCGGTGACGCCGATCAGCGGCGCGCCGCGCACCCACATATCCCGGATGGCGACGGCGACATCGGCAACCGTCTGGAGCGTGACGACACGGAATTCATGCGGCAGCCAGCGCTGGTCGATGATGTCGACGGAGCGGCCATCCTCGTTAAGCCAGATCGTACGGTAATGGCGTTCTTCGACTTTCACGCGATGATCTCCTTTTCAAGCCGCTCCACCGTCTCGCGGATATCGCGAAGACCGTGGATGCGCTGCCGGTTGACGGCGAGGTGACGCCCGAGCTTCAGGGCCTTGCTTTCGCCGGACGCGCGGCGGTCGGGGTCGGCGATGGTTTCGAAATCGGCATTGTGGGCAAGGCCGAGGATACGGCGGTGGATCTCGATGCCGGCAAAGCCCAGCATCTCGCACCAGATCTCATCGATGACGATGGTAAGCGCCTGTTCGGCGGCGAGTTGGTCGTTGCGATCCTCGAAGAGGCTGGCCTGATAGAGGATGCCCTTGCGCTCGGTGCGCCAGAGATGGGAAAATTCCGCGCGAAACGTCTCCCACAGCGTATCGATCGTATCGAGCAGGTAGGCGCGCATGCCGTCGCGCGCACCGGGGGATGCCTCGTGGCCGGCCTGCGAAAAATAGCTCATCCAGAAATTGGCGATCAGCATGCCGACGTCGAAGCTGATCGGGCCGTAGAAGGCGAACTCCGGATCGATGACGCGGGTCTCGTCGTCGGTCACCATGACGGAACCGGTGTGCAGGTCGCCATGGCAGAGCGTCTCGGCCTTGGCGGCGAACAGATGCTTCAGCCGCTGTGCTTCGACCTTGAGGTCACGGTCGGCGCGCAGTTCGGCGACTAGCGGATCGAGCTGCGGCGTTGTGTGGCGATTCAGTTCAGCTTCGAAATAGGGATCGGAAAAGACGAGGTTTTCCGTGATGTCGCAGAGCTCGACATTGTCGGAAAACAGCGCGACATCCGCCTTCTTCTCGCGTGTGACCATGGAAAGATCGGAGCCGCGGAACAGCGTGCGGGCGACGAACAGGCCGAGGTCCCGGCCGATCTTCGGCAGGGCGCGCCCGTCGATCAGCGCGCGGCGCAGGATGACATGCGGCGTCAGGAACTCCATGACGATGATGGCCTGCGCCTCGTCGAAGAACAGGATCTCCGGCACCATGCCGGGGTCGCGTGCGCCCTGGCGCTTCAACGCGTGATATTCGAAGAAGGAGCGCTTCAGCGGCAGCGGCCAGCTCTCGCCGACGAGGCGCACATAGGGCAGCGCCTGCTTGACGATGACAGCGCCCGTCTCTCCCGTGACGATGAAGACCAGATTGAGGTTGCCGTCGCCGACTTCCTTGATCGTCCAGCGCGACGAATCGTTGCCGATCCTCTCTTTCAGGGCGGCGTTGCCGCCAAGCCTTTCCGGCAATGTCTCGGCGCTCAGCGCCTCGAAGACGGGACTGTCCATGATGTTCTCCTCCTGCGCACGGGGCTGCCTCCATTGCCTGCCGCCATGCCGTCTGTGCCCACAGCTAAGGCATCATTCTGTCAATTGTCAACGACCTTGACATTTGATGAGAGCCTATCCTAACGTGGCGTCGATGGGAGGATTGAATGAGCGAACAGGCAGTGTTTCGCATTGAGGGCGTGCGCAAATCCTTTGGCCCGGTTCCGGTGCTTCAGGGTGTGGACCTCGACCTCAAGGCAGGCGCAGTGACGGTTTTGATGGGCGCCAACGGCGCCGGCAAATCCACGCTCGTGCGCATCGTTTCGGGCGTCTACACAAAGGACGCCGGCACGATCACGCTGGCCGGTGCCGCCTTTGAACCGGCAACGCCGGCCGAGGCGATTCGCGCCGGTGTCGTCACCGTGCACCAGAATATCAATGACGGTGTGGTCGCCGATCTCGATGTCGCGACCAACCTGACGCTCGACCGGCTGAACGGGCGCGGCGCGCGGCTGTTCTTCAACCCGCGCCGGGTGCGCCGCGAGGCCGCCGCCGTCGCCTCCCGCATGGGCCTGTCGATCGACCTTGCCGCCAACATCAACGACCTGACGCTGGCCGACCGCCAGATGGTGGCGATCGCGCGCGCCATGGCGCATGAGCCGAAGGTGCTGATCCTCGACGAGCCGACCTCGTCGCTGTCGAGCGCGGAAGCAGACCGCCTGTTCGACCTCGTCGACCGCCTGAAGGCGCGCGGCGTCGCCATTCTCTATATCTCGCACCGCATGTCGGATATCCGCCGCCTTGCCGACAGCATCCTCGCATTGCGTGACGGCCGCATCACCGGCCGCTTCGAGGGGCCGGAACTCGACTACGAAGGCGCGGTCAATGCCATGCTCGGCCGCAAGGTCTCGGCCGGTGCCGTCGCGGTGCGCGAGGCGGGCCGTCCGGTCTTCAGCGTACGTGGCCTTAAACTGTCCGAGCAGACACGCCCCTTCGATTTCGATCTCGGTGACGGCGAGATCGTCGCCGTCACCGGCCTTGTCGGCGTCGGCAAGACGGCACTTGCGGAAACGCTTTTCGGCGTCCGCGCGCCAGCAGCCGGCGAGATGACGCTGGACGGCAAACGCTATGCGCCGAAGACGACAGGCCAGGCGATTGCCCAGGGCGTCTTCCTTGTCGCCAAGGACCGCGCGATCAGCGGCATTGTGCCGGACTTCAATATCTACGAGAATATCAGCCTGCCGTTCCTGCGCCGTCTCTCGTCCTTCGGCATCGCCAGCCGGCGCGCGGAAAAGACCAAGGCGCGCCAACAGATCTCGGCGCTCGGCGTCGTCTGCCGCAGCGAGCGCGATGAGATGCAGACGCTATCGGGCGGCAACCAGCAGAAGGTCATGGTCGGCCGGTGGCTGTCCGAACCGTCGCGTCTCTTGATCCTCGACGAGCCTTTCCAGGGTGTCGACATCGCCGCACGCCGGGATATCGGCGAAAAGCTGCGCGCCTCTGCCGCCGGGCGCTCCACCATTCTTTTCCTGACGGAACTCGACGAAGCCTTCGAGGTCGCCGACCGCATCTTCGTCATGTCTGAACAGACCATCGTGGGGGAGCATCGCAATGCCGACATCGATGTCGAGCGGCTGCTCTCCGAGATCGCCGGACAATTCTATCAACAGGTCAGTGCATGATGACGAGCCAACAGAGCAATTCCACCGGCGCCGTCCCGCCGGCTGCCTTCAACTTCCGGGAAACCGCGATCAAGTACGGCTTCCTCGTGCTGCTCGCCGGCATGGTGTTGTATTTCTCTCTCGTCACCGGCGGCTTCGCCTCGCCGCAAAGCGCGGTGTTCATCCTGCAATCCGTGTCGATCACGGGTATTCTGGCGCTCGGAGTCACCGCCACACTCGTGGTCGGCGGCTTCGACCTGTCGATCGGATCGGTTGCCACGACGGCCATGATGGCATCGTCCTATGTGATGGTCGTGATGGGCGGCGACGCCTTGACGGCGACGCTCGTCTGCCTTGCCGTCGGCGTGCTCGTCGGCCTCGTCAACGGCATCATCATCGTCTACATGCGCGTGCCGGATCTGCTGGCGACGCTCGGCATGATGTTCCTGCTGCTCGGACTGCAACGTATCCCGACCGAAGGGCGTTCGATCGCGACAGGCATGACACTGCCGGACGGTTCGACGGCGACCGGCGCCTTCAGCCCGGCCTTCCTGGCGCTCGGCCGCCACCGTTTCGATCTCATCCTGCCCAATCTCGTGCCGGTTTCGGTGGTCGTGCTGATCGTGCTCGCCATCGTCATCTGGTTCTTCCTCGAATACACCCGCTTCGGCCGCATGATGTATGCCGTCGGCTCCAACGAGCGGGCGGCGAGCCTCGCCGGCGCGCCGGTCAATGCCTACAAGATCTCGGCCTATATCATTTCCGGCGTCTTCGCTTCGATCGGCGGCATCCTACTTGCCGCCCGCCTCGGCCGCGGCGATATCGCCTCAGGCAACAACCTGCTGCTCGATGCCGTCGCCGCCGCGCTGATCGGTTTCGCCGTGCTTGGATCCGCCAAGCCGAATGCCTTCGGCACGGCCGTAGGCGCCCTCTTCGTCGGCATCCTGCTGCAGGGCCTGACGATGATGAACGCACCCTACTACACACAGGATTTCATCAAGGGCGCCGTGCTCGTCATCGCCCTGATCTTTACCTTTGCGCTCTCGAAAAGAGGCAAACGCTGAGGCGGGAGGCCTTGGCGGATAACCAAAGTTCACCAGTGGAGGAGACTGACCATGAATTTTACGCGTAGAACCCTGGGCAAGATGACGCTCGGGCTGATGGCAGCAGCGTCGTTTGCCGTGCCGTCCTTTGGGGCGGACATGCCCAAGCCGTTCGACAAACCGGGCGACGTGAAGATCGCCCTCGTACGTTATCTCTCGACCGGCGACTTCTTCCAGTCCTACCTCGCCGGTGTGGAAGCGCAGGCCAAGGCGCTCGGCGTGCAGCTTCAAGTCTTCGACAGCCGCCAGGACGCGGCACTCCAGGCCGACATGGTCGATCAGGCCATCGCACTCGGCGTACAGGGGATCATCATCCAGCATGGCCTGACGGAATCCATGAAGGAAGCCGCCCAGCGTGCGGTCGATGCCGGCATCAAGGTCGTCGCCTTCGACGTCAATGTCGAAAACGACAAGATCCCGCAGGTCGAGCAGTCCGACCGCGACCTCGCCCGCCTCGCGCTGGAGCAGGCGATCAAGGACAACGGCGAGAGCTTCAAGGCCGGTTACGTCTATGTCGCCGGCATTGCACCGCTCGACCGCCGCGACGAGACCTGGAAGGAATTCAAGAAGAAGTATCCCGGTATCAACGAGGCCGCCCAGTTCGGCACGATGGACAATCCGATCGCCAACTCGGTCGCCAATCAGGCGCGGTCGGTCATTTCGGCCAACCCCGACATTACCGTGATGTTCGCCCCCTATGACGAATTTGCCAAGGGCGCGAAGATCGCCGTCGACGAAGCGGGCCTGTCCTCCAGCGTGAAGATCTACTCGGCCGATATCTCGACCTCCGACATCGCCGCCATGCGCGAATCCGGCTCGGCCTGGGCCGCGACGGCCGCGACGAACCCGGCCGTGGTCGGCCAGGTCTCGGTACGCTCGCTCGCCATGCTGCTTGCCGGCGAAGACCCGGGCAAGCAGGTCATCGTGCCGCCGACGCTGATCACCCAGAAAGACCTGAACGATCAGGATATCAAGAACATGGAAGAGCTCGGCGCAAAGCTGCCGCAGTTCGCCCATGCCGACGTCGCCATGCCGGCATGGATGCCGAAGCCCTGATTTCGGCATGTGGGATGACAAAGGGGCGGCCCATCGGGCCGCCCTTTCTGTTGTGCTCGGGCTTTTAAAGGACTATATTTGGCCCGAAGGAGTTCTCATGAAGCTTTCCGAACAGGTCAGGCCGATCAGCTATCTCAAGGCGCATGCGCCGGAAGTCGTGCGTGCGCTCTCCGAAAACCGCCAGCCAGTGGTATTGACCGTTCACGGCGAGGCCAAGGCTGTGCTTCAGGATGTTGGCCAATACGAGGAGACGCAGGAGACACTTGCGCTCCTGAAAGTGCTGGCACTGACGACACGACAGATCGAGGACGGTAAGCTACGCCCTGCCGGTGAGGCTTTTGCTGGAATCCGCAAGCGTCTGTCGGCGGACTGATGAACTGGCATGTTCTTCTCTCGCAAGACGCTGAAGGAGACATTGAGGATCTCTATCACTTCATTGCCCAGCGGGATGGAATAGGCACCGCAGAGCATATCCTCGGTGAGATTGAAGCAGCGATCATGGGCCTCAATGAATTCCCCGAGCGCGGAAATGTCCCTAAAGAACTCGTCTCCATAGGTCTTAGCGAATATCGCGAGATCCATCACAAGCCGTGGCGTGTGATCTACCGCATCATGGGAAAGGATGTGGTGATCTATTGCGTTGTTGATGGAAGGCGAGACATGCAGTCGTTTCTGGAGCGCCGTCTCCTGCGCTAGAGCGGGTCGGCCGGTAGGCCAACCCGCATGTCAGCATCACCGCATTGCCGCTGCGATGTTGCCGCCATCGACGGTGGTGACATCGGCGGTCGTGCGTTCGGCGAGCGCCTGGTGCACGAAGGCGCGCGCCACGTCTTCCGCCGTGACCTCGAGGCCGAGCAGGTTGCCGCCCATATATTCCTTCACGGAAAGCCCACGCGCAGCGGCGCGGTTGGCGATCATCTCGTCATTCAGCAGACCGGAACGGATGCGGTCGGCGTTCACGGCGTTCACGCGAATATTGTCGGCGCCGTGCTCCAGCGCATATTGCCGCGACAGGAAGAGCGTTGCGGCCTTCGGCAGGCCATAGGCACCGAATTTCGCACCGGGATTGACGGCCTGCTTGGAGGCATTGAACAGCAGCACGCCGCCGGTCTTCTGCGCCTTCATGATCCTTACGGCATTCTGCGCCACCGTCTGGTGAGCGAAGAAGTTCAACTCGAAACTCTTGCGCAAAAGCGCGTCATCCATCGTGGCGATCGGGCTTTCCCAGGCCGCACCCGCATTGGAAACAACGATATCGACACCGCCGAAGGTGGCAACGGCTTTGTCGAACGCCATGCGGACGGAGACGGGATCGGTGATATCGCAGGCGATGCCGATCGCGTTGTTGCCGGCCGCCTTGGCGACGGCCGCCGCCTTCTCGCCGTCGAGATCGAGGGCCACGACATGGGCGCCCTCGGCCGCGAAAGCCTTGACCACCGCGGCACCGATCGCGCCTGCACCACCGGTAACCACCGCCACCTGACCGGTAAACGGCTTCGGCTTGGCGCCGGCGAGCTTCGCCTGTTCCAGCGACCAATACTCAAGATCGAAGAGATCGGGGCGGCTGACCGGCTCGAAGCGGCCGACGGACTCTGCGTCACGCGCGGCTTCGATCCACATCTCGCCGACATCGACGGCAATGGTCGCATCCTTGAGCGTCCGACCGTGGCCGAACATGCCGAGGCCGGGCACCAGCGTCAGCCGTGGCATGGGATCGAGCATGATGCGCTTGACGTTGTCGCGGGCGTCGTTGCTGCGGAAATACTCGGTGTAGTCGGCGGCGAAGGCGGCGACGTGCTGATCGATGACAGCGCGGTAGCCGGCGAGATCATCGCTGGGGGGTGCCGGCAGCACCATCGGGCCGGTCTTGACGCGGATGGAGAGGTCGGGCGTCGAGACGCCGCGCGCCGCCATGTCCTGGACTTCCGCTGCATTGACAAAATCGAGGATGGCCGGCGAAGCGCGAAAGACGCTGACCATTCGATCAAAGCGGCCCTCGCCCTTGTCGACGGCCACTGCGCCACGCAGCAGCGGGGCGATATCGGCTGGGCTTGCCAGCTTCGAGGGGAGAACGGCCGGTGTAAAGGGGTTGCGGCCGTTGACCTTCACATAGTCTTCGGCGACCGTGACGTAGTGGATCATCCGGTCATAGGCTTCCTTGGCGGTGTCTCCAAAGGTGAAGATGCCGTGCTTGTCGAGGATCAGGCCTTCCACCGTCGGATCCTGCTCAAATACTTCCACCGCGGCCTTGGCGAGCGCGAAACCCGGCATGATATAGGGTACGAAACCCATTTTCTTGCCGAAGAGCTCGGCGCTCATCTCGCGACTCTTTGCCTGATCTGCGATGGCCAGGATCGCGGTCGAGTGGGTGTGCTCCACGAACTTGTGGGGCAGGAATGCATGCAGCAGCGCTTCAACGGAAGGATTTGGCGCACCGGGATCGATGAGATTGGCACGCAGCAACGTCACCATGTCCTCATCCGACAGCTTGTAGAGCTTGCGGCTTTTGAGGAGCGGGGCGATCTTCACGGCGGGCAGGCCGGGCGGCTCGATTACGCCCATGTCCCAGCCGCTGCCCTTCACACAAAGCACCGCATGGGTGTCGCCGACGAGATCAGTCACTTCGGTCTTCACGGATGTATTGCCGCCGCCGTGCAGCACCAGCCGCGGCTCACCGCCCAACAGCCGGGTCGTGTAGGTGCGCAGCGCCAGGTCGCGGTTCACGCCCTTGGATGCGTAGCCGGCGACGACTTTTTCCGCTTCGTCGTCGCGCCAGAGATTTTCCATGTTCATCCTCCCGATAACCGGTCCAGCCGGCACCGGCGGACCTCCAAACCTTCTTCAGACCTCGCTCGACCCGCTGTCGGCCAAGCCCCTCCGGCCACGTCCTTCCTTGGACCAGCGCTCCAGAATGCGACGCGCCATCGAGGTGGTCACGACCAGATGCGAGGCAAACCCTCCCTTCAGCGCTGCCATCAACGGCTCGAACTTGTTGTCTTCCTGCACGACCAGCATGCGCTTTTCGATCGAGCGGATGGAATCGAGGTCGGCGGAAATGCAGCGGCGGTTATGGTTGCAGTCCAGCCACTGGCCGTCATGATCGATGAGTTGGCCGGCGATAACGCCGGCTGCTCCGTTCTCTCCCAATGCATGCATGTCGGCGGCGGACAACGCACCGCATTTGACGAGGTGGCTGTCATCCTCGATGCCGCCGACGGAATAGAGCGCAAGGTTGCAGTCCGAGATCGTCGCAAGCTGATCCTTGATGACGGGTTCCCTTCGCAGCTCCTCGGCGAGACGTTCGGAAGACAGGACGAGCGGTGCGTAAAAATTGATGCCTTCGGCATTCAGGCGCCGGGCGATTTCCGTCGTGCACTGGTCGGGGCGATAGGAATAGGGTGCGCCGAGATTGCCGCATAGCTGCACGACGGTGACGCCGCGCAGGTCCGCAAACGGCATGACATCGGCGATATGGTAGACCGTGCGGCCCCAGGCAACGCCCACCCTGTCGCCCTTGCTGAGCAATTCCAGAAAGACGGATGCCGCAACGACCGGCATCTCCGATGCGGGGTCCATTGCCTGACGGTCCTCGGGCACAAGCCAGGCCGTGCTCAGGCCCGTCGCATCCTCCAGCTCACGCGCCAGGACATCATCGGAGAACAGCTCCGAGGATGTCGATATGGTGACGATGCCCATCTCGCGTGCCTTGCGGAGATACATGGCTATGGATGCGCGGGAGATCCCGAGCCGCTGCGCCACCTCATCCTGCCGCAGGCCGTGCGTATAGTACAGCCAGGCGGCCTTATGGATGATCTGGTCGTTAACTCGGATTGGCATCGGGGCTCCATCGGTGGAGCCCTGACATTAGTCAACATGGCTGACAAAAGTCAACACGTGGCTTCATTTTCACCGTGTCAGGTGAGCGCGCATCGTAATGTCGTCTGCTAAACTGCCTTTCGTTTCAGCCTGATCGCCACAAGCAATGCGATAATCATGGCAAACACGATGATATTAATGAGGCTTGAAAGGGCATAGAGTTCCGGTTTGACGCCATATCGGAGCGCACCCCATGCAACGGACGGCATGGTCGGCGTCGCCCCCAAAAGATAGAACGACACATCGAGACCGTTCAGGGAAAGCACGAATGCGGTGATCAGGCTCCCCATGATGCCCGGCCACGTGATCGGCAGCATGACCTCGAAGAAGGAACGCAAGGGCGAAGCACCGCAGACGATCGCCGCCTCATTCATGCGCCAATCGTACTTGTAGAGCATCGCCGCCATGATCAGGAAGCAGAAGCTGAAACAATGCACGGCGTTCGCGATGATCGCAGTCAGCATGTTCCCCTGAAGTTCGAACAGCATGTAGTAGAGCGCCATACTCGATATCCCCAGGAGGATTTCGGAGACGAACAGCGGAGCGGCGAAGAATATGGCGTAAATCAACGCCCTCTTTCCAGCGAACCGCAGGACACCGACTGTGGCGAGAAAGCCGAGCACGGTGGACAGTACAGCCGTGCAGGAGGCGAGAAGAAGACTGTTGAGGAAGGCGCTTTGGTAGACGGTGTTGGTCGAGAGGCGGACATAGCTCGCGACGTTGAATTCCGGCGGATAGGGAAAATTCGGCCTTGTCGAAAGCGACGCGAACAAGATGTGCACGATCGGCATATAGAGGAAGGCGAAGACCAGGACGAGGAAGGCTGCCAGCGTCCATTTGATGAGCGAATCTGTAAAGCTCGGGCTCATGCTACTGCCTCCCCAATCCCGTAAAGCCAGTGCGGCGGAGATCCACGCCATAACTCAGGATCGCGAGCGCGATCGCCGAGAACAAGAACAGGACGACGCCCATGGCGGCTCCAAGAGCCCATGTGCCCGACTCGCCGAATTGCTGCGCCATGGACATGCCATAAAGCGTGCCGTTCGGTCCGCCGAGGAAGCGCGGTACCAATGACGCCGAGAGCGTCGGAATGAAGGCGAGCATGAAGCCGACGATCGTGCCCGAAAGATTGAGCGGCCAGACCACCTCGGTGAAGATCCGGAACCGGTTGGCGCCGCAGGCGCTGGCGGCGTGCGCCAGCCTGAAGTCGAAGTTGATCAGCGACAGGTACACAGTCGTCACCACGAGTGGCAGATACAGATAAATAAAGGCGATGAAGGATGCTGCGTTGGAATACATGATCATCCTGAGCGGTGCGGCTCCCATGCGGATCAGCGCACCGTTGACCAGGCCAGCCGGTCCAAGCATCCCCTGCAGCGCGATGAGGCGGAGAACCTCGCCCGACAGAAAGGGAATGACGAGAAGAAGCGAGAAGATGATGCGGTAGCGCCCACCGTAACGAACGATGAAATAGGCGATCGGCCACGACAGGGCCACCAGCGTGACGGACACGCCGACCGCCATGACAAGCGAGCGGAGAAAGAAGGTGATGTAAGCACCCTCCGTCGCGAGCGTGGTGTAGTTCATCAATGTCCAGTCATGGACGATCTTGTAGTTCTCGGTTTTCCAGAAGCTCAGGACCACCAGTGCGGTCAGCGGCATGACGAAGAAGAGCAGCAGGAAGGCCGTCGGGATATTGAGGATGAGGCGGCGCTGGAGATTAGCGTCTTGCATCGTCAGCTCCGTCTTTGAAGATGTGACAATCGGCCGGGTTCCATGACAGCAGCACCCGCTCCTGAAGCGGGATCGGATCGTTCCGCTTCGGTTTGACGGCGATCACCGTATCGCCGCGATCGGTCTCGAGCACATATTCGAGGAAGGGTCCACGCAGCACGACGTCCACCACCTTGGATGGAATGCCCGCTCCGCCATCCTGTGTAAGCGTAATGTCAAACCGCTCGTTCTTGACGAAAATTTCAACCGCGTCACCCGGCTTGAATGTCTTGTCGGACGGCAACGCGAATTCGTAATCGTGTCGGGTCAGGCGCACTGTCGCACCGTCCGGTTCGACGACACCCTGGAATTTGCTCGATTTTCCGACGAAACGAGCGACGAACGGTGTCTGCGGGTGATCGTAGATCGCCTGCCGCTCACCCAGGGCTTCGAGGCGCCCATTGTTGATGACGGCGATCCGATCGCTCATCGAGAGCGCTTCTTCCTGGTTATGCGTCACATAGATGAAGGGAATGCCGAGCTGTTTCTGGTACCGCCGGATTTCGATTTCCATTTCCTGCCGGAGCTCGCGATCGAGATTGGCAAGCGGTTCATCGAGAAGCAGGAGCGTTGGACGTGCCACAAGGCCGCGGCCAAGGGCGACACGCTGTTGCTGGCCGCCCGAAAGCTGGCTGGGATAGCGGTCCAGCATCGTGCTCAGTGACAGGATGCCGGCCACCCATTCGACCCGTTCCTCGATCTCGGCCTTGGCCTCGTTGCGCATTCTCAAGGGAAAGGCGAGATTTTCGCGCACCGTTCTGTGCGGAAAGAGCAGGAACTCTTGGAACACCATGCCGATCCCGCGTTTGTGTGGTGCGAGCTCGGTGACGTCCTTTCCCTCGAAATGGATGCGGCCTTCCGTCGGGCGATCGAGGCCGGCGATGAGGCGCAGCAACGTGCTCTTCCCCGACCCGCTTGGCCCCAGGATGGCGATGAATTCTTCCTTGGAGATGTCCAGACTAACATCGTCCAGTGCTTTGAAGGCGCCATAACGCCGCGACACGTTGTCGATCCGGATGTAGGAACTTGCGTTGCTCATGAGATTTCCTGCGTTGCAGGCGGCCAGGGCAACAGAGTGCCCCGAAGCCGCCCTACCCCCGTGAGGACGAACCGATCGCTCAGGCGGCCTGAACGTTCGACCAGACGCGTTCCCACTTCTCGGGCGAGGAAGGCTGATCAAACATGAAGAGGTCGGCGATCTCGTTCGAGCGATCCATCAGGAACAGTTTTCGCTCGGTTTCATTCGAGATCGAACGCAGATCGACTGTCGTCGAGCATCCCGCCACCTCGCCGATCTTCTTCATGACCGCAGGCGAGATCATGAGATCGATGAAGCTGTTGCAGAGATCGAACTTCGCACCGTCCTGCACGCCCGAGGTCACCAGCCAGGTATCAACCCAGCCGAGACCGCCTTCCTTCATCTTCAGCGCATGCCGGAAATCGACTGGCGCGGCGCCTTGCGCTTCGGCCGTCAGCAACTGCCGGAAGACCTGTGCGAACTCGGTCGCGGCGACGACTGCGCCGCTTTGCAGAAGCTGGAACAGCGTCGGATTGTCCTGGTAGCGGGTGAGAAGCAGGCTCTTCTGCTGGATCAGAAGCTTCTCGACCTCCGCAAGCTCTTCATCGGACAGGACATACGGATTGAACGGCTTTCCGTCCGGACGCGGCTTGTCCCGGCTGCCGAGGCGATCCGTAACCAGGAGTGCCGCAAGCGCGATGTTCTCCTCGAAGCGCGCGCTGGTCGACAGCATGCCCGAGTAGTCGGAACTGAACATGCATTCGAGCGTCTCGGTTCGTTCCGGCGGGACCTTGCCGGCATCATAGGTAATACCGTACGCGCCCCAGCAGAACGGGAAGCCGATCTTCTTGCCGGATTGGGGATCGGAAAGGACCTTGAACGCTTCGGCTTCAAATTCCGGCAGATAACCGGAGGCGTTCGGGACCTTGGAATAATCCACCGCCCGCAACAGCCCCTCACGGAAATACAGTTGCGGCCAAAATCCGTCGGCCTGCACGAGATCGAATTCCTTCGAACCGCCGACGCGAAGCTTGTTGTAGGCTTCCGAATTGCCGTCGAAGAAGGAAGGGACGAACTTGACCTTGTTTGCCTCCTCGAAGGCCGTGATCTGGTCGGGAAGCAGATAGGCTTCCCACATCAACGCACGAACCGTATCCGGGGCTGCCCAGGACGGGCGCACAAAAGGCATAGCGAGCGCTGTAGTGGCGCCGGCGACAAGAACGCTTCTGCGCGTAAGCTTGGTGTCAAACATGTAGGAATTCCCCTTCGTTGTTCTGGTTCGACATGTTGCTTGCATTTAAAGAATGATGTGCCGTTGCCACTTGGATGGCGGCGCCGCAACGTTGACCTGCGCCGATGGCTCCGATGACGTCATAGGCACGGAAATCCGTTGCACCGGCGACATATGGCGGGCGCCAAGACAAAGCCTCCAATATCCTGACAGACCGTCATTTTTCCAACACGCCCCAGGCCAATCCTCGACGCAATTAAGAACCAGAAAGCCGCTGGCAACAAGGACGATTGACGAATTGATTAATTCACCGAAATTATTAATTCGTCGACTCTTGTCGCCAACGTCACGATGCCACCTCGACCTGCTTTTATGGCCGGTTCGGCATGACGACAATTGACAAGGAAGGGTTCGCAAATTTATCGTCCCTGCTTATGAATATTCAATTGCGGCATATAAAGTCGTTCATCGTCGTTGCGCAGGAGAAGAGCTTCTGTCGGGCGGCGGAGCTTCTCAACGTGTCGCAGCCGGCCCTTTCCCAGACCATCATTCAACTCGAGACGAACGCCGGTTTCCCATTGTTCACGCGCACGACGCGCGCGGTCAGCCTCACCCCTTTTGGCGAACAGATGCTGACAAAAGCGCTGGCCGTCAGCCGGTCCATGGACCTGTTCCAGGAGGAGGCGCGGCGGGTCCAGCTGGCCCTCAAGAGCGAGCTGCGCGTCGGCTTCATGATCGGGACGGCGGTGGAGTTCATACCGGCGATCGTCAAGGAATTCGAGCGGGTTCGGCCCGATGCAATCCTCAAGCTGAAGGAATACGACTTTTCGGATCCGACCGCCGGCCTGATTTCAGGCGAGGTCGACTGCGGCATCATCCGCCCTCCGATTGGAGACGAAGACATCAACATCGTCGAAATAACGCGCGAGAAGTGTGTCGTGTGCCTGCCGACAGGACATCCGCTGGCGGCAAAGGAAACCGTTGTTCTCGCGGACATTCTGGACGAGCCGTTGATCGGCGCGCCGACGCCCGGACAATGGCGCGACTATTGGCTGGCCGGAGAATACCGGGATGCACAACATCCCGCGCAAGTCGTGCTCGAGGTCGCAACCGTGGAGTCGGAACTGCAGGCCGTCGCAATGGGCCGCGCCATCAGCATCACGGCAGACAGCACGGCGCGTTACTACGCCCGGCCGGGTGTCGTCTTCCGCGACATCACCGACATGCGCGAATGCATCATCGGAATTGGCCACCGCGGTTCTCCCACGGCACTCATGGCTGACTTCATCGACGTCGTCAGGCGGATTTCGTCATCCATTTGACGGAAATTCAGAGAAGACCGGCCCGAGTGAATCGTACAATCGGCAGAACAGGCGATATTGCCGCTCGGCTTGGGAATTTGCCGGATCCGGATAGTGAATCGTCTTCATCCGGACACAGTCCTCGGCCGCCGCCTCATAGGTCGCATAGTACCCGCACGACACCGCGCCGATGATGGCCGCACCGAGACTGGGAGCCTCTTCCTCGGCCGGGACTGCGACCGGCAGACCGCAGATGTCGGCCTTGATCTGTGACCACAGGGCCGATTTGGCGCCGCCGCCTGTCGAGATGATTTTCTCGAAGGCGATGCCCGACGACTGAAGGTTCTCGATGTTCTTCCGCAGAAGACAGGCGACGCCGCACATGATGGCCAAGGCGAAATCATAGGAGTCGTGGGCAATGGTCGCGCCGAAGAATACGCCCGTCGCATTGGGGTCGAACTCGGGTGGGTTCACGCCTGTCAGATAGGGCAGGAACGTCAGGCGGGGATCGATCGCCTTTTGGCTGCATCGCGCATCCAGGTCCGCGAAGGAGGTCTCCGGCAGAAATGCGTTCTTGAACCATTCAAGGCTGATGCCGCCGGATTCACATACCGGCAGATAGATGTAGCTGCCTTTGAAAGGCCCGCAGTAGACCGGCACATGCGTGGCTGCCGAAAACGGGTTTTCGACGAGGGTCGCGATCGAGGACACTGTTCCCGCCGACTCGCTTACGATACCTTGCACAGTATTGCCGGTACCGATCATGGCAGCGAAGTGATCCAGCGTGCCGGCGTTGACGAGACAGGCCGGTGGCAGGCCCGTCATTGCGCGGATATCGGGCAGGATTTCTCCGATCACGGAACAAGGCTCCACGAGCTTGGGTAAGCGGGAGACATCGACCCCGCAATGTTCCAGCGGCGCTTCCCAATAGGTTTTGTAGACGATGTCAAAATAATGGGAGAACGGATAGATCGAATGCTCGCCGACGAAACTACCGGTCAGGAGGAAGATGATATAGTCTTTCAGCAGAAGAAATTTTGCAGCGTTCTGGAAGCATCCCGGCTCATGGTGCTTGAGCCACAGGATCTTGGTCAGAGGCCAGGTGGGGATGATCTCCGGCTGACCTGTGATCCGATAGCAGGTGTCCTTGTCGAATATTGCCGACAGCTCGTCGCATTCGCTTCGGGAGCGCATGTCCAGCCACGAAATACCGTTGCGCAGCGGCTCCCCATGCGCGTCGGTAACAACCAGCGATTCCGCCTGCCCGGTAATGACCAGTTGATCCGGATGCCAGTTTGGAAAAGCAGCTGATTTTTGGACGCAGGATCGGATGAGGCCAATGATTTCGTTGAAATACTTCTTTGCATCGAATTCGACAAAGCCGTTCGCATGGATATAGGCCACCGCCTTGCTTTCCATGGCAATCGGCCTCAGGTCGCGCGTGTAACAGGCGACCTTTGTGTTTGTTGTTCCCAGATCGAGGGTGATGATCCCCATCGGCGGTACAACTCCTTCTTCCACCGTATCGTCGTTGTCAGCCGGCGGCGCATTGCCGACGTCATCGCGAGAGCAGGCTGTGGCTCGGCTATTCGCCGACGATCTGCACCCGGACGGTGCGCTCCCTCGGTCGGGTCTGATCCAGATCGGCGAAGTAGATCCGGCCGAACTCACCCAGGGTCATTTTCCCGTCCAGCAAGGGGATACTTTCCGAGCGGCCAAGCAGGGAAGATCGAATATGACCATCGGTGTTCAGGCACCAGGCATTGAGCTCGCCGCGAAGTTCGAGGGCCTGTTTGGTGTGGAAGGCGCCAGGGTGAAGATACTGCCCTTCATATTTGCAATCAGGGATGATCTTCTCCAGGCAATTGATCGTGTCCTGCAGGATGAGCGGGATCTTTGCATATGTCTCCGCCTCCGAATCTTCTTGGATCAGCACGCTGCAGCTGGTGTGCTGGCTGAACACGACGACGATGCCATCCTTCATGCCGGCCTCTGCGACGATCGAAGCGACCTTGTCGGTGACGTCCTCAAAATAGATGCCATGGGGCGAATTGACCGGGATCGTTTTATGAAACACGGGCATCCATCCAACTCCTTTAATCTGTGGTTCTTTCGCGATACGCTCGGCTCATGGCTTCGATCATGCGCGAAAGCATATCCTTCGGGTCCGCGGCACGCATGATGGCGCTCGTCGAGCCCGTGCCGTCGGCACCGGAACGAATGATCTGGTAGACGTCATGCTCGTCGCTGATGCCGGCCCCGTGCAGAACGAGAATGTCGTTCCCGACAGCCTGCACGGCGGCATTTATCCTTGCGACTTCCAGTGCATCGTCCTCGCCGCGCTTGCCGCCGCCGATAAGGGCCGGAGATTCCGCCAGCACCATGTTGGGCCGCAGCATCGCCACCGCCGCGCTCTCCTCGACCGTGGCGGCGCAAACGAGGGTGGCAAGGCCGACATCGTCCGCGCGACGGATTGTCTCGTTGAGAACCGAAAGGCTCAGCGGTTTTTCCGCGTGGTTTAAGATAACGCCGACAGCACCCGCCTGCTTGAGGGCTTCCGGCAACACCGCGCCAACGCCCCGGCCAACCGGATTGGCATCCATGTGCTGGGCAAAGACCTTCAAATGCGTGGTGGCGTGTGCGATCCTCGAAATGTCGGTGTACTGCGCCGTAAAAATAATATCGACGTCGAACTTTCGGCACAGCGCATCCGCCTTGATCGCCAGATCAAGCGCCTCATCGCCATACATGTAGACCTTGGGGCCGATCTCGAAATACGGCGCTTTCAGCTTGAACGGCCTGAACATGACCGTCAGATCCTGGCGAGAATTCTGTTCAGGTAGTCGGCAGCTTCCGGCAAGGTCACATCAGGCTGCCCCATCGTACTGCATTCGAGGCTGATGAACTTGTCGTAACCCGTCGCCTTGAGGGCCTTCAGGCCACGCTCCCAATCAATACTGCCCCTGCCCGGCGTGCACCGGTTGTTGTCGCCCAGATGGACATGCCGGATCGAGCCGGCAACCGCATCGATGGCGTCCGCGATATCGACCTCCTCGATCGACATGTGGAAGAAGTCAGGCAGGACGCCGACCTCTTTCATGTCGAGCTTCGCGGCAACGCGGGCGCAATCGACGATACTGTTCATATAAGGGCTTTCGTAGCGGTTGATGCCTTCCAGCAGAACGGCCGCTTCGGTACCGGCAACGGTTTGCGCAATCTCCCTGTATGCGGCAAGGAAGCCCTCTTCCTGCTCCGGCGTCATCTGCTTGTAGACGTCAAACAGGGGCAAAGGGTCCTGGGGGCCCAGGAGATATTCGATTTCGGTAATCGCACCGATCCTGGCGCAGACTTCCGCCGCTTCGATGTAGAGCGCTTTCGTCGCGGCCCGCTCATCGGCATTCTCGCTCATCAGCTTGCCGGCTGCGGGCGACATGAAGAGGAACTCGCAGGGAACGACACCCGTGTTGTTTTCGAGCGTCAGCAGCTCCTCAAGTTTCTCGTCATTCCAGCCTGCGCGGTCCGCGAAGACGGTCACGCCGCTATAGCCCCAACGCCGCAGAAGATGCGCCTTCTCGGTCAGCGTCTTTCCCGGAACCATGATATTGGTGCACGATAAAATCATTTCATTTCCTTCGGGATATCGCTTCCCATGCAGCGCGCTCAAAAACAGGTGTAGGCGCCATCCACGATGAAGTCGGAACCTGTCGTGAAGGAGCTGGTGTCTCCCGCCAGATAAACCGCGATCGATTGCAGTTCCTCCGGATTGCCCATGCGCTTGATGGGCGAAAGTTCGTTCCATTGATCGATGAGCGGAACGAGCGCCGGCGAGTTGAGGGTCATTTCCGTCGCCATATAGCCGGGGCTGATCGTGTTGACGCGGACATTTCGCGTTGCCCATTCCACAGCCATTGCCTTGCACATCTGAATGACCCCGGCCTTGGACGCCGCATAGGACGCCTCCCGCTGCGGAACATTGACGATGTGCGCGGACATCGACGCCGTGCAGATGATCGACCCCTTGCCCTGCTTCAGCATGACACGACCGGCGGCTTGCGCGGTCAGGAACGTGCCGTTGAGATTGACCTCGATGATCTTCTTCCAGTCATCGTATGTGTCGTCCTCGACGGCGACTTCGTTAGAGATGCCGGCATTGCAGAATGCGATATCGAGCCTGCCGAGTTCCGACAGGATGCGATCGATCATTTCGTTCACCTGCTGCGGGCTGGTAATATCCGTCCTGATCGCGATCAGCCTGTTCGAGGTCGCCGACGATATCTCGGCGCATGTTCTTTGCGCCTCGTCCAGATCGAGGTCGACAATGGCGACCTGCGCGCCCGCTTCCGACAAGGCCGTCGCAATGGATTTTCCGATGCCCCTGGCCCCACCGGTGACGAACGCGACCTTTCCGTCCAGCCGCATTTTTTCGAGAATACCCACAGTGAACCTTTCCCGCAGTGATTTTGCCGTCTGCCCATCAGCAGAAGGCTTGTGAATGATGCCGCGCGATAGTCCGGACTCGGAAATCGGCGGGTCTGATGGTGGACGACAGCCGCACTGCGCCTTCGGTCAGCGCGCCATCAATGAACGCGCATGCCGCTCAGACGCTATCGCCGGGCACAGAGACCAACTGCCCTTTGACCTGGTCAAATTATGCATGCGGCCAGAATGGCAACAATGACGAAGAGTGGAATGATTGATTGGCCTGGATTATTAATCGGGCGCCGCGCTGGCGGGACTGCCAGCCTGCCGTCCTCGCAGGCAGATGCCCAGAATTTACTCTTGTATTTTTGAACTTACATGTGTATCTGATAATGCGGAGGCTGAGGGTTACGGATTCGAGGCCGCCATGCACCATTCAGGCGGGAGGAGATTTCGCCTGATCCAAGGGAGATCATCATGAAGAAAATCGCCATACTGTTGGCTTGCGCGACCGCGCTTGCCCTGCCCTTCACCGCGACCGCACAGGACGCGGAAGGCACCACCAAGAAGGATGCCTACCGCTTCGTCGTCGTGCCGAAGGTTGTGCATCCCTGGTTCGACAAGGTAAACGAAGGCGCCCAAGCTGCCGCTGCGGCCATCAAGGCCCAGACCGGCTCCAACGTCGAAGTCATCTATTCCGCACCGCAGGCCGCCGACGTGGTTCAGCAGAACCAGATCATCGACGGCGCGCTTGCGACCCAGCCTGATGGCCTGGCGCTCGACCTGCTCGATCCCTCGGGCAACCGCGCCTCGCTCGAAGAAGCGCAGAACCAGAAGATTCCGCTGGTCATCTTCGATTCCGTTCCGCCGGAAGGCATGGCCATCCCTTACATCGGTTCGGATTTCTGCGAGCAGGCGAAGATCGCGGCCCGCCGCCTCGTCGAGGTTCTCGGCGGCGAAGGCGAAGTCGCCATCATGCAGGGTGTTCCCACGGCGCCGAACCACTCGATCCGTGCCGAATGCCACCGCCAAGTCTTTGCCGAACATCCGGGCATCAAGGTCGTCGCCGAAGGCATCGACAATGACAGCATCGAGACGGCCCAGCAGCAGGCTGCAGCCATCATGCAGGCAAATCCGAACCTCAAGGGCTGGGTTGCTTCGGACGCCGCCGGCCCGATCGGCATCGGCCAGGCTATCGTCGAAGCCGGCAAGCAGGGCAAGGTCACGCTCGTCGGTCTCGACAATCTGCCGGAAATGCTCGACATGATCCGTGACGGCGTCGCCGACAGCTCGTCTGCGTCGCAGCCGGAGCTGCAAGGCTATTGGTCCGTCATGCTGCTTTGGGCGCAGGCGACCGGCGCCAAGGTGCCCGGCTATCTCGACACCGGCAACGCCTTCCTGACCAAAGAAAATGTGGGCGGCTGATCCGGGAGGATCGGATGCCTGAGGCGCGGGATTCCCGCGCCTCCTCCATTTCTTACAGGCGCTGAGGTGCCCCATGACTTATCTTGAAACCCGCGGCCTCGGCCGGGATTTTCCCGGTGTGACCGCGTTGAACGGGGTCGATCTTTCGATCGAACTCGGCCGTACGCATATTCTCGCGGGCGAGAACGGTGCGGGCAAATCCACCCTCGTGAAGATCCTGACCGGTACCGACCGGGCCTCCCGCGGCGATATCCTCATCGACGGCCGCAACCCCGTCGAGGATCCCTCGCTTTACAAGAATGTCGCCTACGTTCCCCAGGAGCTCAATCTGTTTGCGCAGATGAGCGTTGCCGAGAACCTGTTCATGCCGTTCAGCCGGACAGGACATGGCGGCCTCCTGGTCAACCGCGGCGCCCTGGTCGAGGAAGCGCGCGGCTATCTCGAACGCTTCGGCATCGAGGCCGATCCGCGCGAGCTCGTGGCCAACATCTCCGTTTCGGACCAGCAGCTTCTCCAGATTGCCCGCGCCTGCACAAACGCAGACATGAAAGTGCTGATCCTCGACGAACCCACGTCATCCCTGACGCGAGTCGAGGTCGACAGGGTCTTCCGGGTGATCCGTGGCCTGCTCGACCGCGATCACGCCATCGTCTTCATCAGCCACAAGATGGACGAGGTCTTCTCGATCGGTGACGACTACACGGTCCTGCGCAACGGCGAAAAAATCGAAAGCGGAAAGATTGCCGACATTTCCGAAGCCGACCTGATCCGCGCCATGTCCGGCCGCGACATCGCGTTCGAGGAGCACTTCCGTCCGCAGGTGCCGGTCAGCGATACGATCATGACCGTGCGCGGACTTGCCGGGCAGCGCTTCCAGGACATCGACTTCGAACTGCGCCGTGGCGAAATCCTGGGGTTTGCCGGGCTCGTGGGCGCCGGCCGGTCGGAGGTCATGCAGACGATCTTCGGCTTCCTCAAGGCCAAGGCGGGCACGGTCACCGTCGAAGGCAAGCCGTGGGCACTGAACGACACGGCCGCCTCGGTTGATGGCGGCATGCTCTATCTCTCGGAAGAGCGCAAGCATCACGGCATCTTCCCGCTGCTGTCGCTGCGCGAGAACATCGGCATCTCCATCCTGTCGCTGACGAAAGGTACGCTCGGCATCAGCAGCGGACGCGAGCGTGAGGCCGTGCAGAAGATCATCGACGAATACGGTATCCGCACTTCGGGCATGGGCAAGCGCATATCGCAGCTTTCCGGCGGCAACCAGCAGAAGGCCATCATCGGCCGGGCGATGGCGACGCGGCCCCGCGTGCTGATCTTCGACGAGCCGACGAAGGGCATCGACATCCGCACGAAGACCGAGATCTATCGGATCATGAAGGGCCTTGCGGAAGAGGGCGTGGGCGTCATCCTCGTCTCGTCGGAACTGGACGAACTCAAGAAGTGCGCAAGCCGCATCATCACGATGCACCATGGCCGCATCACCGGCGCGTTCGACACCGCCGAAACGAACAATGAAACACTCGTAGGCGCCATCTTTGGCACGGAGGCGAAAGCCGATGCAAACTAAACCCCTGGCACTTCTGACGCGCAGCCCGCTTGCCGGCGTTTTCGTCGCGCTGGCCGTCATCTTCACGCTTTCGGCGCTGATCTCCCCCTATTTCCTGACGCCCTATAACCTGTCCGTCATCGCGCGCGGCCTCGCCTTCGTCGGTCTCATCACGATCGCACAGTCGATGCTGATGGTTCTCGGTGAACTCGATCTCTCGCTCGGCGTGATCGGCGGCCTGTGCGGCGTCATCTCCGGCATCCTCATGGTGCGGCTGGGTGTTGAACCCTATTCTGCGATGCTTCTGGCCGTTCTGCTCGGCGCCACGCTCGGTCTCGTGAACGGCCTGCTCGTAACCATGCTCAGGCTGCATTCCCTGGTACTGACCATCGGCACGGCCGGCATCTTCGGGGGCGCGAACCTGGTGCTGACGCGTGGCGTGGCAATCACCGGTATCCCGAAGGACGTCCAGTATCTCGGCCGCGGTGATGTGCTTGGCATGCCCGTCCCCTTCGTCATCATGCTCGCGGCGCTCGCTGTCGCCACCTTCGTGATGCTGAAGACGCCCTTTGGCCGCTACATGTATGCGATCGGCAACAACCAGGCCGGCGCGCGCATGCTCGGCATCAAGGTCGACAAGGTCCGTCTCCTCGTGTTCGTCGTCGCCGGCGCGATCGCCGCCCTGGCCGGCGTGCTCATGGTCGCCCGTCTCGGCACGGCGCAGCCATCGATCGGCGAGACATGGGTGCTCGCGCCCATCGCGGCCTCCGTCATTGGCGGCGTTGCCACGACCGGCGGCGTCGGCAGCCCGATCGGCGCCATCTTCGGTGCAGGTATTATCGCCATCATCGAGAACATCATCGTATTGTTCGGCGTCTCGCCCTACTGGCAGGGTATCGTCTCTGGCGCGATCGTCGTACTCGCCATTTCCTTCGACGCCATTTCCCGCCGCTATCTGCGTCGCGACGCCTGACGCATCGGCTGCATCGATCTGACGAAAGACAAGAGAATGAATCAGGAAGTCAAAACCAAGAAACTGATCAACGCACCGGAAAACATCATCGCCGAGATGATCGAGGGCATGGTCGGCGCGCATCCCGACATGCTGCGGGTGGAGGGTGAAACCGGACGCGCCGTTGTTGCGGTCGATGGTCCGCGCGACGGCAAGGTCGGCATCGTCGTGGGGGGAGGTTCGGGCCACGAACCGGCTTTCGCGGGCTATGTCGGACGCGGCCTCGCCGATGCCGCCGCCGTCGGCAACGTCTTCGCATCCCCCTCACCGTCGCACATCGTCGAAGCGGCCCGCGCGGTGGATGGCGGTGTGGGCGTGGTGATGCTCTACGGCAATTATACCGGAGACGTCCTCAACTTCACCATGGCCGCGGAAGAGCTGGAGCAGGCCGGCATCGCGGTGCGTCATGTGGCAGTCGCCGATGACGTCGCCTCCGCGCCGATCGAACGCAAATCCGAACGGCGCGGCATCGCCGGCGACTTCTTCGTGTTCAAGATCGCAGGCGCCGCCGCCGATCTGGGCGAGCCGCTGGCCCGCGTCGAGGCGCTCGCGCAGGCAGCAAACGACGCAACCCGTTCGATGGGTGTGGCGCTCAGCCCGTGCTCGCTGCCACAGACGGGCAAACCGAACTTCACGATCGGCGACGATGAGATGGAAATCGGCATGGGGCTTCACGGCGAGCCCGGCATTCGCCGCCAGAAGCTCGCGACGGCGGACGAGGTGACGGACGAACTTGTCGACGCCATCCTCGGGGAACTCCAGGTCGAGGCCGGTCAGCGCGTCGCTGTTCTGGTCAACGGGCTGGGCGCCACCTCACAGATCGAACTCTACGTGATCTTCCGCCGCGTCAAGCAGCGCCTGGACGCGCTTGGCGTCGAAATTCACGCCTCCTGGGTCGGTGAGTACGCCACATCGCTGGAGATGGCCGGCGCATCGGTCACGATGATAAAGCTCGACGATACGCTCCAGGCCCTGCTGGATCATCCGTGCCGCACCCCCGCCCTTGTCGTCGGTACCTTCGAAAAGACGAGCGGTGTCGCATTGCGCACCCGCCAGAGCGCCAAACTGGTCGAAAGCGCGGCCCCTTCTGAAGGAAAACCCGGCGTTCTCGTGACAGAAGGCGACGTGACGCCCGCCATCTTCAAGGCGATGATGGATGCGGTAGGCGAGCAGATCATCGCGGAGAAAAACTGGCTCTCCGAACTCGACGGCGTGATTGGCGACGGTGACCACGGCGTGACGATGGAAATCGGCTGGAGAGCGGTCCAACTGGCGCTCAAGGATGCCCAGGACGACGAAACGATCGAATCCATCTGCAAGCGAATGGCCAAGGCATTTCTCGACGCAGTCGGCGCATCCTCCGGCCCGCTCTATGCCACCGCGTTTCTGCGCGCCGGCACAGCCGTCAGCAACCGTCTCAATCTCGACGGCGCCGGCATGGCCGAATGGCTGATTGCCGCCTGCCAGGGCATTCGCGACCGAGGAAGGGCCGAACCCGGCGACAAGACCATGGTCGATGCATGGGTGCCGGCCGTGGAGGCGGCCGCAAAGGCGGCGGCCAATGGCGGCTCGTCGCTTGACGTGCTGGTCGCGGCAAGAGATGGCAGCGAGGCCGGAATGAAGGCGACCGCCGCGCTGGAATCGCGCCGGGGCCGCTCCGCCAAGCTCGGCGAACGCTCCGTCGGCCATATCGACCCAGGCGCGGCATCGACCTACGTCACCCTGCGCGCCATGACCGCCGCCCTCGAAAAGGCGCGCGGCTGATCGATATCAGCGCGGGCCTTGGAGAAGGGCCCGCGCGACCCCCTCATTCGTGACGAGCCGATTGACATAGCCGGCGCGCAGAATGGCGCGGATGATCGGGATCTTGCGGATACCACCCGACACCAGCACGGAAATCGGCTTGAGCTTGAGCTTCTCCGGCGGGAGCGCAATGATCGACTCGTTCAGGAAGTGATCGATGGGCCGACCTTGAGCATCCAGAAACCAGCCCATGAACTCCCCCACCGCGCCACGTTTCAGGACGGTATCGAGATTATCCTTCACGACTCGAATCTGGGTGAGCGATGTATCCTGCGTCAAAGCCCCGCACGAAACGATGCCCACATCCGCAATCTCCGTTCGCGCGAGGACGTCGGTGAGTTCATCGTTCAACAGGACGGCATCGCGGCTTTCCGGGTTGGCGCAGTAGATGGGCGCGGTCAGATAATGACATTCGATGCCGAGCGCGCGCGCAAACGCCGTCGCGACCTCGAATGTATTCGTCGACGAGCCACTCGTCACACCGCCGGTCAGCCCCACGACCCAGCTTTCGGATCGCGGACGCGCCCGAAGCGCACGGACAGCAAAACTCAGGGTTCGTCCCGACCCGATGCCGACACCCATGTCGCGATCTTCGATGAGCTCGCTGGCAAGCGTCCCGGCCGCCTCGCCGATGACGCGTTTCTGCTCGATGTAGTCGTCGAGGTCCGGCACCACGACCGCGTCGGCGAGACCATAGCGATGGGACACTTCCTCAGCGAGTTCGATGCAATCCGTCAGGGGCAGCGAAACGCTCACCTGAACCGCACCGGAATCACGAACATGGCCGATGATCTTGTTGACCTTCAACCGCGTGATATTCATCCGCTGAGCGATTTCCTGCTGGGTCTGCCCGCCTATGAAGTAGAGCCAGGCGACGCGCGCACGCTCGAGGTCCTCATCCAGAAATCCCGGTTCATTTGGCATTGAGCGGCACACTCCATATCGCGCCTCCTCAAATAACCACTTCACTCTACGCGGGCAACCGTGGTGCGAACAGCAAGCAGGATCAGAAACTTGAAGTGCGCGGGGCAGTCGCAGACGGTTCGCGCAGAATTGCTGGCAAGACGTGTTATGTGACCTTAACGACCGTGCTTGCCCCCAACGAGCCCGTCGTAGGACCAGTGAAACTCAACATCGGGCAATGACGCGGCAAAGTCAGCTTCGACAGCTGGCATTTTTTCGTCGGCAATCCAGTCATCCGACAAGAAGACGCGCCGAATCGATGGTAGCCGTGCGATCCAGTCGAACAGTTCCTCGCGCGTAACCTCCGCATGCAGCCTGGCCCCAAGGTAGACGGTGTGGACGTGCTCCAATTTGGCCGGATCGGGCAACGTGCGAAGCACCTCTTCCGTGTTTACCAGCAGCGTCGAGGCCGCATCATGACGTTCCATTTGTGATGACAAACTCGACCCTCACGAAATTTGGCGTGACCACAGTTTTCGGAACGCCGGCGGACTTGCCGCCGGCATCCTATTCACATTAGAGCACGAGAAAACCCGCGTCGACCGGATCATCGCGGTTTATGGTCCAGGCGGCCGTGCCCAGCATGCCGGCGGTGCCCTTGACGGTGGGGCGCACGGCGCGGACTTCGCCGAGCTTTGTCTCTCCGATCAGGCAGCCTTCGAACACGCCCGATCCCAGCAGGCCTTCAGACGTGATCGTCTGGTTGAGGCTGATCACGCCACGCTTTTCGAAATACGCCATCATTGCCGACGTGCCGGTCCCACCGGGCGAACGGTCGAGCTGGCCTGCCGAGAAAACGTGGACATTCTTGTAGAGGCAGCCCTCGATCGTCGGCTCGTGCCAGAAGGTCACGAAGTTCAGATTGTTGATGTGCGCTTCGGTCGGGTGCTGCACCTTGACCTTCTCGCGGATGGCTTCGCGTGCGATCAGGCCCATGCGCGAGAGCTCGGAACCGTTCTCCGGCGCGATACGCAACGTCGTGTTGCGAAGATCGATGATGCCAAAGTAGTTCCCGCCCCAGACCAGATCGGCCTTGAGGGGGCCGTAGCCCGGCAATTCGAATTCGATGTCCTGCTCGGCAACATAGGCCGGAACGTTCTCGAAACGGGTCCAGAGCACGCGATCACCTTCGTGCGCGACTTCGGCCACGACCAGGCCCGCCGTCGTCTCGAAGCGGATCTTGGTAAGCCCGTCCGGCGAGCGCCGCACCAGGCCGTTTGCGACCATCGCCATTGCGACTGCAATGGTTCCATGCCCGCACATATGCGAATATTCCTTGCCGTCGATATAGATCAGCCCGGCATCGAATTCGGGCGACGACGGCGGTGTAAGAAAGACGCCGAACATATCCGCATGGCCGCGCGGCTCGCGCATCAGCGCCTTGCGCAGCCAGTCGTAGTTCTCTTCAAGAAAAGTACGCTTCTCAAGGATGCTCGAATTGGCCGGATAGGGAATCCCACTGTAGATGATGCACAGCGGCTCGCCTTCCGTGTGGGTATAGATCACGTTATACACGTCCTGAACGCGCATTTTTCTTCTCCTGACGATGTTTGGGTGAATACGTTTAACTTCCGGACAGGAAGTCCAAGCCAATCAGCCAGTCGATCAATATGATCGCTATGGCTGCTGCCAAGATGGTCAGCGACGAGACCGCCGCGATGGAGGGATCGACCGAGTACTGCACGTAGTTGAACAGTTGAACCGGGATCGTGTTCAGGGTCGACGTCGTATTGAAGATCGATAGCTCGACATTGATGAACGACGTGATGAAAGCGAATATTCCACCCGACACCAGTCCCGCCTTGATCTGCGGAAGCGTGACCAGAAAGAAGGTGGACCACGCTGATGCGCCGAGATCACGCGATGCTTCTTCCTGTGACAGCTGGTCGTGGGAAAACAACGGCAGAAGCGTGCGCAACACGAAGGGGGTCACGATGATGACGTGCCCGACCAGCAGTGCCGGAAAGTTCCTTACCAGCCCGATCGACGCACCGAATTGCAGCAAGGCCGCGCCGATCACGATATGCGGCAGGACAAGCGGCGACAGGAGGACGGCGGAAAGCGCTGATTTGCCTGGAAAGGTGTAGCGGGTCATCGCGATTGCGGCCGGTAGAGCCACAAGCATCGCCGCCATCGTCGCCAGGGCGGCAAGACCGGCACTGGTGAGGAAAGAGCGAATGTAGGTCGGGTTCTCCAGGATCACCGCATACCAGGAGAGCGTCAGCCCCTGAGGCGGAAAGGCGAGGAATTTGGTCTCGGTGAGCGACACGCCGATCACCACCACCAACGGCAGCACGAGATAGGCCAGCGTGGTCAGCGCTATGAGACGAATGATCATCTCAGTTTCCCTTCTTTTCGTGCACGCCGATGCGCGTCATCCAGGACGAAATGCCGATAAGGGCCATGGTGAACGTAAGCAGCGTGATGGAAAGCGCGCCGCCATAGTTGAAATCGAAGACAGTCGAGTATTGCTGAAAGGCGAGCATGGCGAGCACGGTGACCTTGCCACCTGAAAGGAGCGCGGGCGTCACATAGGCGCTGATTGCCATCGAAAAGACGATGGTGCCCCCGGCCATGACCCCATGCATCGTCAGCGGAAACGTGATGCTGCAGAAGGTGCGGAGTGGTCCGGCCCCCAAATCGCGCGAGGCGTGCTCGAGCGATGGTTCGACGCGGGCGAGCGCGTTGCCGATCGTCAGCACCGTAAACGGCAGAAGGATGTAGACCAGGCCGATGAGGATGCCGGTCTCCGTTCCGAGGAAACGAATGGGACGTTCGATCAGGCCAACTCCCAGCAAGGCGTCGTTGACCAGTCCCGTCCGTCCGAGGAGGACCATCCAGCCGAACGAGCGAACGATGTTGGACGTGAAAAGCGGAAGGATCAGCATGATGACGCATGCCCTGCGCCAGCTGCGCCATTTGACGATGCGCACGAGGTACCATGCCAGCGGATAACCGAGCACGACGCAGATGATCGTGGAGAGAATTGCCAGCCGGAAGGTGACGGCAATGACCTGCCAGTGGTAACCATCCAAGAGCACGCGCCCGTATTGGGAAAGCGTGAACTGCCCGTCCTGCGTCGTCAGCGATGCGACGAAGACGACACCGAGAGGAATGAGGAAAAAGGCGGTGAAGACGCAGAGCGGAAGCGCCAGCAACCAGAGAAGGGTGAGACGGGAGGTAAACATCTGCCCTACCCTTCCAGGATATGGATGTCGGCCGGATCGAATCCCGCGATGATCTCGACGCCTTCGCGGATGTCGCCGGGCAGGACACCGTAGCTGCGCGCATGCAACGACCGGTCGCCGGAGACCATATAGATGTTGGACGTGCCGCCAACATATGTGCTCGCCGAAACGGTCGCCGGAAGCGAAAGCCAGCCGTCCGGCAGGCCGTCGGCGCGCGTAAAGACACGAAGGTTCTCCGGACGCAACACGCCATCGAAAGCAGCGTCGCGCGCGAGCGAACGCCCGTCTTTCTGCATTGGCAAGATGTTCGCCTCGCCGATAAAATCGGCGACGAAACGGGTGCGCGGCCGACGGTATATGGTCTCGGGCTCGTCGATCTGTTCGATACGGCCGGCAGACATCACTGCGATCCGGTCGGACATGGCCATCGCCTCATCCTGATCGTGTGTCACGAAGATGAATGTGATGCCGAGCTGGACCTGCAGCTGTTTGAGTTCGATCTGCATCCGTTTGCGCAGCTGCAGGTCCAGTGCAGACAGCGGCTCGTCAAGCAGCAGGAGCTTGGGCTTGTTGACGATGGCGCGGGCGAGCGCAACGCGTTGCTGCTGACCACCCGACATCGCACGCGGGCTGCGCGGTGCCATTGCGGCCAGGCCAACCATTTCCAGCGCCTCTTGCGCCCGCACTTCCGCTTCCTTGCGAGAAGCGCCGGCACGCCGCGGGCCATACGAGACATTCTCCAGAACCGTCATGTGCGGGAACAGCGCATAGTTCTGGAAAACAGTGTTGAGTGGCCGCCGCTCCGGCGGCAACGACGACACATCCTGCCCATCGATGATGATGCGCCCACCGTCGGCCGACATGAAGCCGCCAATAACGCGCAGAAGTGTCGTCTTGCCGCAGCCGGACGGACCGAGCAGAGAAATGAACTCGCCCTGCATGACATCCAGCGACACGCGATCGAGCGCTCGGTGGCTTGAGAAGGACTTCGAGACGTCGTGGATGGCAAGCAGGGTCATTGGCTCAGTTCGCGATTTCGCGGTTCCAACGGTCGGTGACTGCGGGACGCTTGGTGTTGACGTCCGACCAGTCGAAGAGGCGCAGACTTTCGATCGATCCGCCGGCACCCCAAGGCAGCTTTTTCTCCACGTCGGGTGAAAGCGTCACGCCGGTGACAGCCGGACCAAGATAGAGCTTTTCGGCAAGGCAGCTCGCCGCCTCGGCGGTCAATGCGGTGTCGATAAATTGTGCGGCAGCATCGGCATTTTTCGTTCCCTTGACGATATGCATGCGAGCGTCCGTTGCCCACACGCCCTCCTTGGGAACGGTGAAGCCGATCGGAAGGCCGGCGTCGATGAGGTCCCATGCGCCGACGTTGAAATGGGCGCCAATGACGACTTCGTTGCTTTGAAACGCGTTCGATGCCGCGCCCGACGTATCATAGAGCAGACCGGTGTCGAGCGCCTTCAGTTTGGCGAAAGTGGCATCCATGGTTTCGGATTTGTCGCCGAAAGCCCCGGCCAGGAAAATCACGAACGGGACGCCGGCCGAATTGTTGGGCGAAGGGATGGCAACGGCGCCCGCATAGCTCTCGTTCCAAAGCTCTTCCCAGCTCTGGGGCACGTCGCTGACCTCGGACGTGTTGTAGATGAGGCCGAGCGAATAGTAGCCCGCGCTGACAGCGAACGCGTGGTCACCGTTCTTGTAGATCGCCTGCGGCTGAAGGGCGCCGGCATTGGAGAGCTTTTCCAGATCGATCGGCGCCAGAACGCCAGCGGCCTCGGCGATCTCGCTGATCCCGCCATCCATATAGGCGACGTCGATGACCGCTTCGCCAGTCTGCTGCTGCAGCTTGGAAAGCGTCGTCGTGGAATTGCCGATCTCGGCGACGACCTTGATTCCGGTTGCTTTCGTGAAAGGCTGGGCGACACACGCGTCGAATGCTTCACCCCAGTTGCCACCGTAGTAGGCGACCGTAATCGATTGCGGCGTCGTCTGGGCATGGGCTGCATGCGACAGACCGACAAGTGCCGCCGCCGTGCTCATCAATACTTTATTCCACATCTCGTTCTCCGTCTCTGGGGTGGCGCGTTTTGCGCTTGGGATCATTGTCCGGGGAGGACCATAGCAGTAAGAAGACGATCTCTATTGAATAATATGGCCACATGGTTGAACATTATCGACAAAGCTGGACGGACGAGCCTTGACGAAAACACCGGAAAATAGCTTGGAGCTGCGTATCGCCTTCGTCTTGCAGGACAAGTTCACGCTGGCGGCCTTTTCCGGCTTCATAGACGCGCTTCGGCTGGCGGCGGACGACGCGGCCAAAAGCCGGCAGATCCGTGTCGGCTGGAGCGTATGCTCGCTGAAGGGGGGCCAGGTTCACGCCAGTTGCGGTCTGTCTGTAACAACGCTGCCAGCCCCGCGCGATCCCACCGGTTATGATTACGTAGCGATTTGCGGTGGCAACAGTTTCGACGATGATACCCCGTCGCCTCAACTGCTCCACCTCATCCGGTCGGCCCACAATCTCGGTATCGGCCTGCTTGGAGTCTGCACGGGAAGTTTCGCGCTTGCCCGAGCAGGCCTGATCGACGCCCGGAGATATTGCATCCACTGGAACGTTCTTGAGGCCTTCAAGAGCCGGTTTCCACGGGCGCAGATCTCCATGGACAGGATTTTTGTCGACGAAGGCGATGTCATCACCTGCGCCGGATCGACCGCGGCCATCGATCTGGCGCTTTATCTCATCGTGCGGCACTGCGGATCGGAACGCGCGCGGCAGGTCATGCGCCACATGATGCTCACATCGATGCGCCCGGCAAGCGTGCCGCAGGCGCACTTCTTCCAGTTGCCGCCCGATGGAACCGACAGCCGCGTGCGCAAAGCGTTGCATTTCATGGAGCAGCAACTCGACCAGCCGCCGAACAGCCTTGCGATTGCACGGTACTGCGCGATTTCCCACCGCCAGCTTGAGCGCCTGTTCCGTGCAAATCTCAATCAGACGATAGGACAAGCGTTCAGAAGCATGCGGCTAAACTATGGGCGCTACCTTCTATCGGGCGGCTCACTCTCGGTGATGGAGATCGCAAACATCACGGGCTTCGCCGACACGGCGCATTTTTCGCGCGAGTTTCGCAAGGCGTTCGGACAGACGCCCAGCACTTTCCGGGCGTCGTCGAGCCCAAGCAGTGCAGCCTGAAATCGGGCCCCGAGACGTCCCGTTCTGCGCGGCGTCATGCACCCAGCCTCGCCTCACGCATATCACGGCCGGGTGGCATGCCGAACAGCCGCGCGTAATCCCGCGTGAACTGCGGCACGCTTTCATAGCCGACGAAGTGGGCGGCGTGGGCGATGCCGGCACGGTCCATGAGCATTATCCGGCGCGCCTCGATCAGCCGCAGCTGCTTCTGGAACTGAAGCGGCGACAGCGTGGTGACAGCGCGGAAATGCTGATGAAAGGACGATTCGCTCATCCCCGCCTCTGCTGCGAGATCCCCAACGCGCAGCGTGCCTGCATAGTCCTGGCGGATCAGTGCCACCGCCCGTGCTATACGATCGGCGTGGGTATCGGCCCTGCCAAGCGAACGGATCGCGGCACCATGCTGGCCTGTCAGCAGCCAGTAATGCATCTCGCGTATCAACGCGTCACCCAGCACCGGCAGAGCGGAGGGCCTCTCCATCAGTCGCAGCAACCGCTGCGCCGCATCCATCACGTCGGCGTCCGCCGGCTCGACATGGATCGGGCCGGCATCGACCGGACGCAGATCGGCCTCGGTGGTCAGCGCGCGTAGGAGTGCGGCATCGAGTTCGAGCGCGACTGCATAATACGGAGCTGACGGGCTTGCATCGAGAATCTGGCTTATCGTCGGCACATCGGCCGTGATGACCAGGGCTTCGCCTGCGCCATATTCGAAGCTCTTCGTGCCCATGGTCACGCGTTTGCGGCCCTGAAGACAGATCGCTATCAATGGCTTTTGCACCGCGACCTGCAATTCGCCCGGATGCAGCACACGAACCGCACCCAAACCACGAAAGGGCGTGGGCGCAAAACCGGACCGGTCGGAATGGCCATTGGTATGACGGCGAACAAGGTCGAGAAGAGTGTGCATGAGAAGGTCTTATAAAAATTTCGTTGCCGTATCAGGCAAGGATATTAGCTCATTTGCAAGTCATATCATCGAAATTCGCAGAAACAGGCAAAACTCGGCGAGGAACAGGCAACTCTTCGAGGCCCCTCCGCGCCATCTTGGGCTCACCCCAACGACGGAAGGAACATTCCATGAGTAAAATCGCACTGATCACCGGCGCCAATCGCGGCCTTGGCCGCAACACAGCCATCGCGATTGCCCGCCACGGCGGTGATGTCATCGTGGCCTATCGTGGCAACGCCACCCAGGCAAGCGAGGTCGTCGCGGAAATAGAAGCCATGGGCCGCAAGGCCGTCGCTCTCCAGCTCGATGTTGCAGACATAGCAAGCTTTCCGGCTTTTGCAGATGCGCTGCGTGGCAGCCTGCGGGAAATCTGGAACCGGGAAACGTTCGATCATCTGATCAACAATGCAGGCCATGGCGAATTCGCTCCGTTCCAGCAGACGACCGAGGCACAGTTCGACGGGCTGTTCAACGTGCACGTGAAGGGCGTATTCTTCCTGACCCAGGCGCTTTTGCCACTGATCGCCGATGGCGGCAGGATCGTCAATTTCTCGACCGGGCTCACACGCTTCTCCTATGAAGGATTCTCGGCCTACGCGTCCGCCAAGGGCGCGGTCGAAACGCTCACACGGTATATGGCGAAAGAACTGGGCCCGCGCGGCATCGCCGTAAACGCCGTCGCTCCGGGCGCCATCGAGACCGATTTCGGCGGTGGGGTCGTGCGCGATAACAGGGATCTGAACGCACAGTTCGCCCAGCTGACGGCACTCGGTCGCGTCGGCCTGCCCGACGATATCGGTCCGATGGTCGCGAGCCTGCTCTCCGATGACAACCGCTGGGTGACCGCACAGCGCATCGAGGTTTCCGGCGGCCAGGCTATCTGACCTCGGCCGGAGCGGTGAGCGAGCCAAGCGGCGCGCCCACCGCTCTGTTGGCCATGCTGGCAAAGGCGGCGCTGTCCCATTTCGTTCAGTGAGCCCCGGCAGGCAACAGGCCGTCACCTCCGGGAGCGCGAACGCCCCACGTTTTCGCGAGGGACAGGCACTCACGCCATGGCACGATCGCACCGGTCGTGGAGATGCTGCGAAGGGACGCCGCGGCGGCGGCATGAGCAAGTTGCAGTGATTGTGAGATTGTCCATTCCTCGTGGAGGCCATAGATCATGCCGGCGGCAAAAGCATCGCCAGCGCCGTTTGCGCCCTGGATCTCGCTCTCGGGAATGGCAACGGAGGGCAGGACCGTATGCTCTCCGTCACGCGTTACGGCGATCGCGAAGCCCGGGCAATGCACGGCAACGAGCTTCATCGCGCCCCGCTGCATGACCGCCTGCGCCGCCCTGATGCAGGCGTTCCTGTCCGGCGTACCGGCCAGAGCGGTCTCGATCCCGGCAATAGCCCCGATCTCCACGTCATTGACAATGAGATAATCGAGATGCGGCAGGCATGGCGCGACAAGCGCGGCCATCAGGTTCTGCTCTATGCTGGCCAGTTCCATATTGGTCAGCAGGCCCGCCACGCGCGCTTTTTTCAGGACGGCCACCCAGCCATTCGGCTCGTCCTGCCAAGGTGAATCGAGAATACGATGCACGCCTGGCAGACCGAGATGCAGAATGCGCATTCGAGTTTCGGAAAAGTCGAAGTGCTCGGGCGTGAGCAGTGCACCTGTTCCGGCATGGAAGATGTGGGTGCGCCTGTGCGTTGCGCGCGACACGAACGCATCGCAGAACTGGGTAGCGGCACCTCCTGTCGTCTTCATCTGCCGCGTATCGATCCCGGCGGCCGTCGCGGTCGCCATGAGGAAGCGGCCGTCGTCATCGTCTCCCACAAGAGCGATCGTCTCGACGGGGATGGCAGGATCGAGCAGCTTGATGTCGACGGCGAGATTGCAGCCCGATCCTCCGCCGTGACGCTCTTCCTCGAACAGTTCGGCAAGGCCATCCTCGCCCGGCCAGTGGCTGACCGTGCGATTATAATCGACACACCACGTGCCGGCTGTGAGAATACCCCGCCGACCGCTGGTCATTTCGACTGTTCCGCCTTGAGAACCGCTTCGGTGACGACGTTATCCTCGGCAAGTGCGCGAATAGGCGTGATCTCGTCCTTCGAAAGGCTGGCATGGTAGGCTTTTACGGCCTCGGACGGGGCGATCGTGCCCGAAGCGACTTCGCGCATGAAACGCACCATCTCCAGCGGATTTTCGGCAAGGTTGATCTTGCGGCCGAACAAGGCCACCCGCGCGCCGAAACGTTCGGCCTGGTGCAGGAGTTCGAAGCAATCCCGCGTCGTTCCCGCTCCACCGCCCAGAACGCCGACGATGACGCTCGGGTCATAGGAAGCGAGTTCCTCCATTGCCTTGGCCCCGTTGAACGGGATTTTCAGGAACTGCGGCCGGTCCGCCTTCGTCACACCGGCAAGGCAGCGCATCATGACATCGTTGACATAGTGCGGCACCATGTCGGGCGCGATACCGGAATCGACATTCGGATTGAAGACTTCGAGGAAGTATTTGAAATTGTTGCGCGCAGCGTCCTCGCGGAACGTATGGAACGCCTCCAGCGCCTGGTAGTCATGGTCGAGATCGTTGTTGAAGGTGATGGAATAAAGCCCGAGGTCCGTGCCGGTGATCGGAGCGCCCGGCGCCGGGTCGATGGTGCCGGTGGCAACGCGCGAAAGGGATACCGTCCGGAAAGGCCGCGACGGCTGTTTCGAATAGGTCGCGCCGCGGCAGACCCAGACATCGGTCGTGTCGTTGGCGCGGATTGCAGGCTTCACCGCGCTGTTGCGGTAGACGCCCATCTCGATCAGCGCCTCCATGTTGGAGGCTGATGTCAGCATGATATCCACGAGGTCCTGCTCGACCACGGCACGGATGTTTTCCAGGAATTCTGGCCGGGTGTAGTGGCGCGACCAAGTGCCGTCCTTGGCGCGCTTGGGGCCGCACGACGTCATGCTCGGCCCCATATCACCGTCCTTGGCATCGGCAATGATGAAGTCGTTTCGCGTGTACTGGCCGGCGCGGATGCGCGCGAGCTTCTGATCGAGGCGGTACATGAGGCTATTTCCTTTCGTTGCGGCCCGGCCCGAAAGCGGGCGGGAAGACTTAGGCCGTCGCGGCACCGGTCATGATGGCGACGACATCGTTCATGGTATGGGTTTTCGGCGACACGACTGCCGCACGCCGGCCAAGCCGCATGATGTGAATGCGATCGGCAATGTCGAAGACATTGGGCATGTTGTGGCTGATCAGCACCACCGGCAGGCCACGATCGCGGATCGAGCGGATGAGTTCCAGCACCTGCCCGGTTTCGCGCACGCCGAGCGCGGCGGTCGGCTCATCCATGATGACCAGCTTGCGGGCAAAGAGCGCGGCACGCGCAACCGCCACCCCTTGTCGCTGGCCGCCAGAGAGTGACTCGACAGGATTGTCGATTGCCGGCAGGCGGAACTTCAACTCGTTCATTGCGCGTCGGGCTTCCTCGCGCATCCGTTTCTTGTCGAGGCGACGGAACAGGCTGCCCAACAGGCCGGGCGCACGCAGTTCACGGCCAAGGAAGAGATTGGAGGCGATGTCGAGCGCCGGGGCGACGGCCAGATCCTGATACACCGTCTCGATACCGGCATGACGCGCATCGAGCGGACCCTTGAAATGGATGGGAACACCATCCAGCAGGATTTCCCCGCTGGTGGGGTGCAGCGCGCCCGTCAGCGCCTTGATCAGGGTGCTCTTGCCGGCGCCATTGTCGCCGACGACGGCCAGGATTTCCCCGGCGCGCAGTTCGAAGTCGACGCCGTCGAGTGCGGTGACATGTCCGTAGGTTTTCACCACGTTGCGTGCTTCGAGCACGATATGGGGCTTTGTACCGATAGCCTGAAGGGGCGTGGTCTCGGCAGACATCAGCTTTTCCTCCGGGACATCTGATCGAGTGCGACAGCGATGATGACGAGGATGCCCGTGACCAGGTCCTGCCAGAGCGGATCGATGCCGGCGAGCGTGAGGCCGTTGCGCAGCACACCGACGATCAGGGCACCGATCAGGGTGCCGATCAGGCCGCCGCGCCCACCGAAAAGGCTGGTGCCGCCGATCACCACGGCGGTGATCGAATCGAGATTGGCGCTCTGCATCGCGTTCGGATCGGCGTTTGGAATGCGCCCGAGCGCGAGCCAGGCGGCAATGCCATAGATCAGTCCGGCGAGCAGGTAGACCGAAAGCAGATGCCGCCGCACCGGAATGCCGACAAGGCGCGCTGCCTCGGTATTGTTGCCGATGGCATAGACGTGGCGGCCCCATTTCGTCTGGTTCAGCAGATACCAGACGATGGCGTAGAGCGCGAACATGATCAGCACGCCATAGGTCAGCACGAAGCCGCCGAGCTTCATCGTGTTGCCCGTCCACGCGAGAAAGGGATCGCGCACCGGAAACGCGCCACCTTCCGAGATCAGCCGCAAGGCGGCGGTCAGAATGCCGAGAATGCCGAGCGTGACGATGAAAGGCGGCAGCCTGAGTCCGCTGACGAGGCCGCCAGCGGCAAGGCCGGCTGCCGTGCAAAGCAGGATGGCAAAGCCCATCGATAGAACGGGATCATAGCCGAGGTTGACCAGCTTGCCCGCAACGATCGTGCCGAGAACGCAGATGGCGCCCACTGCCAGATCGATGCCGGCCGTCAGGATGACAAGCGTCTGGCCGATGGCAAGCACGCCGATAATGACGGTCTGCTGCAGGATAATCGACAGGTTGTGCGTTGCCAGGAAGCGCGGATTGCTGAGCGCGAAGATCAGGCAGAAGCCGATCAACACCAGCAGCGGTCCCGCCGAGGGCGCTCCAAGGATGCGCGATTTCAGGCTTCGCGGCGTCTCAACTGGAGAAACGGTGGCTGTTGTCATGGCGATCTCATGCTGATGGTCATCTTGCGCGGCGTGCCCACCCGGGAAACGTCCGCTGGAGGCAGCCGGCGGCGTGCTCACGGGTGCAGCAATCCCCGAACGGGGCCACGCTCGGCATAAGCCTCACATGGCCCCACCGGGAGAAAGCGTTCAGTCACCCCAGCAGTTTTCGAGACCCCAGGCGGTATCCTTCGATTCCAGCCCCTCGACCGGCTTGTCCGTGATCAGGAAGGAACCGGTGTTGACGAAGCCGCTCGGCTTTTTGCCGGTGGCTGCATATTCAACAACCGCGTCGACACCCATAGCGGCCATCTTGTAGGGGAACTGCATGACGGTCGCCGCGATCTTGCCGTCCTTGACGTCGCGCACACCGGCGCAGCCGCCGTCGATCGATGTCAGCATGACATCGCCTTCCTTGCCGAACGACTTGAGCGCTGCATAGGCGCCAGCGGCGGCAGGTTCGTTGATCGTATAAACGGCGTTGATGTCGCCGTTCTTGGAGAGCAGGTTCTCCATGCCGATCTGGCCCTTGTCCTGCGCACCGTTTGTGATCGCCGCACCGGCAATGGACGGATCGCCTTCCGCGATGCCGAAGCCCTTCAGGTAACCGTCGTGACGGAACGTGTCGACGGTGCCGCCGGGCGTGCCGTCAAGCATGGCGACGACGGCCTTCTTGTCGCCGAGCGCCTTGCGGGCATAGGTGCCCTGCTGCACGCCGGCCTCGAAATTGTCGGTGGCGAAAGTGGCATCGACCGCATCCGCCGGGTCCGTTGCCGTGTCGAGTGCAATGACGAGCACGCCGGCCTCGCGTGCCTTCTTGATGACATCGAGCATGCCGGAGGAATTGTTCGGGGTGACCAGGATGCCCTTGGCGCCCGCGCTGATCAGGTCCTCGATGGCCGCAACCTGGCCTTCGTTGTCGCCGTCGAACTTGCCGGCGCGCGCGATCAGCTTGACGCCCTTTTCCTTGGCGCGGGCGTCGGCCGCCTGCCGCATCTTGACGAAGAATGGATTGACCTCGGTTTTCGTGACAAGACCGACGATGACGTCGTCCGCTGAAGCGGATCCAGCGGCAAAAGTCAGGCCCAGCGCAAGGCCGAGCACGCCGAAAGCCGTCGAACGCACGGATGTGCGAATGCTATGAAGCGACATGAAACCCTCCCAAATTTGATGACGCCGCCGAGCGTTCTAGCTCTCACGGCCGGCACGACCTCTCCTCAAAGGCCGAGAGAATTTGCGCATCTCTTTTGGATAAAGTCAAATGCTAAAAACTTATGTTTTGTATATTTTTATGCAAAATAAACAGGCGGCCGAAATCGTGCCTGGTCACAAATCACGAAGCGCATGCATCGCCGAGTGAACGGTCCCACCCGATGTCAGGCCGCGGTAAATTTCATAGACGGATCGATAGCGCGATGCGTTCGCCGGTTGCGGCTCGATATGTGTAAAACGTTGGGCACCGAAACGCGCGGCGCCTTCGGCGTACGTCTCGACAGCGCCGCTGGCCACAGCGCCATGGATGGCAGCGCCAACGGCGGTGGCATTTTCGATATCGGGGACTTCGACGCGGCAATCGAGCACGTCTGCCATCATCTGAATCAACAAAGGATTTGCGCGCGCCAGGCCGCTTGCCATCAACACGCGGTCCACCGGCAATCCACCTGACGGAAAAAGATCGAAGATCGTCCGCGCGCCAAAGCACAGGCCCTCCATCAGGGCGAGATAGATTTCACCAGCCGTTGTGTGGCGCGTCAGGCCGGCAAGCAGGCCGGTCAGATTGCCGTCAGCGAACGGGACACGGTTGCCGCCCAGCCAGTCGATCGCCACAAGACGGCCGGCCGCGGGCGCGAGCGCAGCCACCTCTTCGTTGTAGGCAAGAAAGCTTGCCTGCATGTCCTTGCCGCGCGGGAACGTCCGCACGAACCACGCGAGTGTGTCGCCGAAACTCGGCTGGCCGGCCTCGTAGCACCAGAGCTGGCGCATCGATCCATCGAAGGCGACACCTTCGATGCCCGGAGGCAGTGGCCTGTACGCGTCGCCGAGATAAAGATAGGCGGCGGATGTCCCCAGCGCGCCGACAAAACAGCGAGGCGAGACAGCACCGATGGCCGGCAGCAGAACATGCGAATCGATGACTGCGACGGCGACGACTGCAGCGCCCTGGATACCCGTCACGTCGCGCCATTCCGCCGACAACGTTCCCGCCGCCGACCCGACGGGCAGCGGGGCTGAAAGCCGCTCGTGGAGGCCTTCAACTATACCCTCGGGATAACCGGCTTCGGCCGAAAACTGCGCCTTGAAGGCGGCAAAGCCCAGGCCTCGCGCCTCCTGCCCGGTCAATTGCCAGACAAGCCAGTCGCCACTTTCGATGTACCGGTCCGTCGCTGCCCACAGCGCCGGCGCTTCCGCCGCAATCTGCGCGGCCTTCGCCAGCAGCCATTCGCCGGAGACACGCCCCCCGAAATTGTCGAGAAACGGAGCCGGGCGGCAATTGATGCTGTCCGCATAGGCCTGCGCGTTGTGCTTCCAGAGCTTTACATAGGCGTGCGGATCGCCAGGGTACTGTCGTGACAGCGGCACGCCATCAGCGCTGGCAGGAAGCGGCGAACTGGCAGTGAAACCGAGGCCGATGCCGTGGATCGTGCGCCCGCGCCCCAGCCGCGAGAGAATGTTGGCTGCAGCCTCCGTGTAATCATTGGCATTCTGCAGCGTGAAGCCGGAAGGGATGCTGCTTCCTTCAGGCAGCACAGTCGTCATGATCCCGTGCCGATAGGGATGGACGTGATGGGCCACCTGATGCCCGCTTTCAGCATCGATCAGCACGCCCCGCGCAGACTCGGAACCGTAGTCCAACCCGATGAGATATGTACGCACGAACGATCTCTCCACCCGCAATCACCCGATACATACAAAATAATACATAAATAGCAATCTTATGTATTTTATTATACATAATTGGCTGTTGCACGGAAAATCCTCGCTTTCTTTCGCCGGCCATTCCCGCTAGAGCGAGACTGACGGGAGCTTTGCATGAAAAAACCGAACCAGAGTATCGACGCGACGATGATCGACGGGGCGGGAAGCCTGCTTTCCCTGATCGCCTCGGGAGCGGCGACATCACGCGCCGAATTGCTTGAGGCGTCGGGCCTGTCGCGGGCCACGGTCACGCAGCGGTTGAACGGGCTTTTGGCAAGCGGGCTCGTATGCGAGACGCAGGACACGCTGCCGAGCGGCGGACGTCCCACGCGCGTCCTCGCGATCAACGCGGAAAGCGGATTCGTGATCGTCGCCAACATCGGCGAAACGCACATTCATCTTGCAGCCATGGATTTGCAGCCGGCTATCCTTGCCGAGACGACGCTGCCCTTTTCGATTACCAGCGGGCCGGATGTAACGCTGGCACAAATCGGCGATGCGATTTCTGCACTGGCGAAAGGTGCGCAGAAGACGAACGGCCTGTTCGTCGGCATCGGACTCAGCCTGCCCGCGCCGGTCGATTTCAAGCGCGGCTGCGTCGTCGGCCCGTCGGTCCTGCCCGGGTGGGACGAGTTCGATATCATCGGCTGGCTGAAGCGCCGTTTTGCCGTACCTGTATATGTCGAGAACGACGTGAACCTGATGACGATCTGTGAACACAAGCGCCGTTTTCCGGCCATCGACGACATGGTCTTCGTCAAGATCGGCACGGGTATCGGAAGTGGCATGATTGCCGGAGGCCGGCTTTTTCGCGGCGCACAGGGCGCAGCAGGCGATATCGGCCATATCCAGTTCCTGTCGGACGATGCACCGCTCTGCCGCTGCGGAAAATTCGGCTGCATAGAGGCGCGCGCTGCCGGTTGGGCAATCGCGCGCGATCTGTCCGCACGTGGCTTTCACGCGGAAACCGCCCGCGATATCATCGACCATGTCGACCAGCGCAAACCGGAGGCGCTCATGCTGCTACGGGCGGCCGGTCGAACCATTGGCGAGGTCGTTTCCGATGTCGTCAGCATCCTCAATCCCAGCCTGATCGTCATCGGCGGCACGCTGGCGCGCGGCGGAGACTTGCTGCTTTCGGGCATTCGCGAGCTCGTCTATCAGCGCTGCCTGCCGCTGGCGACGCGTAACCTCTCGATTGTGCTGTCAACGGCGCAAGAAGACAGCGCCCTGTTCGGGGCGGCGTATCTCATCTTGGACGACCTTTTTGGTGTCGCGAAAGTCGAGCAATTGCTCGAGCGATACTCCAATTCGGACGGCGTGCCAGTGAGAGCGGACGGTTGAAACGCGCGGATTGATCGACAAGCGAAGCGTCCAGATCTCACGCGCACGAAGGACAACCAATCAAGCCGCGCGATTGCCGGCAACAAACGCATCGGCAAAATGCGCGGCGAAGCTTTCGGCAACGGGTGAACGTTTTCGGTCGGAGCCGAGATAGATGCCGACGACCACATCGGCAAGCCGTGGAAGGCCAGATACATCGTCAAGCGTTTCAAGCCTGGCAGGCACGATACGGCGAGCCAGGACGGTGTTGCCGTATCCAGATCCGATCGCGGCTTCCAGACCCGATAGGCTGGGGCTCGTGTAAACAAGCTCATAGCCGCGGCCATCACGTTGCAAAGCGGTGAGCATCGCACGCCGATAGAGACACCCTTCGGGAAAACAGACGACGCGCAAATTCGCATTGGCGTCGGTGATAACCGAGGTCTTGGTCTCGCCAACCCAGGCGAGCGGCTCCCTCCACGTCATGAAAGCGCCTTCAGCAGGTCCGTCCGGCGTCATCGCGACGACCATGTCATATAGTCCCTTTCGCAAGCCTTGCAGCAAAGCATGGGAGAGGTCGCAGACGACTTCAAAGCGGAAGTCGTGGCCGTTGCGTGCAAGTTGCGGCATAAGTTTCGGCAGGAAGTGGTCGGCGTAGTCGTTCGGAATTCCGAGGCGAATCTTGCCGTGATGGTCACGTCTGGAAAGACGCAGCACCATCTCGTCGTTCAGCGTCAGCATCTGGCGAGCATAGCTTGCCACAAGTTCTCCCGCTTCGGTAGGTTGTGCACCGGCATCCTTGGCGAAGAGCGGCACGCCGAGCAGCTCCTGCAATTTTTTCATCTGCAAGCTGATCGCCGGCTGCGTGCGGCCAAGCTGTTCGGCGGCGCGCGTATGGCTGCGCAAGTCGATAACCGCGAGGAAGGTCCGAAGGACATCGGTTGGAATGTTTCTCACGGCGACGGCACTCACATAAAATCGAAACGAGCCGCGGGAACGGCCCGTTTCGTATAGCCCGCGGACGGATCAGACCGGCAGGATATTATGCTCGGGCCCGAAGGGAAAGCCGGTGATGTTCTCGCTTCCACTTTCCGTCATCACGAGGATATCGTGCTCGCGATAGCCACCGGCGCCAGCCATTCCCTCCGGGATAGACAGCATCGGCTCCATGGATACGACCATACCCGGCTGAAGCACAGTGTTGACATCCTCGCGCAATTCGACGCCGGCCTCACGCCCATAATAATGCGACATCACGCCGAAGGAGTGGCCATAGCCGAAGGAGCGGTAGCCGAGCAGCCCATGGCTGCGGTAGATGTCGTTCAGCTCCGTGGCGATATCGCCGCAGCGCGCGCCGGGCTTTAGCAGTTCGAGACCACGACGATGGACGGCGCAGTTGACTTCCCATATCCGCAGATGCTCGTCACTGGCATAGTCGAGAAAGAGTGTCCGCTCCAATGCAGTGTAGTAGCCCGCGATCATCGGGAAGCAGTTGAGCGACAGGATGTCGCCCTTCTCCACCCGGCGCGATGTCACTGCGTTGTGTGCGCCGTCCGTGTTAGGACCGGACTGAAACCAGACCCAGGTATCCTTTAGTTCCGATGAGGGAAAGCGCGCGGCAATATGGCGGACCATGGCTTGGGTGCCGGCGAGCGCCACCTCATACTCCGGTACGCCTTCGCCAATGGCTGATACCACCGCGCCACCGCCGAGGTCCGCCGTCGCTGTTCCCTCCCTGATCAGGGCGATTTCCTCATTGGACTTGATCGTCCTCAACCACATGGTCGGTCCGGCTATGTCGACGAACTCCACGTCGGGGAACGCCTCCTCAAGCAAGCGCCGGAGCTCCAGCGTCACCTGGTCAAACTCGATGCCAAGACGTACAGCACGCGGAAGCAATGTTTGCAGCGCATGAAAGAAATTGTCGCGCTGCCAATCGGTGTAGGCCAGGTTGTCACCGAAGGTGCGCCGATAAGGCTGGCCGGCATCGATACCGGCGGTGACCGACGTCGCCTTTTCGGATGTGATAACGAAGGCGTAACGACGACCAAAGGCGCAGTAGAGGAAGTCGGAGAAGTAGCAGATATTGTGATACGAAGTCAGGACGGCTGCATCAAGCTTCAGCTCCTCAAGAATTCCGCGCATGGCATTCTGTCGTCGCTCCATCTCACCGGCAGAAAATGTCGGCTGCGCCTTCTCGCCATTGTGCATCTTTTGCAGCCGCAGAAGCTGGTTCGGCATGCTGGTGGCAAGCATATTCATTCGAAAACTCCTTCATCTGCGGCCAACCAGGCCGTTCGACAAGGCCAAAGGTAGAAGCCTTCGCCGCCGGAAGAAAATTAGAAGTTTCAATGAACGCATAAGAGATCCGATGGGATCAGACCACAGGGACGAATTCGCATTCGACGTCATCAGGGAGAATTGCGAAAAAGTGAGGCACGCCCTCCCCGAGCGCCTACGACCACGCGGGCAGCTTAACGTTCGTAACGCTCCAGCATCGTCCTCAGCTGTGCGTTCTGGAGGCGAAGCTTGCTCGCCAACCGCTCGCGGAAAGTCCTGATCTCTTCGTCCAGACTGGTCATCTGCTCGGAGACGGTAGGAGGAACCTGCGAAGGCTGCGCGGCAGCAGTGGCTGGTTCCACTTTTCCGGCACGGCCTTTTCGCTTGGCCGATGCGGGATTGGCAGTGTTTCTGGTTTTGTTTGGCTTTTCGGTTCTGTTTGGAGAGACATCGGCAACGGAACTGCCGACGTCTTTTGGGACGTCGGCGCTATCGTTCTCCACCGTCCCGTCAGCAACGGTGCTACCGGCAGCATCGTGAAGCTGCGAGCGTGCGGTAGAAGGGCCGTCGGGTTGATCGACGGCCGCAGGCTTTTCTGTCGAATCCGCAATCGCCGGAACGTTCGGCTTTTCGACCAGGTCATCGTCCTGCCGTTGCTGGCGTCGCGGCGACACAAGCCGGGCAAGGATGTTCCAAGGAGACGCCATTTATCGACCCCGCGTTATCCGCCTGCAGACTGCGAGTTCACACGCTGACGCGGTCAAACGTCATCAGAACACTCGTCAACACATGAACCCGCGGCCGATCATCGGCCGGCTGCCGGCATTAATCGAGCTTGAGCCGCTTGCGCAGGTCGGCGTTTTCGGTGCGAAGCTTTTCAGCAAGCAGCTTGCGCAGCTTCTGGTTTTCTTCCTCAAGCTGCAGCAGATCCGCGATATCGTCGGTCGCTTTGGAGACGGCAGGCGTCTTCTTCACGGGCTTCGGAACACGCTTCACGGGCTTGGGCTTTGCGGGAACGACAGCTTCGACCGGTTTCGCCTTGCGTCCCCGCTTCTGCTTTCCAGCCGTGTCGTTCGAAACGACAGCTGTTTCTGATGCTGTGCCAGCGGAAGCCGCTTCGGCAGCCACCTTCTTGGCGCGCGGTCGGCGCTGCTTCTTCGCCGGGGTGGGCGTGTCAACAACAGCCGGTGCATCTACAGTGGTCATCGCTTCGCTTTCATCAGCCATGGTCGTCTCCTCGTTGGTTGCTCCAGTTGTGTGCTGCAGAACCGGTTCTGTCAAGAACGGTTCAGCTGCCTCACCTTTCGAGGCAAGCACATCGCCGGCGGATCTGCCGTCCGATTGATTGCCTGGAGCATATGGCACCGCCTCTTCCTCAACATCGCGGGCAACAGATTTGAGATCAATGCCGCCCCAGATCGAGTTGGACTTGGGGTCCGGCTTGCGTCGACCCTTGTATTCGACTGCAAAACTACGTTGCGTTTTTTTCAAAGTTGGAAGCCCTACATATCCAAGGAAATGTTCGACGGCACATCAGCGCAGCCGCAGGCCTACTCCATAATGATTACGTTTCCCTCAGTCCAGTCCGTTATACATCTCGTGTCGGGGCCGTGGGAGACTTGTCATCCCACACCGACATGATTGTCGCGGCTGCGCCCCGTCGAGACGGCAGACATCTGATCGACAACAATCCTCGGGTCATGCTTCTGTTCGCGTCACCTTTCTCATCAACGCGAAATTGGCATGAAAGCACACTTTGCGAAGATTGCTCAAAGCCAACAACAAGAGGTGAACTGTGATGAATGTCTGCTCTGTGGCGGCAACGCTGCTTCTCGCCCTCGTATCAACCGCCGGTCATGCTGCGGAAACGGCGGTGAGAATTGAAAGTGGCGGAAGAGGGCTCGCCGGCATCCTGAACCTACCGGACAATGAGAAGAACCCGCCCGTCGTCCTCATGCTCCATGGCTTCACCGGCCAGAAGAACGAATTTCCCATCGCAGGAGGCACAACGGGACTTTTCGCCTATACCGCTGCACGGCTTGCGGATAGCGGTATCGCCAGCCTGCGCATCGACTTCAACGGATCGGGAGAGAGCGACGGAAATTGGGAAGACACCACGTTCTCAGGACAGATCAAGGACGCTGTTTTCGCATTCGATTACCTGCAAGCCCTTCCGACCGTTGACGTTTCGAAGATCGGCATTCTCGGCTATAGCCAGGGCGGTCTTGTCGGTGGGCATCTGGCCGCTCTGAGGCCGGAGGCATCCGCCGTCGTCCTCTGGGCACCCGTAACCAATCCCGTCGCGACCTATAGCACCATCATGGGTGCTGATACCGTGAAGAACGCAATGTCCGGGCCGGCGGAAACCGTTACGACGGCGAAGCTGTCGTGGGGAGGCGAAACGAAGCTCAAGGGCGCCTTTTTCAGCGAACTTCCAAAAGTGACGCCGGTGGGCGCGATTGGTCGCTATCCCGGTCCCTTGCGGGTCATCGTCGGGCTGAAGGAGACGGTCGTGACACCGCAGCCGGCGGCCGGGCAGATTTTGCTCGATTATCACGAAGGTCCCGATGATCTCATCACGGTCGATTCCGACCATGACTGGAACGCCGGAACTACGGCGAAGACCGTCGACGAGGTCCTGCTTCCCGCGACGATCGAATGGTTCAAGACCAATTTCTAGGAATCATGAACGTGCCCGTCGAGAAACGTTGCACCTCCCGCGCGGGCGCGTGCTCATGGCAGGTCGCTCCTGCCATGAGCGCCGAACTCAGTGCTCCGTTCGGGAGCGCTTGAGACGACGATCAAGTGGCACCGTCATGCCGGCTATTACCAGAAAAGCGATCAGGATCACCACGAAGCTCACTACGAGCGTGGTTGCCTGCGCAAGAAAGCCCAGCACGGCGGGCCCGAGCAACAGGCCAGTGTAGCCCATGGTCGTTACGATGGAGATGGCCCGGCCGGCAGCCCTCCCGCCGACACGTCCTGCACTGGCGAAAACCGCCGGCACCATGTTCGCAACGCCGAAGCCGCACAAGGCAAGTGATGCGAAGGACAGAAATGCATGGTCGACAAACAGCAGGATGGCGATCGCGAAAGCACAGATCAGCCCGCCTGCCCGGATGATGATCCCATGGCCCAGCCGGCGCGCGAGGCCATCGCCGGCGAAACGACCAACGGCCATGGCCGCGGCAAAGGCCGCAAATGCATAGGCGCCATGGCTTTCTGGCCGGCCGAGCACATCGATCATGTAGATCGCTGTCCAATCCATCACGCCGCCCTCGGCAAGCATGGCCAGAAACCCGATCGCGCCCAGCAGAAGGATCAAAGCTCGCTGTTCGGCACCGAGACCGGCCGCAGGCTCGCTTCTGCCCACCCCGAAAGAAACCGCCGAATACTCCACCCGACCTGCGATCAGGCGGGAGACGAAGGAAAACGACAGAACCAGCAGACCGGCAATGCCCAGGCATGCGAGCAGGCCGCCGCCGTACCCGATCAGCTGGCCGACGAGAAGCGCGCCGACAAGGTTGCCGACGCTGAATACCGCGTGGAAGGACGACATCAGATGCCTTCCCGTTTCCTGCTCGATCCGCGAGGCGCCCGTATTCATGGCGACGTCGAGTGTGCCGAAAGCTGCACCGGCGACGACAACGGCTCCACCGAGCGCAACCGGATTTTCGATGAACGGAATGGCGAGGAAAGTCGCACCGAACACCGCGCCGCCGCAAAGGCTGAGTGTTTCATTGCTGATCACCCGATCGATGTAGCGGCCAATCGTCATCATGAGAACGATCGCACCAAGGGCGAAGCACAGCAGGACAAGCCCGAGTTGCCCCTTGTCGAGCCCGACACCCGCTGCCAGGAGCGGCAGGCTGGACGCCCAGGCACCGATGCCGAGGCCGGCGGCGAGAAAGAAGAGCGTGCATTGCAGCCGGCTTGAAGACCGCCATGTCGATGGAACAGCCTGATTGGAGGTCATGTCACACACCGGTCGCGTTCTGCCTGACGCGGGCTGCTGCATCACCGAGACGCTCCTGCATGATGCGCCCTGCCCGCGTCGCAGCTGCTATGCCCTCACATAGCGTGTCGAGATGCGGACCACCGCCGACAAGCAGCAGGTCAGCACCGGCATTAAGGGACGCAATCGCGGTTTCCAGCAGTGTGCGGCCGCGCAGGGTTGCGGGTGCATCGAGATCATCGCTGACGACCAGCCCCTTGAAGCCGAAGTCGTTCCGCAGCATCGCCATGACCGCCGGCGACGTGCTCGCGGCGTTGTCTGGGTCAATCACGGCCACCGGCGCCGGCCCCGTCATAATCGCCTTTGTGCCGGCTTCAATGGCGGCGGTGAACGGGAGTGCATTTTGGAGAATGCGTTCGCGCGGCGACAACAGCGAAACGTCGACGAGCGCCGGATCTTCAGCAAGATCGTTGAAGCCGGGGAAGTGCTTCGTTACCGCCGTGACGCCTGCCGACTGGATACCCTTCACGAAGGCAGACACGACCCGTGCCACATCTTGCGGCTCGACACCTATCGTGCGGGCGCGCAGCCAGGGGTTCTGGCCATCGACGATATCGGCAACGGGGGCAAGGAACATTGTAACGTCGAGTTCGCGCGCCGCGGCCGCAGTGACCCGGCAATGCTCTGCCAACGCCTCGTCGTCCAAGGCCTGCGCTTCCTCAAGGGTGGGAAGTGCCGGCACCAAGCCCTGTAACCGCTGGATACCGCCGAGTTCCTGATCGACAGCGACGATAAGATGAGGCGTCACGGCTTTCAATGCAGCGATGCAGGCATGAAATCGCTTCGGCGTTTCTCTCGCCAATCGGTCCGGTGACATGGCGCGGGCGACATATTCCGCCCGGTTTTCCCCGATCAGCACGGAGCAGCCGCCCCGCTCGACAAAGGGAAGCATGACCTCCGCAAAATCGAGTGTGTCGAAAGCGGGGAGGATGACCGCCCTTGCGTCCTGATCGACTGAAAAATCCGTCATCGTCTCATACTCCGTCAAACCGCTTCCACATCGATGCCAACGTCACGTATGGCCTTGAGGATCGCTGTATTCTTGCTGCTGGTGAACAGCGTTGAAATCATGGATACCGGCGCCACCTCATAGGTCGCCGTCTGTCCGAGCTTTTCGGCAGTGGCCAGAAGCAGGGTCTTGTTCGCTGCGCGGATCATCGCTGATTTCAGGAGCGCGTCCTCATAATCGTCGGCGCGCAATGTCATGTCCTCGGCAACGCCGCAGGTGCCGAGAATGCAGTAGTCGACGCGCAGGGCGCGGATCGCATCGATCGCCGCGACGCCTGTGGCGCTACGCGTCAACCGGCCGAGACGCCCGCCGAGCATGATCACCTCGGCGGATGGATGGTCCAGCGCCGCGGCGGCTACATCGACGGCCGTCGTGATGACGCGCACGTCAAGCGTCGGCGAAAGGGCGCGCACGAAACGCACGATGGTCGTGCTGGAATCCACCAGGAGCGTCGCGCCTTGGGGGATGGAGGCCGCGGCCGCGCCGCCAATCGCCTGTTTCTCTTCGGAATGGAGCGTTTCACGGCGATGAAAATCAAGTGCCGGCGTGACAAGCCGTGCCGCGCCACCGTGGAACCGTTGCACGAGGCCTGCATCCGAAAGGTCGCGCAGATCGCGGCGGATCGAATCCTCGGAGACACCGAACTCCTGCGCCAATGGCGCGGCGAGCACGCGCCCCGCGGTATTGATCCTCTCGAGAATGACAGCCTGCCGCTCCTCCGGAGAAAGCGCCGCCAGTTCTTTTTTGTCTGCGTTCACCCCATCGCCTCCGCTTCGCTCGCCAAAAGGCCAAGCGATATCAAACGCGCTTCAAGCACCTCTGCGCTTCGGAAATGCTCCGTGTGAAATCCCAGCGCCGCTGCCGTGGCGATGTTCGCAACGTTGTCATCGATGAACAGGCATTGTTCCGCACGAACGCCTGCGCGCTTCAGAAAGCGCTCGAAGATCGGCGCATGCGGCTTGACAAGTTTTTCCATACCCGAGACGACAAGAACCTCGAACGCATCCAGGAACGGGAAAATCCTCCTGGCGCGCGGGAAAGTTTCGGCCGACCAGTTCGAGATCGCATGCACGGGAACGCCACCCGCCTTCAGGCGACCGAGCAACTCCGCGGTTCCAGCGATCTCGCCGCCCAGCATTTAATGCCAACGCAGCCAGTAGGCCTCGATCAACTCGGCCTGTTCGGGATGGCGCGCCGAAAGTTCGGCAATACCGTCGGCGAAGGGGCGGCCAGCGTCGAATTGCTCGTTCCAAGCGCCCGTGCAGATATCGCTCAGGAACGCCGAAACCGCCACGTCATCCGAAAGGAGCTTGCGATAGAGATAGGCCGGGTTCCAGTCGATCAACACACCGCCGATATCGAAAACCACGATGCTGGGATTCATTTTCTTGCCTCTTCGTGCACAAAGTCGATTCGCTTATGCACGAATAGGCGCATTTACGCAATAAAACGCAGCGCTATTTTTGTTCAAGTCCGCAAGAAATCCGCGGCGCGCTCGCCGATCATGATGCAGACGGAATTGGGGTTTCCGGAAATCAACGTCGGCATGACGGACGCATCGGCGATGCGAAGGCGCTCGACGCCGTGCACACGAAGCTTTGTATCGACCACGGCCATGTCGTCGCGGCCTATCCGGCAGGTTCCCGCCGGATGCAGGGCGGCATGCGCGTCCTTGAGACAGAATGCGCGGATTTCGTCACGGGTACGAAGCGGGGGCCCGGGCGTGTGGCGTGCCGCCACGAATTTCGCGATGGCGGGCTGTTCCATGATATCTATCGCCGCCATCGTTCCGTCGGTGATGGCTTCGAGATCGTAAGCCTCGGAGAAATAGCGAGGCGCCACGCGCGGGTTCGCCGCCGGATCGGCGCTCAGTAGCGTCACCTCACCGCGCGACCGCGGCCGGATCTGGCCGAGATTGACCGTGCAGCCATTGCCGCCCGGCACCGCATCGATCCCCTCCTCGATGCCGGCGCCAACGACCATGAAATACTGGATGTCCGGCGTCGACTGTGTTTTGTCACCCCACCAGAAGGCCCCTCCCTCGATGAGGTTGGATGCCGCAGGTCCGTTGCGGAAAAGCGCATAGTTCAGGCCGGCAGCAGCCTTCCAGTGCAGCTTCTTGTACTTGTCGTAGCTGTGCGGTCCGTTCAGTTGGTAGACGAGGGAAATCTCGATATGGTCCTGCAGGTTTTGACCGACGCCGGGCAGGTCGGCGTGGACCTGGATGCCGTGCTTTTGAAGTTGCTCCGCAGGACCGATACCGGACAGCATCAGAAGCTTCGGCGTGGCGATCGCGCCGGTCGAGACGATGACCTCCTGATCCGCGCGGTAGACGATGCTGCGCCTTCCCTTCACGCACTCGACGCCGACGGCCCGTCCGTTCTCGATGATAAGGCGGGTGACAGTGGTTCCCGTCTCGATGCGCAGATTGCGCCGTTTGCGGGCCGGTCCGAGATAGGCGACGGCAGCGGAACTGCGCCGGCCGTTCTTCGCCGTGATCTGATAGAGGCCGCAACCGGCCGGGTCGCCCGAATTGAAATCCGGATTGTATGGCAGTCCCGCCTGCTGGCAGGCCTGCAACCACGCGCGGGTCAGCGGGTGGATGTACTCGATATCGGAAACGCCGAGCGGCCCGCCGACGCCATGCGCCTCGTTGCAGAAGCGGTTGTTGTCCTCGGCACGCTTGAAGAACGGCAGCACATCCCGATAGCCCCATCCCTCCGCACCAAGCTCCACCCACTGCTCGTAGTCTTCAGGCACGCCACGGATGTAGATCATCGCGTTGACCGAGCTGCCGCCGCCCAGCACACGCGCCTGCACCATGGTCGGCGCCTCCGTCCGTTCCTGCTCGGGCATCGGCTCCCAGGGAATGCGCTTCAGCAGATCGCCCTGCGCCGTTTTGTAGTAGGCGCCGGGAATGTGGATATAGGGACTGAGGTCGCGCGGCCCCTCCTCGATCAGGAGAACACGCGTATCCGGGTCCTCCGACAGCCGCGCAGCGACGACGCAGCCCGTCGAACCGCCGCCGACGACGATGTAGTCGAATGCATGGAGTTCTCCCGACCGGCGGGAAGAACTACCGTCGCGTATCGATCCCATGTTCCGAATGGTCATCATTTCGCACCCGTGATGGCAGCGCCGGCCCTGATGGCGAGTGCAGCGATGGTCAGCGCCGGGTTGACGGCAGCCGACGTGGGCAACACCGAGGCATCCGTGATGTAGAGGTTCTCCACATCGTGGCTGCGGCAGTTCACATCGACGACCGAGCTCTCCGGATCGTCCCCCATCCGCGCGGTACCGCATTGATGCGACGTCGTCTTGCGGCCGAAGGTATGCGTCAGCACGATCGGGAAGCCGGCTTTGCGCATCACTGCTCGGGTCTTGCGAATGAGCGCCTCATGCGCGCGCATGTTCGATCGGATCCAGTGCATGACGATCCGCCCATCGCGAACCATGACCCGGCTTTCAGGATTGGGCAGATCCTCGCTCGTCAGGAACCAGCCATAGGCGTAGCGCGCCATGAGCCGCGCAAACCATGCCGGCGCCGGCATCGGCAGATTGGCCTTGAGGATGTTGCCGGTGATGTGGCCAAGAAGCTGCACATTCCCGAGAGGAAAGCCGTACTCGTTGTCTTCGTTATAGAAATCATTGAAGGCAATGGTCTTCTGATAAACGCAGCTGTTGGCGGCGAAGGGATCGATAGTCAGCATCGCCGTCGTGTTGTGGTTCATGAAATTACGGCCGAGCTGGTCGGAGCCATTGGCGAGGCCTGACAGATGCGCCTTGCCGGCCGAGCGCAGAAGGAGCGCCGCGGTCTGAACGGCACCGGCCGCCACGGCAAAGCGATCCGCCGAAATACGATGCTCGACGCCGTCCTTCACATAGACGGCGGCAACGACACGACGCCCGCTCGGATCGGTCTCGAGGCGGCTGACGCTGGCATCGGTGACGAGGCGGACATTCGGATGCGCAAGCGCGCCGGCGAGCGGGCCGACCTCCGCATCGATTTTGCCTATTCCGGTGTTCGGAAAGGCGTCCCAGCCGGTCTTGGCCCGCTTCAGCCAAGCCTCGATATCGATCGACAGGGGCAGGGACGCGGGATGAACCCCCGCCTTTTCAAGCCTGCGGCGGACCGCGGCCATGGCCGGTTCGTCGGGAACCGGCGGATAATCGTAAGGCTTTTCGTGCGCCGGCTCCGTCGGGTCGCCGGAGGCGGAGCCGCGCACCTTGAAGATCGCCTCGGCAGCATCATACCACGGCGACAGATCATCATAGGTGAGCGGCCAGCCCGGCGATGCACCGTCCATATGACGGCGCGGGGAAAAATCCTCTCGGCGGTAACGGTACATGACGGCACCGAAGAACTTCGAATTGCCGCCGACATAGTAGTAGTTGCCGGGCAGGAAGCTCTCACCGTCCGTCCCCAGCCACTCCTCGGACGACCGGTAAAAGCCCTTCTGGAAGATGGCGACATCGTCGCGCGCCTCCGGACTGTCCGTCAGGTGCCCTCCCCGTTCGAGAATGACGATCCTGAGGCCCGAGGGCGCAAGGCTGTAGGCCAAGGAGGCTCCGCCGATACCGGAGCCGATGATGACGATGTCTGCCGTCTCGGTCATGAAAGGTCTTTCAGTCGATGCGCGTTTCGGTTTCACTGTCGAACAGCACGATCTTCGAGGTATCGACCGCCAGCGCGGCTTCGCGACCCGCATGGGCCTGCCGTGGCGGGAGACGGGCGGTCACTTCCACGCCGCCAAGCTGGAAGACGGCCAGCGTATCCGGCCCGGTCGGCTCGACGACGTCGAAATCGATGGTCATCGAGGGAGCGGTACTGCCGGTTGGAGCAATGGAGAAATTCTCCGGACGGATGCCAACCAGCACCCTCTTTCCGGCATAGCGATGCAAGGCATCCGCCGAAAGCGCGATCCCGCCGACGCGCGCCGCCGGCCGGCGCGCGATCTCGATCACCGCCGTGCCGTCGGCTTCCAATAGGGCCGGCACGATATTCATGGCGGGCGAGCCGACGAAACGCGCGACATAGACGTTGGCCGGACGGTCATAGACAGCCTGCGGCTCGTCGAGCTGCTGCACCACGCCGTCCTTCATCACGGCGACGCGGGTGGCGAGCGTCATCGCTTCGATCTGGTCATGCGTGACATAGACGATCGTCGTACCGAGACGCGCATGCAGGCGCTTGATTTCGGTGCGCATGTCGACGCGCAGCTTGGCATCGAGGTTCGACAGGGGTTCGTCGAACAGGAAGAGCTTCGGCTCGCGCACGATGGCGCGCCCCATGGCGACGCGCTGGCGCTGGCCGCCGGAGAGCTGCGACGGTTTGCGATCGAGCAGATGGGTGATCTGCAGCAGATCGGAGGCTGTTTTCACGGCCTTGTCGCGGTCGGCCTGCGCGACCTTGCGGATCTTCATGCCGAATTCGATGTTCTGCCGCACGGTCATGGTCGGGTAGAGCGCGTAGGACTGGAACACCATGGCGATGTCTCGATCTTTCGGCGACAGGTCGTTGACGGTCCTGCCGGCGATACGGATCTCGCCGCCGGTGACCGTCTCCAGTCCGGCGATCATATTGAGCAGCGTGGACTTGCCGCAGCCGGAAGGCCCGAGCAGCACGAGAAAGTCCCCGGTTCCGATGGAGATAGAGACCTCCTTCAGAACCTCCAGATTGCCGTAGGCCTTGCGGACGCGATCGATTTCAAGAGTGGACATGGGCTCAGCCTTTCACGGCGCCGGCCGTCAGCCCGCGGACGAAATAGCGGCCCGCGACGATGTAGACGACCAAGGTTGGGATGGCGGCGATCATGGCGGCGGCCATGTCGACATTGTACTGCTTGCGGCCCATCGTGACGTTGACGATGTTGTTGAGCGCAACGGTGATCGGGGAGGACTGGCCGGCCGTGAAGGACACGCCGAACAGGAAGTCGTTCCAGATCTGGGTAAACTGCCAGATGCACGACACGACGATGATGGGCAGGGCCGTCGGCAGCATGACGGAGAAGAAGATGCGGAAGAACCCTGCCCCGTCGATCTGCGCCGCCCGCGTCAGTTCATCGGGAATGGTAATGAAGTAGTTGCGGAAGAACAGCGTGGTGAAGCTGACGCCGTAAACCGTGTGCACCAGCACGAGACCGGGGATCGTGCCCGACAGACGCAGGCTGCCCAGAAGCTGGGCCATCGGCAGGATGACGGCCTGAAACGGCAGGAAACAGCCGAACAGCATCAGGCCGAAGACGAAGTTCGCCCCGGGGAAGCGCCATTTCGTCAGGATATAGCCGTTGATCGCGCCGATCGCGGTGGACAGCGCAACCGCCGGAATGACCATCAGCAGCGAGTTGACGAAATAGGGGCGCAGGCCATCGCAGGCCGTACCGATACAGGCCTGCCCCCAAGCCTTCTCCCACGCCTCGAAAGTGATCGCCTGCGGCAAGCCGATAAAGGAGCCTGAATAGATTTCGTCGAGCGACTTAAGCGAGGTGACGATCATCACCCAGAGCGGCATCAGATAGAAGATGGCGAGCGCGATCAGCGATCCGTAGATGAAAAGGCGGCCGAACTGATGCGCGCGGCGCGCGGAGCGAGCCTCAGTGCTCATTGCGCGCCTCCTTCAGCTCCGAATAGAGATAGGGAATGATGATGGCGGCGACCGTCATAAGCATCATCATGGCGCTTGCAGCCCCGACACCCATCTGGTTGCGCCGGAAGGTGGCGGAGAACATGAACGTGGACGGCATCTCCGTCGCATTGCCGGGGCCGCCGCCGGTCAGCGCCAGCACAAGATCGAAGCTCTTGATCGAGATGTAGCTCAAGAGGACGATGACGCTGAGGAAGGCCGGGCGCAGCATCGGCACGATGATGTTGAGATAGATGCGCGGCAGGCTCGCGCCTTCGATCTGTGCGGCCTTGATGATCGACGTGTCGATGCCGCGCAGGCCGGCAAGGAAGATGGCCATGGCAAAGCCGGTCGATTGCCAGACAGCGGCAATGACGACGCAGTAGATGGCGTATTCCGGCCGAGTGATCCAGTCGAAGACGAAACCGGTCCAGCCGAGATCGTTGACGACCTTCTCTATGCCGAGATCCGGGTTGAGGATCCACTTCCAGGCCGTTCCCGTCACGATGAAGGACAGCGCCATCGGGTAGAGATAGACGGCGCGCAAAAACCCCTCGGCGCGGATCTGCTGATCGAGCAGGATGGCGATCAGAAGGCCGATCGCGATCGTGATCGCCAGGAACAGCACGGTGAACACGAAGAGATTGGCGACCGCCGTTTCCCAGCGTGGCGTCGACCACAGGCGAATATATTGCTCCAGTCCGACAAAGTCGTATTTCGGAACCATTTTCGACGACGACAGGGAAATCCAGCCTGTCCAGGCAATGAAGAGATAGACGCCGACGATGATGGCGACGAGGCTTGGCGACAGGACCAGCCGCGGCAGCCATCGCGAGAATCTATCCTTCAGCGAAAGTGTACTGCGCATGACAGTCATCCCACCGTTTTCATAATATTCATGCCCGAAATGCCCGCCGGAATTGTCCGGCGGGCATTTCGGAACGAGCGATCAGCGCGCGTTTTTGATACCGTCGACCAAAGCCTGGACGGCGTCCTTCGAGGACATGTCGGTGACGAAGAACTTACCCACGACGTCGCTGAACACGCCGGAGAACTGCGGAGGGGCTGCGAAGCCCTCCGTCAGGCCGCCAACCATGTTGCCGCTGGCAACCGCCGCTTCACGATCGGCGAAGCTGCGCTTGGCGCAGGCGTCGAAATCCTCGACCGAGACATCCGACCGGGCCGGAATTGAGCCCTTGATCTTGTTGAAGTTCTTCTGGACCTCCGGGTCCATGATCGATTCCGCCCAGGCATCCTGCGCGGCGATGACGGCCGGATCGTCGTTATTGAACACACCGAAGGCGTCGATGATGAACTTGAAGTTCGCGGTTGCGGCCGGCGTCGGGAAGCACAGGAAATCTTCGCCGGGCTTCATGCCCTTGGCCAGGAACTCACCCTTGGCCCAGTCGCCCATGATCTGCATGCCGGCCTTGCCGCTTGCGACCATACCCGTCGCCACCGCCCAGTCGCGGCCGGTGAAACCGTCGTCGACGAGACCGCGCACCTTGCGCAGCTTATCGAAGGCGTCGACCATCTGGTCGCTGGAAAGAGCGGCTTCATCGAGATCGATTACCGCCTTCTTGTAGAACTCCGTGCCATTCACATCGGTCACGATCGCTTCGAAGACTTCGAGGATCTGCCAGGGTTCGTCGCCGATGGCCAGCGGCACGACGCCGGCTGCCTTGAGCTTGTCACCGGCGGCGATCAGTTCGTCCCAGCTCTTCGGTTCGGCAATGCCCGCCTTGTCGAAAACGGCCTTGTTGGCCCAGACCCAGTTCTGGCGATGCATGTTGATCGGCAGCGAGATGAAGGTGTCGTCGCTCTTGACGAAGGCGAGCAGCTGCGGCGCCAACGCCTTGTCCCAGCCGTTCTTGGCATAGAGATCGTTGAGGGAGCGCAGGACGCCTTCCTTCGCCCAGTCCAGGCCTTCGTAGCCGAGGAACTGCATGGTTGTCGGCGGATTGCCCGCGGCAAGGCGCGTCCTGAGCGCCTGCAAGGCGTTCGCACCGGAAAGGCCGCCGACGGCGCTGTCCTGCCAGGTGTAACCCTTCGAAGCGAGCTTGTCGGTAATCACTTTCAACGCGTTGACTTCGCTTTCGGAAACCCAGTGATGGATGCCTTCCACAGTTCCCTTGCTCTCGGCCATTGCAGCGACCGGAAGAAGCGAGATCGAGGCGGCAAGAAGCGTAATCAGTTTCATTATGTTCCCCTGTATTTGCTCTGGTGGTTGAACGTGGATGGCAGGTGCGAACTCCCGGCACCTGCCGCATGGACTATGCGTCGGCCGGTTCGACCGCCGCCGCATAAGGCACGTTGCGGCCGCCATAGCGGCGGACGCGAATGTTGGCCTGCTCGGCATGGCCGGCGAAACCTTCCATGAGGCAAAGCCGCGAGCCGTAGGCTCCGATCATGGCGGAAGCCTCGTCGGTCAGGATCTTCTGGTAGGTGCAGGTCTTCAGGAATTTTCCGACCCACAGGCCGCCGGTGTAGCGGGCCGCCTTGTTGGTCGGCAGCGTGTGATTGGTGCCGATCACCTTGTCGCCGAAGGCGACATTGGTGCGTGCGCCAAGGAACAGCGCACCGTAGTTGCGCATGTTGTCGAGGAAATAGTCAGGATCGCGGGTCATGACCTGGACATGCTCGGAGGCGACGCGGTCGGCTTCCGACAGCATCTCTTCGAACGTGTCGCAAAGGATGATCTCTCCGAAGTCTTCCCAGGCCTTGCCGGCAACGGCCGCTGTCGGCAGGATTTTCAACAGCCGCTCGATCTGCGCGAGCGTGTCGCGCGCCAGCTTTTCCGAATTGGTGATGAGCACCGCCGGAGAGTTGACGCCGTGCTCGGCCTGACCGAGCAGGTCCGTTGCCACGAGCTCTCCATCAACGCTGTCATCAGCGATTACAAGCGTTTCCGTCGGGCCGGCGAAAAGGTCGATGCCGACGCGGCCGAAAAGCAGACGCTTGGCTTCCGCCACATAGGCGTTACCGGGGCCGGCCAGCATATCGACGGGCTCGATCGTCTCGGTGCCGTACGCCATGGCAGCAATCGCCTGCACGCCGCCGAGGCAATAAATCTCGTCGGCGCCGGCAAGCGCCTGCGCGGCGACAATCTTCTCCGCGATCTTTCCCTGGAATGGCGGCGCGCAGGTGATGACGCGTTCGCAGCCGGCAACCCTCGCCGTCAGCACGGTCATGTGGGCGGAGGCGAGCAGCGGATATTTGCCGCCCGGAACATAGCAGCCGACATTCTGGATCGGCACGTTCTTGTGCCCCAGCACGACGCCGGGCAGGGTCTCGATTTCGATATCCTTCAGCGCCGCCTTTTGCGCCTCCGCGAAGCGTCGGATCTGCTCCTGGGCGAAATCGAGGTCTTCGCGTTCGCGGATCGTCAGCGCATCGATGCAGGCTGTGATTTCCTGATTGGTCAGGCGATAGGAGTCCCGGTCGAACTTGTCGAACCGGACGGAGAGCTCCCGAACCGCCTTGTCGCCACCGTCCCTGACCTTTGCCAGAAGGGCTTCGACTGCCTTGGTGACCGCGCTGTCGGTGCCGCCGTCTTCGATGGTGGCCGTGGCCGTTTTGATGTGCCAAATCATGACAAAGTCTCTTCGTTCGCGGCCACCGGTGGCGCCGCGTCATCAATGGTCTTGGGAGGGTTGCAGGGAGGCTGTCGCCTCCCCGCTCAAACAATCAGAGGTGCTGCTCGCGGGCGCGCATCTCTGCGTAGGCCGCCTGTTCCTTCTCGTAGTAGGCCGGCGACGGGAAATCCCACCAACCGGTTGCGAAGGGGCCGGCCGCGTCTCGCGAGACGATGACCTCTACAAGCGCGGGGCCGCCGCATTCGAGCGCCGCCTTCAGGCTACTTTCGAGATCCTCGTCCTTTTCGACCTTCCAGGCCGGCAGACCAAACGCCCGGGCAGAGGCCGCGATATCCGCCGAATAGGGGGCGCCATTGCCCGCGTGATGGTTGAATTCGGAGGCGATGTGACGGCCCATGAACTTGCGCATGCCGCCGCGGATCGACATGTAGCCCTGGTTGTTCAGGACGAGGAAGACGACGTTGATGCCGTTCATGACCGCCGTTCCCATTTCCGGCAACGACATCATGAAATCGCCGTCGCCCACGATTGAAACGACCTGACGGTCCGGGCAGGCGAGCTTGGCGCCGAGTGCCGCCGGAACCGCCCAGCCCATCGGCGAATAGGAGCCGGACGTAATATGGGTACGCGGCTCGTAGACCGGGAAGCTCTGCTTGACGGAACCCTGGGTGTTGCCCGAGCCGACGACGACGATACCGTCGCGGTCGAGCACCTTGCGCAACGCCACGAGCGGACGCTGCGAGGTGAAAGGCGTCTCACGGCTGTTTTCGCGCGGCTCGACCAGGGTGCGCCACTCGGCCTTGGCCTTCTGTACGTCGGCGAGGAACGGTTCGCGACGTGCCTGCATTTTCTGCGCATCCGCGTCCGAGATCAGCGACAGGATCGCCTCCAGCGTCGCCTTCGCATCTGCGACGATGCCGACTTCCGTCTCATAGTTCTTGCCGATCTCACGCGGATCAAGGTCGATGTGAATGAGCTTGGCCGAGGGGATCGAGAACGAGACGCCCTTGGCATAGGAGGACGCCGACCAATCGGTGAATCGGCAGCCGACGGAAACGACCACGTCGGCGGACGCGGTGATCTTGTTGCCGCAGGTCGTGCCCGTCTGCCCGACTGCGCCGATGAACAGCGCATGGTCTTCGGAAATCGCGCCCTTGCCGTTCCAGGTGATCGAGACGGCCGCACCGAGCTTTTCGGCAAGACGCGTCAGCTCGGCCGAGGCGTTTGCCGTGATCGCGCCGCCGCCGGCGACGATAACCGGGCGTTCGGCGGAAAGAAGAACCTTCAACGCTGCTTCGACGGCCTTGGGATCCGGATATGCGACGCCGACCGGCAGGCGCTTGCCAAGCGGATGGATGGTCACATCCGCCGCTTCGACCTGCACGTCCATCGGGACTTCGACATGGACCGGACCCGGTCGGCCTGTCAGCAATTCGCTGAAGGCACGGTGCATAATGCTTGGGAGGACCTGCACCGAATTGGCTTGCCAGGCGCGCTTCGTCACCTGTTCGGTGATGCGCGGAAAGGCGTTGTCCTGCTGGCGCTCCAGTTCCTGCATGGTGCCGTGGCCGTGCATGTAGGTCTGGGGCGAACCGGAAACGTAAAAGAGCGAGGTCGAGTCGCAATAGGCAGTTGCAAGGCCGATTATGGTGTTTGCAGCACCTGGGCCGACAGAGGTCGAGCACGCCATCGGCTTGCCCGAAGCGCGATAGTAGCCATCGGCCATGTGAACCGCGCTCTGCTCATGCATGACCTGGATGAAGGGTATTTCCGATCCCTCCTGCAGGAACGCGTCGAACAGCGACCAGATGCCATGGCCCGGCACGCCCGCGACATATTCGACGCCGTATTCCTTCAAAGCCTTCGCGACGACTTGGCCACCTGTCAGTTTCATGTGATCGACCCTCTGAAATATCGTTAAGGTGCTTACAGGAAGATCAGCAGCTCGGGGCGTCTTCCGATGAGAGCCGCATTCTTCGGCGGAGCGTGACGCATCGCAAGTTCGCAGCAATCGAAACGCTGACGCAAGGTGACGCACATTGAGCGCAGTTTTGCATAATTCGACTGGCTGATATCGACCGGATGTCGCGTCATGCCGCCACGGAAGAACGCCAGCAGCCGGCAGGCGGGCGGCTGCTGACTCTTCGCAAGCTGAAGCGGATTTCGCGTCATGATGCGAAGAAATAAGTTGCGCCGCGAACTTCTTTGACGCCATCCGGTGTGGCTTGTTTACGGCACAGAAAGAGACGAGAGGCATTGCAGTGCAGAACCTGAGCAGAGACCTGGCTTTCGCGGACGCGTTCATCACGGCGACGCTTGTGGAAAATGTGGTCGACTACGATGTGGCCGACGCGATCGTCGTCAATATCAGCCCCTCCCCCATGGTGACGGGCGATGAACACCCCGCCATCGTCCCGGCCTGGAAATCCACCTGGCTGAAGGGCGGGCGCATCCGTTCAGCCGAGCGAGCCGCCGTCATCAAGGTCGTCAACCCGACCAATCTGGGCGGCTGCATGTTCCGGGGCTGGGATTGGCTGGGAAATCGTATCCGCAGCTTTCCGCGCGATACGCCGCTTTACATCTCGGCGCAGGATACGATCGGCACAGTGACACTCGATCCGCGGGTCTTTACCAATGAACGTGCGAACACCGAGGCGCCGCAAACCTTCACATTGAAGCTCAATCTCTGGTGGTCGCCGGGCGATACGGATTGTTTCATCCACAACGAGCACCCGTTCCTGGAAACCCATACGCAGATCCATGGCTCGGGCCGCATGCAGAAGTTCAAGACACGGGATGCCGCTGAGATCTACGAGGACGTCGTCATGCCGATCGGCTATTCGCACGACCCGTTCTGCCGGGTGACAGGCGAAAATCAATGGACCTATCCCTGGCACCGCTATTATGCGGATACCGACAGCGTCTGGCTTGCGGTCGAACTCCATCCCTAGGGTGGCGGGACGTCAGCTCATCTGGATCATGTCCGAGCCATCGCCGAGATATTGCAGGGCCTCGCGGGGAATGGCCGGGTCGTTGCGATCGAGAACTGTCAGGTCCTTGAGCTGATCGCGACCCAGCAGACCCGGGCCGCGATAGTGCAAGGCCACCTTCGTGGAATATGGCTGGCGAAAGACGGTCGCCGCGATGCCGCTGGAGATGCCGAACATGAACCGCTTGGCATTGCGCTTGACCTGAGCATAGACGCCGAACGTCAGCTCGTTGGACTGGATGCCCTCGAAGTCGGCTGTGAACAAACGGTCGGCGACGGGAAAGCAGAAACCGTAATATTTGAAGACGTACTCCGTCTTCTTCGGATTATCGAAGCTCGGGAAGCGCTCGACGTAATAGTGCTGGAGGAACTCGTTGTTGCGGTAGATGCAGAAGGCAGAGCGCAACACGAAGCCCTTGTAGATCGAGGAGAACTGGTAGCGATCGTAGACACCGACGATGTCGTCGTGATCCGCCCTGTTGTTCTCCACGATCATGTCGGAAACGAAACGCGTGAATTCGGGCATCTGACGGGCCGTCGCCATGGCGTGGAAGAAATTGCCTTCCACAAGGGTGCGGAATTCGTCGGGATCGGCAAACAGCATCGGCACGCTGAGCCCGAAATAGTTTGCGATGATCCGAAGGTTGGCTGCCGATGGGACATGGGCGCCGGAGAGGTACTTGTTGAATTGCTGCCGGTTGACATTGATCTTGCGGCAGACCGCAGCGACGGAGCCGTGCTGCCCGCAGAGTGTCCTGAGATTTGCCGCGAAAGCATTACCGTCTCTACCCAGATGATCCATTCCGGCCCCTCAAAGTGACGCATTATGACGCTCAAAATACGTCATATCGCTAAAGGTATCAATCATCTGCGAAGTTGTGCCGCAAGACGTCCCGGATCAATCTCAAGGCGATAAGAGGAGGATTTTAGTGCACCCTACGCAAGCCACCGGCTGGTCCGTCATGGGCACAGGCACGATTGCAACGGAGCACATGGTTGCGGCGATCCGCGCGGCAGGCCACCAGCCGCTTTGGGTCGTCAGCCGTAACGAAAGATATGCCGCGCATTTTTCGCAGGACATGGAAATACCCGGCATCACCATCGACGCACGCGAAGCCCTGCGCGATAAACGTGTCGGCTTCGCCTATGTCAGCGCGGCCAGGAGCCGACGAAAACATTACATCCTGGCTGCCGCCGCGGAGGGCAAGCATCTCTTGTGCGACGGCCCGATCGCAGGCGGCAGCCGCGTCGCCGCAGAGCTGACCAATGCCTGCGCGAAGGCCGGCGTGATCCTCGCGATCAACCAGCCGCTTCGTGCCCTGTCGCCGCACCAGACGATGCGCCGCCTGCTGCAAGAGGGCGAAATCGGCACCTTGCAATCCCTGCTGATCGCGCGTGGTGCGCCTTTTCACCCTCCACCGAACCGACATATCGACGACGTCGTCGATCACGAACAGGCCCTGCTCGACATCACTTTGGAGGACATCGATCTCGCCCGGTTTCTGACCGGGCAGGAAGCAGTTGCCACATCTGCGCTCATCGCCGCGGATCAACGCGCCTATGCAATCGAGATGTCCGGCGGCGCGATCCTGCAGGCGTATGAGAGTTTCACGGCAGCGGAATTCGAAAGCGTCGTGATGCTTGCAGGCGATCGCGGGACGCTCGTTGCCCATGGGACGCTCAGCGGAAAGGGGTCAGGAACCCTCGTGCGGCGCCTGAACGGCCGAAACGAATTGATTCCCGTGCGGGACAGAGACCAGCACATGTCGACACTGGAGGCTTTTCTGGCCCTTCCGCAAAAAAATGGCGGGATCTGGCTTTCGCTCGGCGAAGACAATGTGATCGCCCTTCAGGTCGCAGAAGCCGTTCAGGCCGCGCAGAAACGGCGGCCGGTTGTCGTCAGCCAGTAAACGGACCATCGGAGCCCGACCGTGATCAGATCCCACAACCAACTCGTTTTTCATTCCATGGCGTCGAAACCGAATTCGCTGGCGATCGACATCGAGATCGCCAAAAGCGTTGGCTTCGACGGACTGGAGACGTCCGGCGCCAAGATCTCCGCCTATCTCGACGCCGGTCACGACGAACAGGCGCTCAAAGCCCGGCTTGACGGCCTCTTCCTTCCCGGTATCGGCTTCCTGATCGATCTCGAACGGCAGGGAGAGGCTCGAAAGCAAATGCTGCAGGAGGCGGAAGCCTTGTGTGTGCTCGCCAGCGCCGCCGGCGCCAGGGGGATCGAAGCGATCACCGGGCCGCTGGATATCAGGGTTTTTGAAGCCGATGCCAAAAAACGCCACCCAGACCTGTACCGGGGCCTGATCGACCTGCCGGAAACGGAGCAACTTGAACGCACGGCGTCTAATCTCCGGGCGGTCGCCGATATAGCGGCGACCTATGGGCTTATAGTCTACCTCGAATCTCTTTCCTGGACCCCTCTGAATAGCCTGGATGCGCAAATGCGGATTCTCGATCTGTGCAAACGGGACAATGTGCGCCTCGTGATCGACTTTTGGCACGCTTATACGTCGGGCGACAGTCCGGAGCGTGTCGCTCGCCTCGACAAGGACCTGATCTACGGCGTGCATCTTTGTGATTCCCTTGCCTATAGCGGCGGTGTACCCAACGAGGCAGTGCTGCGGGATGTGCCCACCGGCGCGGGCGTTCTCGACCTCCAAAGCTGGGTCGATGCGGTAAAATCGACGGGCTACGAAGGCTGGTGGAGCTGCGAACTGTTTTGCCGGCGTCAACACCAGGAGAACAGCTTCGATGTCGCCAGGGAGCTCAAGGCGTTGATGGAGAGACTGATATTCGAGTGATAAAGCAATCGCTCCCTCGGTCCCAGCGTGGCGTGCTTGATGCGCCCCGCAGAAAGGCAAGGACGATATCAAACCCGGACAGTCTTTCATCATGCTCACCCTACGCGACCTCGGGCAACCCGCCGATCAGCTTGTCGAGCGTGATCGGATAGTCCCTCACCCGGACACCGGTGGCATTGTAGATCGCATTGGCGATGGCCGCTGCGACACCGCAAAGGCCCAGTTCTCCCACGCCCTTCGCTTTCATCGGCGATGAGAACGGATCGGTTTCATCCATGAAGATCACGTCCTGATGCGGGATATCCGCGTGAACAGGCACCTCGTAACCGGCGAGATCGTGATTGACGAAGAAGCCGCGGCGCGTATCGACCACCAGTTCTTCGGACAGGGCCGCCCCCGCGCCCATCGTCATGGCCCCGACGACCTGGCTGCGTGCGGTGAGCGGGTTGAGGATACGGCCCGCCGCACAGACGGCCAGCATTCGGCGGATACGCGTCTCGCCGGTAACGATATCGACCCCGACTTCGACAAAATGCGCGCCGAAGGTGGATTGCTGGTGGGTTTTGTCGAGATCCCCCCATGTCATCGTGTCTTCGCCGATCAGCCCGTCCGCACCGGCTGCCTGGGAGAGCGGCACCGCCCGGTCGCCGGAGCGGACCTGGCCACCTTCGAAAACAACATCCTGCGTGTTGAAGCCGAGCCTGGCGGCGACCGCCGCGCGCAACTTCACACAGGCGGCGTAGACGCCCGATGTCGACGAGTTTCCGCCGAACTGACCGCCGGAACCGGACGAAACGGGAAACCGCGAATCGCCAAGACGCACCGTCACCCGGTCGATATCGACCCCCATCAGTTCCGCCGCCGTCTGGGCGATGATCGTGTAACTGCCCGTGCCGATATCGGTCATGTCGGTTTCAACCGTGATCATGCCGTCGCCATCGAGGCGAACGCGCGCACCAGAAGGCATCAGAAGATTGTTGCGGAAAGCAGCGGCGACGCCGACGCCGACGAGGACGCCGTCCTCCCGCCGCGTTGCGGGCGCGCCGCGCTTCTGCCAACCAAAACGCTCCGCACCCAGCCGGAGACACCCGATCAGGTTGCGATGCGAAAAGGGGCGCTCCGGCTTTTCGGGATCGACCTGCGTATCGTTGAGAATACGGAACTCGACGGGATCCATTTGCAGCTTTTCCGCCATTTCGTCGATGGCGATTTCAAGCGCCATCATGCCCGGCGCTTCGCCCGGCGCGCGCATGGAATTGCCTTCCGGCAGGTCGAGTGTGGCGAGCCGCATCGCCGTCTTGCGGTTTGCCCCGGCATAAAGGAGACGCGTCTGGTTGACGGCGAGCTCCGGCTGGCCGCCGGGAAGGTCGCCGGACCAGCTTTGATGGCCGATCGCCGTAATCCGGCCATCACGTTCCGCGCCGATGCGTATGCGCTGGACAGTCGCCGGACGGTGGGTGGTGTTGTTGGCCACCAGCGGCCTCGGCAACGCCACTTTGACGGGTCGTCCGGCCGCCTTGGCGGCGAAGGCCGCCAGAACGGCATCCGCACGCAGGAAGAGCTTGCCGCCGAAGCCGCCGCCAATGAAGGGCGACATCAGATGAACCCGTTCCTTATCGATGCCCAACGTGGTCGCGAGATCGCTGCGCCACCAATCGATCATCTGGCTGGATGTCCAGATCGTCAGATCGTCGTATTTCCAGGCGGCGATGGAGGCGTGCGGTTCCATCATGGCATGTGACTGGTCGGGCGTCCTGTAGACGGCGTCGAGCGTCACCGGCGCATCGGTGAAGGCCCGCTCGAAATCACCGACGGCGGTATCGGGCTCGTCCGAATCGTCAGGTTTCACCGCACCATCCATTGCCTCTTCGAGATCGTAGGCGCCGTCCTCAGGCGCGTACTCGACCTTGACGAGAGCGCCTGCGGCGCGGGCCTCCTCGAAAGAGCGCGCCACGACGACGGCCACGGCCTGGTGGTAATGCTGGATCTTGTCGCCGCCGAACACCGTCGCGGTGTTGTACTCGCCCTTCTTGCGCTCGCCGACGTCGAGTGTCGTCACCACAGCCAGCACACCCGGCGCCTTTTTTGCGGCCTCCGTATCGATCGATCGTATACGGCCCTTGGCGATGGCGGCGCCGACAGGGTGGCCGTAGGCATAATCCATCTGTGGATCATGCCATTCATAGGCATAGCGGGCGTTGCCGGTCGTCTTCAGCTCACCGTCGACGCGCGGAACAGGTCGTCCAACAACGTTGAGCCGATCAATGGGATTTGTGGTCGCTGGCTTGTCGAACTGCATGTCTTACCCCCTCGCTTCCGTGAAGATCGCAGCGACCATGCGCTCGACCAGATCGACCTTGAAACGGTTCTGTTCTGTCGGACGGGCATCGGCCATCAGGACCGCAGCGGCACGATCCGGACCGTTCGCAAGCTCCGCCTCGGCATCTTCCGAACGCCATGGCTTGTGCGCCACGCCGCCGACAGCGATGCGGCCCGTGCCGTCGGACTGGACCACCGCGCCGATTGAAACGAGCGCGAAGGCATAGGAGGCGCGGTCACGCACCTTCCGGTAGATATGCCTTCCGCCGACCGGCGGCGGCAGAACCACCGCGGTGATGATCTCGCCGTGCTCGAGGACGGTTTCGATATGTGGCGTCTCGCCGGGCAGGCGGTAAAAATCGGCGATGGGTATCGTGCGCCTGGTGCCGTCGCCCTTCACGGTTTCGATGGTCGCGTCGAGCGCGCGCATGGCGATTGCCATGTCGCTCGGATGGGTGGCGATACAGGCGTCACTCACGCCCACTACGGCGTGCTGGCGGCTAAAACCATCGATCGCGGCACAGCCGCTGCCGGGGTTGCGCTTGTTACAGGGCTGGTTGGTGTCGTAAAAATATGGGCAACGCGTGCGCTGAAGCAGGTTTCCCGCCGTGGTGGCTCGGTTGCGCAATTGTCCAGATGCCCCTGCAAGCAACGCGCGAGAAAGCAATCCGTAGTCCCGCCGAACCGTGTCATGCGCCGCAAGGTCAGTGTTGCGGACCAGCGCGCCGATGCGCAAACCGCCTTCAGGTGTGGCTTCGATCCGGTCAAGCCCCAGACCGTTGACATCGATCAATCGCGCCGGCGTTTCAATTTCGAGCTTCATAAGGTCCAGGAGATTGGTGCCTCCGGCAATGAACTTTGCATCTGGATACGCCGCCGCCACTTTGGCAGCCTCTTGGACGGAGGTGGCCCGCTCATAGGTAAAGGCTCTCATGGCGTGCCCTCCGCAACCTCAAATATGGCGTCGAGAATGTTGGAATAGGCACCGCACCGACAGATATTGCCGCTCATCCGCTCGCGAACTTCCTCCGGCGTAAGCGCGATCGCACCCGTCAGATCCTCGGTGACGTGGCTGGGTATCCCGGCGGCGATTTCCTGAAGAACCGCCACGGAGGAACAGATCTGCCCGGGCGTACAGTAGCCGCACTGAAAGCCATCATGTCGAACGAAGGCAGACTGCATTGCATGCATGTTTTCCGGCTGGCCCAGCCCTTCGATGGTGGTGATCTCGTCGCCCTCGTGCATCAGCGCCAGCGACAGGCAAGAATTGATGCGGCGACCATCGGCGATAACCGTACAGGCGCCGCACTGGCCATGATCGCAACCCTTCTTCGTTCCGGTGAGGTGCAAATGCTCGCGCAAGGCGTCGAGCAGCGTGGTGCGATTGTCCAGCGTGAGTTGGTAGGGCTGGCCGTTGACCTTAAGGGAAGCCGTCGAGGTGAAATCCATTTTTTCTTCCAGAGCTTGCGCTTTGATGTGACCGACTGCTGTCCTTGTCAGTCGTGGGCGGATTTAAGAGAAACGGATTCCGCTGAAAAAGTTCCATCGCCGCGATATGCAACTGCGTCGCCGCCCTTAGACTCGTGGCCCGATCGCTACCGCCAATCACGAAATATTTCATCAGGGAACGACGGACGCAGATCGTGGTTGACTTGGCGCAGGCGAATGAACGCCTGCCTTTCTAAACCCAAGGAGAAGCATAATGCCGAACCAAGGCGGAACTCATGAACAGCACGTAAAGGCTGGTCAGCAGAGCCACAAGAACGATGATCAAAAACGTCAGGCTACCGGCAGTCGCGACCAGAGCGGCGGAGAACGCGGCGGCAAGGGCAATTTCGCGAACGATCGCGAGAAAGCGTCCGAAGCCGGACGCAAGGGCGGAAAACACTAAACAGCCCAAAGATGGAACGGAGCCTGCCACGGATGTGGCAGGCGAAAGCCCATGACTTTCGCTTGGGAACGTTGCCCCCTTTTAATCGTTGAGGGCCGAACCGCATAACGGAGGATTAGGTGGCTAGGTTCTATTTCAAGATTCAAGACCAGGAAGGCGTACTCCTCCCGGACAGGGCCTTCGAATTTGAATCCGTCGCTGACGCGACGGAGCAAGCGAAAACCCTCTTGGCGGAAATGGCCCTCGACGGACTGCCCAAAGAGCCGGTCGACAGCATTTCGGTCGAGTTGCAGGATGAGGACTTCAGGCCCTTGCTCACATTGCGTCTCCTGATGGAGACCCTCCCGCACGGCCAGTCGACTTTGCCATCGCATTCGCCGTAGTCGATTTCAGCCGGAGAATTATGTCTGTCCGACAGCCAGGCGACTCCCGGACGGCAGTCGACGCAGACTAGAACCGCATGGCGTCTTTACCGGCCGCCTTCGCATCGTAGAGCAATGCGTCCGCCTCGTTGATCAGCTCGCTTATATCGCGCTTGGAAGAGCTCCACGTGCCTCCAATGCTCGTGCGAACGTCGGCGATGTTACCGCCGATAGGGATAGGCTCCCTCATACGCTCCATGATGCGTTTGGCCGCGGCCTCCCCTGTCGCGCGGCTTCCGGCGATAACCACGACGAACTCATCCCCACCGATCCGCGCGACGAGATCGTTTTCTCTGACAGCGGAGGTGAGGCGGGTTGCGGCGGTTTGCAGGACGATATCTCCCATGGCATGGCCATGAACGTCATTCACCTTCTTGAAGCCATCCAGGTCGAGCGCAAGAACGACGAAGCCGTCAGCCGACTGTAGAGTAGAGAATGCGATCGAAAGGCCACGGCGATTCAAGAGCCCGGTCAGCGCGTCCGTGCGCGCCGTCTCCTCCAGCATCTCGATCCTTCGCCGCTCCTCCGTGAAGTCGATCGCCATTCCAACGATCTTGACCGGCCTGCCTTCGCTGTCACGCAGCAGCCTCCTGTCGCAGCGCATCCAGCGTTCGCCATGGATGGTATCGAGACGATATTCAGCGACATTCTGATCGAGTTCTCCCGCGATCAGTGGCGTGAGGTCCGCCTGAGCGCCATCGTTCACATTCACCCTGTTGACGTAGCACTCAAGATCAAGCCGTGCAGCGGTTGGACCGCCGATAAACTGAGCCAGCCGGTCCGATGTCTCGAATTTTCCGGTGAGAATGTCCATTTGCCAGAAGCCGCCGCGGATGGCTTCGAGCGCCAGTTCAAGTTGCGCCGCACGCTCGGCAAGCTGTCGCTCATGCTCCTTATGGCGGGTGATGTCTTCGATTTGCGATATGAAGCGCACGACCTTGCCGTGGGCGTCGCGCATGGCGGCGATATGAATGATGACGTGAACAATGTCTCCGAAAGGCCGCACATACCGCTTTTCGATCGTATAGCCGTCCCGCCTTCCCTGCAGCACCTGTTTGAACAGAATGAGATCCGCCTCGATATCATCAGGATGGGTAAATTCCTTAAAGTGCATCCCGAGTATTTCTGCGACAGGAACACCCAGCAGCTTGGCGAATGCAGCATTGCTGCGGATAATTCGGCCCTCCAGATCCACCAGGGCGATCCCGATCGGAGCGTTTTCGAACGCAAAGTCGAAGAGTGCCAGGCGGGTATGTGGATCATCGGCGATATGGGGTTCCGCTGCCATCTTTCCTCCGAAGAACGAACATCACCAGAATAGATGTATCGCGCCCGGGGAAGGACAAGCGCGAAATCTTGTCATGCAGGCAGTCGCCGCAATGTTCGTTAACGCACAGCTACCGCGTCCCGGTTCCATTTCACCAGCCAGCAAGCGTGATTGCTGGCGGTGCGCGCCGTGGATTTCCGATGTGGAGTGCCTACGAGGCCATATCGGTCCAATATCGCACAATTCCCCTCGCGCGGACGCGAAATTTGCTTTGATTTGGCGTTTTTGTCGAGGAACATTCCTGATTTTTATTGGTTTGCGCACGAAAACCGAGGAGGTCGTGAAATGCCAATCAAAGCGTGGAGCCAGCCTATCAAGATTCAAATCGGCTTCGGAAGCCGTCGTGTCGAAGGACCTTTCCAGGCCTTGATCCACCTTGCAGAACACTGGCCACGACGCACCGGACCCCGATTTGTGCGCGCCGGTATCGCCTGTAAGGCCGCAGTCGAGGGTCGGATTGACGCGGAAGATGCGCGACATGAGTTCCTCGAGGCCGCGAAAGAGGCGGGTCTTTATCTTCACTGAATACACGAGGGATTGACTACAGACGTAGGCTCAGAAAAAGCGCAGCCCGACTGCGATGGCGGCAATGAAAATTGCCGTTCCACACAGTTCCAGGGTGATCGCGACGATAGGCAACGAGATTGAGACAAACAGTAGACCGTTAAGATCGGTCGTAGCTCGCATAACCAAGATATCGGCTTCCGCATCCCTTCTCAGCGGGGCGCGCCGGATCGAAGACCTGGCGTTACTGCAAACAACATAGAAAGCGCGACCGAAATTTCCCCGGCACAATACATTGCCACGCTTTCAGCGAAACGATGACAACACAGAAATTCTACGAGTTCCGTCGTTCACAAATCAATTCACAAACCGGCCAGCCCGATCGACGAATATGCCTTACCGGGCCGGCAGCAGTTTGATCTGGCTTCCGCCTCAGCAGCGATCGATATACCGGCGGCCGTAGCGGTCGCGGTAGTAGCACTGGCCAGGCTGATCCTGGACGTTGCCGATCAGCGCCCCAGCGACGCCGCCGACGGCCGCACCCACAGCCGCACCACGGACGTTACCGGTTGCAACTCCGCCAACGACAGCTCCAGTTGCGGCACCGACACCGGCACCACGTTCGGTGGCAGTGCAGGCACCGAGCGTCAGGCCGATGCAGGCAATAAGGACCATTTTCTTCATTGTCACCTCCATATTTAGACAACAGCCTAACCCCCGGGCGACGGTCAGGTTCCAATAACGGCGTAGACCGCGTCATATTTTTTCGAAAGTCGGGAACAAGAGACCGCCATCACGTTTCGATGCTCGTTTGCGCCGCCGAGCAGGAAATCCACGTACCATGCACGTGCCGGAGTTCCTTGCGGCTTGGGTAGTGCGCTCCTTCCAAGACAGCGACATCCGCCGCCGCCCGCAACTTGCCGGGCTGGAAGGATGCCGGGCTGATGCAACGACACGGGATCGGACCACGTTCGGTCGAACTCTTATGCAAGTCCAATCGCCATGAGATTAGGCTGTGCGGACGGTTCGGCTTGCATAGGCGGTGCGCAGGCGCTGCTGGTTCAACGCATCCTGCTTGGGCGCAATGCCGAAGGTCCTCGAATATTCCCGACTGAACTGCGACGCGCTTTCGTAGCCGACCTTGTAGGCGGCCTCGGCAACATTGACCGCCTGCGTGACCATGAGCCGGCGCGCCTCCAACAGACGCAGCTGCTTTTGAAACTGAAGCGGCGTCATCGATGTCAATGCCTTGAAGTGCTGGTGGAAGGACGACGGGCTCATCCGCGCAATTTCCGCCAGATGCTCGACGCGAAGCGTGTCTGCAAAGTTCGTGTGCAACGTCGATACGGCCCTGACGACGCGCTCGATATTCGATTCCGGCAAGGCCAGTTTGCAGAGCTCGCCGCCATGGGGGCCACTCAACAGCCAAAAGCAGATTTCGCGCACGATCGAAGGCGCCAGAACAGGGATTGCTTTCGGTGTCGCCAGCATTCGAACCAGACGAAGAATGCAGTCTGCCAACGGTTGATCCACTTTGGCAACAAAGGCACAGGGGCCCGCCTCTTCGACCTGCGCCGGCGGCGCGTCCAGTTGCTCGAGAACCTCCCGCAACGTGGCGACGTCGAAATCGATCATGACGCCAACATATGGAGCCTCTTCGCTTGCCTCCACGATCTGGCCTGTCGCGGGGACCCCGACGCTGACGACGAGGCACTCCATCGTTCCATAGCTGAGGCGCTGATCTCCGAGATGCAGCTCCTTTCCGCCTTCCAGCACCACGCAAAGCGACGGCCGATAGATGTTGCGCATCGGCATCATCGACTGAAAGGACCGTACGATATTGAAGCCTTCGATCGCGGTCGGGAAGAGCCCCTGGCCACCTCCCTGCTCGTCGATATACGCCGTTACGGCATCCAGCAATGGCCTGTTCACGTTTGGCTCCCGACCCTTCATGGGCCAGGAAAACACCTGACCCCGCGCCGGCATTGTCACGCCTTTTGCAGGAATAGGCAAGTTTCTTGAGGGTTCAGGCATTCTGGTCATGGGACACTCCATCTAGCTTATGGGTGCAACCAAGCGAGGAGTAGTCTCAAGATGGCAGAAATCGCCGCAGGGTCAAGAGATCCTTCCACGAAAAGGGTGTTCTCTGAAGCATCAAGCCATGAATATGCAAGCAGATGGCGTATCGTCGCCATCTGCGCCGTGCTCCTCCTGATCAATGCATTGTCGCAGATTGATCGAATACTTCCCTTCATTCTCTCGGAAAAGATCAAGGCCGACCTATCTCTCACGGATACCCAGATGGGACTGCTGACCGGTCTCGCCTTTGCAGTCTGTTACGCCCTTCTCTCATTACCGCTTGCGCGCGCTGCGGATAGGGGGTCACCGCGACTTGTGCTGGTGTCCTGCATCCTCCTCTGGAGCGTCATGACCACACTCGGCGGCTTCGCAGCAAGTTTCGCCTTTCTCGCGCTGACCCGCTTCGGTGTCGCGTTCGGAGAGGCGGGAGCGGTTCCGGCAGGCCACGCATTGATCGCGCGCAAGATCGAACCGGAACGACGCGGCCTTGCGATCGGCCTTTTCGCAATGGGCATCCCGCTCGGAACGATGGTGGGTTTTGCAGCGGGCGGCGCCATTGCGGACATCTTCGGCTGGCGCGTCGTGTTGATGGGCGCCGGCGTCATCGGCATCCTGGTCGGCCTGTTGACGGCGCTTGTCGCAGGCCCGACGCCACGCTTGCCGCTTACGACCACCCGCAGCGAACCATTCCTGCGGACAAGCCTCGATCTCTTGTCGTCTCCGGCTTTCCGCTGGCTGTTCCTCGGCACGGTTTTCCTCGGCTTTGCCGGCGCGCCCTTCTACGCCTTTTCCATACCCTTTCTGATACGGACCTATGGCTTTACCGCAACCGAGGTCGGCGTTTCCTTTGGCATGCTGCAGGGGCTGATGGGTATCATCGGCACACTGGGCGGCGGGCGCTGGTTCGATCACGCGGTCCGCTCGGGCTCCGGCAGGGTACTGGGCCCTCCGGCAGTTCTCTTCCTGCTCGCCAGCCTGACAACGACGGCGGCGCTGTTTGCTCCGGCCGGCTGGATGTCGATCGCATTGTTCGTCCCGGGAATGCTGTCGTTCTCCTTCATGCTGCCCTGGGGGTTTGGCGCCGCGCACCTCGTTGCCGGGCCGGGCCGGCAGGCCCAGGCGTCCAGCCTCGTGATGATCGGGAGCGGCCTTGCCGGTCCGGCACTTGGACCGCTTTTCGTGGGCATTATCAGCGATGCCGCAAGTGCAGCCGGCATTTCCAACGGTCTGGGACTGGGCCTCTTGATTGTGCCCCTTGCCAGCGTCCTGTCGGGCATCACCCTGCTCATCGCAAGTCGCCGCATCGGCATCTTCCTTCGCCAGCACCGAACTGAAACTTAAAACAGCTTTCAGGAGCCTCCCATGAAATACAAAACCTTGGGCAATACAGGTCTATTCGTCTCGGAGCTTTGCCTCGGCACGATGACGTTCGGAGGCAAAGGCCTCTGGTCCAACATGGGCAACGTCCAGCAGGGCGACGCCCAGGCTTTGATCGCGCGTGCTCTCGAGCACGGCATCAATTTCATCGACACTGCGGATATATATTCGAATGGCGTCTCCGAGGAGATGATAGGCCAGTCGCTCAAGAACCTTGGCGTCAGGCGGGAAGACGTGGTCATCGCCACCAAGGTCTGCGGTCCGATGGGCCCCGGACCCAATGAAGCGGGCAATTCCCGGGCTCATATCTTCGACAGCATCAAAGCCAGCCTGAAGAGGCTCCAGCTCGATTACATCGACCTATACCAGCTTCACAATTTTGACGACGTGACGCCGATTGAGGAGAGCCTGGAGGCGCTCGACGGTCTCGTCAGGCAGGGCCTGGTTCGCTACGTCGGCGTTTCGAACTGGTCGGCGTGGCAGATGGCCAGGGCGATCGGCCACAGCGAACGCCTCAATGCCGTGAAGATCGCAACGTCGCAGAATTACTACACGCTGGCCGGCCGCGATATCGAGCGCGAGATCGTACCGTTCCTCGATGCCGAGAAGCTTGGGCTTCTGGTGTGGAGCCCGCTCGCCGGCGGTCTGCTCAGCGGCAAGTTCGGCCGTGGCCGGCAAGTGGAAGAAGGCAGCCGCCGCAGCACCTTCGATTTTCCGCCGGTCGCCATGGATCGGGCATATGACATAATCGAAACCACGGAGCGCATCGGCGCGAAGAAGGGCGTGAGCGCCGCGCGGATTGCGCTCGCCTGGCTCTTGCATCAGTCCCGAGTCACGAGCGTGATCATCGGCGCAAAAACCGTCAACCAGCTCGACGACAGTATCGGATCCACGGAGGTCGCGTTGAACTCCGACGAAATGGCCGAACTCGACAAGGTCAGCAGGCTCCCACCCGAATATCCAGCCTGGATGCAGCGAAGCCGTCAGGTGCCGGCAAGGCGACCGCTCGGCAAGATCGTCGACGCGGCTCAGTAAGCCCGGCTTTTCGCTCCGCAATTCAGGATCCATGAGGTCGCGCCCCCCTACAGCGACCTTTGTCCGCCGCAGGGCCCCTCCCCGCCGGCTCTGCGGCGGACACACCCGCCCGAAAGAAGGAACTGACAATGTCGAAATACTGGACGCTTGATGACATGCCATCACAGACAGGCCGCACGATCCTCGTCACCGGAACGGGTGGCCTGGCTTTCGAGGACGCCATCGCATTGGCCGGCGCCGGTGGTGACGTGATCCTCGCAGGCCGCAATCCGGCGAAAGGCGCCAGCGCCATCCGCCGTATCAAGGAAAACGTGCCTGGTGCTGCGGTAACGTTCGAGCAGGTCGATCTCGGCAACCTCGCGTCGATCGAGGCACTTGCCACAAGACTGAGAGGCAGTCGCGCTCATCTGGATGTGCTCATCAACAATGCGGGCGTCATGACGCCTCCCATCCGCAAGACGACGGACGACGGCTTCGAATTGCAGTTCGGCACCAACTATCTCGGCCACTTCGCCCTGACAGCCGGATTGCTGCCGCTTCTGACCAACGGCCGGGAGCCGCGGGTCGTGACATTGTCCAGCATTGCGGCGCGCACGGCCAACGCCGCAATCAACTTCGACGACCTGCAGGCAGAGCACGATTACAAACCGATGCCGGTCTACAGCCAGTCGAAGCTGGCGTGCCTGATGTTCGCTCTGGAACTTCAGCGGCGCAGTGAGAAGGCCGGTTGGGGCATCTCGTCCATTGCGGCCCATCCCGGAATATCCCGCACCGACCTTCTGCACAACGCGCCGGGCCGGCGCAGCGCTCAAGGCCTCCTGCGGTCGCTGTTGTGGTTTTTGTTCCAGCCGGCGTCCCAGGGAGCGCTGCCGACCCTGTTTGCAGCGACATCACCGGATGCACTTGGTGGCCGCTACTATGGTCCCGACAAGCTTCAGGAGACACGCGGCCACCCAACGGAAGCTCGGATACCAAGGCAGGCAACGGAAAACCATGTCGCTCGAAGGCTCTGGGAAATCTCGGAGAGGCTGACCGGCGTTTCATTCGAACAGCCGCGGGTGTCGTCGACAACCGTCGAACCGGATACGCAATACGTCGGACGAAAAGGCTAACGGATGGACCCGCTCGCAAATCTCGTCGATTGGATAGCGCTGTATGGGATCATTGGCCTTCTTACGGTCGGCCTCGCGGAGCGCTTCGTTCCTGCACTTCCGTCCCACGGTATCCTTGTTGCCATCGGCATCGCATCCCATGACGATGCCTGGTCCATCCACACCGCTGTTGCCGGCACGACCGTCGGCAGCTTCCTGGGCGCCTTTTCACTCTATTTCCTTGTCCGCGCGCTTGGAAAATCGAAGTCCGCCGCGATTCTCTACACAGTCGGTAAATGGGTCGGCCTTTCACGAGAACGCATCAACCGAATAGTGTCATCCCTGCGCGGCCGGGAACGGTTGATCATCACAACGTCACAACTCATCCCAACCATACGTCTGATTTCGCCTTTGGCCGCGGGGCTCTTGGGAGCGAGTGCCATGAGGTTCGCCTCCGGTCTGGCGGCCGGCATCGTGTTGTGGAACGGGCTGTTCATCGCCGCGGGCTACCTGGCCGGACTTATACTGCCCAGTATCAACTCATCAGCATTCGCGCTCAAGACCATGGTGCTTCTCGTTGCCGTGGAGGTGATCGTCGCCCTGATATTCCGTCTGCAGTTTCGGCTTACGAAGCAGTTTCGTCGGGAGGGAAATGCGCGATGACCTGCAAATCGGCAGACGCAGTCCTCTTTTTTCGCGCCTGGCTCTCCGCGCCGCTGCAGGTCGCCTCGGTAACGCCTTCCGGGCGGGCACTCTCATCGCTAATGACCTCCGATATCTCGGCCGATACAGGAATCGTCATTGAACTCGGGCCAGGGACAGGCGTATTCACAGAGGCGCTGCTCAATCGCGGTGTTGCGGAATCCGATCTTGTTCTCGTCGAATACGGCATGGAATTCGTCGCCAAGCTCAGCCTGCGCTTTCCCGCAGCCAGAACCATCCAGATGGACGCTGCGCACCTGCGCAAGATAACGGTGCTGCCCTCGGCATCGGTCGGCGCTGTCCTGAGCGGTCTGCCTCTTCTATCAATGCCGATGCGAAAAGTGATCGCGATTCTCGAAGGTGCTTTCTCGCATCTTCGCCAGGAGGGCGCGCTTTATCAGTTCACGTATGGCCCGCGATGCCCGATACCGAGACCGGTCCTCGACCGGCTCGGCTTGAAGGCGACGTTTGTTGGCCGGACGTTCGCGAACATCCCGCCCGCGGCCGTCTATCGTATAAGCAGGCGAAAACCGCGCCCCCCAACACGTTTGGACGAGCGTGCCGCAAACGCCGAATAACGGGACAACCTAGAATCCAGCTATCGTCATGATCAGCCATCACCGTAACGGGGTTCGATGCCGCCAGTGACGTTGTCCCAGCCGGAAAGCGCAATTTCCGCCACGGCTTGCAGCTCGGCGCGATCCGCGCCATCGCGGGCGCGGATGGCCATGCCGCTTTGGACCGTCTGCACAAATCTCGCCAGTCTGGTCGTGTCAGCCGTGGCCTTGAGGTCACCGTCGCTTTTCGCTCTGTCGAAGCGCGCCTTGAGGAGATCGAAACCGCCCGCGCGCGTCGCGCGCATGAGTTCGGCCAGTTCGGAATGTCCTTCGCTGCCCACGGCTGCAAGCGTCGCCATGCAGCCGTGCGGCAGATCGCGGTCTCCACCGGTCATGGCGAACGCGGAATCCTGGAGAAACGCCAGAGCCGCCTCTTTTGCCGTCGATGCAGCCCTGAAACGGGTCCAGACCAGCCCTTCATACGTCGTGTAGTAATATTTGAGCGCCTCCGCATAGAGTGCATCCTTCGAACCGAAAGCCGCATAAAGGCTCTTGGTCCCGATCCCCATCGCTTCCGTCAGATCAACGATCGACGTCGCCTCATAACCCTTGATCCAGAACAGTCTGGTTGCGGCGGCGAGTGCGGCAACGCGATCGAATTCGCGCGGCCGACCGCGCGGGCGCAGGGTCGGTTCCGAATGGTCGGCACAGGGTGAAACATTATTCTGCATCGACCACTGTATAAATTGATTGACGGCCATTTGCAATGTCGCTAACGATTTATGCATCGATCACTGCATAAAGGAAACGATCATGGAATTGCTTGGAAAGCGCGCCCTGGTAAACGGTGGATCCCGGGGCATAGGGGCCGCGATCGCAATTGCGCTCGCCGAAAAGGGCGCGGATGTCGCGTTCACCTACCAGCGCTCGGCCGACAGAGCAGCATCGGTGGTTCAGGCGATCGAGGAAACGGGTCGACGCGGGCTTGCCATCCAGGCCGACAGCGCCGATGCGGACGCCATCCGTCGCGCCGTCGGCCAGACGGTCGACACGCTTGGAGGGCTTGATATCCTCGTCAACAGTGCAGGCGTCGGGACCGCCGGCATGACTGCGGATCTGGCACTCACCGACCTGCAGGCCATGCTTGACGTCAACGTTCGCGCGCCGTTCCTGTTCGCACAGGCGGCGATCCCGCACCTGTCATCCGGCGGCCGGATCATCTCGATCGGCTCGTCTCTGGCGGAGCGTGTGCCCTTCCCGGGTGTGACGGCTTACGCGATGTCGAAGTCCGCGCTCTTGTCGTTTACGCGAGGCCTTTCGCGCGAACTCGGGCCTCAGGGCATCACCGTCAATCTCGTCCTCCCCGGTTCAACGGATACGGACATGAACCCTGCCAATGGGGAGAACGCGGATTATCAACGGAGCCTCACATCGCTCGGCCGCTTTGGCGAGCCCCGCGAAGTTGCCAGCGCCGTCGCGTTCCTGGCCGGTCCAGGGGCAGATCTCATCACGGGTGCGGTTGTCAGTGTGGATGCAGGCTTCAACGCGTGATTTTGGCCTCGCATCCTCCGGTCGCCGTGTTTTACGGCGTCCGGCTTCCAACGCGTAGCACGACTGAACCCTGCCGTTTCCGGCAGCGTTCCTTCGTCATGTCACGAAATCGAACCGCCCGAACCTTCCGTCACCGGTCTGCCTGATGTCGAGGAGCAGCGCCTCGTCAAACAACCAGTCTCCGGCATTTTTGGGCTCTCCGGGGAAATAGAGCTGGGTGGTGAGAACGCGCCCACCCGGGCGCTGGACCTTGAAATGGAAATGGCGCGTTCGGCCGGGATAAAGCGCGGGGACGATGGTGTTGAACCACCACCGCCCCTGCCTGTCGGTGAACTGGTGTCCGCGCAGGCGGAACCCCACGCTGTCATAGTCGCCTTTCTCATCGGCTTGCCAGATCTCGACGAGGCTGCCGGCTAAAGGCCGGCAGCGATTGTCGAAGACGAAGCCGGCGACGGTTATTCGCTCGCCTCCGGGTGCATCCGGATAAAGATCCCGATTGAGCGGTGAGTTCGGCCTGAAAAAGGGACCGGCTTCCCGTTCCAGGGTCGGTTCGTCTCCATCGTCACATGCGGGGGTAAGCGGCAGCTCGGGAGCGGCCTGCGCATACGCCCTCGTTCTTGCCGCCTCGATGAAAGGCAGCGTCAGAAAGGCAGTCAGAAGCGAGCGTCTGGTGGAGGACAAAACCGGTCTCCCAGTGTGGTGGCGGGTTAATCGGCGCGCCGTCAAGGCTGCAGGCGTTGCGCGGCATTCGCCTGCGCCTCCCGGATAAGGCCTTCATACATATTCTCCTTGCCGGGATACCACGGCATCGTGCCGATGGACCCAAAGCCGGGAATCGTCTCCATATGCGCGACCATGCGGGCGCGCATCCGCTCGTCGGGAAGCGGGCCCTTCATCGCCTGGACATTGTCGCTCATATGGTCGGGGTTGGACGTGCCGCAGAGGACGCTCGTGACGGCAGGATGCGCCATGACCCATTTCAGGAAGAACTGCGCCCAGCTCGTCGCTCCGAACTCGGCTGCAAAACCGGGAAGCTCATGGCCCTCGACCACCTTCATCAGGCGGGCCTTTTCGAGCGGCAGATTGATCAGAACGCCGACGCCCTTGTCGGCCGCAGCGGGAAGAAGACGACGTTCGGCGTCGCGGTTGAAGATCGAGTAGTTCGTCTGGATGAAGTCGACATCATCACGCTGGACGATCGCCAGGAGCTGGTCCTGCGCCGCCGACTCGTGGTGGGTCACGCCGACATGGCGTATGAGGCCTTCCTTCTTCCAGGCCTTCATGAGCGGGACGACGACCGGCGCATTGGTAATGCTGTGGCATTGCATGAGATTGATCGTGTCGCGCCAAGTGCGCATGCGCGATTGGCGGAAGCTTTCCATCGCGTGGCTTTCGTCGCCGAGATATTCTCCCGTCGACCAGACCTTGTTGGCGAGGAAGATCTCGTCCGAACCGTCGAACTCTCCCATGAACTGGCCGACGCTGACCTCGGCCGAGCCGTAAAGCGGCGATGTATCGACCACACGGCCACCCGCGGCGACGTACCGCTCGAAGACCTGGCGCAAGGCGTCGCGTCGGTCACCGGGCTTCAGGTCGAAGGTGAGGAAAGTGCCGAGACCCAGCGCCGTGACCCTTTCGCCGGTCCGCGGCAAGGTGCGGGTAAGGACGTCCGGGTTTGATCCTGCGGTTGGCGACGCCGCATTCGTTTCCTGGGTTTGCGCCGCCGCGTGGCTGGCAAGTGCCAGCCCTGTCGCCGCCGCGCCCATCGTGCCGAGGAAACCGCGCCTGTTGATCTTTGACTGATCCATGAGAGTTCTCCTGTTTCCTTAATCGTCAAAACTGCCAGTTGGCGGGGACCCAGGCGTAACCGCCGTCGGTTTTCAGCATCCGGCCGAGGCCGGGGAAGGGAAAATGGAAGCCGAGCACCGGGAGACGATCGGCGGCCGCCCTGTCAAAGATGCGCCGACGGGAGGCAAGAGCGGTTTCCTTGTCGCGGTCCGGGCCTGGAAGCCACGGCCTGTCGACGTTGACGACGGGGTGATAGGCCAGGTCCGCCGTCAGCAGCAGCTGGTCGTTTCCGGAATGGACGAGGAAGGTAGCCATGCCCGGCGTGTGGCCGGATGCGACGATCGTCGTCAGGCCCGGCACGATCTCGGCGCCGGCTTCGTAAAGCTCCACATCGTTCATGAACGGCGCGAGGCTGTTCTTGATGTTTGCGGCGAAGCGCAGGCGGAACTCCTCCGGCACCGGCATATAGGAGAGATCCGGATCGGTACGGACGAAGAAGTCCCAGTCCGCCTTCGGGACGAAGACCGTGGCGCGGGGAAAGGCCTTGCCGCCATCCGCGGTTCGCAAATTACCCACGTGGTCAGGGTGGGTATGGGAGATAACGATCGCGTCGATGTCCGCTGGCGCGAGGCCGACAGCCGCGAGGTTATCAAAGATCTGGCCACCGTTCGGGCCCATGGTCTTGCCGGCTCCGGCTTCGATCAGAATGCGCCGGCCGCCGGTTTCGATCAGCAGCGTGTTGAGGTTGAGTGTCATGTGATCGGCCGGAAGAAAGGCCTGCCGCAGGACCTCCTGAAGCTCGGCTTCCGGCGCATCGCTTGCATAGACGCGCGGCGGGCCACCGATCACGCCGTCGCTCAACACTGTCGCGCTGATATTCCCGACGCGAAAGCGGTAATGCCCGGCATTGCCGGCGAAGGCGGGCGTGGCCTGGGCGTTGGCTGTACCGGAACCGGCCAGGCCGGGTATGAGCATGCTTGAGGCGCCTGCGACGGCGGACAGCATGACAGCGCGTCTGTTGAGGGTGAAGGCATTCATCGGTCTTCCCTTTCGCATTGGCCACGCCCGGCTTCGCTACGCAGGGGCCTAAATGACCGGCAAAGGAACCGGATGGAGCGCGGCGTTGAACTCTACGCCAACCATGACATCGGGCAATTGATCTGATAAGCTGCATTAAGTTTATCAGCTTGATTAGAAATGCTTCTCAATGAACCCTCTTCGTCTGGACAGCTTCGACGTTTTCGTGGCCATCGTGCGTTGCGGCGGTTTCCGCGCGGCAGCGCTTGAGCGAGGGGTCTCTTCATCGGCCTTGAGCCAAACGATGAACGCCCTGGAAGAGGCTCTGGGTATCCGGCTCCTCAATCGAACGACGAGGAGCGTGTTCCCCACGGAGGCAGGCCAGCGCCTTCTTGAACGCCTGGCACCTGCATTGGGCGATATCAGGCTCGCCATCGCCGAGGTCGATGAACTGCGGGACAGCCCATCCGGCACGCTCAGGATCAACGCGCCCGCGCCGGCCGTCGATCATTTTCTCTGTCCGCTGGTGTTCGATTTCATGGACGCCTATCAGGAGGTGAAGATCGAGATCATCAGCGATGCGGCCGTCATCGATATCGTGGAGCAGGGTTTCGATGCCGGCGTCAGGTTCGGCAAGCAGCTGGCGCAAGACATGATCGCGCTGCCGCTTGGCCCTGCACTTCGCTACGCCATCGTCGCTTCACCGGATTATATCGGAAGGTGGGGACAGCCGCAGACACCGCACGAACTTGTGGATCACGACTGTATAAGACGCCGGTTCCCAGGCGGCACGCTCGTCACCTGGCAGTTCGACGAGGCGGGCGAAGAGATTGAAGTCACGCCAACGGGCCGATTGACGGTCAGCTCCGCGCATAACGAACTGCAAGCTGCGCTGGCAGGCAGAGGGATTGCCCATGTCTTGGATGACTACGCCAAGCCGCATATCCAAACCGGCCGGCTGGTGGAGCTTCTCTTAGACTGGAGCCCCACCCTGCCGCACTGGTTCTTATACTATCCCAGCCGACGCCTTCCAAGCGCCGCCATGCGCGCCTTTCTCGACTACATGAGGAACTATGACTGGCAGGCCAGGACCTGATACCGTTCCAGCCGGCATCGCGGCAGGAACGGCTTGTCGTCGGTGTCTTATTTGACCCGCTGCCATTCGATCCTGATTTCGGTGCCTTCCGGCCGGCGGAATTGCTCGGTCATACGATCGCCGTCAACGATGAGCGTGAGATCAGCACGCGTCCGCACGCTGCCGACCCAGTTCGGGAATGTCGACCCTTCGACACGGTTTCCGCTGAACTCTCCGTTCTCATCGACGGTGTAGGTTCCGAAAAACCCGATGCTGCGTGACATGGCCGTGCGGTTTTCATCATCCGTTCCCTCGCCGCGCGTGTTGGAAGCAAACGGCGGGATTTCGGCGTCGGTCAAGACCTCGACGAAGTGCATGTCAGGCGTGAAGACGAGAAGACCGTTGGGCTTCTCTCCATAGGCGGCGATACTTTCCCCGCCGGGGTCGATCGTCGCCGATATCATGCGCCAGGTGCCTGCGACCTGATTTTCGGTGGCAGTCTGCGCGAAGGCAGCCGACGAAATGCTGACGGCGACAGCCAATGTGATCGGTCGAATGAACATGTCGTTTCCTCTGCTGTTAGCAATGATAGGATCCCGCCGCTGCGGGGTTCACGGATCCTGCCGGTCGGCGGAATTCGCGACATCCCGCTGCGCCTCGAGTGCCGACAGGCGTATGGAAAGCGCCTGCGAGATGGAGGAGTAGGCGGTGCTGCCCAGCGCCAATCGCAATGGTGGTGCCTCGCTTGCGGCAGCCGACAGGATCGCTGCCACGGTACGCGCGGCATCCCCCCTGATCTCGAAACTGCCATCGCTGATTGCGCGGCGAACGGCGCCCGCAGGCGTTCCATCGTAAGCAGCCATGGGATCCGCGCAGACCAGATTGGCTCCGAAGTTCGTGCCGGTCGGCCCCGGCTCGGCGATGATGAAGTCGATGCCGAAAGGCGCCACCTCCTGTGACACGGCTTCGATGAAGCCCTCGATGCCCCATTTGGTCGCGTGATAGAGGCTAAAGCCCGGATAGGCGATCTGCCCGCCTTCGGACGACACCTGGACGATGCGCCCGCCGCCTTGCTTTCGAAGAAGCGGCAGTGCTGCGCGGATCAAATGAATGGACCCCGTGAGATTTGTGGCGATCTGTCGATCGATCTCGTCGTTCGTCAGCTCTTCCGCCGCACCGAACAATCCGTAGCCAGCATTGCTGACAATGACGTCTATCCGGCCGTGCCTTTGGAAGGCATCTCCGATTGCGAGGCTTATGCTTTCCGGCTCGACCAGATCGAGCTGAACCACGTCCAGGCGTCCGCGGTACGTCTGTTCGAGTTGCGTCAGCGCCCCGCGACGGCGCACGGTTGCGACGACCGTGTGACCCTGCGCAAGCAGTCGCTGCGTCATCTCGAAACCGAGTCCCGAAGAAGCGCCGGTTATGAACCATGTCTTTGGCATGTGATCTCCTTATCTTCCATTCGCAAATGTAGATCCGCCGGATTGGTGATATAAGATTGGCAATTTGAGATGAGATAGTGAGGAAAATTCACGAATGGTGCGCCCCAGCCTCAGCGATCTGGCTGCCTTTTCGGCAGTGGCCGATCACCAGAGCTTTCGTAAAGCGGCCGACGTCATGGGTGTTTCGCGTTCCGCCCTCAGCCACGCGATCATCGGTCTTGAGGCGAAACTCGGCGTTCGGCTCTTCAACAGAACGACGCGCAGCGTTTCGCTGACACAAGCCGGCTCACGCCTGCTTGGCCGCGTCAATCCGCTTCTTCAGGATCTCGATCAGGCGCTCGATACGCTCTCGGAGGAACGCGGCACGCCAAGTGGCACACTACGGATCAATGCGAACAAGAGCGGCGCACGCATCCTTCTCGCCGACGTCGTTCCGCGCTTTCTCGATCTCTATCCCGACGTCGAGCTTGATCTCGTGTCGGAAGGCCGCCTTGTCGACATTGTGGAACAGGGTTTCGACGCCGGAATACGCCTGTTGGAAGCCGTTCCGAAAGACATGATCGCGGTAAGATTCGGCGGCGACGTACGTTTCATCACCGTCGCAGCGCCGTCTTATCTGGACGGCAAGGCCAAACTGCAAACACCCGATGATCTTCATCAGCATTGCTGCATCCGCCAACGTCTGCCGAGCGGCAAGCGCTATCGCTGGGAGTTTTCCAGACGCGGCGCCGAAATCTCTGTCGACGTGCCTGGTAACCTCACCCTCGATGACAGTGATCTTCTCGTGCAGGCGGCGGCGGACGGCCGTGGAATTGCTTATGTGCCGGAACACTTCGCGCGGCCGCTCGTCGGATCGGGCCGGTTGGTGACCGTGCTGGATGACTGGTGCCCGCCCATGCCCGGCCTGGCGCTCTATTACCCGCGCAGCCGGCATGTACCATCACCGCTGCGAGCCTTCGTCGACCTCCTGCGGGAGGTGGACAGGTCACGATAAAGGGGCGACGCCCGCGTGGCGTCTGCCCCTCTCAGGTGGCCTGTCAGATCGATCGAAAAGAACCCGCGCCGCGATCGCTCTTGCCCAATCGCGCGGCGGAGGGCCATTCGATATGTCAGGGTGTCGCGGGCTTTCGACGCAAGATCATGCCGCCATGGTGCAAGGTGTTGGCATCGACGAAATCGCCGTCGGCGGTAAAGCCCGTATCGTCCCAGTACTCGATATGCGTTCCGTCGACTTCATAGCGGCCTTCATAGGCTCGTTCGCGCTGGCCGCGCGCTTCGACGTAGCGTCCGTTCGGCAGAAGTTCGTGGCGGACACGGTTGTCGTCGGTGACCCACATGCCGGCGTAGGGATGGTTCGGCTGCAAATTTGTTTCCTGTGCTTCTACGGATTGAAACGAAAGGGTGGCAGTGACGAGGGCTGCGAATGCCGGTCGCATGGTCTGGCTCCTTTAGGCGTTGCTGTTGGCGGTCTGGTGAGGGCGCGAATACGCGCGCGGTGCCGGTCCGGCAGACGCGCAGGTCTGCCGAACCGCAGCATCGGTCATTGGGAACGCGGGGCGTTGTTATCCACGACCTGCTGATAGGCAACAAGGTCCAGGAAGGCTTCCGCATTGACCACGAGGCCGTCCTTCATCTTGAGAATCCAGACGAACTGGTTGCGGTAAGGTGCGCCGGACGTCGTCGTCGCCGTCCCATCGAAGCGGATGATGACGGTGTCGCCGTCGGCAAAGATGTTGTGCACGTGCGGCATGATCGGCGTCGCAAGGCGGCTGGTCAGGGGAAGAGAGGCCTGTTCGACGAAATCCTTCTGGTTTCGATAGGTGCCGGCCACCGGGCCCGAGCCATGAATTGTCCAGACGACGTCGGGGGCGAGGAGTTCCGCAAAGACATAGGTGCCTCCGCGCCATTTTTCGAAGGCGGCCTCGACGATCGCCTTGTTCCGTTGCTCGACCGCGGCGCTGTCCGCAGTTTGCACCTGCGTTGCCGTGGTGTTGGCGATGGCTGGCCCCGGCAGGGCGAGCGACAGCAATGCCACTGTGATCAGAGCCGTATGGCTCGCGCCGGCAACCCGCTGGCGTGTCGGAAAAATGGTCATGGTATCGATCCTTTCTGTTGCTGGGGACGTGGCGGGGCCTATCGACGAGCAATGAAACCGGATGCACCGTCGATGGGACTCGCGTTTCAACGGTCAGTTACGGCGGTCGACCGCCGCACCGCCGAAGATCAGTTGCTGGACAAGGGGACGTTGCGTGAAGCGGGCGGGAAAGACGGGGGCCGGTGCGCTGATCCGGTCCAGTCGATCCAGTTGCTCCGGCGTCAGCGCCAGATCCAGAGCCTTGAGATTGTCCTCGGCCTGGGCAAGCGTGCGCGCGCCGATAATGGGGGAGACGACGGCCGGATTGGCCAGCGTCCAGGCAAGCGCCACGCGCGACGGCGTGGAATCGGCCTCTTCCGCGACGGTGCGAACCTCGTTCGCTATCTCGATCGCACGCCGGTTCAGATGCCCGGACGACGCGATCACCCCCTTGCGGGTGGCGGACACGGCTGCCTCTTGCGAATCCTCGACATCGGCAAGGGAGTACTTGCCTGTGAGCACGCCTCCGCCGAGCGGCGACCATGGAAGCACGCCGAGACCCAGAGCCGCTGCCGCCGGCAAAAGCTCATGCTCGACGGTCCGCTCGACGAGGCTGTACTCGATCTGTAGCGCCACGAAGGAAGACCAGCCTCTGATGTCGGCCAGTGTCTGCATCTGTGCAACGCGCCAAGCAGGTGTGTTGCATATGCCGAGATAGAGCACTTTCCCGGAACGAACGAGGTCATCGAGTGCCCTCATCACCTCGTCCGGCCGGGTCGTCATGTCCCATGCGTGAAGATAAAGAAGGTCGATGCGATCCGTGCCGAGCTGCTTCAGGCTCTGCTCGACGGAGCGAACCATGTTCAGGCGGTGGTTTCCACCCGAATTCGGGTTGCCCGGGTCGCGTGCCATGGTAAATTTCGTTGCAAGAACGATCCGCTCG